>Ga0208753_100003_pt1 | contig 240976 bp, 219 predicted proteins | sample LakWasMet37_LOW7_2_FD_183877 | JGI IMG/M metagenome (GOLD analysis project Ga0208753, IMG submission 183877) | Freshwater sediment methanotrophic microbial communities from Lake Washington under simulated oxygen tension - Sediment Metagenome... | ecosystem: Environmental > Aquatic > Freshwater... | reverse complement strand
GACAACATGCTTTTAAGCTGTTTAGGGACATATTCACTCTCACCCCTTTTTCACTTTTTGCCCAAATCTATTGGTATCTTAACTTTTATCTCAAAGAACTATTTTACTTACTTTGTAAACATAGGAGAGGCATAGGCAAAGAAAAAGAGCGCATAGTATTTGAAATACTATATGCCCTTTGCTTTTTCTTCTATGTAACTATGTGTTGAAAAAAACTTCTGCATATGTTTTTCAACCCAGAGAGCGCAGAGGGAAAGAGCTTCACAGAGATATAATTATGCGGCGGGTTTATTTAATGTTTGCCAGAGAAGGTCTTTTAATTCTGTCAACCCTTTATTTGTGAGCGATGAAATAAACAGATGTGGAATGCCAACCGGAAGTTCTTTTCTGATGGCTTCTTTTAATTCATCATCCAGCATATCGCTTTTGCTGATGGCGATGATGAAATCTTTTTGCATCATTTCGGGATTATATTCTTCAAGCTCGTTGCGCAGTATCTCAAATTCTTTCCGGTGATCATTACTGTCTGCCGGAATTAGAAAAAGTAAAATGGAATTACGTTCAATATGCCGCAGAAAACGATGTCCCAAACCTTTTCCTTCAGCCGCACCTTCAATGATACCGGGAAGATCTGCAATGCAGAATGATTTCTGATCACGGTATTCAACCATTCCCAATTGAGGGATGATGGTTGTAAAAGCATAGTTGGCAATCTTTGGCTTGGCTGCGGTGATCACAGATAATAAAGTGGATTTGCCTGCATTAGGGAAACCTACCAAACCTACATCTGCCAATACTTTCAGCTCAAGGTTCTTCCAGCCTTCTACGCCGGGCTCGCCGGGTTGCGAATGTTCGGGCGCCTGGTTGGTAGGCGTAGCAAAATGGTTATTACCCAAACCACCACGGCCACCTCTCAGCCAGATAATTTCCTGACCATCTTCCAGTATCTCTACTTCTTTTTTGCCGCTTTCTTCATCGCGCGCAACAGTTCCCAGCGGCACTTCAATAATAATGTCCTGACCATCCTTGCCTGTGCAATTGTTCTTGCTTCCATTTTCGCCGTTCTCGGCCAGTACATTTTTAAAATAACGCAGATGCAAAAGGGTCCAGAGATTACTGTTACCTCTAAGGATGATATGTGCGCCACGCCCGCCATCGCCCCCATCGGGGCCGCCCATGGCGGTTAATTTGTTACGCATAAAATGTGTTACGCCCTGGCCACCGTGACCACTACGGGCAAAAATGCGGATATAATCTATGAAGTTGTTTCTTTCTGACACTTGTTATATGGATTGATCTAATTGCACGAATTAACTGCAAATGTACGCCATTGTTATTTGTTAGCCGATTCTCTTAGTTCGTTCCATGTTTTGTATAGATTTTCCATGGCCGGCCTGTTGGCAGGTATCTCACGCAGGGGCTCTGAGGGTTTCCAGTATTCCTGCATATCCTTCGGCAGCGATTGATACAGTTTTGTACCAACTGTTTTCCATGCCATCATTTCATCGCTTACTTCTTTTATTTTTTTCGCAGGGTTTCCAACTATCAGGCTCCGGTTTTCAAATTTCTCATCCGCTTTAATAAAACTGAGGGCGCCTACAATACATTCATCGCCCAATTGCACATTATCCATCACCACACTATTCATCCCTATCAAACAATTTTTTCCAATGGTTGCCCCATGAATAACGGCGCCATGGCCAATATGTGTCCCTGCTTTCAATACAACTGTAACACCAGGGAACATGTGAATGGTACAATTCTCCTGCACATTACAACCATCTTCAATAATAATCTCGCCCCAGTCGCCACGGATGGCAGCACCCGGACCGATGTACACATCCCTGCCGATGATCACATTACCGGTAACAGCAGCCTGCGGATGGATGAAAGCCGATTCATGTATAACGGGGATGTATTCTTTAAATTGATAGATCATGCTTTTCTGCGTTATGTTATTCTTAGTGCTTCTTGGTGTCCTTGTGTCTTGGTGGTTAAAAAAGCAGAAACACCAAGACACGAAGATCACAAAAGATCACAAAAGATCACAAAGACATGGAAGATTGAATTAGTGTTTTTCCCGTTCTAAAACAAGTCCCCTTAAAATGAGCCACGGTTTCATTGTTTTGATTGGTGATGGTGATGAGGTAAAGCCCGGTGCTTCTGCCGTTATGAACCTCTTTTGCTTCGGCTGTAATGGTATCACCGGTGTTTACGGCTTTAGTAAAGTTGATGGAGGTATCAAGTGCAACAGATAAATTGTTGCGGTTATTGCAGGCAAAAGCAAAAGCACTGTCGGCCAGTGAAAAAGCGATGCCGCCATGAACAATTCCAAACCCATTGATCATTTCATTTCTCACAGTCATTTGAATACGGCTGTACCCTTCTTTTACCTCCAGCACCCTGATGCCTAACCATTGAGAAAACAGGTCGTGCTCCATCATCTGGTTTACTACCTGTTGTGCCAGTGTATCTTTTTCGTTCATATTATTCTCCTTTAAATTTTGGTAACCGTTTTTCAAGAAATGCCTGAACACCTTCTTTAAAATCGGCTGTAGATGCGGCTTTCTGCTGATATTCGTCTTCTAACAATAACTGTGTTTCTAAATTATTGGTGACCGATTGGTTTAAGGCATGTTTGATATACGCCAACGCTTTGGTAGGCATCTGTGCTAGTGTTGCCGCAAGTTGTTTACTATCTGTGGCAAACGATTCATCCGCAAATACTTTATACAACATACCCATTTGTAAAGCCTCTGTGGCAGAAATTTTATCACCCAGCATCATCAATGCACCGGCTCTCTGAAAACCGATAAGCCGGGGTAAATGAAAGGTGCCGCCGCTATCAGGTATCAAACCAATTTTTGAAAACGCCTGTATAAACGAAGCAGATTGTGTTGCTACAACTATATCGCATGCCAATGCAATATTGGCTCCTGCGCCGGCTGCCACACCATTTACTGCGGCCACAACAGGCTTTGGTATATTCCGTATTCGGGTGATGATGGGATTATAATGTTCTCCAAGTATTTTTTGCATGCCCGGTCCGTTGGGATCTGTTACTTCTGCAAGGTCCTGCCCGGCACAGAAACCTTTTCCGGCACCGGTAATATAGATGCAACGAACCTCAGCAGACGATGCACAGGTATCTAAAGTTGATTGCAGCAGCAACGCCATTTCCCTGTTAAAGGAATTAAGTTTATCGGGACGATTGAGCACGATTGTTGCGACTTCTTTCTCAATCTGTAAAAGGATAGACGACATCTGATATTTTTATTTAAACGAATATACTGATTCACTTATGCTTCTCATACCCCTCTGTGTAACTCCGTGCTATCCCTGTGCTCTCTGTGTTGAAAAAAATCTACAAAGTGATGAATTTATTTTCAACACAGAGAGCACAGAGAAATAGAGTTACACAGAGAATTAATTTAATGACATTTAAAATAATCAAATGGCTCCTTACAGTCATTGCACTGATATAAAGCCTTGCATGCGGTACTTCCGAATTGTGAAACTAATCTTGTGTGAAATGAATTACAGCGTGGGCATTGAACAGCTTCTTCGGTCTGGAATGAATCGGGTGTACACACAGTTTGCCTGGGATGTGGCGGCGCAATACCATAGACTTTGAGTTTTTCTTTTCCATGTTCACTCATCCAGTCTGTTGTCCATGCAGGAGATAAAACCTGTATGATTTTTATATCTGTAAACCCGGCTTCTAATAAAGCCATCCGCATATTCATATTCATCACTTCTATGGCAGGGCAGCCGGTGTAGGTAGGAGTGATGGATATGATGAGAGAGGCCCCCCGGCCCCCTAAAGGGGGAGTTAGTACAATCTCTATATTTCTTATAATACCGAGATCAACTACTGAAAGAACAGGCACTTCAGGGTCTGACACAGTTTCAAGTATGGTTAATACCTCTTGCTTTATCTCGTCAGAAGTTTTACCAGAAGTAATATTTTCATTCATTTTCTGCATAAATATTTCCCTCTTCAGAGCTTGTCCCGTCTGCACGGGAGGGTTAGGGGGTGAAGTGAGATGGCTATCACCACTCCGAACCCGGATATGCTCTTTGCAAAAACTGCATCTCTGCCAATATAAAACCTAAATGCTCTGTATGTTTTCCTTCTTTACCACCCGACTGCATCCATACATTAGTGGGTATGGGCAGCGTGGCTTCTGTAAGAACGGATTTTATTTTTTCATCCCAGTTTTTTTGAATGGCTGCAAGATCAACACCATATCCTTCATTCGCTGCCAGGGTCTCATAGCCTGCAGGCTTAAATAGTTCGCCGGTATAACTCCACAATTCATCTATCGACTGCAATATTCTTTTTTTACTTTCATCGGTTCCATCTCCCAAACGGATCACCCATTCGCTGCTCCAGCGTATATGGTAAGTAACTTCTTTCAACGCTTTTTCTGCAATGGCTGCCAGTTGCTGATCGGTACTTTTTTGTAATGATTGATAAAGAAAATATTGATAGGTGCTGAAAAAGAATTGTCGTAAAACGGTTTGCCCCCAATCGCCATTAGGCAGTTCTGCAAGCAAACAATTTTTATAATCAATTGCATCCCGCAGATACGCCAGCGAATCTTCTGTTGCCCCATTGCCGGATAGTTGTGCAGCGTATTGATAAAAATTTCTTGCCTGTCCAATCAGGTCGAGGGCAATATTTGAAATAGCAATATCCTGTTCCAACACCGGCCCATGCCCGCACCACTCGCTGTTGCGGTGACCGATGATCAGTGCATTATCGGCAAGATGGAGTGTGTACTCAATCAATGTTTTTGTTTTCATAATCAGTTGTTTCGTATTCCGGGGCTATTGATATTACATATGTTTCAGTTCGTCTGGTAATTGATAAAATGTTGGATGCCGGTAAGGTTTATCATTGGCCGGATCATACAATGCATCAGCTTCTGCGGGGTTACTGGCATGGATGTATTTGCTTTCTACCACCCATATGCTTACGCCTTCCATTCTGCGTGTATACACATCCCTTGCATTTTCGATGGCCATCTGTGCATCAGCAGCATGCAAACTGCCGGCATGTTTATGATCGAGCCCCTGTTTGCTGCGGATAAATATTTCCCAGAGCGGCCATTCATCTGATGCCTTGCCCGTCATTTTTGAAGAAACTTTATTTGGTTCTACCGGGTTCATGTTTTTGCATTGAAGTTTGATAATTAATTACGCAGCCTGTATTGTTGTTCTGTGTTTCCTTTTTTCTGCATACGCAGTAGCAGCTTCTCTAACCCAGGTACCATCTTCCCATGCTTTCTTCCTTGTTTCAAGACGTTCTTTGTTACACGGGCCGTTGCCTTGCACTACCTGCCAGAACTCGTTCCAGTTAATGGGTCCAAAATCATAATGACCGGTTGCTTCGTTCCATGTCAGGTCTTTATCGGGCAGAGTGAGTCTTAATATTTTTACCTGCTCTGCACAAACATCAACAAATTTTTGGCGGAGTTCATCGTTGGTAAAACGTTTGATCTTCCATTTCATGCTTTGAATGGTGTTGGGGCTCTCATCATCTTTCGGACCAAACATCATAATGCTTGGCCACCACCAGCGGTTAAGTGCATCCTGCGCCATACGGCGTTGTGCATCTGTTCCTTTGCTGAGGGTTAGCAAAATTTCAAAACCCTGGCGCTGGTGAAAACTTTCTTCTTTACAAATTCTTACCATCGCTCTTGCATAAGGCCCAAAGCTGGAACGGCAAAGGGGTACCTGATTCATAATAGCAGCGCCATCTACCAGCCAGCCAATAGCGCCAATATCTGCCCATGTGAGTGTTGGGTAATTAAAGATGGATGAATATTTTGCTTTACCGCTATGCAACTGGTCATACATTTCGTCGCGGGAAATTCCTAAAGTTTCTGCTGCTGAATAAAGGTATAAGCCATGTCCTGCTTCATCCTGCACTTTAGCGATCAGGATGGCTTTGCGGCGCAAATTAGGGGCGCGGGTTATCCAATTACCTTCAGGAAGCATCCCTACAATTTCGCTATGGGCATGCTGACTGATCTGCCGGATCAGTGTTTGCCGGTATTTCTCCGGCATCCAATCTTTAGGCTCGATCTTGATCTCCTGATCAATCTTATCCTGGAATATTTTTTCAGCATCCATTTTCATTGTGAAGCTTTGAGTCCCAAAAATAGGGAAACAAAAACGATACTAACGAATGTTAGTATCGAAAAATATATTTTTCAGCATTTTAAGTTAGTTTATAAGAGACTCAACCAGGCATACTACTTTTGCATAACCCGATATTTGTAATAATCAATTCTAAATATAGTTATGATAAAGTTCGACCATATAGAAGTGCACGTAAAAAATGCTGAAAATTATGCCCGTTTCTTGAAAAAATTAATGGGGAATGGCAGGTATAAAAAAATATCTGATAATAATACCTATATGTTTGTTTCGGCCGATGATATTCATATCGAAATCAAAGAAAAAAATAATTACACCAATCCTTTCGAGCTATCAACTGGTATTGGTTTCTGTATGCCCTGTCTTCGGATGAAGGGTGCCAAAGAGCATTTATTGTCAATCAGTGAAGTTGAAATTACCAGCCAGATAGAAAACCCTGACGGGGCCTGCTATTTCTTTAAAGACTATGAAGGGGTGGACTGGCATTTTAAAGATTATGATATACAGGATGTATATGTTAATATCTAAAAAGTAAACAAATACTTACATTATCGGGGTTGATTTTGATATGCGAGCCTACTTCACATCAAAATCAACCACCACTCTCTCTGTTCTTGGGTGCGATTGGCAGGTTAGTATAAATCCCTGCTCTATTTCTTCAGGCTCCAGTCCATAGTTTACATCCATGTCTACTTCGCCTTCTACCAATCTGGCGCGACAGGTGCAACACACCCCGCCTTTGCAGGCATAGGGTAGATCCGCACCATTTTTTAGTGCAGCATCTAATATGGCATCTCCTTCAAAGCCAAGATCAAAATCAAAGCTGATGCCATCCAGTTTAACAGTGATCTTACTTTTTATTTCATTGTTATCTATGGCCTGCTGTCTATGATCTGTGGTCTTTTCGCTTCCGGGGGTAGTAAACAGTTCAAAATGTATTTTCTTTTTATCAACCCCAAGTTGTTCAAGTTGGTCTTTTACAGAGAAGATCATTTTTTCAGGGCCGCATAAAAAAAAGGCATCCGTATTGGATGGATCAAGATGTTTGTTGCAAAGGGCTTCGCATTTGTTGCCATCAATTCTTCCGAAATTAATAGCAGCATCTGTTTTCTCTCTCGATAAAATATAGATCACACGGAAGCGATTCATATACATATTCTTAAGCGCTTCCAGTTCTTCTTTAAAAATGATGGAATGCCGGTTGCGGTTACCGTACACCAAAGTAAACCCGCTACTGGGTTCGGTGCGTAAAGTGGTTTTAATGATAGATATTAGCGGCGTGATGCCGCTGCCCGCTGCAAATCCCACATAATTCTTTTTTTGTTCGGGCTCTAACTCAGTAAAGAACTTGCCAAGCGGTGGCATAACATCGAGCATATCTCCTTTTTTCAACTGCTCATTGGCGTATGTTGAAAAAAGGCCGTTCGCTACTTTTTTAATGGCTACCCTTAGTTCCTTATCAAGCGGACTGCTGCAGATAGAATAGGAGCGCCGCACATCTTCTCCATTAATTTTTGTGCGGATGGTGATGTACTGGCCCTGTGTATATTGAAAAGTTTGTCTGAGATTTTCGGGTACAGTAAACGAAATAGAAACGCAATCCGCGGTTTCCTTTCTTATATCTGCAACACGTAGTTTCTGAAAATGAATAGACATAGTAAATAATATAACTCCCCTTTTGCGCCGACGCTGGAGCTTTAGCGCAAGCATCAGGGGGCTGGGGGGTTATTTATTGATCAAACCGCCTACCAGGATGGTGATCATATTTTCTTCCAGTTCTTCCGCACTTATTTTTTGTGTGGAGCGATGCCAGCTTTCAATGCCGCTGATGGCGTGCAGCATGATGAGCACAGCAGTAGGGGCATCAATTTTTTTGATCTCTTTATTGCGGATACCGGCCTCAATAATGGCGGCAAATCTTTTACGGTAAATGCGGCGCTGGTTCTGAAAGTTAGAAAGGTATGGATCGGCCAGGTGTTTCCATTCGCGGTCGCTTACATACACTTCTTCATAATGATTGATCATCTCATTAATATGGAAGCGAAGTAATTTCTCTACTTTTTCGATTGATGAGATGGGCTCAACCTCTATCTCATCTATTTTATGCATGAAACGGTTGGCTACGCTAAAACACAGCTCATGCAATAATTCCACTTTCGATTTGATGTGGTTATACAGGCTGGCAGCTTCTACACCTACCGATTCTGCGAGGTCGCGCATACTGGCAGCTTTGAAACCTTTTTCACGAAAAAGGATCGCTGCCTTGGTTACAATTACATCTTTGCGCGAGATGTTCTTGTCTGTTTTAATTCTGGCCATGCCGCGAAGATAATGAAGCTAACATACGTTAGCAACGATTTTGAATTAAAAATCTTGAATCGTTAGTTTTTTTAATTAACGGATTGGCGAATTACGGATTGGCGGATTAAATACCGTTCGCAGTTCATTTTTGGCTAAAGCCCGGCATGAGTAACAATCCAAATACCTGCTTAATCCACTAATTCGCCAATCCGTAATTCGCCAATCCGTAATTCGCTAATAATGCCCTAATTTCGCCTCCCGAATAACAAAACAAAAAATTATGTCTTTAGTTGTTGTAGGATCTATGGCTTTTGATGCCATTGAAACCCCGTTTGGCAAAAGCGATAAAATTGTAGGCGGCGCCGGTACTTATATTGCATGGTGTGCATCCAATTTTACACCTGTTAAACAGATATCAGTAGTAGGTGGCGATTTCCCGAAAGAGGAGCTTGATTCGCTTATAGACCGTAATGTAGACCTGGAAGGTGTACAGATCAAACAGGATGAGAAAACTTTCTTCTGGAGTGGCCGTTACCACATGGACATGAACACCCGCGATACGTTGGATACGCAATTAAATGTGCTGGAGAATTTTCAACCGGTAGTGCCTGAAAGTTACCAGGACTGTGAATACCTGATGTTGGGTAACCTGGCGCCAGCCGTGCAGGCAAGTGTGATATCACAACTGAAAAAACGCCCGAAACTTATTGTAATGGATACAATGAATTTTTGGATGGAAATAGCCATGGACGATCTTCGCAAAACCATTTCTATGGTGGATGTGTTGATGGTTAACGACAGTGAAGCCCGCCAGTTAAGTGGCGATTTTTCATTGGTAAGAGCTGCGGCAACTATTATGAAAATGGGGCCTAAATTCCTCATCATTAAAAAAGGAGAGCACGGCGCTTTATTGTTCCACGATAGTAAAGTATTCTTTGCACCGGCATTGCCTCTGGAAGATGTGTTTGATCCAACAGGCGCCGGCGATACTTTTGCGGGTGGCTTTGTCGGGCATATTGCCAAAACCAATGATATCTCTTTTGAGAATATGAAAACAGCCATTATTGTAGGAAGCGCCATGGCATCGTTCTGCGTTGAGAAATTTGGTACAGAAAGATTGCGAGGTATTGGTAAATCTGATATTGATGGCAGGCTGGCCGAATTTGTTCAGCTTGTGAACTTTGATATTTCGCTGGTTTAATGGCATGATATTTATTTAAATGCGTTCTTTTTTGAATAAATAGCAAACAATTTAGCAGGTAATTAAAAATTCCTTATTTTTACACCGTAATGATGACAATAAAACATACAAAACGTATTAAGAAACCTCTCTAACGGGAAGTGCTGATCGTTTGTGTATGATTGAATATACTTAGAAGCCTTCCCAAACCGGGAAGGCTTTTTTTTGCCCCCAGCCCCCAGAAGGGGAGCGGGGTGGTTTCAAACTTTAGAGGATCATTATTTATTCATAATTAAAAAACACTCCCTTTTGGGAGAAGGAGGGTAAAATGAAAGTAGCCGTTGTAGGTGCCACAGGACTGGTAGGTACCAAAATGTTGCAGGTATTAGCCGAGCGTAATTTCCCGGTAACGGAAATTGTTCCGGTAGCTTCTGAAAGATCAGTTGGTAAAGAAGTTGAATTTAAGGGAAAGAAGTATAAAGTGGTTAGCATGCTGGATGGTATTGCTGCCAAACCTGCTGTGGCTATTTTTTCTGCCGGTGGCGGAACCTCATTAGAGTGGGCGCCCAAATTTGCCGAAGCAGGTATCAGGGTTATTGATAACTCTTCTGCATGGCGCATGGACCCAACCAAAAAATTAGTGGTACCCGAAGTAAATGCAGGCGTTTTAACCAAAGACGATTTCATCATAGCCAACCCTAACTGTTCTACTATTCAGATGGTGGTGGCTTTGCAGCCTTTGCATCTTAAATACAAGATCAAACGTGTGGTGGTAAGTACTTACCAGAGTGTAACAGGTACCGGTAAAAAAGCCGTTGACCAGTTGTTTAACGAAAGAAAAGGTGTGCAGGGCGAGATGGCTTATAAATATCCGATTGACCTGAACGTGATTCCGCAGATTGATGTGTTTCTTGATAACGGATACACCAAGGAAGAAATGAAGATGGTAAACGAAACCAACAAGATCATGCAGGATGATTCGATCAGGTTAACTGCTACAACGGTTCGTATACCGGTAGTAGGCGGACATAGCGAAAGCGTGAATGTTGAGTTTGCGAATGATTTTGATCTTGCCGAAGTAAAAGACCTGTTAAGTAAAGCGCCGGGCATAATTGTTCAGGACGATCCTTCACAAGCCCTTTATCCAATGCCATTATGGGCACACGAAAAAGACGAAGTGTTTGTTGGCCGATTACGCAGAGACGAAACACAGCCTAATACCCTGAATATGTGGGTTGTTAGCGATAACCTGCGCAAAGGCGCCGCTACCAATGCCGTTCAGATTGCAGAATACCTGCTGCAACAGGGTATTATATAAATATTTGTGAGTGAGTATCGGGTGCCGGTGTTATTGAAATGCCGGCACTTTTTTTTGGGCAATGGGGGCATTGTGAATGGGCAATGGTGAATGGGCAATAAGAGAAGCTGAGTGAAAACAGGCTGACTATATTTTCGTCATTCCCCATTGCCCATTCACCATTCACCATTGCCCATTCACAATCCCGTAACTTCGTAGTATCCTTATGAAGCTACTTTCTGCCAAACAGATCCATCAATGGGATGAGTATACCATTGCGCATGAACCCATTAGTTCCATTAACCTGATGGAACGTGCGGCTTTGCTTTGCGTGGAATGGATAAAAGAGCGGGGCTATCATACATGCAGCATCAGGATCTTTTGCGGCAAAGGCAATAACGGGGGAGATGGACTGGCAATTGCAAGAATGTTAATTGAACAAGGTGCTCAACCAACTATTTATATCCCCGAATCGGGTACAGACGGAACAAAAGATTTTCAAACCAATCTTCACCGGCTGCAGGATCTTACTGCTAATATCTATTTTCTGCAATCGAAAGAATCATTTCCTTTTATTGCCAAAGATGAAATACTGATTGACGCTTTATTTGGTTCCGGACTCAACCGCCCTTTGCAATTATTGAGTGCCGAATTGGTGCAGCACATCAATCAATCGGGTGCAAAAATTATTTCCATTGATTTGCCAAGTGGTATGGCTGTCGACAAGAGTTGTAAAAACGATGCAGTTATCTGCGCTGATCACACGCTGACTTTTCAAAACCTGAAGCGTTGTTTTCTGATGGCAGAAAATGCAGTTTCTTTTGGAGAGATCAGTGTGCTGGATATTGAACTTGCTCCCGGTTTTTTAGCAACAGTTGATACGGTTTTTGAAATCGTTTCAAAATCACAAATTCATTCCCTCAAAAAACCAAGAAACCCATTCTCTCACAAAGGCAACCATGGCCACGCTTTATTAGTAGCGGGTAACAGGGGTAAGATGGGCGCTGCGGTATTGGCTTCGCGGGCCTGCCTGCGAACAGGTGCGGGATTGTTAACTGCAAATGTTCCTGAAGAATATTCGCCCATCATTCATACATCTGTTCCCGAAGCAATGGTAATAGCGCGGGAAGAGAACATACAGTTTTTAAATGTGTACAGAAGTATTGGAATTGGCCCCGGACTGGGCGTTGATGCAGATACTGAAAAAATACTCAAACACATACTCACCAATTATTCAAACCCGTTGGTAATTGATGCTGATGCGTTGAATACACTGGCGCTGCATAAAGATTGGTTGGACCTGATTCCTGCAGGTTCCCTGTTGTCGCCGCATCCCAAAGAATTTGACAGGTTGTTTGGTGCCTGCGATAATGATTTTGAACGGGCAGATAAAGCGATAGCCTTATCAACACAATATCCTTTCATCATCATTTTAAAAGGACATTATACTTTAATTGCCGCCAATGGAAAAGGATGGTATAACAATACCGGCAATGCGGGCCTGGCAAAAGGAGGCTCAGGTGATGTGCTTACCGGAATATTAACCGCCCTGCTTGCGCAACAATATATTCCTTTACATGCCGCTTTGCTTGGAGTATACCTGCATGGGCTTGCAGCAGATCTTGCTTTAGATCATCAAACAATGGAAAGCCTGCTGGCAACGGATATTATTGAAATGATAGGGAAAGCTTTTGGAACGGATTAGGTTTGGAGTTTGGAGTTTAAACTGTAAGATACTTTATATTCACCATTCACCATTCACCATTCACCATTCACCACTCACGCTCACTCACTCAATGCCCTGTTTAAAAACACCACCAATGGCTGCAATGTTTCGAAAGCAGTGATAATTTTTTTAGCGAGATTTTTATCGGTAAGATCTGCATCCGTAATAGGAGCCATGGCTACCCAGCTTTTTAGTTTGATATAGTTGATTGCAGGATTGTCTTTTTCGTAACCTTTAGGTTCACGACTTAGCGACATGCCTTCTCCTTTTTCCAGGTCGCCATAATAGTTAGCAAACTTTTTGTTTTTGATGATCTTACTGAACTCGCTCCAGGAATAATCAATCTCCTGCCTGATCTTTTTCAGGATATCCGGATCGGCCATGTATTTTCCGCCGCCAACAAAACTATTGCCTCCCGGTTCTAAATGAAAATAATAACCGGCAAGGTCTGATTTCTTGCCACCATGCACGATGCTGGCACCCATATTGGTTTTATATGGCGCTTTGTTTTTGCTGAAACGAACATCCCTGTTAATGCGGAACAGGCAATCTTTGGAAGTGAGGGTAGAAATGCTTTGATCTTTTTTACCAAACTCCGTAATCACTTTGTTAACCAATGATGCAAAATCTTCTTTGGCTGCTTCGTACGTTTTCCTGTTTTTATCAAACCATTCTTTAGTGTTGTTTTTCCTGAGGTCTTTCAGAAACCTGAGTGTGGAAGGTTGTAACATATTCAATAGTTTAGTTAAACTGCGCCTTTGCGGCTTGGTGTGCATTTTTTCTCGCAAAGACGCAAAGGCGCAATACTTAGTTGCCGATTAGTTTTAAAAATTCTTCTTCAGAAATAATTTTTACAGTATTGATCTTTTTCGCTTTTTCCAGTTTGCTGCCTGCGTCTTCTCCTACCACAAGATAATTCAGTTTAGCGCTTACGCCACTTACAATTACACCACCCTGTGCTTCGGCCATCGCTTCTGCCTCGCTGCGTTTTAGTGTTGGCAGTGTGCCTGTAAAAAGAAAAGTCTGCCCTGTTAAAGATCCTCCCTGCACGGCATCTTTTTTCTCATTTCTTAATTGCAGTCCCAGTTGCTCCAACTGTTTCAGCATATGAATGTTTTGTTCATTGCTGAAAAAACCGTGAATACTTTTTGCCACTTTTACGCCCACATCTTCCAACTCCAATAAATCTTCTTCAGATTTTTTCTTAAAATCGAAGATATGTTCTACACTGTTGGCTAATGTTTTGGCAGTGGTTTCTCCAACAAACCGGATACCCAGCCCATAGATTAATCTGTGCAGAGGTTGTTGTTTGGAGGCCTCTATGGCCGAACGCAGATTATCCAAACTCTTTTTACCAAACCCTTCCAGTTCGGCAATCCGGTCAAATGGCAGTTCATAAATTCCGGGGATATCTTTCAAAATTTCCAGTTCATAAAATTTACGAACATTGGCTTCTCCAAAACTTTTGATGTCCATGGCATCCTTGCTCACAAAATGGATGATCTTTTCAACCACCTGCGCTTCGCATTCAATATTAATACAGCGCCATACTGCTTCGGCTTCTTCTTTAAACAATTCACTTTTACAAACAGGACATTTCTTCGGAAAAACAATATGCTTTTCCGTTCCATTGCGCAGTTCGGGAAGTGATTTCACAATTTGAGGAATTACATCACCCGCACGCTCAATCAACACACTGTCGCCAATTTTCAGATCCTTCTCTTTAATATATTCTTCATTATGAACCGAGATACTTGAAACCGTTACACCTCCCAGGTAAACGGGATCCAGTTTTGCAACCGGTGTTACTGCGCCTGTTCTGCCCACCTGGAACTCAATCCCTCTCAACACTGTTGTTGCCTGTCTTGCTTTAAACTTAAAAGCAATAGCCCAGCGGGGATGGTGAGAGGTCATGCCGAGTTTATCCTGCAACACAATATCATTCACTTTTACCACCATTCCATCAATTTCATAAGGAAGGTCATCCCTGCCTGCTTCAAAATCGAGGCAGTATTTGATCACTGGCCCGATACCTTTTACAACTTTTTTTTCTTTTTGCGGGGAACGGAAGCCCAGGTTCCATAATAATTCCAGCGAGCCATTATGGGTAGTAAGGAGTTGATGATCGGCTGAATGTGGTTTATCTCCTTCGTTAACAAAATAACTTATATGATATAAAAACGCATCCAGCTTTCTTTGTGCCACTTCTTTTGGGTCTTTCATCCTAAGGCTGCCCGAAGCCGCATTGCGTGGGTTGGCCAATGGGGCCAGACCCTGCGCAGTAAGTTGTTTATTGTATTTTTCAAACGACTTCTTGCTCATGATGATCTCTCCGCGAATTTCAATCAGCCGCACACCGTATTTTGAAAAAGCTGCAGTAAGCGGGATAGACCTTACCTGTTTAATGTTGGTGGTAATATCCTCACCTTCAACACCATCTCCGCGGGTAGTGGCTCTTATAAGGCGGTCGTTTTCGTAGATCAGTGAAATACTGGCGCCGTCAAATTTGGGTTCTATACAATATTCTATGTTTTCCAGGCCGCTCAGTTCTCTTGCTTTCCGGTCAAAATCGGTCAGGTCCTCCGCATTATAACTGTTATCTAAGCTCAGCATAGGAACCAGGTGCTGAACGGTTTCAAAACTCTGGTTAAGACTGCTGCCTACGCGTTGTGTGGGCGAATCGGGTGTTACCAGCGCAGGATGCACTTTTTCGGTTCTTTGCAGCAACTGGTACAATTGGTCATATTCATAATCAGATACAAGTGGCTCGCTTTGAACATAATACCGGTATTCATGAAAACGGAGCACCTCCCTGAGCAATTCAATATCGGCAGGGGCAGCGGTTGCCGGATGCTTTTTGGTAAGCGATAGGAATTCGTTAGTGTGTTCCTGTAATTTTTGTATCTGGTTACTGCTGTACATAAATGAAAATTGCCGGATAAAGTTAAGTGCTTACTCGCCAAAGATAATCCCTCCTGAAATTTATCTGTACAACTGGTAAACTTTGTATCTTGTTGGCGCCGAAACAGAAGGGCAAAACAATATAAGATTTGATTAATTGCTGCTAATGAAGAAAATGTCAATGACTCCGGTTGTACATGAAGCACACGTTATTAAAGATGCGGTTGAGCTGGTAAAGTCGTACCCTAAAGTTCCACTTACGGTTGACTGTGTGATCTTTGGTTTTGAAGAGAATAAACTGAAAGTGCTTCTTATTAAGAGTGACCTGGAAATGTTTGAAGGAAAGCTTTCGTTGTTGGGAGATATGGTGCGGGATAATGAAGAGCTGGATGATGCAGCTTATCGTATCTTAAAAGAGAGAACAGGAATGAACAATGTTTTTCTCGACCAGGTACGTGCATTCAGTCACCCCAAACGTCACCCGGGCGGAAGGGTAATTACTGTAGCTTATTGTTCTTTGCTCAATATCAATCACCATGAGCTAAAAATTCATGATAATGATCTGAACTGGCATTCTGTTGCCAGCCTGGAAGAGATGGCATTTGACCACAAGGCGATTGTTGATTATTGTTATGAATGGTTACAGAAAAAAATACAGGAACATCCACTCGGGTTTAACTTATTACCGGAAAAATTCTCATTGCGTGAATTACAGAACCTGTACGAAGCCATTTTAGGTATAACGCTCGACAGGCGTAATTTCCGCAAGAAATTTGCTTCTATGGATTTGTTGATCGACATTAATGAAATGGAACAGGATGTGCCGCACAGGCCGGGCAAGCTATATAAATTTAATTTTGAGAAATACGAAAAAACCAAGCGTAAATGGGTTGGGATTGATTTTTAAGGTTGTGATTGGTTGTAATCGTTAGCACACGATTACAGCCTGAGTGTTGGGCAGTGATTGTGTTGGCCGTGATTGTGTCCCCACAATCACCACCACAGCAATTGTAAGAACACAATTGCCACCTGAATTTTTAGCAATTCTCCCCACCTTCAACTACATTTACCGAATAACGATTTTGATATGCTACACTCCATGACTGGTTACGGAAGAGCCGAACAAACATTAGCTGATAAAACCTATTTGGTAGAAGTACGTTCGCTGAACGGGAAACAGTTCGATCTGCGTTTGAATATACCTGCACTGCTTAAGCCATTTGAGTTTGAGGTGAGAAGTCTGCTTAATGAAGGTTTACAACGGGGTAGTGTGGAATGTAATATCAATATCAAACAAAATGGTGCCAGCAAACCGGTGTCTATTAATACCGACCTGGCAAAAGCTTATTTTGAACCCGTTGCACAATTAGCCAGCGAATTAAAATTACAAACAGGAGATATTCTGAGTACCATACTCAAATTGCCTGATGTGATCACGCCTTCAACCGAAATGCTTACTGATGAGGAATGGAAATTCTTTGAGAAAGTATTGAAAGATGCCATCTTCCAGTTAAACGAACACCGCATGGATGAAGGTAAATCTATTGAGTCAGACCTTTTACTGCGTATTAATAATATAGAAACCTACCAGGCCCAGATTGCAGAACTGGAACCGCTGCGCAGAACAAAGATCAAAGAAGGACTGGTGAAAGTGCTGGAAGAAAATGTAGGCAAAGAAAATTATGATGCCAATCGCCTTGAGCAGGAACTGATCTACTATATCGAAAAAATAGACATTAGTGAGGAGCAGGTGCGTTTGAAAAATCACTGTAATTATTTCCGTTCCATACTTACTGAGAAAGAAATAAGTAAGGGCAAAAAACTCTCCTTTATTTTACAGGAGTTTGGCAGGGAAATTAATACCACCGGCTCTAAAGCCTATGATGCCACCATTCAGAAATGTGTGATTTTAATGAAGGATGAACTGGAAAAAGCAAAAGAACAGATATTGAATGTACTGTAGAGAAGCCATGAGCTGCGGGCTATGAGCTTTAAATTACCTGATCTGCCCGGGTATCTTCACACATCTTGTTAAATATTCACTTTTCAGACCTGTAGCTCAAAGCTAAAAAGCGCACAGCTTTCTCTATCTTTGTCTCAAATCGATTTCAGTGAAAAAATTGTTTGGATTGATATGTTTAAGCCTCTTACTCGCAGGATGCGGCACATTGGATGTATATGAAAAAATGGTGGCCTTCCCCGACCATCAGTGGAAAAATACCGATAAACCCTCTTTTACATTTACGATTGAGGATACGGCCTCTGCTTATAATATTTATGTGATCCTCCGTCACGAAGATGCCTATCATTTCAACAATATCTGGATGCATATCTCCACCCAGGCTCCGCGGGATACGGTGAGAACACAATTAGTTAATGTTACCCTTGCCAATAATGCCAAAGGATGGCTTGGAACCGGAATGGATGATGTATTCGATCATCGCGCACGCATAACCCGCCTGCCGGTAAAACTAAAAAAAGGTAATTACACTTTTACGCTTCAACAGCATATGCGCGAAGAACCATTGCAGTATGTATTGAATGCGGGTATCCGTGTTGAAAAAGTAAAACCATGAGTTTTGTAAAACCACAAAAATTGGCCATTGTATCACTCACATACTGGATATTGTTCCTGTATATGGTGGCGGCACTGGGCTGGTGGTTTATTGAACTGGAAAAGCAGAACAAGGAGATAACCAATATCAAATTAAGCGAGTTAAAAAAAGACGATCCTGCTTATTATACATCAACCGTTAAAATAGAAGAGGCAAAAAAAAGAAAGACCGCGCAATACATTGGAGAGGGCTCCACTTTTCTTGCATTGATCGTTTTGGGAACCGTATTTGTATTCAGGGCTACCAGAAGGCAATTACGCTTATCGCAACAGCAGCAGAATTTTATGATGGCGATAACGCACGAATTAAAAACACCCATCGCCATTACACAACTTAACCTGGAAACTTTGCAGAAACGCAAACTGGATGAGGAAAAGCAACAAAAACTGATCAGTAACACATTACAGGAAGCCAATCGCCTCAACACACTTTGCAATAACGTACTTTTTGCATCGCAATTAGATGCGGGCGCTTATACATCTGCCAAACAGGAACTTCATTTAACCGACCTGGTGGAAGGTTGTATAGATGATTTTAAAAAACGTTTCCCCCACAGGGAATTAAAAGAACATATAGCAGAGGGTATCTATCTGTATGGAGAAGCACTTTTATTGCAGATGCTTGTGAACAATCTGGTTGAAAATGCTTTTAAATATTCTCCCAAAGAATTGCCCATTACTGTTTCGCTGAGCGAAGAAGGACAATACATTAAACTTGCTGTGAGTGATGAAGGACAGGGAATTGCAGATGCAGAAAAGAAGAAGATCTTTACAAAGTTCTACCGCATTGGCGACGAGAATACCCGGAAGGCAAAGGGTACCGGGTTAGGACTATACCTGTGTAAAAAGATAGCGGAAGACCATAATGGCAATATTTCTGTAACGGATAATCAACCCACAGGCTGTACTTTTACCGTGTTATTTAAATCTGAATGAAAGAAGGAAAAGCAAGCATATTGGTGGTTGATGATGAAGAGAACCTTCATGAAGCGTTGAAGCTGAACCTTGAACTGGAAGGTTATGAGGTTACCTCAGCGTATGATGGCAACGAGGCATTGCAGAAGATCAATAACGAATACTTCGACCTGATTATTATGGATATTATGATGCCGGAAGTGGATGGCATCAGTGTTACAGAAACTGTTCGCGTCAACAACAATGATGTACCCATTTTAATGCTGAGTGCCCGTAGCAGCAGTGCGGATAGGGTGTTGGGTTTAAAAAAAGGCGCCGATGATTACCTGGCCAAACCTTTTAACCTGGAAGAGTTATTACTAAGGGTTAGTAAACTGATTGAAAAGAACAAAAAGATCCAGGTAAAAGAAACCATTGGCGATGTGTATGAGTTTGGCAATAATAAGATCAACTTCAAAGCACAGGATGCTATCACCTGGAATGGCCAGCAGGTAGAATTAAGTAAGAAAGAAGCCATGCTGCTGAAATTACTGATCGAGAACAAAGGCGATGTGGTAACCCGCGAAAAAATATTACAGGTGGTGTGGGGCTACAACGTGTATCCCACCACACGCACCATTGATAATTTTATCCTCAGCTTCCGCAAGTATTTTGAAGAAGACAGCCGAAACCCCAAACATTTTCATTCTGTTCGGGGAGTTGGCTATAAATACACTGATTAACGGCCCATTTTGCGAATTACGGGAATATTGTATTTCACACCTACCTTTGTGGACATAATTTATTTTGATGAGCACTGTTTTGATCATTGATGACGAAGAAAAGTTACGGACATTACTGGGTCGCATCATTGCTTTGGAAGGCTTTACTGTATTACAGGCTGGTACAATTAAAGCAGGTACCAAGATCATGCAAAAAGAGCAGGTAGATGTTTTGCTTTGTGATGTTAAGTTGCCGGATGGGAATGGGGTGGATTTTGCAGAACAGGTTAAAGCCCAATTCCCTTATAGTGAAGTTGTTTTACTTACCGCTTACGGAAATATAGCCGATGGTGTGCGGGCAATCAAAAATGGGGCGTTTGACTATATTACCAAAGGCGATGACAATGAAAAGATCATACCCTTGCTCAACAAAGCACTTGAGAAAGCAAGCTTACAAAAAAAGATACAACAAATCAAAAAGCAGGTTGGCCGACAATATATTTTCGATAACATAATAGGCAGTTCACCACAGATTATTGAAGCTATTATGATGGCTAAAAAAGTGGCGCCCACCAACGCCAATGTTTTATTACTGGGCGAAACCGGTACCGGGAAAGAGGTATTTGCACAAGCCATACATAACGGCAGCAAAAGAAGCGGGAAGCCATTTATGGCGCTTAACTGCAGTGCTTTTGGGAAAGAATTATTAGAAAGTGAAATCTTCGGCCATAAAGCAGGGGCTTTTACAGGAGCCAATAAAGATAAACAAGGACTAATAGAAGAAGCCCATACCGGCACTTTATTCTTAGATGAAATTGGAGAAATGCCGGTTGAACTTCAGGCCAAATTGCTTCGTGTACTGGAAAGCAGTGAATTCATTAAAGTGGGAGATACGAAATCTACCAAAGTGGATGTGCGTATTATTGCTGCCACTAACCGCAGCCTCGAAGATGAGATCAAAGCGGGCAGATTCAGAGAGGATCTTTTTTACCGTCTCAACGTTTTCAGCATTATATTGCCACCACTACGTGAGAGAAAAAAAGATATCCCGGTACTGGCAGAACATTTTCTGCAGGTATTTGCTCAAAAAGCAAACCGGCATTTGGAAGGGATGGATAAAGAATTCCTTTCCCGTTTACAGCAACACGACTGGAAAGGCAATATCCGGGAATTAAAAAATGTAATGGAGCGTGCCGTGATATTAGCTGATGGGTCGCAACTTACACTCCTTAGTCTTCCGCTGGAATTGCAAACAACACATGACCATTCACAAACCCTTTCCGCTTTTGATCTGGCGAGTGTAGAAAAACTGCATATACAAAGGGTATTAAATCATACCAGAGGCAATAAAACGGAAACAGCCAGATTGCTCAACATTGGCTTAACTACTTTGTACAGAAAGATTGAAGAGTATCAGATTACGAATCAATAGCCGCCTTGCTATTTTACACGAGTCCTAAATATTGTAATAGTAGAGGGCCAGAAGAAAAAAAGGATCTCATCCTTACGAAGACTCTTTTTCCTTCGTTCTTCTCAGTCTTCGTGAAACCCTTCCATTTTGATATATACCCTTCCAAAACGGAAGGTTTTTTTAGTGTTACATTTCCATGGACTGCATTCTCAAATCCTCTAAAAGCCAATGCCAGCCGCATATTCGCCATTCACCATTGCCATTCACCCCACCGGGCACAGCGTTTGGCATATAGAAACCGATGAAACATTTTAAACCCCGGTTACCCATAACATTTACTAAACCAAGCCCTTTTGCCGTGCTGGTTACTATTTATGTGTTATTGGCCATTATCGGGATCATTTACAGAACCCTAAACTGATCATTATGCTAACCGCTATTCTCATTGTTGCAGGCCTCATAGGGTTTGCACTTTTTTTTAAATCCATCGATTTCTTCGAAAAAATCTGAAAGTCGTAAGTAATAAGTGATACATAAATCGGTCACTTATTACCTATTACTTAATACTTAAAACCTATTACTATGATCGCATTATTTATCATTTCCATACTGGTGTTTTGTTACATCTGCTATGTATTAATAAAACCTGAGAAGTTCTAGGTTCTAAGTATTAAGTTATGAGTAGCACAACTTAATACCAGCCTAAAACCTATTATTTAAAACTTATTACTCAAATGAATACAGAAATTTTTGGTGTTATCCTGATGTTTGTACTTACTGTATTGCTCGCCATTCCTCTTGGCAGGTATATGGGCAAAGTATACAGTGAACACCGCACGTGGCTTGACGGATTATTCAATCCCTTAGACAAATTGTTTTTCAAAGCAAGTGGCGTAAAACCTGAAAAGGAAATGAACTGGAAGCAACACCTGTATGCTTTATTAACCATTAACATGGTATGGTTTTTTTTCTCTATGCTGGTGTTAATGACACAAGGCTCTTTGCCATTGAATCCTGATGGTAATTCTTCCATGACGGCGGATCTGGCTTTTAATACTTCTGTCAGCTTCGTTTCTAATACAAACCTTCAACACTATTCCGGAGAGAGCGGGGTGTCTTATTTAGGACAGTTGATCCTGATGTTGTTTCAATTCATCAGTGCTGCTACAGGTATGGCTGCCTGTGTGGTAGTATTTATTGCGATGAAAGAAAAAACTACTGACAAACTTGGTAATTTTTATAATCTCTTCGTCAAATCCTTAACAAGGATCTTATTACCCATATCTGTGATAGTGGCTGTAATACTCGCTTTTAATGGCACCCCAATGACCTTTAAAGGGAAAGACCAATTCATTTCTGTACAGGGTGATACGGTAAATGTTAGCCGGGGTCCCGCAGCAGCCATGGTTGCAATCAAACAACTTGGCACTAACGGTGGAGGTTTTTTTGGAGTCAACTCCGCACATCCATTAGAAAATCCTACTTATTTCACTAATATCATTGAAGATGTATGTATCATTTTGATACCCATCGCCATGATCTTTACTTTGGGATATATGATACGCAGACAACGGTTTGCGTGGATGGTGTTTGGTATTATGACTATTGGTTTTTTGCTTTTTGTGATCCCTTCCATTTATTTGGAAATGAAGGGGAATCCTGCCATAGCTAAAATGGGCATCACACAAAACCTTGGCAGTATGGAAGGAAAAGAGGTTCGATTTGGCCCTGCTGCTTCAGCATATTGGGGTATTACTACTACGGTTACATCCAATGGCTCTGTAAATGCGATGCATGACAGCTTTACACCACTCACCGGAATGTTCTGTTTGTTAGGTATGATGGTGAATTCATTTTATGGTGGTGTAGGTGTAGGGTTTCTCAATTTCTACATTTTCATCATCATTGCAGTATTTATCAGTGGTTTGATGGTTGGCCGCACACCGGAATTCATGGGTAAAAAGATAGAGGCGAAAGAGATGAAGATAGCCGCCATCATTGCATTACTCCACCCGTTCCTGATATTAGTTGGCACAGCATTGTCCAGTTATCTTTTTTCGCATAATCCAACAGCCTACGCATCCTGGTTAAACAACCCGGGTAACCACGGTTTTAGCGAAATGTTATATGAGTACACATCCTCTTCTGCTAATAACGGTAGTGGGTTTGAAGGGCTTGGTGACAATACGCGGTGGTGGAATATCAGTTGCGGTATCGTTATGCTGCTCGCAAGATTCTTACCTATCATTGGGCCTGTGGCTATTGCAGGTATCCTGGCCAATAAAAAATTTGTACCGGAAACAGCAGGAACTTTAAAGACAGATACGGGCACATTCGGCATCATGATAATGGCAGTTATTTTCATCATTGCCGCTTTATCCTTTTTTCCTGCTTTATCTCTCGGCCCCATTGCTGAATATTTTGGTCTTCACCATTAAAAAATAATGTATGTCAACTGCATCAAATAAACTTTTCGAATCTAAGCTGGTGAAAGAAGCCCTTAAACAGTCTTTTACCAAACTCAATCCCAGGATTATGTTCCGCAATCCCGTAATGTTTACGGTAGAAATAGGAACAGCAGTTATGCTGGGTGTTTGTATCTGGATACTGAATGGCGATACAACCCAGGGTAGTCTTACTTATAACCTGATCGTTACCGGTGTATTATTCATCACATTGTTGTTTGCTAATTTTGCAGAAGCGATTGCAGAAGCAAGAGGTAAGGCACAGGCCGACAGTCTCCGCAAAACCAGAGAAGAAACCCCGGCTAAATGGGTACAAACCGTTGGGGAAATGTTTGTGGGAGAAATAAAGATAGTTTCTTCTTCACAGCTAAAAAAAGGAGACGTATTTCTTTGCGAAACAGGCGATACCATTCCAATGGATGGAGAAATCATTGAAGGAATTGCCACGATAGATGAAAGTGCGATTACCGGAGAATCTGCACCCGTTATCCGTGAATCAGGCGGAGATAAAAGTTCTGTAACCGGTGGCACCAAAGTATTAAGTGATCACATTAAAGTAAGAGTTACCACTGAACCCGGAGAAAGTTTTCTTGATAAAATGATCGCACTCGTAGAAGGTGCCAGCCGTCAGAAAACGCCAAATGAAATTGCACTCACTATTTTATTGGCAGGATTTACACTTGTATTTATCATCGTTTGTGTAACACTGAAATCTTTTGGTGATTATGCAAATACACCAATCACCATCGCTGCATTCATTTCATTATTTGTTTGTCTGATACCTACTACAATCGGTGGGTTATTAAGTGCGATTGGTATTGCAGGAATGGACCGTGCTTTACGGGCCAACGTGATCACCAAAAGCGGGAAAGCCGTTGAAACAGCGGGAGACCTTGATACGTTACTGTTAGATAAAACAGGAACCATTACTATAGGTAACCGTAAAGCCACGCATTTTTATGCTGCAAAAGAAATTGAGGAAAAAGATTTTATCGAAGCCTGCACCCTTTCTTCATTAGCCGATGAAACACCTGAGGGGAAATCGATTATTGAACTCGCTAACCTCAATAAGAACTCTTTTAATGTAGATGGTGCAAAATTTATAGAGTTCACTGCAGAAACCCGGAGCAGTGGTATTGATATGAGAGGCGGTATCCGCATCAGGAAGGGTGCGTTTGATTCGATAAAAAATATCGTTACCAAAGCAGGCAACTCATTTCCCGAAGAAACTGCAGCGCAGGTAAGGATCATTTCTTCCAATGGGGGAACACCCTTAGTTGTGAGCCGTAACGAAAAAGTGCTTGGAGTTATTGAATTACAGGATATCATCAAACCCGGTATACAGGAACGTTTTGAACGCCTTAGAAAAATGGGTGTGAAAACGGTGATGGTTACCGGCGACAATCCTTTAACCGCAAAATTTATTGCCGAAAAAGCAGGTGTAGATGATTTTATTGCTGAAGCTAAGCCTGAGGATAAAATGAATTATATCAAACAGGAACAAAAAGGCGGTAAGCTGGTTGCCATGATGGGCGATGGAACAAACGATGCCCCTGCTTTGGCCCAGGCCGATGTAGGTGTTGCCATGAACAGTGGTACACAAGCCGCCAAAGAAGCCGGTAATATGGTTGATCTTGATAATGACCCCACCAAACTGATCGAGATCGTTGAAATTGGTAAACAATTATTGATGACCAGGGGAACACTTACTACATTCTCTATTGCGAATGATGTGGCCAAATATTTTGCGATCGTTCCTGCATTGTTTATTGCCTCTATTCCCGGTTTACAGGGAATGAATATTATGAAACTGCATAGCCCGGAAAGTGCAATACTTTCTGCGGTTATTTTCAATGCCATCATTATTCCATTATTAATTCCATTGGCATTAAGAGGGGTTGCATATAAACCCATCGGCGCAAGCGCTTTATTAAGAAGAAATTTATTGATCTATGGATTAGGTGGTGTGATCATCCCATTCATTGGTATCAAATTAATTGACCTGTTAGTATCCGCTTGGTTTTAAGTTCGTTATAAACATTAAATCATTTATTATGAAACAACATATTCTTCCGGCTATCAAACTCACATTGCTTTGTGTGATCTTTTTCTGCGGAGCCTATTCTTTACTCATTCTGGGTATCGCCCAAGCCGCTCCCAATAAAGGGGAGGGGCAAACCATAACAGTTAATGGACAGGTAAAAGGCTATGCCCTGGAAGGACAAAGCTTTACGCAGGACAAATATTTTAACGGTCGCCCTTCGGCAGCAGGTTATAATGCTGCCGGATCATCAGGCAGTAACAAAGGGCCCACCAATCCGGATTATTTAAAAGATGTGCAAACAAGGATCGATAGTTTTCTGGTACATAATCCTTCTGTAGAAAAACAAAATATCCCTTCTGAGCTGGTAACTGCATCGGGAAGTGGTTTAGACCCTGATATTTCTTTGCAGGGAGCCATGGTACAGGTAGCCAGAATTGCAAAAGCAAGAAATCTTTCCGAAGAAACCATCAGGGTATTGATCAGTCAAAAAGTACAAAAACCATTTTTAGGGTTAGCAGGAACAGAGAAAATAAACGTTTTGCAATTGAATATTGAAGTAGATAAACTCAAATGAAACAACAGATGAAAAAAATAATGATGGCAGGAATAATTCTGGGTACTGCACTGAATGCATTGGCACAAACAGACCCTGCCCCAAAAGCAACCACCACATTTACAGGTTCGGTGGATGCTTATTACCGTTACAATTTTAATGAACCCAAAACAGGCACCAACAATCTGACCAGTTTTACCAATTCAGTAAACTCCTTTGAATTGGGTATGGCCTCTCTGAAAGTAGACCATACCGTTGGGAAAGTATCTGCCACCCTTGACCTGGGCTTTGGCAAAAGAGCCCAGGAATTTTCTTACAACGATGTGGGAACTACCCTTACCGCTGTGAAACAGGCTTATGTAAGCTACGCTCCGTCCAACAAACTGAAATTTACTTTCGGTAAATGGGCTACCCATTGTGGCTGGGAACTGCTGGATGCTTATTCAAACAGAAACTATAGTATGTCATATGGGTTCACTTTTGGACCCTTCTTTCACACGGGGTTAAAGGCAGATATTTCCTTAGGAGGAAAGAGCGCTTTAATGCTCGGGATTGCTAATCCCGTGGATTATGTAAGTGCTCCCGGTTCAACAAAATATATCATTGCGCAGTTTAGTACTGGATCAACCAATGATAAATTAAAAGCCTATATAAACTTTCATGGAGGAACCGGCCTTACACAGTTTAACCTGGTGGTAAATGGCACTCTTTCTGAGCAATGGAGCATCGTTTATGATGGAAGTCTTAATTCAACAAAGATCGGCGCTGCCAATTCGAGCTGGAAAAGTCATGCGCTCTATTTTAACTACGATCCAACCAAATTATTTGGGCTGACTTTACGTGCTGATTATTTTGACGACAGAAAATTATCTCCATTAATAGCAGGTGGTAAAAATGTTTTTGCTACCACTCTTTCCGGTAATATAAAAGTGGATAATCTGACTATTATCCCTGAACTGAGATTAGATAATGCTGCTACGGCTATCTTTACCAAAACAACCGGGGCAGGTACTAAAAGCACAGTTAGCTTCATTTTAGCAGCCGTATATAAATTCTAAAACGTAATGCCTGCAGAAATAAAAAATAATGCCGAACATTTTTTAGACCTGATCCGTAAATCAAGACGGGGTAAGTTCAAAATTTATATGGGTATGAGTGCGGGTGTGGGTAAAACCTACCGCATGCTGCAGGAAGCGCATGCACTTTTGCGAAATGGCGTTGATATTAAGATTGGCTATATAGAAACGCATAACCGGAACGAAACACATAGTTTACTGGAAGGGTTACCGGTAATACCCAGAAGAAAATTATTTTATAAAGGCAAGGAACTGGAAGAAATGGATGTACAGGCCATCCTCAATCTTCATCCGGAAGTGGTGATCATTGACGAGCTGGCACATACCAATATTGAAGGCAGCCAGAACGAAAAACGCTGGCAGGATGTGATGGATATCCTGAATGCCGGTATCAATGTAATCAGCGCTGTAAATATCCAGCATATTGAAAGCCTGAATGCAGAAGTAAAAACTATCACAGGTATTGATGTGGATGAAAGAATACCCGACAGTGTTTTGCAGCAGGCTGATGAAGTGGTGAATATTGATCTTACTGCAGACGAACTCATTATCCGTTTAAAAGAAGGGAAGATCTATACGCCTGATAAAATTGAGATCTCTTTAAAGAACTTTTTCCAAAGCGAAAAAATATTACAACTACGTGAACTGGCACTGAAAGAAGTTGCCAGCCAGGTAGAAAGAAAGATCGAAACAGAACTGCCACGCAACACCCATTTACGACAGGAACGCTTTTTGGCATGCATAAGCAGCAATCATGAAATTGCCCGGAAAGTGATTCGCAAAACCGCAAGAATGGCTGCGTACTATACCTCTAAATGGTACCTGCTTTACGTTCAGACACCCAAAGAAGAAGGAGATAAAATAGGGCTTGCGGCACAACGTCATTTAATTAATAACTTTAAACTGGCAACGGAGTTGGGTGCAGAAGTGATCCGTATTAAAAAAAGCAATATTGCCAAAGGCATTTTTGAAGTTACCGAACAGAAAGAGATCACTACTATCTGCATCGGTAAACCACACCTCAACCTTTTTAATGTGATTTTGAATACCGCAGTGTTTAACCAGTTACTTACCAAATTGTCGGCTGCAGATATCGACATTGTAATCCTTTCGTGATATGGCCATGAGATTAAAAACCAAATTAAGCTTTGGACTTTCTTTTCTGTTTATCGTAATACTCAGTTTCGGTATACTGGCCATTTTTTATATCAACCGGTTAAGCAACGATTCCGATAAGGTTTTAAAGAATAACCATGAATCACTGGTGTATTGCAATAATATGCTGAAAGCTTTGGAAGATATTCCTGCTAAAGAATCAGCTGCTACTCTTTTTAAGGATAACCTTACCAAACAGGAAAGCAATATTACCGAGACTGGCGAAGGCGATGCAACCCGGGAACTCCGTAAGAATTTCAATGAACTTTTAGCTAATCCGGCCGACCCGACAAATTATCCGCAAATACGACAATCAATACAACTCATTAATGATCTGAACCAGCAAGCTATTCTCCGAAAAAATGCAGTGGCAAAAAAAACGGCAGAAGATGCCAATTTATGGCTAATAATCATTTTTGTGGTATTGGGATTGGTGACTTTTACTTTCGTTGTAAATTTTCCACAGATAATTTCAATGCCGGTTCGTTTATTAAATGAGGGAATACGCGCTATTGCCGAAAAAGATTACGCAAAACGCATTCACCTGAATCAGGATGACGAGTTTGGCGAACTGGCAAATGCTTTTAACAGTATGGCAGAAAAATTAGATGAGTATGAGCATAGTAACCTGGCTAAAATAAAATTTGAGAAAAGCCGCATAGAAACAATTATCAACCAGATGCGCGATGCGATTATCGGGCTTGACGGCAAAGGGAATATTCTTTTTCTGAATGAAGTGGCACAGAATTTATTGGGATTGAAAGAATCAGACATCGTGACTAAATATGCAGCCGATATTGCCTTGAAAAATGACCTCATGCGCAACCTGCTGCAAGATGAAGATAAAAAAGAACTTAAAATTTTTGCAGATAGCAAAGAAAGTTATTTTAACAAAGACGTATTGAATGTTACCGATAATGAAACTATTGTAGGAAAGGTGATTGTATTACGCAATATCACCCCTTTTCATGAATTGAATGAAGCAAAGACCAATTTTATCGCCACCGTATCTCACGAATTAAAAACGCCTATCTCGGCTATTAAGATGAGTGCAAGTCTGTTAATAGACAGCCGTATAGGCAACCTGAATGCAGAGCAGCACGACCTTATCAAAAGTATTACAGATGATGCTGACCGACTATTAAAAATAACAAGTGAATTATTGAATATGTCGCAGGTAGAAACCGGTAATCTCCAGTTAAAATTACAACAGGCTAACCCGGCTGATATTACAGAACAAGCCATACAGGCTGTTCTATTTCAGGCTCAGCAAAAAAATATAATCATTCGGAAAAATATTCAGAATAACCTGCCTCCTGTTTTAGCAGATACAGAAAAGACTTCCTGGGTAATAATCAATTTTCTTACTAACGCAATCAAATACTCAGTTGAATCCTCTGCTATTGAGATAGCCGTTTACCAGGATGATAACACCGTTGTTTTTTCTGTAGCCGATCAGGGCAAAGGTATTGATGAGAAATACCTGCCTAAAATATTCGACCGCTATTTCAAAGTGCCCGGCACACAGGAAAGAAGCGGAACAGGACTGGGTCTGTCTATCTCCAAAGAATTTATTGAGGCACAGAACGGCCATATCTGGGCAACAAGCAATATTGGGGAAGGAAGCCGCTTTTGTTTTTCCCTCTCAGCAACTGAAAAATAACACCTGTGATTTGTTATTTAAGATGCAATAAACTTCCTGTTTTGCCGTTAGATGAATGCAAATAACACCTACATGCCGCTACAAACATTGATCGATTTTCTTGAGCCTGTAAATATAGCCCGGATTTCAAACGACGAAGGTTTTAAAGACACACAGCTTGGTAAACATATAGCTGTTTATGATGAATCATTCCCCGATATCACAGACGCGGATATGGTTTTGGTGGGTTGTGGCGAAATGCGTGGTGCAGGATTACAATACACCAATACCAGCTCACCGGATGCCATCCGCGCAGAATTTTATACTTTATTTCATTGGCATAACGAAGTAACGGTGGCCGATCTTGGTAATGTAAAATGTGGCGCCAGCTTGCAGGATAGTTATGCGGCACTCAGAACAGTGGTGAAAGAATTGATAGCGCTTGGCAAAAAAGTGATCATCATTGGCGGTTCGCACGATAATACACTGGCGCAATACCAGGCTTACGGATCTTTGAATAAGATCATTGATGTTGCTTCGGCAGATTCGCGCATCGACCTCGATATGGACAGCGTGCTGCCGGCAGATAATTTTCTGGTTGAAATGTTTACCGGTGTGCCCAACCACCTGAAACATTATACACATATTGGTTTCCAGAGCTATTTCATGCACCCGCAGATGCTGGAAACAATTCATAAACTCGGGTTCGATTGCTTCCGTGTGGGCAGAGTGAAAGAAGCCATTGAAGAAATGGAACCACCTATCCGCAACAGCGACATGTTCAGTTTTGATATTGCGGCCATCCAGTATGCACACGCACCCGCCAATCATATCACTCCCAATGGATTTAATGGCGAAGAAGCCTGTACTATGATGCAGTATGCCGGCATGAGCCATAACTGCAGCAGTATTGGCATTTACGGATACCTGCCCGAACAGGATCAGCATAACCTTACTGCCAAGCAGATCTCGCACATGTTATGGTACGTGATGGATGGCATACACAAAGGCAAGAATGAAGCTATGCTCGATAACAGGTCTGAGTTTGACGAATTTACCATTGCCTTTGCAGAAGTAGAAACCGTTTTCCTCCGCAGCAAACGCACCGGCCGATGGTGGATGCAACTGCATGATGGCAAATACGTAGCCTGCAGCTACCACGATTATTTAACAGCCAGTAAAAACGATATTCCCGAAAGATGGTTAAGAGCGGTTGAAAGGAGTTAGTACCCCCCCGGCTTACCCCCCGGCCCCCTGAAGGGGGAGTTGGCTTACTTACTATTATAAGAAATGCGGTTCAATAAAATTGAACCGCATTTCTTATAATAGATCCCCCTTCAGGGGGCTGGGGGGTAAGCTGGGGGTAAGCTGGAGGCAAATCCCCCGAATAGTTTAATTTACACTCACTCAAACTAATTGCATGAAAAAAAATCCTGCTCTCCTGGTACTTGCGGCATGTTTTATTTTTCTGATTGCATCCTGTAGCATACAAAAACAGATAGCCAAAGAAGCCAAACAGGATATCTTAACCAATGCCGATTTTATGCCCGCTCATGTAGGCATCAGCATATACGATCCCTCAACCCAACAATATCTTTACAATTACCAGGCCGATAAATTTTTTGTGCCGGCCAGTAATACCAAGTTGTTTAGCTGTTATGCAGCAATGAAATACCTGGGTGATAGTTTGGTGGCATTACGGTATGTTGATAAAGGCGATGGAGTTGTTGAGGTAGAAGCAAATGGAGACGCTAGCTTTTTGCATCCCGATTTTAAAAACCAACCCGCACTGGATTTTCTGAAAAAACAGCATAAGATTTTATTGACTGATGAAAACTGGAAAGATAATGCCCTCGGTGCAGGATGGGCATGGGATGATTACAACAGTGATTACTTAGCCGAAAGAAGCATGATGCCTGTTTATGGCAATGTGGTCAGCTTTTCAAAAAAAGAAAATTTTAAAGCTGTGCCTTCTTATTTTCAGAAACCACTGGAAGAGGCTGTGGCCAATACAAAAGGTGGATTTAGTATCAAAAGAGAGTATGGTTCCAATCAGTTTACCCTAAGGCCGTCGGCCAATAAATTTACTGCTGTTGATATTCCATTCTATACATCAGGTAACCAGGTGCTGTTGCAGTTATTGAATGATACACTGCAGAATAAAGTAGCGCTTGTTCATTTTAAAATTGATCGCCTGCCAGATGTGGTAAAATTATATTCGCAGCCAACCGATTCCCTGTTAAAGATCATGATGCACCGGAGCGATAATTTTTTTGCAGAACAGAGCCTTCTTATGGTAAGTAATGAACGACTGGGTTTTATGAATACTGCAAAAATGATAGATACATTACTCAAAACAGACCTCAGCGATCTGCCGCAAAAACCCAAATGGGTAGACGGCAGCGGCTTAAGCCGTTACAACCTTTTTTCACCACAGGATTTTGTGAGTATTCTTACAAAGATGAAAAACGAGTTTAGCTGGGCCCGCATTACCGATATTCTGGAAACGGGTGGTAGCGGTACTATCAGCAGCTATTATAAAAATTATGCCGGCCGCATTTACGCCAAAACCGGCAGCCTTAGTAACCACATTGCATTAAGCGGTTATATCACTACTAAAAAAGGGAAACAATTAATTTTCTCGGTACTTGTAAATGCACACCAAACTTCACCAACCAATATCCGTAAAGGGGTGGAGAAGTTTTTAACGGCTGTGATGGATAAGTATTGAATATCGAATATTGAACAGGGAATTTTGAATATTGAAGTAAAGAAAACACTTCGATATTCAAAATTCCCTGTTCAATATTCATGATTCATTATCTCCCAAACATCCTGTCTAAATAATCTTCCTTAAACTCAAGATATGTAGGACTGCCTGTTGGTGTAACATTCGGACTGCTGCAGGTAAACAGGTCTTCTACCAGAACCAGCATTTCTTTTTGAGATAAAGCCTGCCCGGCCTTAATGGCCTGTTGCCTTGCCATACACCTCACTAATTTTTCGCGCTTACTGAATCTGATATCACTGCTGAAATGTTTGAACTGTTCAATCAGTAATTCAATAGAATGTTTTTCGTTACCCGGTAAAATATCAGCAGGAATACCCTGTACCACAAAACTATTGTTGCCAAAAGGTTCTACTTCGTAACCGATGGCCTGTAGTTCGGGTAAAAGATCTGTAAGCAAAGCGGCATCCGCACCTGCTACATCCAGTGTTACAGGGAATAAACTTTTCTGCGTGGCCATCTGCTGCCCATGCGCTCCAATACTATATCGCTCATACAAAATCCGTTCATGAGCCAACTGCTGATGCACCAACAAAAACCCGCTGTTGGTTGATGCGATGATATATGTATTATGCAACTGCAGTAAAGTTGTATCGGGCAAAACATGTAAACCGGTTTGGAGTCTGGAGTCTGGAGTTTGGAGTTGCTGCGGCAAACTGCGTTCTACCCCATCTCCTCCTTCAGGGGACTGGGGGGTATAAAACTCTTTCCAATGCTTCAAATCACTTTTCTCATTCTTATCGCTCCGCTCAATAAAATGCGCCTGGTTTTTTTGCGTAAACGTTTTAAAAAGATTGGATGATGCGGCTGCATCTTTTTTATCGGTAGTAAATGGTTTGTTTATGGCATCAAGTCCCTGTATCTCTGCATTCAAAGTAAAATCTAAGGAAGGGGCAATACTGAACTGTGCCAGCGCATGTTTTACAGCCGCCTGTACAAAAGCATAAATTATTTTTTCATCCTCAAACTTGATCTCCTGTTTGGTAGGATGCACATTAATGTCTATCTGCGAAGGGTCAAGATCAATGTATAACACATAGCTCGGGAAACTGTCTTTCGCGATCATCTCTTCAAAAGCGCTGTTCACCGCATGGTTCAGGTAAGCGCTCCTGATAAACCGGTTGTTCACAAAAAAATACTGATCACCTCTTGTCTTGCGGGCAGTTTCAGGCTTGCCTACAAAACCATAAATATTCATATAATCTGTTTCTTCTGTAACACTTACTAATTTGGCATTGTAAGAGCTGCCCAGTATCTGTACAATACGCTGTTTTAAATTGCCTGCATCCAGGTGAAATACTTCCTGCCCGTTGCTGTGCATAGAAAAGGATATGGCCGGGAATGCCATGGCAACACGGATAAACTCTTCCACTATATGCCGCATTTCTGCCGGATTACTTTTTAAGAAATTTCTCCGTGCAGGCACATTGAAGAAAAGATTCTTCATGCTGATACTGGTACCTGCCGCACAGGCGCAGGCTTCCTGCTTGGTTACCTGGCTGTTCTCAATTTCAATATAAGTGCCTAATTCGTCCTCAGCGCGGCGCGTTTTGAGTTCTACCTGTGCAACGGCTGCTATAGATGCCAATGCTTCGCCCCTGAAACCCATGGTTTTTATACGGAACAGATCCTCAATATTCCTGATCTTACTGGTAGCATGCCGCTCAAACGACATGCGGGCATCGGTTTCACTCATGCCCCTGCCGTTATCAATTACCTGTATCAATGCCTTACCAGCATCTGTAATCACTAATTTTATCTCTGTAGCCCCCGCATCGGCCGCATTCTCCAATAATTCTTTTACAGCACTCGCCGGCCGCTGAATTACCTCACCCGCCGCTATCTGGTTCGCTATATTATCCGGTAATAACTGTATGATATCCGCCACTTCAATGCCTTGTTTGATAAAGTTTGTAAAAATACCACTCTCCTTTAACTTTTGGAAAGTTTTAAAACTTTCCAAAAGTTACTACTCACCACCCCCCCCGGCCCCCTGAAGGGGGAGCGAATCTTGTTTTAGATAAGAATTTCGTTATACCGATAGTAGCAGATTTTCAAAAGAAAATAATAATTAACTCCCCCTTCAGGGGGCCGGGGGGTAAAAGTTATCATCTTACGTTAAATTTGCCGTTCAAATCTAAAAGCAATGACATTAAGTGCGGATATCAAAAAATTAGAGCGCCATTTTGTTCCCAAAAACTTTACAGTAACCGATTGGAAGGCATTAGAACCTTATTTCAAAAACCTGGCCAACAGGGCACTAAACTCCCGCGCCGACCTGGAGCAATGGCTCAAAGACATGAGCGAGCTGGAAGCCGTGGTTAGTGAAGATGCCTGCTGGCGCCAGATCAAAATGACCTGCGATACAACCGACAAAAGCTTAGAAGATGCTTTTGCCTATTTCTGTATGGAAATTCAACCCAAACTGCAGCCTTATTCTGACCAATTGAATCGTAAACTGGTTGATTCCCCTTTTACCAAAGAACTTGACCAACAGAAATATTTCACCTATCTCAGAAGTGTAAAAAAGAATATTGATCTTTTCCGCGAAGCAAATATTCCCCTGCAGGCAGAACTGAGTGTGATGCAACAACAATACGGTGCCATTGCCGGTAAGATGACGGTGGAAGTGAACGGGCAGGAATATACTTTACAACAGGCAGCCAAATTTTTAGAGAGTCACAACAGGAGCCTGCGCGAACAGGTTTACCGCAAAATACAGGAACGCAGGTTGCAGGATCAGCAGGCTATGCATGATCTTTATTCACAGCTTATTCAAAAAAGAGACCAGGTAGCAAAGAATGCCGGGTTTGCCAATTATGGTGATTACAAATTTGTTGAACTGGGCCGGTTCGATTACACCAAACAGGACTGTTTCCAGTTTCATGAAGCAGTAAAACTGCATGTATTACCGCTGATTGATAAAATATACCGGAAGAAAAAAGAAAAATTAAAATTAGACACACTTCGTCCATGGGATACCGAAGCCGAACCCGAGGGAACAGAACCACTGAAGCCTTTCACCAACAGTAAAGAACTGTACGAAAAATCGGTTCAGTGTTTTGAACAACTCAATCCGTTCTTCGCCGATTGTTTGAGAAAGATGGATGAACTAAAACATTTTGATCTTGAAAGCCGCAAAGGCAAAGCACCGGGCGGTTATAACTGCCCGCTTACAGAAAGTGGTGCGCCGTTTATATTTATGAATGCCGCCGGACAAATGAGCGATGTTACCACGATGGTACACGAAGGTGGTCATGCCATTCACTCTTTTCTTGCACATAAACTGGAATTAAGTGCTTTCAAAGAATACCCGATGGAAATTGCAGAAGTGGCAAGCATGTCTATGGAACTGTTTAGCATGAATCATTGGGAATCATTTTTTGATAATGCAGAAGACCTGAAACGCGCCAAAGAACATCAACTGGAAAGAACGATCACCATCTTCCCATGGATCGCTATCATCGATAAATTCCAGCATTGGGTTTACGAACATCCGCAACACAGCATCGAAGAAAGAACTGCCAAATGGATGGAGATACAGAAAGAATTCTCCACAAACAGTATTGATTATTCGGGCCTGGATGCTTATCGCCAGATTGGCTGGCAGCGTCAGTTGCATTTGTTTGAAGTGCCATTCTATTATATCGAATATGGCATTGCCCAGTTAGGTGCCATCGGTTTGTGGATGCAGTACCAGCAAAATCCGCAACAGGCTTTGCAAAATTACATCAACGCATTAAGCCTCGGCGGAACCAAAACACTCCCCGAACTCTATGCAGCAGCAGGCCTGAAGTTTGATCTCTCTCCCGCACACATCAAAACGCTGATGGAGTTTACTGCGAAAGAGATGGATAAGCTGAATTGATCTCAGCAATACGAGAAAAACGAAAAAAGGAAATACCGTGCCTTGGTGCCTTTGTGTGAGATTTAATTTGCACACCAAGGCACTATGGCATGTTTTTTTTACTTCTACTTATTGCAATAAAAAACGCCACCAATCCGGTAGCGTTTATAGTTAATTAACTTTCTTTGGGTGTATCCCTTGCAGGCCCCTGCGGTCTTGACCCTTGATCTCTTGGCCCTTGTTGCCTTGGCCCTTGATTTCTTGGCTCTTGTGATCTTGGTCCCTGCCCACCCTGCTGCGGTCCACGATTTTGCTGTGGCGGTCGTTGGTTGCCTTGTCCTCCGCCTTGATTCCTTGTCCCTTGATCTCTTGATCCTTGTTGTCTTGGTCCCTGCCCTCCACCTTGCTGTGGTGGTCTCTGTTGTCCCTCCGGTCTTGCTCCTTGATTCCTTGACCCTTGATCTCTTGACCCTTGTTGTCTTGATCCTTGATCTCTTGTTCCTTGTCCTCTTGGCCCTTGTTGTCCCCCTCTGTTCGATCTGTCCTGATCGCGGCGCCTGCGGTCATTTTTCTCAAGGGTTTTTAAACTTATCTGCCCTACCAGGTCCACAAATGCTGCCGGTTCATTTTCTTCTCTTTGCTTACTGCTTACTATTTCCACTGCCTGCAGCTCATCTGCTTTTTGTCCCTGCCTGTTCAGTTGTTTGATCTCTTTTACACGCTGTATCGTAAGCGGATAATGCTTGGTATTATTCGGCAAAATATACCACATCAGGTTTTTGAAAATATCTTTTTTGATCAGTTGTGCCGTACCCATCGCAGTATCTAATGTTTCTGCATAATCAGGGAATTGCTGCAAAGCATCTAAGTAAGTATCAAGTTCGTAGTTCAAACAGCATTTCAGTCGCCCGCACTGGCCGCTTAATTTGGTTTGATTGATAGAAAGATTTTGATAACGTGCAGCAGTAGTGTTCACACTTTTAAAATCATTTAACCAGGTACTGCAACATAATTCGCGCCCGCAACTGCCAATACCGCCTACTTTAGCAGCTTCCTGACGAATACCTATCTGGCGCATCTCTACTTTCACTTTAAAATCGCTGGCGTATACTTTAATCAGTTCACGAAAATCTACCCTGTCATCTGCGGTATAAAAGAAAGTGCCTTTTTTACCATCCGCCTGTATCTCCACCTCGCTCAGCTTCATTTGCACATTCAGTTGCCGGGCAATGGCGCGGCTCCTTGCCAGTATTTCTTTTTCCCTTCCCTTGCTGATGTTAAAAGTTTCAATATCCCTTTCACTGCTCTTGCGCAGAATTTTTTTCATTTCCTGACTAAACTCGTCAACTCCTTTTTTCTTCAGTTGTATACGCACCAGTTCACCTGTCAGGCTAACCTCACCCACGTCAAATCCACTAACGCCTTCAACTGACACATAATCGCCTTTATCAAAATATTGTAAAGTGGTATTGCGAAAGAATTCTTTGCGGCTGCCCTGCTTAAAGCTTACTTCAATCACTTTGCAGTTACTTTCCGGGTCGCTGAAAGGCAGGTTTAGCAGCCAGTCGTGTACATTCATACGGTTACAGCCACCAGTGCTGCAGCCGCCGTTGCTTTTACATCCTCCCGGCTTTCCCCCGTCTTTCGAGGAACTACATGATCCACATCCCATATCTTAAAGCATAAATAGGTTAACAATAAAAAGCGGAGAATGATTGGGCGGGCTATAGTACTGCTATGATGCTTCTGTTGTGTCACTCACTTCAGGGTCCCGGGCGCTATTCGGCCATACGGATTGAAAAAGCTGTTCAGCATCCTGCCTTCAAAATATATTGATAAGCGTTTAACAGTGCAACGTGTATGCATTGGTTTATTTTATACTGCAACCAACAACTTACACAAACCCACAAATCAATCTTCACCAAAGCCTTTCATTCACTCAATCATTCATTCTATCATTCAATCATTGAGCCTTCAGGCTAGTTCATCAAAATTAAGGTTTTGTTCTGAATGATATGGTACAGTTTAATGGTAAGGGCATGGAACAGCATTTTAGCGTTGGCATTGCGTTCTATGTAGTAGGCGGCACGGTCAAGCTCTTCAATAATGCCCTGTTGCTGACTTACCGAGGCAATTTTATTCAATCTTTGGGCAAAATCACGCTCATTATCACCCAAAACCAGCTTATCAACCCCCAAAACCTTAATGCGGATACTCTGTTCCAGCAGGTGGTTAAAATAGCGGAGAAACTGTTTTTGCTTTTCCCGACCCAGTTTGCTCACCTCTTCTACAAATTTTACCTGTGCCATGGGGCCTCCTTTTAAAGTAGCATTCAGCCATTCACGCAGCAGGCTTTGCCAGTCTTCATCGGCATGTTGTAATAATTGCAGGGCCTCGCGGTAATTGCCTTCACAAATTCCTGCCACCTGCCGGGCAGTTTCGGGGCTGGCTTTGGCCCGGGTTGCCAGCGCTTCTTCCACTTCCTGGTTTTCAAGCAAAGGAATTTTCACCAATTGGCAGCGACTTAAAATGGTAGGTAGTATCTGCTCGTCGTTCTCGGCTACCAGTATAAATAGGGTATTAGGTGGAGGTTCTTCTATCAGTTTCAGCAGCTTGTTTCCTTCTTTGCCCAAATATTCGGGCATCCATAACAACAGCACTTTGTATTCACTTTCAAAACTCTTCAGGTTAAGCTGGCGTATAATATCATTACACTCTTCAGCGGTTATATTTCCCTGTTTGTTTTCTGCACCAATAAACTGCAGCCAGTCGTACACATTTCCGTACGGGTAAGATTTAATGAACTCACGCCATTCACCAATAAAATCTGCACTGGTAGGTTTATCACCGGCTTTTTTCGGAATAACCGGATACGAAAAATGCAGGTCGGGGTGTATCAGTTGTTCAGCTCTTTGATAAGCAGGCTGCGAAGCAATATTGTCTGGGTGAATAAAAGATGGAGTAGGCTCCAGTGCTGTCATCCCTCCAAACAAATCTTCCACTAACGGTGCGGGTTGGGGCAGCGATACAATATATTGTGCAAAGGCCATCGCCATGGGCAAAGCACCACTTCCTTCCTTGCCTAAAAAAAGCAAAGCATGGCTTAAACGGTTCTGTTCCACCATTTCAGCTAAGTGCTGCTTTGTTGCCTGCTGACCTATTACGTCTTTGAATTGCATGGGCGGATTACGGATTAGCGGATTCATGAATGCGCTAATCCTGCGAGCGTCAAATGTAAACGATATTGAAAACAAAAAGGGAGAATGTTTTTCAAAAAAAACATTCTCCCTTCCATATAAAAAATCCGTTAATCCGCAATCCGTTAATTCGCGAATTTATTTAAGATATTTAAGAATCTCGTCGCTATCCGGTGTAACCTTACTCGGAAAATAAGCGATCATTTTACCGTTCTCATCCAGTAAAAATTTATTGAAGTTCCAGGTAATGGTTGCATCCAGTACACCGTTCTCGGTTTTACTGGTAAGCCATTTGTAAATCGGGGCGGTGTCATCACCTTTCACGCTGATCTTGCTGGCCAAAGGGAATGTTACCCCAAATCTTGCTTTACAAAATTCCTGAATCTCACTATCGGCGCCGGGTTCCTGTGCGCCAAAATTGTTGGCCGGAAAACCTACTATCACTAATTTGTCTTTATACTGGTCGTACACTTTTTGAAGCGCTTCGTACTGCGGTGTATAGCCACATTTGGAAGCAGTATTTACCACCAGGATTTTCTTGCCTTTAAATTTCGAAAAGTCGATGGTCTTGCCCTCGATGGACTTAACCTTGAAGCTATGAATGGTAGGATCGCCGGGTAGGGTAAATGCGCTGAGTATAACGCCAACGGCAATGGTTAAAAGGTATTTCATGGTGTTTAGTTTTCAGCAAATAACAGTTTAATCCGGAAATGGTTAATTTTTTTTGATAAGAGGATAAATATGGGAAAGTCTGTCATACTTAGCCCGATCAACCTTTAAATTGTATAAGCTGCTGCTGCAATACTCAATTCGGCTCCTTCTACTTCTTTAATAACTGAGCCACATGCTTCTAAGGTGGCGCCGGTGGTTATTACATCGTCTACCAGTAATATATGCCTGTTTTTGATCAGTTCCGGACGTGTTACCTTGAAGACACCCTCCATATTCTGCCACCTGCTTACCCTGTTCTGATGGGTTTGGGTTTCTGTAAACCGGATCCTGGTTACGGCATCCGTGCAAACGGGCCTCCGCCATACCTCGCTGATACCTTCACAAATAACTGCCGCCTGGTTGTACCCGCGAATATGTTCTTTTTTCGGATTTAATGGCAAGGGAATCAAAATAGCCGCCTCGTTAAACCTTTCTGTTTTCAGTAGTGCATGTCCCATCATCCTACCTAAAAAATAACCGGCTTCTTTATTGCTTTTATATTTTAACTGGATCAATAAATGCTGCAGCAAAGAGTGTTTGGTAAAATAAAAAGCAGCGGCCGCATTGGTAACAGGTAATCTGCCGTAAAATAATTTCTCAACAGGGTTTACAGGCTTTGCAAAAAAATCTGTGTCAGGTAATGCATGCAGGCATTTTGCGCAAATAAAATAGTCGCCATGGATCACATCAGTTCCACAACCTTCACAATTGTGCGGATAGAATAAATGTAAAAAATGGTTGAGGTATTTATTGATCGGGAAAGGCATTACACAAAATTCGGAATGCCTGCGTTTTTTTTATTAGGTATTTACCGCAAGGGAAGTTAAAGTGGTTAAAAAGGTTAAAATGGTTAAAATGGTTAAAGTGGTTAAAGCAGAGTTTTAAAGGGACTTCCCACTATTTTAACCATTTTAACTACTTTAACTATTCTTACCTCAATCAAAATAACTGCTGATACACTTCATCCACCCTGCTTAATGCGCTCACCTGAATTTTATATGCTTTGGGGTCAAAACTCTTTTTATTGTAGCGGGATACGATGATTTTTTCAAAACCTAATTTTTCTGCTTCTGCAATCCGTTGTTCAATTCTGTTAACGGCTCTGATCTCTCCGTTTAATCCTACTTCGCCTGCAAAACAAATATGAGCCGGCAGGGGAACATCTTCGTATGAAGAAAGCAAGGCACAGATCACTGCAAGGTCAATAGATGGGTCTTCTACTTTAATACCTCCGGCAATATTTATAAAAACATCTTTCATCCCAAATTGAAAACCGCCGCGTTTTTCCAATACTGCCAATAGTAATTGCAGGCGTCTTAAATCAAATCCGCTCACCGTTCTTTGGGGTGTTCCATACACGCTTTGTGTTACCAATGCCTGCACCTCAATCAGCAGGGGTCGCATGCCCTCTAATGTAGCGGCAATAGCACTTCCGCTCAATTGCTCTTCTCTTTGTGCGATCAGTATTTCAGATGGGTTTGATACAATGCGCATGCCTTCCCCCGTCATCTCATAAATACCAAGTTCTGACGTACTGCCAAAACGGTTTTTTAGGGTTCTGAGTATACGGTAAGCATAATGTCTGTCGCCTTCAAACTGCAAAACAGTATCTACCATATGCTCCAGGATCTTTGGTCCGGCAATCGCGCCATCTTTGGTAATATGCCCGATCAGAAAAACAGGCGTATTTGTTTCTTTTGCAAAACGCTGAAATTCGGCGGCGCATTCTCTTATCTGCGAAACACTGCCAGCCGAAGAGTCGATGAGATTGGATTGTAAGGTTTGAATAGAGTCTACAATAACCAGTTGTGGTTTTAATTTCCTGATCTCCTGGAAAATTGTTTGTGTTCCGGTTTCTGTTAACAGGTAAAAATTGTCGTTAACGATCTTCAAACGGTCGGCCCGCATTTTGATCTGCTGTTCACTTTCTTCTCCGCTGATGTATAAAACGCGTAACGCATCAAGCAGTAAACCATTCTGTAAAAACAAAGTGCTCTTACCAATACCCGGTTCGCCGGCTACCAGCACAATACTGCCGGGAACAACACCACCTCCCAACACCCTGTTCAACTCAGTGTCTTTGGTAATGATCCTTTTTTCTTTGTTACTTACTACTTCGCTTAAAGCAACTGTTTTGGTATTTCGCTTTTCGGGAGAGTAGGTTTCCCAACTTTCTTCTTTTGCATTGCCTTTATCAATGATCTCCTGGGTAAAAGTGTTCCATTCATTACATGCCGGACACTTACCTAACCACTTGGCACTTTCATAACCACAGTTACTACAAAAAAAAGCTGTTTTGATCTTACTCATATGCTAAAGATAAACTGAGAAAAGCAAGGAAAAATATTTGTGATCCATGAAAATTACCACGTGGTTTTTTGTTGCGGTTTTAAAGCGGAAAATAGAAGCAAAATGATAAGAAAAAGGTTGTACAGGAATGAGAGAAATCCGCTGAAACGCAGCAGTAACGGCATGTAAAAGGGCCAACATTGCTGTTGACCCTGTTTACTTACTAACCCATTAAATTCTACCACTAAATTACAATAATGGGTCAGATTCCAAAATTAATTTTGGGGTCTGTGAATAAATTTCCTTCTTTCAAAAGGGGCTGGCCGGCTGTCAGTTCTTTTTGTTCCATGTTTCTTTCTGGTAACACAAAAAGGGGCAATTTTGGCCTTTTTTTAAGCTGTTTTGTACCCGTTCCATTTGTAATATTCCGGTCAAGTTATTGGTAGTGAGCTGATTAGTACTTGCAAATCAGGTATGTGATAATAATCGCATACTAAGTTGATATTCTTGTTTCGGGTAGGGAGGTACCTGTGATACTTTTTAAGTAGAAAACACGAAAATAAAAGCAATGAATTAATATATAAACAAATTATATGTTTGTTTTTTTTAGTTTTGGCATCAGTATGAGGTAAAAACTATGGAAATAAGTAATTAAAATAAATTTTATACACAGATTTTATTGTTTTTAATGAGTTTTATGTCTGTACGAACAGGTATTTTATTAGTTTGCAAAACATATTTTCTTATATACTATATAAATAGCATGAAAATCAATAATATATTATTTTATAATAATATTAAAAAAAGATTAAAATATTCGATAACAAAAAATTAACAAGCAGCTTTTCTTTTATTTATGAGGTCAGAATGCCTGATGACTGGTCAAAAGGCATTAAATCCTGATTAAAACCAAAACTTAACAACATGAGAAAAAAACTGCTAACAAGCGTTTGTGCCTTTGCCATGGCCATTATGTCTGGCTTTGGACAAACGACAGTAACCGGAAAGGTTACTGATGAAAGCGGAAAGCCTTTGGAGGGCGTTTCCGTAGTTGAAAAAAAATCCCAAAAGGGTACGGTTACAGATGAATCAGGGTCTTTCAAACTTGCCATTAAAACAGGCACCACTCTGGTGGTTTCTGCTGTTGGCTATGGAAAAAAAGAAGTCTCAATCAGCAGTTCAACAGTTTACAATGTTAGTTTAAAGACTTTGAATGATGATCTGAGTGAAGTAGTTGTAACGGCCTTAGGTATCCGAAAAGAAAAGAAAGCTCTTGGTTATTCGGTATCTACGGTTGGTAAAAAAGACCTGGAACTTCGTCCGGAAGGCGATATAGGAAGGGTTTTATCAGGTAAGGCTCCCGGAGTGAACATTCTTAACACCAGCGGATTAAGTGGTAGTGGTACCAATATCACCATCAGGGGTGTAAGTACTATTACAGGTAATTCCCAACCGCTGTTTGTTGTAGATGGTGTTCCATTTAATTCCAATACCAATACAAATGCCAATTTCGTGTATGGTAACCAGACACCCAGCCGTTTTCTGGATCTGGATCCTAACAATGTCGAAAATATAAGTGTATTGAAAGGTCTTAGTGCCACCACATTGTATGGTGAGCTTGGTAGAAATGGTGTAATTCTTGTTACTACCAAAAACGGATCTACACAAAAAGCAAGAAAGAAAAATGAGATTTCAGTTTCCCAGTCTTACTTCATTAACCAGGTAGCTAATCTTCCTGAATACAATGAAAGTTATGGTGGTGGCTTCGACCTGAGTTTGGGTCTTGCCTTTTTCAGTAACTGGGGAGCTAAGTTTACGAATCCACCTACCCAGGTATCGCATCCTTATGACAGGGCTGCACTACGGGCCGCTTTCCCGGAATTTGTTGGTGCACAATATGATTACAAGTTTTATAACAGCGTAAAAAATTTCTTCCGTACAGGAAGCGTTAACAATACTTCAGTAAATATTGCAGGGTCTACACCAACGCTGAATTATAATGCAAACTTCAGCTATCTTGATGATCAGGGTTTCACAATTGGTAATGGTGTATACAGAAATACTTTTGGATTTGGTGGTACCGCAAAACTGACCAATAAAATTACAGCCAGTGGTACTATCAACTATGTATTGTCTGATGTAGAATCACCTCCCACCAGTACCAGTTTTGGTAGCCGTGCTACAGCCACTTCTGTTTTTGGTGATGTGATGTATACGCCTACAGCAGTTGACCTGATAGGACTTCCATGGGAAAACCCATTAGACCACTCTCATGTGTATTATCGCGGTGGTAATGATATACAGAATCCACGCTGGACTTTGTATAATTCCTTTACTAAAAATAAGACAAGCAGATCTTATGGTAACTTCTCATTGAAGTACGAAGTGATCAAAGGATTGAATCTGTCATACAGGATCGGATTCGATAATTATACAGAGAACCAGGTATACGCGCAGAATAAAGGCGGTGCCGGAGTTTGGGCTACGGGTGTGTTGCGTACTTCTTCCGGAACCAGTAATATATGGGATCACACCTTGCTGCTTAATTATGATCACAACCTGACGAATGATTTGAACCTTACAGTTGATGCAGGTGTGAATTCAAGGGAGAACACCTATCAGCAGATCGGAAACTTCAGCTCGCAGCAGCTTGTATATGGTTTGCTGGATCATACCAACTTCATTACACACGATATTGTGAGTGAAAGTGGTCAGGATCTGGATTACCAGACTAAAACCCTTACCATCGGAGCTTTCTCTCAGGCAACTTTAGGCTATAAGCAATATGCCTACCTTACATTAGGTGGACGTAACAGCTGGTCTTCAACACTTGAATCTGCCAATAGAAGTATATTCTATCCAAGTGCGAGCTTCTCATTCATTCCAACCTCTGCCATTGCAAGTCTGGAAGGAAACAAAGCAATCAATTATCTGAAAATCAGAATCGGCTATTCAACAAGTGCCGGTTTCCCCGATGCTTATTCTACAAGATCAGTATTGAATATTGCAACACGCTCTTTTGTTGACAGAAATGGCGTATCTGTAAACACCAATGCAATCGGTAATCAACTACCCAATCCGGATTTAAAACCGGAATTACAAAAGGAAGTTGAAGCAGGTATCGAAGGTAAATTCCTCGACAACAGATTGTCATTAGATCTTACTTTGTATCAGCGTACTGCGAAAGATCAGATCCTGAACAGGAATCTTGATCCATCTACAGGCTATACCAGTCAGCAAATCAATGCCGGCCAGGTAACCAATAAGGGTATCGAACTTGGATTGGGATATACAATTATTCGTAATAGAAACTGGAAATGGCAGTTGGATGGTTTGTATACTGTGAACAAAAGTATGGTTTCCGATATTCCTTCATATCTGAAGCAAATTGTAACAGCAGGTTATACCACATTGGGTAATATCGCGCAGAACGGATTGCCTTTAGGTGTTATCCAGGGATATTATTTCCAGCGAGATCCAAAAACAAACGAGCGACTGGTTAGTGCTACAGGTGATTATATTACTTCTGTTGCTCCTGGGATTATCGGAGATGCGAATCCTAAATATAAACTTACCGGAATTTCAAGCCTGACTTACAAAGCGTTTAATTTCCGGATGCAGTGGGATTACACCTGCGGCGGTGATATGTATTCTGCCACATCAAGTGTATTGCTTGGACGTGGTGTTACTAAAGACACAGAATTTGACAGGGCTCAGGGTTATATCCTTCCCGGTGTAACAGCTGGAGGAACCCCTAATACAATACAGACAAGTGCTACACAGGCTTTCTTTAACAATACTGTTGCAGGAGGTGCGGCTGATGAAGCGGGTATTTATGATGCAACTGTTATCAGGCTCCGCGAAATGTCACTGTCATATAATTTGCCTGAAAAGTTTTTATCAAAGACTCCTTTTGGATCTTTATCCATCACATTGTCTGGTTCTAATTTGTGGTACTATGCTCCTAATTTCCCTAAATACGTACACTTCGATCCTGAAACATCTGGTTTTGGCGTAAGTAATGGAAAAGGTCTTGAATTCTTTACCGGACCTTCTTCACGTCGTATGGGTGTTAGTGTAAGGGTAACTTTTTAATCATTTGAAAAAGCAGATAATATGAACTATAAACAATTAATATTAGGGATGCTGCTTATTACAACTATCAGCAGTTGTAATAAAAAACTGGATAGCCTGTTGGTGAATCCAAACCTCCCAACAACTACCACCGCCGATGTTGATCTGTATCTGAACCAGGTGCAGTTAAGTTTTACCGGCTTCTTTACAGGTGCTTCGGATTATGGCGCACAATTAACAAGACAGCAGGAATGGTATGGTCCTTTATATGCAAATGCCTATAGCCCTAACAGTTTCGATGGCTTATGGTCAACCGCATATAGCAGTATCATTAAAAATGCTGATGCCTTGATTCCATTGGCACAACAACAAAAAAAGTATGTTCAGTCAGGTATCGCAAGAACACTGAAAGCTTATGTATTGGGAACATTGGTTGACGATTTTGGTGATGTTCCTTTTGCTGAGGCTGACCTGGGTATTGGGAACACCAATCCTAAAGTTGATGGTGGTGCAGCTGTATATGTGGCTGTTCAGTCATTGCTGGATAGTGCCATTGCAGATTTTGCAAAAACAGGCGCCAGCAGTAAGCCAACCAATGATCTTTTTTACGGAGGTTCTGGAGCAAACTGGACAAGAGCGGCCAAAACACTCAAGCTGAAGTTCCTGATGCAGACGCGGTTGGTTGATAATTCTGTAACAGCGAAAATTCAGTCTTTGCTTACTGAGAACAATCTGATTAATTCAGAAGCACAGGATTTTGTTTTCAAATATGCCACCAATATCAGTTCGCCAGATGCCCGTCATCCGCATTATGCTTCCAATTATACTGCAGGCGGACAGGCCGGAGATTTCATTTCGAACTATTTCATGTGGGAAGTTGTGGCAGAAAAATCAGGCGGTTCTATTACTGCATTAGATCCAAGACGCCGGTTCTATTTCTACCGTCAACGTATCAATTTTGCGGATGTTAATGCACAAACAGCATCCTGTTCAGTACAATCATATCCTGCACATTATCCTGCCGGCACGCCTTTCTGTCTTGTTGGCCAGGGATATTGGGGTAGAGACCATGGTGATAATTCCGGTACACCTCCAGATGGTAACCTGAGAACAACATGGGGGGTATATCCTGCTGGTGGAGATTTTGATGCAAACCAGGGAAGCAGTGTTTCTTTAAGCAGAGGTGCATTGGGTGCAGGTATTGATCCTGTTTGGATATCATCTTTTACATACTTCCTTGAGTCGGAAGCATCATTAAAACTGGGAATTACCTCTGCAGGAACTCCAAGAGCCCTGCTTGAAAAAGGAATTCGTGCATCTATGTCTAAAGTGCTGGGTTTCCCTGCTACTGTAAACGTTACTGTACCTACTGCGTATGTTCCACCGGTTGCAGGTAATGGAAGCGTTGATAACTATGTTAACACAGTACTCGCAGCGTACGATGCCGCAACAACTGATGACCAGCGTTTAAATGTCATCATGAAAGAATACCATATAGCAACATGGGGTAACGGTGTTGAGCCTTACAACAATTACAGGCGCACCGGTAAACCTGAAAATATGCAGCCTGCGGTTACCACAGCAAATCCAGGTTTGTTTATGCGTTCATTCTTTTATCCTGCAGTTTTTGCGAACAGGAATCTGAATGCACCTGCACAAAAAACACCAGGTACAGCTGCGAACAAAGTTTTCTGGGATAACAATCCTGATAATTTCATAAAATAATAAAACCAGCAATTATGAAAAAGCTTTTATACTTTTTTGCAGTTATCGGGATATCGATCACCCTAAATTCCTGTAAAAAAACAGATGGTATTAACCCACTGGCAGATATCAAAAATTTAAATACCGGTGCTTACTTAACATTAAGTGAGGCCACGAATCTGAATTTGAATTATGCATCTATTGCATCATCTACAGTGAGTGTCAAAGTAAGTCAGTACTTATCACCCGGTCAAACTTCGAATGGCGGTGGTGATGTAGATAAAATCAAAGTATACGTGGTGAAAGGTGCCAATGCAGACCCCACTACATGGAAGTTAGTAAAAACTGTAACCTATGCAGGTCCGAATACTGTTTTGTCTGCAACAGGCACAGAAGTGGCTACTGCACTGGGTACAACACCAAGTAACTTATCTCCGGGTGGAGTATACACCTTCTACAATCAGTTAATAACAAAAGACGGAAGGACTTTTGATATTTCGAATGTAAACTCTAATCTTGAGTCTAACTCAAATTATAATGCATCTTTCCGCTGGCAGGCATTTGTTGTTTGTCCGTTTACCGGAGGAATGACAGGAACCTATAAGGTTATCAGGGATGACTGGGCAGACTGGAGCGCAGGCGATCTTGTACAAGTAGCAGATGGAGCTGCAAACCAGATTGATATCAGTGCTGTTTGGCCTAACCCGGCTTATGGTAATCCTGTAAAACCACTATTAGTAAATGTTGATCCTGCAACCGGTACGGCAAAAGTGCCCAAGGTTAATTTTGGAGACTATGGCGGAGGTTATAATATGACAGCCGTTGGTTCAGGCTCAGGTGATGTTGCAGGTTATGTATTCTCCTGTACCGGCTACATTACACTTACTATGAATGTTAAAGCAGATGCTCCGGGAGGTAATGGTTACAATAATGGCGCCACTACTTTAATTCTTCAGAAGCAATAATGGTATAATACCAGATCTTTATAACCGAAGAAGCTACCTCTATTTTGGGGTAGCTTCTTTGATTCATATAAAAGATAAGATGATTGACAAGTTGGGTGATCAGTTTGTTCGGTCTCGCTAAATTGTAGGTGAAATAACCAGATATAAAAAAACTCAGACTTGATTGCCTGAGTTTTTTTATGCTTAAAACTTTATTTCTTCCTCGTGTTCATTGAAGAATTTGAACTCGATCAAATGATAATTGGTATTGGATTGGGCCTTGAGGTTTGTTTTATATTTACGTTTCCATTTTTTAACAATGGAATTGAATATGCCCTTGGTTAAATACGAGTATACGATAGGGTGAACCGATAAGGTGAGGTTTTTGTGTCCGTGCGTAACAAGGTAGTACAAACGTTTCTCCATCTCATCTTCAAGCAGCAGGGTTGAAGTGATCTTGCCTGTTCCGTTACAGGCCGGGCAATTTTCTGAAGTATTGATATTTACTTCAGGGCGCATCCGCTGCCTGGTTATCTGCAATAAACCAAACTTAGACACAGGAAGCACCGAGTGTTTGGCACGGTCTGTTTTCATGAAGCCTTCAACAGCTTCCTGCACTTTGCGTTTGTTATCGGGCAGCTTCATATCAATAAAGTCAACCACGATAATGCCACCCAGATCCCTTAGCCTTAACTGGCGGGCAATTTCTTCCGCTGCTTCCAGGTTGGTTTGCAGGGCATTTTCTTCCTGGTTATTGCTTACGCTTTTATAACCGCTGTTTACATCAATTACATGCAAAGCTTCTGTATGCTCGATAATCAGGTAGGCCCCACTTGGCAGGTTTACCGTTTTACCAAATGATGATTTAACCTGTTTGGTAACACCAAACTGATCAAATATGGGTAATCCATTCTGACTTTGATAAAGTGTAACAATATCTGTTTTATCAGGAGCAATACGCTGGATATAGCTTTGTGTAACGGCAAAAAGGCTTTTATCATTTACCACCACTTTGTTGAAATCCGCGCTGAGCAGGTCGCGCAGAATACTGGTGGTTTTATTTTCTTCGCTCAGTATTCTAACGGGAGCAGTGGCCCCTTTCAGATTTGCCTGTATGCTTTTCCAGGTATCTATCAATGCAAGCAGGTCCTGGTGAAGCTCGGCTGTACTTTTTCCTTCAGCCGCCGTACGTACTATTACACCAAAATTCTTTGGACGTATCGCTTCAACAATCTTATGCAGTCTTTTTCTTTCTTCAGATGAGTGTATCTTTTTAGATACGGCAACAATTTCATTAAAAGGAGTTACCACCACAAATCTTCCCGGCAGCGATATTTCGCAGCTTAAACGCGGGCCTTTGGCAGCGATGGGCTCTTTCAGGATCTGAACCAGTACATTGGGCTTACCGTTAAGTACTTCATTCACTTTTCCTGTCTTAATAATTTCAGGTTCTGATTGAAATTTTGAAAAATCGAAACCGCCCGGCTCTTTATCATGCATGGCCAGTTGGGTAAATTTCAGGATGGAGCGTACATACGGACTCAGGTCTGTATAATGCAGAAAAGCATCTTTCTCAAACCCTACATCTACAAATGCAGCATTTAATCCCGGAATCAGTTTTTTTACTTTCCCCAGATACAGATCGCCCACAGCGAAATTGGCATCCGTTTTTTCGTTATGCAGCTCTACCAGCTTTTTATCTTCCAGGAAAGCTATCTCAACGCCAGAAGGACCTGCATTTATGATTAATTCTTTGTTCACAAAATTGGCAACTTTTAAATACAAAATCACAAGCCGGTATGCGGCTATTATATATATACACTTGTATCCGCAATACTCGCCACCTGATAGGGAAGGAAAAGGAATAAGTAGTTGCAGCGCGGAAAGGCAGTGGCGAAATTCAGGAAAGTGTTACACCGGGTAACAGTCAGGCATAGCCTGGATGCTACCCGGTGCAGGATAATGGTCTATCTAAAGAATTTATTTATTCTTCTTCTTATGACGATTCTTTCTTAAACGTTTTTTACGTTTGTGAGTCGCAATTTTATGACGCTTTCTCTTCTTACCACAAGGCATACACTGAGTAATTTTATTGAGTTAATTAATAAGATTTATTTTTTCAGTTCGGTGATCCTTTTGTCCAGTTCTTTCTGGGCTTCGGGCACCTTAACTAGTTTTTTAACGGCTTCGTACCATTTTACGGCATTGGCTTTATCTCCTTTCTCTTCGTAACACTCTGCCAGGTTAAATACAGCTTCCACATTATCCGGTTGCTTTTGAACAACCAATAAAAATCTTTCGATTGCTTTATCAAACTGACCACTTCTTTTGCCACCAAGCCCTAAAATCATCTGTGCATATACATTTCCGGGGTCTTTCTGTGCTATTTCGCGCACAGGCAAAATACCCTGCATAGGGTTATCCGAAATGTTTCCAAACAGGTAACAGGCGCCGATGCCAATTTTGGTGGAATCGTTTGCCGGATTGATTACCAGGGCTTTTTCCAAAAGAACTTTTGCATTGCTGGCCAGCCAGTGTTGCATGGCAGGCTGCCCTTCTGTTATCAGGTTATCTAAGAACAGGCGGGCGGCAAAGGTGAGGCTTTTTTCAGAATTTTCCAACTTCGCGGCTTCTGCAGTGTAATAGGCATAGGGTTCGAAGATGTGCGCCGAGTCGGCCCAGAAGCGTGCTAATTGATGATAAACATGTATTTGCTGCTCTTTTACATCGCCCCGGGTAACAGCGTTTTCCAGTTTTAGAAGGCGTTGCGCCTGCTCCGGACTGATCTTTTGTTTGGCTTTCAGGAGAAGATCGTCGAACTTAATTGATTGACGTTCAGTAGATTGGCTACCCATTTTCTGCTGCACAGGTTTGGCAGGCGGAATAGTTTGTCCAAAAAAATACAATAAAATAAACAGGATCAGGGCTCCTGATACCAATACGATTTGCTGTTTTTTCACTTAAGAACGCTTTTGGCAAAGTTAGCCAGGCTTGCGTTTGGTTTTTACTTCGCTCACAAATTCTTTTGCGGGCTTGAAGGCGGGGATATAATGTTCAGGAATTTCAACAGCTATATTCTTTTTAATATTCCGGCCAATCTTGGCTGCTCTTTTCTTGGTAATAAAGCTGCCAAAGCCGCGTATATAAATGTTCTGGCCGTTTGAAAGACTTTCCTTCACTTCTTTAAACATGGTTTCTAAAGTAACTAAAACGTCTACTTTGGGTATCCCTGTTTTATCTGAAATTTGGTTGATGAGATCTGATTTTCTCATTTGATGGTTTTTTTATATGGGTAGAAGACATTAAAATAAGATAAAAATATCGAATAATGCAAGAAAGATAGCGTAAATATTATAGACGTTACTAATTGATAGATAAATGGTTCAATCCTGCATCCTTTTACCAAACCTGCCCTGCGGGGGGGATTTTCAGAAAAACCAGGAGTATTGATCAGCAAAGCAGTTCTTTTATTGAATATTTGCCATAACCCATGGAAAAAAGATTTACCAATACCCTGATGAAGTGGCATGAGCACAGTAATAAGCGCGAAATGCCCTGGAAAGGAGAGAAGGATCCCTATAAAATATGGTTAAGTGAGGTCATTCTCCAGCAAACAAGGGTGGAGCAGGGCTGGGGTTATTATAACCGGTTCATCAAAAAATACCCCACTATATATGATCTGGCCCTGGCTCATGATCAGGAAGTGTTTAAACTATGGGAAGGGCTTGGCTATTATAACCGTTGCAAGAATCTTTTATACACGGCAAGAGAGATTGTAAAAGACAGGCAGGGCAGGTTCCCGGATCAATATGAGGCTATTCTTTCCTTAAAAGGTGTTGGCCCTTATACAGCAGCGGCTATTGCTTCGTTTGCATACAATTTGCCCTATGCAGTGGTAGATGGTAATGTGTTCCGCGTACTTGCGCGCTATTTTGGAGTTGAAGAAGCTATTGATTCTGCCAAAGGCAGGAACCTGTTTACGGCATTGGCCAATAAGGTATTGTCTAAAACAAAGGCTGGCCTGTATAATCAGGCTATTATGGATTTTGGTGCTACCGTTTGCAAACCTTTTGCCCCGGCGTGTACTGCTTGTCCTTTGCAAAAAAGCTGTTTAGCTTTTCGGGAAGGGAAAGTGAATCGATTACCCGTTAAAGAGAAAAGCCTGCAGCGTAAACACAGGTGGTTCTACTATTTTTTGTTTGAGCATGATGGCAAGCTGCTGGTACACCAGCGAACGGCAAAAGACATCTGGCAAAACCTGTTTGAATTTTACCTGCTGGAAGCTGATGAGGCAATACATTGGGATGAATCAAATGTTAAACTTTGGCTGAAGGGGCAACTTGGTGTACAGAAAGCGCTGGTAACCAGCATATCATCACCATCGGTTCAGCAGTTAACCCATCAGCAGATAAAGGGGCAGTTTATCAGCGTAAGATTGAATACTGTACCCGCTTTCCTCAAAAAATATCAATGGCAGCCGGTAAAAAACATACGGAAGCTGCCTTTCCCGAAGTTTATCACCCAATACCTCGAAGCCGGATCTCTGTAAATTCCGGTTGTGTAAAGTTTTAAACAGCGTTTCTTTTGTTTCTTAAAAAAAGTTATTTTTAAGAGTGATTCAATCGAAGACGAACTAAAACTTATCGTATGAGAGGAGTTAACAGAGTAATGCTTATCGGAAATTTGGGAAAAGATCCGGACGTGCAACACCTCGAAGGAAATATTGCAGTGGCAAAATTTCCGTTGGCTACTACGGAAACGTATAAAGACCGTTCGGGGAAATTAGTATCGCAAACAGAGTGGCATACAGTGGTGTTATGGAGGGGGCTGGCAGAACTGGCTCAGAAATACCTGCACAAGGGGAGCCTCATTTATGTAGAAGGGCGTTTGCGTACCCGCAGTTGGGAGGATAAGGAAGGCAATAAAAAATTTGCAACCGAAGTGGTAGGCGATAACCTGATCATGTTAGATAAAAGAGGAGAGGGGCATGGCGGACATGCTGCCGGTGATTCGATAGAAGGATATACCGGTGATGATATTCCTCCATTAGGCGACCCCGGCGAAACCCTGCCATTCTGATCTGGCATGAACAGAAACCATACTTTTGTATCAACAGAATGTCAGGAGCATGCAATAACCCGGACGTTCTGATCTTTCACTAAAAATGTTTGCTTTGGATCATCACCCGGTTTTGCAAATTTTCTCAAATCTGACTTTATTATCAGTTATCCAGGCACAGGGCACTACTGTTCTGGTAATGATATTATTCCTGTTATTGTTTCTTTCATTTGTTTTGTCGGGATCAGAGGTTGCATTTTTCTCGCTTACTTATAAGGATATTAACCTGTTGAAATCGAAACAACAGCCGCCGTATAAACGGATTGTTGACCTGCTGGAAGAGCCTAAAGTTTTACTGGCATCCATCTTAATAGCCAATAGTTTTATCAATATCTCCATCATCATCATTTCTAATTTATTGATTGATGATATGTTCAACTTTGAACGGTTTGATGCGGTTTGGGTTGAGTTTCTGATAAAAGTAATAGCCGTATCTTTTTTACTTGTATTGTTTGGAGAAGTGATGCCCAAAGTGCTGGCAACGCAGAACAATGTGCGCTTTGCAAAAGATTTCGGGGGAATTGTTCAGGGGGTTTCTTACGCCTGCGCCGGGTTAAGCAAACGTTTGGTGAAGTATTCAGACATTATTGAGAAAAAATTAGCCAACAGGGCCAATGGTTCTTACAGCCTGGAAGAACTGGATCATGCCATTGATCTGACTACACAGAACACGGCTTCGGAGAACGAAAAAAATATTCTGAAAGGTATTGTTAAGTTCGGCAACATTACTGTGAAGCAGATCATGAAAACAAGGGTGGATGTTCATGGCATTGATCACGACATTACATTTGGTGAATTGATTGCTACAGTAAGGGATTTACATTACAGCCGTTTGCCGGTATACAAGGAAGACCTGGATAATGTTGCAGGCATGGTACATACCAAGGACCTGATCCCTTTTTTACATGAGCCCGATGATTTTCAATGGCATGGCCTGATGCGTCCGCCTTATTTTGTACATGAACAGAAATTTATTGAAGACCTGCTGAAAGAATTTCAATCGAGACGGATCCATTTTGCGGTGGTAGTAGATGAGTTTGGCGGAACCAGTGGTATTGTTACGCTGGAGGATATTCTGGAAGAAGTGATTGGTGAAATAAAGGATGAGTTTGACGAGGAGGAAACAGGGTTCAGAAAAATTGATGACAATAATTATATTTTTGAAGGCCGCATGATGATCAATGATGTATGCAAGATCATGGAACTGCCTACTGATACTTTTGACCAGGTAAAAGGTGAAAGCGATTCATTGGCAGGATTGGTGCTGGAGCTGGCAGGTGAGATACCCGTACCCACCAAAGTACTGAACACGGGCGATTTTGAATTTACTGTAATGGAAGTAGCAAAACACCGCATAGAAAAAATTAAGGTTACGATTAAGCCACAGTTAGCATGAGGAAAGATGAAAATAGTCAATGGGTAATGGGTAATGGTGAATGGATATTGCGGAACAGAAGATTTTTTTTATTGATGGTTATTGCTGTGGCCTGTGCGCTGTTGACAATGATCGCTTCCTGCAACAGCAGTTACACACCCAAACCCAAAGGGTATTACAGGATTGATTTTCCGGAAAAAAAATACAGGCTGTTTAACCAGGAAGGATATCCGTATTCTTTTGAATATCCCGAATATGCGAATGTTGTAAAAGACAGTACTTTTTTTGGTGAGGCCACCGAGAACCCATGGTGGATCAATATTGATTTTCCGCAATTCCATGGAAGGATCTATGTGAGTTATAAGGAAATAGGGAAAAATAATTTTGATACACTGGTAAAGCATTCTTTTGAGTTAACAGGAAAACATACATCCAGGGCTTATTCAATTGAAGACACTGCCTTGGCTACGCCCAACGGTGTGCATGGGGTATTCTTTACGGTAGGCGGCGATGTGGCTACGGCTAACCAGTTTTTTCTGAGCGATACGACCAAACACTTCCTCAGGGGGGCGCTGTATTTTGATGCTACACCCAATGCGGATTCGCTGGGAATTGTGAATAGTTTTTTGCTGACGGATATGCGGCACCTGATTAATACGTTTAAGTGGCGGAAGTAGAACTTTTGGAAAGTTTTAAACTTTCCAAAAGTTTAGGCCTGCCATTGAATTATCTTTGGCCGGATAAACAGTATAATTAAGTATGATAGCAATTGATAATAAGTTAATAAGTGAAGAGGTAATTGAAGAGCAGTTTGTTTGCGACCTGAACAAATGCAAGGGCGGCTGCTGCGAAGACGGTGATGCCGGCGCCCCAATGGAAAAATGGGAACTGGAAAAACTGAAGCAATATTATGAGGTGATCAAACCTTATATGACAGCAGAGGGAATCAAAGAAGTAGAAAAGCAGGGAAAATATTTATACGACAGGGAATTTGGATGGGTAACACCAACCATTAATGGTACCATTTGTGCGTACGGTTACCGTGATAAATGGGGCATCATTAAATGCAGCATTGAAGATGCATATAATGATGGCAAATTAGACTGGAAAAAACCATTAAGCTGCCACCTGTTTCCCATCAAAACAAAAAAGAGCAAGCGCGATCCGGATATTGAGTATGTAAACTATGAACCCAGGGAAGATCTTTGCCAGGCGGCTTGCAGCCTGGGCAAGAAACTGAAAATGCCGGTATATATTTTTCTGAAAGAAGCGCTGATCAGGAAATATGGGGAAGAATTCTATCAAACACTGGCAGCAACTGCAGCACATATGAAACTGGAAGAATAATTATTCGGAAAAGTTATAGTGGTATGTTAATCGTGAGTGGTCAGTAGTGAGTGGTGAGTAAGTTAATTCGTTACAAGCAGTTACAGACTACTCACTACTGACTACTCACGATTCACTACGCTACTCACAAATTAACGGCAGATTGAACTTAGCATAACACTGGTATAGAAATAAGGTTGATAAACATAATTTACAAATATGAAAGATACCGCAGCATCCTTCATTGCCAAGAGTACTATTAAAGCTGCCGACCTGGAGCACAGGCGGAAGATCAACTTTAATATTAATAAGTATAATGCTGTGGTGCCACTGGGCAAGCAGCAGTTTGGCAATCAGGTAATGCTGGCACGTGAAAAAGCAAAAAACAAAAAATGGGATGCGATTGAGCATCTGGACAGATATCTTCTTGAATTTGAAAGAAAGATCACTGCACGCGGCGCCAAAGTAATATGGGCTGAGAATTCAGATCAGGCACTGGAAGAAATTGGTAAGATCTGTAAAGAAAAAGAGTGTAAAACACTGGTGAAGAGTAAGAGTATGGTAACAGAAGAAATTCATCTGAACCATTACCTTGAAGCAATGGGAATTGAAAGTGTAGAAACAGATCTTGGAGAATATATACAACAATTAGACGGCGAACCACCTTACCATATTGTAACGCCTGCCATGCATAAAAGCAAGGAAGATGTGGCTAAATTGTTTGCAGCGAAACTGGGTACCCCATCAGGCTTATCTCCCGAAGAACTCACATTAGTTGCCCGTAAAATACTGCGCGATAAATATGTACAGGCCGAGGTAGGCGTTACCGGTGCCAATTTTATTGTGGCTGATGTTGGTGGCATAGCTGTTACAGAAAATGAAGGCAATGCCAGGCTTAGCTGTTCATGGCCTAAAACGCATATTGTGGTGGTAGGTATTGAAAAAGTGGTGCCTTCTATCCAGGATCTTTCTTTATTCTGGCCACTGTTGTCTACTTATGGAACAGGGCAAAAAATCACTGTTTATAATACCATCATTTCAGGGCCACGCCAGGCAAATGAAACCGATGGTCCGGAAGATATGTATGTGATCTTACTGGATAATGGCCGCACCAATTTGCTGGCCAACCCTGTAACAAGAGAAGCATTGTACTGCATCCGTTGCGGGGCCTGTTTAAATGCATGCCCGGTTTACAAAACGATTGGCGGACATGCATATGAAACAACTTATAGCGGCCCTATTGGTAAAGTAATTACACCTTACCTGCGTGGTATGGATGATTATAAGCATTTGAGTTATGCATCTTCTCTCTGCGGTAACTGTACAGAAGTTTGCCCGGTGCGCATTAATCTTCATGAATTATTATTAGATAACAGGCACGAAGCAGTAGTGCAGGGCTCCAGCTCATTGGCTGAACGCATTGCCTGGAAAGCATGGAAAACAGCCAGTCTTAACCGATCCATGATGAATATGGGTAATGGTAAAATGAAAAACTGGGTGGTGAATAAAGTGTTTAAAGGATGGACTGTTCACAGGAGCGACCTTGATTTTAGTCAGAAAACATTTAATGAGTTGTGGAGGGAAAAGAGGCGTTGATTTTGTTTAAGGGAAGTAATTAATCATTAACGTGTTGTGCTATTGAAATCTATATGTATTGGTGCGGTTTACTTTTAAAAATATTTAACCATGCAGTTGCCCTTTATTTCAATTTTTTAAACACATAGATACATAGGAAAACAAAAAAGAAACATAGCCTTTGGGCTATATGCCCTGTTTCCTGACCTATGTAACTATGTGCTTAAACAGCGCAATACGTTAATCATTGGCAATTAATAATTAATCATTAATCATTGGAAGGTGGCAGTACAGATAAACTAATTGTGTATGCTTCGCATATCTCTGCCAGGCTATCTTATATTGTTTCAACTCTTTTTTCCGGTGCGGTTGTTACAGACGAGAAAGAAGAATTTTTTAGCTGCAAGGGTATAAAAATTAATTATTCAGGTGAACAGATAAGTGGCGATTCATTTTGGATTGTACCGTACGGTTTGTTGGAAGAACAGGGAGTGCATGAACATAGCATCGATTGTTCTGAGTGGGATGGACTGACAATATTTTTTAACACGCCCGGCGATCTGCCATTTGATATTTTTTCCGCATCATTTTTTCTGCTTTCGCGTTACGAAGAATATTGGCCGCATAAGCTGGATGAATATGGCCGGTATGCGCACGCCAATAGTATTGCATACAAAGAAAGCTTCCTGAAATTGCCATTGGTGAATCTCTGGCAAAAATCATTAGAGACATTACTGCAGCGCCGGTTCCCCAACTCACCATTCACCACCCATCATTCATCATTCCGTTTTATTCCCACGTACGATGTTGATATCGCATACAGTTACCTGCATAAACCGCTTTGGAAAAATGTACTGGGCTTTTACAGAGATCTGTTGCAGGGGAAATTTGCGCAGGTAATGGAAAGAGGCAATGTGTACAGCGGGCGGGAGCAGGACCCGTATGATACGTTCGACTGGATAGATTCATTGCATAAAAAGTATCACCTGCAACCCATTTATTTTTTCCTGACAATTATTAAGCGGGGCAAGTACGACAAGAATTTATTGGCAAGTTGCGGAGCATTGCAAAAATTATATCAAAGGCTTTCGGCAAAATACAATTTTGGGATGCATCCATCGTGGCAGAGTGGAACGGATGAAAATCTTTTGAAAAGGGAGATCAGCAGATTGCAAAATATCACTCAACAAAAAATTACCCGCTCAAGGAACCATTATTTGCGGTTTACTATTCCGCATACTTACCGGAGGTTGATTTCAGAAGGGATTACGGATGACTACTCTATGGCATATGGTACTGTTAATGGTTTCCGTGCCTCATATACTTTGCCATTCAGGTGGTATGATCTTGAAAAAGAGTTAGCCACTGATCTTACTATCCATCCGTTTTGTTTTATGGACGCCACTTCTTTTTTTGATCAGGGATATTCTGCCATGCAGGCCAGTGAAGAGATTCAGTATTATTATGATGAAGTAAAAAAAGTGGATGGGGAGTTTATCTGTCTTTTTCACAATCATTTTTTAACTGAACAGCCTGAATGGATTGCATGGAGAGAAATGTATGCCTGGTTTCTGGAGAAAGTGGCCGGGGCGCTGAAGCGACCTGAACGCTAAAATTCTTTCGTCGCTGAAACGTTCGGGCCCATGTAACGTTCAGGCCACTTTAGCGTCCCGACCGGTTACATTGCATCGGCATCGGAACATGGGATGGTTTCTTTTTTTTGCTTTAAGCTTTTGTTTACAAGGTATACGCCGATCAGGGTGATGACAGACCCAATTAAAATATTAAAAGTAAGTTTCTCATTTACAACTAATGAACCTACAAGAATAGCTACAATAGGATTGATGTATGCATACAAAGCAGCAATAGAAGCTTCTAAATGTTTCATTGAATAAATAAAAGCCACAAAAGTGAGGATAGACCCTGCCAGTATAAGATACGCAAGGGCTCCCCATGTTTGAGCAGGTATCATTGTTAAAGGAATATGATCGCCCGAAACAATCACCATCCCAAAAAGAATAAAAGAACTGATCAGCATTTGCCAGCCGGTTGCATAATAAGGGTTGATGATGGCTTTTTTTCTGGAGATAAAAATGGTGGCAATACCCCAGGTAACCATCGCAATTAAGGAAAGTATTACCCCCAGCAGGTAGCCTTCTGTATGGCTATGAAAAGCATTGTCATAAAACACGATCCCGATTCCCCCAATTCCCAATACGATACCAATAAAAGTGAGCTGGTTAATTTTGTTGTTCTTATAAATTAACATTTCTACCATTACTACAAAGAGCGGGTATAAGGCAGCAATTAGCGCAGCCAGTCCGCTGGAAATATATTTCAGTGCCAACGTAGCAATGCCATTGGCAGAAACAAACATAAGAATGCCCATAAATGCCAGCCATCCCAATTGTTTTAAAGTAGGTAGCGGCAGTTTTTTTACAAAGAGAAAGAATAATACATATAAACTGCCCGCAATAAACTGGCGGATACTTGCCACTTCCAGGGCCGGAGTTTTTTGCACACCAATTTTACTGGCCACCCAGGTGGTGCCCCAGATAATACTGGTGGCGGTTAATGCGATATAGGCTTTTTGTTTGGTGGTCAATCCTAATAGTATTTATCCCAACCCTAACCCCTCGTCCTTCGAACACCTCCCCCCGGAAAGGGGAGGATACTTTATGTTTGAAACACTGCTGTTGCCGGGTTAGTGTTTGAAATGGCGCATGCCGGTCATTACCATAGCTAATTTATGTTCAACACAGTATGCAACACTGTCTTTGTCTCTTACAGAACCACCCGGCTGTATCAATGCTTCTATGCCGGCAGTATGTGCTATCTGTACGCAATCATTAAACGGAAAGAATGCATCTGAAGCCAGCACAGCTCCGTGCAGATCAAAATTGAATTGTTTGGCTTTTTCAATAGCCTGGCGGAGAGAGTCAACACGGCTTGTTTGTCCGCAACCCTTTCCAACCAATTGCTTATTCTTTATTAACGCAATCGCGTTGCTTTTTAAATGTTTGCAAACAAGGTTGGCAAACAGAAGGTCTTCTTTTTCGGCTTCTGTGGTTTGCCTTCCACCTACTTCTTCCCATTTGGTAAAGTTACCTTCATCAGATCCCTGCTCTAACACGCCATTTAAAATGGATCTGCTCGGTGTTTTAAGTTTTAAAGTATGACCCTTCAGTTGAAGAAGGATGCGGTTCTTTTTGCTTTTCAGTATTTCCAGTGCATCTGCATCAAAAGCAGGGGCAATCAGTACTTCAAAGAATATTTCATTGATGGCGTTTGCAGTAGCTTTATCAATGGCTTTGTTACAAACAAGCACACCGCCAAAAGCACTTTCAGGATCGCCGGCTAAAGCGGCATCCCAGCTTTCTTTTACTGTTGGGCGTGAAGAGATACCACATACATTGGTATGTTTGATAATGGCGAAAACGGATTGAGTTCCATCGGTATCAGAAAATTCTTTGATCAACTGAACTGCAGAGTCAACATCAACCAAATTATTGTAAGAAAGTTCTTTGCCGTTTAACTGGGTAAATAATTCAGTGAGATCACCATGGAAAACTGCCTGCTGGTGTGGGTTTTCTCCATAGCGTAAAGATTGCTGATGGCCGGGGTTGAAATAATTACTGATAGCAATATCATAGTGCATCACTATTTCAAAAGCTCTGGCAGCGAAGGCTTTTCTTTGCTCAAGTGTTGTTTCGCCTTTTTGGTTGATGAGTAAACTTTCCAATGCTGCGTAGCTGTCTTTTGCTGCAATCACCGTAAGGTCTCTGAAGTTTTTGGCAGCAGCACGGATCATGGCGGGGCCGCCAATGTCGATTTTTTCGATAATTAATTTTTCTTCAGAGGTAGTGCGTAATGTTTCTTCAAATGGATAAAGATCAACAATCACCAGGTCTATCTCTGGAATATTGTATTGTTTCATTTCAACCAGGTCCTGCGGCTCATACCTTCTGCCAAGAATACCACCAAAAACTGCGGGGTGCAATGTTTTAACCCTTCCACCTAAAATAGATGGGTACGTGGTCAGACTTTCTACAGGTACACAGGCTACACCAAGGTCTTCGAGAAATTTTTGTGTTCCGCCGGTTGAGTAGATGGTGATACCTAACTCCTGTAATTTTTTGGCAATGGGTTCCAGTCCGTCTTTATAAAAGACGGAAATAAGGGCTGATTGAATTTTCTTTTGCATGATTTGTTGCTTTAACCTGTTACAGGCTGATTGAAATAAAACAGAACGGTAATGATCGTTAGAGAGCCACCTCAAAAGCGCCTTGCTCAGAAATGGTATGATGGCGCAAATGTAAGTTGTCGGCGTCTTTTTTCCAGTACCGTATTTTCCACAATGGGTTGCTGCTGTCAAAAATGTATTGTTTACAGTCAAAAACAGCAAATAACCGGCTCAAATAGATCTTCGGATTTCCGCTGAGAATAATGAGATCAACCGGTATTTTTTGCTGAACAGGAGGGAAATGGATGGGTTTATCAACGATCAGGACAGTTTTTTGGTTACCAGCAATCAATCGATTGGTTATAACGGTGCCGGGCAAAGAATCTGTTTCTCCTACCCCATGCATTACCCTCGAAGGCATTAGATAAAAGCGCTGGAGTGATTTAGAAATGGCCAGTTCAGAATCGCCTAAAAAACGATAGGTGTTTCCTTCCATCACATCAATGGCCGAATGTTTCGGGATATTGTAAATTATTAGTGTATGCTGCTGTTGCTGCTTAAAAACAGTAACACCATGCAGCAGAAAAAAAGCTGATATGAAAATCAGTGCAGTAATCAATCCGGATTTCTTTTTCTGCATTACCCACCACGCTAAATAACCAATCGCAAAATAAAGTAATACGGTTTGCGCCAGGCTTACCCCGATATTATCTGTTACCGCAAACGGCAGGCGGTCGGTTCTTTCAATAATACCATCCATTTGTGCGATGAGAAATGAAATGCACCTGCCGGTGTAGAGGTTTAAGAAAGGTATTGCCGAAACGATGAGCAGTAATAATTCGCCGTATAAAATAAAGCCCGACAATGGTACCGCTACAAAATTGGTAAACAGGAAGAGGTTGGGAAACTGGTGAAAATAATAAAGTATGAGGGGTAACGTAAGTACCTGTGCTGATAGTGTAACTGCGTTGAGTTGCCAGATGGCGTTTAATAACTTATTCTCAAAATAGATCAGCCGGTAGATGGGTTTCATGAATAGCACAATGCTAAGTACGGCAGCATAGGATAATTGAAAACCTACATCCCAAAAGAAATAAGGGTTGAATACCAATAAACAGAATGCAGATGCGGCCAGTGTATTGTAAATATTGGTTCGCCTGCCAAGGCTTTCGCCCATCACAATAAAACTGAACATAACTGCCGAACGAAGTATAGATGCGGCGACGCCAGCCAATAAACTGAAGCCCCATAATACTGATAAAATAATGAGTGGTTTTGCTACACGGATCCATTTTTGTTTACGAAAAGGTTTCAGTAATAAAATCAATAACCCATAGATCATACCAAGGTGCAGGCCGCTGATGGCAATGATATGTACCACACCTGTGTTACTGTAAGATTGAACAAGGTCTTTGTCAAGATCATCGCGATAGCCAATTAATAAAGCTTCGGCCACGCCTGTTTCTTTTTGTCCGGGTACCCATTTTCTGAAAATGGATAATACACTGTTGCGGGCGTTGATCAGAAATTTAGTGAGCAAATTTTGTTTCAAGCCGGGTAAAATACGGTAGTCATTGGGTTGGAGATAAACCTGGAAATGAATATTCTGAAAAGCACAGTATTGTTTGTAATCAAAACTACCGGGGTTACCTGAATTGGTAATGGGTTGCAGTTTTTTTGTGATGATAAGTTGCGAGCCATATTGCAGGGGAAATGCGGTACTGTCTTTTTTAAAATAGATAAGAATTTTTCCTTTTACAGTTTTCCACTGTTCGCCTGCCATTACAGATTCCACTCTGGCCAATGCTTTTAAAGAATTTGTTTTCTCTGCCAAAGGCTCTTGCAGGGTTACGAGGATGGGTTTATTGTTAGTGGAGTGATGTCCTATCCATTGAGAATCATGTTCAATATTTTGAAAATAAATAAGTGCTGCTCCAAAGCAAAACATGAGCAGGTTGGTACATAAACCCGATAGCCATCTTAATTGATATTTTCTGGCAATAGGCAGATAATTGACCACGCAAAAGATGATGAAAGAAAGAACCGCAATTGCATTGATGATCCAAAAAGAAAATCCTGCATATTGTTTTGCAAGAATACCAGCCGTTAAAGGAATGAGTAAACGGATAAAAGGAACAGATCGCCAGAATTGTTTGCCATAATGCCGCATGTTTAAACCTAATAAAAAAAGCCAGTTTTTTAGAAGTGGCTTATGAAATCAGGTATAAATACGTGGGGTAAGCCGCGAGCTATGAGCTACGAGCTACGAGTTATTGTTCACAGCTCGCAGTTTACGGACCGCCAGAATTGTTTGCCATAATGCCGCATGATTGAACCTAATAAAAAAGCCAGTTTTTTAGAAGTGGCTTGTAAAATCAGGTATAAATACGTGGGGAGGCTGCGAGCTACAAGTTTTTGCTCACAACTCAAAGCTCGCAGCTCAAAGCTTGTTTTACTTACTCAAATTCATACTTCTCTCCTTATACAAAGTACGGAAGTAAGGATCTCTCAGGTCTTTGATGAAACGGATAGCTTCTCCGGTACTCTTCATTTCGGGTCCGAGTTCTTTGTTTACACCGGGAAATTTATCGAAGCTGAAAACCGGTTCTTTAATAGCGTAACCGTCCATTTTCTTCTCCATGGTAAAATCGGTCAGCTTTGCAGCGCCGAGCATTATTTTGGTAGCAATATTCAAATAAGGGATTTGATAAGCTTTGGCGATGAACGGTGTGGTACGTGAAGCTCTTGGGTTTGCTTCAATCACAAATACTTTATCGTTCTTGATCGCAAACTGGATATTGATGAGTCCTTTGATATTTAAAGCCCGTGCAATTTTCTCAGAATAATATTCCATTGTTTCAACAATCAAGGGAGTGAGGTTGAAAGCAGGGAGAACAGCATTACTGTCGCCACTATGTATACCGGCCGGCTCAATATGTTCCATCACACCCATAATGTGGAAGTTCTCGCCATCAAAAATAGCGTCTACTTCAGCTTCCTGGCATCGGTCGAGAAAATGATCTATCAATATTTTATTTCCTGGCAAATGTTTCAGCAAACTGATCACTGCTTTCTCAAGCTCTTCATCATTAATCACGATACGCATCCTTTGTCCGCCAATCACATAACTGGGTCTTACCAGCACAGGAAAACCAACGCGGTTTGCAACGGTTATTGCTTCATCAGCGTCTAAGGCAGTACCGTATTCAGGGTAAGGGATATTCAATTCTTTCAGAAGGTCACTAAAACGTCCGCGGTCTTCCGCAATATCCATATCGTCAAAAGAAGTACCAATGATCTTTATGCCGTTTTCATGCAAACGTTTGGCTAATTTCAAAGCGGTTTGTCCGCCCAACTGTACAATTACGCCTTCAGGTTTTTCCAGTTCCACAATTTCCCAGAGATGTTCCCAGTAAACAGGCTCGAAATATAATTTATCGGCCATATCAAAATCGGTGGAAACGGTTTCGGGGTTACAGTTTACCATGATGGCTTCATAGCCGCTTTCTTTAATAGCGAGTAGGCCGTGTACGCAACAATAGTCGAATTCAATACCCTGGCCAATTCTGTTAGGACCACTGCCTAAAACAATGACTTTTTTCTTCTTAGAGGGGATCGATTCGTTTGAGTTAAGTGTAGGGTTCATTTCTGCGAAGGATTGCGCAAAATTAGGGGTACGGGGGAATTTTGGGAGATTTTTTTTGGCAGGGCGATAAAATCTAATAGCAGCGTGTATTTCAGGGGAATTTAGTTGCCACAGATGGCGCAGATTAGCACAGATTTTTATGCTATATGTTTAGCTAACAACAGTTTGTTTTAGGCAGGATAAATCAGTCCTGCAATTCCTCGCAATAATAACCGGCATTCTGGAGAATGTCCTCAACCGACCGGGGTGATAATTCTGTAGATTCAATGCGTAATACATTATCACAATCCTGCATATCTACGTTCCAGCGTTTAATGCCACGGATGTTTTGAAGCAGGGGCCCGGCCCTGTTGATGAGTTCAGGGTTTTCGAGGTTGGTTTTAAAGATGAGGATATCCATCAGTTTTGGTTTTAGCTCCGGTCGGGACGCTAAAGCGGCCTGAACGGTATGGGAATAATTACTAGCCGGTATTGGAATATTATTAATGGGTTGACTCTGGTTTGGAGTGCGTAACCGTTCAGGCCGCTTTAGCGTTCCTACCGGTTATTCGGCATCCGTTTTCTTCCATACCCCGCAACGGTTTCTCCATTCCTGTTTAATCTTTTCTCTTTCTTCGGCACTCATGCCATGCCATTTCTCCTGCATTTCTTTTTTCCACTGCCCGCCCCTGTGGCAACTGCATCCGCCTTTAAACCCGCCGAAAAGAATTTTGCTCAGCAGCAGTATACCCAATGCCTGCCAGAAACTGATCGCAGATACATTCAGTACCGCCACCAGCACATGATTCCAAAGGCTCATTACCACATAACCGAGTAATGCGGCAATAGCAATGACCAGCAGGGTAAAGCCGATAATTTTTTTGATCCAGAATTTCTTATTCATGGGTTTCTTTTTTATTAATGATGTAACAGCTCATCCCGCAAACTGCTTAATCTATCTCTCAAATGCAGCACTGCATAGCGTTTGCGGCTGAGTAAAGTATTAATGGTTTCGCCGGTTTGTTCGGCAATGGTTTTAAACGGAACGCCTTCTATCTCATTTAATACAAACACTTCTTTCTGTGCCGGCGGTAATTCGTTCAATGCCTCGTGCAGGGCTTCCCAGAACAGGTTGCGCAGGTAATCTGTTTCGGGGTTGTTAGACTCGTCAAAAAACAGGTCGGTCCAGTCAAACGCCGATTCATTATCAGCATCTGTATAAATATCTTCCAGCAGTTCGGGTTTGTGTTTACGCTGCCGGTCGGTGATCTTGTTGCGTGTTACGGTAAATAACCAGGCAGTAAGCTGCTCTATGGGTTTTGTATTGCCAATGAACTGGTAAAACACATCCTGCAGAATGTCTTCTGCATCAGCTTCATTACTTACCCGTTTGCGTATAAAGCCCATCAACCGTTTACTGTACGAGTTGATCACCTCCGTAATATGGATCTTTCGGGATTCGGCCATATTTGTTGCTATCGTCAACGCCTCGCTCATTATAAGTGGTTGACGGCTGGGGAAAGATAATATTTTAATGGGAATAGATTTTTTTGCCCTGCGGGGAAGGGGGGAGGGAATATTGAATGTTGAATAGGGAATGTTGAATGTTGAAGTGGGTGGAAACCTGGGGGAATGGTAAGTATAAGGGACAGATTTTGTTACCACTTTTACACACCACGCGGCACTAAAGTGCCGAATTTTTTTCGGGGCGCGGGCTTTTATCCCCGCTCTAAAGAGCGGGGCAATGACAAAAGACCTGAAATTTTAAGGGCTTTCCATACTCAAGGGTTCTGCCGGGCACTACTCTTTGCCATGCGTTTGCCACGCGTTTTAACGCGTGGACAGAAATAATCTAAGAATTAGCAGGGGGTACTTTAGTACCGCGTATGTCTTTCCCTGCAATCACAGGCAAATAGAACTACACCACAACCCAAAACCTGTTACATCGCTAAATGCTTGCGTACCTGCCAATAACATTTTCATTTGTGTTGTATTGGCTTATTTATATTCTGTGCGAGGTGAAATGCGGGATTTTTCCCGGTAGGGGATGGATGGATTGGCGTACTTTGAGATACTTAAAAAACGCAAAACTAATACGTGTATCAGCTTTGTAGGGCTGGGTTTGTGAATGTTTTTAGGAAGGTTTTTCGGATATTTACAAGTTATGCGTCACCCTACCGAAGCACCCTGCTAACTGACAAACTGAAAGAAAAGAAATATGATACTAGACCATAAAACAATAAGCCATAACAACAAACCAGTGTTTGAAAAATTAGTAATGACACCTGATTTTAAACGTATTCCTAAACATTTTTCAGAAACCGAAGCTTGCTTTTTGTTTTTAACTAATGGCTCTTTTCAATTTCGGACACCAACAAATGTGCTGACTTACTGCAAAAACGAAGCGATGTTAGCCAAGTGTGGTAACTATTTTTTTGAAAATATATCTGTACAGGAAAATACAGAAAACGACAATATCGCTTTAATAAGTGCTTTCTTTTATCCCGAAATGGTAAAAGGGTTTTTCGAGAAAGATTTGTCTATAAAGCATTTTCAAAAGAAGTTCGATGTACTAAAAGTGAATGTAGAGCCATTGATGAAATTGTTTATTGACAGCATAGATTTTTTATTAGAAAATCAATCTATTGTAGATGAAAATATAATTTTAAATAAAGTTAAAGAGCTTTTATTGATTTTGAGTAAAAGTGAAAATGCAAGTTCAGTTTATGATTTTGTGGAATCATTATTTGTACCTCACGAATACAATTTTAAGGAAGTAATTCAACAAAATATTTTTACAGACATATCAGTAGAAGAATTGGCACAGCTTTGTAATTGTGGTGTTACAACATTTAAGCGAAAATTTAATGAACATTACAATGAAACCCCAGCCAAATATATTTTATTGAAAAAATTAGAAAAAGCCTCTCAATTACTTCAAATAAAAAACAAGGCAATTGCTGATGTTGCCTACGACTGTGGCTTTGAAACCATACCAAGTTTTAATAAGGCATTTAGAAAGCACTACGGCAAAACTCCTACGGAATACAAATTAGACTAAATGGATAAGATTTAGGGCTAAAACGACAACTCCAACTATTTTACTGTTGCCATCTTTACATTGTTAAATCAAACAATAAAAAAGATACAAAATGGCAAAATTAAAATTAGAGAATATTACAATTTCTCCACTATCAACTGAAATACTTGAAAAAGTAAAACAAACAAATCCATTTTTACCAAACATGTATGTAAAAATGGCAAACAACACAGCGTTACTTGACGCTTACATTCATTCATACGACAGCTTTAAAGCCAATGCAGGTTTCACACCGGCAGAAAGTCAAATCATTAGTTTGGTTGTTTCTTATGAAAACGGCTGCGAATATTGTATGGCAGCTCACAGTTTTGTTGGCGAAATGATGGCAAAAATCCCAACAGAAATAATTGAAGCAATTCGCAACGGACAACAAATTACTGATGCAAAACTCAACACATTAGCAAATCTTACTCGTTCCTTAACTGCAAATCGTGGAAAAGTTTCGCAACAAGAAATTGACGATTTTATTTCAGCAGGTTATACAGAAGTTCACATTTTAGGCATCATTGCAGGAATAGGTGCTAAAATAATAGCTAACTATGCTAACAACTTGGCAAATCCAGTAGTTGATGGTCCTTTTGCAAGTAAAACTTGGAAGAAAAATAATTAATCAAGTAAAGATTTAAAGCAGTAAAAATGATACGAAAAGCATTAATAACAATTATAACTTTTATAATGATGGCAACAACAAATGCACAAAACTTAAACTCCATTAATGGTGGATATGCCAGAACAAAAATGATTGATGGCAAAAAATTCAGAGTAATGTATTATGAATACGAAGTAAACAAGACACCAGAAGAAGTTTGGGCTGAAGTGTCAGGTAATTTTGTAAATATCGGCAAAATTGCAAAATCAGTGGACGATTCATATTGTGAAAGCGGCGACACCAAAGAAGGATTAGGAGCAGCAAGATATTGCAAAATAAACTTTGCGGGCAAAACTGTTGAAATTAAAGAAAGAATAACCGACTTTAAAGATGGTGCCAAAAGAAAAGAATATACTTATGATGTTTACGAATCAAAAGGGTTTCCTGCCAAAGTTTATAATACCTGGGTAGTAAGAGTTGGGGATGACGGCAAAACATATTTAGGAAACACATTTATATTTAGAGGAAAGCCTGCACTTATGGGTGGAATGATAGAAAGAAAAATGAAAAAACTGAAAGCAGTAAGAAACACTGTGCTTAATTACAAGCATTATTTAGAAACAGGAGAAAAAAAGGCTGACCCTGCGAAATTTGATACGCTTTATCCAGAAATTTAAAAAAATGTGTAACCTTAAACACAATAAAAGTACAGCCTTTGAAATGGGTTGTACTTTTGTGTTATAAATCAATTTGCAATATGAATATTGAAATATTTAGAGATTACTGTGTAAGTAAAAAATGTGTAAGCGAAAGTTTTCCTTTCTCAAAACTGCCTGATGCTTTAGTGTTTAAAGTGGCAGATAAAATGTTTACAGTAACTTACATTTCAACTTTTGACACCATAGCCTTAAAATGCGACCCGGATTTAATTGATGAACTTAAAGCTGAATATAGTGCAGTTGGAAAACCGGCTTACTTTGACGAAAAACATTGGATTTCGGTATCAATAGACGGTTCTGTACCTGACAAAAAAATATTTGAATGGGTAGATAACTCTTACAATTTGGTTGTTTCAAAATTCTCTAAGAGTATAAAGGGGAAGTACAGTTTATAAGACACAATTTTTTGTATTGACAAAAGTACAACCGAAAAATAGGTTGTACTTTTGTGCTTAATAACGGTGGACAGAAGAAAGGGCGAACGCATAACATTGGGTTTGCTGCAAGGCTGGCAGGACATTGGAGCAATGGTCATTTTATCGCTGTTGTGCTTCATCTGGGTTGGACAAACATAGCTGAGCTTTTGTTTGTTAACCTGTACTTTTATATCTTTATTCAGCAGCGGTTCCGGGCTGGACGAGCAATGAATTCCAGCCCTGCGGCAAGCCTCGAACGTTAGCGATTACCCATAGGCGACTTCACATCAAAAAGAAATCAGCAAATAATATTCTCGGACAATGCCGCTTAAAAGAGAACTGATATACATTGACGAACAAGACGTAACCGATAGAATTGAAAAATATTCGCATAAAGGCGACAGGTGCGTTGTTGTTTTCAAAAACAGCTACAAAGAATTTTCTTACAGTAAAAACAGGGCAAAAATTGTAAGGACAGCAGTAAGTGGAGACAAAGCATTTAACGTTTTCAATTACTTAAAAGAAATTGCCGACACAGTTGGACTAAAAACAGAAGAAGGCGACAATATACTTGCAAGAAGTTACGACAGCATTTCTGAAATTCCTGAAGACTGTATTCTTGCAAGTTTTTTAAACGGCTTTTTATCTACAGGAAATAGTAATTCTGCAAATCCTGATTTTTTCCCGTTTGGTTTTAATTTAAGTCAGAGAAATGCGGTTAACACCGCATTTGCTAACAATTTAAGCGTAATTGAAGGCCCACCAGGAACAGGCAAAACACAAACCATACTGAACATTATTGCTAATGCTGTTTTAAATAGACAAAGTGTTGCTGTTGTTTCAAGCAATAATTCTGTAACAAAAAATGTTTATGAAAAACTTGAAAAGAATGGTATTGAATTTGTAGCTGCACTTCTTGGAAATTCTCAAAACAAAAAAGAGTTCATCGATTCGCAAAAGGAAATTCCCGATTTATCACAGTTCAATTTATCTGATACCGAAAAAGTAGATTTGAAAGACAAAACAGCAATGCTGATTACTCAACTTTCTGAAAACCTTGACAAGAAAAATGAGATAGCATCGCTGAAACTGCAAATTGACAATATCAAAACAGAATATGAACATTTCAAAGAAGCATATAAAGGTCAAACAGGAAAAAACGTAGAACTAAAAAAAAGTATCACAGCTCAAAAAATACTTGAATTATGGCTTTCACTTGAAGCACTTGGGAAAAGACAAAAAAAAATCGGCTTCATCAGAAAATTTATTTACCGACTGAAATACGGGATTAAGAATGAATCATTTTACACAAATTCACTTGACGAAATGATTTTCATTTGCCAATTAAATTATTATTCAACCAAAATTAGTGAACTGACAAAGAGAATTAATTTCTTGGAACTTTCTTTGGAAAATTTTGCATTTGCCAACAAAATGAAGGAATACACAGAGATGTCAATGCAACTTCTCAAAGCAGAATTGTGTAAACGATACAATCAGCAAAAGCGAGAACCATATACAATTTCAGAGCTTCGTCAGAAATCAAACGAATTTATCAAAGATTATCCTGTCATTATGAGTACGACTTACTCATTAAGACAGAGCTTGTCCGACAAATTTTTCTATGACTATGTAATTATTGACGAATCTTCACAAGTTGATTTGGCAACGGGTGCACTTGCTTTGTCCTGTGCAAAACGAGCGGTAATTGTTGGCGACATTAAACAATTACCAAATGTGGTTGGCGCAGATATGCAAATAAAAACTGATATAGTTTATAATTCTTACAGCCTGAAAAAACCTTATCGTTACTCAGATCACAGTTTGCTATCTTCTGTTGTTGAATTGCTTCCAAATGTTCCAAAGACACTTTTGAGAGAACATTATCGTTGCCACCCGAAAATCATAGAATTTTGCAACAAGAAATTTTATGACAATCAACTTATTATTCATACAGAATATACAGACAAACGCCAACCTCTTGTTGTTTACAAAACATCACCAGGCAATCACGCAAGATAGCGAATGAATCAACGACAAATAGACATTATAAAACAGGAAATTATCCCGAAAGAAAAACTTGAAAATGTAGATTTGGGTATTGTTACGCCATATCGTAATCAGACAAATGCATTGCAAAGAGCATTTCAAGGAACTTCAATAAAAGCGGATACTGTTGACAAATTTCAAGGCAGAGAAAATGAAGTTATCATACTTTCAACTGTTGACAACGAAATTTCTGATTTCACAGACAATCCTAATCGGTTAAATGTTGCAGTTTCCAGAGCAGTTGAACAACTGATATTAGTTGTAGATGGAAATGAAAATGAAAGAGACAACAATATCTCTGACTTGATAAAGTATATTGAGTATAACAACTTTTCGATTGTTCAAAGTGAATTAAATTCAATTTTTGATTTGTTGTATCAAGGTTACGAAGAAGAACGAGCAAAAAGTATTCGCAAATCAGGTAAAGTGTCAGAGTTTGACAGCGAAAATTTAATGTTTGGCCTAATCAAACAAGTTTTAGCAGACGAAATATTTTTGAAATATGGCGTTCTTCTGCATTTCCCAATTAAACGGCTTATTAAAGATTTTTCTAAGATAGACGAGCAAGAAGCAAAATACGCATCAAATCCATTGACACATTTAGACTTTTTGATTTACAACAAACTTTCTAAAGTTCCTATTCTCGGAATAGAAGTTGACGGCTTTGAATTTCACAAACAGGGAACACAGCAAGCGGAAAGAGATAAAATGAAAGACAAAATAATGGACAAATATAATTTCCCTATCCTGCGTTTTAGGACAAATGAAAGCAACGAAAAGGAAAAATTGACGAACAAGTTAAAAGAACTGCAAAAGACAAAATAAAATTGGGCGAACTTAGGGGAAGCTTACACTGTAACTTTAATATCTCCTAAAAATCAAGGATATGGAATTTGGTCGTGTGCCGGAATCAGAATTAAACAGCATCAACTTTACTTTGCCCGGCGAGCCGGCTTTTAATAAACAGGTATTGCCCGGCATCAGGGCAACAAATCCAAAAGTATGGCTGGGCTGTGCCAAGTGGGGGCGTACAGAATGGGTAGGAAAGATCTATCCACCCAAAACAAAAGAAAAAGATTTTCTCGACCATTATGTGAAGCATTACAATAGTATTGAGTTAAACGCCACGCATTACAAATTATATGGTGCCACAGGTATTGCCAAATGGGCGGCTAAAGCTGGTAACAGAGATTTTATGTTCTGTCCCAAAATGTACCAGGGCGTTACACACCGTGGCAGCCTGCTGAACAAGGATTTTGCCGTTTCTGAATTTTTGCGCGGAATACTTGCATTTGAAAAGCACTTAGGCCCGGTATTCGTACAGGTAAGTGATACGTTCACTCCAAAACGAAAAGAAGAACTGTTTAGTTTTCTGCGCTCGCTACCAACTGATCTGCCATTTTTTTTAGAAGTACGTCACCCGGATTGGTTTGGTAAGGAAGAGATACGAACTGAGTTGTTTGATTTTCTCCGGTCTGTTAATATGGGTATTGTGATCACAGACACAAGCGGGCGAAGAGATTGTGCACACATGCATCTTACTGTGCCTAAAGCATTTATCAGGTATGTTGGTAACAGTTTGCATCCTACTGATTATACAAGAGTGGATGATTGGATCAACCGCATGAAATACTGGTTAGATAATGGTTTGCAGGAATTGTATTTTTTCATGCACATGCACGATGAAGCTTATTCTCCCGAGCTGACGGTTTACATGGTTGATAAGTTAAATACCGCCTGTGGATTAAATATTGTTAAACCCACATTTGTTCAGCCCGGTTTGTTTTAGGTGATCTAATTTTGTTTTCAAATAGCTCAATATGAAAAAGTATATCGTGGTCTTCTTGGTAACAGCACTCAGTGCCTGTTCAGGAGGAGTAAGGGTTTTGAATACAGAAACAGGTGCGAATGTTGATCTGACCAAATACAAAACATTTGATTTTTACAAGGTGAGGGCTTCGGGAGATACAAGCGGTAACATAAACATTTTTAATGCCCGTGTTGAATTGTTGAAAGAAGCTATCGGCGCAGAGCTATCTAAAAGAGGTTATACGCAAAAGACCGATCAACCGGATATGCTGGTTAATATCGGCATCAGGGTAAAAGAAGAAATACAGACACGCCAGACAGATTGGAAAACAGACGGAGCGCCAAGATATATTGGCCAGCGTAATTATACATGGAAGAGCGAGGAGGTTGAAGTAGGCCGTTATAAAGAAGGAACCGTTGCCATACACCTGGTAGATGCCGCAAAAAATACAATGGTATGGAAGGGCGTGATAAGAGGTATTGTGCCGGAAAAACAAAAAAACATCCAGGAAGCTGCGCAGAATGGAATAAAAATTTTGTTTGAGAAATTTCCTGTTCCTGTGAATCAGTAAAGGCAATTAATATTTTTACCTCGCATACGTTTTTGCCCCGGAATCAAACGGCGCATCGCTGGCTTTTGAATCGGGGAAGACTTCTACTTTAATATGTGTGTCGTCCATCATCTGAACAATCATTAATCCTCTTTGGTTGGGGTCTGCGGTTATTCCACCTGCACTGTATAACCGATAGGCCACTTTACCACTTGCCACACTTACCTGCGATGGTAATGGCGCACCTGCTCCGATGGTCCATTTACCCACCATGCCAATTGTACCGCCAATAGATACCAGCACAACAGATGGGTGTTGTATATCGAATGCAAACGAAAGTTCCTTATCCCAGCCATTGGGGCCATCGGTATAAAATGTGGAACCATCTACAAACCAGTTGCCAACCAGTTTCCCCGGAATATCAATATCTACCCGGCCATCTTTATCTACGCCTTCCCTGTCAACCAATGGATATAGTTGTGCCTGAAGGGCGGGTGTAAAATATTGAAAAGGTTTCCCGCAATACAACGACTGACCCACATAACGTGCAGGGTTGGCATAACCCGTCAGGGTAAGGGTTTCATCAATAGCACCGAGGTCGATACTGTTTCCATAACCGGTGGTGCCGATCTGTTGTCCTGCTTTTACAGTACTGCCTTCCTGTAGCGAAGGATCAAGTACAATATGATCGAGGTAGTAACTGAACTTCTCATTTACACGGAACCATGTTTTGCATTCTTTGATACCCAGTACCGGTACATTCAGAATTTTTTCCACTTTGCCTGATGTTAGTGCATACACCGGCAGCACAGTGGTATTGGTTGGATTAGTATACCAGAAATAAACATGGTCGGTAGGGATGGTATGCCCCACCGGTTGTATCCATCCCAGCGACAATAAAAATCTGATCTTCGAAACTTCGATGGGTGAATAGAGGAATGTGCTTGCTTCATTAGTACCTGTATATGTGTTGCCGGACTGGCCGCCGTTCTTGTTGCAGCTTAAGCCCGCAACCAGCATTATACAAGCTGCTATCAGTATGGCAATCTTATTCCTCATTACTATACAAGGTACATTTTTTAGAAATATTGTTGCCCGGGACGGATTTTCTAAGTGCTCATAAACCGCGCCTATTTTTTCTCGCCAGGGCGCAAAGGCGCGGTAAGGGGGGCGATTATTTTACCTCATACAATTCTTCCCAACGCGTGGTGTAGCGCGGGCTGCGGAGTTCCTGGCGCATCTTCCAGTTGCGGGTGGTGCCGGAGGATGCAAACTTCAATATATCATCGCGCATAGCAAAATTCACATTATCGATCATACTCATCAGCATGCGGTGCTTGTTTTTCCCGGGTGGAGTAAAAAGGTTGCCCTGTATAGAACTGTCGGGCACAATACCGCTTAGCATTACACCGGCTTTTTTATAAACCCTTCCGCTTTCATACAAACGATCTACCAACGCCACTGCAGGTTTAATGAGCTCGTTGGTGGATGATGTGGCAAGCGGTAATATGATATGACTGCCCACTGTGGGACCATGCCGGAAATGTGCGGTATGTGATTCTTCTTTGGGTACTACAAATACGCTTACGGTATTGGCCGCGCTATGCTGCCGTCTTAATTTTTCTGCTGCGCGTGAAGTATAAGTTGCTATTGCCTCTTTGATATCTTTCAGATCGGTAACAGGCGAGCCGAACATGCGGGTGGTGGCAATCATTTTTTTGTTAACGAGTTCATCCAGCATCTGTATGCTTTCAATGCCTTTTAACTCGCGCAGCAGGCGCATGCCGGTTACGCCGCCCAAATGTTTGCCTGCCCAGTGAATGTCTTTAATGCTGAGATCGTACGCGGTATTAATGTTCATGCGGCGCAGTTTATCAGCATACTGGAAGCCTATGCCCCATACATCTTCTATCGGCGTTCGCTTTAATGCCTGTTCTGTTTTTCGCGGTGTATCAAGCACCAGTACGCAATTGGTGACTTCTTTATTTTTTTTGGATAAACGATTGGCTACTTTACTCAGCACTTTTGTTGGCGCTACGCCAACGGATACTTTGATGCCGGTCCATTGTTCCACCATCTCGCGCAGATATAAAGAAAAAGATTGCAGGTCTTGTGGTGCAATATGTGCGAGATCAAGAAAACATTCATCAACAGAATATACTTCTACAGAATGTGGTGGCAGCAGCATGCGCAGGGTTTCCATAACGCGCCAGCTCAGGTCGCCATAAAGATTGTAGTTGGAGGAGAATGTGGCCACGCCATATTTTTCAATTAATGGTTTGGCCTTAAAATAAGGGCCGGCCATTTCTACGCCGTGGGCTTTGGCCTCATCGCTGCGCGAGATGATGCAACCGTCGTTATTGCTCAATACCACAACAGGTTTGTTCTGGAGATGGGGCCTGAACAAACGCTCGCAGGAGCAGTAGAAGCTGTTACAATCAACGATGGCGCGCATACCCCTAGCCCCCTGAAGGGGGAACTGTATTTTTGGTTGAAATAATAATTTTACCCCCCTGCCCTCCCGCTTGAGCGGGACAGGCTCTGAAGGGGGAGTTGATTGGCCTTTCTTTTGCAAGTATCGTATTGATGATAGCGATAACTTCTTCGAACTGATTTGTGATAGCTGAATTGGTGAACCGAAGTACCTGGATGTTTTCTATTTCCAATGACCACTGTTTGGCTTTGTCTGCCTGTTTTACTTCATCCCTGTTGTGAATACTGCCATCTGCTTCAATAACTAATTTCAGGGTATGACAATAAAAGTCAGCGATGAAAGGACATAGCGGATGTTGTCTTCGGAATTTGTGGCCATATGGCTTTGTACGCAGGTATGACCATAGCTTCATTTCAGCAGGGGTTAGATTATTTCTTAATTCTTTGGCGCGACTGAAGATCAATGGCGTTGCATCATAAAACATTTTCTGTTTCATAAACTTTTTTTTAACTCCCCCTTCAGGGGGTCGGGGGGTAAAATGTTGAACATAGAACAAACCGTACAAGTGTGCGACGCAACAGAAGTTGAATAAAGTACTGCTGTTGAGTACATAAAAATCAAATTCCCCCTTCAGGGGGTTAGGGGGTGAATAGAATAAATAACTACCCCCCACGCCGCATAATTGCTAAACTCTTCTACCTGGATATTTCCGTACTTTTTATTTTCTGCCACCAGTGTAACGCCTTTGATATGTGTTTGCAGGCGCCGCACCAGCAACTCGCCGTTGAGTATGGCCACGATAATTTTTCCGTTAACGGCTTTTACGCTTCTGTCAACAATCAGCACATCGCCGCTGAAGATGCCGGCCTCAGCCATTGCATCGCTGTTCATACGGAAGAAAAAAGTGGCGGGCTTGTTGCGGATCAGTTGTTCGTTCAGGTCAATACCCCGTTCCATATAATCATCGGCAGCGGCGCCAAAACCGGTGGCGTTGGCAGTGGGTATTTCCCACTGGTTAAATTTCTTAGAGCCTTTGTAGGCGGCCCCATACCATTGTTCCCCGTCCATATAAATTAAATTTTGAAATACTAAATTATTTAGTAAATTTATACTAAAATCATTATCTCTGTAAAAAAATTATTTATGGATACAGGTGTAGCAACCAATAAAACATTCAGCAGTGCGCAGGTAAAAGGGTTTTGGGAATACCTGCTGGTGGCCCGGCCGGATGAGGCCGTATATGCGCAGGTAATGGAAGAGAAAAAATTCTTTTCTGCGCAATTTAAATTAATGGCTGCGGTAAAGACCCAGCCACATATTACGGTGGCCAATTTTATGGCGCTGGAGCCAATGGAAGAAACGATTATCCGGTGGATGCACCGCATCATCAGCAGTAAAAAAAGTTTTCGTGTAACACTGGATCAATATGGCGCTTTCAGGCCGCATACCATTTATCTGCGGGTGCAGGATCACCAGCCGTTTCAGCAACTGGCAAAAGAACTGAAAGTGGTTGATCAGTACATACGTGGCTATGGTTGCCCGGAGATGCATTTGATCACCAATCCACATCTTACCATTGCCAGGAGATTAGAGCAAACAACTTATAGCGAGGCGGTAAAAGTATATGCAGAAAAAACGTTTCATGCTTCATTTGATGTGAAGGAACTGATACTGCTGCGCAGGCGGCACCAGATTGATAGCTGTAAGCAGGTAAATGTGTTTGGGCTGCAACCCTGATGCACATTCTGTTTCAGTGGGAATAAAAGTCAGCACCTTGTCAGTAAGATATCTGAAAGAATGACTGTTTTGTAAAATAGAAGCCGTCAGGGAACAAGAGTTGGTAGAAACCTTTATATGTTGTGCTATTGAAATTAATATGCCGATGCGTTTTACGTTTAAAAGTATTTAATAATGCAGCTATTCTTTATGCCAAACATTTTTAAAACACATAGATACATAGGAAAAACAGAAAAGAAACATAGTTTTTGAACTATATGTCCTGTTTCCTAACCTATGCAACTATGTGTTTAATAGCACAACATGGTAATCATACAAATCTGCGATACAATCATATGCAATCCGAGATACTTTCTTCCTACGCCACAGCAGAATACCTGCTGGTAATAGAACCGCATGAGGCATTGCGCGAAGAGATCATGCAGGTAAAAAAATATTTTGGAGAAACCTATGATTGCGCGGCATCGGGTACAGGCAGGCCCAATATTACGCTGGTAAGGTTTCAGCAATATGAAATGATAGAGCAGCGCATTGTGCACCGTTTGCATTTACTGGCAACCGCACATGCTTCTTTTATGGTAGAATTACACGATTTTGGAAGCCTGCCAACACATAGCATATTCATTAATGTTACCACCAAAACACAGATTGTTGAACTGGTTAAAGCCATACGCCCCATACAACACCTGCTAAAAATTGATAAAGACCGTAAGCCGCATTTTATTACCGAACCCTATATCAGCATTGCACGCAAACTATTACCATGGCAATACGAGAAAGGCTGGCTTGAAATGAACAACACCCATTTTAGCGGCATGTTTGTGGCAGATCACCTGTTATTATTACGCAAGCGTGAGGGGGAGAAAAAATATACTACCGTTAAGAAGTTTCAGTTGATGAATGTGAGAGTGATTGCCACGCAGGGGGAACTGTTCGTCTAACAAAATCATACCATCTTATAAAAAATATCCCTCTCTGCCAGCAGGGAAGGATGGCGAACCCAGGGTGGGTAAACCAATTTGCCATGGAAGACGAAATACAAAATGAAAACAAATACTTAAAAGGCCGCGGCGCCCAGTTTAATCCTAAAAACCGGTTCCTGAAAAACGAAAAACTGAGGGAACAGATTGAAAGTATTGACGACTGGACCGAACCCAACTCTGCCACCGTTTACCTGGAAGAACATGCCAAAAGCATTGTAAATAAAGTGGAGAGTCCGGATGTAGGCATGTGGTACAGCATGAACCCATACCAGGGATGCGAGCATGGCTGTATTTATTGCTACGCCCGCAATGCCCATGAATACTGGGGGTACAGCGCCGGACTGGATTTTGAAAGAAAAATTATTGTAAAGAAAAATGCCCCTGAACTGCTGCGTAAATTTTTGATGAACAAAAACTGGGAATGTGTACCCATTAGTTTAAGCGGTAATACAGATTGTTACCAGCCGGCAGAAAAAAAGTTTGAATTAACCAAAAGGATGCTGGAAGTGTGTAATGAGTTTAACCAGCCTGTTGGTATGATTACCAAGAATGCAGGGATATTGCGCGATAAGCAACTGTTACAGGAAATGGCGAAGAAAAAATTAGTGAGTGTATTGGTGAGCATTACATCATTTAACGAAGACCTGCGCCGGGCGATGGAACCACGCACTACTACAGCCAAACAAAGGTTGCGCGTAATTAAAGAGCTAAGCGATGCCGGCGTGCGGGCCGGTGTAATGCTGGGCCCTATGATACCCGGACTGAATGAACATGAAATGCAGCGTATTATGGAAGCGGCAAGTGAGAATGGCGCTACGTTTAGCGCCTACACCTTCATCCGTTTAAACGGAGCTATTAAACTGATCTTTCATGATTGGCTGTATAAAAATTTCCCCGACAGGGCGGATAAAGTTTGGCATATGATAGAACATGGCCACGGCGGCAAAGTGAACGACAGCCGCTACGGCTTGCGTATGCGTGGCGAAGGGCCTATTGCTGATTTGGTGAGGCAGCAGTTTAAGAAGTACAATAAAATCTATAAACTGAATGCAGAAAGATGGGAATTGGATTGCAGTTTGTTTAGAAGGCCGGGGGAGCAGGGGAGGTTGTTTTGATTTTTTTTTGCCACAGATGACACAGATTTTCACAGATTTCTTTTCTGTGTTAATCTGTGTCATCTGTGGCAATATTTCTAATGATAAACCCAACAACATTGCTTTTCTTACCTTCGCCCCATGAAAACAATCGGCATCATCGGCGGGATAACCTGGTTATCTACTGTAGAATATTACAAGTTCATCAATCAAATGGTGAATGAAAGATTGGGTGGGGTTAATGCAGCAAAAGTAATTATCTATTCAGTAAATTTTGGTGAGATCAAAACCTTAACCGAGGCCGGCGATTGGGATGGTATTGCGGCCATCATTTGCGAGGTGGCCCATAAACTGGAAAATGCAGGCGCAGATTGTTTGCTGATTGGCGCCAATACCATGCACAAAATTGCAGATACGGTACAGGCTTCAGTTGAAATACCTGTCATACATATCGCCGCGGTAACTGCCGATGCCATCGCACAGAAAAAACTGAAAACAGTTGCCCTGCTCGGCACTAAATATGTAATGCAACTGGATTTTTACAAGGATAAACTTGCTGCAAAAGGTATTACTGTTATTATTCCTGAACAACCAGAAATTGACTACATCAACAACGCCATCTATTCAGAATTTGCGAAAGGATTATTTCTTCCTGAAACAAAACAAAGGTTTTTGCAGATCATTGATCAGCTTATTGCTAAGGGAGCAGAAGGCGTTATTTCAGGCTGTACAGAAATTCCATTGCTGATACAACCTGAGGATTGCAGCATTCCTGTTTTTGATACTACAATGCTACATGCAAAAGCGGCTGTTGATTTTGTGTTGTAAGGGGGTTGTCACAGATTACACAGATTAACACAGAGAAAAAATCTGTGCCAATTTGTGTAATCTGTGGCTATCTTAAAATGCACAATCAGCGGTTTCATTCTTAACAACACAAAAGCTCTTGAATGTAAGCGTCTCATACCCATACTGATCGCTCAACAAATAGTATTATATTTAATACCTATTTATTCTGCATGAGCCAATTCAAAAGAAGCCTTTCCCTACAAACCACCATCGCTATTGTTGTTGGCGGCGTTATTGGCTCCGGCATTTTTATGAAGCCTGCCCTGATGGCCTCGCAATTAGGCTCGCCCATTTTGTTATTGAGTGTTTGGATAGTAGCGGGGGTGATCACTTTATTTGGTGCCTTATCAAATGCAGAACTGGCAGCTATGTTTCCGCAAACAGGCGGACAATTTGTTTTCTTTCAAAAAATTTATGGAGAAGGTTTTGCTTTTTTATACGGATGGGCAGCATTTGCTGTTTTTAATACCGGTGGCAACGCATCCATTGCCTATGTATGCTCGCAATACACCAACTATTTTATAGAATTGCCCAGGTTTAGTGCTGCTGCGGAACATGCTTTTTTATTACATATTCCATGGGTGGGTAATATATTTCCACTGGAAAATATTGGTGTAAAAATATTAACCATCTGCATCATCCTGTTGCTCACGTTTATCAGCTACCGGAGTGTACAATACGGTGGCACCCTGCAACGGGTGTTTACTTTATTAAAAGTGATCGCTATTGTTTTGCTGATTGGTGGTGTATTGAGTTCGGGCAAGGGTTCTGTGCATAATATCTTTACCGCAATGCCATCTGCCCCTCATGGATGGGATCTGCTAAGCGCTTACGTGGCCGCTATTGCAGGTGCTTTCTGGGCTTATGATGGATGGAATAATATCACTTTTGTGGCAGGAGAAGTAAAAGACCCGCAGCGGAATATTCCCAAAAGCCTGTTTGCCGGTTTATCTTTTTGTATTCTGATCTATGCATTAATTAACCTGGCTTATATCTATGTATTACCCATTGATCGTTTGGCAGCCTCCTCTTTTGTAGCATCTGATGCGGCTAAAGTTGCATGGGGTGCCATTGGTGGCAGTGTGATTGCATTGATCGTTATCATATCCACCTTTGGCACTACCAATTCAAATGTATTGGCCACAGCCCGTGTTAGTTTTGCCATGGGGCAGCAAAACAGATGGTTTAGCTGGGCAGGTAAAGTGCAGCCAAAATATCAAACACCTGGCAATGCGTTATGGTTAAATGCTATATGGACCGTATTACTGATTGTGAGTGGCTCGTTCGATATGCTTACCGATATGCTGATTTTTGTGAGTTGGTTCTTTTATGGCATGAGCGCTTTGGGCGTACTGATCCTGCGTAAGCGGATGAAAGATACCCCGCGTTTTTACCAGGTATGGGGCTATCCCATCGTACCATTGGTATTTGTGAGTTTTACTGCTTTTTTCCTGTGCTACACTTTGTATAAAGACATACACAATTACCAGAATGGCACCGCGCCTATTATCAACGCGCTATTGGGTATACTGATCACGGGTATCGGAATCCCGGTGTACTTCTTCTCTAAAAAACGAAAAGGATGAGGGGCTTTCGATGCTAAGCTTTATTTTCGCTTCAAACCAGAAAATAATATGGAGGTAGTGATTGAAGCTATAGGTAAATTGTTTGAATCGATTGGCAACCCCAAACCGGACAGGATTGAAAAACTGCCCCAGAGCGGTAGCGACCGGATCTATTTCCGCATTTATTCCCGCGAAAACACTTTTATTGCAACCTATAACATCAATAAAAAAGAAACACAAACTTTTGTGTATTTCAGCCGTCATTTTATTAATGCAGGCTTACCGGTTCCGGCTATCCTTGGAGTAAATGAAGATGATACCATTTATATCCAGCAGGATCTCGGTACAGATTCGCTGTTAAATAAACTGGAAGAAAAAGGGCATGGTGAGTATGTATATGAACTGTTTCAGAAAAGTCTGGCGGCATTGGCCCGTGTGCAGATTTTGGGAGATAAGGATCTGAATTACGACTGGTGCTTAACGGCCAAAGAATTTGGTAAGCAGGCCATCATGAGCGACCTGCTGTATTTTAAATATTATTTTCTCGATACCCTCCAGTTACCTTATGATAAACAGGCTATGCTGGATGATTTTGATGCACTGAGTACCTACCTCACCCGAACAGAATACAAATACTTTATGTTCCGCGATTTTCAGAGCCGGAATATTATTGTAAAAAATGATGAAGTAAATTTTATCGATTACCAGGGCGGGATGAAAGGCGCCCTGCAATATGATGTGGCATCTTTGTTATGGCAGGCAAAAGCCGAACTGAGTGAGGACTGGAAGAATTCTTTGCTTGAATTTTATATGGATCGTATAGAAGACCTGCTGGGCAAACCTGTTGACCGTATCACTTTTGTGAGTCAGTATAACGGCTATGTATTGATCCGTTTATTGCAGGTAATGGGCGCTTATGGGTTCAGAGGTTTGTTTGAGCGTAAAGCGCATTTCCTAGCAAGCATCCCGCTGGCATTGCGTAACCTGCAATTCTTTATAGAGCATAAACGTATTGGCATTGTAACGCCGGAGTTTGACCGTGTACTGCGTTTAGTAGTGGCTGATGATATGATTAAACGCTTTCAGCCAACACAGGCAAATGAAGAAACGCCATTGGTGATAGAAGTAAACAGTTTCAGCTACAGAAAAGGAATTCCTGCCGATCCATCAGAAAATGGCGGTGGTTTTGTATTTGATATGCGGGCAATTTTAAACCCTGGGCGTTTTGATGAATATAAAACACTTACGGGTAATGATAAATCGGTTAAAGATTTCCTTGAACAAAGAACCAAAATGAATGAGTTCCTGAACAGCGTTTGGGACCTCATCGATATTTCGGTAGAAACTTATCTGCAAAGAGGCTTCAGTCATTTAATGATCAATTTCGGATGCACCGGAGGCCAGCACCGCAGTGTATATGCCGCCGAACAAACAGCGCGACATTTACGCAACAAGTATAAAGTGAAAGTGAAACTGGCGCACACAAATAGTGCGAATTGGGTGAGAGAACTGCCTGCCCCCCAGCCCCCTGAAGGGGGAGTTAAGTAAGATTTTAATAATATTAAATCAGTAATTCAAACAATAATGACTGTATTCAATTCCCCCTTCAGGGGGCAAGGGGGTAAGGGGCAAGGGGGTAAAGAGCAAGGGGGTAAAGCGATGATCTTCGCGGCTGGCCTTGGCTCCCGCCTGAAACCATGGACAGATCTGCATCCCAAGGCATTGGCCCTGGTGAATGGGAAATCATTATTGCAGCGAAATATAGAATACCTCCAGCAGCATGGTATTTATGAAGTGATAGTGAACGTACATCATTTTGCAGATCAGATTGTAGCGGCTATTGACAAAAATAAAGGTTGGGGAACAGAGATAACTATCTCTGATGAAACAGACACAGTACTTGAAACAGGTGGGGGATTAAAAAAGGCCGCCTGGTATTTTGAAGGAGAAGGCGATTTTGTAGTGATCAATGTAGATATACTTACAGACATGGATCTGACTGCTATGATCAGCCAGCACTGGCAACAAAAACCAATAGCAACACTTGCCGTAAGTGATCGTGAAACATCGCGCTATTTTTTATTTGATGAGCATGCTGTTTTATCAGGCTGGCGCAATGTGAAAACAGGAGAAGAAAAAATTGTACGGGCTGCGGATAAGCTTTATCAGAAAGCATTCAGTGGTATACACGTTATCAGTGGACTGCTGCTTCAGCAAATAAAACGGGAAGGAAAATTTTCAATGGTAGATGTTTACCTTGACCTTGCAAAAGATCATATTATTTCATCTTACGATCATACCGGCGCACATATGATAGATGTAGGAAAACCGGAAAGTATTGTAAAAGCAGAAGCTGTGTTTATTTAAAAACCGATCATGCAAAAAACCAGGTTTGCCATAATAGGTTGCGGAAGAATTGCAGAGCGGCATGCAATGCATATCCACACATATGGACAACTGGTTGCAGTTTGTGATGTTGTTGAATCCAAAGCAAAAACATTAGCTGGGAAATATGGAGTTGATTATTTCTTGTCGGTTGAAGAACTATTGAAAAATAAAACAGGGATAGATGTTGTTGTGATTTGTTCTCCCAATGGATTACATGCCATTCATGCCATACAGGCAATGCGGAAAGGATACCATGTATTGGTTGAAAAGCCTATGGCCATTACATCTGCCGATTGTGAAGCAATGATCAGGGTAGCTGCAGAAACAGGCAGGCACTTATTCACCGTAGTTCAAAATCGTTTCAATCCACCCGTTCTGGCAGTTAAAAAAGCATTGGATGGTGGGATGTTTGGAAAATTGTACAGTATTCAGCTAACTTGTTTCTGGAACCGCAACGCAGCATACTACAAAGACTCATGGAAAGGATCGAAGGAGCTTGACGGAGGGGTATTGTTTACACAGTTCAGTCATTTTATTGATTTGTTGTATTGGCTTTTTGGCGATATTAAAACTATTTATGCCATCACAAAAAATGCGGCACATAATGGTATCATTGAATTTGAAGACTGTGGTGCAGTTACAATTGAATTTGATAACGGCGTCATTGGAACTATTAATTTTTCTATCAACAGTTTTGATAAAAACAGAGAAGGCTCATTAACCATTTTAGGAGAAAAAGGTACAGTAAAGATCGGCGGAGAATACCTGAACATTATTGCATACCGGCAATTTGAAACAGGCGATTTAGATTGTACAGATGATGCAAGCGAAGCCAATGATTACGGCACTTATAAAGGTTCTATGAGCAATCATGATAAAGTATATGCAAGCCTGGTAGATACTTTACAAAACGGAGCAGCTTTCTACGCCGGGCCATTGGAAGGATTAAAAACAGTAGAAATAATAGAACGTATTTATCAATCAGCCCAATACAATAAAACTTCCTAAACCGTGCCTTTGTGCCTTAGTGTGATTATTTTCACTTACAACAAATAAATCGTTTTTAAAAATAACAGTATGCCCTACCAATCCTCACAATCCTGCATCAGAGATGTTGTATTTGGCGCCAATGTGAAGCTGGTAGAGCCTTGTAATCTTTATGAATGCACCATTGGTGACGATTGTTTTATCGGTCCATTTGTTGAGATACAACGATCAGTAGTTATTGGTAGCCGGTGCAAAATTCAATCACATAGTTTTATTTGCGAACTGGTTACTATCGGCAATGATTGCTTTATTGGTCACGGCGTAATGTTTGTGAATGATACTTTTAAAGAGGGTAAACCTGCCGGAGACAAAAAATTATGGAAGCCAACAAATATCGGCGATCATGTTTCTATCGGCAGTAATGCTACTATTTTGCCTGTTACCATTTGCAGTAATGTTGTTATTGGCGCCGGTGCAGTGGTTGCAAAAAATATTACAGAACCAGGTGTATATGCAGGTAATCCGGCAAAACGGATAATTAAGAAATAATGTATTGTTTTATTGAGGTGATTTATTAATGCGGTTATTCTTTATGTCAAAACTTTTTTTAACACATAGGTACATAGGAGAAACAAAATGAAACATAGATATTGAACTATATTTTCTTTTTCCTAACCTATGTAACTATGTGTTTAATAGGAGCACAGCACATTATGAATAAATAATTCACCATTGACAATTCACCATTGACAATTCACAATTGCCCGCTACACTTTAATATAGATCTTCTTCTTATCCAGCACATACACAATTGCCCAGTACATGGCAATCATGCAAAGTGCGTAAAAGAATGAGCCTACTCGCAGATCGGTAGCAATGTTTTTACAAACATGCTCATAAAACCAGGGGAAGAAAGAAGTGTACACTTTTTTCCCTTCAGGCGTAACATGATCAACCCATCTGAACATAGCCAATATCCTTGGCAGGAAGCCGCTTAATACAAAAATGAATAAAGGGTTCTTTCCAAAAACATCAAAGAACCGGCTCCATGCCCCCTTTCTTTCCTTGAATTCGATCAGGTAAATAAGTATGCCGATGGTTATAATGGCAAGGCCTGTTGTGTACAACACATAACTGCTGGTCCATATTTTTTTGTTTACCGGGAAAACCAAATCCCAGGAATAACCGGTAAAAAACAATACAAGACCAGCCACAAATAAATTGGAGAGCATCTCATAGTTCTTTCCTTTCTGCTGGATATACTGACCAACAAAAAAACCAAATATCACCTGCACAATAGCAGCCATAGTACTTGGCAACCCTTCAGGATCAAAAGGAACGCCTTCTCCTTTATAAATATGGGTAAGGCCCAGGATATTAATATCGACTTTTGTGCCAAACCAACCGGACAAACTATAAGGGTCTGCATTATTGCCCAGGAACAGGCAAATAAACCAGTATAACAGTAATAATATGCCGCTAAGTACAAAGGCTCCTTTTGTTTTGGCATAATACACAATAACTGAAGCAAAAAAGTAGCAAAGGGCTATTCTTTGTAACACGCCCAGTATGCGAACATTTTCCCATTGTTTCCAGGCAATGTTCTCGCCATCCCAACGCACAAAAGGGCTCCAGTTCAGGAACAGGCCAATGGCAAAGATGAGCAGTGCGCGTTTGATCACTTTCTTCCAGAATACAGCAGGACCAGCCTGTTCAAAACGGGGCATTACAAAGGCCATGGCATTACCAACAGCAAAAAGAAAGAAAGGGAAAACAAGATCGGTTGGTGTACAGCCATGCCAGGTTGCATGTTCCAGCGGAGAAAAAATATGCGACCAGTTGCCGGGATTATTCACCAATATCATCAGGGCAACAGTGGCGCCGCGGAATACGTCTAAGGAATAATAGCGTTGGTTCATGGCAAGTATTTTATAGTTATGAAGATAGGAAAGATAACAGGATATTGTGCAGGCTTCCCACTGCAACCTGTAAATCAGGATGATTGTTCCAATCTGTTCCTTTTTATCCATAAATTTGTCCGCTACCAGGAATTCTTGTGGCTCAATAAATCATTTTTTCAATCGGGGAATATGAGTAGAAATATACTGATCACGGGAGGTGCCGGGTTCATTGGCTCACATGTTGTGAGGCTTTTTGTAAATAAATATCCTGAAGATACCATCATCAACCTGGATGCACTTACTTATGCCGGTAATCTGGAGAATCTAAAAGACATTGATCAAAAACCTAATTACAGGTTTGCCAAAGTAAATATCCTGGATACAGAAGCCCTTGATCAAACATTTGATCAATACAATGTAACAGATGTGATACACCTTGCCGCTGAATCGCACGTTGATCGTTCCATTGTTTCCCCGCTTGATTTTGTGTATACCAATATCATCGGCACAGTAAACCTTTTAAATACTGCCCGTAAAAAATGGAAAGAAGATTATTCAAAACACCTTTTCTACCATATTTCAACAGATGAAGTGTATGGAAGTCTGGGCGATACCGGGTTCTTTACGGAAAAAACACCTTATGATCCCAATTCACCTTATTCGGCAAGTAAAGCATCCTCAGACCATTTTGTAAGGGCGTATCGTGAAACGTATGGTATGCAAACCATTGTTTCCAATTGTTCCAATAACTACGGTCCGTATCATTTTCCGGAAAAACTGATCCCGCTTTTCATCAATAATATTATTACCGAAAAGCCATTGCCCGTGTATGGAGATGGGTTATATACCCGCGATTGGCTTTATGTAAAAGATCATGCATTGGCTATTGACCTGATCTTTCATAACGGTGTAAACGGTGAAACCTATAATATTGGAGGGTTTAATGAATGGAAAAATATAGACCTCGTAAAATTGTTGTGCAGATTGATGGATGAGAAACTGGGAAGAGAAAAAGGACACAGCGAGAAACTGATCATTTATGTGAAAGACAGGCCGGGGCACGACAGGCGCTACGCCATCGATGCATCCAAGATCAATAAAGAACTGGGTTGGAAACCAACAGTTACATTTGAAGAAGGATTGAGTGAAACGATTGACTGGTACCTGAACAATTCGGGCTGGTTGCAAAACGTTACCAGTGGGGCTTATCAGCATTATTATCAATCAATGTATACCAACAGATAATTATGAGGGTTGAAAAAACAATATTAGAAGGATGTTTCCTTATTCACGATACTTTTTTCGGGGATAGTCGTGGGTATTTTTTTGAAAGTTTTAACCAGAGAACCTTCTTTGATCAAACAGGGCTTGATGTTTCATTTGTACAGGATAACCAATCCGGTTCTCAGAAAGGAGTATTGCGTGGTTTGCATTTCCAGCAAGGCGAATATGCGCAGGCAAAACTTGTAAGGGTTTTAAAAGGGAAAGTGCTGGATGTAGCTGTAGATCTTAGAAAAAATTCTTCAACATTCGGTAAGCATGTTGCAGTTGAATTATCAGAAGACAGCCATACCCAGTTTTATGTGCCACGTGGTTTTGCGCATGGATTTGTGGTATTGAGCGAAGACGCGGTTTTCTTTTATAAATGTGATAATTATTATAATAAAGCATCTGAAGGCGGTATTATTTATAATGATCCCGATCTGGCTATCAATTGGAAATTAGATGCACAGGAACTGTTATTATCTGAAAAAGACACTAAGCTGCCAACATTGAAGGAAGCTGCCAACACTTTAAAATTCTGATTCATGAAAGGTATTATTCTGGCTGGAGGATCCGGCACACGTCTGTATCCGATTACAAAAGGTATCAGCAAACAATTGATGCCTGTGTATGATAAGCCGATGATCTATTATCCACTATCTGTATTGATGCTGGCGGGCATTCATGAGATACTCATTATTACTACACCCGAAGACTCTGCTCAGTTCCAGCGATTATTAGGCGATGGATCTGAACTGGGTTGTCATTTTGACTACGCGGTTCAGGAAGTGCCTAACGGCCTGGCCCAGGCATTTGTAATTGGTGAAAAATTTATAGGGAACGATAAAGTAGCCCTTATTCTAGGCGACAATATTTTTTATGGTGCCGGTTTCAGCAAACTTGTTCAGTCGTTCAATAATGTAGAAGGCGCTGCAGTATTTGCTTACGAAGTTCACGATCCTGAAAGATATGGTGTAGTGGCGTTTGATGAGAACAGGAAGGTGTTGTCAATTGATGAAAAACCCAAACAGCCTAAGTCCAATTACGCAGTTCCCGGACTTTATTTTTACGATAATAGCGTTGTGAAGATTGCCAAAACCATGCAACCTTCCCCCCGCGGCGAATACGAGATCACGGATGTAAATAAAGAATACCTGAAACAAGGCAAATTGAAAGTAGGAATCATGAACAGGGGCACAGCCTGGCTTGATACCGGAACCTTTGATTCTTTTGCCGATGCCTGCGAGTTTGTACGCGTGATCGAAAAACGCCAGAGCCAGAAAATAGGATGTATTGAAGAAGTGGCCTATCGCATGGGGTATATTAATAAGAACCAGTTGCTATTGCTCGCCGATAAATATGCCAAAAGCGGCTATGGTGAATACCTGCGCAGGATTAAATAGCCTGAATAAAGCAGGAAAGATACCGCTGTTAAATGTTGAATGCCTTCATTATCAGTGACCTGTAAATCTTCGTATAAAATCGCTCATTGATAACTGAAAATAATACATTCTTTTAACATATGGCGCGCCGGTACCGGTATCAGGGAATGTTTTGGTGAGGACATTATTCGTGTTTAGCTTTGTATGGCAAGCAAACAGAACGAATGGCTACTTTAGAATTTAACCAGATGTTGGTAAGTAACGCGGAGTTTTTAAAACCCTTCGCTGTTACTTTAACGCACGATAATGAAGCTGCTAAAGATCTTTTTCAGGAAACGCTTTACCGTGCATTGGCCAACCAGGATAAATACAATGTGGGTACAAATATTAAAGCATGGCTGTACACCATCATGCGTAATATTTTTATCAATAATTACCGCAGAAAAGCAAAACAGGCAACTATACTCGACAGTACACCCAATGAATACCTGATCAATCAATACCAGGGTGCTGTTGCCAATGAGGCTGTTGCCGCTATTAATCTCAAAGAAGTACAACAGGCTATTCATAACCTTCCCGAAATTTTCCGTAACCCCTTCCTCTTATATTTTGATGGATATAAATACCACGAGATCGCAGATATGCTGGGCGAGCCACTGGGTACTATTAAAAGCCGTATCCATTTTGCACGGAAATTGTTAAAGACACATATTCAGCGTTATTAAATCAATTCGCTTAACTTTCTGCTATTACAATTTTGAAAAAGAAAGTTATTATTATCGGTAGCGGTTTTGCGGGCCTTTCGGCTGCATCATTTATGGCCAAAGCCGGCTGGGATGTAACGGTGTTGGAGAAACATACTACACCCGGCGGTCGTGCACGCAGAATGTATGCTGCAGGTTTTACTTTTGATATGGGCCCAAGCTGGTACTGGATGCCAGATGTGTTTGAAAGATATTTCAAACAGTTTGGCAAATCAGTATCGGATTATTATAGACTGGAAAGATTGGACCCCTCGTACCGTGTTTACCGGAATGACGGACCAATAGATGTGCCTGCCAATTTTGAAGCGTTAATACAGCTATTCAATTCAATAGAACCCGGCAGTGGTAAACAGTTGGAGAAGTTTTTGGAAGAAGCAGCTTATAAATACGAAGTGGGGATTAAAAAACTGGTTTTTAAACCGGGCCTGTCGCTGACCGAATTTTTGGATTGGGACCTTGTGAAAGGAATACTAAAACTGGATGTTTTTAATTCCATGCGATCTCATGTGGCGCGGTATTTTACCAACCCTAAGCTGAGGGAATTGATGGAATTTCCTGTATTATTTCTGGGTGCGCTTCCTCAGCAAACACCTGCCCTGTATAGTTTGATGAACTATGCAGACATCAAAGGCGGAACCTGGTTTCCAAAGGGTGGCATGTATTGTATTGTACAGGCCATGCATGATTTGGCAGTTGAATTGGGCGTGCATTTTTATTTTGAACACGATGTAAAAGAAATAGCAGTTGACAAAAAGTTGGCCAAAAAAGTAATTGCCTCTTCGCCTGCAAATAATGAAATAAGCTTTGAAGCTGATGTGATTATTGGCGCAGCTGATTATCATCATATTGAAACTTCATTAATATCAAAGCAGTATCGCTCTTATTCAGATAAATATTGGGATACAAGGGTAATGGCACCGGGAGCTATTTTGTATTATATTGGGTTGAATAAAAAACTGGAAGGATTGCAACATCATTCGTTATTTTTTGATGCCTCTTTTGACATACATGGGAAAGAAATCTATACAACGAAAGAATGGCCAACAGATCCGTTGTTTTACGTAAGCGCCGCTTCCGTAACTGATGTGTCTGCTGCGCCGGAAGGATGTGAGAACCTCATTTTTTTGATACCGGTAGCTGCAGGATTGGAAGCGGATACGGAAGAAGTAAGAGACCGGTATTTTGATATGATCGTTGAACGGATGGAAAAACACCTGGGCCAATCGATCAAAGACGCAATAGTTTATAAAAGATCATTTGCGCAAAAAGATTTTGTGCACGAATACAATGCTTTTAAAGGGAATGCATATGGCTTGGCGAACACGTTGATGCAAACTGCTGTTTTAAAACCATCCTGCAGAAGTAAAAAACTAATGAACCTTTTCTATGCCGGACAGTTAACTGTACCCGGCCCGGGAGTGCCACCCAGCCTGATAAGCGGTGAAGTAGTGGCAGGAGAAATAGTGAAGGCGTTCGGGAGATGAGGGGGATTGTGAATTGTGAATGGTGAATGGGCAATAAAACCTGTATTCACAATTGCCATTCACCATTCACAAAAAGGTGATAACTTAAACAAAAAAACATGATAAACCTGTTTCATGAAGTGAGCCAGGAATGCAGCAGGATAACAACGGGGAAATACAGTACCAGTTTTTCTTCGGCAATTAAACTGTTGCACAAAGGTTTTCGTGCACCTATCTATAATATCTATGGCTTTGTTCGTTTTGCAGATGAGATCGTGGATACTTTTCATGATTATGAAAAACTTCAACTTTTTGAAGAATTTAAACAGGCTACTTATGATGCAATAGAAAGAGGGATCAGTCTTAACCCCATCCTGCACAGCTTTCAGCTTACTGTAAATGCATACCATATAGACAAAACACTGATCGATTCTTTTTTTAATAGTATGAAACAGGATCTCGGCAAACGCAGATACGATAAAGCAGGCTATGCCGCCTATATTTATGGCAGCGCCGAAGTGGTTGGACTGATGTGCCTGTCTGTTTTTTGTGAGGGTAATCTGCACACGTATGAAAAGTTGATGCCATACGCAAGAAGTCTGGGTGCCGCTTTTCAGAAAGTGAATTTTCTGCGCGATATGAAAGCAGATTATGAAGGCCTGGAAAGAGTTTATTTTCCAGAGTGCGATTTCAGCAAGTTTAGCCAGAATGATAAAGCGGTGATTGAAGCAGATATTCAAAAAGATTTTGACCTTGCTTTTGAAGGAGTACTGCAACTGCCTGCCAAAGCAAAGTTTGGGGTGTATGTGGCATATAAATATTATTTCTCACTGTTTAAAAAGATCAAAAAATTACCGGCACAACATATTTTACAAAACCGTATCCGAATTCCGGATTATGGCAAAATATTGATACTGGCCAAGGCTGGCATCCGGAGTCAGTTGAATTTGATGTAATTACTCCATTTTGAATCGGATATTTGTATGGCATGGAAAAAGTAATCCTGGTAGATGAGAATGATGTTTCTGTAGGAACTATGGGAAAAATGAAGGCTCACGAGAGTGCCGTACTTCACAGGGCTTTTAGTGTGTTTGTTTTTAATGAGAAAGACGAAATGTTATTGCAACAACGGGCATTGGTTAAATACCATAGTGGTGGTTTATGGACGAATAGCTGCTGTAGTCATCCGAGACCCGGTGAAGACACTAAAGAAGCCGCTTCAAGGCGTTTGCAGGAAGAAATGGGATTTACTACGCCGATTAATAAAGTATTTGATTTTATTTATAAAGCATCTTTTGATAACGGGCTCACAGAGTATGAATTTGATCATGTGTTTGTAGGTTACTACGATGGAAAGATTAAACCGGATGAAAAAGAAGTATGCAATTATGCATACGAGCCTATGGAAAAGATAGAAGACCTGATAAAAAGCAAACCCGAATTATTTACCGTCTGGTTTCAGATCGCTTTTCCAAAACTGATGGATTGGTGGCGTAAAAACAAACACGCTCGGGCAAATTGAATTTTGCTATCTTATGCACATCAATCATATGCAATATCCTCCAAAAGCAATTATTATTGGCGCCGGTATCGCCGGTCTCGCAAGTGCTATAAGGCTCTCGGTACAAGGCTTTGAGGTAACCGTATTTGAAAAGAATAACTACCCCGGAGGTAAGCTGCGCAATTTTGAATTGAACGGTTATTGTTTTGATGCCGGACCAAGCCTGTTTACCCAGCCACAGAATATCGAAGAGTTATTTGTTTTGGCAGGAGAGCCGATAGAAGAATATTTTCAATACCGGCAGCTACCTGTTTTGTGCAACTATTTTTATGACGATGGCACCACAGTAACTGCTTATGCCGATAAAGAAGCGTTTGCAAAAGAGCTGTGCGATAAACTTGGAGAAACTACCGACAGTGTGCGATCTTATTTAGCCGCATCAAAAAAAATATACCGGAACATTGGCAAGATCTTTCTCAATTTTTCGCTGCATAAGATGCGCACATTGTTTCGCGCTCCCATATTCAGGGCTCTTGCAACGCTGCGGTGGTCTTATCTTTTTCAATCCATGCATTGCGTTAATGCAGGATATTTTAAAAACCCTAAAACAATACAACTGTTTAACCGCTATGCAACATTTAACGGCAGCAGCCCATATAAAGCACCGGGTATGCTTACGCTGATACCACACCTGGAGTACAACGAAGGATCCTTTTATCCCAAAGGAGGGATGATCAGTATTGCGCATGCCTTATACCAATTGGCGGTTAAAAAAGGAGTTTATTTTCATTTTAATACGCCGGTACAGCACATCATTCATAATGAAAAAAAAGTGGCAGGGGTGGTAGTAAATGGTGAGAACTTATATACCAATATTGTGGTAAGCAATATGGATGTGTTCTTTACCTACCAGCAGTTGCTGGGTGATCAACATGCTGCGCAGAAAATTTTAAAACAGGAGCGAAGCAGCAGCGCGCTGATCTTTTACTGGGGAATAAAAAAAGAATTTTCGCAACTGGGATTACACAATATTTTTTTTGCGGCCGATTATAAAGCAGAGTTTGATCATTTGTTCCGTTTAAAAAAGATGTATGATGATCCAACGGTATATATCAATATCACAAGTAAATGTGAGCCGGGTTTACAGGCGCCGGAAGGGAGAGAGAATTGGTTTGTAATGGTAAATGCCCCTGCCAATACAGGGCAGGATTGGAACGACTATCGTTTAAAATACCGTGCAGCTATTATTACCAGGCTAAACCGATTGTTGCAAACAGATATAGAACCTTTGATAGAAGTAGAAGATGTGCTGGATCCTGTGTTGATAGAAGCAGGAACAGCTTCTTATATGGGCTCGTTGTATGGCACAAGTTCTAATTCGCGGATGGCTGCTTTTTTGCGTCATCCTAATTTTACAAAGGATATCAGGGGTTTGTATTTTGTGGGCGGAAGTGTGCATCCCGGAGGCGGTATCCCGCTATGCCTTAAAAGCGCAAAGATCATGAGTGATATGGTGATGGTTGATAAGTATACTAAACATTGATAATATGTTGCCACAGATAGCACAGACAAATCTATTCTGTGCTAATCTGTGCTTTCTGTGGCAAAAAAAAAGGAATTCAAAATAACCTGATACATTAATGCAATTCTCGCGTCAAAATATCTCAACTTTTATTGCCATTCTCTTTCATGTAAGTGGGTTGATTGGTATTTTATTTACATCGCATAGCGACTGGTTTATCCGTAATACACCATTAAATCTTTGCTTGATGGGATTGCTGTTGCTATGGAACCAGCCGCAAAAAAATCTTGCATTCTGGGGCTTTGCCGGAATTGCATTTCTTGTTGGTATGGGCACAGAAATGATAGGGGTTAATACGGGCAGGCTTTTTGGCCATTATCAATATGGTACTGTTCTTGGTGGCAAATTAAACGGGGTTCCATGGCTCATAGGACTAAACTGGCTTGTGGTAGTTTTTTGCAGCGGCACCATCATGGTAAAATTTCAGCAATGGTTTAAACAGAAAATAGAGAAGGAAGGGCAGGGTTTTCCGCCAAAACTGGCTGCTTTGTCGCTGATTGTAGACGGGGCCATGCTGGCTACGTTTTTCGATTGGTTAATAGAGCCTGTAGCCATGAAATTGGGGTTCTGGCAATGGCAAAACAGCGGGGTCCCTGTTTATAACTACGCCTGCTGGTTTCTGATTAGCGCAGTATTATTAATGGTGTACCGCCGGCTTTCGTTTGAGAAGGACAATTATTTCGCAGTACATTTGTTTATTATTCAGGCATTGTTTTTTCTGGCGCTTAGAACTTTTCTGTAATATGAAATACAGTTTGATCGCATTGGCCACATTTGCCGTTATGGAGGGTATTACCTGGCTAACTCATCGCTATGTAATGCATGGATTCTTGTGGTACCTGCACAAAGATCATCACCGGAAAGGTCCCGGATTTTTCGAAAAAAATGATGCATTTTTTATCATATTCGCCATACCCAGCTGGTTATGTATCATGCTGGGAAGTATGAACCAGGCATATTGGGTAGTAAGTATTGGAGCCGGTATTGCTTTATACGGCCTCGCTTATTTTATAGTGCATGAGATCATCATTCACCAGCGTTTTAAATTATTTAGCAAAAGCAATAACCGTTACATCAGGGCCATCCGACGGGCACATAAGATGCACCATAAACATTTAGATAAAGAAGAGGGAGAGAGTTTTGGAATGTTGCTGGTGGCGAAAAAATATTGGGATAAGGTTAGGAAGGATGAGAGTATAAGCAATGAAATTACCGCAGAACAAATAGCATAAAAAACGGCGGTAAAAAACAGTCAACCGATCAATAACGCGCATATTGTCTACCCACTTTCATTATATTATTACAGGTGCCGGTTTGGCAGGATCAAGCCTGCTGATGCGGATGATGCGCGAGCCCTTCTTTGCAAAGAAGAGAATACTCATCATTGATCAGGCGCCTAAAGCAGTGAACGACCGCACCTGGTGTTTCTGGGAAAAAGAAGATGGTATTTTTGAACCTGTTGTCCATCATCGCTGGAACAGGATCAGTTTTTTTTCTGATACGTTTTCAGATACCATGGACATATCGCCTTATCAATACAAAATGATCCGCGGCATTGATTTCTATGAATATGTGAGCAACGAAAGCCGTAAGCATCACAATATTGAATGGCGCTATGCAAAAATAAGAACCATCAAAAACAGGGGTGAGGTTGTTATTGTAGAAACAGAAGCCATCTCATACACAGCCGATTATGTATTTAACAGCATCATGTTTCATGGGTTTCCGCAACAGTTGCCTGGTGGAGCGAAGAGTTACCTTTTTCTGCAGCATTTTAAAGGATGGATGATAGAAACAAATGAACCACATTTCGATCCTGCAAAAGCCACCTTTATGGATTTCAGGGTGCGCCAGAAATATGGTACGGCTTTTATGTACGTACTGCCAACATCTCCCACTACGGCATTAGTAGAATACACCTTGTTTACAAAAGAATTGTTGCAACAGGAGGCCTACGATATTGCTTTACGAAAGTATATTGCTTCGTTACTGCAGCTTACCGATTATAAAGTTACGCATGAAGAGTTTGGAGTGATACCTATGACAAACATGACCTTCCCTTTGCAAAAAGAAAGGATCATTTATATAGGTATTGCCGGCGGACAGGTAAAAGGCAGCAGTGGGTATGCTTTTCAGTTTATACAAAAACGTTCTAAACAGATTGTTGATTCGTTGATGGAGGATGATAAACATCTTTCTTTGCATCATACATTTAGCGAGAAAAAATTCCGGCTATACGATAGTATTCTTCTGAATGTTCTGGAGAACAGGAAGATGAGCGGCGCCCGGATATTTTCAAACATTTTTCAAAAAAATCCGGCACAGCGCGTTTTACGTTTTCTGGATAATGAAAGCAGTTTGCAGGAAGACCTGCAGATCATGCGCAGCGTGCCTGCCCGTATATTCCTCCCTGCTACCATCCGCGAAATCTGGCGCTGAAAATTAGCGGCTTTCTATTACATTTGCAGCCTTGGCCTCGTAGTACAATGGATAGTATAAGAGTTTCCGAAGCTCCAGATCCAGGTTCGATTCCCGGCGAGGCCACATAAATAAAGAACCCCGCAGATATTACCTGCGGGGTTCTTTATTTCAGAATGTATTTATGGAATAAATCTATTCTTTCCCAAACTTAAACGGCTTCGGTTGCCCGCATTTAACAGCTTCTCTTAAAGCCGCTTCCAGCGCAGGCCTTGCAGTTGCTTCACCTTTTTCAACATCAATACCGGCAAGCGGTACACGATCCTGCTTGCCAAATTGTGTGTATTCCCCATCAGCAGTATTCTGCCTGAAAATTTCAAAGTCATTATCTCCCTCTACCCAATAGCTTGCAGGGCGACTGGCTTTTGAATCATAAACGATTTTCTCAATATTGTTTAGTGGTACCATTGCAAGGTAATTGGCATTTGTTGTGCCCGTTAATGAAACTACCTCAAGGTTATACAAGAGTCTTATATTACAGGCGCTGTATTCTATTTTTTTGATCTTATAGGTATAAGAAACAGATTTTTTAGAAGTCCAGACAGGCTGGTCTGATGCCAGAAAAGTAAAGCTGTTCCACAAAGGAGTGGATGGGTATTTTTCAATACAGAGTTTTTTTAATTGTAACAGGGTGTTTTTAATCAGTTCAGCATTTTTGGGGTCTTTCTGGATGTAATTGAAATATGCTTTCTGTTGGTATTTGCGGGATTCCGTAGCCAGGTTTTCTGATTTAACCACTGCGTCTTTAAAATAAATAACGATTGTTCCAATGGGGGATGATTTATTAAAATCAGGGATCTCCACCTTGTCAATTTCTCCCGGGTAAAATTCAGATACACTTCTGTTTTTTTTATCAATATCCCAAAGAATACTGGCTGCCCCGTTTTTAAAACCAAAATTTGCATCCCTTACAAGAAACCGGTTACCGTTCAGAATTTTTATCTGACCGGCTATTTCTGATGCCTTGCTGTTTAAAATTGCCACACAGCTCTCAATTGTTTGGGCTTTGGTTGTGAAGGCAATAAAAAATGTAACTGCAAGTAACAAAGGGCTTCTAAAATTCATAAATGGGATTTTGATTTGTAAGCTGTTTAAATGAAATATTTGTGTAACTGTAAGTGCATGGTTGAGAAACTATCGGGTTGTTTTTTTTCCTGTTTTATCAATATAAAACGTATTGCCATTAAGTACAACCTTAGCTGCGCCAGCCGGGCTAAAAGGTTCTGCTTTATCATATACCATTGGGATAGCTTCTTTACCGTATATGTCCATATATCCCCACTTTTTATTGACTGAGATGGGCGCCATATCTTCTTCGAATTTACCGATGTAATCATATTTAATGGGAATAAGCTCTTCACCATTTCTGCCAATTGCCCCTTTTTTATTGTTTAAAATAACCCATGCAAACATCTGGTCGTCAAAATTGCTTACAGTATCATATTTGGGTGATATCACTTCCTGCCCATTTGCATTGAGGTAGCCCCATTTGTTATTTAACTGAACCTGTGTATATCCTCCATCATCATCTGCAGAAATAACTTTTTGATATTTGGGTGGAAATATCTGCACACCTTTTCCGGTATATCCGGCCCACTTTCCATAGATTTTAGACAGTATGAGATTTGATTCTGCCTGGATTATCTCATCGAACATGACAGGCAGAATTTCTTCACCATTCCTGTTAAGAATACCGTATTTATAATTTTCCTTTACTTTCCAATTGCCATAGATAGCTGTAAAAATCTCTGCGTACTTAAATGGGATCACAGTTTTGCCTTCTGTATTGAGTATGCCGGTTTTACCATTTGATCTGGCGTGGAAATGGCCATCTGCTTTGGCTTCGCTGATAAATTCATATTCAAAAGGAATAACTGTATAGCCTGTTTTATCAATAATGCCCCATACCTTTTGCTTTCGCACCGCCGCGCGTCCAAATCTGAATTGTGAACCATCTTCATAAATGAAGTCGATGATTTCCTTTCCTGTACTATCAAGGTACCCATACCCGCTGTTTTTTCTGGCAAGCAGGTTTCCTTCAGAGGGTTCCTGTATATAGTCGTAAATAATCTGCGAAATTAAATTCCCCTGTGCATCCAGTAGCCCGTATTTATTCAAAAATTTTATCTTGAATAATTGATCATAGGTAACTATATGGTCAAGTTTAGCAGTTACAACAACTGTTCCTGAACTGGTTTTAAGTCCATACTTTCCATTCTCATAAAAAGTTCTCAACCTTTGGGAAGAGCCCGGTAGGACCATAACAAACAGTGCGAAGATGGCCAGGGTAAAATGTTTCATGAAGGGGGAGATCTGAGTTAATGTTTATTTTTATGCCTTGCCAGGCGAATTATTTTCACTTAAAAATTTAAAATAAGCATTTTTTATTAAGGAACATCGATGCCTGTTTTGCTGACACTTTACGCCAGGTATCAATGGATGAATCCGGCCCGGGATTTTGATTAGGTGTTTTTGCCGGAATACCTGAAATTACAGGAAATACAAGTGGTTTGATATTGTTAAACAGATGGGAGAATAGTTTTCATATATAATAAACAAGTATATCAGCCTGCCAGTTAAAATGAGAATGAACAGCATGAGAAATAAAAATGCCTATGCAAAGCGAATGGAAGATTTTACAGATACTATTCTTGTGTGCTGCCCCGGCTGCAATAAGAAAGCAATTGTGATATATCAAAAACCAGTCCCCGGTAAAAAAGATCAGCCGGCAGTAAAGAAAGTAAGCTGCATCCATTGTGGCTTTAATAAGTCAGCCAGCCAGCAGTCATCAATTACACTTATTACTAACTCGAATAAAATATTGCCCGGGAACTATATTGTTATAGGACTTCCCATTGACCCTTTTTTTCATCTGCCGCTTTATCTGGTAACCGATTGTTGTAAAAACCAGCTATGGGCGTACAATGCAGAACACCTAGTTTTTTTGAAAAATCATATTGGCGCTTCACTTAGAGAAAGAGATGTGCGTGAAAAACAAAATAACAGCATAGGCAGCAGGTTACCCAAATGGATGAGCGCTGCAAAGAACAGAGATGCTATTTTGAAGGCCATCAGTTTTTTGGAAACCAAATTATAAACCTGATAGGATTGAAACCATCTGAATAATTTTTTTGAAAAATAAAGGGTTGTGTCATTTTATTTGAATTCTGGTTAGCCGCAGATTCGCAGATTATTCAAAGATTAAATCTGTGCTAATCTGTGAATCTGTGGCATCACTCTTAAAAGATCATTTCCCCCAAGCCCCGATATTACTGCTGAATATTTTTACAGCAATCGCCAGCAATATAACGCCAAAAAATTTCCGTATCGCCAATAAACCTGCCGGCCCCAACAGGTGTTCGATAAACTTTAATGATTTCAAAACAATGTATACAACAATCGAGGCAAGAAATCCGACTTATTCAGGTCTATCTATCTGATACAATCAATATACGTTGTATCATCAATATACACTTTCAGTATAATAATTTTCTCTCTAAACTGTATTTTCCGCCACCTGCTGTTGCCAATGCCAAAAAGCCACCAAAATAAATATACACCAACTCTGCATGCTCCTGGCCAAATGAAAATTGATGCATTATCAGGAAAACAATAAACAGATTAATAGAAACAAACAGTGCAGCAAATCTTGTTCCTAATCCAAAAATGATCAGCAAAGAACAAATACCGTCTGCAGTAAGTGCAAAAGTTAAGCTTGGTGTTGAACCAACATGTATCAGGTCAGGGAAATGGTCTTTCCATTTTGAAAAATTTGAAAATTTTTCAATGCCATGTTTGACAAACAGTCCGAAACCAAGCCATACGCGTAAGAGCAATAAACCAAAATCTGTGTTGACCGGAATAAAATCAAGGGTGAGTACTTTTTTGATGGTGTGTTTGTTTAGGTTAAAAAAGATTAATACTGGCAAATGCGCCATAATTTTCCCTATATATTTTATAAGGGCTATACCAGTCAAGGTTGGCCCCCAGTCCAAAGGTGATTTTTTTAGAACTTACACCTATCCTGGCATATCCGTAACTGCGGTCATGTTTACCGGATTCTGTGTTCAGACTGTATAATGCCTGTAGTCTTGAATAGAAACCCAGGGTGTTGATAATGGCAGGTTTATAAATTACCAACGCAAAAGTTTCTATGTTGTGCGAGTCTGTCAGGTAAACAGAGGGCGCAATAACCACAACGAATGTTTTGTTTGCATAAGCATACTGAAAGCCTGCCGAAGGGCGGAATCCCCAATTGGAATTCATTGCCCCGCCAGCATTTACAGACAGGTTTTTGAACAGCTCGTAGTTAAACTGAACAGGCACCATGAACTCATTATTGCTTTTGTTATACTGATAATCAGCCGCAAATGATAGAAGGGAGAAAACCCCAAATCTTTTGCCCGGAACAATTTTTTTTGTTACCGTCATCTGAAAATTCAAACGGTTATTTCCGGCAAGCAACTCAACAGGAATGGGAGCAGACGGGAAAGTAGGATTTTTTTCCTGTGCCCGGATAGCTGGCTGAATGCTTAATAACAGACTTATAAATAAACAGTATTTCATCCCGTTTTTTTAATACCTCAAAACTAAATCTCAAGTACAGGGAATGGGTAGTACTATTTATCGTAATGCTGGTACATTTTACAGCACACTATACTAAAGGGAACTGCTTTCGGAACTGTATTGGCGTTATGCCAGTTTGCTTTTTGAAGAAACGGTTAAAATAAGAAGTGTTTTCAAAACCCAGCTTGAAACAGATCTCTGCAACCTGCAAATCAGTGTGGATGAGGAATGACTTTGCCTCGAGGATTATTTTTTCCTGTATATGTGCCGATGCTGTTTTGCCGGTTAGTTTTTTGATGATACTATTCAGGTAATTGGCATTAACAGCCAGCCTGCCCGCAAATAGCGATACGGTAGGCATTTTGTTCTCCTTTCCGGCACACTGCTGCTGCAGATAATCGTCCAGTTCTTTTCGGAAACGATTATAGATTGTTTTGGATACTTTTACTTCTGCAGGAAGATTGTCGGTTGTTTTATTGTAGATCCTTTTTATATTATGCAGGTATAGCAGTAATAGTTTCCTGATCATTTCAAGCCTGTCACTTTCGTTGGAATACATTTCTTTAACCATCTCACCTGCCTGTTTTTTTAGTGAGGCGGCATCGGTAGATGATAAAGGAAGAAGCAGCTCAGATGAAAAATTAAAATAGGGATAGTCTTTGTCAAAATGTTTATTTGTAATATCCAGTCCGGCAAAAGAAGGTGTAAAGTAAATAACATATCCATATAAACGCCCGCTACGTTTCCATGATTCAAGTTTACCCGGATATGTAAAACAAAGACAATTATTGATTACCGAATGCTTTTTATCGCCTGAGGCAAAATGAAGGTGGGCATTGGTAAAAAGAATGACCCTGAAAAAATTTGCTCTGTAGAGAGGCATATGCATCAATTTATCATCCGGCTGATCCTGCAGCCGCATGCACATTATTTCCGGGTGAAGCGGTTTTTTCAGGCCATATAACCTGAAAAAATCATTTATTGTTTTCAAAAACGGAATATGTGAATAAATCTCAGCCATTTACTTTGCATTTTTTTGATAATTTCTGATGAAGTGTTACTGAGACACGATATGAGAGACGCCTTTTTTACGGAAAATATAGCACGGGAACTATATAGCCAATTGAGTGAAAATTACTGGTACGCATGCACCATCGCCATACTCTCCCTCGCCATTTGCTGGTTATATTCGAATGCGAGTTTTTTGTGATTGATGGTATCTACTATCGTTCCTATCAAGCAAAGACCACCGGTAAAGAGGTAAAGAATTCCCATGCCGTTCTGGCCCACCATAAAACGCTGTATACCGCCAACACAAACAAAACCCAATACACAGCCCAATAATACCTGGTCGCTTTTTCTGCGCTTGCCGTTATATACAGCAATAAAATTAACCAGGTTCTCATCACTGAGTTCTTTGGTAAGCATTTGCAGGTAAACCAGTTCTTCGCCTTCAATAGAAGGCACCATGTTAATCAGATTCGGTTTCATAAGCAGGTTTTAAAGGGAAGATGAGTTGTTTGATCCTTATAAATATAATCAATACCCCGAAGATTCCCAATGGGTGGTGCTGAAAAGAAAGTACAGGCTGCAGGCGAAGCGCATAATGGATGGCATGCCCCATACCGCATCCCGGGCAATGGCCAAAGCCCAGCAAACTGAACACACACAAAGAAGTATCGGGTTTATTTACAGGCAGAAAGAACAGGGTGATGAGGGCTGCTATCCAGCACAGCAATTCAAAACGATCACGGAGCCATTTGAATAATAGGTATGATAATCTGGAAAATAGATTCATGATGTTTTTTTGTCACAGATTTACAGACCTGAGATCAAATCTGTGCTAATCTGTGAATCTGTGGCGTAACGCTTAAAAGATTATTTCCCAAAAGCCCCGATATTACTGCTGAATATTTTTACGGCAATCGCCAGCAGTATCACGCCAAAAAATTTCCGTATCGCCAATAAACCTGCCGGCCCCAGCAGGTGTTCGATAAACTTTAATGATTTCAAAACAATGTATACTACAATCAGGTTAATGATAATGCCCGAAAGAATATACGCTTCATCATAGTTGGCTTTTAATGACATGATGGTAGTTAAAGTGCCACTCCCTGCAATAATGGGAAACGCAATCGGCACCACGCTTCCCGATGGTGCATTCTTGTCACCTTTAAATATTTCATGCCCCAGCACCATTTCCAGTCCCAACAAAAAGATCACCACAGAACCACCAACTGCAAAAGAACGAACGTCCAATCCTAACATATTAAGAAAAGGCTTTCCGGCATACAAAAACAAGATCATCAAAGCGCCGGAAACCATGGTTGCCTGGAAATTGCGGATAGCCCCCATCTTCTCTTTTAACGAGATGAGCAGCGGGATAGACCCCACAATATCAATCACCGCAAACAAGGTAAAGGTTACCGTAAGCAGTTGGTCGAAATGGAGGTTCATAGAGTCGGGTTTTAGTAAAGTTAGTAAATGTTATCGTGAGCTGTGAATGGTGAATGGTGAATGGGCAATGGTGAATTGTGAATAGTGAATAGGCAATGGCGAGTGGTGAGTAGCCGGTATCTTTGTTAATTCATCATCTCCAAACTCCAAACTCCAAACTCGTTTCACGAGTTTTCAACTCCCCGTGAACAACTTAATCAAAACAAAATTTTGCCTTCCCGTTTGCTCCGTTACATTTGCAGTGTATTTGGTTCCCGCCGTTATCGGGATTAAAAGGGAAGTCCGGTGTAATTCCGGCGCTATCCCCGTAGCTGTAAGCTTTTTCGTGAGGCGTGAGGCGTCAGTCGTGAGTTATATCATGATTTATACTTCATTTCCCACGCTCGTTGAAACTTCAAACCACTGTTCGGGCTAAGCCCAGATGGGAAGGTAATCAACAGAGAGCAAGCCAGAAGACCTGCCAGGTATTAATCAATCATTCACGGCTTTCGGGTGAAAGGCATGGAATGTAAAGGGCTGCTGCAGCGGTCGTTTATAGTTCCCCGTTTTTTTATTTTCCTGAAAGCTCATTGTTCAACTAAAAAAACAAAACAATGAGCAAAACATTCACGCTCCTCGCTACACTGCTTACCGGCAGCACTGTCTTTGCGCAAAAAGACTCTTTAACAACCAGAACGCTTGACGAAGTAGTAGTAACTGCCAACAAACTGGAACAAAAACAAAGTTCTACCGGCAAAGTAATTACCATTATCTCCAAAGCACAAATTGAAAAAAGCAACGGAAAAACTGTTGCCCAGGTATTAAACGAACAGGCAGGCATTACTATTAACGGCGCTTTAAACAATGCCGGTTCTGTACAAACCGTTTACATGCGCGGCGCATCTGCCGGCCGTACTTTGATCTTAATGGATGGCATTCCGCTAAACGATCCTTCTACCATTACAACAGATTTTGACCTGAATCTCTTCTCCATTAATGATGTGGAAAGAATTGAAGTATGTAAGGGCGCTCAATCTACTTTATACGGTAGTGATGCCATTGCAGGTGTTATCAATATTATTACTGTTAAAAAAGATGCCGCCAAAGCCTTCAACATCAAAAGCACATTAAGCCAGGGAACCTTAGGCACTTCGCGCAGCAATGTGCAGGTATTTGGTAAAAAAGATAAGCTAACCTATACTGCACGTTATGCCAGGCTAAGTACCAACGGATTTTCATCTGCTTACGACAGCACAGGCAAAAAGAATTATGATAATGACAGTTATAATGGTACCGTAACCAATGCCCAGTTGATGTACCAGGCAACACCGACACTGTTGTTTAAAACATTTGCCATGTACAGTAAGTATACGGCAGGTATTGACGCAGGCGTGTTTACTGATGACAAAGATTACTACATCCATAATTCATCTTTCATTACCGGTGCCGGATTTGCTTATAAAAAAGGACCTGTTACACTCAATGGAACCTACCAATACAGTGAGCTTAGCAGGAATTATCATAACGACAGTCTTGACAGAACCAGTACCATTTTTGAAGACAACAGCTATTCCGGCAAATCGCAGTTTGCAGAATTGTATGCGGGAACAAAACTGGGCAATGGATTTACTTTATTAACCGGTTTGGATTATCGCTATAACTCGTATAATCAGACTTATTTTTCAATAAGTGCTTACGGGCCATATGGCAGTAACTTCAGAGACACCTCTATGAACCAGAAAGCATTGTATGCCTCGGTTATTTATAACAGCCCCGACAGGAAACTGAACGTTGAGCTGGGCGGCAGGTACAACAACCATTCGCGTTATGGCAATAACAGCACGTACACGTTTAATCCATCCTATACGCTAAGTAAAGATGTTCGGATATTTGCAAGTATTTCAAGTGGCTTTAAAGCGCCATCACTGTACCAGTTAAGCATCAACGATAAATTAGAAGCAGAAAAGTCAATTAATTATGAAGGGGGTATCAGCCTGCAGCAAAAAAACTTCAATACAAGGATAGTGGTCTTTAACCGCCGTATCAATAACGGTATTGATTACAATTATATCACTTACAAATACTTCAATTACGTAAAACAAACCGTAAATGGTGTAGAGCTGGAAACAACCATTACACCTGTTGAAAAACTGAACATTACGGCTAATTATACATTTCTTGGTTCAGAAGAGATAACACAAAACCGTGTTACCACAAAAGATACAGTAACCTATGATTACCTGCTGAGAAGGCCCAAACACAGTATTAACCTTACAGCGGGTTGGGATGTTGCAAAAGGATTGTATGTATCACTTACCGGGAAATATGTTGGTAAGCGGTTTGATATTGGCGGGTACAAAAAAGCAGATATATCATTAGACAGTTATTTTCTGCTGAGCGCTTATGCCGATTATACTTTGAACCAGCATGTAAAGTTCTTTGCCGATGCACAAAATCTTACCAACAAAAAGTTTTTTGATGCACGTGGGTTTAACAGTATACCATTCCTGTTTAACACAGGTGTAACCTTTAACTGGTAAACCATGCCACTTCACGAAACAAAACAATGTGCACGTTGCTCACGCAACTTCGAGTGTAAGGTGGGCAATATTGCCGAATGTCAGTGTACACAGGTTCAGCTTACCTATGAAGAGCGTTTATTTATAGAAGAAAAATATACCGATTGTTTGTGCGGGCAATGTTTACAAACCTTGCAGTTCCAATACAAACTATACAGGAATCGTATTTTTAAGTTTTAGTTTCTTTTGCCACAGAAGGCACAGACAGGCCACAGAAAATTCTGTGCAAATCTGTGCTTTCTGTGGCAAATATTTTTCCATCCATGCTGCTCATTCGCAATAATTCGTGTAATTCGCGTAATGGAAATTTACCTGATCAGGCATACCACCCCCGCCATAGCAAAAGGGATCTGTTACGGACAAACAGACCTTGATGTAACAGAAAGTTTTGAAGAAGAAGCAGCAAGCATTCAGTCTCACCTTCCCCAAAATGTTGAAACAGTCTACAGCAGTCCCCTGCAACGATGCCGCAAACTGGCAGCGGCCTTGTTTCCGCAACACCCGCTGCATTTGGATAAAAATCTGATGGAACTGAATTGTGGCGCATGGGAAATGCAGTTGTGGAACGAAATACCCAAAGCAGAGATACAACCATGGATGAACGATTTCATCAATGTACAGGTACCCGGTGGAGAAAGCTACCTGCAAATGCATAACAGGGTCATCAATCGGTTTATTGATATCAGCCAGCAATCCAAACCGGCAGTGATTGTGGCGCATGGCGGTGTATTAAGAAGCATTCTTGCACACATTACCCAAACACCGCTTAAAAAATCTTTTGATGTATTTACCTGCCATTATGGGTGCGTGATAAAACTTATTGCAGAGAACAATAGCTACAAGTATGAGATATTGTACAATGTTTCACTGGCAGGAAAGGAGTGGCATAGACCCAGTAGTGAATTGTGAATGGGCAGAGTGGTTTATAAGTAACCAATGCCCATTCACCATTCACCATTGCCCATTCACCGCTCACGCCTCACGACCGACGCCTCACGCCTCACCCCCGTTTCCCCGAAGTTTCCTACATTTAATCCCAACACTAAAACTATGCAGGGAAAACAAAAGTTAAATCTCTTCAGTTTTACCATGATCGTGGTAGGACTGGTAATTGGCATGGGTATCTTCCGAACGGCTGCTACCAGTGCAAAAGATGCTATTGAACCCTCTGTTTATTTTACTGCATGGTTATTGGGCGGGTTCTTTGCTTTGTGCGGAGCGCTTACTTATGCCGAGATCGGAAGCCGTTATCCTGTTACAGGGGGCTATTACAAGATCTTCTCATACGCCTATCATCCCAGCATTGCTTTTGCTATCAACTGCATTATTCTAATCAGTAACGCTGCCAGCTTAAGCGGTGTAGCGCTGATAGGTAGCGGGTATATCACTAAATTATTCCCAGACATCGGTTGGACAGATATTGATAAAGCCCTCATCAGTTGCGGCGCCATCATTGTTTTTTACCTCATCAATTTAATGGGTCTGCGGATGAGCTCAAGAACACAAAATGTGCTAATGCTGATCAAGATCGGAATGATTGTAGTGCTCATACTGGCACTTTTCTTCCCGCACCATGATATTGCACAAACAGTTGCTGTGGTTACAACCCCGGCAACACCATCCATGAGCTGGATCCAGAGCCTGGGTGTTAGCCTGATCGCCGTTTCATTTACGTATGGCGGCTACCAGCAAACCATCAATTTTGGTAACGAAGTGGATAAGCCGGCTAAAAATATTCCCCGGGGAATATTTATCGGTATTGCCATTATCATTGGTTTATACCTGCTGGCTAACCTCAGCTACTATTACATTGTAGGATTCGACAACATGAAAGGTGAACGCGAGATCGCGTATGTAGTTATCCAGAAAACATTTGGTAAAAACGGTGCCGACGTATTTTCTTTCTTTTTATTTTTCGGCGTACTGGCGTATGTGAATGCCCTGCTGATGAGCAACCCAAGGGTAATGTACGCCATGAGCGGAGAAGGAGTTCTTCCTAAAATATTCTCAAAGCGAAACCCTAAGAACGAAGTACTCACCGTTTCATTAACGGTTTTTGCAGCCATGTGTTTTATCATACTCTTCTTTGCACAAACATTTGAGAAAATCCTCAACTTCACCATCTTTCTTGATTGTTTTGGGATGGTGGCATCCAGCGCAACCATCTTTGTATTACGCAAACGAACAAAACATCTTGATGGCACAGGTATTTATAAGATGAGATTTTACCCCCTCATGCCACTGATCTTTATGGGCGCGTATCTTTTTGTAGGAATCAGCATTGCCATTCAAACGCCCGATACCGCATTGGTGGGTTTGGTGGTGCTGGCTGCTTTTATGGTAATTTATTTTATCGCAAAAGGAAATAAAAAAAATCTTCCGCAACCGGAAGTCATGGAGGAATAAGCATATGGACCTTTCCTATATTCTGAATGAGCTGGGAGAAGACCGCGAAGAATACTTTCGCGCAGTTGCCCCGCCTATCATGCAAACCAGCAACTTCGCTTTTAAAAAAGTTGACGACCTGCGCAAATCTTTTGAAAATGAATACGCAACCTGGTTATATAGCCGCGGACTGAACCCAACAGTAGAAATACTCCGTAAAAAACTTGCTGCATTAGACGGGGCTGAAGATTGCCTGGTGTTTAACAGTGGCGCCGCCGCTATATTTGCCGCCGTGCTTGCCAATGTAAAAAGCGGCGATCATATTGTAAGTGTAAGTAACCCCTACACATGGGCCAAACGCATGTTTGAAGTGATACTGCCACGGTTTAATGTTACGGTTACTTATGTGGATGGCAAACAGGCAAACAATTTTGCCAAAGCTATACAATCCAATACCACCGTTATTTACCTTGAAACACCCAATAGCTGGTTTTTAGACCTGCAGGATCTGGCCGCCATTGCTGCCATTGCAAAAAAGCATTCCATTATTACCATCTGCGATAACAGTTATTGCACGCCGGTTTATCAAAAACCAATTGCTTTGGGAATTGACCTTGTTTTGCAATCGGCCACCAAATATATCAGTGGGCATAGCGATACGGTTGCAGGTGTATTATGCGGGGCAAGACCAATGATTGAACGGATCTTTAACAGCGAGTACATGAACATCGGTTCCGGTATTCAACCCTTCAATGCCTGGTTATTGATCCGCGGGTTAAGAACCCTGCCTGTGAGGTTAGACCGTATTACCCGGACCACCGAAAAAGTAGTGGCTTTCTTAAAATCCCATCCCAGAGTAGAAAAAGTACTATTCCCGCTCGACCCTTCATTTCCCCAGTATGAACTGGCCAAAAAACAAATGGGCGGGGCCTGCGGATTGGTAACTTTTCACCTCAAAACAAATTCCGGCAAAACCATCGAAGCCTTCTGCGAATCATTAAAACACATATTGATGGCCGTAAGCTGGGGCGGGCACGAATCACTCATCCTTCCCAAATGCGCCGGAATGAGCTGCGAAGCATTTGATGCCGGTAATCCTGATCACCGTTCTTTACGCTTATATATAGGCCTGGAAGAGCCCGATTACCTGCTTGCCGACCTGTCCGGGGCGCTTGATGCTATTTCCAGCCTTTCATAACACTTTTTTAACGCTTTACTGTGATTCCTTTCCGCCTGTCTAAAATTTAGGGAACTGGCTGGGAAACCGTTATTTTTGTTATATATGAAGAAGTTTTTGACACTGATATGTTGCACAATCATTTCCCAGGTATTTGCACAACGGGCGTCTGATAACTGGGACCTTCGACATTGCATTGAGCACGCCCTTGAATATAATATCTCCATCAAGCAGGCAGATGTTCAGGCAAGGATAGCTGCACTACAGGCCAAACAGGCAAAGTATAATCTTTACCCAAGCTTAAATGGAAGTACTTCCACAGGCGTACGTTTCGGTCGTTCCATCGACCCTACTACCAATACATTTTCTACGTCACAGTTCCTGTACCAGAATTTTGGTGTTAATGCAGGGGTTCAATTGTATAACTACGGGCGTTTAAGAAATTCTATACAGGTGGCCCGGTTTAATGCAGAGGCGGCATTGGCTGATGTGGCAAAAGCTTCAAACGATATCTCGTTTAACGTTGCTACCTATTACCTCCAGGTACTGGCCGGAAAGGAACAAATGAAGATCAGCTCTGTGCAGATAGCGCAAACACTTAACCAATACGAGATCACTAAAAAGCGTGTAGATGCAGGTGTTTTACCCGAACTGAACCTTGCAGAAGTAGATGCGCAACTGGCAACTGACAGCAGTAATTATTATGCAAGCAAAGGCAATTATGAACAGGCACTGCTAAGTTTACGTGCATTGCTAAACCTTGAAACAGATGTACTCTTTGGTATAGAAACACCATCGGTTGACCAGATTCCCATAGAATCATTTGCCGATCTTCAGCCCGAAGCTGTATATGCGCTGGCACTGGAATACCAACCTCAGCAAAAAGCCAATGCTTTACGGATCAAATCAGCGCAAAAAGGTATTTTGGTATACAAATCATTTTTATACCCGACCATTAATTTAGGAGGTAACCTTTCTACTAACTTCTCCAATTCATTTAAAAAAATAGCCGGCGGCACATTTCTTGGCTATAGCCCGATTACAGGATCGGAGCCGATCATATCGTTGAGTAACGTGAACTATTATGTTCAGAATCCTTTGTATAAGGTTACGCAAACCAGTCGCGACTTTAGCCAGTTATGGGAAGGATGGGGTAAGCAACTTGATAATAACTTCGGTCAAAACATTGGTCTTAGCTTAAGTATACCTATCTACAATAACCGCCAGGCAAGAATTGGTATTGAACAGGCCAAATTAAATCTCAAATCCGCAGAGTTGCAAAAACAACAAAGCGATCTTACACTGAGGCAGAATATTTATACCGCTTATACCAATGCTGTTACCGCCCTGCAGAAATTTAATGCAGGTAAGAAAACAGTAGAGAGCACACAGAAGGCATACGACTATGCATTAAAACGTTACGAAGTTGGTTTATTAAGTTCGCTCGATCTGATCACCAACCAGAATAACCTGTTAAAAGCAAAAATGCAGCAACTCAGCAATCAATACGATTATGTTTTTAAAATGAAATTGCTTGAATTCTATAGAGGGAAAGGTCTGAAATTATAAATCACTATACGGCCGTTCGCAAAAAGCGTTATGCAGCCGAAAGAAAATATGTTTTATGAATAAGAAATTGATCTGGATCATTGTTGCGTTGGTTGTTTTGATCGGTGCTTTGATCGGCATGAAAAAAGCCGGCATGATAGGTAAAGAAGAAGGCCTCAAAGTTTCTTCAGAGAAAGTGGTAGCCAGAACTATTACTGAAACAGTGAATGCCAGCGGAAAAGTATACCCTGAAATTGAGGTAAAAGTGAGTCCGGATATCAGCGGCGAGATTGTTGAACTGAATGTTAACGAAGGCGACAGTGTAAGAAAGGGACAGATCCTGGCAAGAATATATGCAGATATCTATCTTACACAGCGCGACCAGGTAGTAGCGGGCGTTAACCAGACAAAAGCACAATTATCCAATTCAGCAGCAAGCATGGTTGGATTAAAAGCTACATTGGATAACCTGAAAAATATATTCGACCGTCAGAAAAAATTATACAACGATAAAGTTATTTCACGTGCCGAGTTTGAACAGTCTGAACAAAACTATCTTACCGCCCAGGCTAATTACACAGCAGCTAAAGAAGGACTGAAAAGCAGCGAAGCCTCTATACAGAGTGCGCAGGCACAATTATCAAAGGCTGATAAAGATCTTTCCAGAACAGTGATCACCTCTCCAATGGATGGAATGGTGAGTTTGATGAATGTGAAAAAAGGTGAGCGCGTGGCCGGTAACAGCTTTAATATAGGAACAGAAATGATGCGCGTAGCAGATATGCGCAGCATTGAAGTAAGGGTTGATGTGGGCGAGAACGACATCCCGAAAGTAAAACTCGGCGATACAGCTATTGTTGAAGTAGATGCCTATGGTAACCGTAAGTTTAAAGGGCTGGTATATAAAATTGCTAATCCGAATACCGTAAGTTCCGGCACATCAACTGCAGATGTAACAAATTATAAAGTGCATATACGCCTGTTGCCAGATACCTATAAAGACCTCACTGCAGTTGGTAAAGGGTTCCCTTTTCGCCCGGGTATGACAGCCAGTGCAGATATCCAGACAAGAACAAGGCAGAATGTTTTATCAATAGCACTTAATGCAGTGTCAACAAGAGACAGAAAAAGTGATAAAGCTCCCGGAGACAATGAGAAAGACGATAAGAAACCGGAACAAACAACAGCTAAATCAACCAGCTCAGATGATGATATTGAAGAAGTGGTTTTTGTTTTGCAGAAAGACAGCAGGGTGAAAAAAGTGAAAGTAAAAACAGCTATCCAGGATCTTAACTATATAGAAATAGCAGAAGGATTGAAAGAGGGTGATGAAGTGATTACGGGCCCTTATTCTGTGGTAAGTAAAACCCTGAAAGAAGGAAGCCTGGTAACAGTTGTTCCTAAAGACAAATTATTTGAGGATAAGAAACCAAAATAATCTTCACAGTTTTATTTAGCAATATAACGGCAGGCTTAACCTGCCGTTTGTTTTTTAGAGTAATCCGCTCTTTCGTATGTTTGTATAATCATTAAATGAATGACGATGCAGTTCGGTATTATCGGTAGCGGAAGCTGGGCAACAGCCCTGGCCAAAATTTTAACAGACAATGGCAATGCCATTCATTGGTGGGTGCGTAATACAGATACCATCAGCTATATCGAAAAAAGAAGGCATAACCCACATTACCTTAACAGTACTTACTTTGATCTTTCACAATTGCATTTAAGTAATGATATACAGGCTGTGGCAGCACAGTCAGATGCATTGGTGATAGCCGTACCCTCTGCATACGTAGAAGATGTTATTAAACAATTGCCGGCTAACGCTTTTCATGGCAAGAAAATTATTTCTGCTGTTAAAGGGATACTTCCAGCAGGTAACCAGTTGCTGAATGAATATTTGGCAATTCATTACGGAGTGGCGCTCAGTGATTATTTTACCGTACTGGGCCCCTGCCATGCAGAAGAAGTAGCAGCAGAAAAATTATCCTATCTCACGTTCTCCGGCATTGATGCAGCAACAGCCTCCACTATCGCTTCGCATTTTAAAACAGAGTACCTGAATACAGTTGTTAATACTGATATATTGGGCGTGCAATATGCAGCAGTACTGAAAAATATTTATGCCCTCGGCGCAGGTATTGCACATGGGTTGGAATACGGAGATAATTTTTTAAGCGTATACATCGCCAATGGCGCCAACGAAATGGTTTCATTCCTCCGGCAACTGAGCAATACCAGTGCAGAAACAGCACACAATTATGCGGCTTCTGTTTACCTGGGCGACCTGCTGGTTACCTGCTATTCTTTATATAGCCGCAACAGAACATTCGGCAACATGATCGGCAAAGGCTATTCGGTAAAATCGGCACAGCTCGAATTAAATATGGTGGCGGAAGGCTATAATGCAGCTAAATGTATTCATACCATTAACCAGTCTGTAAAGGCCGATATGCCCATTGCAGATACTGTTTATGAGATCCTGTGGAACCACCTGCCCGCAGCCGAAGGTTTTAAGAAAATTGAAACATTTCTCGTGTAAATAAATCGTAACTTCAGGTATGCCATTTTCATTCACACTCTTAAGCCCGGGCACCCTGCTGTTTCTGATCGCTTCATTTGCGGTGGTATCGCTTCTGCGCAATGTTTTCGGACATCGCAAAACTCATTAACCAGATAAGGGGCTGTGTAATTTTAATGCGTTGTGCTATTAAAACAAGTCATTTTAGCTAAAAGCTTCTCTGCACCCAAGTCCTGTTAATCGTGAGTAGTGAGTAAATGGAGGTAAATATATTATCCTACTCACCACTGACCACTCACTACTCATTATTAATTCTTCCTAACACTATACATCTGCAAACAGGTCTGCAGCAATTCCATCGGCCAAAAATTTTCCTTCAGCAGTAAGTTTCAATACATCATTTTCCAGAGTCAAGTACCCGCGTTGAATATGTTTTTCTGCTTCAGTTAGCAACACTGTATATTTCTGCTCACTCCAGTTATTCTTTACCTCTGTTAGAGAAATACCTTCAATTGTACGCAAGCGGATCATGATAAATTCATTCCATCGCTGTTCCTCACTGAGTATTTCAACTTCAAACGGAACTATGCCTGTTGCCAGGCTTTGCAAATACAAACTATTATTGGCAACATTCCATTGCCTGCTGCTGCCATTGAACGAATGAGCTGATGGCCCCAGGCCTAGATATGGTTTACCTATCCAGTAACTGCTGTTATGCCTGCTTCTGAAACCGGGCAGTGCAAAATTTGAAATTTCATAATGTTCAAAACCAGCGCCAGCCAAAGCTTTTGTCAATATCGAAAAATGTCTCGCCTGTTTATCAGTATCCACATCAGCCAATTGTTTTGTTTCAATAAGTTTGGCCAAAGCCGTTCTGGGTTCAACAGTTAATGCATAACAGGATAAGTGCGGTATGTTGAGCGATATGGCCGTTGCAATATTTTCTTTCCATTGCTCATCAGTTAATGAAGGCGTTCCGTAGATCAGATCAATAGAAATATTGCTGATACCCTGTTCCTGTGCCAGTAAAATGCAATCAGTTGCCTGCAATGCAGTATGTGCCCGGTTCATCCATTGCAGATCGGCCTCAGCAAAAGATTGCACACCAATGCTTAATCGGTTAATACCCGCTTCTTTCCATCCCTGTAAAGCATCGGTTGTAATATCATCAGGATTGGCTTCAAGACTGATCTCTGCATTTACATCCACTTCAAAAAAAGATCGTATGTTGTTAAGTATGCTTTGGATCTCATGTTTTGGCAGCAACGAAGGTGTACCACCACCAAAATAAATGGTCTCAACTTTTTCTGACAGATAGGATTGCTGCAGTACCATTTCTTTCCTGATGGCTTCTGCTATTTCAGGTATCCGCTTCCCCGAAGTGGAGAAATGAAAATTACAGTAATAACAGGCCTGCCTGCAAAATGGGATATGAATATAAATACCTGCCATTACAAAACCGGTTGATTAAATCAGGGCAAAATTAGTGTTATCAGATTTGTTCCATAAGATGATCTGCAAGAAGAAATACGATTAATGCTCCTGCCTCCATATTTTTGCCACAAATAAACAGTTTGAAGAGAGTTATCCTGATATGTTTCATCTTATGTTGCACCTGTGCTGCTTTTAGCCAGGTAGATTCGGTATCCAATACTGAATCTACCCGTAAGGCAACCCCATCTTTACAACCCGCAAAGCCCAAACTACCGCAAATAAAGGCTATTGATAGCGCAGTACAACCTGTAACAGATTCAATATCTTATAGAGATTCACTACGGATAATTCAGGTGTTGCAGGATAGCCTGCTGGCCGATTCACTCCGCAAAGCAGCCATGCATGCAGTACCTGCCATCATGATTGATACCGCTACTTACCGGAAATATGAAACACATCCGTTCCTGCCCCTGCATAAGCCCGCCATATTCATGATCATCGATTACAGGAAGGAGTTGAATAAAGATGATCTTTTTTACCTGATGGCAGGTGTGATCTTTATACTGGCATTTATCCGCGCAGCTTTCTCAAAATATTTCAGGAATATATTTTTATTGTTTTTTCAAACCTCGCTCAGACAAAAGCAAACCCGCGACCAGCTTTTACAGGATATCCTTGCCTCACTGTTAACCAATCTGCTTTTTATCATCAGTACGGGTCTGTATATCACCTTACTCATTCAATATAAAAACTGGATACATGCTTCTTTCTGGTGGCTGGCAGCAGGCTGTTCGGGAGTTTTACTGCTTACCTATCTTGTTAAATACCTTTTTCTCCTTTTTGCCGGCTGGGTGTTTAATACCAAAGAGGCTGCCGGTTCTTATATATTTGTGGTATTCCTTGTTAACAAAGTGATGGGTGTTATACTCATTCCCTTTCTATTGATCCTTGCTTTTGCCAATACAACAGTGGTGGAAGTTTCTTTAGTAATTGCTGCCGGACTGGTAGGAATATTACTTGCTTACCGTTACTGGGTATCTTATACCGCCATTCGGATTAAACTGAAAGTTAATGCGATGCATTTTTTCCTGTACCTTTGCGCTGTCGAATTGCTTCCGCTGGTATTGATTTATAAGGTCTTGATCAATTATTTAGACGGAAGTTTTTAATTTTGCACAATCATAGAACTGCAGCATGTTAAAAAACGGGTCAAAAAATTCAGCCGCTGCCAAAGCAGCAAAACGAATTCTAATTTCACAACCCAGGCCGGAGAGCGATAAATCACCCTATTTTGATCTGGAAAGGAAGTATAATGTAGAACTGGTTTTTCACCCCTTCATCAAGCTGGAAGGTATTCCGGCAAGAGATTTCCGCAAACAGAAGATCGATATCATGTACTATACGGCGGTTATGTTTACCAGCCGCAATGCGATCGATCATTTCTTCCGTATGTGCGAAGAAATGAAAGTGACCATCGGGCAGGATACCAAATACTTCTGTATTACCGAGGCCGTAGCACTCTACCTCCAGAAATTCATCCTCTACCGCAAACGCAAAGTGTTTTATGGCGCCGATGGTACCAATAAAAGCATGTTCGATGTAATTAATAAACATAAGGAAAACGAAAAATTCCTTTATGTGTGCAGCGAGAACCAACAGGATAATGAGATCGTTAACTGGCTCAAGACAAATAAATGCGAGCACCAACTGGCATTTATGTATCGCACCATCAGCAATGATATCAAATCGGCGATCGGACCAAAGGAAAAAAGCTATGATGTGATCTGCTTCTTTACACCAAGCGGTGTAAAAAGCCTGTATGATAATTTCCCCGAATTTAAACAGAACGGAACAGTGATCGGTGCTTTTGGAAGCAATACTTCCAAAGCAGTGGAAGAAGCCGGACTAACACTGGAGATCAAAGTGCCATCACCACAAAAGCCCAGTATGGTTGCTGCACTGGATCAGTACTTATGCTCGATCAAAGCACTCAAAAAATAATTTCGGTATCCGTAAAATAAATTAACAGGCCCCTATCACAAGGGGCTTTTTAATTCGTAATATAGCCTGCGGTTGTTTCCCAATCCGTATAACCGCTTATGATGCACAAGATTAAGTAGATTTAGCACAGAACAGTATTCCTATTGATTCTTATGTGGCCTCTGAAAAAAAGCGTTAAGAAATTTGCGGAATGAAGCGTTAAGAAATGAACGATGCTTGGCTTTGACAAAACGTTGAAAGGGATATCTGCCCAATTGCTGCTTCAAAGTTTGGCTTTAGACTTCGTTCATTTTAGCGGAATGGAGTAAATTTTAGCTTTTTTTCAGCAGCCTTGATTTTTTTTGTTACTTTTTTGTATCAAGACAAAAAAGTAAATAGTGTAACCGCCATCTGGAAACAGATTTGCACTTATTATACCTAATGCCACATGACACATATCTTATGATACACCAACATACCAATCATCTCATAAACGAAACCAGCCCTTATTTACTGCAACATGCCCATAACCCGGTAAACTGGTATCCATGGGGAGAAGAAGCGCTTGCAAGATCGAAAGAAGAAGACAAACCTATTTTGGTAAGTATTGGTTATGCGGCCTGCCACTGGTGCCATGTAATGGAGAGAGAGAGTTTTGAAGATGAAGCTACTGCTGCGCTGATGAATGAATATTTCATCAACATAAAAATAGACAGAGAAGAACGCCCCGACCTGGATCATATTTACATGGATGCCGTACAGGCTATGACCGGCAGTGGTGGCTGGCCCCTCAATGTTTTTTTAACACCCGATGCAAAACCTTTTTTCGGCGGCACTTATTTTCCACCAGAGCGGGCCTATAACCGGGCCAGTTGGAAAGAAGTGATTACCGGGATTTATAAAGGCTACATAGAAAAAAAAGAAGAAATAGTATCTCAGGCAGAAAACCTGACCGGCCACCTGCTTAACTCCAACAGCTTTGGCATTGGCAAACCGGGTGCAGATGCGGAAGAGAATTTCTTTTCAGATGATCAATTGCAGCTTATCAGCAATACCCTTCTGGCTAATGCCGATACCCAATGGGGCGGATTTGGCAAAGCGCCTAAGTTTCCGCAAACATTTTCTATTCAATACCTGCTCAGGCATTACCATTTTACAAAAGATGAAAATGCTTTGAAGCAGGCCTTGCTTAGTCTCAACAAAATGATTGACGGCGGCATCTACGATCAGTTAGGTGGCGGATTTGCCCGTTACAGTACTGATAACGAATGGCTGGCACCGCATTTTGAAAAAATGCTGTACGATAATGCATTGCTGGTTACCGTACTGTCTGAAGCTTACCAGCTTACGGCCAATCCCCGTTACGCAGATACTATCCGTCACACCCTGGCTTTTATAGAGCGGGAAATGCTGAGCGAAGAAGGGGGCTTCTACAGCGCCCTCGATGCCGATAGCGAAGGGGTGGAGGGAAAATTTTATACATGGTCCAAACAGGAAGTATTCGATATCCTGGGAGATGATGCCAGTTTGTTTTGTGCGTTTTACGATATAACCGATAAGGGCAACTGGGAGCATACCAATATACTTTGGGTAACAGAGCCGGTTGAGGTATTTGCGGATAAAAACCATCTATCTGTTGAGAAACTGCAGGAAAAACTGACCAGAAGCAGGGATAAACTGATGCAACACCGGGCCGGCAGAATCCGCCCGCAACTGGACGATAAGATCTTATTGGGATGGAATGCTTTGATGAACACAGCCTATGCCAAAGCCTTTGCTGCATTGGGCGAAGAATCTTACCGTACAATGGCCACCCGGAATATGGCGTTCCTGGAAGAGAAATTGTCTGGGGATGACGAACATTGGCAGCACACTTATAAGAACGGGCAGGCCCGCATACCCTCATTCCTCGATGATTATGCGTACCTGATCCAGGCTTATATTCATTTACAGGAAATTACTGGCTCCGGCGAATATTTGCTGAAAGCAAGGGGCCTTACTGAGTGGGTGATTGAGAACTTCGAGGAGGTAGATACCGGATTCTTCTATTACACCCATAAGGATCAGTTAGACGTAATCCTCCGGAAAAAAGAAGTATACGACGGGGCAGTACCCAGTGGGAATGCCATAATGGTTCATAATCTGCTTTACCTGGCCATCGTTTTTGATCAAAACGAATGGGCTAAGCGGTGCCATGATCTGCTCAGGGCGATGGGTACGGCCATTACCCGTTATCCCGGTTCATTCGGGGTATGGGCTATGGCCATGCAATCAGTAACAAAGGGAATGTTAGAAATTGCCGTGGTTGGGCAGCGGTCAAAGGATTTGTTGTGTCCTATACTTCAAAGGTATATACCCAATAAAATTCTTCAGGCACAGGAAACTAAAACTGATTTTTTCCCGTTATTAACAGGTAAATCATGTCCTGAAGACTGTAGTGCAATTATCTATCTATGTAAAGATTATACTTGCAAAAAACCTTTTTTCACCGTAAATGAGCTTTTAGCAAATATGTAACAAAGAATGCGCTAATTTGCTTTTCATGACAGCGGCTTCGAGCCTCATTTTCAAAGAATTAAACTAGTTACAACTCTGGATCAATTTTACCCAACTTATTTTAAAATTATTAGCAAGAAAATTGCGAAATCGGCACAACTGCCGATGTAAAACTTATATTTGTCACTGTCATAAATCAGTTTCATAATGAGAGGTTATTTAAGTAACATTATCTTGGTCGCTTTTTGTCTAAGCCTGGGATCATGCTTTTTGAAGAAAAATGCAAAGTCTAAAGGATTGCCTGATGACGGGCAGTTACATGGTGTGGCCCCCACAGCTAACAAAAGCATGAATCCCCCCCGTAACATGGTCTATATCCCGCCGGGAACCTTTCATATGGGACCCAGTGATGAGGATATCAGCTACAATTACACCTCGCGTAACCGCCAGGTTTCTATCCCCGGTTTCTGGATGGATGCAACAGAAATTACCAATAACGACTATCGCCAGTTTGTGAACTGGACACGTGATTCGCTTGCTTTTAAGATCCTGTTTGGACAGGGTATTAATAAACCGGATGATACCACAGCAGTGGATAGAAAAAAACTGGCCACTATTAAGTGGGACAGGAATACAATTGAAAAACTGAACGAACTGAACCTTGCCCCTGATAACCGTATCTATGGCAAGCCTGAAATAGATCCTGAGAAGATCGTTTACAGGATTGAATATTTTGACCTGGCAGCGGCGGCCAAAAGAGAAAATGCCGGTATCCCAAGAAATAATTTTATACGCAGGGGCGATCAGAAGGTTTACCCTGATACATTGGTTTGGATGAGGGATTTCTCTTATTCATACAATGAACCCATGACCAAAAGGTATTTCTCTCACCCTTCTTACGGAAACTATCCGGTAGTAGGTGTTAACTGGAAACAGGCAGTGGCTTTCTGTCATTGGAGAACACATATTCAGAACTCATACCTGGAAAGTAAAAAGATGGCTATAGATGGTGATTACCGTTTGCCAAGCGAAGCTGAATGGGAATATGCTGCCCGTGGAGGTCTTACCAACTCTATGTATCCATGGGGAAGTCCTTACCTGAGAAACAAAAAAGGCTGTTTATTAGCCAATTTTAAACCCGGTCGCGGTAATTATGCTGAAGATGGTGGTTTTTATACAGTACCCGCCAACGCTTATTGGCCAAACCAATATGGCTTATTTAATATGGCCGGTAACGTGTCTGAGTGGACAGGCTCTTATTTCTATGAAGGCGCTTACAATTTTATGGCCGATATGAGCCCTGATATCAGGTATGAAGCAAAAGATTCTGACAGACCAAGAGAGAAAAGAAAAGTGGTAAGAGGTGGTAGCTGGAAAGACATAGCTTATTTCCTGCAGGTAAGTACACGTAACTACGAATACCAGGATACTGCAAAATCATATATCGGATTCCGTTGTGTGATTGACCTCGCTCCTAAAATGAAAAAATAACCGATCTTAAAATCCATTATTCATCGAATAGGCATGCCGGTTCCTGAATCAAAAAAACCGGAGTTTATTCTAAATAACTAACACTATAAAAAACTAGAAAATGGCTGCAAATATTCCCCCTAAGGTATCCAAATGGTTTGATGTATTTGTATCTATAGCTGCTGCGGTGGTTATATTTGGTGCATTACAGAAATTATTGCACACCTCTATTGCCGATTTAATGTTAAAGATCGGTTTAACAGTAGAAGCTATCATATTTCTTGGATATGGCGTATTGTATCTTATCTATCCGGCTATAGATGACCATGAGGTACATCTGACGGGTAAAGCTGAAAAAGCTAATCCCGCTTTAAAAGCAATGGATATGATGATGCAGGAAGCCAACATTACACCCGGTAACCTGGCTAAACTGGGAGAGAGTTTTCAAAAATTAAACACTACTGTTCAGAATATAGGTGAGGTTGGAGATGTGGTAAAATCTACCAGTGATTTTTCAAATAAAGCCAAAGAAGCTACTGTTGCTCTGGGCGGCATCAAAGATGCTGTAACCAACGCTTCTCATTCGCTGGCCGGTTTTCATGGCGCTACAGAAAGTGCCAGGCATTTTCATGAGCAGATGCAGTCATTAAACAAAAACCTTGCTTCTTTAAATACGATTTACGAATTGGAATTGCAGGAAGGCCAAAACCACCTGAAATCCCTGAACCAGTTTTATGGTAAACTGTCGCAGGCTTCTACGGCTATGGTTGGCGCTGCTGATGATGCGCTGAAAGCAAAAGAGCAGATCGCTGCACTGGCCACTAACCTGGGTAAGCTGAACCATTTATATGGTAATATGCTTACTGCTATGCAGGGCAGATAGTGCCTGTGGTTTATCCTGAGAAATCAATTTGTAAAAACCGTATCTATCAAAAACTAAGTAAGAATGTCATTACCCAAGGAGCCGCGGCAGAAGATGATCAACATTATGTACCTGGTGCTAACAGCACTACTGGCATTGAATGTGTCGTCTGAAATTCTGAATGCGTTCAAAACAGTGGACCGCAGTTTGACAACAGCCAGTGGAATTGCCGAACAGAAGAATGCTGATATTTTTAAATCATTCCAGAAGAAAATAGAAGACCCAAAAACAAAAGAAAAAGCAGAGATATGGTATCCTAAAGCCCAGAAAGCAAAATCACTGGCAGACGAACTGTATAATTATATCGAGTCTTTAAAAGCGGAATTAAAAAAGGAATCGAACCTGAAAATTGTTGACGGCAGAGAAGATTTTAGAGAAGATGATCTGGACGCCGGTACCCGTTTACTGGTTGAATCGCCTCCATCAGGTAAAGCAAAAGGAAAAGAACTTTATAATAAACTGAAATCTTTTAAAGACCAGTTACTGGCTATTGATGAAACCCTGGCAAAAGAAATTGGCCCTACTTTACCACTCGATCTACGCGTTCCAAAAACAAATGCGGAACCAAAGGACGAAAAAACTAAAGAAGACTGGGCCTATGGTTATTTTCATATGACACCAACTGTAGCAGGTATTACCATGCTGAGTAAGTTTCAGAATGATATCAGGAACAGTGAAGCACAGGTGGTTGAATATTGTCATAAAGAGATTGGTGAAGTAGAGATCATCTACGATGCATTTTCTGCATTTGCCCAGTCAAGCACTCAATATGCGATGCCGGGCGAACAATTAGTGATCACTGCGGGCATTGGCGCTTTTAGTAAAGCTGCCAAGCCTACCGTTACAATTGATGGCGCGGTAGTTCCATTAAAAGAAGATGGTTCTGCTGAATATAAAATGACAGCAGGCTCGTCAGGAGTATTCACCAAAAAAGTTCGTATCTCTTATTTAAAACCAGATGGTACAACTGCTACGGTTGATAAGGATGTGAAATATACGGTTGGTGTTCCATCAGGCCTGGTGGTATCTACAGATAAAACAAGGGTTTTTTACCAGGGATTGGAGAACCCATTAAGTATTACCGGTGGTGGGGGGGATGAAAAAGTGAGTGTGAACGTAGAAGGGGCGGGTGTTAGAAACCGTAAAGCAGGTCCCGGCCAATACATTGTTAACTGCGACCAGTTGGGAAGTGCTGTGGTTACAGCAACAGATGGCAAAACCAGTCAAAAGATCACCATACCTATTAAGCGTGTGCCAAATCCTTTGGCTACTGTGGGCGGTAAAGCAGGTGGACCCATTGCAGCCAATGTGTTCAGGGTGCAGAAAGGTGTGGCAGCAGAATTAAGAGACTTTGTTTTCGAAGGAGTTAGATATGATGTGGTTTCCTTTACGATCTATTGTACCGGAACCGGCTTCCAGGAAAATATCGGACTGGCCGAAGTAACAGGCGCTTATTTTAACGGAGAAGCACAGGCTTTGTTAAAACGTTGCCAGCCTGGTACTACCGTTGTTATAGATGAGATCAAAGTTAATGGCCCCGGTGGAACCAGGGTATTGGATCAAAATATTTCATTTACTCTTCAATAAATGTGTGTATGAAAAAGTTTTTTATAAGTAGCTGTTTGTTTGTTCTGGCTGTTTCTGCAGTACAGGCTCAAACGCGGTATAAAACAACTGCGAATAAACCCGCGGCTGCCGCTGCTACCAAAGCAGATACAATTAATAAAACAGCCAAGGATAATACCATGGGGATTGTAGGTACTCCGGCCAAAACACCGGTTACTACCTCTATGTCTGTCAAATACGATACAACCAATCCCGGCGGCTTTGATGCAAAACCAGAGATCGCATTGCGTAACAATTTTGCGGTAGACAGGAGCCAGGTAAAAGACAGGAAACCGCTTGAATACGAGAACCTGCGCGATGACGATAATTTATGGAGCGAATTTCTGTGGAGAGAAATAGATGCAAGAGAAAAAGTGAACCAGGCTTTCATGTATTCAGGTAAAGATGATAATGGCGATCAGCGTTTCTTTTCTATAATGCTGAATGCGATCAAAAATGACAGCGTTACTGCGTTCTCTGCCGACAATGATCGTTTCACAACTCCGCTTACAACAGACCAGGTTTTGAACATGACCGCAGGCGCTTATGATACGGTAGAGGTTGCCGATCCTGTAACAGGAACTGTTGAACGTGTAATTACCAAGAAACCAAGATTCAGCTCTGATTCTGTATACACTTTCCGTATTAAAGAACAGCTGATCTTCGACAAAGAAGCCAGCCGTTTGTTTACAAGAATTATTGGTATTGCACCAATTGCCAAACAGGTAATCGGCGGCAAATCACAGCCACGTATTTTATTCTGGATCTATTATCCTGATCTGCGCAAAACACTGTCTAAAACAGATGTATACAACCCTAAGAATTTTTCGAGTCGCATGACATGGGAAGAGGTTTTTGAGTACCGATATTTCAGCAGTTATATTATCAAAACCAGTGCAAATAACCCTGGCGATAAATTCCTGAATGCCATGATCAAAGACCCTTTATTCCGTTTATTGGAAGGAGAAAACATTAAACAGCGAATCTTTAATTACGAGCAGGATCTCTGGCAGTATTAAAATACGCTTAAAAAAATCAGTGAAATACATAAAAAGAGGCCTATAAGGCCTCTTTTTCTATGAAATAACTACAAGTAGCAGGAATTTATTGACATGAACTTTTGGATAATCCGTTACAAACCGTAAATTTGTTACGGTTTTTCATAGGATATTGGATTTTAAAACGGGGCTGGATTTTTATCCTGGCCCCTTTTTATTTTAGGGCCGTATCCTTACGAAAGTGATCCAGTAACAACTTCGTTTTTGATGCGCCTATCAGCTTCACCAAATCCTCTTCCGGCACATCTTTAATCCTTTTAACAGATTTGTATTCTTTCAATAACCGCTGGGCGGTTTGCTCACCAATGCCGGTAATTAATTCGAGCTCATTTTTAAACGTTCCTTTTGATCTTTTATTGCGATGGAAGGTAATTCCGTATCTATGAACTTCATCCCTTACGCGGCGAACAAGTTTCAGGCTATCACTGTCCCATGGTAATTTGAATGATTCACTGTCGCCGGGAAAGAATATCTCCTCTTCATTTTTGGCCAAGCCTACAACCGTCATCCTGCCCACTAAACCAAGTTGCCTGATACTTTCCATCGCAGCGCCTAACTGGCCTTTACCGCCATCAATGATCACAAGATTGGGTAATGGCTGTTCTTCCGCTAAAAGACGTTTATACCTGCGGTACACCACTTCTGTCATGGTAGCAAAATCGTTGATGCCTTCAACGGTCTTTACATTAAAATGTCTGTAATCATTTTTGCTGGGTATGCCATCCTTAAAACAAACCATCGCCGATACCGGGAAGCTTCCCTGGAAATTGGAATTATCAAAACATTCAATATGAAGAGGCACCTCGGGCAGGTGCAAAAAGTTCTGCAACTCGTATAAGACCTGCTTCTTTTCCATATCTGTTTTTCCTTCCAGGCGTAATATTTTTTTCTTCTTTAGCTCCTCTCTGAAATAAGAAACATTTTTTACAGAAAGGTCCAGCAGTTTCTTTTTATCGCCGCCTTTGGGAACGGTGATGATGATTTGTTTATCCGGGTAATCGATAGTGAATGGTACGATCACTTCATTGGCCATGCTGTTAAAAGCGCTGCGCAGGCTGGCTATGGCAAAGCTCAACACCTCTTCTTCTGTTTCTTCCAGTTTGGTTTCAAGCGGAACAGTATGGGTTTGTACGATGGTTCCGTTTTGCACCATCAGGTAATTTACATAGGCCTGGTTATCTTCTTTTGAGATGGAGAACACATCAATATTGGAGAGATGGCTGCTTACAATAACAGATCTTGACTGGTAAGTTTCCAGGTGTTCAATTTTCTTTCTGATCTCATCTGCTTTCTCAAACCGCAGTTGCTTTGCGTACTCCTGCATCTCTGCTTTAAAATGATTGATCACTGAGCCAAGGTTTCCTTTCAGGATATTTCTTAACTGTTGCAGGCCTTCAGCATAATCTGCAGCAGTTTGTAATGCTTCGCAGGGGGCCTTGCAGTTGCCAAGATGGTATTCGAGGCATACCTTGAATTTGCCTTTTTGGATATTCTGTTCAGTAAGGTTAAGCTTGCAGGTTCTCAGCGGAACATATTGTTTGATGAAACTGATCAGGTCTCTCACCTTACCCGCCGAAGTAAATGGACCGAGGTATTCTGATCCGTCGTTTATTTTTTTCCGGGTAAGAAAAATACGCGGGAAAGGCTCTTTTTTGATAACGATATATGGATAGGTCTTATCGTCTTTCAGGTTGATGTTGTAACGGGGCTGGTATTCTTTGATCAGCGAGTTCTCGAGCAGGAAAGCATCCTGCTCAGAGTCTACAATGGTAAATTCAATATGATGGATACGCTGAACAAGCTCATGCGTTTTATAAGTAGTGAATGTTTTTGAAAAATAAGAGCTTATCCTTTTCCGTAATTCTTTTGCCTTGCCCACATACAACAGTTTACCACCGGTATCATAATATTTATAGATGCCCGGTTGTAAAGGAATAGTATGTGCTATTTGCTGAAATTGCTTGGCCGTCATAATGCTTGCCTTTGTTAAGGCTTTTCGTTCCAGTTAATATAATTCAATTCTGTTGCGTTGTACCCGTTCTTAGTGGTAAACGATCGGTTTACCTGGAAACTTTTATCGGTCTTCCAGCTATATTGTTCAGTAACTGTCGTATCGCCCCTTTCAAATACTGTTTTAATGAATATACGTTTTACCAGGTTGGTTTCTGTCGACAGCAATACATCTATATTCTGGATAATTGCCTCCCTGTTAACAGGGGTATAGTTTAAAGTTACACTGCCGGTACTAAGGTCGCTAAAAACAGATTCTTTGTATTGAGATGCAGTTTTTGGCGATGAAATATCCTTATCAAGAAACAGGCTGGCCCATTGAATGAACTGATCTTTAGTGAGGGCCGCAGAATCTCTTTTGCCGTTAATGGTTGTGATCTTATAGATAGTAAAGTTTCTGAGATCAACATACCGGATCTGATCTTTAATAAAATTACTGACCGGGTAAAATTTACCGGTATCTGTTCCGGATAATGCTGATCCTGTTTTTGGCGGTTTAGATTGGCAGGCCATAGAAAGTATGATAATAATAACCAGAACAGCGGATAGTTGTTTCATCGCATAAAATTATTCAATCATTGCAATAATAAAGCCGCTGAGATGTTTAATTCAGCGGCTCATACATTTTTATGATTTATTTATTTGATCTGCCTTGTAAATCCGAAGCGTACACCATAATCCATCAGGTATTCTTTGATGGGATAAATGTTTGAATAGGTAGGCAAATGCTGGTATCTCACCTGCGGGCCTAACTGCCAGGTGGTAGATCCGGCTTTGTAAGTGATGTTTAATCCAAGACTGGTATTGATATTCCATTTGCGGATGAAGTCATTACCATCAGCATAATGCTTGTAATCGGTAGACATCAGATACGTATTATTATTCAATGTCATGGTAGGCTGTATAGAAGCCTCTGTGCTAATACCCAGGTGTTTGCCCTGCATCAGGTCCCACTGAATGCCCAGTGGAACAGATACCTGGTACAGTTTGTTGTCGAGCCTTGTTTGCTTATAGCCGGAATTATTATTATAAGGCGTATAGAAACTAATGGTTTCAATACCGCGGTAATTGATCAGTGAAAGTGAAGCAAGGTCATTAGCAGTCTGGAATGTTTCAATATAATATTGACGCACATTCAACTGTACCCCTGTTTTAAATTTCAGTCTGTCGGTCATGTTGTACATAACTGCAAAACCAAGTTCAAGTCCCATAGCAGGTTTATGCCTTACCACATCATTGATGCCTGCTGTATAATTGGCGCTCAATGGTACGTTCTGCGATGGCATGGCAGCAGTAACAGCCGGTTGAATGATCTCCTTTACTTTTTCATCAGACAATCTTCTATAGCTGGTAGAAGGTGTTATGTAAAACTGGAACCCGAATTTTGAATTCTTTTTCTTTGGTGTAACATTAACCACCGGTGCAAAATCTTTTAAGAAATCATCGGCAACAGGGTGCGAATCGGTGCTTGTAATATTAGCGGTTTCTTTCGCTGCTTCGGTTGTTTCTGCTGTATTTGAAGCATAAAGGATATTATCTTCCTGCGCCAGATCAGAAGCTGTAACCAAAGTGTTTTGTATAGCAGCATGCTCGGTTACAGGTATTTCTTTGGTAATGATATTGTCTGAAACAGATAACCTGTCAACAGAAATCATGGTTCTAACTGGTGTAGCCTGGTGATCATGGATACCTGTACTTGCTATGGATAGTTCCAGTTCAGGATTGTATTCGCTCTGGTCGGCAAAAGTTTCGGCTGTGATCTGTTCAGGCGTGATCTGTTGAAAACTGTTATTATCTTCTGTGCTGGCAGCAACTGTGGTATTGTTACCAGGTACAACTGTATTTTTAATGATAGCTGCGGCCGATCCGTTATGTGCCACCAGTTTGGCGGGGTGATTAATAAGTAAGGTGGAAACAGTTAAAGCGCTGATGATAAAAAGAGAAATAAAAGTGAGTGCGGGCCAGGCTCTGTTACCATGAATTTCTGTACGGATGTTCTTCCAGATATGGTCAGAAGGATACATCCGGTGCTGTTTTACCTCATCCTGTAAAAACTGCTCAAATTCGTCCTGGTAAAAATTGTTATCCATATGCAAGGTCAATCAACACTATTTGTTTTTAAAAGCTGCCAGCCAGTTGAACTCTTCTCTCGGTTTCTCAATAATGTTCTTCCTGATCAGGATGGCTTCCAGCATGGCTTTTGAACGGGTATACTGACTTCTGCTCGTGCTTTCTTCAATATCCAGCATCTCACCGATCTCTTTATGACTATATCCTTCCAATGCATACAGATTTAAAACGGTTCGGTACCCAACCGGCAGTAGCCTGATGCATTCAATGATCTGCCGGGCCTGCATAATGGAAGGCACTGTTTCTTCTTTTACCTGTATGTAGTTGGCATAAGCCAGATCAACACTTTCGTTGAATTTCTTATGCTTCTTCAAAAAATTGATACAGGTATGCACAATAATCCGCCGTATCCATCCTTCAAAGGCTCCTTTGTTCTGAAACGTATGTATCTGGGTAAACACTTTGATGAACCCCTCCTGCAGCATATCTTCTGCATCTTCCCGGCTTTGCCCGAACCTATAACATACGCTAAGCATTTTAGGGCTATAGCGGTTATATAATTCACGCTGGGCAGCTGCGTCATTATGCAAACAGCCTGTAATAATGGCTTGTTCCGTCATGAAGGGGATTGTTTACCCTAAATATATGACATTTTCCAGTTCCTAATGCTGCATTGTGACCAGAGGAAATTTTAATTATTTCGCAGGCCGATTGATGGTTTCTGAAATATTTTACTTTTTTTTTGCTTTTCAGGCAGCGAATCTTAAAAATGCTGTATCAACTTTAAATCCTGCAACGAAATATATATGGATCGTAGAGTTTTTTTAACATCCAATAATTCCGCTGCTCCTGGGGACGTGGTGTCTGCACCTGCACCGCCACCTCCCTCGGGCGGCCTTTCTGTTTATGGGGGAGTATGGACCGAAAATGAAGTGATCCACCTGCTTAAAAGAACCATGTTTGGTGCCCGGAAAGCGGATATTGATTATTTTAAAAACCTGGGCTTTCTCCAGTCGGTAGACGAAATCTTAAATCCTGTAGCACCTCTGCCAGACCCTCCTGTAAAAGAATATACAGTACCTGCCTCCGCTACTACACCTGATACTAATATAAGTTTAGGGTCAACCTGGGTGCTCGATCCCAATCCGGATGGCACCATAGAATCTTTAAGGCGGGCCTCTTTTAAGAAATGGTGGATAGGGGTTATGATTAACCAGGACCGGAGTATCCGGGAAAAAATGACCCTTTTCTGGCATAACCATTTTGCCACCGAAACAATAACGATAGGGAACGCCCAATATATTTATAAGCATCATTTGTTATTGAGAACCTATGCGTTGGGAAATTTTAAAGCACTTACCAGGGCTGTAACCATAGACCCCGGCATGCTGGTTTACCTGAACGGCGAAAAAAATACCAACAAAGCGCCCGATGAAAATTATGGACGTGAACTGCAGGAACTGTTTTGCTGTGGCAAAGGCCCGGGTTCTAAGTATACCGAAGACGATGTAAAAGCTGCCGCACAGGTATTAACAGGATGGAAAAATGATGCAGCCAATATTTCATCATTATTTGATGCCAATCGCCATTTTACAGGAAATAAGCAGTTTTCGGCTTTTTATAATAATACCATCATTGCCGGGCAGACTGGTTCAACAGCAGGAGAACAGGAACTGGATGCTATGCTGGATATGATCTTTGCTACCCAGGAAGTAGCCAAATATATCTGCCGCCGCATTTACAGATGGTTTGTGTATTATGATATAGATGATACCGTAGAAGCCAATATCATCACACCATTGGCAGATATATTCCGCGCCAATAATTACGAGATCAAACCGGTGCTGAATACTTTATTGAAAAGCGAACATTTTTTTAATGTATTAGCGAAAGGCTGCCAGATAAAAAGTCCGGTAGACCTTGTGGTAGGTCTTTGCCGCGAATTTGAAATTGCTTTACCGCCTGCAACCGATTATATAAGTAATTACGGGTTGAATAATTACCTCGTAAACTGGACCACTAATATGCAGCAAAGCATTGGTGACCCGCCGGATGTGAGTGGATGGAAAGCTTATTACCAGGTGCCGCAGTTTTACGAGATCTGGATCAACAGCGATACCTTACCCAAACGCAACCAGTTTACAGATACGATGATCGTTAACGGCTATACGTTTAACGGAAATAAATTACAGATTGATGCTGCAGCATTTGTACAAACATTATCAAACCCCGGTGATCCGAACAAACTGATAGACGATCTGCTGAAACTGATGTTCAGGATAGATATTTCTGCTGCATCTAAAAATCAATTAAAGACAGATATTTTATTGGGCGGACAGTCAACAGATTTTTACTGGACAGATGCATGGAACACATTCATCTCTAATCCCGGAAATGCATCCAATACAAACACGGTAAAGACAAGGCTGCGCGACCTGATCAAATATTTTATGGATCTGTCAGAATATCAATTAGCTTAAAACTGAATGATGAAAAGAAGAGATTTTTTACGCAATACCATACCTGCAGGAGTGATGTTGCCTTCGTTGGTAGGCGGTTTCTCGTTCAGGGCCTTCAGCGCCGAATCCTCCATCATGCGGTCTTTGTTATTACCCGTAACAGAAACAGATCATGTATTTGTGATCATTCAACTGAATGGGGGTAATGATGGATTGAACATGGTAGTGCCGATAGAAAATTTCAGTAATTATGTAAATGCAAGGCAAAATATTTATATCCCCGAAAACAAAGTATTGCAACTGAATGGCAAGGCAGGACTGCATCCGGCCATGACGGGTTTGCATGCCATGTATAACAATGGTGCCTTAAAAGTGGTACAATCTGTAGGATACCCAAAGCCCAGTTACTCGCATTTCAGGGCAACAGATATATGGATGAGTGCCAGCGATAGCGATACAGAAGTAAATAGCGGTTGGGCGGGCCGGTACCTGAATTATGAATACCCCAATTTCCCTAATGGATATCCGAATGCAACGATGAAAGATCCGTTGGCTATCCAGATAGGATCGGCTACATCATTAACCTTACAGGGGCCGGCGGTAAGTATGGGCATGAGCATCAGCAGTACCAGTAATTTTTATAATCTGATCAACGGCATACAGGATCCTGCACCGGATACACCTGCCGGTAAGGAACTTACTTACATCAGAACCATTGCACAGCAAACGCAGCAGTATGCCACTGTAATCAAAGCTGCCGCGCTTCAAACAGTGCAGCAGGTAAGTTATCCCACCAATAATTATTTAGGCGACCAGTTAAAGATTGTTGCCCGGCTCATCAGGGGCGGTTTGCAAACAAGAATCTATATGGTTAATTATGGCGGATTTGATACGCACTCCGGCCAGGTAAACAGTACCGATACAACAACAGGCAACCACGCAAAACTTTTAGGTAATGTGAGCGATGCGATTAAAGCGTTTCAGGATGACCTTAAATTTTTAGGTGTAGACAACAGGGTAGTGGGAATGACTTTTTCTGAATTTGGCCGCAGAATTAAAAGTAATGGAAGTGTTGGAACAGATCATGGATCTGCTGCACCGCTCTTTGTTTTTGGCAAACAGGTGATGGGCGGCGTATTGGGCGACACCCCGGCGATACCTGCCAATGCCACTGTGAATGATAACCTTCCTTTTCAATATGATTTCAGGAGTATCTATTCAACCATTTTATCAAACTGGTTGTGTGTAAAGGATAGCGACCTGCAACAGATTATGCTGAAAAATTTCCAGTTATTGCCGTTGGTAAATGCCAGTGGATGCCAGAAGCCGATCAATCTGTCGGGCGAATTGTTAATTAGCAATTACCCCAATCCTTTTACTGTCTCTACCGTTATCACTTTTAAAACGGATGGCGGTCATACGCTGGTACAGGTTATGGACACATCGGGTAAAGTAATCACAACCCTTACCGATAAAGAGTATACTGCCGGTACTTATTCCGTTGTTTTTGACAGTGGCCTGCTGCCTTCCGGCGTGTATTATGCACGATTACAAAACCTGGCCACGCAACAGGTACGCGCTATGCTGAAGGTTCGCTGATTAGGTCAGCTATCTACCCATTTGGTAAAGAATCCTAAAAATTTACTGCAGGAAGTTTAAGTGTATTAAAAATTGTTATGTTTGCAACACTGTAACAATTTTACTTGTCGAGACTCTCAACCATACGAAACATACTGGCCGGGGTATTCCTGGTACTCTTTGCATTCAGTATTACGCCAAGGAGAACATTCCATGACTTGCTGGCTCATCATACAGATGGCCGGGCAAATCACACACCGCGGGATCCGTACAAGGCTCAACTGGATAAAGCGGGGTTCAATTGCAAATGCGATAACCTCATCAGTGAATCTCCTTTTGTATCAGAAGTGCATTCATTGTTTACGCTGATCTCATCAAATTTTACCTCAGTAAAAGAAAAGACAGTCGTCTCTTTTTATTCTTCTGATATTTATTGTCTTGGTCTAAGGGGACCGCCGCCTGTTAGGTAGTATGTAAGACATCTTTCATGTATGCCGGCAATTATAAGCTTGCATAATTTATTAACATATTAATGATGGCGAGCATCATTAATTCCCCTAATCGTCAATATGAAATTATTTACTGACTATAAAACGGTTTTCTTATTCCTGTTATCTGTTCTTGTGGTTCATCCATCAAAAGCATTTTTTTCTGCTGATACAGATAAACTGAATTCTTTTTTAAGTGGCCGGATAACCGAAGCAAAAACAGGTAAGCCACTGATTGGCGCTGTTATTTATTTGCATGAGGCCAAAACAGGCGCCATCTCTGATGCAAATGGTAATTACAAAACACCTGCTGTTCCATCCGGTAAATACCTGGTAGAAATTTCGTACCAGGGATATGCTTCTGTACTGGAGGTGATAGATATTACAGGCAATCCCGTTAAGAATTTCTCTTTAAAGGAAACCTTTATAGAAAACGAAGCTGTTACTGTTACAGGTGTTGCTTCTGCAACCAAAGTGCGGCAATCGGCACAGCCTGTTTCAGTTGTTAAACGCAGTGAACTGTTGCACACCGCTTCGTTAAATGTGATTGATGCATTAAGTAAATTAGTTCCCGGGGTTTCAAGTATCTCAACCGGTCCGGCTATTTCAAAACCTGTTATACGCGGATTGGGATATAACCGGGTGGTTACCGTTCATGATGGTGTAAGGCAGGAAGGGCAGCAATGGGGAGATGAACACGGGATTGAAATTGATGAATACAGTATTCAGAAAATTGAAGTGCTGAAAGGCCCCGCTTCTTTATTTTACGGCAGCGATGCAATGGCAGGTGTTGTGCATTTAATAACAAATATGCCGGTTGAGCAGGGTACCATTAAAGCCAATTTGCTGGGAACATTTATAGATAATAATGGATTATATGGTGGTAATGCAAACGTGGCCGGTCATTTAAAAAATGGGTTTAACTGGAACGTATATGGAACGGTTAAATCTGCCGCCGACTACAGCAATAAATATGATGGCAAAGTGTTTAACAGCCGCTTCTCAGAAAAGAATTTTGGCGGATATATTGGTATCAATAAAACATGGGGTTACAGTCATTTACTGATCAGTAATTTCAATCAGCAACTGGGTGTTGTTGAAGGGGCACGTGATGCTGTAACCGGAAAGTTTTTGGTTTATGCTGAAACACCCGCTGTGCATGTGGCTTCGTTTGATGAACTGAATAGCCGCACATTGTTTAATCCTTATCAGCACGTTACACATTTTAAGATAGCAAGTGATAATAATTTTTCTTTGGGTGCCAACCGGCTGGCAGTAAATATCGGGTTCCAGCGTAACCAGCGCAGGGAGCTGGGGGATCATGATAAACCAAATATCCCTACACTTCATTTCGATCTGCAAACGCTTAATTACAATATACAATACAGCCTGGCAGAAAAAACGGGTTGGAAAACTTCAGTGGGTGCTACCGGAATGTTTCAACAGAACCGCAATCTTGCTGAAGAAGCGCTGATCCCGGAGTATAACCAGTTTGATGCGGGAGTATTTGTTTTTTCAAAGAAAACATTTCATAATAATCTTACCGTAAGCGGTGGTGTTCGTGCAGATACCAGGCAGGTAAATGGCAGGCAATATGCAGATGGTGGTGTTGTTAAATTTGCAGCCTTTGATAAATCTTTTTCAAATATCAGTGGCAGCGCCGGGTTAAGTTATAATGCGAGCGAGGCGGTAACGCTGAAATTTAATGTGGCCCGCGGTTTTAGGGCGCCGGGCGTGAGTGAGTTATCGAGTAATGGTGCACATGAAGGAACTTACCGGTATGAATATGGGGATCTGAATTTAAAAACAGAAACTTCTTTCCAGGCAGATGGCGGATTTGAGGTGAACTCTGAACACGTAGGTCTTATCCTCAATACGTTTTATAACAATATCCAGAACTATATTTTCTACAGTAAATTGTCAGCTAAGGCAGGTGGCGATTCGTTGGTGAGTGTAGGTGGCACAGACCTGACTGCATTCAAATTCAGGCAATCGTCTGCCACACTGGCTGGCTTTGAAGTAAAGCTTGATCTTCATCCGCATCCGTTTGATTGGTTGCATTTTGAAAATAGCTTTTCATTTGTGGCCGGTCGTTTCAGCGAAAATTTTGAGGGCTCAAATAAATTACCTTTTATCCCTTCTCCCAAACTGGAAAGTCAACTGCGGGCAGATTTTAAAAAAGCAGGTAACAGTTTAAAGAACCTGTATTTTAAAGTAGATGTTGATAATGTAGCAGCACAAAACAGGGTATTCACCGCTTACAATACCGAAACGCCAACTGCCGGGTATACACTGCTGAACATAGGCACGGGGGCAGATATCACCGATGGAAAAGGGAAGACAATTTTTGGCATACATCTCTCATTAAATAATGTAACTGATGTTGCTTACCAAAACCATTTGAGCAGGTTAAAGTATACAGATATTAATGCAGCTACGGGTAGAACCGGCGTATACAATATGGGACGAAACATTAGCCTGAAAATAAATGTGCCGCTGGAGTTTGCATTAAATTGATGGTCGTTTTATATATAATAAAGCTGACAGAGCAGTTGCGGGTAACTGCTCTGTTTTTACCAGGTTACAATTACTTTAATGCTGAGGTTTCGCCCCATATTATAAATGCCCGAACGGCCATCGGGCGATTGCCTGTAATACTCAAAATATTTTAAACGGTTCTGGTGAGATTGATACGCTACATTAAAAATATTATTGGCATTAATGAGCACATTGCAAACTTTTTTTTCGTTTGATGAAAAAATGCTGAAGCCTGCACTTACATGAAACAGCGTATAACCTGCAGTAGCGGTTTCTGTATTATCTACCGCATAAAACCTGTTTTGTGCAGCAGCAGTTTCAGCTTCGGTTTGGAAGAAACAATCTTTTAGCACCCTGTTTTTTTGCAAAAGCGTAAACCGCAAACTGGTGTTGGTTTTAAAGGGTGGGATCAGGGGAAGAAATTTTCCTGCTTCACCCGTTAATTTCAAAGACTCTTTGTCTGTGTTGATGCCATTGATACTTGATATTTGCTGCTGAAGCGTAAGCCATGGCAATGTTTTGGGATGAATATTCCATGATGCTTCTGCTCCAAAAATTTCTGCACTGCCCTGCCTGTACTGGTATGTAAAATTACCCGGCACCATTTCTACCGGCTGGCCATTGGCATTATATAGTTTCTGGAAGAAGATATAATTATTGATACGGTTATGAAAAACCTCCAGACTAACATCAATGCCCGGAAAATTCAGGAACAGGCCAATATCTGATTGCCAGTTGAATTCGGGTTTTGCATTTCTATTGCCGATATAATAAATATGTGCACCGGGATCTAAGCCGTTTGAACCAATTTCGGGTATGGAAGGACTTCTGTAGCCAGAGGCGGTATTGGCTTTCAAGGTAATGGTATTTGAAAACCGGTACACTGCACCAATACTGCCCGACAGCCCACTGAAATGGCGGTTGAATGCAGAGAAAGAAAGTGTTGCCAGTGCAGTATCCGGTACCTGCACCTGTTTTTGAAAGCCGGTTGTAATGTCGTTGCGCGTATAGAAATTATGCCAGTTAATCTGGCGTCTATCAAAACGTAAACCTGCAGTGATCACTGTTTTTGGCAATTCTTTTTTTGCCAGCAGATAAGACCCGATGTCAAAAAGTTTATAATCAGGTATCGGAAAATCTGTGGCATTATTATTCCTGTTTTCCTGGTACATGCCATTAATGCCATATACAAGATTAATACCTATCCATTCGCGAAAATGGAAGGAAGTTTCATAGTTGATTGTGTTTAACCTAACAAACAGGCCAGCCTGCCATGGGGCAGCAGGGTGATTATATTCTCTCCTGTTGTTTTGCTGAAAGCCAAGCAGGGTAGAAAGTTCACCTTTCCCAAAATAAAAATTGCCTTTGTGGTATAACCTGAAGTGTTGAATATGTTGATGAAGATCTGTAATGCTGCGGCCGGCCAACCTGTTTGCCGGAACTATTGGTCTGTTGCGTATATCATCAAACGGGGCTTCTTTATCCTGGTAAGTAAAAGCCCGTGTAAGCGAATCCCGGCTCCCATCGGGTATTTCCTGGAGGTCGTTGTAATAGGTCAGGTGTATCCTGTTTTTAGTATGCGCAGTTTCCCACCCGGCCATGGCCGACAGGTTTATTTCTTTAAAGCCTGTATTATAAACGTAATGATCAACTGCGTTGCGATAATTGCCGGCAGATTTTACCGAGGCGCGTGTTGTCCAGAAAAATTGCTGTTTCCTGTATTGCAACGCGAAGCTGGCAGCTACAAGATTATTATTGGATTGAAATTCAGATACAGCATCGCCATGTATTTTCCCATCACTCATCACCGGTAATGCCGGAATTAAATTAAGCACACCCGCCATGGCGTCTGATCCATATAATAAACTGGCAGGGCCTTTTACAATTTCTGCCCTTGCAATACTGTAGGGGTCTATTTCAATGCCGTGCTCATCTCCCCATTGCTGGCCCTCCTGTCTTAGCCCGTCGTACATGGTAAGCACCCTGTTATAACCCAAGCCACGTATGAAAGGCTTGCTGATATTGGGCCCGGTAGTGATGGTGCTGAGTCCGGGTACGACTTTTGCAAGGATATCAATGATATTCGTTCCATTGCTCCGGGAAAGTTCTTTTTGAGAAACAACATCAATTGATACCGGGGTACTCCTGATCTTTGATTGACCTGCTACTGCTGTAACCACTATTTTATCCAGCTCTGTTTCTGTTTCGGAAAGATAGAGGGTATCGGTGCCCGGTATGGTAATGTCTTTTACAATAATATCATAGCCACTACTTTGTACCCTGATCCTGTACCTGCCCGGACTGGTAGTGGGGACTAAGAATTTGCCATTCGTATTGCTGAAAATTTTTTTGCCGGTGGATAACAGACTGATGGTTGCAGCAGGGATGGGCTTTCGGTCGCTTTTTGCCATAAGGTAGCCGGTAAACCGGTGCAGAGAGGTATCCCCGGCGCCCCGGCCGGTAAGGGCTATTGCATTGAACAGCAATCCGATAGCTAATATTTTTTTGATGCCTGTCAAAATTATAATTTAGGCAAATCTAAAAATATATTTTGATTAACAAAATACATTTGCCTGCCGAAACTGTTTAGAGGGTAATACCGGGTGGTTTGGGCTAAAGGTGCATGCCGTAATATTTTGTAAATTGCCGTATGGACATCTCAATCAATACCCCGGCATTATTGTTTCCTGCCATCAGTTTGATCATGCTGGCATATACCAACCGTTTCCTGGCCTTATCAAGCAGGGTACGTAACCTGCACGATAAATACCAGAACCACGAGCAGAAGCATATCATTCATGGCCAGATCAAAAATCTCCGTTACCGCATCAAGCTGGTTAAGAATATGCAGGCATTGGGGGTGCTTACTTTTATAAGCTGTATCCTGTGTATGTATCTTATTTACATTGAAGCCATGGCATTTGCGCATGTTGTATTTGCCTTCAGCCTGATCACTTTTTCGGCATCACTGGCTTTATCTTTTTTAGAAATACAATTAAGTACCAAGGCGCTTGAACTGGAGCTGAGCGATATGGAAGGCCTGGAAGACCCTTCGGTAATGGAGTATTTGAAGAAGAAATTTGAGAAAGAGTGAGGGGGGTGGAATTTTGGAATTGGGAAATTGGGAAATTGGGAAATTGGGAAATTGGGAAATTGGGAAATTGGGAAATTGGGAAATTGGGAAATTGGGAAATTGAAGAAGCGAGAAAGCCGTGTATTCATACATGAATACACGGCTTTCTTATTGCAATTTCCCAATTTCCCAATTCCAAAATTTCCCAATTTTCTTACCCCGCCATCACCATCGCCTTTCGCTCACCAATCTGCTGTCTCCACATGGCATAGTATAAGCCTTTCTCAGCCAGTAATTCCTGGTGGTTGCCGGTTTCTACGATCTGCCCTTTTTCGAGTACATAGATCCGGTCGGCATGCATGATGGTGCTTAAGCGGTGGGCAATCATAACGGTGATCTGTTCTTTTTCGTTAGAGATCCTTCTGATGGTATTGGTGATCTCTTCTTCTGTAATACTATCCAATGAAGATGTGGCTTCATCAAAAATGAGTAAGTGTGGATGGCGTAATAAGGCACGGGCAATAGATAAGCGTTGTTTTTCGCCACCGCTTAATTTTAAGCCGCCTTCGCCAATCATCGTATCAAGTCCTTTTTCTGCTCTCGACAAAAGATTATCGCAACTTGCCTTATGTAATGCTTCGCGCAGATCGTCATCATTGGCTTCCGGGCAAACAAATAACAAGTTCTCGCGGATGGTACCTGCAAATAATTGTGTATCCTGTGTTACAAAACCTATCTGGCCTCTCAGTTCATCAAATAAAATACTTTTACTGTCTATACCATTGTACAGAATATTTCCTTCCTGTGTATGATATAAACCCACCAACAGTTTCATCAAGGTGCTTTTTCCTGCACCACTTGGTCCAACAAACGCAATACTTTCTCCTTTCTGTACATCGAAGCTGATATTGTCCAACGCTTTATACTGTGCCGTTTGGTGTTTGAATGAAAGGTTGTTGAATGACAGGTACTCAATATCACCCATATGTTTTGGTGTTGAAGGCGTTGGTTCTGAAGGTCTTTCCATCAGGTTATGAAAATTATTGAGAGAAGCTTCTGCTTCGCGGTAAGATAAAATGATGTTACCAATCTCCTGCAATGGCCCGAATATGAAGAACGAATAGAAAGTTAAAGTCATTACCTCACCCGCTGTTAATTTGCCGCCAAACACCAGCCATAACAGGGTAAACATAATTACCTGCCGCAGAAAATTTACAAATGTGCCCTGTATAAAGCTAAGTGTACGGATGCTTTTTACTTTTCTTAATTCGAGCCCTAAAATTTTGTAGGTGTTTTTATTTAACCTGTCTATTTCCTGGCCGGTTAGTCCGAGGCTTTTTACCAACTCAATATTGCGCAGGCTTTCTGTGGTACTGCCCGCAAGCATTGTAGTTTCTTTTACAATGTTTTTTTGTATCACTTTAATTTTCCGGCTGAGGAAGCTGGTGAGTAGTGATAAGACGATAATGCCCACTGCATAAATAGGCATAATGGCCCAATGCAAACGGAACGAATACACCGAAATAAAAACAATACCTACAATGATACTGAACAGCACATTGATAAAGGAGATGATGAACTTTTCAGTGTCTGTTCTTACTTTGGTTAAAATGGACAAGGTTTCGCCGCTGCGCTGGTCTTCAAAATCCTGGTAAGGTAATTTCATGGAGTGTCTTAATCCATCAGTGAAGATCTTTGCCCCGAATTTCTGAACCACCACATTACTGAAATAGTCCTGGAAAGCTTTGGCAATCCGGGATACCATCGCCACACTGATTAATATACCCAGGAAGCCAATCACGCCCCAGATAAATTCTGACTGAGTGCGGTTACCTGTGATAATAAATTCTTTGTTTGCATTAAAGTAGCCGGTATGATTTGGGTGGATACCATATTTATCCAGCAGTTTCCCGAAAAAGTAGGGATCCAGCATGGAGAAAGACTGGTTAATGGCAGCCAGCAGAAGCGCCAATGCCACCAGCCATTTATAAGGGCTCAGATATTTTAAGAGTAATTTCATCAGATAGTATTTAGTAAAGGAGAATGAGTGTCAATTTCCGTACAATTTTCTAAAAACTGACAAAGTTTCTATTATATGACATCCCCGCTTGCTAATTAAGGCAGTGGAAGCTTATTTTTACCCGAAATTTGCCCCCTTATGAAACAGGTATTGGTTGATATGCACCGGCTTAAGTATAATCCCTACAACGGTTTATACAGTGTTTGCATCAATCTTGGTAAGGCTTTGGCAAAAACGCATTCTGAGGGGATGGAGCTGAATTATTACCTGCCAAAGAAAGATTTTGGCATATTTGGTCCGGATGCAAAATATACCCAACACCGGTCTATTGATAAATATTACAAATTTGGCACAGGTAAATATGATCTCTGGCATATCACCACACAGCTTTCCTGGTATCGCCCGTTTAATAAACACACCAAAGTTTTATATACCCTGTACGATTTCAGTTACCTGATAGAAGATGCTGCTAATGTGGACAGGAACCAGCGTTTATTAAAGCAAACACAAAAACGGATTGACAGGGCAGACTATATCACAGGCATTTCTCAGTTTGCCATTGATGAAGCTGCAAAGCATTTGAACTTAGGCAATAAGCCAACCCGTGCCATCCAATTGGGTTGTACGGTTTCAACCTTTCCCGGTTTTGATGCACCGAAATACCGGCCAGCCAAACCTTTTTTATTTACCATCGGATTGGTGCAACCCAGAAAAAATTTTCATGTGCTGCCACCATTGCTTTTGGACAATGAGTATGAATTGGTAATTGCCGGCTTAAACGAATTTGAATATGGTAAAGAAGTAGTGGAAGCAGCAAAAAAATTTGGCGTGGAAGACAGAGTTAAACTGATTGGCCCTGCAAGCGAAGAAGAAAAAGACTGGTATTACAGGCATTGCGAAGCTTTTCTATTCCCCTCTTATGCAGAAGGCTTTGGTTTACCGGTAATAGAAGCGATGCATCATGGTAAACCTGTTTTTATTTCAGACAAAACCAGTTTGCCAGAAGTGGGTGGCGATGCGGCCTGGTACTTCAGAAATTTTGATTCTGATTATATGCGGCAGGTTTTTAAAGAAGGCATGAAGGAGTATGCATTAACCAATCCTTCAGAAAAAATAAAACAACAGGCCGCCAAATTTAACTGGAACACCTGCGCTGCAGAATATATTGATGTGTATAAACAGATGCTGTTATAGAACCGCTTATTTCCATCGTGCTTTGCACCTATAACGGTGAACGTTTTTTGAAGGCGCAGATCAATTCATTACTGCAACAAACCTGGCGCAATATTGAGATCGTTATTTCAGACGACTGTTCTGTTGATGGAACAAAACAGATACTGGAACAATACCAAAACGATTCAAGATTCAGGATCACTTATCAAACTGAAAACATTGGTGCCATTCAGAATTTTGAATTTGCCATCAGACAGGCAAAAGGGGAATGGCTCGCTTTTTGCGACCAGGATGATATCTGGCTACCCGAAAAAATCGAAAAACTATATAATGCCATTGGCGATAGCTGGTTGGTTTACAGCGATAGCATTTTGATTGATGAAGAGGGGCAAAGCCTGCAGAAAAATCTTTCGCAGTTAAGAAAGATGTCGGACGTAACCGATACACGTGGCTTTATCTTCAGCAATGTTGTTTGGGGACATGCAATGATGGTTAAGAAAGAATTGATAGCGCAAGCTTTGCCCATACCAGCAGGTGTTCCGCATGATATCTGGTTTGCGGTTAAAGCAACGGCGCTAACGGGCATCAGATATCTGAATGAAGCACTTACTTTATACCGGCAGCATTCAAAAACAGTAACCACCACTATTGCACAGAAGGCAACCGCAAGGCCGCATGAAAAAAGGTATAAAGATTTTGAAGAGAAACTGCACTGGATCGGGTTGCTAAAAGAGAATGAAACTGCTCACAAAGATTTTTACAGGGAGTTGTACCCGCTGTTCTCCCAAAAAGCTAAGGGAAGTTTTGTGTGGCCGCTTTTCTTTTTCCTTGTTAAAAATCAATCCCTGATTTTTCAGTTCACAAACAAAAGTTATCTGAGCCGCCTAATTGAGATCCGCAAACAATGCCGCGGGGAGAAGAAATAAATAGTTTGAATTTAATGTGTTGGGCTATTAAACACATAGTTACATAGGTTAAGAAACAGGGCAGATAGTTCGAAAGGGTATTCCTGTAATTGCAACTCATTCTCCTGAGTGACAAACTTTCATAGTTATTTTTTATGATACAATGTTAAAAGAGAGTTTTTGATGTTGTCATCACAAGGTTTTCCGGTCAAACGGATGATAAAGGCCATTGGACTGCCGACCCAATCTAATGGGGATTGTTTTTGCTTTTGTTTTTGTAATCAGGCTGCCTGTTTCTGTTTGGCTTTTTCCTGTCTTCGGTTGGTAATAATAGATGCATTAGCAGTCATCATGCCAAAAAATATCCAACACTTTTCGGTTGTGGCATTTCGGGCATTTACTTTTTGCAGTAGGTAATGATTTTTTTCATTGCCAAAACTACCTTCCAATCTTATCCCTCTTTCTTTGTTCAATACAGTCCGCATTGCTTTATTCTGTTCGATGTGCTGCTGCTTTTGTCTGCCTTTGGGTTCAAAGTTGGTGACTATTTTTTCACTCGTGCAATACCTTCTGTTAGCATTGGTGGCATATATTTTATCAGCACTGTGATGTGTGGATCTGCCGAACAACTCCCGGTGAAGGCATATACAGTTATGTAGTCGGGTACCTTCATTAAAAGCATCGTAGCTAAAGTGTTCAATAAAGCTGATGCCATCCACCTGCAGTTTGTTCACCTTCGCTCCAAACTCCACCACTTTGGTTTCTTTGCCACGAACAATAGGCCGGATATAGGGCTTACTTAGGCTTACAATCCTGTCTTTTATCTGTTCAACCTCTCCATACACTTTGCTGTGCTGCTGAGCGTATGCGGTATTGATGATACGCAACTGGCGCGCTTGTTTCCAGGTTACCCCAGTCTTGTTTTGCTCAAGTATATCTTTGACCAGAGTGAGTAAACGAAACAAAAACTTCAGCAGTTTTTTCAGCAGCTTCCGCTCCTGCCGTTTGCTTTTCTTTTTTGTTTTTTGGTAGGATAAAAACACTTTCTTCTGATCCTGATAATTACACCTGCTTATCCGCAGATTAAGCTTTTTCCTGATGTCATTATAAATCAGGTAAACGCTGTGGCAGCAACTCCATACCAGCTTTACAGGAGTGGGATAGCTGATCCGGCTTTCGTAACAGGTCGCATCTTCTCCACTGATATGTGTATGCTCCATATCTTTTCCCCAGTGCCGGGATAGAATATGCTGCATGGATTTTATATCCAAATGGCTGCCAATATAACCGCGCCAATAACTCGGCAGATTCACGTCTTTTATAACCTCTGTCGGCTTCAATTGGATACCACAAAAATATTGCATGCTCCAGTCAGTATTAATACGCCTTATCAGCATATCATCGCTCAGACCCAGATAATGTTTTAAAAACTGGAGCGCTATACCTCCTCTCACATCAAACCACGGACGGCAGCCTTTGCCGCTTTTGCTTTGAGCAGGAGGCTCTATCGTCATGGATAACTCATCGAATGGTATCGACAGGTACAACTGACCCAAATCTGTTTGTAAAAACTTTTTGTGCAATAGATTTTCGTGGGGAAACAGTAAATTTGTCATGGATTTAAATATTAAACGCTGCCCCACTTTGTACACATTTTGTGCCATTGTGGGGCTTTTTTAATATCTATTTCTCCCCAAACCATTTACTGTTGTGGATTGCAGATTCCCGTGAATACCCTCGAAAACTATGTTTCCTTTCTGTTTTCCCTATGTGCCTATGTGTTTTAAAAATGGCGTGGAATAAAGAATAGCCGCATTATTAAATACTTTAAAAACAGAACAAATCTGCAGCACATAAGATTTCAATAGAACAACATATCAGGGCTTGCGCAAACAGATCACAGCCGTATCTCCATTACCTTTTTCATTCTCCACTTTCATAATTGCTCTGAAGCGTTTAATGTCTTCTCTTGAGAACATGCTGCTTCCGTCTTTATTAAACATATGGCTTTTAGGGTCGTGCAACGGCATGCCTTTTTTGTATTGCTCACTGCTCCATATTAAATAATCGCTGCTGTCGTAGTAAAATTTCTCAACACTGAAACCTGCATCCTCTGCCAGCTTCCGCATTTGTTTTTCTGAAGGGATGAAGATATGTCTTGGCGCATCAATGCCACACCAGAACACGCCATACTGCTGCCAGCCATAATTGCCCATGATGGGAATGCGGACCATCACACTGCCGCCGGGTTTAGTGATCTTCATAGCCTGTTCCAATACACGTTGCGGCTCAAACATATGCTCCAGCGAATGGTGCATCATCACTACATCGTATTGTTCAGTTACTTCATAAATATCTTTTTTAAGTATTTTGATGGAACCATAATCCTGGCTGGCATTGATAAAGGGGTCGATGCCGGTAAGATTGGTAAACCCAATCTGGAAAAGACGTGCCAGCAAACTTCCATTACCGGTGCCGATATCTAAAATGGCATCATCATATTTTGCACCAACATCTTTCATCCATTGAAACTGTTCAGGTAATTTATAGCCGATAGATAACAGGCTGCCCAGTATTTTATTCTTTCCAAATAACAGGTAGTCTGCTTTTATTTTCCGCAGCAGGTCTGCTTTTTTGCGGATGTGCAGGTCAAGTTTAAAAGAATAATAATCTTCGTTAGGATAATATTTCCCAAGGTTATCCGGCACGTTCTGCAATTGCATGCTGCCACATGATCCGCATAGCTGATATTCAAAATATTCATCAAGGCCTAATTGTAGTTCCTTAACTGTATAAAGCCGGTTGCCGGTTGTATTGCCACAGAGGATACAGGGTGTTGTCATGCTTGTATAATTAGACGGATCGTGCAGAACCGTTTTGTGAAAGATGATTAGGGTAATAAAATATAGTTATTGTAATCAAATGGTCTTTTGCCGGTGATCTTTTCCACTATTCTTTTAAAACGCTCTTTAACAGTCATTTTATTATAGGAAAGATCATAATCGAACTTCCAGTTCATCCGGTTGATCCGTTGCAGCATAATCCCGGGATGTGTGCCATTAAATTTTTCCAGCATATCTATCTGAGAGTAGTCAAAATCGCCGGAATGTAATTTGATAAATTCCTCATCAATCCTGTCGCCTCCCCAATAGTTTCCAAAATTTCTTGTTTTGTCCATCATTTTTTTAGGTGGCCTTACCCAGCCATAATGATAGATATAAGCATCCAGCGGTTTTACTTTCAGTTTTTGATCATCCGCTTTCCTGAACCCCTGTGCATCGCGATAAGAGTAAATATCACGATCCGGGCGGATGATACGTATTTCATTACGGTACCATTTTGAAGAAGCAGCCACATAATCGAATGAACCGTAGAAATGTTTGTATTTAAACAATAAGCCATCCACTTCAGGGTTGTCTTTCCACTGCAACATTCCCTGTTTCACAGTATCAAGATATTGTTCATGCAGCACTTCATCGCCCTGAATATAAAAACACCAATCCGGGTTGCCCGTAATGGCATCTAATGCCTTATTGGTTTCATCGGCCAGCACGGCGCCTTCTCTTTGTAAATTGGTATCCCAAACAGTGTCGATGATGCGGATCTTTTCTGAAGGTATGGAAGCAATCAGCTCGCGGGTACCGTCTGATGAATCGCCCACGGCAACCACCATCTCATCACATAAAGGCAGAATGGAACGGATGGCTTCCACTACCGGATAATCAAACTGTATTGCATTTTTGATGAAGGTAAAACCAGCCACTCTCATGGGGCAAATATACTGAGTATGTCTGTAGTCTGTGGTTTGTAGTCTGTAGTTATCAGAACAGTCAACAACCACAGACTACAGACCACAGACCACAAATCGCCTCTGTTTTCCACGTCTGTTAATAATAAGATCATCCGTGGATGCCTTTCTGCTTGCATTTAATGAGTAAATTACAAAAACATCAATTGTATGCTTTGGAGAAAATTTAACGGTGAACACATTAATCTCCCTATTAAACAGGCAGTTGAAGAGGCCATTATCAGGGAAGTTTCCGGTGGCACTAAACTGAAGGTCTGCATCGGAACCGACAGCCAGGTAAAAGGGGAGGACACAGAGTTTGCTACGGTGATCGTATTTCTTCGCGAACACAATGGCGGCTTTATGTACATCCACAACGAAAAAACCAAGCAGAAATTCCACATCAAGGAAAGAATGTTGGTTGAAGTGGCCAAGAGTATCGAGGTTGCGTATGAACTCTGTAACCTGTTCATTGAACACCATGTGGATATGGAAGTTCATGCCGACATCAACACCAACCCGCAGTTTAAAAGTAATGATGCTTTACGTGAAGCAATGGGCTATATCCTGGGTATGGGATTTGCCTTCAAAGCCAAGCCTGAAGCCTTTGCCAGCAGTTGCTGCGCAGATAAGATGGTGAACTAACCGGGTTTCGGGTGTAAAGCTCCTGTTCCATGTTGCCGGTTGCCTGTTTTCGGCAACCGCACAAACCTGTCGCCCCTATTCACCATTCACCATTGCCCATTCACAAACGATTATTTTTTTACTTCAATATTTCTTTGTTGCACGAGTCAATGAATGCTAACAATTCCTCCCGCCCGTCTTTCTTCTCGGCACTGGTTACAAAATGGCGTGGTAAAAACTGCCAGGTTTCTCTTAGGGTATCTAAAAATGCTTTTACGTTACGTGCAACAACAGCAGGTTTTTCTTTATCAGCTTTAGTGAAAACAAAACTGAAGTTTACCTCCCAGTGATCGAGCTGACTTACAAATTCCAGATCATTTTTCTGCGGTGTATGGCGGCTGTCGATCAACACAAATACCTGTACCAGGTTCTCTCTTTTGCGCAGGTAGCCGTTGATCATTTCTTCCCATCTTGCCCGGTCGCTTTGTGAGCGTTTGGCATAGCCATAACCCGGAAGGTCAACTAAGTACCATTTCTGCTTCGGTCCTTTTTCGCCGGCACTGCTCTCTATTTCAAAATGATTGATGAGTTGTGTTTTACCAGGTGTGGCAGATGTTTTGGCCAGGCCTTTCTGCCCGGTAAGCATATTGATGAGGGAAGATTTTCCTACATTACTCCTGCCGATAAAAGCATATTCCGGTTTATCGGGTTTGGGGCATTGGCTTACCAATGCTGAGGAGATGAGGTATTTGGCAGATCTTATTTGCATGGCATCATGTAACGCTTAATAGTTTGGAGTGAGAAGTTAGAAGTCTGGAGTATTAGCGAAAATGATCACCAACAACTCCAGACTCCAAACTTCTAGCTCCAGACCGAATTAGTCTTTCTTCTTTTTAATTACCAAACTATCCGCCGGGTATTTAGCTTTAATGCTATCTCTAACGCTTTGGCACCAATTAAGGAAACTTTGTTTTTCTGTGTCGGTCAGGATCGCGTTTTTATGGATGAGTGTGTAAGATGAGAGCGGCATCTCGCCTTCTTTTATCTGTTTAATGCATTCTTCCATTTTCTTGTATTTACGGCCTATACGGTATCCATCAAACTCATTAAAATTTATCTCGCGCTTACCTTCTACTATGTGATCGTTTAACCACCAGGCAACAGGTTGTACTTCTGCATACCAGGGATAAACGGTTTTATTGCTATGACAATCATTACAGGCTTTTGCCAGGATGTTTTTAACATCTTCAGGCACTGCGTATGTTTTTGAAATGTCTTTCGTGGTATCACCGGATGTGTTTTTGGTTGGTCTGAATGCCTGTATTACAATCAGTACAACCAGTAAACCAATCAGGATTTTTTTTACAATTTTCATAGCGGGTAGTATTGAGTGGTTAAATTAAAATATTTCCTGTCATCTCTTTTGGTATTGGTAATCCCATAACTTTTAAGATGCTTGGAGCCAGGTCGCCTAATTTACCGCTCTTTACAGTGCCTTTCCACTCTTTATCAATAACAAAAAACGGAACAAGATTTAATGTGTGTGCCGTATTAGGTGTGCCATCTTCATTAATCATAAAATCGGCATTGCCGTGGTCGGCAGTTAAGAAAACAGTATAACCATGTTCAAGCGCGGCAGTAACCACTCTTTTTACGCAGGCATCTACTGTTTGTACTGCAGTAATAGCAGCGCTGAAAACGCCGGTATGGCCCACCATGTCTGCATTGGCATAGTTGAGGCAGATAAAGTCTGCCGTTTCATTTTCAATTTCGGGAATGAGTTTGTCGGTAATCTCTACCGCACTCATTTCGGGTTGCAGATCATAGGTGGCAACTTTTGGTGATGGAACCATGATGCGGCTCTCACCTTCAAAAGTAGCTTCACGCCCGCCGCTAAAAAAGAAAGTAACATGCGGATATTTTTCTGTTTCCGCTATGCGGATCTGTTTTTTATTATTTGCTTCAAGCACCTCGCCTAAAGTATTGATGAGGTTATCGTTCTCAAAGATCACATGCACGTTCTGGAACGACTGGTCATACATGGTCATGGTGGTGTAATGCAGGTTCAGTTTATGCATGTCAAGATCAGTATGGTCGTGCTGTGTTAACACATCAGTGATCTCGCGGCAGCGGTCTGTTCTGAAATTGAAGCAGATGGCCACATCTCCGTCTTTGATCAGGACTAATGGCTGTTGTGTTTCATCAACAATTACTGTTGGTTTGATAAATTCATCTGTAACATTGGCCGCATAGGATTGCTCAATAGCAGCAAGTGCGTCTGTTGCTTTAGGCCCTTCGCCTTTTACAAGGCAGTCGTAAGCTAATTTTACTCTTTCCCAGCGTTTGTCCCTGTCCATCGCAAAATACCGGCCACTTACAGAAGCGATCTTTCCTGCAGAATTGTTCAAATGCGATTGCAGATCGGTCACAAATCCCAGCCCGCTTTTCGGATCAGTATCTCTTCCATCGGTAAATGCATGAATATATACCTCTGTCAGCCCTTCTTTTTTACATACATCGCAAATTGCTTTGATATGATTAACATGAGAGTGTACGCCGCCATCACTCACTAATCCAAGCAGGTGCAAAGGTTTCTGATTGGTTTTTGCATGGCGGATAGCACCCAGTAATTGTTCGTTAGCGGCAAACTCGCCGGTACGGATGGCTACATTTATTCTCTGCAGTTCCTGGTACACAATACGGCCGGCGCCAAGGTTAAGATGACCCACTTCACTGTTACCCATTTGTCCTTCGGGAAGGCCAACATCTTCGCCACAGGTAACCAAAGTGGCATTAGGATATTTACTATATAAAGAACTTACAAAAGGAACATTTGCATGCTGAATGGCATCGGCCGACTTTGTTTTTCCGAGGCCCCATCCATCCATAATAACCAAAATAACTTTCTTACTCATAGCGTTTTACGATATTTATGTTTCATCAATTAACAGTAACTTTAGCCAAATACTTAGCTGGCTTCAAAGTTGGCATGTTTTTCGCAATTTATAGGGAAGAATATCAGGGAATACACCCTTAAACCGATGGTTATGAAAAAAATTATGATACTGGCAACACTTGGATTGTTAATGACTTCCTTTCGTTTCCAGGCCGATACAGATGCGATTGTTAATGCTTTTAAAGCCGCCGATGCGCAGGAAATAGGCAGGTATTTTGACGATTTCGTAGACGTAAAACTGCTGGATAAGGACGAAGTAAAAAGTATGGGCCGTAACCAGGCTACCCTTGCTCTGAAGGCATTTTTTGCCGAAAACGGGGTAAAAGGCTTCGAAAAAGTATCAGAAAGAGAGCTTGGGAACACCATGTACCTGGCCGGAAAACTGTTAACCAAAGGAAAAAGCAATAATATCACTGTTATGTTACGGATGAAAGATGGCCGCAAACAGATCATTACGCTACGGATCAGTTAAGAAATTTTCAAAATATGATAACAAAGAATCCCGCCAACGGCGGGATTCTTTGTTATACTGATTAGTTTTGCGGCATGGCCTCATTCGACGAATCATTATACAACCTTATTGCCAATGCCTTGCTGGAAGATATTGGCGATGGTGATCATTCTACCTTAAGCGTTATTCCCAAAGACAAAAAAGGAAAAGCTGTTCTGAAAATTAAACAGGATGGGGTACTGGCCGGCGTTGCTGTTGCCGAAAAAATATTCCGCCAGGTAGAACCAGATATTGAATTTACTGCTTTTATGCAGGATGGAGATACCATGAAGAATGGCGAAAAGGCATTTGAAGTTTCGGCAACGGTTCATACTATTTTACAATGCGAGCGGCTGGTACTTAACTGCATGCAGCGGATGAGTGGTATTGCCACACTTACCCGCCTGTACACCAATAAAGTGAAAGGTTACCATACCCGCCTGCTTGATACACGTAAGACCACTCCTAATTTCAGGCTGCTTGAAAAAGAAGCGGTGCGGATTGGGGGAGGGATCAACCACAGGTTTGGATTATATGATATGATCATGCTGAAAGATAATCATATCGATTATTGTGGGGGGATAGAACCGGCTATTGAAGCAGCGTTCAGGTATACACAGCAAAAAAATCTTCCCCTGAAAATTGAAGTAGAAACCCGGAACCTGGAAGATGTTGCAACAGTGTGTAAAGTGGGGAAAGGAAAAATTTTCCGCATTATGCTCGATAATTTTGAACCGGTCAATATTGTACAAGCACTGGCAATTATCAACGGCTCATTTGAAACAGAAGCCAGTGGCGGCATTAATCTTGAAACAATAGAATCTTACGCTGCCACCGGTGTTGATTATGTAAGTGTTGGCGGATTGATACACCAGGCTCAGAGTGTTGATCTGAGTTTGAAAGCAGTTATTCTCTGAGCTAAACAAAAGAACAAAACGGAATAGATTTTTCTCCTTTCATTATAGTATCTTGTTTTTAATTCCCGTTACAGACAGCTTGATTATCCGATTCCAAACTTTTTTGAATGATTTTTAGACGAACGATATTTGCCGGATTGCTGAGCCTGTATCTTTTACCATTAACAGCCCAGCTTTCTCCCAGGGTTGACAGCCTGGAAGGCCTCTTGAAAAATCATCCTCATGATACCGGATATGTAAATATCCTAAGCCAGCTATCCGCTGAAGTTTCTGATAAAAATGCAGCTAAAGCCATTGATTATGCACAAACAGCTTTATCAATGGCCAATCAACTCAATTACAAAAAAGGTATTGGCACCGCATTAAATAACCTGGGTTGGGCCCATTACCGGAAGAGTGATTTTTCAAAAGGATTCGATTATTCGTTACAGGGCCTGCATCTGAACGACTCGCTAAAAAATCTTCCGCAGATCGCATTGTCATACAGAAATATAGGCGCCATTTATAATTCGCAGGCACGCTTTAAAGAATCAATGGAATATTTCTTTAAAGAATTGAACCTTCATCAATTGCTCAATAATAAGAATGGTGTTGGAAGAGCCTTGAATAACCTTGCATTCAGTGCCTACAGGGGTAAATTTATGGATACCGCCCAACGGTATGCCGGGATGGCTTTGGCATACAATAAAAAGCTGAACGATCATTATTTACAGGCTTTTGCCATGCGCACAATGGGTGACATTTTCTTAAGCAAAGGAGATGCGGATAAGGCGATACCTGTTTTAAACCAGGCTATTACCGAAGCCAGGCTTGCGCACAGCAACTTTATGATTGAAACAGCATTGTATCGTTTGGGTATGAGCTATCAGGCAAAGAAGCAATGGTACAAATCCATTAGTTACCTGTTGGAAGGTCTTGCCGTTGCCAAAGAAATGGGTGCCAATGGGGAGTTAGCCCTCATGTATAAACTGCTGGCACAGTCTTATTCTTCTCTGGGCGATTATAAAAATGCATTCGAGATGCAGGTTCAAAGCAGCAAATTGAATGATAGTTTGTTTGAAGCAAGAAACCGCGACAGGCTTGCATTTGCCCAGGTTCAGTTTGAAACAGAGAAAAAACAGGCAGAGATCAGTTTGTTGAAAAAAGAGGATCAAAGACAAAAAGAAAAGATCAGGAACCAGCAGGAATTAACTGTTTTATTATTGGTTGTACTGGGACTGTTTATTGCCCTGCTGGTTGTTTATTACCGCAGAAATATATTTAAGCGAAAAGCCAATAATCTCCTGGAACAACAGAAGCAGGAGCTTGAAACAGCCTCTAATCAGAAAGATAAAATATTTTCCATCCTTTCACATGATCTGCGTTCGCCCGTGGCTTCGTTGAGCAGCATATTGCCCCTGTTCAGCAGTGGTGGATTGTCAAGTGAAGAGATAGGAATGTTAACGAATAAACTTACGCTTCAGGTTAACTCGCTGAATAATATCCTGGATGATCTGTTGCTTTGGTCAAAAAACCAGATGCAGGGAGTGAGTGATGTTAATGCGGTTGATTTTAACCTGTATGATTTAGTTGTGATCAATCATGATCTGCTCAGGGATATGGCCGACAAAAAAAATATTCATATCACTAATAATGTTCCTGCAAAACTATTGGTACATGCCGACAGGCAGCATATTAATATTGTAATACGAAACCTGGTTTTGAATGCGATCAAATTTACCAAACCGGATGGGTCTGTTTCTATCAGTGCAGAAGAACAAGCAGACAAAGTAGTTATCAAAGTTGCCGATACTGGTATCGGTATGACAGCCGAGCAGATCAGTAAGCTGTTTAATCTGTCTACCCATTTTACCACTTTTGGTACGGGTAATGAGAAAGGAACAGGATTAGGTTTGTTGCTTTGTAAAGAATTTGTAGATGCCAATCATGGTGCCATTCATGTAAACAGCAAACCTGGTGAAGGCAGTATTTTTTCTGTAGAACTTCCAACAAAAAAAGTATGAGTAAGAAGAATAAGCCAGATGCAAGAGGATTTGTATTCAGCACCGACCCAACCTTTCGTTTTGAAGCAGATGATCAGCCGGAGGCAGAAACGCTTGTGCCCAATCAACAAAAACTGCGCATCCGTTTAGATACCAAACAACGCGCAGGCAAAGCCGTAACATTGGTTACAGGGTTCATTGGAAAAGGGGAAGACTTAGAGATCCTCGGCAAACAATTAAAAAATTTCTGCGGAACAGGTGGCAGCGTGAAAGACGGTGAAGCCATTATCCAGGGCGATCAACGCGATAAGGTGTTGCAGTGGTTGCTGAAAAATGGGTATTCGGATACGAAGAAAATATAGGGCGTGAGTAGTGAGTGAGAAGAGGTAAGTGCGGGGAAGTAAGCCGTATAACTTTTGTACTCCATATTTCTTCATCTACCCTACATAATCAATTTGCCACTTACCACTCACCACTGACGATTCACGTCTCACGAAATTATCTGTTCTCTTTCCGTTGGTATATTTTAAAAAGTGGATAGCGGAACGCTGTAATTGTGCTTGTGGGTCTAAAAAAAGACGTTTAATCAGCAAAATAAAAACCGTGCCTTTGTGCCCTTGTGTGCAAATTATTTCTCACACAAGGGCACAAGGGCACGGTTTAAGAATTCAATGCTTAATAATCTATTTCCAGCTTCAATCTGTCTTTCAGTTCTTTCACCATGGGGTATTGCGCAGCAATATGTTCAAACTTCTGTTTGCTGTTGAGGCGCATGTGTACGGGGATATCTTCTTTTTCGCCCGCTTCCACCAATACTTCAAAAGCAATGGCGCGGTTATTGAATGCCGTATGCAGGTGATCGATCAACATCATTTTTTCCTGCTCTACAAATTTCTGAGAAGTAAGTGCAGACACTGTAATGGTAAAACGAATATCCGATTCAATAGCCAGCCGTGCCGATTTAAAAGTGCCGGCCGACGAATGTTTTTGTTGTTTCTCCAGAATAACAGCGTAAGCATCCCAACATTCCTTAAGCTTTTCCATGGTTAAACTCTCGGCTTCTTTTACTTCTTCAATCGCATACTTGTCGCCATATTTGGCACGCAAAGTATCAAGGAGATTGATTTTTTTACCACCATTGCCGGTTGGTGCGGGCTTTGGTTGAGGCTTTACTGCCACGGGTTGTGCGGCTGGTGCCTGAACTGGAGCAGCCTGTGCCACAGGTGTTTGCTCAATATATAATTTTGATTCAGGAAGGTTTGCAGCAACAGGTTTAAACTGCAGTGCCGCTAAGGGCTTTGTACGGAACGCAATGGGTCCGTCAAGCCGTTTTTTTTTAACAGCGTTTCCGTTCTCTGAAGAAAAATCAATAGCCTGCTGTAAAAAATTCAGTTTGATGATGGTTAGCTCAACATGCAGTCTTTTATTGCGGGCCATCTTGTAATTGATCTCTGCATCGTTCAATATATTCAATGCACTAACCAAAAAAGACATGCCTGCTTTTGCTGCAGTGGCTGTATATTTTTCATGCATGCCTTCCACTACTTCCAGTAATGATGCTGAAGCCGGGTCTTTGCAAACAAGAAGGTTGCGGATAAATTCGGCAAAACCATTTAGTACAAGATCGCCTTCAAAACCTTTGCGGTTGATCTCATCATACAATAACATGGCTGCTGCAAGGTCCTGCTGCTGCATCGAATCGAGCAGCCTGAAATAATAATCCTCATCCAGTATGTTCAGGTGCTCTAAAGTATTTTGATAAGTAACAACACCATTTGTAAAGCTCACGATCTTATCCAGTATACTTAACGAATCGCGCATACAGCCTTCGCTTTTCTGCGCAATTACCTGCAAGGCTGCTTTTTCTGCTTTGATCTCTTCTTTATCAACAATCTCCTGCAGGTGAGCAACCGTATCGTTATTAGTGATCCTTTTAAAATCAAATATCTGGCAACGGCTTAAGATGGTAGGAAGGATCTTATGTTTTTCTGTTGTGGCCAGAATGAAGATGGCATAAGGAGGGGGTTCTTCCAGTGTTTTCAGAAAGGCGTTAAAGGCACTGGCACTTAGCATGTGTACCTCATCCACAATATACACTTTGTATTTTCCTGCCTGCGGCGCAAACCGCACCTGCTCTACCAGCGAGCGGATATCGTCTACCGAGTTATTACTGGCAGCATCCAGTTCATGAATATTGAGTGAGGTACCTGCATCAAACGATACACAGCTGTTACAGGTATTGCATGCTTCACCATCTGCAGTAGGGTTGGTGCAATTGATGGTTTTGGCCAATATACGTGCACAGGTGGTTTTGCCCACACCACGCGGACCACAAAACAAAAATGCATGCGCCAGTTGGTTGTTCCTGATCGCGTTTTTTAACGTAGTAGTAATGTGCGATTGCCCCACTACCGTATTAAAATTCTGCGGTCTGTATTTTCTGGCCGAAACGATAAACTTATCCATAGCAGGGTTGCAAGATAAGAAGAAGGAACAAGGTTCAGGGATCAAGATTCAAGTGATTTTTGCACAATTGACGTGCAGTTTCTCCCCCCCCCGCGGTTCTTAATTCTTCTTACTTGAATCTTGAATCTTGTTCCTTGAATCTTGGTTCTTGAATCTTGGTTCTTTACTTATACTCCATTTCAGGATGTCTCTCAAATGGAACAGTATTATCAAACAGGTACCGGAAAGTAACCATGCGCCTGCTCTGCATACCTCCCAGGCTTTTATAAATATTGATCATCTTGGGGTTCCAGTCGCCGGCCCAGCCCATTTCGTATTGGGTATACCATCCTTTGCCCTGTAATAATAGGGCGCATTCGTAGATCATAAAACTGTCTATGCCTAGCGACTGGTATTTTGGAACCACACCAAAAGCAAGACCGGTGAGGCGTTTGTTATATCCTGTTTTCTTCATCCACAATAAACGGAGTTTTTGAAACCATCCCAGTTGTCCGTTAAAATGTTTAAAGTATTGATTCAGGTCAGGAATATTAACAAACATGGCTATCGGCTCTTCTTTGTAATAAGCAAACCAAACCGTTCTTTCATCCATGATAGGCTTCATGGTTTTAAACAGTTTCATCACCTGCTCCTTTGTGATTTCCTTGGCTTCTCCATGCTGGGCCCATGCTGCATTGTACACCGCAGCAAAATCGCCTGCATATTTTTCCAGCTCACTAAGTTTCACATGTTTTGCCTCGTAGCCGGGCTTGGTTTTGAACTTCGCATGCCGCTCAGGAAAACGATCCGGCAAAGGATCATCCACATTCATGTAATAGTAATACTGGTTATAATAATTTTTAAAACCATAATTGGTAAACAATTCTTCATAGTACGCAGGATTGAATGACATGCCATACATCGGCTCACTGTCAAATCCCTCTGCCATCAGCCCCCACCACTTATCGCGATCGCCAAAATTGATGGGGCCATCCATTGCTTCCATGCCCTTGCTTTGCAGCCAGACTTTGGCAGTATCAAACAATACATTGGCAAGTGCCTGATCGTTAATGCTGTCAAAAAAGCCGATACCACCAGTTTTAAATTCCGTGCCTTTATTTACATATTTTGAGTTGGTAAAGGCTGCAATCCGGCCCAGCAGGTTTCCATTGTCATCCTTTGCTATCCAGCGTTTGGTTTCTCCGTATTTGTAAGTTTTGTTTTTGGCGGGATTGAATACATCATTAACCTCATTATCCAACGGGCGGATATAGGCCGGGTTGCTTCTGTTCATCAAAGCATTTACCTTCAGAAAATCTTTTACCGTATCGGCACTGGTTACTTCTATCACTTGCATAGCGGAAAATTATTCTAACGAATGTATGAAAATTGAGAAAAGCACGCAAAGGCGCGAAGGCGCAAAGAAAAACTGCGCCTTCGCGCCTTTGCGTGAGAATTTATCAGTTCACCAATAAGGTAGCAGCCACTACTCCCGCAGTCTCGGCCCTTAATCTTGTTTCGCCCAGGCTAACAGGGAGGTATTGATTATCCAGTGCCAGCTTAATCTCTTCCACACTAAAATCGCCTTCCGGTCCAATCAATATCTGCGTTTCAGCAGAAGAAGGAAGGTCTTTGATAAACTGTTTTTGTTCATCCTCACAATGTGCGATCAATTTTTGCGGCCATGCTGATTGATCAATAAATTTTGCAAACGCTACCGGCTCATGCAAAACCGGTAACCGTGCCTGCTGACTTTGCAGCATGGCGGCTATCAATATGCCATTCATCCTGTCGTAACGAAAGCGGTGGTGCTCGGTACGCGAACAGATTAATGGCTGAATATCTGTTACGCCTATCTCTGTTACTTTCTCTAAAAACCATTCAAAACGGTTGGCATTTTTCAGCAATGAAATGGCAATACTTATTTTTTTTGATGGTGCAGGAATAGTTGTTGATTCTTCAATCAGCACAACGGTCTTCTTTTTATCGTCACTTACAATAGAAGCTTTGTATAAAATGCCAAGGCCATTGGTTAGTTGCAACTTTTCGCCAATCTTCATCCGCAATACCTGTATGCAGTGTTTGCTGGTTTCTTCACTTAAGGTAAAGTGAGAATGCAGTTGAGGTATTTCGGTTTCGTAAAAAAAAGGAACAGACATAAGTAAGTACGAAGTACGAGGTTAGAAGTACGAATAAGTTTTGAAGTATGAGTATCGGATAATTTGTACTTCGTACTTCACCCATCATACTTAAAATGGTGCATCATTTTCAAACCCTTCATCAAAATCGCCGCCGTTCATTTTACTTCCTTTTTGAATGAAGAGTTTGCCTTCATCTCCTGCTCCGCCGGCAGAAGGCGGTGTTGGCGGGCCAACAGGTTTCCAGTTGCTGCCTAATCCGGGCAAGCCGCTGTCGCCATCCCATTCTTCAAATTTCTGAATATCTAATTTGGCGCGCAGCTTAATGGTTTCGAGCGATCCGTTTCTGTGCTTGGCAATACGGATATGTGTTTCGCCATGGGTACTTTCGCCATGCTCATTATTCATCACCTCGTAATATTCGGGGCGGTAAATAAACATAACCATATCGGCATCCTGCTCAATGGCACCCGATTCGCGCAGATCGCTCAATTGCGGCATCTTGCTTTCTTTTCTTGTTTCTACCGCACGGCTTAACTGACTCAATGCAATGATGGGAACATTCAATTCTTTTGCAAGAGCTTTCAGGTTTCGGGAGATATTACTGATCTCCTGTTCACGGTTACTGCCCCTGTCGCCGGTGCCACTCATCAACTGCAGGTAGTCGATGATGATCACACCTACATTGTGTTTATTCACCAGCCTTCTTGCCTTGGCACGGAACTCAAATATGTTCAATGCGGCAGTATCATCAATGTATATTGGTGCTACTTCTAATTTTTTAATACCCTTACTCAGCAATTGTTCGTACTCGTAATTTTCCAATTTACCCCTGCTAATCTTTTCCATCTTGATCTCACTCTCTGCACTTAAAATACGTTGCACTAATTGTGAGGCGCTCATCTCCAAAGAAAAGAAACCTACCGGTACAGGTTTGGTAGGATGCAAGGCAGAGTTTCGGGCCAGGTTTAACGCGAATGCTGTTTTACCCACAGATGGACGTGCTGCAAGAATAATTAAATCGGTTGGCTGCCATCCGTAAGTGATACGGTCAAGCGTTGGAAAACCACTTGGCACGCCGGATATATCTTCTGTCTTGGTACGCAATTCATCAATACGGTTAATGGTTTTGGCCAATACATTCTGGATATCTTCAAAATTCTTCTTCAGGTAATTGTTGGTGATGTTGAACATCTTGGTCTCACTCTCATCCAGCAAATCAAATACATCGGTGCTGTCTTCATACGCATCGCCAATAATCTCGCCACTAATGCGTATCAGTTCACGCTGAATAAATTTCTGCAATACTATCCTTGCATGCGCATCAATATTAGCAGTAGATACAACGGAGTTGGTTAGTTTGGTTACATAATAAGGACCGCCAACAGCATCTAATTGTTCGCGCATTTTCAATTCTTCCACTACGGTCAGAATATCTATGGGCATGCTTTTCTGTTGCAGGCCCTGCATGGCTTTATAGATCAATTGGTGCGATTCTACGTAGAAACATTCCGGTTTGATAATTTCAGTAACGGTATCAAAAGCACTTTTTTCGAGCATGATAGCGCCCAGAACCGCTTCTTCCAGTTCCTTGGCCTGTGGTGGCACTTTGCCATACACCATCGTACTCATATCTACAGAAGTCTTCCTTCTTTTTCGGTCTTTATTCAGGCTGGTCAGATCCATTTCAGTCAGTTCATTTGGGCGTTAGTAAACCTTGTTCATTGCTGTTGGCAGTAACTTTTTCTATGTTACGGAATTGTTACCAACCAAATAGGGGGAGCGAATATAGGCGTTAGCAAGTGGGAGGAAAAAACTTTTTCTTTCATTTTTCATCCACAGCTTATTATAGCGCTATTAACAGTTTTTTTTCTTCTATTCACACAATTTACTAAGCTTATCCACCAATTTCAAAAGTTTTCCGCCCCCCGGGCGGGGTATTCCACATAATGCTGTGCAGAAAGATTTGCACAGAAAATAAGGGAGATGCTGATGAAAAGCTGTAACTAATGGCAGGCTGATCGCGAGTCGTCAGTCGTCAGTGGTGAGTGAAAAACGCGACAGAAAATGGACTTTTTGTGAATGGGAAATTGTGAATGGTGAATGTAAACTCGGGCCCTCACCTGCTCATTCACCATTGCCAATTCACCATTGCCAGACCACGCCTCGCTTCAATCAAACTTTATCACCTATTTTTGAGTCCGTAAAGAGCAAGCAAATATGACGATTAGTTACAATTGGTTAAATGATTACCTCCCCGAAATAATTGAGCCCGAAAAACTCTCTAAAATCCTTACCTCCATTGGTTTGGAGGTAGAAAGCCTGGAAAAATTTGAAAGCATTAAAGGCGGCCTGGCCGGATTAGTGATTGGTGAAGTGCTGGAATGCAGTCAACACCCAAACGCCGATAAATTAAAACTCACGAAAGTAAATGTAGGCAGCGCAGAACCCTTGCAGATTGTTTGCGGGGCATCTAATGTGGCTGCAGGACAAAAAGTAGTGGTTGCCACCATCGGCACCACCATTTACCCTGTAACCGGTGAGCCGCTTACTATGAAACTGGCTAAAATACGCAGTGTAGAAAGTTATGGAATGATCTGCGCCGAAGATGAAATAGGCATCGGCACCAGTCATGAAGGCATCATTGTTTTGCCTGACGATGCAAAAACAGGCTCACCTGCGGCGGATTATTTTAAGCCATATTCCGACTGGATTTACGAGATAGGCCTAACCCCAAACCGGATGGACGCCATGAGCCATATGGGTGTAGCAAGAGATGTTTGCGCTTACCTAACCTATCACCTGCAGGAGGCAAAAGCCAAAACGCCATTTGCCAACACATTTAAAGCAGATAATACCAGTCTGCCAATAAAAGTAACCATCGAAAACAAAGAAGCCTGTCAGCGTTATACAGGGGTATCTATCAGCGGTGTAACTATTGCAGATTCTCCTCAGTGGTTAAAAGACAAACTTACCGCCATTGGCCTGCGTTCTATTAATAATATTGTAGATATCACCAATTTTATACTGCACGAAACAGGGCAGCCTTTACACGCTTTTGATGCAGATCAGATTACGGGCAACGAGGTAATTGTAAAGAACCTTGCACAGGACACAAAGTTTGTTTCGCTCGATGAGAAAGAAAGAAAATTAAGCAGCGAAGACCTGATGATCTGCAATGCCAAAGAAGGTATGTGTATGGCAGGTGTGTTTGGCGGACTGCACAGCGGTGTAAAATCAACCACCACAAAAATATTTTTGGAGAGCGCCTGGTTTAATCCGGTAAGTATCCGCAAAACCTCGGTACGCCATGATCTGCGCACAGATGCAGCTACCAGGTTTGAAAAAGGAGTGGACATTTCCAATACAGTAAATGTGTTGAAAAGAGCTGCACTCCTGATCAAAGAAATAGCAGGCGGGGAGATCAGCAGCGATATTGTTGATGTGTATCCGGATCCCCAACCCAAAACAGAAGTTTCTCTCAAAAATCATTACCTCAAAAAACTGAGTGGTAAAAATTATCATTCTGATAAGATCAAAAAAATATTAACTGGCCTTGGTTTTGAAATTGTACGGGAAGGGCAGGATGAACTCCGCGTTGCCGTACCATACAGCAAACCCGATATCAGTTTGCCTGCAGATATTGTAGAAGAAATTCTGCGGATAGATGGACTGGATAATATTGAGATCCCTTCCACTATTACTATCAGCCCGGCAGTTGAACAACTGGGATTGAAGGAATCATTGAAGGATAAAATCGCGAATTACTTAGTAGGTCAGGGCTTTGTGGAGATCCTCACCAATTCCATCACCAACAGCAAATATTTTGATGAGGAAGTATTGGCCACAACCGTAAAAATGCTCAATAACCTGAGCGAAGAATTAAATGTGCTTCGCCCGTCCATGCTGGAAACAGGACTGGAATCCATCGCCTATAACCTGAACCGGAAAAATAACGATCTGCAATTATTTGAAATTGGTAAAACGTATACCACCAAAGGCATTGGCGACTATGTGGAAGAAGAACATCTTTGCCTCTACACAACCGGAGCCAACCATGCAGATGTATGGCAGGAGAAAGGAAAGCAGCAGGATTTTTACAGGATGAAAGGCCTTGCCGCCGCTATTTTTGCACTGGGTGGGCTTGACGGAATTCAGTTTACTGCATCAGAACAACCTGGTTGGGCATTGGATATTTCTTACCGCAAAAAACACATAGGGAAACTGGCAGAAGTTAGTCCTGCAAAGCGAAAAGTTTTCGATATCAAACAACCTGTGTTTATCCTTGATATACAGTTTGCATTATTGCTGGATGCCGTAACCAAAAACAAGATCCGTTACAAAGAGGTAAATAAATTTCCTGCAATGCAGCGCGACCTGGCCATGGTTGTTAGCCGTGCCACCACTTTCGAATCAATAGAGAACACGGTTAAAAAAGCCAAAATCAGCAAACTGAAGGATATACGTTTGTTTGATGTGTTTGAAAGCGAAAAACTGGGGGCCGATAAAAAATCAATGGCCATCAGTTTTACCTTTTCCGATGATGAAAAAACCCTCACCGATAAAGAGGTAGACGGAATGGTGCAGAAATTAGTACAGGGTTTTGAAAATGAACTGGCAGCGGAGATCAGGAAATAAAACGCATGGTTCTCCGTTAATAATAAGTGCAGTAAAAATGCACATTTCTTCTGCATTGCAGTTATCTTAGACAGATGGTTGACCTCGATCTTCAAATTAAAAGCATACAGGATAAGCTTCAGCAACTGCTGAGGCTTAATAGTGTATTGCATAAGGAGAACCAGCGTTTAAAGAAAGAACTGGAAAAAGCTGGCAGCCAGAGCGAGGAAAAAGAGCAGCTAATCCAGTCTTTACAGCAAAAAATAGACACGCTGAAATTAGGCGCCGGTAATCTTAACGAAGAAGAAAAGAACGCCCTTGGGAAACGGATAGATGTTTATCTGAAAGAGATTGATAAATGCCTTGCCCTGTTAAATACATAGAAACATGCCTGAACTCATACCCGTAAATATTCTGATCGCCGACAGGAGCTACCGCCTTAAAATTGAGGCGGCGGATGAAGAAATGGTACGCAAAACAGCCGCGCTGATCAACGATAAGATCGGGGAATTTAAAACGCAGTTTGCGGGTAAAGACATGCAGGATTATGTTTCTATGGTACTTCTCTGGTTTGCTACAGAACAAAACCATTCCGGTATCGACCTCGTTAAATGGGAAGAAGCCGCCGAAAAACTCGCCTCCCTCGAAAAAATGGTCGACAAGGCCCTGGCAGATAACCAATCTTAAGGTAGAAGTTGGAGGTACGAAGTACGAATGGGTCAATGAGTAAAATCGTTCGCACTTCGTACTTCAAACCTCGTACCTCAAAGTTCGTACTTCGTACTTCCCACCTCGTACTTTTACCTATTACCCTGGTATTTAACCGCTATGGTGCGGTTGTTTATAGATAAGTTTCTACTTCGTACCTCTAACTTCGTACTTATTTAATTATCTTCGTCTTATATCATTTACTTATTACAGGAAAATGAGATGTGAACAGCGACATATTGTGAACTATTTTAAAACTTGCCAAAACAATGGACCAAACATTACTATCTATTATAATTGGTGTATCTGCACTAATTGTAGGGCTTATAGCGGGTAGGCTGATCTTTTCCAAGAACACTAAAAAACAGGTAGAAGAAGCAGAATACCAGGCTCAAAACATCCTGAAAGAAGCCGAACTCAGGGCCGAAACCATCAAGAAAGAAAAACAACTCGAAGCAAAGGAAAAATTTGTTCAGTTGAAGTCGGACTATGACCGTGATGTGATGGAGCGCAACCGTAAACTGGGCGAAACAGAGAACAGGATCAAGCAGAAAGAGATCTCTATCAACCAGAAAGAAGCTTCCTTAGATAAGCAGATCAAGGATAATGAAGTGATCAAGGAAAACCTCAATCGCCAGATAGAGGTGGTTAACCTGAAGCGCACAGAACTGGAGAAACACCAGGAAGAGCATATCCGACGCCTTGAAAAAATCGCCGGGTTAAGTGCAGAAGAAGCCAAATCTCAATTGGTTGAAAGCCTGAAAGCCGAAGCCCATTCACAGGCATTAACCCTTCAGCAGGAAATTATTGAAGACGCCAAACTCAAAGCCAATAAAGAAGCGAGGAAGATTGTGATCCAGTCTATCCAGCGCACCGCGGCTGAAGTTACCATCGAGAATACCGTAACCGTATTTAATCTGGAAACAGATGAGATCAAAGGACAGATCATTGGCCGTGAAGGGCGTAATATCCGCGCCATTGAAGCTGCCACCGGTGTTGACCTGATCGTGGATGATACGCCTGAGGCAATTATCCTCTCTTCATTCGACCCATTGCGCAGGGAGATTGCCCGTTTAAGCTTGCAGCGATTAGTATCCGATGGCCGTATCCACCCGGCAAGAATTGAGGAAGTGGTTGAAAAAACACGCCGTCAATTAGAAGAGCAGATCATGGAAATTGGAGAAAGAACTGTGATTGAAATGGGCATCCATGGCCTGCATAAAGAATTAGTTAGATTAGTGGGAAAAATGCGTTTCCGCTCTTCATACGGACAAAACCTATTAATGCACAGTCGTGAAACAGCCAATTTATGTGCTATCATGGCAGCAGAACTGGGTATGAACCCTAAATTAGCCAAACGCGCTGGTTTATTACACGATATAGGTAAGGTTCCTGATGAAGAAACTGAACTTACCCACGCCTTGCTGGGTGCCAAATTAGCCGAGAAATACGGTGAAAACCCGGCTGTGGTGAACGCTATCGGCGCCCACCACGATGAGATGGAGATGCAATACGTAATTTCTCCTATCATCCAGGCCTGTGATGCCATCAGTGGCGCCCGTCCGGGTGCACGCCGCGAGATCATGCAACAGTATCTCCAGCGTATCAAAGACCTTGAAAACCTGGCTATGGCCTATCCGGGCGTAGAAAAAGCCTATGCTATCCAGGCCGGCCGCGAGCTGCGGGTAATTGTTGAGGCTGATAAGGTTAGCGACGTAGACAGCGATAAACTAAGCTTCGAAATAGCCCAGAAAATACAAACCGAAATGACCTATCCGGGCCAGATCAAGGTTACCGTTATCAGGGAAAAGAGGGCCATCAATGTAGCGAGGTAAAAAAATTACTAATTTCTAATTATTAATTTCTAATTATTCCCTACCTTTGCCGTCCGCAAAAATAAAAAGATTATGAACGCAGCAGTTCAGTTTGTACACGACCAATTGACAACCCAGAAAACTCACCCAAGCTTTAAAGCTGGTGATAATATTACCGTTAACTATAAGATTGTTGAGGGTGGTAAAGAGCGTATCCAGAGCTTTCGTGGAGATGTGATCAAAAAACAGGGAAATGGTGCTACCGCTTCATTTACTGTTCGTAAAATATCTGATGGAGTAGGTGTGGAGCGTTTATTCCCTATCCTTTCTCCTAATATCGATTCTATTGTACTGAATAAAGCCGGTAAAGTACGCCGCGCAAAACTTTACTACCTGCGTGAACGCAGCGGTAAGAGCGCACGTATTAAAGAAAAACGCTACTAATCGATACCTGGTTTTTACCATATTAAAAGCGAAAGTTTGGTTTAACTAAACTTTCGCTTTTTTATTAGGTCTCAGGCCTGGTATTCAAATATTTATTTTAGGTCGGGACATTTGTTTTACATTAACTTTGATCCTCTTAAAACAACATTTATGGGCAACTTAGGATTTCAAGAAATATTACTGATTGCAGTAGTAGTATTAGTGTTATTCGGTGGAAGAAAGATCCCTGAATTTATGCGTGGCTTGGGTAAAGGTATCCGCGAGTTCAATGATGCTAAGAATAACGTGAAGAAAGAACTGGAAGAAGGCATGAAAGAAAAAGACCAGACTACAACACCGCAACCGTAATTAATTCTCTCTCAAAAGCATTTTAGCCTTTGTTTCGCTACACTACAATCAAAGACTATCATACCGCATTGCAGAACGGCCAAACCACTTGCGTGGAGGCCGTTCGTTATTATTTAGAGGCAATCCGTGATCGTCAGCAACTGAATGCATTCCTTGAAGTCTATCAGGAAGATGCCCTTAAACAGGCCGAAGCATTAGACTGTCAAAGAACTGAAGGGGTATCCCTTGCCCCCTTACATGGTGTGGTAGTTGGATTGAAAGATGTGATCAGTTATAAAGGCCATCACCTTTCTGCAGCATCCCATATTCTCGAAAACTTTACGGCGATATACAATGCAACAGCGGTTGAGAAACTATTAGCTGCCGGTGCCATCATTATTGGCAGGCAAAACTGCGATGAGTTTGCAATGGGTAGCAGTAATGAGAACTCTTCTTATGGGCCCGTTAAAAATGCCATAGACGAAAGCCGGGTTCCCGGTGGATCTTCCGGTGGATCGGCTGTAGCTGTTCAGGCCGGATTATGTATGGTGAGTTTGGGTAGTGATACGGGCGGTTCTGTAAGGCAGCCTGCTGATTTTTGTGGTGTGGTAGGACTAAAACCAAGCTACGGACGAATATCCAGGTACGGCCTTATCGCTTATGCCTCTTCTTTTGACCAGATCGGGATCTTTACTCATTCAGTAGAAGATGCGGCTTTGGTGCTGGAAGTGATTGCCGGGGCGGATGATTTTGACAGTACGGTATCTCCCAAAGAAGTTCCATCTTATACTTCTGCTTTAAGGAGTACCGGGAAAACGTATAAGATCGCCTATTTTAAGGAAGCGCTGGAACATCCGGGTCTGGATTCCGCTATCAGGGAGCAAACAGAGTCGTTTATCAAAAAATTAACAGAACAAGGGCATACTGTAGAAGCTATTGATTTTGAACTACTTGAGCATGTTGTTCCTACTTACTATGTTTTAACCACAGCAGAGGCTTCCAGCAATCTTTCGCGCTTTGACGGGGTAAAATATGGTTACCGTGCGCCATTAACCAATATTGATCTTACTGAGTTATACAAAGCCTCAAGAAGCCAGGGTTTTGGCAAAGAAGTGCAGCGCAGGATCATGCTGGGTACCTTTGTGCTGAGTGCGGGGTATTTTGATGCCTATTTTACTAAGGCTCAACAGGTTAGACGGCTATTGAGCGATCGTACCAGGGATATCTTTTCTCAGTACGATGCCATTATTTCGCCCACGGTACCATCTACCGCTTTTAAGATTGGAGAAAAGAGCAACGACCCGGTTGAAATGTTCCTTGCCGATATCTATACAGTTTTTGCCAACCTTGTTGGAATACCCGCTATTTCTATCCCTTTATTCAAACACCCCAATGGTCTGCCCTTCGGGCTCCAGGTTATGACTTCTCATTTTGATGAGGTATCTTTGCTGCGCCTTTCAAAACAGCTAATGGATATTTCAGAATAACCACAAAAGGCGCCAGGGTTTTTACAATGCCGCAATACCGGCCGGGCCAAATGGCCATACCCAATTAAAGACCGGATACGTATGCAATGGTTTGGAATTAATATCAATACTCCTATCTCTATCACCAAAATAAGCCTGGTGGGCTTTGCATTTATTGCAGGCAGCCTCGGCAGCATGTCGTTCAGGGATCGTTTGGTCAGCCAGGATAAACAAGATGCCGATACAACTCTATTAGATAAAAACGGATTCAAAAGCCTTTTCAGTAATAATGCCTATGACGCGTCTAAACCTTATGCGGCGCAATTAAATCCAAGGGCGGTTTCTTTTGTGCAGGAATATATCCGTAAACAGGGTAAAGAACTGGAGAAGATGAAAAGCTGGGGCAAGCCCTATTTTGATCTGTATGATAATATTCTGGCTCTGTATGGTTTGCCTAAAGAGATGAAGTACCTGAGCGTGATTGAAAGTCACCTGAGCTCAGGTCTTGTTTCATGGGCCGGAGCGGTAGGTCCGTGGCAACTAATGCCTTACGAAGCCAAAAGATTTGGTTTGCGCACAGGCAGCACAGACGACAGAACGGATTATTATAAAAGCACCCATGTAGCCGCTAAGTTGATGAAGGAATTGTATAATGAGTTTGGCGATTGGTTATTGGTAGTGGCTGCGTACAATGGTGGCCCCGGCAGGGTGCGCCAGGCTATCAGGAAAGCGGGCAGCAGGGATTTCTGGAACCTGCAATATTATTTGCCTGAAGAAACACGTAACCACGTTAAAAAATTTATCGGCACCCATTATATTTTTGAAGGAAGTGGGGGATGGACCACCATGACGGCCAGTGAAACACTGGTGCAGAAAGCAAACGTCAATAAACCGGAAGAAGTGGTTTTGAGTGCGGAAGAAAATGCCAATACCACCGTAACGGAAATTAGTGGCCGGTATAATTCTCTTATCATTACCAGCAGCCTGGCAATGGATATTGCTTTGTTCAATAAATGGAATCCCGGCTTTGATAAAACGCTGGCAGAAGGGAAAAAATATCCGATGCGCTTATACAAAGAAAAGGCTGCCATTTTTGAAGCACGTAAAGCAAGCCTGTTAATGCAATCAGTGAAGGCCTTATTGGAAGGCTCGGTTGTTTCAAAATAAATCCCCGTTACTCATCGGTTTTTAAAACGTTCCGGATGGCTTCGGCTTTTACCAGGCATTCTTCATATTCTTTTTCAGGATCGCTTTGAGAAGTAATGCCGCCCCCTACCAGGTAGGAAAGATATTTGCTGGTTGAATTATAGAGGATACTCCTGATCACTACATTAAAATCAAAATCATTACCCGGACTGATATAACCTACTGCACCGGAATAGATCCCTCTTTTTGTTTTTTCGTACTGCTCTATCAACTCCATTACTCTTCTTTTGGGAGCGCCGGTCATGCTGCCCATGGGGAAGGTGGCGTGTATAATATCTGCAAAATCAACCCCATCATTTAATTCGCCGCTGATGGTGGAGATCATCTGGTGTACCTGCGGAAAACTGTAAATGCCAAATAACTCATCCACTTTAACGGTGCCCTCTTTGCAAACGCGGCTGAGATCGTTTCGTACAAGATCAACGATCATCACATTCTCGCTCTGGTCTTTTTTGCTTTGTTGTAATTGTTTCTTAAGCGCAGCATCTGCTGCTGTATCATCAGCATCTCGTTTAAAAGTTCCTTTGATGGGTTGAGAAAGCAATTGATTCCCTTTTCGTTGCAGGTATCTTTCAGGACTTGCGCAGAGCAGGTATTTATCATCCAGTTTATAGAAAGAAGAGAAGGGGTTAGGAGAGATAGCCGTAAGTCTTTTATATAAATTCAGTGGATCAATAGTTGCCGACGATGCATAAAATTCCTGGCAAAAATTGATCTCATAACAATCGCCCCGCTGGATGTGTTTTAGTAGTTGCCCAATGGTTTGAATGTATGCTTCTTTAGTGATACGGGGCTGGATGGAAGCGGCAGATGATTTTGTATCTGTGATGGGCGTACAGTTTATAATTTCGGCAAAAATTGTTTCGGGATCTTTTGTAAAGGATGAGATGATGCACACATCTTTTTTTAGCTGCAAAACAATTTCCGGCTGAAAGAAAAATGCATCCTGAAAACCTATATGATCCGGATGGGTTGATTGCAGTGGCGCTATTTCATTCTTCAGATCATAACCGAGATGCCCGAAAAGCCAGTCGTTATTGTTTTCGCAGAACGAACGGAGTTGGGGAAGTATTTGCTGCGTGGCAGAAAATGTTTTTACAGCGCCAACTGCTGCCAGGCATTCTACTGTTTGGTAAACGGAAGGGTATTGGTGGTTATCCAGAAAGCAACAAATGTTGAACCGGTTGGCCCAGTTCAACATTTGCATTTTGGATACATTAAAATCCTGTATCGGGAAAGAGGTTGTTATTCTTTTCACATGAGAAGGAGTGGATGATCAAAAATCATCATCGTCTTCATCATCATCAAATCCACCGCTTTTATCATTAAACAGATCGAACTCTTTAAAGTCTTCATCTAGTTTAAAATCATCATCCTCGTCGCCTTTTCGCTTAGCGCCGCCGGTAGCTTTCTTGCCTTTACTTTTTGGAATATCAAATTCATCAAAATCAGGATCCCAGTCATCATCCTCTTCAGGTTTTTCCCAATCGTCATCTACTTCGTCTGCCTCGTCGTCATCATCGTCGTCATCCGACTTTGACTTTTTGGAGGATGTTTTAGACGCAGATTTTTTTGCGGATGGTTTTACATCTGCATCATCGTCGTCATCAAGATCATCATCATCTTCCTCTAATTGCTTTTTGCTTTTAGAAGATGGTTTTTCACCTGCATTTTTTGCCGGTGTAGATTTTGGTGTGGTGGATTTAATATCCTTATCAGATTTCGCTGCCATATTTTCTAATAAGATTGATTGCGTAAAATTTCAACGCAATTTATTATTAACCAAAAAAATTTTTCAATAACAAATGGAATGCCAATTCAAACTATACGTGAACTATCTGTTCACGGCCGGGTCCGTTAGAAACGTATTTAACCGGAGCGCCCACATAGTTATTAATAAAGTTAATATAAGTATTCATAACCTCAGGTAATGCCGCTGACTCTTTAATGGCGGTAGTGTCCATATTCCATCCGGCAAACTTCTGCAATATAGGTTCAATTTTTGCACGAGACATCTGGAAAGGAACTTCTTTGGTTTCTTTTCCGTCTACATTGTAGGCTGTACAAACTTCCAACTCTTTAAATGCATCCAGTACATCGGCTTTGGTCATGATGATCTGGGTTACACCATTGATCATGCAGGCAAACCTGAGTGCTACCAGGTCAATCCATCCGCAACGGCGGGGTCTTCCGGTTGTAGCGCCAAATTCGTTACCGACCTTCCTTAATTCTTCACCTGTTGCATCGTGCAATTCACTTGGGAAGGGTCCGCTTCCAACTCTTGTGCAATAAGCTTTTGTTACACCCATTACTTCGTTGATCTGTTTTGGCGATACGCCTAAACCGGTACATACACCTGCAGAAATGGTGTTTGAAGAAGTTACAAAAGGGAATGTTCCGAAATCAATATCCAGCATGCTACCCTGGGCACCTTCGGCCAATACTTTTTTACCGGCACTAATCTGGTCGTTGATGAAATATTCGCAATTGATTACGTTCAGTGTTTTCAGGAATTCCAGGGCCTCAAAAAACTCTTCTTCCCATGCAGAAATGTCTTCGATAAAATGAAAATTATCCAGCAGTTTCTGATGTTTCAGGCGGAGCTTGATGTATTGGGAGGTGAAATTTTTATCTAATAGATCACCAACGCGCAAAGCATTTCTGCCGGTCTTGTCCATATAAGCCGGCCCGATTCCTTTTAAGGTAGAACCGATTTTGCCTTCGCCTTTCGACAGTTCAGAAGCTTTGTCCAGTGCGCGGTGTGTAGGAACAATAATATTTGTTCTTTGAGAAATGAACAGGTTCTTTTTTACATCAATTCCATACGCGGCTACTGCGTCGCATTCTCTTTTTAAAGTAACGGGATCAAGTACTACGCCATTACCTATCACATTTATTTTATTCTGGTGGAAAATGCCGGAAGGGATCTGGTGCAGTACCATTTTTTTCCCATCAACATACAATGTGTGGCCTGCATTGGGTCCGCCCTGGAAACGGGCAATGATATCATAATTGGGTGCGAAATAGTCTACAATTTTACCCTTTCCTTCATCTCCCCATTGTAAACCTAAAATAACATCTACCATAAAATTTATTTGAATCGCAACAAAAATAAGCGATGGCTATGAGTAAAACCTAATAACACAAAATTAAATATCCGTCTTTGGTAAAGTATGTGGGTAAATTAATGGTCAGGATATATTTTCCGTATCAAAACGATCAACTGTTTGTATTCCGTGAAGTGATTTTAAACGGGCAACCAGTTCTTCCAGTTCTTCTTTGTCGTGTACAAATACCTTGATCGTTCCCTGGAACATGCCTTCTTTCGATTCGATGGTAAGTCCGGCAATATTTATGCGCAGGTCGCCACTGATCACATTAGTGATCTTATTAATGACTCCCACATCATCCAGTCCGAGAATCTTTAACCCGGTAAGGAAGGATATTTCTTTATTCTTGGCCCATTTTGTTTTTACTACCCTATGCCCGTAGTTAGCCATTAGCTGCGCAGCATTAGGGCAATTGATCCGGTGAATAATCAAGCCTTTACCTGTACTCACAAAACCAAATACATCATCGCCCGGAATGGGGTGGCAGCATTTGGCAAGTGTGTACATGATCTTATCGCTGCTTTCCCCAAAGATGATTAGCTCAGAATCTTTTTTGTTATAATGATTTTTATGATGTGTGTTGTCTACATGAACTTCTGTTACTGTTGGTTTTGGTTTGGGTATTTCTATCTTATCGCCCAATACCTGGAAATCTTTCAGTTCTTTTAAGTCGATGGCTTTGGTAGCTATCTTATAATGCAGATCAAGCGGCGAAGCCATTTTATAGAACTGCACCAGTTCATCAATATTATACTGGCTGTAAGCTGCACCGAGCGCTTCTAATTTACGGTGCAGGGTATATTTACCGTCTTCGGCCACTTTTCTTTTTTCTTCACGCAGCGCATCTTTGATCTTGCTTTTGGCTTTGGCGGTAACCACCATATTCAGCCAGTCTTCGGATGGCTTTTGTTTGTTACTGGTGATGATCTCTATCTGGTCGCCGCTGCGCAGTTTATGACTGATGGGCACCAGTTTATGGTGCACTTTGGCGCCGATACATTTGGTGCCAATGGCCGAGTGGATGGAGAAAGCAAAATCCAGTGCGGTACTGCCGGTGGGCAACATCTTTACTTCGCCCTTGGGGGTGTATACATAAATTTCTTCGGCAAGGAATGAGGTTTTAAAGTCCTGCAGAAAATCAACGCCATCCGTATCCTGTGTACTCAGTACTTCGCGTATCTGTCCAAACCATTTATCAAACCTGTCTTCATCATTGCTACCCTCTTTGTATTTGTAGTGGGCGGCAAGGCCTTTTTCGGCAATCTCATTCATCCGTTTGGATCTGATCTGTACCTCCACCCATTTTCCCTGTGGCCCCATTACAGTTGTGTGCAGGGCTTCATATCCGTTATTCTTGGGATTGCTTAGCCAGTCTCTCAAGCGTTCCGGTGCAGGGGTATATTCATCTGTGATGAGTGAGTAAACTTTCCAGCAATCTTCTTTTTCTTTTTCGGGTGTTGAATCGAGTATTACGCGGATGGCAAACAGGTCGTATACTTCTTCAAAAGCCACCCCTTTCTTTTTAATCTTATTCCAGATAGAGTGAATGCTTTTGGGCCGGCCATAGATGTCAAAACTAAAATCACTTGCTGCCAGCTTTTCTTTTAAGGGGCGGATGAATTCGTTTATATAACGGGTTCTCTCTCTTTTTGTTTCTGCCAGTTTGCGGGCTATCTCGCGGTAGGCCTCGGGTTCCATGTATTTCATGGAGAGATCCTCAAGTTCCGTTTTAATATTATACAATCCCATCCTGTGCGCCAGTGGGGCATAAACCCAAACTGTTTCGGATGCGATCTTCAGTTGTTTCTCACGCTTCATGTGGTCAAGCGTACGCATATTGTGTAAACGGTCGGCCAGTTTGATCAGGATAACCCTCGGGTCGTCGGTAAGTGTAAGTAAGATTTTTTTAAAATTCTCAGCCTGCTGACTGGTATTGGTATCCATCACGTTGGATATCTTGGTCAGTCCGTCAACAATTTTGGATATTTCGTGGCCAAATTCCCTGTCAACATCTTCGAGTGAGATATCGGTGTCTTCAACTGTATCATGCAGCAAAGCACAAATGGTACTTCTTACGCCAAGTCCTATTTCTTCTACACAGATCATGGCCACTGCCAGCGGATGAATGATATATGGCTCGCCGCTTTTGCGCCGCATGGTTTTATGCGCTTCTGCCGCCATCTGGAATGCCTGGCGGATCAGTTCTTTATCACCTTTTTTCAACTTGGGCCTGAGGCTCCGCAGCAGGGCACGGTAATGCCTGATGATCTCTTTTTTTTCCTGCTCCTCGTTGAGGTTGTATTTGGGTAAAACAGGGTCCATTATCGTTTCCGGTGCTTGATCCATATGAGTAGCGAATATACGAAGGATGAGGGAGTCTGTGGGAGTCTGTGGAGTTTGGAGTTTGGAGTTTGGAGTTTGGAGTTTGGAGTTTGGAGTTTGGAGTTTGGAGTTTGGAGTTTGGAGTTTGGAGTTTGGTCTGATGAATTAATAAAGATACACACTCCCCCATTCACCATTCACTATTGCCCATTCAGCACTCACGCCTCCCGAAATTTTCCACAATCGGCAAATCCCCTGCGGCCATACTTACTACCTTTGTCCACTACCATGAGTGAAACGCAGAAAAAGAAAGTATTTGATGTATCGTTGCTGGGCAGGGTTTTCCGTTTTGTTAAACCATACCGGTCTTTTTTTTATATTAGCCTGATACTGGCTATTGTAATGGCTGCTTTTGCACCCATTCGGCCTTACCTGATCCAGCTTACACTTGATAAAGCAACAGGTAAAGCCGTTAATGTTCCGCATTGGCTGGAGATGTTTTTATTTAAAACAGATCTTTCAGATGCCACTAAATTCATTATTGCAGTAAGCATTTTCCAGGTCATCTTTTTATTTGTAGAAACCACGATCCGCTTCCTGTTTACATTTATTACGGCCTCCATGGGACAGAGTGTGGTGAAAGACATGCGCAATGCGGTCTACAGCAAGATCATCAGCCTAAACCTGAGCCAGTTTGATAAAACACCCATCGGAACACTCACCACCCGAACTATTAATGATATTGAAAGTATTAATGATATTTTTTCCGACGGATTGATACCTATCATTGCCGACCTGCTTACTATTATCATTACACTGGCAACCATGTTCTGGATAGACTGGCGCTTAACACTGATCAGCCTTGTGCCTTTTCCACTCATGATTTTGGCTACTTATTATTTTAAGGAGAGTGTAAACAAAAGTTTTATCCGTGTAAGAAATGCTGTGGCGGCGCTGAATGCGTTTGTGCAGGAGCATATTACCGGCATGCAGGTGGTGCAGGCATTTGCAGCAGAAGAAAGAGAATCTGATAAATTTAAAAAGATCAATGCCGAACACAGGAACGCCAATATCAAAGCCATCTTTGCTTATTCTGTTTTCTTTCCGGTGGTAGAGGTGGTGCTGGCAATCAGCACCGGTTTATTGGTATGGTGGGTTGCAGGGCGAACTTTAAATGCAGGTTTGCTGGTGGCTTTCATCTTATACCTGAACCAGATCTTCCGTCCGCTCAGGGTTATAGCCGATAAGTTCAATGTATTGCAGATGGGCATGATTGCTGCAGAACGTGTATTTAAAGTGCTGGATAATGAAGATGTAACACCACCTTCTTCTCCGGATGCGTATAACCCGGCCCATATAGAAGGAAGGATTGATTTTACAGGAGTATCATTCGGATACACAGCAAATAATTATGTGCTGAAGAATATCAATTTCAGTGTGAAAGCAGGGGAAACCGTTGCCTTGGTTGGGCATACAGGCAGTGGTAAAACTTCTATCATCAGTTTATTGAACCGCCTTTATCATATTCAGGAAGGAGAGATACTGATAGACGGTATTACTATTGAAGATTACAAGTTAGACACTTTGCGTAAAGGGATAGGCGTTGTTTTGCAGGATGTTTTTCTGTTCTCCGGTTCAGTGATGGATAATATTACGCTACGCAATCCCGAGATCTCACGCAAACAGGTGATTGATGCCGCCAAAATGATCGGGGTACACGATTTCATCATGCAGTTGCCAAACGGTTACGACTACGATGTGATGGAAAGAGGGAGTACCCTTAGCCTGGGACAAAGGCAATTATTGTCGTTCATCCGTGCCCTTCTGTACAACCCCGCCATACTGATACTGGACGAAGCCACCTCTTCTATCGATACCGAAAGTGAATTATTAATAGAAAAAGCCACCGACGCGCTGATCTCCGGACGAACATCCATCGTTATAGCCCACAGGCTCTCCACCATCAGAAAGGCAAATAAAATTATTGTACTTGACAAAGGGGAAGTGAAAGAAATGGGTACCCACGAAGAGCTATTGGTGTTAGGGGGATTTTATGCTAAATTGCATGAGATGCAGTTTGATAAAAAGAAGGCTGTATTAGTGTAAAGCTTATGCCGGAAATCAAAAATATTGTGAATGAACCGGATGCCTTGTATGAAAAGGTTGAGATGGAACAACTGCGGACTAGCTTGAAACGAAGTTATAAAGAACGTTTTCTAATGGCTACTACTTTATACAAAGTGCAACAAACCCTTAAAAAGGCAAAGATTACACATAAGCCTTATACCTTAGAAAAATAGCCACACCTATATGGATATTTTTGATGATGAAATCCTCTTATTCTGGAAATCGCTGAAGGAGAAGGGGGTAAAATATATTATGGTTGGTGGTTATGCCACTAACATGCATGGTTATCAACGTTATACGGGGGATATGGATATCTGGATTGAGGATACCCCCGGGAATAGAGATTGTTTACGGCTTGCGTTTAGTCATTATGGCATGGGCGATTTCCCCATGCTGGCAACTCTTCAATTCATTCCTGGATGGACCAATTTTAGCCTTAATAACGGGCTTACCCTGGATGTAATGGTGGATGTAAAAGGGTTGGAACAATATTCTTTTGATGAATGTTTGGAAATTGCCACTATAGCTGATATAGATGGTGTTGAGGTACCCTTTTTACATATAAACCACCTGATTGCGTCAAAAAAAGCAGCCAACAGGCCTAAAGACCAGATTGACGTGATATATCTGGAGAAAATCAAAGAATTACAGGAAAATAAGGGTGATTCCGGACGTTGATATTTTTCTCCATTTTCTACCCTTTCATGTAGGCTTTTCACCCCCTTCCCCCTATCTTTGCCGCAAATTTAGAAATAGGTATGGCCTGTAGAACTGTGAAATTATTACTGGTAGCGACTTTCAGCCTTTTTGCTATTGCTTTTTCAACCCCTTTGATTGCTCAGGACTCCCTCCGTCACGTGGAAGCCACTGAAGCGCATGCCGCAGCGGGCCATGAAGAGAAAAAAGAAGGATTTAACGCCGCCGAAGTGATCTTTGGCCACATCCTGGATAACCACGAATTCCATTTTACAGAATACCACGACAGTGAAGGTAAAGTACACCATGTATCACTGCCTTTGCCTATCATTTTGTATTCAAAAGAAAGAGGTTTAACCGCTTTCATGTCTTCTAAATTTGAACATGGAGAAACTGCTTACAACGGATATAAAATTGAAGAAGAGAAAATAGTAGCAGTAAAGGAAGATGGAGCAGTTGAAGAATCAGTTAAAGTATACGATCTCTCATTAACCCGTAACGTGGTGCAGATGATTATTGCACTGATCATTTTAACATGGTTAATGGTGTCTATTGCTAATGCTTACAAGCGTGGTGAAGGTGTTAAGTCTGCCCCCAAAGGCAAGCAGAACCTGCTGGAGCCTGTTATCACTTTTGTTCGTGATGAAGTGGCTAAGCCTAACCTTGGCCATAAGTATGAAAAATATCTGCCTTACCTGCTTACCACCTTTTTCTTTATCCTGATCAATAATATTTTTGGCCTGATACCCGGTACCGCTAACGTTACCGGTAATATTGCTTTTACAGTTGTGCTGGGACTTATTTCTTTTGTAGTAATTGTTTTCAGTACCAACAAACATTTCTGGGGCCATATATTTAACCCGCCTGGTGTTCCCGGTTTTGTAAAACCTATCCTGGTATTGGTTGAATTCCTGGGTGTGTTTATTAAGCCTTTCGCATTGATCATTCGTTTGTTCGCGAACATGGTTGCAGGGCACATCATCATCATTTGTTTGATTTCATTGATTTTTATATTCGGTCAGATGAGCAGTGTAGCCGGCTGGGGTACCACACCTGTAGCCATTGGTTTTACTGTGTTCATTTATATGATCGAGGTATTGGTTGCATTCTTACAGGCATTCATCTTTACCAACCTGACAGCAGTATTTATCGGGGCGGCATTTGAAGGCGAACATCATGAAGAAGCGGCACATCATTAATTAGTTTTTTTTAACTGTAAATACAACGATCATGAGTTTGATGACAATTTTGTTGGATGGTACTGCTAACGCGGGTGGTGCAATCGGTGCAGGTTTAGCTGCAATCGGTGCAGGTTTAGGTATCGGCCAGATTGGTAAAGGTGCTGTAGAAAGCATCGCACGCCAGCCTGAAGCTATGAACGACATCCGTGCTAACATGATCCTGGCTGCTGCCCTTGTAGAAGGTGCTGCATTGTTCGGAATCATCGTAGGCTTCCTGGCAATGGTTTTGAAATAAGCCATTGTTCAAAAATTAATACTGCACCTGAAGTACAGGACGGAGGGTGCAGTTTTTTACCCCCCCCAACCCCCTAAAGTGGGAGTTGAGAGAGACAGTTAACTATTTAGTTTTAAACAATCCGTTAAACACGGACATAGGAGAATAACTTATGAAATTGCTTACACCGGATCCGGGGTTGTTATTATGGACCCTGCTTGCATTTTTAATTGTTTTCTTCATCCTGAAGAAAATGGCCTGGCCTGCTATTATTAAAGGGCTGAAAGACAGGGAACAAAGTATCAGCGATGCCATTGCTACTGCTGAGAAAGTGAAACTGGAAATGGCTGCTTTAAAAAATGAGAATGAAGCTTTGATGGCCCAGGCCCGCGAAGAACGCAGCATCATGATCAAAGAAGCTAAAGAGCAAACCCTTAAAATGATCAGCGAAGCGAAGGACAAAGCAAAGGGCGAATACGACCGTATTGTTGCTGATGCACAGGTAGCCATCGCGCAGCAAAAAAATGCGGCTTTAACTGAAGTGAAGAACCATGTAGGTGCTTTGGTGATTGAAGTAAGTGAAAAAATATTACGTCGTGAACTGAGCAATAAAGGAGAACAGGAAAAATATATTAATCAGTTAGCAGAAGAAGCGAAACTGAATTAATTTGAAAATTTGAAAATTTGAAAATGATCAACAAAAACAATTTTCAAATTTTCAAATTGATCATTTTCAAATTTTCAAATTGATCATTTTCAAATTGAAATAAATGCCCAATCCACGTTTAGCAAACAGGTATGCGAAAAGCTTGATTGACCTTTCTACGGAAAAAGGCCAGTTAGAAGCAGTGTATGCCGATATGAAATATTTACAGGCTGTTTGTAAAGCCAGCAAAGAATTTGTAGCGCTTTTGAAAAGCCCCATTATCAAGAACGATCAAAAAAATGCAATCGTTTCGGCTGTAACTAAAGGGAAGGTAAGTGAGCTGACTTCTGCTTTCAATACCCTGCTGGTGAAGAAAGGACGTGAAAGCGACCTGCCTGAAATAGCTTTTGCTTTTATTGATCTGTATAACGAGCTGAAAGGAATACACAGGGTTAAATTAACTACAGCAGTAGCAGTAAGTGATGAGTTGAAAAAATCCATTGAGACAAAAGTAAAAGGCGGACAGGGTTTTGGTTCAATTGAACTGGAAACGGTGACAGATGAAAAACTGATCGGCGGGTTTGTACTTGAGTTTAATAATAAACTGATAGATGCAAGCATCCTTCGTGATTTGAAGGATATTAAAAAACAGTTCTCTAAAAACCTGTTTGTTCAAAGCATCCGATAATTTTTACGAATATTTAAACGAATAACTTTAAAAGAATATAGATCATGGTAAACATTAAACCAGATGAAATATCAGCGATACTGAGGCAGCAGCTCAGCAATTTTAATGCTTCCGCTGACCTTGAAGAAGTTGGTACCGTATTGCAGGTGGGTGATGGTATTGCCCGTGTATATGGACTGAACGGCGTACGCAGTGGTGAGCTGGTAGAGTTTGAAAATGGTGTTAAAGCCATTGCACTTAACCTGGAAGAAGACAATGTGGGTGTGGTATTGATGGGTGAAAGTGGCGAGATCAAAGAAGGCGCCAAAGTAAAAAGAACCGGACAGATCGCTTCTATCAAAGTAGGAGAAGGAGTGGTTGGACGTGTTATTAATACCCTTGGTGAACCAATTGATGGTAAGGGTCCGTTAACAGGTGAGTTGTACGAAATGCCACTGGAGCGTAAAGCGCCGGGCGTTATCTATCGTGAGCCGGTTAAAGAACCACTGCAAACCGGTATCAAAGCAATTGATGCGATGATTCCTATTGGCCGTGGCCAGCGTGAGTTGGTAATTGGTGACCGCCAGACCGGTAAAACCGCTATCTGCGTAGATACCATTATTAACCAGAAAGAATTTTATGATGCAGGTAATCCTGTATACTGTATATATGTTGCTATTGGACAGAAAGCATCAACTGTTGCCGGTGTGATGAAAACACTGAGCGATAATGGTGCTATGGCTTACACAACTATTGTGTGTGCTTCTGCCTCTGATCCTGCTCCATTGCAGTTCTACGCACCATTTGCGGGTGCAGCGATAGGAGAGTTCTTCCGTGATACCGGCCGCCCTGCTTTGATTATTTATGATGACCTGTCAAAACAAGCGGTTGCTTACCGTGAGGTTTCACTGTTGCTGAGAAGGCCTCCCGGACGTGAAGCGTATCCTGGTGACGTATTCTATCTGCACAGTCGTTTATTGGAAAGAGCTGCGAAAGTTATTGCCAATGATGATGTGGCAAAGAATATGAACGACCTTCCTGCTTCAATCAAACACCTTGTAAAAGGTGGTGGATCTTTAACCGCTTTACCAATTATTGAAACACAGGCGGGTGATGTATCTGCGTATATCCCAACTAACGTGATCTCCATCACCGATGGACAGATCTTCCTTGAGGGTAACCTGTTTAATGCTGGTATCCGTCCGGCTATTAACGTGGGTATCTCAGTAAGTCGTGTGGGTGGTAATGCGCAGATCAAATCAATGAAGAAAGTAGCAGGTACTTTAAAACTTGATCAGGCCCTTTACCGTGAGCTGGAAGCTTTCTCTAAATTTGGTGGCGACCTGGATGCGGCTACTAAGAATGTAATTGATAAAGGCGCCCGTAACGTGGAAGTGTTGAAGCAATTGCAATACTCACCTATGTCGGTTGAAAAACAGGTAGCCATTATTTACCTGGGTACACAAGGTTTATTGAAAGATGTAGCCGTAAGAAAAGTGAAAGAATTTGAAGCACATTTCTTAACTGAAATGGAAAACAAATTGCCTGATGTACTGGCTGAATTTAAAAAAGGACAATTGAATGATGCAAGCCTGGAGAAAATGGTAACATTGGCTAAAGGATTGATGGCATCGTACAAATAAGATCGCGGATTTCGCGGATTTTAATATGATTTTGATGATGGCCCGCTCAGTTTGAGCGGGCTTTTCTATGCCACTGAATTGATCCACAGATACGTCAGTCGACTATAAAGAATTGGAAATCAATACATGAAAAAATTTATATATAATATTTAGTAATTAATTTGGTTTATAAAATAAACTACTCTATGTTTGTTCTGTCAAATCAAAACGAAGATGAAAAAACTAACAATCCTGTTGATCACCATTATATCAGCAGGCTGGGTAAATGCCCAAACCAGGATTGCCGGAACAGTGAAAGATAACCGGGGGCATATTATTATAGGTGCAAGTGTTGCCGTAAAAGGGTCGTACGATGGCGGGGTGAGTGATTCTGCCGGCCATTTCTCTTTTAAAACCTTCGAAAAAGGCGCACAGATCATTTTGGCCACAAACATCGGTTACAAATCTGCTGAACAAAATGTGGTGATAGAAAAAGAAATAACTGATCTGCAGTTTGGTCTTAAAGAAGAAGTAAATGAACTGAAAGCTGTAACGGTAACTGCCGGGAGCTTTGAAGCCGGCGACAGAAAGAAAGCAGCTACGGTATTGAGTTCATTAGACGTGGTAACAACAGGCGGCGCCAATGCCGATATTTCTGCAGTAGTAAAAACATTACCCGGTGCCCAGCAGGTGGGTGAGCAGGAAGGGCTGTTTGTGCGTGGTGGCGCCGGTTACGAAACCAAACAATTTATTGATGGAACGTTGGTGAACAATCCGTATTTCAGCAGTGTACCCGACCTGGCGCAGCGTGGCAGGTTTTCTCCTTTCTTATTTAAAGGCACAGTGTTTAGTACCGGTGGCTATTCTGCATTGTACGGGCAGGCTTTGTCTTCTGCACTGATATTAGAGAGCGTGGATGTTCCGGAGCGTTCAGAAGCAAGCGCTTCTATCTCACCCATATTTCTTGGTGGTGCATTACAAAAAGTAGCCAAAGACAAAAAATCATCCTGGGGTGTGCAATATAATTATACCAATGTGGCCGCCTTGTTTGCAGTTGTTCCGCAAACACCGGACTATTTTAATATTCCCATATACCATGCGGCAGATGCCAATTTCCGGATCAAAACAAAATCCGGTGGTATTGTTAAATATTATACCACCTTTTCTGCCAACCAGTTGGGTTTGCGCAGGCCGAATATTGACGACCCCTCTTTAAAGAATGCATTTGCTTTAAAAAACACCAACTGGTATAATAACCTTAGTTGGCGCGAGAACCTGGGCCATGGCTGGAAAATGAATCTGGGACTGAGTTTCAGCACAGATCATAATGATATCACGAATGAAATTCAGAATCAGCAAAACCAGCATGTAGTAACCGGGTTGAACTGGATAGACAGTACAAACCTGAATCTGACAACACAAGGAGACCTGAGCCAGATTAAAGCGGTGTTTGATAAAAGATTAAGCGGTATCAGTGTGATCCGTTTTGGCGGAGAGTATCAGTACAATTATAACAAGAGCATTTATAATGGTTATCATGGATTACTGCCAGATCATTTTAAAGCGGTATTCAGTGAAGCTGATCTATATATCACCAACGCATTGGCAGCCAAGGTTGGCGTAAGGTTTGAACAATCATCGTTGATCAGTAAAACCAATATCGCACCAAGGTTATCGCTTGCCTATAAAACAGGAAAAGGTGCCCAGATGAGTATTGCTTTTGGAACTTTTTATCAAAAGCCTGAAAATATGTACCTGTATACCACCACCAATTTCGGGTACACCAAAGCCACGCATTATATCATCAATTATTTAAAGAATACCTCTTTGCAGACTTTCAGAATTGAAGCGTTCTATAAAAAATACGAAGACCTGGTAAAAACTTATCCAACGTTTAACAATGACGGATCCGGGTATGCAAAAGGAATTGAATTGTACTGGCGTGATAAAAAAACCATACAGGGACTGGATTACTGGGTAAGCTATTCATACCTGGATACCAAACGCGATTACCTGAATTTTCCAAACCAGATGCAGCCAAATTTTGCTGCAAAACATACAGCATCATTGGTGATGAAAAGGTTTGTTACCAAATGGAACACAGGGTTCAACTTCACGTATTCTTATGCAACAGGCAGACCTTATTATAACCTGGTGAAGAACGGCGTTAAATATGATGTTGCAGATATGGGTAAAACAATCGATTACCATTCGCTTGGGTTTAGTATGAACTATTTAAAATCGATGGGAAAAGCATATGCAGTGTTTGTTGCATCGGTAACCAATGTATTTAACAGTAAACAGGTTTTCGGTTATAATTATTCGCACGATGGTTTGCGTAAAGAGTCTGTCACACCCGCAGCACCACGTGTTTTTTTCGTGGGTATGTTCCTGAGCTGGGGTGTTGACAGGAGACAGGATGCTATTAATAATAATTTATAACACAATCATCATTCATTCATTAAATCCTTATTTATGAACACTGAACAACAGGAAGATGAACAACTCTGGCAAATTGCCCAGGCAAGGGCATCGTTCCGCAAGCACCTGTTCACTTACGCGGTACTGAATGCTTTTTTAACCGCTATCTGGTTCTTTACAGCGGGGCCGGGCACAAGTTTCTGGCCTATCTGGGGAATACTGGGTTGGGGTATTGCACTTGCATTTCAATACAATAGTGCATACAATACCGGGGGCAACCAGGATGTACAGCAGGAATTCGAGAAATTAAAAAACAAACAATTATAATCAAACAACAAAACCATTTTTATGAAACAGTTATTAGTAATCGTTAGTATGTTCTTTTGCGGCATGCTTGCTGCACAACCATCAGCTTCAAAATATGAAGGAGCAATGGCCAAAGGATTAGAGCAATTAAAAGCGGCCAAATCACCAGAAGATATGAACACTGCCGCTGCTTTTTTTGAAAGAGTAGCTGACGCTGAAAAAGACAAATGGCTGCCTTATTATTATGCAGCTTATGCCAACTATTTAACCGGATGGATGAACCCTAAAGCCGATAAAGATAAGGTTGCTGAAAAAAGCAAAGACCTTATTGCCAAGGCAGAAACATTAGAGCAAAATAATTCAGAACTTTTTTGCCTGCGCCAGATGGTGGCCATTCAGCAGATGACCGTTGACCCGATGAGCCGCTGGCAAACATATGGAGTAGAAGCTAACAATGCCGTAGCCAAAGCCAAAAGTGCAGACCCAAATAACCCGCGCGCCTATTTTATTGATGCTCAATATTGGAGAAATGTACCTGAAGCTTTTGGTGGTGGTAAAGAGGTATCCAAAAAACTTGTTGAGAAGGCATTAGAATTGTATAAAACATTTAAGCCAGCATCACCCTTGCATCCGGTGTGGGGCAAAGAAGAAGCGGAGCAACTATTGGCCACTTGCAGGTAAGCGCTTTTCTGGAATATTATTTACAGTGTTAAACTTGTCAAAATATTGTTTTTAAGTAAGGATAAAATTTGTAGGTTGCTTAATATTTTTTTTATGACAAACAGAAAATTCCGGTGCATACTAGTATTGCTTATTTTTTTGACCATTCTGGATAAATCCTTTTCACAAAACGAGAAACGATTTAATGAATTGATAATAAAATTTGATACAGCCACCGTTGCAAGCACTTATAAAAATATAGCTGATTCTTTTATTAATTATTCGAGCCATGATGTGACACAGTGGGTGAAACAATATTACTATGCGCTATGTAATATCAATTTTGGCAGAAAGATTTTTTTTAGCAAAAAGAAAAATGCTGATAAAATATTTGATAGCTGTATGCTGAATGCTGAAAATGCGATTAATGCTATTTCTGAATTTAAGATTAATAACTCGGAATTTTCGTTTCTTCAATATTTTTACTTACAATCACAATTGTTGCAAATAGGATATGATCAATCTAAAATGGTTACCTACGGAAAAGAAACACAAAGATTGCTTGAAGAAATGTATAATTTGGATCCTAATAATCCAAGATATTATTTTATTACAGCGAAAAATGCAATGTTTAAATCGAATAGCACAGAGAGTAGAGCGGATGCTATTGAGCTATTAGACAAATCCCTAAGCCTTTTTATGGAATCTTATAAAGTTGAAAACAACTTATTTAAATGGGGGTATTTCGAGGCGTTACGTGTTAAGAAGGCAAACAAATAGTTTTTTTTTATATTTTAAAAAATAACTATATTGTGTGTTCACCAAATTTTTTTTTATGAAAACCAAATTTTTGTTTACAAGCTTTTTAGCAAGTCTTTTTGTAATTTTTTCAAGTTTTGCCATTTCCCCGACTGTTTCTGTAGAAACAAGAATTGCTAATAAGACTAAAGAATTATTGCAAACATTTCGCAAGACTTTTGTTGGCAAAACAAAAGAAGAAGTAAATTTTATTGTTAGTTCTTATGTTAAGGCTAATAATAAAGAGATTTTTTTAAAAAAATCAATAGTCAACTATTCGGTTGTTACTTCGCAGATTGAAGAACTTAGATTTCTTATGAAAGATCTGTCAAAAGGTGAAAAGTTTCAAAAAATGTCAAAAAGCGAAAAAATGGCTTACCTTGATAAAACGTTGAATCTGCTTTTGCCAGAATGTCAAATGAATTACGCATATGGCTTAGCCGGTTGCGCTAACTATGCTCAACAATTTATCAATGAAGGATTTTACGACATTGCTCAGCAACAATATCAGTCATGCATGCTTGAATGCTTGATGGTTAGAGCAATTTGCGAAGCAGGGCTTTAATAATTTTAAAAGTAAGGGCTAATTTTAGCCCTTACTTTTAAAATTATAGTTTAAAATTTAAACTAATCTGCAAATTATTAGATTGATTTTGGCTAAGTATATAACTTGTATTTATGGATAACGATAAAGACCTTTCGCCACTTGAAAGTCTGCAGTTGATTCAGACAATGATCAAAAAGACTAAAGGCGCAGTAGCCGACGATAGTTTTTATTATTTATTATGGGGCTGGCTGGTATTTGCCTGTTGTATTGCCGAGTTTATACTGAAAGTATATTTCGATTACCCCAATCATTATATTGTTTGGTGGTTGATGCCGGTGGGTGGTATTGTTTCATGGATATATGGTACAAGGCAGGCTAAACAGCAGCCGGTGAAGACTTTTGTTAGTGAGGCTATGGACTATGTTTGGCTTGCACTGGCTATTGCTTTCTGTACTTTGATTTTTATTAATGTTGGTGCCCAATCCTGGCAAACAGTTTTTACCTATTATATACTGCTTTATGCAATAGGCACTTTTGTAAGCGGATGCCTGTTACGTTTCCGCCCATTGATCATTGGCGGGTTGTCTAATTTTGTCATATCGGCTGTTTCTATCAGGTATAGCTTCGATTATCAACTGCTGTTTGGCGCTTTTGCAATCCTTACCAGCTATATTATTCCGGGACATCTTTTACGGATCCGGTTTAGAAAACATAAAAATTAAGTCATGCCTGAAGAAAAAAAATTGTCGGAAAAAGAGAGTCTTGAACTGATCGCGTCAATGATCAATAAGGCAAAGAATTCATATATCGAATCCGGCTTTGGCCCGTTGCTTTGGGGAACCTTGATCACTTTTTGTAGTTTGATGACCTATGCCCAGATAATATTTCATTTTACGATCGGGTTTGATATATGGCTGCTTTCTTTGCTTGCACTGATACCACAGATTTATTTTAGCTGGCGGGCTAAACAGCAGAAAAATTTTACAAGACATGATGAAACTGCTATGAACTATGTGTGGTCAACTTTTGTGATCTGCATATTTTTTCTTTCCTTTTATAATTATAAAACCCAGCCTGAATATAGTGTTGCCTTGTATATGATGATCTATGGCGTGCCAACATTTATAACCGGAGGAATACGGAAATTTCTGCCAATGATCATAGGAGGGGTTATCTGCTGGGTTTGCAGTATTGCCAGTTTTTACACCGGCTTTGCAAACGGAATGCTGCTGATGGCTATATCTGCCGCTTCTGCATGGTTGATCCCCGGAATTATTTTACGTAAACGATACCTCAAGCTGAAGAATGTTTAAAGAGCTAGACCCGATATTACATTCACAACTAAGACTTGCCGTGATGAGCCTGCTCATTGCTGTAAAGGAGGCTGAGTTTACCTATATCAAAGAAAAAACCAATGCTACGGCTGGTAACCTCAGCGTACAGGTACAAAAACTAAAAGAGGCTGGTTATATTGAGGTGGTGAAACAATTTAAAGACAACTACCCACAAACCACCTGTAAGATCACACCTGTTGGTGTGGAAGCTTTTGAAGCCTATGTACAGGCATTACAGCAGTATTTACATGCGGGGAAGGGTTAGGGTTGGGAGTTTGGAGTTAAGAGAGAGATCAGGTAATACAAATCCTTACTGATTACTCACTACTCACCACTGACCACTCACCACTGACGCCTCACGATTCACGCCTCACGCAGATATTTCACCTTTCTTTTCTAAACCGCTTACTTACCTTTGGTATTATACTGTACCATGCAAGCAATAGTAAACGTAAAAGGCCTTACCAAACAATTCAAACACCTTACTGCAGTTAAGGATCTTTCATTTTCAGTGAATGAAGGGGATGTGTATGGTTTTCTGGGACAAAACGGTGCAGGTAAAAGTACCACCATACGGATGTTGCTCACACTGATTGAACCAACAGCCGGTGAAGTGGAAATATTCGGACAAAAACTAACCACACACCGTAACGCGATATTGCGCGAAGTGGGTGCGGTGATTGAGAAACCCGATGTTTATAAATATCTCTCTGCCTACGAAAACCTGAAACTCTTTGCAAGATTAAGTGGTGTGAAAGTATCTTCCGAAAAATTAATGGCGCAACTTGACCAGGTGGGTCTGGCCACACGTGCAAAAGATACGGTTAAAACATTTTCGCAGGGGATGAAACAGAGGCTGGGTATTGCTATTGCACTGGCGCATGATCCCAAACTGATCATTCTTGATGAACCAACCAACGGACTTGACCCGCAGGGGATAGCCGATATCAGAAACCTGATACTGCACCTGAGCCGCGACCTGAAGAAAACACTGATCGTTTCATCACACCTGTTAAGCGAAATAGAACAGGTAGCCACCAGAGTGCTGATCATTGATAAAGGCAGAAAACTGATAGAGGGCAATGCTTCCGAACTATTCGATCCTTCACAAACAATCGTTGAATTACAAACCTTCGATAATGAATATGCATTGCAGCAATTGCAACTGAGCGCATGGAATACGCATTTGCAACCGCAACGGGACAGTGCTATTTTGATCAGGCTCGACAGGCAACTCATACCACAGTTGCACCGCAACCTGGTAGATATGGATATCCAGGTTCTTTCTTTGCAGCCGCGACATTCACTGGAAGATTATTTTTTACAGGTAACATCAGGAAACCAACATGTGGACACTTATTCAAATTGAACTATTCAAAATATTCCGCAGACCCAGAACCTATATTGCTTTTGCGGCTATTACCGGACTGATCGGTATTATTCAATTCGGTTTAAAACTGGATGGTGACGCTTATGTGGATTTTATGATGCGTGATATCACATCCTCCATCACTGTGGAAGGTAAAATATTAAATGGCTACCAGGTTTGCTATGTTGTATTACAGGTTTTGCTGGTGCATGTTCCTTTGCTTATTGCACTGGTTGCTGCAGACATGATCTCCGGCGAAGCCAATATGGGTACCCTGCGCTTCATGCTTACACGCCCTATCAGCAGAACAAAATTTTTGCTGGCTAAATTTATGGCTACTGTAGCTTACACCTTGCTGTTACTTGTTTGGCTGGCTGTATTGGCCTTGTTTGTAAATATGATTCTTTTTGGTACCGATGACCTGTTCCTGCTAAAATCGCAATACGTGGTCTTATTAAAGAAGGATGATATTTTCTGGCGTTATGTATGGGCTTTTGGTTTTGCTGCATTGGCCATGACCACGGTAGCTTCGCTTGGATTCCTGTTTTCACTGTTTGCCGAAAATTCTATTGGTCCGATAGTTGCCACGATGAGTGTGATCATTTTCTTTACTATCCTGAGTACTTTGAATATTCCGGTATTCAATAAGATTAAACCATTTCTTTTTACCACGCATATGATTGGCTGGAAAGAATTTTTTGATATTAAAGTAAATGACGCAAATGAAGCCATCATAGGCAGTATCCAGAACCCGCAAAAGATCATCAACTCTGCATTGGTATTGGTTTTGCATATTGCGGGCTTTGTAACTGCATCGGTAATTGTTTTTAGGAAGAAAGATATTTTAAGCTGATGTCTCAATTAAAAAATAAAAATTAAAAGTAAAAATATTTTAGCTGATGCGTAGAGTTATTCTATTACTTATTACCTGTCACCTGGCACTTACTGCATTCTCTCAGGACATGACCGCCCTGGTGCTGAAAGTAAAAGCCAAACTGGATATGGTGAATGATTATGAGGCAGAAGGAAGAATGAAAACAGATGTTGCCTTTATTAAAGCACCTATTGGTAAAGTGCGGGTGTTTTATAAAAAACCCAATAAATTTCGCCTGAAAAAAGATGGTGGTATTTCTTTGTTACCCAAAGGTGGTGTGTCAGTAAATATGAATTCCATTTTTGCTACTACCGATTTTGTTGCCCTTGCTGCGGGAGAGGCTGTAATAAGCGGAACAAAAACACGTGTTGTAAAATTGCTGCCGGTAAACGAAAACAGCGATATTGTTCTCACCACTATGTACATTGAAGAAAGCAATCTGCTGGTGAGAAAGATGGTTACTACAACAAGGGAAAACGGCACGTACGAAATGGAATTAACTTATGGACAGTTTGCGCAATACGGACTTCCTGATAAAGTAGTGTTTGGATTTAATACCAAAGATTATAAGCTACCCAAAGGCATCACACTCGAGTTTGATGATAATGAGAAACAACTTACCGATGCTGAAAAGTTAAAGAATAAAAAAGGGCGGGTAGAGATCACCTACACTAATTACCAGATTAATAAAGGGATCAGCGATTCTGTGTTTAAATAACGAAACCGTGCCTTCTCGGCCGCTAAGTTAAGGCGAGCGGGTGTGGGTGTGCCCTTGTGTGTAAATTATTTCCCGCACAAAGGCACGATTTTTTTTGTTGAAGATCTAGAATAGCTCTACACTCCAGCTTCGCGTAAACTGATTATTGGGAGAAAGTGCATGGATGCCTTCTTTCTGCGTAATATCTCCCGAAGCATCTACACTGTCTGCAATACCACACCACGGCTCTATACAAACAAAATCGGCATCTTTAAAACTCCAGATACCCATATAAGGGAATCCATCAAACTGCAGCTTTAAACCATGCGCGTTTTTATCACTAACTAAGGAAATGCCGGTTGATTGTAAGTTTTTAAACACCAACGCATCACCATAAAATAATTCTTTGGTGAGCGGTAAAGAGCTTGTGTTGTCTAAAAATGGAATAGGAGCTTTCTCAATTAATCCTTTGTGCGACAAGGGCCATTTGCCCACTGTTTCTTTTTCACTGAACAGGAGACGATAATCTGTATAAGCAGTGCCGGGTACCAATGGAACAGCAAAAGCAGGGTGGCCACCTACTGAAAAGTAGAGTGGTTCATCGCCTTTGTTTTCTACCTGATAAGTAACACTTAGTTTGTTTTGTTCCAGTGCATAAATAACAGAGAAACGGAATTGAAACGGGTACACCTTCAAACTCTCTGCATCTGTTTCTAAAGTAAAGGTGATACTGTTGTGGTTCTGCGCAGTAACAGTAAATTCTTTCTCTCGTGCAAAGCCATGACGGTTTAATGAATTAGTAGTGCCACGGTATTGGTAACTATTGGTTTTTAATCCGCCCACAATAGGAAAAAGCACAGGGCTTTTCTTTCCCCAGAAAGCGGGGTCGGCACTCCACATATATTCCAGTTGAGTGCCTGTGTGATAGATACTTTGTAATTCGGCACCTTTCGATGCAATCGAAACCTGTAAAAGCTCGTTAGACAGTTGGTACATGTTTGAAAAAATTATCCTTCAGATTCTTCAATACGCTCATCTACCGCATTGGCAATAAGGCGGGCGCTGATTTTTTTCAATGGGTTGCGGCGCATATCGGCATAACCGAATCTTTTACGGATGATCTCAATGCACTCGAAAGCAGCAGCAAGGAATGAGCTGTTATCGGCTTTGCTTTTACCGGCAATATCAAATGCAGTGCCATGGTCGGGACTGGTTCTGATAACAGGTAAGCCTGCAGTATAATTGGTGCCTTCGCCAAGTGCAAGGGATTTGAATGGGATTAAACCCTGATCATGGTACATGGCCAGCACGGCATCAAAACGTTCAAATTGCCCGCGTGCAAAGAAGGCATCGGAACTGTATGGGCCAAATACCATCATGTTATGTTTGGCTTCTTTAATAGCAGGTTTGATGATGGTTTCTTCTTCATTGCCTATCAGTCCTTCATCACCCGCATGCGGGTTCAGGCCGAGTACTGCAATGCGCGGTTTATCAATGCCAAAATCTTTCTGTAAGCTGTTGTGAATGATCTTTAGTTTACTTAGTATGTTTTCGCGGGTAATATGTTTGGCTATTTCATTTACCGGCACATGTTCTGTAACCAAACCAATACGCATATTTTCTGCCACCATAAACATCACTACATCCTGTACATCAAAAAATGCTTTGAAATAGGGGGTATGTCCACTGTAATTAAATTCGGCCGACTGGATATTCTTTTTGTGGATAGGTGCCGTTACCAACCCCTGTATATGCCCGTCTTTTAAAGCCTGTGTAGCCTGTTGTAATGAGATGAGTGCATACTTGCCACCGATTTCGGTTAATTGCCCCGGAGTTATGGCTACTTCTTCTTCCCAGCAATTCACCACATTTACCTGTTTGGGGTTAAGGCGGTTCAGTTCACGGGTATTGGAATAATTGAAGTTATAGTCGGCCAGCCCTTTTCGGTAAAAATTGATGCTCTTGTTGCTGGCAAAAACTACCGGTGTGCAAAAATCGAGCAAACGGTGGTCAGACAGGGTTTTAATGATCAGTTCAATTCCAATACCATTAAGGTCGCCACAGGTAAAGCCAATAACCGGTTTTTGCAATTCAGTACTCATTTTTGCTGTTTAGATCGTAAAAATAAGAAGAATAGCGGAGGAATTGGTGTTCGGAGGGTGAATCGTTTGAGGTCTGTGGTGTCTGGTCTGTGGTTGTTAAGGGTTATTAGTGAGTGGTTTCTTCAACAAATTACCACATACTAATAACAACCAAAGACTACAAACTACAGACTACAAACGTCTTCGTCTGTGGTCTGTGGTCTGTGGTCTGAGGTCTGTGGTCTGTGGTCTGTGGTCTGTGGTCTGTGGTCTGTGGTCTGTGGTCTGTGGTCTGTGGTCTGTGGTCTGTGGTCTGTGGTCTGTGGTTTGTGGTCTGTGGTCTGTGGTCTGTGGTCTGTGGTCTGTGGTCTGTGGTCTGTGGTCTGTGGTCTGTGGTCTGTGTAATGATGAATTAGTGAAGATACTCACTACTCACCATTCACCACTCACTCCTGCAAATGCCGTATTTTTGTCCCAATGCAATACACGTTAAAGAAATCTCTTGGTCAGCATTTTCTGAAAGATGAGAAGGTCTGTAAAAAGATTGTTGACTCCCTTAAAGAAGATGCTTTTGAACGATTGGTAGAGGTGGGGCCGGGTGGGGGAGCCTTAACAAAATACCTGCTGGCGCTGCCTGGTATTGATTTCAGAGCAGTGGAACTGGATGATGAAAAAGTAGTTTATCTCGAAGCAACATACCCCGCCATTAAAGGAAAGGTCATTCACCAAAGTATATTGGATATTGATGCACCGTTTAGCGATCATTTTACGGTAGTTGGTAATTTCCCATATAATATTTCATCGCAGATCTTATTCAAAGTGCTGGAATGGAAAACGCAGGTGCCGGTGATGATAGGGATGTTTCAGAAAGAAGTGGCACAACGCATTGTATCGCAACCGGGCAGTAAAGTGTATGGGATATTGAGTGTGCTGGTACAGGCATTTTATGAAGTGGAATATTTGTTTGATGTGCCACCTGAAAGTTTTAATCCGCCACCCAAAGTAATGAGTGGTGTGATCAGGTTGAGAAGAAAGGCCAATCCTGTACCTGTTAAAAGTGAGCGAGATTTGTTTGTATTAGTAAAAGCTGCGTTTAACCAGCGCCGTAAAATGTTGCGTAATGCTGTAAAAGGACAGTTTGAGGAAACCGTATTGCAGGATGAAATTTTTAATAAAAGAGCAGAACAGTTAAGCATAGAACAATTTGCCGCCCTTACTTTCAGGATGCGGTAAAATCTGTGCCATCTCTGGCAAAAGAACAAAAAGTGAAACGCAAAGTAATCATCACCGCCAAAGTACACGAATACCTTTTGCAAACATTGGAAGCAAGAGGATATGAAGTGATCTATCGTTCAACTATCACCAATGACGAGCTGACTGAAATAATCGGTGAGGCAACAGGACTGTTTGTAACTACCCGACGCATCGATAAAAACATGATTGATAAAGCCACCCAACTTAAATGGATTGGCCGCCTGGGAAGCGGGATGGAATTAATTGATGTGGCTTATGCCGAAACCAAAGGTATCCGCTGCGTAAGCAGTCCGGAAGGCAACAGCAATGCAGTAGCCGAACATGCATTGGGTATGTTACTGGGCCTGATGAACCGCATCAACAGCAGTAACCGGGAAATCAAAGAAGGCAAATGGCTGCGCGATGCCAACCGTGCAGATGAATTAACGGGCAAAACGGTTGGCATTATCGGCTACGGTAATACCGGCAGTGCGTTTGCCAAAGTACTTTCTTCATTTGATGTAACAGTGCTGGCCAATGATATTTACAAGGCAGGGTTTGCCAAAGGATATATCCGCGAAGCAGGTATAGATCAGATAGCCCGCTATGCCGATGTGATTAGTTTGCATTTGCCGCTTACTGAGCTTACCCGTAACCTGGCAAATGATATGTTTTTCAATAGTCTCGAAAAACAGCCCTATTTTATTAATACCTGCCGCGGAAAAGTAACCGACACGAAGGCATTGATCAGGGCCCTGAAAACCGGTAAAATAAGGGCCGCAGCATTAGATGTGTTGGAAAATGAGAAGTTGGAAACCTACACCCACGAAGAAAAAGCCGAGCTGGATTGGTTGCTGGCCCAGCCCAATGTGATCATTACCCCGCATATTGCCGGGTACAGCCATGAGGCTTTTTACCGAATGGCAAGGGTTTTACTGGAAAAATTGGCTATTTGATGGGCGAAATTTAGATTCATTCCTTACTTTTGATGTCCTGCAACGCTGCAATCAAATGTGGCGTTGTATTTTTTTTGACCATTTTAAACAGCCCGATCATGAGTGATGCTAATATGTACGTAACAAAAGAGACGTTTGAGAAGATGCGCGCAGAGCTTCATCGGATGAAAACAATAGACCGTCCGGCCTCATCAAGAGCCATTGCAGAAGCACGTGAAAAAGGCGACCTGAAAGAGAATGCCGAATATGATGCCGCTAAAGAAGCCCAGGGAATGCTCGAAGCCAGGATCAAACAACTGGAAGGGGTAATTGCCAACGCCAAAATTGTAGACACCAGTTCTATTGATACCAGTAAGGTTACCATACTTACCAAAGTAACCATTACCAATATGGCCACTAAAAAAACAGTGACCTATCAGATTGTAGGCGAAAAAGAAGCCGACCTGAAATTAGGAAAGATCTCTGCCGGATCTCCCATTGGTAAAGGATTGATGGGTAAAGCAAGAGGCGAAGTTGCAGAAATACAGGCACCTAATGGAGTGATGAAGTTCAGGGTGGAGGAGATTACGGTGTAGGAAATTTTGGAATTTTGGAATTGGGAAATTGGAAAATTGATTTTGGCGCCAACTTTAGGTTGGCGCTTTCTTTTTGCGGTTCCCCAAAAATTTCCCAATTTCCCAATTCCAAAATTTCCCAATCCTTATGACAATCTTCTCAAAAATCATCGCCGGCCAGATCCCTTCTTACAAAATTGCGGAGAACGAAAAATTCTTTGCTTTCCTGGATATTTTTCCGATGGTGAAGGGGCATGTATTGGTTGTGCCCAAAACAGAAGTAGATCATCTCTTTGATTTATCCGATGATTATCTGGGTGAGCTATTGTGCTTTGCCAAACCCATCGCCAAAGCAATTGAAAGATCCTTCCCCTGTAACCGTTGCGGCATAACTGTAATAGGCCTCGAAGTGCCACATGCACATGTTCACCTCATACCCATTAACAGTGCCGATGACCTGAATTTTAACCGCCCAAAGTTGAAATTATCTGTTGAGGAATTTATAGAGGTGCAGGAGAAAATAGTTGCTTCGATTTAAAAAAGTCTGGAGTGTGGAGTTAGGAGTCTGGAGTACTAAAATAACTCCAAACCCCAAACTCCAGACTACCTCTTCACTCTCCCCGGGTTCTTTGCAATAAAATCATCCCATCCCTTCAAACCCTTTACCGGCATGCCTATTACAGAGGAGGTTTGGTAATGATGGCAGAGTGCTACAGCAAGGGCATCGGTAGCATCAAAATATTGTGGTTTCTCTTCAATGTTTAATGTTCGCTGAAGCATTTTCCATACCTGGTCTTTATCGGCATTACCATTGCCGGTGGTAGATTGCTTTACTTTTTTAGGCGAGTATTCTGTTACCGGTATTTTAGCCTGCATGGCTGCTGCAATGGCTACTCCCTGCGCCCTTCCAAGTTTGAGCATGCTCTGTATATTCTTTCCAAAAAAAGGGGCTTCAATGGCAAAAGTAGATGGCTGGTATAGTTTGATGAGTTCACACACTTTGGTATGGATCATTTCTAATCTTGCATAAATATCTTTCTCTTTTGTAAGCTTCAGTACATCCATTAACAATACCTGCGGCTGACCATTCTGTACACGCAACAAAGCATACCCCATTAATTGGGTGCCCGGGTCGATGCCTAAAATGATGGATGGTTTTTTCATTGTTTGGTGAAAATACGGGGTTTGGGGGAATAGTCTGTGGTCTGTGGTCTGTGGTCTGTGGTCTGTGGTCTGTGGTCTGTGGTCTGAGGTCTGAGGTCTGTGGTCTGTGGTCTGTGGTCTGTGGTCTGTGGTCTGTGGTCTGTGGTCTGTGGTCTGTGGTCTGTGGTCTGTGGTCTGTGGTCTGTGGTCTGTGGTCTGTGGTCTGTGGTCTGTGGTCTGTGTAATGATGTATTAGTAAAGATACTCACAACTCACCATTCACAATTCACCATTCACAATTCACCATTCACCATTCACAATTCACCATTGCCCACTCACCACTCACCACTCACGATTCACGCTTTTCTATCTCGTCACTATCCCCGTTCTTTGTAAAGCTTTAAAACACTGCCCTGAATAAAAAACTGAAAATATTCCTTAACTATTTTGTTGGCCCGGTACTTTTTGTGTGGCTTTCGTATTCTATTTACAGGCAGATACAAAAACAGGCTGATGTGCAGCAATCGTGGAGCATGATACTTGCTGCTTTTTCGGGCAACCGCTCATGGAAGTTTGGAATAGTGATATTGCTGATGCTTGTAAACTGGGGCATAGAGGCAAGTAAATGGCAGTTTTTGGTGCGGAGTATCCAGCGTGTTTCTTTCCGTACGGCCTACCGGGCTGTTTTATCCGGGCAGGCATTTGCTTTAAATACACTTAACGGGGTGGGGAGTTCGGCGGGGCGGGCCGTTTTTTTAGAAGAAGGTAACCGCCTACGCGGCATTGTTTTGTCGGCAGTAGGCAGTATGGGCCAGATCATTATTACGTTCCTCATCGGTCTGCTTGGTCTGATCTACCTGCGTTATCATATCCTTGGTGCAACGCATCATGTAGAAGGATTGTCTGCTTTCTGGATAGACGGACTGATCTGGATCATCACCATTGGTATTATGGGATTTATCCTGATGTATTTCCGTTTATCATGGCTGATCAAATTGCTGGAAAAAATTCCGTTTATTGCCAGGCATAAGTTCTTTATTGAGAACCTGGAAGATTTTCACTGGAAAGAATTAACACGAATTTTACTTCTTTCTTTCGGCCGATACGTTGTATTTGTAGCACAGTACGTAGTATTGTTAGAAGTGTTTGAAGTGAATATGAACTGGCTGGATGCAGTTTGCATGATATGTGTCATGTTTCTGGTTTTGTCTATGGTTCCTACCTTTGCAATGGCAGAGTTGGGATTCAGGGGGAAAGTGAGTATCCAGTTATTCGGGTTGTTAAGTTCCAATACGGTAGGCATTATTGCAACATCAGCCGGTATCTGGATTATTAACCTGATTATACCGGCTATAGCGGGTAGTTTGTTTATATTAGGGATCAGATTGTTCAGGAATAAATAAGCGCAGGAAGTGAAAAAAATAGCTTTGTTTTTTTTAATGATATTAAGTTGGCGTTCATTATCGGCAGGTGATGATTTCTGCGGTATCCGTAATCTTTCCTTCCAGGAAGGCGAAAATGTTTCATTTAATGTATTTTATTCTGTAGTGGGTATTTACATCAATGCCGGCTCAGGTAATTTTACAGTAACCAATGAACGGTTTAATAACAGACCGGTTTATCATGTGGTAGGTTCGGGTAGCTCAAACCCCAGCTACGACTGGATCTTCAAAGTGCGCGACAGGTATGAATCTTATATTGATACAGCTACTATGCAGCCTTTGAAATTTATCAGGGATATCAGTGAAGGAGGATTTAAAAAATATGAGAATATCACCTTCAACAAACAAACCAATACTGCGGTTACAACCAATGGAGTGTTTAAAGTGCCGGTTTGTGTGCAGGATGTATTGAGCTCGATCTATTATGCAAGAAATATCGACTTCAACAAATACAAGGTAGATGATAAAATACCTTTTACCATGTTCCTCGATAATGAGGTCTTTAATCTGTATATCAAATACCAGGGAAGGGAAGTGATTAAAACCAAGTATGGGAAGTTCAATTCTATCAAGTTTAAACCCCTGCTGGTAAAAGGAACCCTGTTTCAGGGTGGTGAGCATATGACTGTTTGGGTAAGTGATGACCCCAATCACATTCCGCTACGGATTGAAAGTCCGATAGTAGTGGGCAGCGTAAAAGTAGACATGATGCAATACCGTAATCTCCGGCATCCGCTTACATCATTGATCAGTTTCAGGTAAAATTATTGGCGACAGATCCTGTTCAGCTCCGAGTGCCGGTAGGCATAGCTGCAGATAAATATGATCATTCCGGCCGACAGGCCTATGCCACAGAAGAGACCGCCCCAAAGCGATCCGTAATTCGTATCGCCTATATAGGCACTTACAACAATGCAAAAGGCAGAAACTACGCCTGAAATACCTGCCATCACAGCATTGGTAGTTCTGTTGGAGATCTCAATTCTGGTATTACAGATACCACAATTGGTTGCTGAAAAATTGTTCAGTTGAACAAATTGCTTGAAGGGGATACGCCCGCCGCAACCTGGGCAGCAGGCAATTCGGTTCTTGGACATTGGATTTAGGGGGTTTTGTTTATAACAATTCCTGAAACTAAGATAGTACTACCATTTAAGAAGCGGGCACTGAAAACACTGATTTTTGAAGAGGTAAAAACGGTAATTAGATGTAGGGAAATACGACGCTTTGTAGTACTATATATCCAGCAAGGCAAAACTTTCCTGGTGCCTCACCCCTTTTTCGGTTGGTTGTACACTGCAACATTCGTTTACGGGGTCGTGTTCAAAGTACAGAATGTAGTTGTTTTCTACTGCCTCCTGTAAGAAGGTTTTCTTCTCATTCAGGGTGGTTAGGGGGAACATATCGTAAGCCATCACGTAAGGTAGGGGGATATGACCCGCCGATGGCAGCAGGTCGGCCATATACACAATGGTATGGCCTTTATAGCTGATCTGTGGTAGCATCATCTTATCGGTATGCCCATTTACAAACCGTACAGAGATATTTTCGGTGAAGACGGCGGTACTTAATGTACCATTTGGGGCCAGGCCTTTTTCGGGTACCGGAATAAACTGCAACTGACCACTTTCTTTAATGGGTAAGATATTTTCTTTCAGAAAAGAGGCTTTCTCCCTGTCGTTGGGCTGGATTGCCCATTGCCAGTGTTCTTCATTACTCCAGTAAACAGCGTTCTTAAATGCCGGCACCAGCAGGTTGCCCTGGCGAATAATACTGCCGCCGCAATGATCAAAATGCAGGTGTGTGAGAAATACATCTGTAATATCGTCTTTATGAAAACCCTGTTTGGCAAGCGCAGTATCAAGCGTATCGCCATGTAAATGGTAGTGGCCAAAGAATTTGGCATCCTGTTTATCGCCACAACCATTGTCAACCAATATTAAGCGGCTGCCATCTTCAATCAATAAACAGCGCAGGGCCCAGTTACATAAATTATTCTCATCGGCGGGGTTCAGCTTGTTCCACATGCTTTTAGGAACCACACCGTACATGGCGCCACCATCAAGCTTAAAATATCCGCTGTTAACTGTGTGGAGTTTCATGGTTAAAGTACTGCTGCTTTTTTATGTTTGGTTGTGGATGCAAAGATCAGCAGTATCAACCCTATTACAAAGAAAACCACCAATGCCAGTACGGAATTTCTTTGCGAGCCGGTATATTCATTAATATATCCAAAACTGAACATGCCAATCACAATGGCGATCTTTTCGGTTACATCATAAAAGCTGAAAAAAGAAGTGGTGTCTTTGGTTTCGGGCATCAGTTTGGCATAAGTGCTGCGGCTGAGCGATTGAATACCGCCCATTACAAAACCCACCATTACCGCTAATCCATAAAATTCGTTGATGCCGTTCCTGGGTAATAAATAGCCTATCACACATAAAACAATCCAGATGGATACCGTAATCATCAATGCCCTGAAGTTCCCTATCTTATCAGACAATTTTGCTATCAGATATGCGCCGGGTATGGCCACCAGTTGAATAATGAGTATGGCTATGATAAGATTGGTAGTGGGTATGTTCAATTCGCTTTTACCGTACAATGTGGCGGCAAGCATTACCGTTTGCACACCCATATTGAAGAAGAAGAATGCAGCAAGATATCTTTTCAGTACGGGCAAATGAGTAAGCTGGTTCCAAACTTTGTGCAGTTCTTTGTAGCCATTGGTAAGCACATTGCCCCTGTCGGTATTTTTTTCAAGTGGTATGCCTTTGGGTAAACGGCTAAGTGAGAATTTTCCGAAACCCCACCACCAAACACCCACCAGTAAAAAAGATATCTGCGAAGCTTTCCCAACTGTAATGCCAAAGAGTGCTGGTTTTAATACAAACACAAAACAGATGATCTGTAAAATTACGCTGCCAATATAGCCCATGGCGTATCCTTTGGCGCTTACATCATCCCTGTCTTCCGGTGCCGCAATTTCAGGCAGGTAAGAGTTGTAAAAAACAAGACTGCTCCAGAAACCAATACAGGCTATGATCAGACAAAAGAGTCCGTACGCTAAATTGGTTTTATCAAAAAAATACATGGCGCTACAGGCAATACTGCCCATGGTGCAGAAAAAGAAGAGGAATTTTTTCTTGTTGCCTTTATAGTCTGCAATAGACGAAAGTATGGGCGACATAATAGCCACAATTAAAAAAGCGATGGCCAATGCATAATTGTATAACGAGGTGTTTACAAACTCCCTTCCAAATAAATGTACGGTATCGTTAGAGGTAGATTCCTGACCATCTCCGGTTACAGCTTCGTAATAAGCGGGGAAGATGGTAGAAGTGATAACTAAGTTATAAACGCTGTTGGCCCAATCATACATGGCCCAGCCGGTGATTACTTTTTTAGGGGCAGTCTTCATACGGGGATTAATTAAAAATTAGTAATTAATAATTAGCAATTAGTAATTATGTGCAAGGTGCTTTTGCTCTTATCAATGTGCTATAAAATGCGCTCTTCAATTACTGATTCCTAATGATTAATTTTTAATTACTTCAAATGTCCTGTAAATATTAAAGCCAGCAGAATAATACCAGCTATTATCCTGTACCAGCCAAATAACCGAAAGCCGTGTTTCTGTAAAAAACCAATAAAGAATTTAATGGCAAGCATGGCTACTATAAACGCCACCACGTTACCAACACCCAATGCAATAAGGTTGTCTTTGTTTTGTAGCAATTCCGGATTTTCTTTCCAGGCTTTCAGTAATTTATAACCGGTTGCGGCAGCCATGGTAGGTACAGCCAGAAAGAAAGAAAATTCAGCAGCAAGGTTACGGGTAAGTTTTTGCTGCATACCGCCGATAATGCTGGCAGCACTGCGACTGGTGCCGGGTATCATGGCAAGGCATTGCCAAACACCTATTGAAAAAGCTTTTGAAAGACTGATGTTCTCTTCTTTTTCAACGGTGGGTTGTATGAAAAGTCTGTCGATGAATAAAAGAATAAAACCGCCTGCCAGCATGGTAATAGAAACCGTGAGCGGACTTTCCAGCAATGAATCTATCTTTTTAGAAAAGAATGCACCCAAAGCCAGTGCAGGTATTACCGCAACAATCAGTTTTAGGTAAAAGTTAAAACGGTTAAGCGGGAAAAATTTTTTCCAGTACAAAACCAGCACCGATAATATAGCGCCAAACTGAATAGCTACTTCGAACAATTTGGTAAAGGGATCTGCCGCAATATGCAATATGGAACTGGTTATGATCATGTGCCCCGTGGAAGAGATGGGCAGAAATTCAGTAATTCCTTCAACAATAGCAATAACAACGGCTTCAAAAATGGTCATAATGTTTTAGTTTGGTTAACCTGCCCGGTCTTCTGGCCGGAAGGTTTTTTGATAGTTAATAAAGATAGTAGTAAACATTGAAAAACCCACCCCTGCCCCTCCCGGGAGGGGATACGTCTTACGATAGTGCTGGTGCCAAGATTCATTAATGTGTGAGAGTACCACTCACAAAAAAAGCGATGCAAGCACCGCCCAACAACCCCAAACCCCAAACTCCCCTACGCTGCTTTTGGTTTTTTAAAGATCGCATAGATCTCAATAACCAGCCCTAATATAAACAGCAAAGGGGCAATGGTAATGCGGGTAGCACCATACACGTCATTGGTGTTAAATACTTTTGGGTCTGCACTTTTTCCGCCCGACATGAGGAACATGCCCAAAGCAATTACCACACCGCCAATCAACATCCAGGTATAATTTTCTTTAACGAATAAAGGAGAGTTCACATTTTTTTTAGGATCGCTCATGGTATTTTTTGTATAAGGTGTTAAAATAAATTTTTAGTCTGGAGTTAGGAGTTAGGAGTTTGGAGTAAAAGTACTCCAGACTCCTAACTCCAGACTTCTAATATAGTTCGTCTAATTTCATTTTTAAATATTTTAAAACGCTCCGGTGTGTACTGTATGCCGAAATACCTACACCCAGCAGGATCAGTCCACCAAATAAAATGATGGTGAGTTTGGTATCACGAATAGCTTTCAGTTGCGGAAACTGGCTCTCGGCCCAGCCTATGATTGAAAACAATAACACGATGGCGATGCCCGAACTGATCAGTCCGTTAATTAATGCCTGTACGGCCAGTGGCCGCGCAATAAAACTGCGTGTGGCGCCTACCATCTGCATGGTCTTAATCAGGAACCGGTTACTGAACATGGCCAGTCTGATGGTATTATCAATGCTGAACGTAACGATCAGGCCAAGTATGATGGCTATTACCAAAAAGATCAATCCTATTTTAGAAGCACGCTCATTCAAACTGCTCACCAGGCTTTTGGGATACTGCAGGTCGGTGATCTGGTTACCGTATGCCGCCATCAGGTCGCTGGATATTTTTGCCAGACTATCACTGTTTACATAGCTGGCTTTTGCATAAAAATCGATACTCTCGGGCAATGGGTTCACATCTAATATCTTGGCCCAGTCTTCGTTGTTCTCTTTGTTCCATATCTGGCGGGCCGAATTCTTGTCAACATAGGTAACATTTTTTGCATATGGCTTGGCCGCAATAAACTGCTGTATCTGACCAATAGTGTCTTTGTTAAGCGTACGCAGGTACGCGCTTAAACGGATATCTTCTTTAAAGGCATTACCTACAGAATTAAGGTTTAAAAAAAACCAACCCATGATCCCCATGATCAATAAAACCAATGCCACGCCAATCACACTATAAATGTAATTGGGTTTGCTGCGTTTAAGAGATGCTTTTCCTACAATAGCCATGCTGAATATTTTTGTATAAATCCATCCCTCCTCACAAACCGGGAGAGGAAGGGCTGAGGCAAATGTACGGTTTTGAAGCCTAAACACTTACATTTGCAACCATTCTAACGGTCATTTTACAACTGAAAATAAGGCATTCCGGAGGGTATGGGGTTAAAGAATTGTTAGGATTACTCTAATTGGGAAATTTTGGAATTGGGAAATTTCGAAATTGACCTTTGGGACAATTCTTTTTCTTTTATCAAAATTAATTTTTAACCCGGCAGTTGACTATTGTTTCAGCTTCTGTTGCGTCGCACACTTGTGCTTTTGGAACAGCACGCAGCAGGGAAGAGAATATTGAATATTGAACAGGGAATAATGAATGCTGAAGTTTTTAAAGTGAGTAAGACGAGCTTGTATTGAAAAGAAGCAGAAAAAGGGAACCGAATTCAAAATTCAATATTCCCTGTTCAATATTCGATATTCAAAAGATTCATAAACATCATAAATAAAATAAAGCCCTTTAGGGGTATGGGGTATGGAGTACAATTTTAGAGACATAGAGAAAAAATGGCAGGGGCAATGGAAAGCATCAGGCGCTTACCGGGTAAGTAATGAAAGCACAAAACCTAAATTTTATGTGCTGGATATGTTCCCTTATCCAAGCGGGGCGGGACTGCATGTGGGGCACCCATTGGGATATATCGCTTCAGATATTTACAGCAGGTTTAAACGGCTAAAAGGGTTTAATGTATTACACCCCATGGGCTATGATGCTTTTGGTTTACCCGCCGAGCAATATGCTATTGAACATGGTGTGCACCCGGCTACCAGTACCGCACAGAATATTGATAATTTCCGCAGTCAGTTAGATAATATCGGTTTTAGTTTTGATTGGGACAGGGAAGTACGCACCTGCGAACCCGGATATTATAAATGGACACAATGGATCTTTCTCCAACTCTTTAACAGCTTTTATAACCGCTTAACGCAGAAAGCTGAAAGCTTAACGCTTTTGGTGCAGGAGTTTGAAAAGAACGGCAATGCGGCATATGAATGCCCCGGTGATGGTTCAATAAAATTTACCGCGGCACAATGGAAAGCTTTTTCTGAAAAAGAAAAGCAGGATATTTTAATGAACTACCGTCTTGCATTTTGCGGTTATGGAGAAGTGAACTGGTGCGAAGCTTTGGGAACCGTTTTGGCCAATGATGAAGTAGTGAATGGTGTGAGTGAACGTGGCGGACATCCGGTAGTAAAAAAGAAATTACGTCAATGGTATCTCCGCATTACCGAATATGCAGATCGTTTATTATCGGGTTTGGAAACGATCGAGTTTAGTGAGGCAATGAAAGAAATGCAGACCAACTGGATCGGCAAATCTTATGGTGCGGAAATTGATTTTGTGATCGTGAGCCGTCAATCGTCAGACGTGAATGCGCCACTCACCACTCACCACTCACCACTCACCGTCTACACAACACGCCCCGACACCATTTTTGGCGTAGACTTTATGGTGATAGCGCCAGAACATGAATTGATTGAGCAGATCACCACGGCTGAACAGAAACAGGCCGTAGAAGAATACATCACTTATGTAAAAAGCCGCAGCGACAGGGAAAGACAGGCCGAGAAAAAGATCAGCGGTTGTTTTACCGGGGCCTATGCGGTTAATCCGTTCAACGGAAAACAAATCCCGATCTGGATCTCAGAATATGTGTTGGCAGGTTATGGCACCGGCGCCATTATGGGTGTGCCTTGCGGCGATGAGCGCGACCACCGGTTTGCCAAACATTTCAATATCCCCATCACCAATATTATTGGCGAATATTATAATGGGGTAGATGCCAATCCAACCAAAGATGCTTTGTTAGAGAACAGCGAATTTCTGAACGGCATTGTAATGCGCGATGCCATAGCTATCGTGAATGCGAAGCTGGAAGAAATGGGCATTGGCAAAAAGAAAGTGAATTATAAAATGCGCGATGCAGCGTTCAGTCGCCAGCGTTATTGGGGTGAGCCATTTCCTGTTCAATGGAAAAATGGTGTGGCTGTTCCGTTAAGCGAATCTGAATTGCCCTTGTTATTGCCTGAAGTGGATAGTTACAGCCCGGGCCCCGAAGGTGAAGGCCCGTTAGCCAATATCCCTGAATGGGTGGCAAGGGAACTGGAAACCAATACCATGCCCGGTTATGCCGGCAGTAGCTGGTATTTTCTGCGTTATATGGACCCGCACAACAACGAAACTTTCTGTAGCCGTAAGGCAAGCGATTACTGGAACCAGGTAGACCTCTACATTGGTGGAACCGAACATGCGGTGGGCCATTTATTGTATAGCCGTATGTGGACCAAAGCGCTCTACGATCTTGGCCATATTGGTTTTGATGAACCGTTTAAGAAATTGCTGAACCAGGGGATGATTACTTCGTGGGGCTATTTTATTCCTATTGATACTCATCAGAAGAAATTTTTTAGTCATTCTTTAATTGAATATGCCGAAAGTAGAGTCAGATATGGGTTTAATGCTCATAAAGACTACTCATATGATGAAAGAAGGGTGCCAAATAAATTTGTCAAAAATGACAATCTTGATATAAGCCTTTTCGACGAGTTCAAAAAAGAATGTCAATTTGAGGGCTATGAATTAGTTACTGATCCTAATGAACAAGCCTCGATTCCAGCGTTAGGAACAACAGGTACCCCGTTCGTCAGCTTAAGTATGGCAATTGAAAAAATGTCTAAATCAAAGAAGAACACTTCAAGTCCAGATGAAATTGTTGACAAATTCGGTGCCGACACATTCCGCATGTACGAGATGTTCCTCGGTCCGGTAGACCAGAGCAAACCTTGGGATACCAAGGGTATTGAGGGCGTTCACCGGTTCCTTAAAAAACTATGGCGTTTATTTTTTGATGAGCTGAAAGGCAAAATGTGGAACGAAGAAAAAGCCATAGCAGCAGAACTGAAAGTATTACACCGCACCATCAAAAAAATTGAAGACGATACCGAGCGCTACAGTTTCAATACCGCTGTAAGCACCTTCATGATCTGCGTAAACGAACTGGCCGATCTGAAATGTAACAAACGCGAAGTACTGGAGCAGGTACTCATTATGCTTACCCCTTATGCACCGCATATCAGCGAAGAGCTTTGGGCAGCATTGGGTAACAGCAGTTCTATACTTGACGCAACTTATCCAACCTTTGAAGAAAAATATGTTGTTGAGTCTTCCAAAGATTACCCGGTAAGTATTAACGGGAAAGTGCGTACCAATATCACACTTCCTGTTGATGCTGCACAGGCTGAAGTGGAGCCGGTTATCCTTGCCAATGAAATTGTTCAGAAATGGCTGGAAGGCAAAGCGCCTAAAAAGATCATTTTTGTTAAGGGCAAGATGATCAATGTGGTGATTTAATTTTTTAAACTTTTAAACTTTTGGAAAGTTCAAAACTTTCCAAAAGTTCCTCCTTTTCTCGCGTTCATGTAAATTATGCGAAAGCTTTCGGAAAGTTTCAAACTTTCCAAAAGCTCTTCCTTACCTTCACTACACTAAAACTAAACGCATGAGAACAGCAAGATGCTTGTTGTTATTGGCAACCGCTGCCACCATAACAACTGTTCAGGCACAAAAAAAACAGTTTGATACTAACGACCTGCTTTCCAACAAACTTCCTAAAAACTTTTATAACAGCTTACCCACTGTTCTGAAATGGATAGATGACGAACATGTAATACTTAACCGTAAAGCACCTCCCGATTCATCTGCCAAAAATTACATCCTCGACATAAAAACAAAAACTTTTACAGAAACCAAAGAAGGCGGCACTCCTGCCACAGGTTTTGGCGCAAGAGCTGCCACTGAAGCTCTACCTGCTTTTGGCAGATCGGTAACTGTTCGCGACAACGATATTTTCTATCGCAATAATGGTGTTGAAACAAGACTCACCAACGATAAGGCGGAAGAAAAAAATCCAACCTTCTCCCCCGACAGCAGTTATATCGGCTACACAAAAAACAATGATCTCTATACTTACAACTTTGTCACCAATAAAGAAATACGTTTAACCACTGATGGCAGCGCCACCACCTTAAACGGCTATGCGTCGTGGGTATATTTTGAAGAGATCTTTGGCCGCCCAACCCGCTACCGCGCATTCTGGTGGAGTCCCGATAGCAAGCAATTAGCCTACATGCATTTTGATGAAAGCATGGTGCCTATGTTCCCTATTTATGTTAGCGAAGGGCAGCATGGTTATATTGAACAAACCCGTTACCCTTTGCCCGGCGATAAAAATCCCGAAGTAAAAATTGGTATTGTACACCCCGATGGCGGCAATACCGTATGGGCCGATTTTAATGAAAAAGACGACCAGTATTTTGGCTGGCCCACCTGGAAACCCGCCACCAATGAATTGTTGGTTTACTGGATGAACCGCGACCAGAATAATCTGAAAATTTATGAAGTAAATACAATAAACGGGAGCAAGCAAGAATGGTATACCGAAACACAGAAAACATGGATTGACCTGGAAGACAGAGTAGGTGGGCGTTTAAACTTTCTGACAGGTGGTAAAGGTGTCATTATTCAAAGTGATAAATCGGGATGGAACCAGTTGTATTTATATAATATGGATGGCTCTTTTAAAAATGCCATCACCAATGGTAAGTTCACCATTACCAATATCAAATTGATAGATGAGAAAAATGAAACGGTTTATTTCACTGCCCGCAGCCGCGAGAATACTGCGCGCATTGATTTGTACAGTGCAAAGTTCAGTGGCGCTGAGCTGAAGCGACTGAGTTTTGGCGAATACAATCATACACAAACAAACTTATCACCCACCGGAAAATATTTTATTACCTCTTACAATAATGCCAACACGCCCACTAAAATGACACTGCTTGATAATAAAGGCAAAATTATTCTTGAGTTGGGTGATATGAAAACCGCTGAAACAGATAACTATGAACTGGCAAAAACGGAACTGATCCGCATAAAAAGCGCTGATGGATTATACGAATTACCGGCATTAGTAACCTGGCCTGCACACATGGATCCAAATAAAAAGTATCCAATGCTCATCAGTATCTACGGCGGCCCTAATGCAGGCACTGTAATGGATAGCTGGGTTTGGGATGCGGGCAGACAGTTTTACGCAAATGAGGGTTTGATACAGGTAGCCTTCGATCACCGTGCCAGTGGGCATTTTGGGAAAGAAGGAGTGAACTATATGTTCCATAATCTTGGCTACTGGGAAATGGCCGATTATAAAACAATGGCCAAATGGTTTATCAATAACGGACAGGCAGATCCATCAAAAATCTGTATCACCGGTTTTAGTTATGGCGGCTATATGAGTGCGTATGCTTTAACCTATGGAGCAGATGTGTTTACGCACGCAATGGCCGGTGGCAGTGTGGTTGACTGGCGTTTGTATGATACCCATTACACAGAACGTTTTATGGGTACACCGCAGAATAATCCCGAAGGATATAAAAGCAGTAGTGTGTTAACCTATATCGACAGGTACAAAGGCACCATGCAAATTGTTCATGGCACCAGCGATGATAATGTGCATATGCAGAACAGCATGCAACTGATCAGTGCCTTGCAGGATAAAGGAAAAGATTTTGAATTCATGTTATACCCCGGCGGCCGCCACGGATGGCGCAACCTGCCTGCAAAGAATAATCACTTCAACAACCTGAAAGCAAAATTTATTTATAAATACCTGTTGGAAAAACCGGTACCAAAAGGATTGCTGAAATAAACCAATAAGCTTTTGGAAAGTTTTAAAACTTTCCAAAAGCTTTATTAAAACCTACCAGGGAAGTTCCTGCCCTAAATGAATATATTTTCCTGTTGGCCCGTCAGCGCCTAATAAAGCAAGTGCCACAGATGTTTTTGCGCCATCTGCAATTTCCATGGGAGCCGCTTCGGTACCCATTTCTGTTTTCACCCAACCCGGATGCGCCGAGTTTACTTTAATATCCGTATCTGACAGTGCTGCCGCCAGGTGAATGGTGTATGAATTTAAAGCGGTTTTAGAGGTATCATACGCAAACGGTTTTGCTGTATAGATTGGGGAGGCCGGGTCACTATGTAATCCAAGCGATCCCATAATACTGCTCAGGTTTACAATACGTCCTGCCTTGCTTTTACGGATCAGTGGTAATAATGCGTTGGTGAGTTTGACCACGTTAAAAAAATTGGTATCAAATGTCTGGCGCAGGATGGCATCGCTTACAGTAATGGTAGTATTTTCTGCGTAACCTTCACTTTCTATCTGTATGCCGGCATTATTAATGAGGATGTCCAGCTTGCCATATTTGGCAGTGATAAACTCAACAGCGTTCTTTATATCTGCATCGCTGGTTAAATCAAGTTGCAGAAATTCAACATCTAAGCCTTCGCTTTTAAGTTGTTCTGCCGCATAATTCCCTTTTTCTTTGTTACGTGCAGTAACAATAATGGTAACGCCTTCGTTGCCCAACTGGCGGGCTGTTTCAAACCCGATGCCTTTGTTGGCGCCGGTAATCATTGCAATTTTCTTTGACATTTTTTTCTGATTTTTAATTTAATATGATTCTTGTTGCATTTGTTTGATATTCTGTAAGCGCTTTTTTGAAATCTGCCAGCGCATATTGTTTATCGTATGGAACAATCAATTTTCCTGTAGCTATGTTTTTCAAAATATAGGCCCATGCCTCATCCAATTCCTGTTTGGTTTTTTGCTGTAGCCACGCATCAATGCCAAATCCTTTGATCGATGCATTTTTATAAATGATGTCACCGTTTGAATAGGATGAAAGGTTACTACTTAATCTTCCGTAAATAATAATGCTTGCAAACGGTGCCAGCACTTTGTACAGTAACGATCCCTGCTCGCCGCCCACTGCATCAAGAATGGCATTAACACCTGTGGGGATAATTGACAGAACTTCTTTCACAAGATCCTGCTTCTCTGTGTTGATCACATAATGTGCGCCAAGCTGTTGAAGTGGCTCTTTCTGCCCGTCTTTTCTTACCACTGCAATCACCTGTATGCCTTTTGCTGCAGCCATCTGTATCACCTGTTTTCCTACAGAAGAGTTGGCGGCATTCAGTAATAGCCATTTGCCTGCAGCGAGGTTTGTTTCCTGCAAAAGTGCATAGGCTGTTAACGTGTTAAGGCTGAGCTGACAGGCTGTTTCAAACGGAATGGTATCGGGTATGATCCGGATTTTATTTAGCGGCAGGTTTATTTTGTCTGCCCATGTTCCCGCTGCCCTGAACGAGACATGTTTACCGATCAGGGACGGGTCAACATTTGCACCTGTTTGTTCAATAATGCCCGCACCCTCCAATCCTGCAGCCTGCGGAAAAGCTGGTTTTAAACGATAAACACCCTTAATAAACATTTCGTCAGATGGGTTTACAGGTCTGGCCATCACTTTTACCCGTATTTCATTTTCTGAAGGCAAGGTAATGGCGGTTTCAATGGGTTCTAATACTTCCAGCGGGTTGCCTGTTTCCCTGAAGATAATTTGGCGTATCATGTTTGTATATACAAATGAATTGTAAAAAAAAATAATTATAGTTTATCTGTAATAATATTCATGTTCTGAATAAAGTGTTTGCTTTCGTCCCTGCCAAGGATCTTTGAATATTTTTCATAGACCTCGTCTACACATTTTTTTAATAACGGCTTCATTTCTTTCCCTTTTTGTGTTGGGTAAACTTTAGTAAGCTTACCTTCTGCTTCACGAAATACCAGTTTTCTTTCTTCCAGCTTTTCAATCAGGCGTGTGATGGTGCTGGGCGTTAGTTGTAAGTGTTTGGCAATTTTACCTGCCTGTATGCCAGGCTCGGCCAGTACTAATTGTAACAGGTAAGCATGACTGGGCGACAGATCGATCTTCTTCCAGCTATCAGTAGCCAGTTTCTCCATCTTTCTTGCCAGTGCATTGGCAGAAAAGTAGAGACAGTTACAAAATTTGCTTTCTGATGATTTCATCTGCGGCAAATATAAAAACATTTCATTTGTATATACAAATATTATTTTAAAATTATTTTCCACCTCCGTCAGGCTTGCATTAAAAAGTTCTTTTCAACAATCATACCACTCAAATCGCGCCCTTGCGCCTTTGCGAGCATTTTTTTCACGCAAAGCCGCAAAGGCGCGGTTCGAATTTCATGGATAGTATTTTGTAGTTTTGGATTCTATGTCGAATGCCAACCTCAACAGCGAGCCGTCTAATTTAACCCCTGCCGACAGGGAGTTTGAGAATACGATCCGCCCCAAAGAGATCGATGATTTCTCCGGCCAGCCGCAATTGATCGAGAACCTGGGTATTTTTATCAAAGCAGCCAAGCTTCGCGGCGAAGCGCTCGATCATATTTTATTTCACGGTCCGCCGGGCCTGGGTAAAACCACACTGAGCCGAATCGTGGCCAACGAATTAGGTGTTAATATCAAAGAAACTTCCGGACCGGTTATTGAAAAACCGGGCGATCTGGCAGGCCTGCTTACCAATTTGCAACCCAACGATGTTTTATTTATAGATGAAATCCATCGCTTAAGCACAGTAGTGGAAGAATACCTCTATGCCGCCATGGAAGATTTCAGGATCGATATTATGATTGATTCGGGCCCCAATGCGCGCAGCATACAGATCAATCTTAATCCGTTTACATTGGTTGGCGCTACAACGCGCAGTGGATTGTTAACGGCACCGCTGTTATCGCGTTTTGGCATCAAATCAAGATTAGAATATTATAATGCCGATGTATTAAAAAAGATCATTGAAAGAAGCGCCGCAATCTTACAAACTTCCATTACATCTGAAGCTTCATTTGAAATTGCCCGAAGAAGCCGCGGCACACCGCGTATTGCCAATAGTTTATTACGGCGCGTGAGAGATTTTGCGCAGGTATTGAACGATGGAAATATTGACATCGGCATCACCCAACATTCCTTAAAGGCATTGAATGTTGATGAGCATGGGTTAGATGAGATGGATAACCGTATACTCAGTTCTATTATCGATAAATTTAAAGGCGGGCCGGTAGGGCTCACCACCATTGCAACAGCCGTAGGTGAAGAAGCCGGAACCATTGAAGAAGTGTATGAGCCATTCCTTATCCAGGAAGGTTTTTTACAAAGAACGCCCCGTGGCCGCGAAGTAACAGCCAAAGCGTATGAACATCTGGGCCGGAAGCCTTTTACAGGCAATTCGCCCAACCTGTTTAGCTAAAAGATATTGCCACAGATTTCACAGATTTGCACAGAAAAATCTGTAGTAATCTGTGCCTTCTGTGGCAAAAAAAATGCCCCATATAGTTGGGGCATTCTAATTTCTTTCTAACTCCCCTTCTTAACTCCCCCTTCAGGGGGCTGGGGGGTGAGTGGGGTGAGGCTATGGCGCTACCAACCTAAACCCATTTCCATGAATATTCACGATCTCAATATTGGTATCGTCTTTCAGGTACTTACGCAGTTTGGCAATGTACACATCCATGCTGCGTCCGTTGAAATAGGTATCGCTGCCCCAGATCTTTTTTAAAGCCCTTTCGCGTGGCAACAGATCATTCTTATGTTCGGCCAGCATTTTCAGCAGTTCATTTTCTTTGGGAGAAAGTGTTTGCGTAAGCTCATCATGTTTCAACTCGCGCAACTTGGGGTTGAAATGGTACCGGCCAAGATCGAACTCGATATTATCGCTAACACGGTTATCTTCCTCGTTGCGCTTAAGAATGGCTTTGATCTTAAGCAGGAGTACTTCACTGTCGAAAGGCTTGGTGATATAATCATCAGCGCCCAGTTTATATCCCTGTATGATATCATCCTTCATTGTTTTCGCACTAAGGAAGAAAAGAGGTATATCCGGATCAACATCGCGGATCTCTTCTGCCAGTGTAAAACCATCCATATTTGGCATCATTACATCTAATAAACAGATATCAAATTTTTCGCGCTGAAAAGCGGCAAGGCCAAGGCGGCCATCTCTTTCAAGCGTTACATCATAGTCGTTTAGCTCTAAGTAATTTTTCAGTACCATTCCAAGATTGGTATCGTCTTCGCATAAGAGTATTTTGCTTTTTTTGTCTTCCATGTCTTCGTTATTTAACGTGAAATAAAGATAAAACAATGCTAATTCACATCCTGTTGCCGCAATCTTTTGTTAAAAAGGCCCGCGGGGATGCTAAGGCACTGAAAAGTTACTTCATTCTAAAAGGAATTCATAATTTTTGTTCATGCCCCTTCTTCGTTAAGCCTTGCTGTATATACTCCTGATTGTACTAATTTTGCTGTTCTACTTATTCAGGTAACTATGTTATTGACACAGGATAATAAACTAAAAAAACTGATTGTGATTGGCGACAGGGTGCTGATACGCCCCTCCAAACCTGACGAACAAACAGCCAGTGGCTTATACTTGCCACCCGGTGTGCAGGAAAAAGAAAAAGTGCAGCAGGGATATATTATTAAAACCGGTCCCGGTTATGCCATTCCTATGCCGGTAGATGATGAACCATGGAAATCAGACGATGAAAATGTGAAGTACGTACCGCTGCAGGCACGTGAGGGCGACCTCGCCATTTTTTTGGTAAGTGGCGCAACGGAAGTGATGTACGAGAAAGAAAAATATTTTATTGTTCCGCAAGGAGCCATTTTGTTATTGGAGCGGGAAGAAGACCTATAATCTCCTCCGCGTAACCTCCCTGTTCTCTGCATCTCTGCGGTGAAAAAAATCTCCTTATCACCGCGAAGTCGCGGAGTAAAAGAGTTTGCGCAGAGAGAGGGTATGATTCAGAACTGCCGGTGGACTATATCAGAATACCTTTCGGATAAACCCCTGCTCATCAATCACTAAAAAATGTTCTGCCTGAAGAAAATCCAGAACGGTCCATATTTTTTCCTGGCTGTATTTTTTTAGCAGCATAAATAACTGGTCAACCGAAATAGATTGATTTAGCTGGTCCATGATCTGCGTTTCTATCTGGCTGAATTCTTCGGGTGATAAGGCTTTGCGTTTTTTGGCAAGACAATTATCGCAAACACCACAATCTTTTAGTTCTGGATCTCCAAAATAATTGGCTATATAACGGCTGCGGCATTCATCTGTCAATTCAACATACCTGATCATATTCTCCACGCGTTCTGTATATTGTTTTTTTCGATCGAGATAATTATCCTGGTTGATCAGCAGGTATTGCGCCGGGGCCCTGTTTAATACATAATGAATTTGAGGGGTGTCTTTTTGCGGCAGGTATTCAATAATATCGAACGATTGCAGTTGCCTTAATTGATGGATCACGGTTTCAACAGGTTGCCGGGTTAAACGGGCTAACTGTTTTTCATGAACAGATACACGGTTTTCAAAAATGCCCTGGTAGGTTCTGAGTAAACATTTCAGCAATGGTTCCAGTTGGGGGTGACTGATCTCAAAAGCATTCACCACCTCTTTTGTTGCAACAAAATTTACCTGCGATGGAAGAAAAATACTTTCAGAGAAGGTAATATGTCCTTCCTGCTCCAACACTTTCAGTGTATTTATTACGAGTAAACTGTCTATGTTAAAATTCTTTACAAAGGTGAGCAGATCAAAATCATAATACTGTCCTTCGCCAGTACCAACAGGGATCTGTAAATAATCTGCCAGCGACTGGTAAATGCTTTTTATTTCAGGAATGGGCGGGAAACGCCTGTCTGGTAAGGAGTTCAGGTCTTCTATGTTTTCCTTTTGATATACCAGTACCGCATATGATTTTTTTCCATCCCTTCCCGCGCGCCCTGCTTCCTGGTAATAATTTTCGAGACATTCGGGCGTGTCATAATGAATCACCGTGCGAACATCAGGCTTATCGATGCCCATTCCAAATGCATTGGTGCATACCATTACCCTTGTCTGGTTGCCAATCCATGCCTGTTGTTTCTGGTCACGATCTTCCTGCGTTAATCCTGCATGATAAAAATCAGATGAGATCAGTTGCAATGAAAGCAACTGTGCCAGTTGTTTGGTTTGCCTGCGGCTGCTGCAATACACAATGCTGCTTCCCGGTACTTTTTTCAGAATATCAATTACTTTGTTCACCTTACTGTCTACGCAAAAAATGCTGTACGATACATTGGGCCGTTCAAATGATTGCCTGAAAATATTGGTGTTAACAAATTTTAGTTTCGCTGTAATATCCTGCTGCACCACTGGTGTAGCAGAGGCTGTTAAAGCTATCAGTGGAACTCCCGGCAACTCTTCGCGTAAATTAGCAATGCGTAAATAGGGTGGGCGAAAATCATATCCCCACTGCGATACACAATGCGCCTCATCCACTACAATCAAACTTATATTCAGCGCCGGCAAATATTCTTTGAACAGGACTGTTTCCAGTCGTTCAGGTGAGAGGTATAGAAATTTGAAATCACCATGTGTGGCCTGCTGCAGTATTGTTTTAACCTCATAAAAATTTAGTCCGCTATGCAGGGCAACAGAAGGGATATTTTTTTCATTTAAACTATCCACCTGGTCGCGCATGAGTGCAATGAGCGGGCTGATCACCAAACACAATCCCTCTCTTAACAAGGCCGGTACCTGGAAACAGATAGATTTGCCGCCACCTGTGGGTAATAACGCAAGTGTATCTTTTTCATCCAATACAGACTGTATGATCTCTTCCTGCATTGGGCGGAACTGATCGTGGTGCCAGTATTGTTGTAGTATAGATAAAGGTGTGCCCATTTATGAAAAGATGTTTATCACACAAAGGCACAAGGGCACGGTTTTTTATTGTGCCTTTGTGCCTTTGTGTGAAATTAAGCTCAATTGATGATTTTCGGCAGGTAAAAATATTATACCACCTTCTTGAAGTTCAGTCTAACAGAATTGATTGCCAAAACCACATCGCTTAATCCCATCATCAGCGCTCCAAAAGTTGGACTGAGAAAACCTAATGCGGCTACAGGTATGGCTACAATATTGTAAACGAAGGCCCAGAAGAGATTTTCTTTGATGGTGATATAGGTATGTTTTCCCAGGCCAAGAGATAATGGCAGGTTTTTTATTCCATAATTCATTAATACCACCTGCGCACTCTGCATGGCAATATGCGAGGCATCGCTTAATGAAATACCAACGGTTGCTTTGGCAAGCGCCGGTGCATCATTTATTCCATCGCCAACCATAGCGGTAGGGGCAATCTGGTTATAGGCGGCTATCTTCTCTAATTTCTGTTCAGGTGTTTGTTCTGCAACTACTTCATCAATGCCAAGTTCTTTGGCAACCTGGTCACATTTCTCTTTCCTGTCGCCACTTAATAAAATAGTTTTAATTCCCTTTAGTTTTAGAAGTCTTACTACTTCTTTTGCTTCGGGTCTTATCTCATCTGTTACATCAATGGTTCCAAGCAGTGTATTGTTTTTAGTAATGTAAATATTGTGTGCGGTATCTTTTGTTAATTGCGCTGCCGCTTTGTGTGAGCCTGCCATGTATTCATTGCCTTCTTTGTCGGTTGCCTGCATCCCCAGGCCCTTGATCTCTTCAATCTTAGCCCAACGGATATCGTCTTTTATCTTCCACTCTTTTGCTATCGCTTTGGCAATAGGGTGGTTGGAATATTTTTCAAGAGAAAAGGCGATGCGTTTGAATTCGTCGTGAGTGACAATATTATTTTCTGTCTCACGATTCACGTCTGACGACTCACGATTCACTATTTGAAACCCCGCAATACTAAACTGCCCCGTAGTTAGGGTTCCTGTTTTATCAAACACTACCTGTGTAATACTTTTAAATATTTCGAGGCTTTTTGCATTTTTAAAGAGTACGCCATTTCTGGCGGCACGTCCCAGCCCTACGGCAATAGCTGCAGGGGTTGCAAGGCCCATGGCGCAGGGACAAGAGATTACCAGAACAGCGATGGCTCTTAGTAAAGAGTTGCTGAATGGCAGTTGACCTAAAAAATAATTGAGGAGGAATGTAACAACTGCAATGCTGATCACCGCAGGAACAAAAATAGCGCTGATCTTATCTGCCAATTGCTGAATAGGCGGCTTTTCTGTTTGTGCCTCCTTTACCATTTTAAGGATATTGGCTAACACGGTATCTTCTCCAACAGCTGTTACCATTGTTTTCAGGGTGCCTGAATGCAAAACACTTCCACCGATCAGTGTATCGTTCATTTTTTTTTCTACCGGTGCGCTTTCACCACTTATGATGGCTTCATTCACACTGGCCTCGCCCCATAATATTTTACAATCCATCGGTACAGGCTCACCGCTCTTGATCAGGAGCAGGTCGCCCACTTTTAAATGCGTACTTTCTACAGGGAAGATGTGTTCCTGGTGCTGGTCGTCATACGCAATCATATTGGCCATCACCTTTTGGCTTACAGCCAGTTTTTTTAAAGCAGCCTGTGTGGTCTCTACAGATTTATCTTCCATCCAGTTGCCTAAAAATACCAGTGTGATGATGGTAGCGGCTGTTTCATAAAACATATACTGTTGTGCCTCTCCAATCAATGTGCCATATAAGCTGTAACCAAATGCGGCTACCGCGCCAACAGCAATCAGCACATTCATGTTAGGGATGCCTTTAAAAATACTTTTGATGGCACTGCGGCCAAAAAAATCCATCCCCACAATAAAAACAGGTATAGTTAATACAAGCTGCACAGTTGGATCCATCAACGCATGAATGTGCAGGCCCGGTATTAAATGCAGCATCAGAGGAGCCGTAAATACAATACAGAAAAGAAAACGCTGAAAATGATTTTTGAAAATCCTTTTATCTTTTTTCTGCTCAAATTTATCTCCGGTTATCACATGATAGCCTAAACCCTCAATACCTTTTGCAATCTCCTGTTTAGGAACATCATCCTTTGCCTCAAAACTTACCTCACCACCAATAAAATTCACCTTTACATGCTGCATACCTTTTTCCTGCAAATACTTATCAATAGTAAGGGCACAATTGGTGCAACTCATGCCTTCAACTTTCCAGTTCAGTTTTTCCACAGCCAAAAATTGAGTAATTACTAATTATAAATTTTTCCTCTGCAAAGATACAACCGTCTTAACCCCCATAATGTCGAAATACGAACTATAAATACAATAAGGTTTCAAAACCTTTCTCCCCGGACTGCTATCTTTGCTGCATGGATGCAATTTTTACATTGGACCAGATAGGCCGGGTAGCGGCGGCTTTGTGGAAGGAAGGATCGGAGAAAAAGATATGGGCTTTTTATGCCGATATGGGCACTGGAAAAACCACATTTATTCATGCTTTATGCGAGGTATTGGGCGTAAAGTCTGCCATCAGCAGTCCTACCTTCGCTATTATTAATGAATATGATAGTCTGGTTGCAGGCACTATTTATCATATGGACTGGTATCGCCTGAAAGATGAGGAAGAAGCCATTAATGCAGGTGTGGAAGACAGTTTACTCAGCGGTAAACTCTGCCTGATTGAATGGCCCGAAAAAGCAGCAGGACTTCTGCCCGATGACACTTTTCATGTTACTATTGAGATCCTGGATGAGAAGACGAGAAGGATTTTTACCGGGAAGATGGAAGAGGAGGAGTAAAAAGCAAAAGGTAAAAGTCAAAAGGCAAAAGTAAAAAATGGAGGATACGACTGTAAACAAAACCCCAAACCCCAAACTCCAAACCCCAAACTGATTCCCCTCTTTCTCCCATAAATCAATTAATTTTATATATCTGTTAATCCCAGCATAGTTATGGCAACCAAACCCTCAATCAGTCCTTCCTTTACGTATGAAACACTGGAAGAAACGTTGGACGTAAAACCGCAAGGCGCCAAACTGAATATTGGTATACCCAAAGAGATCGCTTTTCAGGAGAACAGGATAGCCCTTACGCCCGATGCGGTGGGTGTGCTGGTTGACAATGGTAACCAGGTGGTGGTGGAACACAAAGCAGGTGAGGGAAGCCATTTCTCAGATAAGGATTATGCAGAAGCCGGGGCACGTATTGTGTACGACAGGAAAGAAATATTTCAGTGCCCCATACTTGTTAAAAGCGCACCTCCTGTAGAAGAGGATATGCCGCTGTTACAACAAAATCAAACCATCATATCACCCATCCATCTTTCTGCATTAAAGAAAGAATATATTGAGAAGATGATGGAGAAAAGGATCACTGCACTCAGCTTTGAAAACTTTAAAGATGATAGTGGTACGTATCCCATTGTTCGCGCCATGAGTGAGATAGCCGGTAGTGCGGTAATGTTGATTGCCGGCCAGTACCTGAGTAGTTTTAATAAAGGCAAAGGGGTTTTGCTGGGCGGTATCAGTGGTATCCCCCCAACCAAAGTAATCATTATTGGCGCAGGTATTGTGGGCGAATTTGCAACACGTAATGCACTGGCATTGGGCGCCTCTGTAAAAGTGTTTGATAATAATGTGTATCGCTTAAAACAATTACAGAATAACCTGGGGCAGCGCATCTGGACCAGCGTACTGGAGCCTAAAATATTAGCCAAACAGCTTAAAACCTGCGAGGTGGCTGTTGGTGCATTAAGTAATGAATTTGGCCGTGCGCCGGTAGTGGTTACTGAAGATATGGTAGCGGCAATGCGCCCCGGCAGTATTATTATTGATGTGGCTATCGACCGTGGCGGTTGTTTTGAAACAAGCGAATTAACCAGCTACGAAGCTCCCACTTTTCTGAAACATGATGTGATCCATTATTGCGTTCCCAATATTCCCAGTGGATTTGCACGTACTGCCAGCCAGGCCATCAGCAATGTACTGATGCCTTTGATTTTGGAAATCAGCGATGAAGGCGGACTGGAAGAAATGGTATGGCACAAATTCAATCTTCGGGAAGGCATTTATATGTTTAAAGGTGCGCTGACAGATTTTTATATCAGCCAACGATTCAATTTAAAATATACCGATCTGAATTTATTGATCGCCAGCAGGCGGTAGGAATATTGAATGATGAATAGTGAATGATGAATATTGAATGATGAATAGTGAGTAGAGAATGATGATTTGAGGTTACTGCTTAACTGCTTCGGGAGATTTTACCACAATTATAAAGTAAACAATAACTATCAATGTAATTACCCCGGTTACAATGAAGGTGATAGGTGCGCCAAACCGGAACCACAATAAACCAGCCAAAGTACTGGCCAGCATAGTGCAGATACTTTGAAAGCCCGTATATGTTCCGATAGCGGTTGCCGTATCTTTTTTGTCGGTGATATTACTGATCCATGCTTTTGAAATTCCTTCGGTGGCTGCTGCGTAAACACCATACAGAAAAAACAGGCCAAAGAAATAGTAAGGGTTATTGATTGCCGACATGCCAAAATATACACAGGCAAATAATATAAGTCCGGCGAGAAACATTTTCTTCAACCCAATATTGTCGGCCACAATCCCAATGGGGAAAGCAAACAGGGCATACACGAGATTATAAAATATATAAACTGCAATTACTATTGCATCTGAAAGTCCTGCCTGTTTTGCTTTGAGTAAGAGAAACACATCAGAGCTGTTGAACAGCGTAAAAGCCAGTAACCCAATAACCAGTGTACGATAACCTGAAGGACTTTGTTTCCAGTAATGAAGAAATGAAAAGAAAGATGTTGCTGTTTTCGGCTTTGTATTTGGCTCTCTTTTCTCTTTGAGGTAAAAGGAAGCTGCTACAGCAAGAAGCCCGGGAATGAATGCGATTAAAAATAAAGTTTTATAATCCTGCGGATGATAATACAGATAAAGCAATGCGAGTGATGGCCCCATCACAGCACCCAATGTGTCCATGGAACGATGAAAGCCAAAGACCTTGCCTTTTGTTTGCGGTGTGGCTTCGTCTGACAGAATAGCATCCCTGGCACCTGTTCGGATGCCTTTGCCAAAACGGTCGATAGTGCGTGCAAAGAAAATCCAGAGCGGGTAAATAAATAGGGCCATCATTGGTTTTGAAACGGCGCTAAGCGCATAACCCATTTGTACAAACGGAACCCGTTTACCTGTTTGATCAGAGCGCTTGCCAAAATAGCCTTTACTCAATCCGGCAGTAGCTTCTGCCATCCCTTCCAATATTCCGATAAGAATTATGGAGAACCCGATTGATTTGAGATAAACCGGCATAATGGGATACAGCATTTCGCTTGCCGTATCAGTAAATAAGCTGACGATGGATAAGATCCAGACAGTTTTGGTGATGGATTTCAAAGTAGTTGTTTAATGGTGTTAGCCCCTCACTAATAAATATACACAGACTTGCCACATAAGATACATCTGATACCAAATTAAACCGCGCCTTTGCGCCTTTGCGAGAAAAAATGCTCGCAAAGGCGCAAAGGCGCGGTATTTTTCGAGAGTATAAAAGTATCCAGCCCAAACTTTTACTAACTTGTATTGTTAGATAATACGCCGATTGTATGTGGTTAAAATATTTGATCGTTTTTGCAGCAGCCTGTGCAGTAGATATTGTTCCGCTCCCTCTTCCACCTGCATTTGTGGTGATGGTGTTTTTACAGATCTATTTTAACCTGGATGTTTGGGCGGTTATTTTTGTTGGTGTATCCGGTTCCATACTTGGGCGATATATTCTTACATTATACATTCCCAAAATTGCCGACAAAATATTTAACCACGCCAAGAATGAAGATGTGCAGTTCCTGGGAAGACAGTTAAAAGAGAAAGGGTGGAAAAGCCAGGTTGCCATACTTACCTATTCATTGTTGCCATTGCCTACCACTCCTTTATTTATTGCAGGTGGCATGGCTAAAATGAAACCCCGTTTTATTATACCGGCTTTTGTTGTTGGTAAATTTACCAGCGATACCGTTGCCGTATTCATGGGTAAATATGCTGCAGAGAATACGGCCAGCATTCTCAAAGGAATTGTTTCCTGGCAAACTGTATTTGGACTGATACTTGGTATCCTGCTGGTTACGGCATTTTTATTTATCGACTGGCGTACCTGGCTCCAGGAAAATAAGCTCAAGTTGAATTATAAAATATGGAAGTAATTCACCTTCCTGCCGGGTTACGCTGCATAACCGATGTTTCTCTCTTTCTTCGCGGTGAAAAGTCCTATCGTTTATTTGATGATAGTTTTTAACGTGTTGTGCTATTAAACACATAGTTACATAGGTTAGGAAACAGGGCATATAGTTTAAAAGCTATGTTTCCTTTTTGTTTTCCCTATGTATCTATGTGTTTTAAAAATGATTTGAAATAAAGAAAAACTGCATTGTTAAATGCCTTTAAAAATAAAAAAACATATCAGAATTTATAGAGTTTAATGACGCAACACGTTAGTTTTTAATAATACGTCACCGCGCCAATCTCTTCCCCCACTTCACCGCCTCGTACCAGATTACAAATACAAAACCAATACCAATGCTGCTGAGCATTTGCGCGGTTGTTAAAGATTCAAACTCAAAGAAAATTGCCAGTGGTTTTACATAGATCAGTAATGCTGTGATAGTAATGGTAACTACGATGATCAGTAAAACAAGATTGTTTTTATAGCGCAGTGTGGTAAGTACAGAATAATAAAATGAACGGTTGATCAGGGTGAGGAATATATTGGCCGCTATTAAAACCGCAAAAACCATTGTTCTTGTAACAGCCTCGTTATAGCCCTGGCGCACGGCATATTGATAAGCAAGCAAAGTTCCTGCGGTGATCAGTAACCCCTGTATCATACTTGTAGTTAGTTCTTTCCAGTTAAAGAAAGTGTTCGACATAGGCCGCGGCTTTTGAATCATGGTGTTTTTTTCCATGGGTTCATTTTCATAAATGATGGAGCAGGTGGGGCCCATGATCAATTCTAAAAAGATGATGTGTACCGGCGAAAAAATATTAGGATAGATCCATCCCAATGCCAATGGAATAAATACCGTAAGCACAATAGGTATATGAATGGAGATGATATATTGTATGGCTTTTTTCAGGTTGGTATAAATTCTTCTGCCCATGGCTACAGCATCTACCATTTTAGAAAGGTCGTCTTCCAGTAAAATAAGAGAAGCTGCCTGTTTGGCGATCTCGGTTCCTTTTTTACCCATCGCTATTCCAATGTGTGATGCTTTAAGGGCCGGGCCATCGTTTACACCATCGCCGGTCATGGCTACTATTTCATTGCCTGCTTTCAATGCATTGATAATCCTGAGTTTGGCCTCTGGAAACATGCGTGTGAACACTGATGTTTCGCGAACAGTATCCTTCAATGCGGCGTCTGGTAATTTCATTAACTCATCACCTGAAATACTTCTGTCGTGCCCCCTGAATCCAACCTGCCTGGCAATGGAGTTGGTGGTGGCGGCATTATCGCCTGTAACAATTTTTACTGCAATTCCTGCCGTATAAAAATTATCCAGTACCGTATCTATATTTTTCTTTGGCGGATCGTAAAACGCCAGTAATCCTTTAAAACTGAATGGCAATTGTTCCTGTTCATCAGGGTAGTCATTACCGGGAAATGCTGCTTCTGCCACAGCCAGTATGCGATAGCCTTCTTTTGCAAGCGTATTCACCATCTCTTCTACCTGCTGTTGCCCGTCTTTGGTGATGTTAGATGCTTTTAGCAATGTTTCGGGAGCACCTTTCGCTGCTATGATGCGTTTGCCTTCTGCATTTTCAAATACATGCGTCATCATTGGCGGGGTGCCAGCCAGCGGGTACTCATGTACCATTTTAAAATCAGGTCTTTCATCAGCCATTGGTAAAGCAACGTATGCATTATGCAATGCTATTTCCATCGGATCAAATGGTATTGGCTCACTGGCCCACATAGCCAGCCTGATTAATTCTTTGTCGCCTTCATTGATGCCGATCTCCGGGTTGGATATTTTGGATGAGCCGAATACAAAAAGTCTTGCCAGACTCATTTTGTTCTCTGTTATGGTTCCTGTTTTATCTGTACATATTACAGTAGCGCTGCCAAGGGTTTCAACCGTTTTCATTTGTTTTACCACAATGCCCATTTTCATTAAACGCCAGGCACCAAGCGCCATAAATGTAGTAAAGGCAACGGGTATTTCTTCCGGCAGGATACTCATGGCTAATGTGAGCGCTTTTAACAGGCTGTCGAGTACATCAAAAGAATGACGGTAGTTGATTACCCAAACAATAATGAAAACAACGGTGCCAACCAAAACCATTTTTTTTACAAAATTGTTGATCTGTTTTTCAAGCGGTGTTTTTTCTTCTGATATGCTTTCAAGGCTTAACCCGATCTTTCCAAGTTTGGTTTTATTGCCGATAGCAGTGATGGTGGCTATAGCCAGACCACTGGCTACTGTTGTACCACGGTAAATACAATGGTCTTCCTTTGATTTATCTTTATAAACAGATAATGATTCGCCCGTAAGTATGGATTCATTTACAGAGAAATCATTTGAATGAACGATAGTGCCATCAGCAGCAATAGCTGTTCCTTCTTCCACCATCAGGCTATCGCCCATAACCAGGTCATCACTTCTGATCTCCCTTACTTCTCCATCCCTGATCACTTTGCAGCAGGGTTGGGTAAAGTTTTTTAATTTTTCCAGTGCATTGCGGCTTCTCGAATCCTGGTAAAGAGAAATGGTTGCAACCAGCACAATGGCAGAAGCCAGAAAAATGCCGTCACCTGTTTTTCCGCTGATAAAATAGATAGTTGATGCAGCCAGTAACAGAATAACCATCGGCTCTTTGGCAAGACTTTTCAGTGCATCAATAAATCCATTTTCCTTTTTATACTCAAGGGTATTAGCACCGTATTCTTTTCTGGCATTGATTACCTGCTCCTCATTGAGGCCTTCTATGTTGAAATTGTTTGCCGCCATAGCTGAAGATATCCTTAAAGGTAGAAAGTTTGACTTTCTGATTTAATGATTTCCGTCATGCCGGCGTTCAGGTACTCAGGCATCCTTATTCATAAAAAACAGCTCACTGATGGTGTTGTTCTTTTCAATGGTAGCAAGTTCGGAGATCTGTTTGCAAAGTTCATTGCATTCTGCTGCGGCTTTATCCCGGTCAATCTCACCGGTTTTGATCAATTGTTCCAGTTCCAGTTGCCTGCGTAATATTTCGGAGGATAGGAAGGAGTTGGCAATGGTTCTGGCCATCAGGAATTCCAGAACATGAGCCATGTTCAGGGTATAGCCTTTGCCGTCTTTTAATAATTGTTCTATATCGGGGTCTTTCATAGTAATTGCTTAAAACAATTACCAGCAATGTAAGAAAAGAAACACAGATTTCAATCTCCCGAATAACGTTCAAACCGGATCATTTGTAATCGAAAATATTCAGGCGTGTTTCGCAGAAGTCCATCTCATGCTCATCGTTACTGCTTACAATAACGAGTTTGTTTTTGCAATATCCTTCAATCAGTTGATGGTATAATTGATAGCCACTGACATCCAGATTAGTACAGGGCTCATCCAGCAACACTACAGGTACATCAGAAAAAATAGCCTGTGACAGTTTAATGCGTTGTTTCATACCACTGCTGAAATAACGGATCTGCTTGTCTGCCGCTTTTTCAAGTCCGATGACAGAAAGAATTTCATCAATGCCTGTTACTGCTGTCAAGGGTTTGAACTGCTGATGAAAATGCAGAAATTCTTTGGCGGTCATTTCCTCAATCAACTCCACATACGGCGCCGCAATAGAGAGGTAGCGATAAAAGTCTTCAGGTTCAACAAGCGATGATTTATCAGTCGTTTTTCCATCCTTCATCATTCCTTGTTCAGTATTCAATATTCGATATTCAACACTGCCTGCACTCAATTGTATACTTCCTGCAATACTTTGCAGTAAAGTGCTTTTGCCGCTTCCGTTAGGTCCGGTAATGGCGTATGATCTGCCGGTTTCAAAAGTATAAGTAACATGACGGAATATCCAGTCGCGGTTAAAGCGCTTACCGGCATCAACAAGTGATATATTACCCCCTGGCCCCCTGAAGGGGGAATTAGGAGAAAGAATATCTTGTTGTAGGGAATCAGTCATAGTAATACAAAAATAACTCCCCCTTCAGGGGGCCGGGGGGTTAATCTTCTTCTGTTGCTCCCTTCACAAAACGCTTAATAATACCTCTTCCGCTTTCCCTGATAAAAGTTACGATCTCATCTCTTTCATCTGTAGCAGGTAATTCTTCTTCAATAAATTCCAATGCCTGCGAGGTATTGAAGCCTTTATTATAAATGGTGCGGTATACGTCGAGGATATGATTGATCTGCTGTAATGGGAACCCCCTGCGTTTTAATCCAACACTGTTCACGCCACCATAACTAAGCGGGTTACGAACAGCTTTGATGTATGGGGGAACATCTTTACTTACTAAGCTTCCGCCTGCAATAAAAGTATGCTGCCCGATATTTACAAACTGGTGCACAGCACTCACGCCACCTACTACGGCCCAGTCGCCCATGGTTACATGACCTGCAACCTGCACACTGTTGCTCATGATACAGTTATTGCCAATATTGCAATCGTGCGCAATATGACTGTAAGCCATGATGAGGCAATTGTTGCCCACCCTGGTTTTGCCACGGTCGTCTGTTCCGCGGTTAATGGTAACAAATTCGCGTATGGTTGTATTATCGCCAATTTCTGCTGTTGTTTTCTCGCCGCTGAATTTCAGATCCTGCGGAATAGCGCCCAATACTGCACCTGGAAATATCCGGCAGTTCTTACCAATCCTTGTTCCGTCCATGATGGTAACATTACTGCCAATCCATGTGCCTTCACCAATCTGAACATCACCATGAATAACGGTGAACGGATCGATCTTAACATTTGGTGCTATACGCGCATTAGGGTCGATATAAGTATAGGGATGCGTCATCTCTGATTTTTAGATTGATCTATGTTTGTATGATTTTAATTATTCCCACTCACCACTCACCACTCACCACTCACGGCCTCTTCACTACCTGCGCAACAAGGTCAGCTTCTGTAGCTACTTTACCTCCTACATACACTGTTCCCCTCATCTCACAAATACCCCTGCGTATTGGTCCGGTAAATTCCATTTTCAATACCATGGTATCACCGGGTTTTACCATTTGTTTGAATTTGCAATTATCAATTTTTAAGAAATAAGTATCATAGGTTCCTTCCGGCATTGAATTGATACAGAGTATGCCGCCTGTTTGCGCCAGTGCTTCTATCTGTAAAACGCCCGGCATTACCGGGTTTCCGGGGAAGTGGCCGGGGAAGAACCATTCGTTAAAGGTTACATTTTTAATACCAACGATATAGGTATCTGTTAACTGGATGATCTTATCTACCAGTAAAAACGGATGACGGTGTGGTAAGGTCTTTTCAATTTTTTCTAAAGTAAATACCGGCGGCATAGCTGGATCATACACCGGTACATCTTTCACGTGCCTGTTTTTCTTGATGTATTGTTTGATCTTTTTTGCAAACTCAACATTGGTGCTATGGCCCGGCCTGTTTGCAATAATGCGTGCTTTGATGGGGAAACCAATCAGTGCAAGATCACCCACTACATCCAATAATTTATGCCGTGCAGGTTCATTAGGGAAACGAAGTTCCAGGTTATTCAGATAGCCTTCGCTTTTTACTTCGATCTTATCGCGTTTAAAGACTTTTGCCAAACGGCCCATTTCTTCATCAGTAACTGGTTTATCAACCACCACTATCGCATTATTGATATCACCACCTTTAATCAAGTCATTATCGAGCAACATTTCCAGCTCGTGCAAAAAGCAAAAAGTGCGGCAGGGGGCAATTTCTGATTTAAAATCTTTGATCGTTTTTAAACCGGCGTGCTGCGTGCCTAAAACAGGACTATTAAAATCGATCAGTGTAGTGATCTGATAATCCATGGATGGGAGTGCCACCATTTCTACACGCTTGGCTTCATCGTAATGATAAATGTTTTCATCAAGACTGTACCATGCTTTGGTTGCTTCCTGCTCAACTACGCCCGACTCTTCGATCAAAGCAATAAAAGGAGAGGAGCTGCCATCTATAATGGGTATTTCAGGGCCATTAACTTCTATTAAAACATTGTCAACGCCCATACCCACTAAAGCAGCCAGAATATGTTCAACCGTACTCACTTTGGCATCGCCTACCTGCAGGGTAGTTCCGCGGCTGGTATCGGTTACCAGGTCGCAATCGGCTTTGATGATGGGTTGCAGTGGCAGATCAACACGTTGAAACTGGATTCCAAAACCGGGGTTTGCAGGTTTTAGGGTCATATCAACTAAAACACCTGTATGCAGGCCGGTGCCGCTGATGCTGATGGAATTACTAAGCGTATGCTGTTTGTCAGGGTTAAAATTGATATCCATTCTCTGTTTCGGTTTATGAGTGGCCTGGTTTTCCATAAAATCAAACGATCATGACAGAAAACAGTATGTACTCAAAACCTGCCTTAGGTACAACGGGCAGGTATTGTTATCAAAAATATATTCGGCAAAAATAAGATTTCGGGGCGGTTAAATGGCTTTTCTTCAGGCATTTACCCTTTCGGCGAGCAGTTGTTCCACCATTTTTTCCAATTCTTTAACCCTTTTCTCCAAATCGGGCAGGTTGCGGCTCATGGCCTGTATACGCAAATAGCTGGAAAAATCCATGGCTGGGGTGCCGTTCCAGGATTTATTGGGCTCTTTGATAGATTTGGTAATACCGCTTTGGCCGGCAATCTTCGACCCGTCTGCAATATTGATATGCCCCGCTGTGCCAACCTGTCCGCCAATCATAACGTTCTTACCTATTTTAGTGCTTCCGCTAACGCCTGCCTGCGCGGCAACAACGGTATTAGAGCCTACTTCTACATTATGTGCTATCTGGATCAGGTTATCTAATTTTACTCCGGCGCGGATGATGGTAGAACCCATGGTAGCCCTGTCAATAGTGGTATTGGCTCCTATCTCTACAAAATCTTCTATCACCACATTGCCTATCTGTGGTACCTTATGGTAAGTTCCATCAGCCTGAGGGGCATAACCAAAGCCATCGCTGCCAATAACAGATCCGGAATGAATGGTTACATTTTTACCTATTACACAATCATTATATATTTTAACCCCTGCATTAAGTACGGTGTTGTCTCCCACTTTCACCCCATTCCCCAGCACAACACCAGGGAAGAGTTTTACATTATTACCAATGGTAACACCTTCGCTGATGTAAACAAAAGCACCCACAAATACCTGCTCACCCAAAGTGGCGGAAGGATCTATAAAGCTGGGTTGCTGTATGCCGGTGAGTTGCTGCCTGATCAATTCCTGGTATTTGGAAAGCAGGGTAGCAAAGGCAGTATAAGCATCCGGTACCCGCACCAGAGTGGCAGCCACAGGCTGTTTCAGCTCAAGCGATTCATTGATGATAACGATGGAAGCCTTGGTATTGTATAGATATTCCTCGTATTTGGGATTGGCAAGAAAAGATAGTTGCCCTTCAACAGCTTCCTCAATTTTGCCAAAGGAAACAACGGTTGCGGCGGCATTTCCTTCCAGCTTGCCATTGATTAACATGGCTATTTGCGGGGCTGTGAATTGCATAATTTGATGTTTGGTTCATGGGTCCATAGGAGGCATTCCACGAAAATAGCAGGTAAAGCTAAAGTTTATGGGTGATGGTCTATGGCCTAAGTTAGCGAACAAATGTAAAATTTTTTAACCTGCTCTGAAAGGTTTTGATCAATTAATGCATTTTCTATCCGGGATATATCGGTTACGGTACCATCTTTAAATAAAATATTAATACGTTCATCTTTGGTCTGGTACAGGGTATTGGCAGCTTCCCCGGTAAAGCAGAAATAAGATACATCTTCGGGAGAAATGCCAAATTTTTGAATGGCTTCCACTTCCTTACTTTTTACAAAACTGTTCTCAAAAGGCTCCGCCTGTATTCTTGCTTTGTATAATTGCCGGTTAAGGAAACGGTTGCAAAGCAACGAGAGGATTCTATCCGGATGATGGCTCCAGCATTTAACTGCATGCATTACATCATGGTCATCAATAGAGCAGAACTTTTCCAGCACCGATGTGTCCATATGGCTCTCAAAGCCACCAAGGAAAAAATCCAGCTCTGATAATGTGTTTAACTGCTCATCCGTTTTTGAATAGATGCTGCGCACACGCTGTAAAATTTTCACCAGCATCTTCTCGGCTGATAGTACTGTTTTGTGCAGGTATACCTGCCAGTACATCTGCCTTCTTGCCACTAAAAATTTCTCTACGCTGTAAATGCCTTTTTCTTCTACCATCAGTTGCCCATCGTGCACCACCAGCATTTTTATAATACGGTCGTAACCTATTACACCTTCACTTACACCCGAATAAAAACTATCGCGGCTCAGGTAATCCATCCTGTCTACATCCAGTTGTCCGCTGATCAGTTGGTGTAAAAAGGGTTTATGGTAATTATCAGTAAATATCCTGATGGCAAGCGTAAGCTGCCCGCCCAGCTCGGTATTCATCAGGTTCATGATCTGCAAAGAGAGGTGTTCATGATGTGCCCCCTGTACCAAAATTTGTTCAAGCGCGTGCGAAAATGGTCCATGACCAATATCATGCAGCAGGATGGCTGCTTTTACCGCTGTCTCTTCTTCATCGGTGATCTCTACCCCTTTACCCCTCAGTTCCGCTACTGCATTATGCATTAAATGATAAGCCCCCAACGAATGATGCAGCCTTGTATGCACAGCCCCCGGATATACTAATTGCGCCATAGCCATCTGTTGTATCCGGCGAAGGCGTTGGTAATAAGGGTGTGCAATAATGGCAAAGATCAACGGGTGATTAATGGTGATAAAACCATACACCGGGTCGTTGATAATTTTTCTTTTAATGGCTGTCATGCCTGTTGTTGAATTGTTAAATCAGTAGCTTTTGCAGCAGGCAAAAGTACAAATAAGAATCCCATACGGAAGAATGAAATAGATTTACTTTGTTATTTAACAGCCACCCGCTAAAACAGTGTCATTATCGCGCCCACTTCTACCTGCTGATCGTTAATTTTATTTATTTTATTCTTATTACCTGTATTTTGGGGTTCTATAAAAATAACTCCAGACTCCAAACCCCAAACTGATCCTATGTCTGTAGCAAAAATTTTATGGGTAGATGATGAGATCGAAAGCCTGCAATCGCAGAAGCTGTTCCTCGAACACAAGGGCTATGAAGTGAATACCCTTACCAATGGATTTGATGCAATTGAATATGTAAAAGATAACCTGGTAGATGTGGTGTTGATGGACGAGACCATGCCCGGCATTACCGGCCTTGAAACACTTGCACGTATAAAAGAAATAAACAGTCATATACCGGTAGTACTCATCACCAAAAATGAAACAGAGAACCTGATGGATGATGCCATTGGCAGCCAGATAACCGATTACCTTATTAAGCCGGTAAACCCAAACCAGGTATTGCTTACTTTAAAAAAGATCATCGATAATAAAAGACTGGTAGCAGAAAAAACCACAACGGCTTACCAGCAGCAATTCAGAGAACTGTTTATGGCGCTGAGCAATAACCCTGATTATAATGAGTGGATGGAGATCTACAAAAAATTAGTGTACTGGGAACTGGAGATGGAAAAAAGTGACAGTCCCGAAATGCGCGAAGTATTCCAGGCACAGAAGCAGGAAGCGAATACGGAGTTCTTCAAATTTGTGAGTAAGAATTATGCATCGTGGGTTGATCCCAAAAGTTTCTCTGCGCCAATTATGAGCAATCACCTGTTCCAGTTTAAAGTATTGCCGCATGTAGAAAAAGGAACACCGCTTTTTTTTATATTGATAGATAATCTTCGTTACGACCAGTGGAAAGCCATACAGCCCATATTTGCAGAAAGCTTCAGGGTATTGGAAGAAGAAACTTTTTATTCCATCCTTCCCACCGCCACACAGTATTGCCGCAATGCCATTTTTGCGGGCCTGATGCCGATAGATATTGAAAAACAATTTCCGCAGCAATGGAAAAATGATGACGATGAAGGCGGTAAGAACCTGTTTGAAGAGGAGTTCTTTAAAGCACAGTTAAAACGTTTGAAGAAAGACGATATCAGGTTCAGCTATAATAAAATTGTCAATCACAATGATGGGCAGCAATTAGTAAGCAATATCCATAACCTGTTACAGAATGATCTCAATATTATTGTTTACAACTTCGTTGACATGCTTAGTCATGCACGAACCGAGATGGAAGTGCTGAAAGAACTGGCCAGCGATGAAGCCAGTTACCGCAGCATTACGCGTAGCTGGTTTGAACATAGTCCACTGCATCAGGCACTGAAAAAAATTGCGGATAAAAACCTGAAAATTGTTTTGGCAACCGATCATGGCAGTGTGCGCGTGAATACACCGCATAAAGTGATAGGTGATAAACAAACCACGGCTAACCTCCGCTACAAACATGGCCGTAACCTGAATTTTGAACCAAGAGATGTACTGGCATTTAAAGACCCGAAAGAAGCAGGATTGCCGGTACCCAATGTAAATTCCGCTTTCATCTTTGCCAAAGAAGATGGTTTTTTATGCTATCCCAATAATTACAACCATTATGTTAATTATTACAAGAATACGTTCCAGCATGGCGGTATCAGCCTGGAAGAGATGATTGTGCCCATTATTAAGATGGTAAGCAAGAATGCAACCCCCTAACCCCCTAACGGGGAATAAATGGGTTGTGGATAACTGAAACCGTTGAAAAGAAGCGACAGCATTAATTTTGAACTTCCTCATAACCCCCCTTTAGGGGATGGGGGTGGCAATGAAATACACACAATCCACTTTAGATAAATTAGCAGATATTCTGGGCGAATCAGGTTATGTGGTTCGGTATGAAAGAGGCACTTTCCAAAGTGGCTGGTGCCTGCTGGAAGCAAGAAAAATTGTGGTACTCAATAAATTCCTCAGCATAGAGGGCCGCATCAATACCCTGATGGAAATTATTCCTCAACTGGCTATCGACTTCGATAAACTCACACACGAGTCGCAAAAACTTTACGAAGAAGTGGTAAAAAAATCTGTAACAGAAGCATAGTATTGCGGTTAATACGTATAGTGCGTGATGTTATTTGACTTAGTTTTGACACGTGAGCGCTACACCCCTAACCATAACATTTCTCGGCACAGGTACCAGTTCAGGTGTACCTATGATTGGCTGTTCATGCGATGTATGCAGTTCTGAAGACCGGCACGATAAACGCCTGCGGAGCAGTATCCTTGTTAGTTCTGCAACCACCACAGTAGTAGTAGATACAACACCGGATTTCCGCTACCAGATGTTACGTACCCGCACCAATCAACTGGATGCTGTATTGTACACACATCCCCATAAAGATCATATGGCCGGACTGGACGATATCCGGGCTTATAATTTTACTTCTAAAAAAGGAATGAACATTTACGCCAACTCCTTAACGGAAGAAGCAGTGCGTCGCGATTTTTATTATGCATTTACTGATATCAAATATCCCGGTGTACCGGAGCTTAACCTGATCACTATTGATGAATCGCCTTTTTTTATTGGTGATATACACGTGCAGCCCATCCAGGTAATTCATCATAAAATGCCTGTGTTCGGATTTCGGTTTGGCGCTTTTACCTATATCACCGATGCCAATAAAATAGAGGAAGAAGAGAAAGAGAAAATTAAGGGCTCCAAAATATTGGTGCTGAATGCCCTTAGGAGAGAAACCCATATTTCTCATTTTAACCTTACCGAAGCTGTATCATTGGCGCTTGAACTGGAAATTCCGGAAGTATATTTTACGCATGTGAGTCACCAGTTGGGCAAACACGAAGACATTAACCGCGAACTCCCCCCGCATATCCAGTTAGCCTACGATGGCTTAACTATTCGTTTGTAACCCCCTTTGAATACAAAAACAATAAAATGTTTGTGTATGAAAAGGATACTTAAAGACTATCTCACCTTCAGTAAGAAGGAACGTATGGCAGTAATTATTTTACTGCTCGTTATCGTGGCATGCATTGCAATGCCCTATCTCTATCGGCCAAAACCGGGCCCACCGCTCATTAATCAGGCGCTTGTTGATTTTATTGCAAAAGCAAATACTGCATCCCAAAAAGATAGTACTGTACCGGAACCGGCAACTTTATTATATGATGCAAAGAGTACAACTGAAGTGATACATCACAATTTGTTTGCTTTTGATCCCAATACTGTTTCTGCCGAAGGATGGGCCCGGTTAGGGGTTAATGAGCGAACGATCCGTACCATTCTTAATTACCGTAATAAAGGTGGCCGCTTCAGACAGCCGGATGATATCAGGAAAATATGGGGTATCAGTAAAGAAGAAGCAGACCGGCTGCTGCCATTTGTGCGGATAGCCGAAACGCCGGGCAATATTTTTTCATTTGGAAAGAAACAGGAGAAAATTTCAAACAGGAAACCAGCGCTCATTGATATTAATACAGCAACGGTTGAAGAATGGGCAGCGTTGCCGGGAGTAGGAGAAGCGCTGGCTAATAGAATCACCCGGTACCGGGAACGCATTGGCGGCTTTGTAGCATCTGATCAGCTCAAAAAAACGTATGGGATCAGCGATTCATTATATCGTGTGATTAGTCCGTACCTTAGAACAGAGCAGGCAACTGTTCCCAAATTAGATCTGAATACTGTTTCTGCCTACGACCTGAAAATGCGCACCGGTATTGCTGATGCCCTGGCGAGGGCTATTGTTGTATACCGGCAGCAATATGGGGCATATACATCGGTTGCCGACCTGAAAAAGATCGTTTTTCTGCCGGATTCCGTATTTCAGCGCCTGGCTAAATACGTAAAAGTTAATTAGAACACATGGTAGAAAAATCAAATTTTCCCGTTTAGATAATTACCCTACTTTTGCGTCACAAACTAACAAACGGTCGTTTGTTTTTAAGGGGGTCGCCAGATAACGATTGCTTGTTTTTGGCGACCTCCGTCTATTTAAAATGTACTTGGCATGAACTTTAAACCTACTGAACTAACCGAGCAGGTGGCCCAAACAGCAAGGGACTTTGCGCAGATGCACATTAAACCCTTTGTCATGGAATGGGACGAAAGCCAGCAGTTCCCGCTTGCCGTTTTTAAAGAACTGGGCAAACAGGGAATGATGGGGGTATTGGTTCCGGAAGAATATGGCGGCGCAGGACTGGGTTATTTCGAGTACAATGCCATCATCCAGGAAATTGCCAAAGTATGTGGTTCCATCGGTCTTAGCGTAGCGGCTCATAATTCGCTTTGCACCAATCATATTCTTTCTTTTGGTACAGAAACCCAGAAAAAACAATGGCTGCCCAAATTAGCTACGGCTGAATGGTTGGGGGCCTGGGGACTAACAGAACCTAACACTGGCAGTGATGCAGGTAATATGAAAACAACTGCTGTCAGATCAGGTGATGGTTGGTTTTTGAATGGTACTAAAAGCTGGATCACACACGGTAAAAGCGGGGATATTGCAGTGGTGATCTGCCGTACAGGGGAACCCCGTACACAGGGTAATGCCACGGCTTTTGTGGTAGAGCGCGGTACCGCTGGTTTTTCAGGCGGTAAAAAGGAGAATAAACTGGGCATGCGCGCCAGCGAAACAGCCGAAATGATTTTTGATAACTGCTATATACCCGATAGTAACCGTTTGGGTGAAGTGGGGGATGGCTTCAGGCAGGCGATGAAAATATTAGACGGGGGCCGGATCTCTATAGCCGCCCTTTCTATCGGCATTGCCAAAGGCGCCTATGAAGCTGCTTTAAAATATTCGCAGGAACGTTACCAGTTCGATAAGCCTATTGCCAGTTTTCAGGGGATCAGTTTTAAACTGGCCGATATGGCTACCGAAATAATGGCCGCCGACCTGCTGGTATGGCAATCCTGCGACCTGAAGGACCGGGGCGAAAAAGTGACCAAACAGGGGGCAATGGCCAAATATTACGCCAGTGAGGTAGCAGTTAAAACGGCCAATGAAGCTGTTCAGATATTCGGTGGATATGGTTACACAAAAGATTTTCCGGTAGAGAAGTATTATCGTGACGCAAAATTGTGTACTATTGGTGAAGGAACTTCTGAGATACAGAAATTAGTTATCTTCCGTGAAGTGTTGCATGATTAGTTTTTTCGATTGCTTGCTTATATTGAAAGCCCTCTGTTTAGGGGGCTTTTTTAATGTATTGTCTCGTCCTGAAAAAAGTTGACTACAAAATGAATTTGTATGCAACAGTTAACAATCTGCATAAAAAGCGGTCAGCCTCAAAAAAGATTTAGTGAGGCGTTTAAAAAAGAAGTGGTTCGTGATTAC
>Ga0208753_100002_pt1 | contig 289265 bp, 253 predicted proteins | sample LakWasMet37_LOW7_2_FD_183877 | JGI IMG/M metagenome (GOLD analysis project Ga0208753, IMG submission 183877) | Freshwater sediment methanotrophic microbial communities from Lake Washington under simulated oxygen tension - Sediment Metagenome... | ecosystem: Environmental > Aquatic > Freshwater... | reverse complement strand
AGCAGAAGCTATGAATAGCAAAATACAAAGGTTCATAACCGCTAATTATGGCGTAAGGGATAAAGACTTCTTCCTATACAGATTAGCTCACTATTACTCATAGCACCTCAAATTATTAATTAGCCGACAACTCACGATTAACTTAACAGTAGTACATTTGTCCACTACAAATCACTTCTTATGAAATTACTTGAAGGAAAAGTATCTGTTGTAACCGGCGCTGCCCGCGGAATAGGCGCCGCCATAGCGTTAACCCTTGCCGAAAATGGCAGCGATGTTGCTTTTAGCTATGTGAGCGATAGCAGCGCCGAAAAAGCAACTGCGCTGGAAACCCAATTAAAATCGTTTGGCGTAAAAGCAAAAGCATACCAAAGCAATGCCGGTATGTATGAGCAATGTGAGGCTTTTGTAAATGATGTGTTGAAAGAATTTGGAAAGATAGACGTATGCGTAAACAATGCCGGCATCTCAAAAGATAACCTGCTGTTGCGCATGACCCCTGAGCAATGGGATGAAGTGATGGACATTAACCTGAAAAGTGTTTTCAATATGACCAAACAGGTGATCCGTCCGATGATGAAAGCTAAAAGCGGCAGTATCATTAATATGAGTTCCATTGTGGGTGTTCGGGGTAATGCCGGGCAGAGCAGTTATGCGGCCAGCAAAGCGGGTATCATCGGGTTCACCAAATCGGTGGCGCTTGAGCTGGGCAGTCGCAATATCCGTTGCAATGCCATTGCACCCGGTTTTATTGAAACAGACATGACTCATTATTTAAAAGATGGCGAGGGCGCAACAGAATTCCTGAAAAAAATACCATTGGGCCGTTTTGGTAAAGCAGAAGAAATAGCCAGCACTACTTTATTCCTTGCCAGTGATATGAGTTCCTATATAACCGGCCAGGTATTGAGCGCCTGTGGTGGTTTGAATATTTAGCATACACTCCGCGCAACTTCCTGTTCTTTGCGGTTAGTGAACTATTATTAACGGCAGAGAGCAGGAGACACAGCGTATACTGCATAGCGCTTCTCCTGTTAAATAAGATTTAACAATTATACAATTCTTCTTGCCCTATTTTCGCAGAAGCCGATGCGGAAAAAAATCTGTACATATTTTTTATTGCTGGTATTAACCATACAAATATTGCCTATACAGCAAATGGGTAGTTTGTTGTTCAGCAACCAGTTTACAGAAGAACTGCCACATTCCGCTGATACCGATAAAAGCTGTGTAAAGCAGGCATTAAAAAGTGATTATCTTTCTACGCCTTCTTTTTCACCCGTTTCTGCTTTTATCAATTCCTCTTCCCAATACCTGCATTTTGCCGATGCTATTCCGCAAAACCACGCGGATGATATTCATGTACCCCCTCCCAATTGCTGATCAGTTTACCGTGTAAGCAACCCTATTCTTTTATTTTATTTTCAGCATTATGAAAAAATATTTTCAGCATGCGGGCAGTGATCTGCCTGCAGCTATCGTTGTGTTATTGGTAGCATTACCCTTATGCCTGGGTATAGCCCTGGGATCAGGCGCCCCATTGTTTTCGGGCATTATTGCCGGAATTACAGGGGGTATTGTAATTGGTATTTTAAGCGGCTCGCAATTAAGTGTGAGTGGGCCGGCAGCGGGCCTTACGGTTATTGTGGCGGCAGGCATTTTAAAATTGCAGGTGTATGAAGCTTTTTTGGTGGCAGTTGTACTGTCGGGCATACTCCAGTTGATCTTTGGTTTTATAAAGGCAGGGGTCATTGGCGACTATATCCCAAACTCGGTTATCAAAGGCATGTTGGCCGCTATCGGACTGATATTGATACTAAAACAATTCCCCCACCTTGTTGGCTATGATGCCGATTTTGCGGGAGACCAGTCTTTTACCCAGGGCGACAGGAACAATACTTTCTCCGAAATATTTCAGGCAATAAGGTCTGTTACGCCCGGCGCAATGGTTATCGGCATCGTGTCTATGCTGATACTTGTTGTTTGGGAAAGAAAATTCATCAAATCAAACAAGATATTACACCTTGTTCCAGGCCCGTTGATAGTGGTACTGGCAGGAATACTGATCAATGAATATTTTAAACTGAATAATGCGGGTTATGCCCTTGAAGCAAAACAGTTGGTTTCTCTGCCTGTGGCAAATGACCTGTCATCATTTTTTTCATTCTTTACATTTCCTGATTTTAAATTCCTCGCTAATCCTGATGTATGGATAACAGGCGCAACAGTAGCAATTGTAGCCAGCCTTGAAACATTGTTAGGTATTGAAGCTGTAGACAAACTTGATCCTCTAAAAAGAGTAACGCCTGCCAACCGGGAGTTGAAAGCACAGGGTATTGGCAATATTATTTCGGGTTTGATAGGCGGGCTGCCATTAACTTCTGTAGTGGTACGAAGTTCGGCCAATGTATCAGCCGGAGGCAAAACAAAAGTGTCGGCCATTATGCACGGGGTATTACTTTTACTATGTGTAATGATCATACCCGGTGTATTGAACAAAATACCTTTAAGCGCTTTGGCGGCAGTGCTCATTTTTACAGGGTATAAGCTGGCAAAAATTTCGCTGTTTAAGGATTTTTTCAGGAAAGGATGGGACCAGTTTATGCCGTTTGCTGTTACAATTGTTGCAATTTTGCTAACCGACCTGCTGATAGGAATTATAATAGGGATCATTGTAGGGTTGTTTTTTATGGTCAGAAGCAACTTTCGCTCTTCGGTTTTTGTTGTTCACGACAGCAATAATTACCTGATCCGTTTCAGGAAAGATGTTTCTTTTCTTAATAAACCAATTGTGAAGAAGAAACTGGAAGACGTTCCTGAAAATGCTTTTGTACTGATTGATGCTACCCGGGCTGATTTTATAGATAAAGACGTGATTGAAGAAGTAAATAACTTCCTTTGTCATGCGCATTTGAAAAGCATACGGGTAGAAATTAAAAAAAGTCCGAGTAAACCAATGCACCTTTTATTCCAACAACCCCAAATTTCATTATTATGACATCATACGAAAAACTACTCCTCGAGAATAAAGCATGGGCCCTTGAAAAAACAGGAGATGATCCCCAATACTTCGACAGGCTCGCTCATATACAAACACCTGAATTTCTGTGGATAGGCTGCAGCGATAGCCGCGTGCCTGCCAATGAAATTACCAACACGCAGCCTGGCGAAATTTTTGTTCACCGCAATGTGGCCAACCTTGTCATTCATACCGATGTAAATCTGCTGAGCGTACTTGACTATGCAGTAACTTATTTAAAAGTAAAACACGTGATTGTTTGCGGACATTATGGGTGCGGTGGTATTAAAGCTGCACTAACCAACCACAATTACAACCAGGTGCTTAACATGTGGCTGCGTAACATTAAAGATGTTTACCGTTTACACAAAACAGAATTAGATAATTTAACAGATGAAGAAGCCCAATGCAACAGGCTGGTTGAACTGAATGTAATGGAACAGGTAATGCATTTGGCCAAAACATCCATTATACAACGGGCATGGAAGCATGAGCAAAGGCCGCATTTGCATGGATGGGTATATGGTTTGAAAGATGGCATCATCAACCCTGTATTCGAAATGGCGGCGGGTACAGCCATAGAACCTTTGTATGAGTACGACGACCTGTAGGCGTTTTAAATAACTAAAATAAAAAGGCACAATATTTTGTGCCTTTTTATTTTAGTTACGCCTTATGCGTTTTAAATTTTTCGATGAACGCCTTACTATGTTCACTTAATATCAGTCTGCCACTGATAGTGGCTCTTTCTTTTAGCAATGCATCCCAATGTTCTGTTCCCTCCCACAATACTTTTTTAATCTCACGCATGGCATCGGGTGATGCGTTTGATAAGGTATTAGCCAATCGTTTAATTGAGTTATCCATTCCAAGACTGTCGTTATGCAACTCGGCAAACAATCCATTTTTCCGGGCCCAATCTGCAGAGCGCCATTGCGTGGCATCGATGGTTAATTGAGAAAAAGCTGATAAGCCAAGTTTTCTTTCAACTGCCGGGCCAACTACAAACGGGCCAATACCAACTGACAATTCACTCAGTTTAATATCAGACCCTTCTGTTGCAATGGCATAATCTGCCGCTGCAGCTAAACCTACACCACCACCAATACATTTACCCTGTATACGGGCAATCACAAATTTGGGTGCTTTGCGGATGGCATTGATTACGGCAGCAAAGCCCAAGAAAAACCGCAGTCCCTGTTCTTCATTGGTAATGGCAGCCAGTTCATCAAATGAGGCGCCGGCGCAAAATACTTTTTCTCCCGCAGAGCGGAGAATGATCAGTTTAGTAGCAACATTCGCGCCTTCTGCCTCAATCGCTTTTGCCAATGCAGCAAGTATATCAGCCGGCAATGAATTGCTTTGCGGATGAAAGAATTCAATAGTGGCAATGCCATCTGCATGTTCAACATTTACATAAGCTTTTTCGTTTGCCATATTTTTTTGATCATTAAAATTAAGCATCCATGAAATAAATACGCTCTGCGAAAGTTCCCTGTCCTCTGCGGCTCAGCGGTGAATGTCAAACTCATTTCACCGCTGAGCCGCAGAGCTACATGAGTTAACGCAGAGGTGTTAACTTTTTTTCTCCACCATCGTTAAAATAGTTGCCACCCCAACCATCTCATCTGTTTCATCAATCATTTCAACCAGCCATTTTACAATGCCTTTGTCAATATCGGTTGTTTCTTTTTTCTCCTGGCCAATCTTTTCCTTACAGGTAAAACGAATATGGATTTCTGCACCGGGATATACCGGTTTGGTAAAACGCAATTCATCAATCCCATAATTCAATAACACCGGGTTCTTTTCATAGCTGTCTACAAACAAACCTGCTGCAATACTCATAACAAAATATCCATGCGCCACCTGTTTTTCAAACATGGTTCCGGAAAAATTTGTATTGGTTAAGTGCGCATAAAAATGGTCGCCGCTCAGATCTGCAAAGCGGTTAATATCTTCAGAAGTGATCAATCTTTTTCCGGTAAGCAACTGATCGCCTATTTCCAGTTCTTCAAAATATTTCTTAAAGGGATGAATGGTGTTGGTATTACCTGTTGCACCGGGTTGGTACACATTACTCACGGCGGTAATCATATCAGGAGAACCCTGTATGGCCACTCTTTGCATATAATGTTTTACGCCGCGTACCCCACCCATTTCCTCACCACCACCTGCGCGGCCCGGGCCGCCATGCACCAGCAACGGCAAAGGTGAGCCATGCCCCGTACTTTCTTTTGCACATGATTCATTTAAAATAAGGATACGGCCATGATGACTGCCTGCCTCCAGCACATATTCTTTTGCCATTCTTTTATCTGTAGTAACAATTGAACTAACCAATGAGCCCTTACCCATTTTAGCAAGCACAATTGCTTCATCCAATGAGTTATAAGGCATCAGTGTTGAAACAGGACCAAACGCTTCCACCTCATGCACTTCTTTACTGTTGAGTGGATGCTCATTCAATAATAATACCGGGCTCATAAATGCGCCTTTGTGCGCATCTGCATCTAACACTTCCACACTATCTATTGAGCCATAAATAATTTGTGAAGAGGCCAGCAGTTTTTGTACCTGTTCTTTCACTTCTACTCTTTGCGTCTCGCCCGCCAATGAACCCATTCGTACTTTTTCATTTAATGGATTGCCGATGATTGTTTGTGCCAGCGCTTTACCCAAAGCAATATGAACATCTTCCAGTTTATTCTGCGGAACAAATATTCTGCGGATGGCGGTACATTTTTGTCCGCATTTGGTGGTCATTTCTTTGCGTACCTCTTTAATAAAAATATCCCACTCAGGCATTCCCGGCGTTACATCTTCCCCCAATACAATACAATTAAGCGAGTCTGCTTCCATGGTAAAAGGAACATTCTGTTCCAAAATTCTTTTACCGGATTTCAGTATAAGTCCTGTATACGCAGAGCCCGTAAATGTTACCACATCCTGCGAACCCACCTGATCAAGCAAATCGCCTGCGCTGCCACAGATCAGTTGCAATGCGCCGTTTGGTAAAATACCTGATGCCGCTATTTTTTTTACAACCGCTTCTGTTAAATAAGAGGTAACTGTTGCAGGTTTAACTACTGCAGGAACACCGGCTAAGATATTAACCGCAATTTTTTCGAGCATACCCCAAACGGGGAAATTGAATGCATTGATATGCACTGCCACACCTTCTTTTGGAATAAGCAGGTGGTGCCCCATAAATGTATTGGCCTTACCCAGTTGATGGTTTTCTCCATCCAGGCAATAAGCGGTATCCGGAAATTTTCTGCGCAGAGATGCGTAAGAAAATAAATTACCGATACCTCCTTCAATATCTACCCAGCTATCGGCTTTGGTGGCACCGGTTTGGTAGCTGATGCGATACAGCTCATCCAAATGTTCGCGAAGATGAATGGCCAATGCCCGTAACATCAACCCCCGCTCATGAAAACTCATTTTACGGAGAGCGGGATTTCCTTTTTCGCGGGCATAGGTAAGAATAGAGGCAAAGTCAAGACCTTTGGTAGAAGCTTTGGCAATGGTTTCTCCGGTAACGGCATTATATAAAGACTGTCCGTCTCCATCGCCTTTGATCCATTTACCGAGAATATAATTTTCAACTGTAACCATGGCAATCATTTAGTAAGTCAGCAAAGCTAACGATTGGTAGGTTTCAATAAGTAGTTCCTTTGATCAATTTTAATCTATCAATCCAAACGGCTTTAGATGATGCCTTGTGTGTTTGTGCAGGATACTGATCTGCTGCTCATAATTTAATTCGCCAAACATTGGGTTCATGAGGGTTTGGGCGGGATAAAGGTAGAAATATTGAATATTGAACACGAAATTTTGACTGTAATGGGTTTTGTATTACTTCAGTATTCAATATTCCCACCCTCCCGAGGGGCACAAAAAAATCCCGCCATTAAATGACGGGATTGCAGTTGGTTGTTGGTTGTAGAAACTTTTACTATCTATATAGACATCCGCTTATCGATTTCGCTGCAAAGGGAAGCAAAAATTTCGTCAACAGTTCCTTCGCCCTTAATATGTACCACTTTATCAAACTGGCTGTAATAATCGGCTACTACTGTTGTTTTACTCTTGTATTCCGCAATCCTCGCCCTGATCACTGATTCATTTGTATCATCACTGCGGCCGCTGGTAAGACCACGGTTCAATAAACGCTGTACCAGTTCTTCCTCGCTCACTTCTAATGCCAATACAACCCCTATTTCTGTATTTTTCAGTTGTAACAGTTTATCCAGCGCCTCACTCTGGGCTACGGTTCTGGGGAAACCGTCAAATAAAAAACCTTTTGCCTGGGGATTAGATTCCAGTGCAGAACTGATCATCCCAATCACAACCTCATCTGGTACCAGTTGGCCCCTGTCCATAATACTTTTGGCTTCCAGTCCTAAAGGTGTTTGTTTTGCAATCTCGCTCCGTAAGATATCCCCGGTTGATAAATGTTTTAATCCATAAGTAGCGATCAGCCTCTCGCTTTGTGTACCTTTCCCGCTGCCGGGAGGTCCAAACAGAATAATATTAAACATGTACTTCCTAACCTTGAGTGAAGAACAAATATAAGGCCTTGATTTTAAAAAACATTTAACAGTATCTGAAAACCTTAGAAAAGGTCGAATTGTAAGGTAAATAGCAGGTTCCCGTCATTACAAATGAGAATTTTACTTAATTATTAAACCAAACGAAATGAATGTTAAATATTTTAATATGAGATTGGTGCTGACCTCCCTGCTATTGGGTGGCTTATCCCTTGGCTGTCATTCTCAAAACAATCAAACCAACGCAAAACAAATGGATACACACAACGAAAAAAAACATCCCGCTTATTCAAGAACCGATAGTAATAAAGTGATACTGAAAGATGAAGAATGGAAAAAAATATTGCCGGGTGATGTGTATTATATCGCCCGCCAGAAAGGCACGGAAAGGCCTTTTACCAGTCCGTTTGAAAAATTGAAAGACGTGGGTACTTATTACTGCGCCGTTTGTGGCAATGCACTTTTTAAAAGTGATACCAAATTTGAAAGCGGTTGCGGATGGCCCAGTTTTTATGAACCCATCAGCAAAGGCTCCATTATTTATCTGCCTGACAACACGCTTGGCATGACAAGAACCGAGGTGCAGTGCGGAAGATGCAAATCGCATTTAGGCCATGTATTTGAAGATGGCCCACCGCCAACAGGGTTACGTTACTGCATTAATGGTGTAGTGCTCGATTTTGAAAAAGCCAAAGAGGCGGGGAAGAAGTATGATGAGAAGCATTAGTTGTAAAAGGCAAAAGTCAAAATTAAAAAGTCAAAAATCGACAACAGTTTTTGACTTTTTAATTTTGACTTCTTAATTGCTCAATTTTCTTTCGGGCAAAATAGTAGGCCGAGAAAAAAGTAATCAACACCCCAACTACAGACAATACCATCACGCTGTTTGAAAAAAAATCAACCCAGTTCAGTTTTACTTTAAATATTTCTTTGCTCAGTAACACACTCACACTACCCAGGTACCCGAACGAATCTGCCAGGTAAATCAGGAACCCTACATTGCCTGTAAAACGGAAAGCCGCGATCAACCGTTCAAAAAAAACAGAGTTAAAGGGTATGTACACCATATATAAACCCAATCCTACCGCGGTCATCCACCAAACAGGATCTAGTTGGTGGCGTACAAAAAAGAAAGTACAAATGCCCGATAATGCAAAACCGATGGCAATAAACAAATGCGCCAGCATAAGCGCTTTATAGCTGTTTTTGATCAGTACCATGCTGCCAATCAGCACCAGCACAATTAAGGTAATGGGCGTTTCTGTTTTTGAAAAGATGGCGGGCTGATTAAGATAGCCCATCTCCTTCCACATATCGGCGCTGAAATTATCACGTATATCGCGGAAGATGGTAGCGAAACAATAAATGAAAATACAAGCGGCCAGGCCGGGTAAAAAACTACGCACAAATTTTTTTCTGTCGGCAGCAAGCATGGGTATCCTGCTCATTCTTGCGGCAATATCTTCGTCATCGGGCGGCGGTATTTTTTCGATGAGGTAAATAAAAAATAAAAGCGGCACAGCAAACACCAGCCCGGTTGCAAACGGCACCCAGAATTCTGATAAATGAAATTCAAGCAACAGCCATCCCCCCACTGTTTTTACAAAACCAGATGAAAAAATAAAACTAACTGCCAGTGATGCACCAATAAAATCGGTACTGCGCCTGCCTTCTACATAAGAAAACACCACGCCCCATAACATACCCAATGGAAACCCGTTGATGAAAAGAAACACAGCATTATACGGCGCAGGCACAACAGCAAAGCATAGCCACGCTGCCCACGCAATACCCACCAGCAACAAAATAATTTTATAACGCCCCAGCCTCTTTAATTCAGAAATGAATTTGATACCATAAAATTTTGCCAGCAGGTAACCGATCATCTGGCTTAATACAAGGATGGTTTTGTAGTTTAATCCCCAAAAACGTAATCCATCAAATGTGCAAACAGTATATGATTTTCTAAAACCAAAGATCATGGTGTATGTGAGAAATGCCGCAACAGCAGCATAGACGCCTGTTTGCAGCGGCGACCCTTTAAAGTATTTTACAGTTCCGGTTGACAAAAGATTGTGTTTAAAAATAAATATAACGTGTTATGCAGTCAACATAAGTCAACCTTGAAGAAAGTTTCTCCGCGCATTCTCTGTATCTCATGTTCTCTGCGGTGAATTGAATCAGCTGATTAAAACAAGCTGGCGATTAAGCAAAGGGCTTTCACCGCTGAGCGCAGCGTAAAAGAGTTTACGCAGAGATCAATCGAATTTTAATAGCCAATATGTTAGAAGCTATTTCAATATGAGAAAGACAGAAGAAAAAGAGTGTCTCTGAAATTCGGGGCACCCTCTTTTTCTTCTTTCTTCTTTTATTGTAACCAAAATGTACTGATGTGTTTAATAACACAACATGTTAAATATAAGCTATTAACTGCCATAAGAAAGATGAATATTGAACTGGGAATAGTGACTGTTGAAGTAAAAAAAACAGCAACATCTCTGTCCATCTTATCCGGCGGACTTGTCCCATATTCACCAGTGTAAAAGAGCGGTTACACCGTTTATATATCTCTTTTGGTGATTGAGGCTTTATTTCAGAAATTCCTTTGCGAAAACTATACATGCTATGAGAAGAATTCTGCTATCAGCCATCCTGATCGCTTCTGCTGTGTTTGCATTTGCCCAACAGGCAGACCTGTTCAAACAATTCAAAAATTTAAAACCAAGAAATATCGGTCCTGCGGGAATGAGCGGGAGGGTTACCGCTATAGATGCAGTATGGACCAACCCCGATCAGATCTTTTTAGGCACTGCCAGTGGTGGTGTTTGGAAAACAGTAAATGCTGGTGCAAGCTGGACACCTGTGTTTGATGAACAGCCCATTCAGAATATCGGTTCAATCGCCATCACCCAAAGCAATCCCAGTGTGGTGTGGGCAGGAACGGGAGAAGGTAATCCACGTAATTCTGTTAGTTTGGGCGAGGGCATTTATAAAAGTTTAGATGGTGGTAAAACATGGAAATGCATGGGGCTTCAGAAGACCCGCAATATTCACCGCATCATCATCGACCCCAATAATCCTGATATTGTTTATGCAGGTGTAATGGGAAATCCTTTTGCAGAACATGCAGAAAGGGGTTTATATAAAACCACAGATGGCGGAGATACATGGAAACTGATCTTACATACCAACGACACCAGTGGAGTGGGCGATATGGTGATGGATCCATCCAACCCCAATAAACTGCTGGTAAACATGTATCAGCACAAACGCACCCCATGGAGTTTGAAAGGGGGTGGCAGTGGCAGTGGTTTATTTATTACGTATGATGGCGGTAAAACATTTAAGAAATTAGGCAAAGAAGAAGGTTTGCCTGCAGGAGAATATGGCCGTATCGGTATCACCATCAGCCGCAGTGAACCCAACAGAATTTATGCCTTGGTAGAAGCCACCAAAAATGGTTTATACAGATCGGAGGATGGCGGCTTAAAATGGCAACTGATAAACAGCGAAACCTCTGTTGTTACCAACCGCGCATTTTATTTTCAGGATATAGCAGTAGATCCAAAAAACGAAAACCGTGTGTATAATATCAACCAGATGATCACGATGAGTGAAGATGGGGGTAAAACATTTGGTACTACAATTATTCCTTACAGCGGCATACACCCCGATCACCACGCATGGTGGATACATCCCTTTGATCCTGATTTTATCATTGATGGAAATGATGGCGGTATTGCTATAACCCGCGACCGTGGCAGAACCTGGCAGTTTGATGAGAAGCTGCCACTCGGGCAATTCTATCATATCAATGTAGATAACCAACTCCCGTATAATGTAATGGGCGGACTGCAGGATAACGGTAGCTGGCATGGACCGGCTTATGCCTGGATCAGAAGCGGCATACGCAATGCTTACTGGCAGGGAGTAAATGGTGGCGATGGATTTGATGTGATGCCGGACCCCGAAAATCCCAACTGGTTGTACTCGATGAGCCAGGGCGGAAGTTTAAACCGATACAATTTAGCAACAGGCGAAGAGTGGAGTATTCGCCCCCCAAGGCCCGATATCAAAACCCGCCAGCGTTTTAACTGGAACTCGGCTATTGCACAGGACCCATTTGATAAAGCCACTATTTATTATGGCAGCCAGTTTATAAATAAGAGCAGCAACAGAGGCGCTTCCTGGGAGATTATTTCGCCCGACTTAAGTACCAACGACAGCGCCAGGATAGACCAGAGTACCAATGGCGGTATTTCAATAGATATTACAGGTGCCGAAAACTATTGTACCATCATTGCCATTGAACCTTCTGCCAAACAGCAGGGCGTGATATGGGCAGGTACAGATGATGGTAATGTGCAATTAACCACAGATGGCGGAAAAACATGGACCAATTTCCGTGGTAAGATCCCGGGTATGCCATTGGGTGCATGGATTCCGCAAATACGCGCTTCGCGTTATAATGCAGGAGAAGCATTTGTGATTGCAAATGATTATCGCCGTGGCGATAACAAACCCTATATTTTTCGCACAACTGATTTTGGAAAAACATGGACAAGGATTGTTGATGAAAAAAAGGTAACCGGTTATGCATTGTGTTTAATACAGGATCCGGCAGAGCCAAATCTCATTTTTGTTGGAACAGAACAGGGTTTATGGGTAAGCTTTGATAACGGCAACACTTACCAGCAATTTAAAAACGGCTACCCTTCTGTTTCTACTTATGATATGGCCATCCAGGAAAGGGAAGCCGACCTGGTAATTGCAACTTTTGGAAGAGCGTTATGGATATTGGATGATATCCGCCCGCTCAGAAAAATTGCAGCCAATAAAGGTCAGCTCTTCACTAATAAATTAACTGCATTCGAAACACCGGCAGCTTACCAGGCCAATATCAAAAACCCATCCGGTATTGAATATAGTATCTGGGGAAGTTATGAAGGACAAAACCGGAGAACCGGTGCTGCACTTAGTTTTTTTGTAAACAAAACAAGCGCCGATACCGGCAGGAATAAGATAGCAGATACAGCAATAGTAAAAATTTATGATGCCAATAATGTGCAGGTTCGCACATTACGTACCAAAGCGGATAGCGGATTTAACCGTTTCTATTGGGGTATGGAAGGGAAAGGCATACGTCAGCCTGCCGGTGGCGGACGTGGTGGTGGAAGGTTTGGCGGCGCACGCAATCCTGCCGATGAACCCGGTGGTTTACCTGTTGATCCCGGTACTTATAAAATAGTATTCAGTTTAGGAAAAGGCCTGAGTGATAGCACCATGGTAGTGGTGAATGATGATCCGAATGCACCAACACCAAAAGAAGTAAGAGACGCTATCCGCAAAGCCAATAGCAGGTTAGACAAAAGTTCGCTGAAATTAGTAGATCTGGTTGACCGTTTAACAGAAGCTGATGATATTATCAAAAAGATCGAGGCCAATTTTAAAGATATGGACCAGAAGCAGGCAGACACACTCCGCAAAACAGGTAAAGCCATGCAGGATAGTATTAAAGCCATCCGCGAACAACTAAATGGTAAACCACAGGAGAAACAGGGTTATGGCAATATTCCGCAGGTAACGGTTAACAGCGCCATGGGCGAGGCACGTTCTTATGTATTAGGCAAGAACATAGCGCCGGGGTCACAGGAAGAACGATTGATGGGATATGCAGAAAATATGGTGTCAGATGTTCTCAAAAAAGCCAATGCTTTCTTTGATGGTAAATGGAAACAATACCGCACGCTGGCAGAAAGTACGCCTGTTAAATTATTCAAAGATTATAAACCCATCGAATAATAGTTGGTACCGGTCGGGACGCTAAAGCGACCTGACTGATACCTGATCAAATATAAATAGCGGCCATCATACAGTTGATACCGGTCAGGTCGCTTTAGCGCCCCGACCGGCATTCTACTGCCATAAAAAAATCCGTCATCCAATTATTTCCGTTCCCCACTATGCAATCATGTAATTTTGCATTCGAAAATTTTTTGGTATGAGCGAGCCCAAACTGAGCCATCTGGCCGGCACCCTGATAGGAAGTGAAATTGTGAAACTTGGTAATATGATCAGCGAGCGGATCCGCAATGGTGAGAAAATATACAATTTCACTATTGGCGATTTTGATCCGCATGTTTTTCCTATTCCGGAAGAGCTGGAAATGCTGATCACCGAATCCTACCAGCAAAAAAATACCAGTTATCCCGCAGCCGAAGGGGTACTTGATCTGCGCAAATCGGTAAGTGAATTTATCAAAGAATGGGAAGGGTTGGATTATGCTCCCAACGAAATACAGATAGCATCAGGCGGTCGCCCATTGATCTATACCATTTTTAAAGCCATTGTTGATAAAGGCGATAAAGTGATCTATGGTGTGCCGTCATGGAACAATAATCACTATGTACACATGACGGATGGCGAACATTGTGTGATTGAATGCAGCCCGGAAAATGATTTTATGCCAACGCCGGAAGATGTTAAAAAAAATATCAAAGACGCCACCCTGATTTGTATTTGTACCCCGCAAAACCCTACTGGTACCACACTTACAAAAAATGCATTGGCCGAGATCTGCGACCTGGTGCTGGAAGAAAACAAACAACGCAGTGAGGATGAAAAAAAATTATACCTCATGTTCGACCAGATGTACTGGACATTAACCTACGGCAGTACCAAACATTACAACCCCATTGCATTACGGCCCGACATGAAAGAATACACCATTTTTGTAGATGGTATTTCAAAAGCCTTTGCCGCAACAGGTGTCAGGGTGGGCTGGTCGCTGGGGCCTGCAACAGTAATTGCAAAAATGAAGGCCATTCTTAGTCATTTAGGCGCATGGGCCCCAATGGCAGAACAAAAAGCGGTGGCTAAATATTTAATGCAGAAAGAGGCCATCTCAACCTACTTAACCACTTTTAAGGCAGAGCTGGAAGAAAGGTTGCGCAGCATTCACCAAGGATTTCTCGCGTTAAAACAAAAAGGATATGCAGTAGATTCCGTATCGCCGCAGGCTGCCATCTATCTTACCATCAAAATTGACCTCGCAGGCAAAACCACTGCAGATGGCACTGTTTTAGCAACCCAGTCTGATGTTACTTCTTATATTTTAGGCGAGGCTAAATTAGCTGTAGTTCCTTTTTCTGCTTTTGGCGCGGGAACTAACAGTCCATGGTACCGCTTAAGTGTGGGCACCTGTAAAAAAGAAGAGATCCCTGAAATGCTGACCAAATTAGATGCGGCATTGGGGAGGCTTTACTAATTAATGCCATACCTAATCAGAAAGATGATTTAGGGAAAGTATAAAACTACAATTGACGCCCTTTTCTATTATGTCCAATCGCCTGTATTATTTATGGGAGTGTCCATATGTTGACAGTGTAAAAATGAAAAAATAATTTATAACTTGTATATCGGTAGGTTTCTAAATAAAATGTCCTTATAATTAAATGGTTAATTTTTGATTCGTACACTGTTTTCTTCACTCGCTTTGAGATTATATCCTGCACAAGTACAAAGCTTAGCGAACGAAATATCTGCTTGGAAAACCATTAAATATGAAGAAGAAAGTAAACGGCTTGAAATCGTAATTCATATGCTAATTTCAGGAGAAGATCATCGGTTTAGATTTCATCCAGGATTCGATCTAATTGCCATTATAAGGGCATTGAAACAGAAAATTGTTTATAATAAAACAGAAGGTGCAAGTACTATAGATCAACAGTTAGTAAGGGTGCTTACAAAAGACTATAGACGATGCTTTAGTCGAAAGATTAAAGAAATATTCTTAGCAACTACCCTAACAAGGTTTATAAAGCGGGAACATATACCTATTCTTTATTTGCATACTGCTTATTATGGAACCGAATTAGTTGGAATCCAGCAGGTACTATTGAAAAAAGATATTCTATCACCAATCAGCCTGACATCTGCCGCAGAAATAGTCGCCCGAATAAAATACCCAGAGCCAAAAGAATATTCTGCAAGAAATATGTATAAGATAGATATTCGGACTCAATACCTACTTAATCTGTACAGTATTCATAGCTCTCATCCATATTTTATATACCACAAATTATAATTATATGCTTTTAAAAACATTCCTTTTATTCTTGTTTTTTGCTTTAACATACGCTCTTATTTCGTTTGATTTTTGCACATATCAATTCCATACGCTCCCTACACAAGGGATGACCGACACGATTTATGGTGGTATAATTTTAACGTTGATTCTATTTTTAGTAAAAGAGTATTTATTCAATATTAATCTAACAGGTGAATGGCTTGGCGAAGAAAAAATTATTTCAAGTACAGAAACAATCGATCCTGTTAATAAAATACAGTATGTGTTCCATTTATTACAAAAAGGGGCAGAGATTGTTGGTGAAGGAGAAAAAATAAGTGAAGATTCCATAATAAATGGTCATATACAATATGAAAGAAAGGCAAGAGTGCGAGTGCATGTTCAAGGATATTTGCAACGTAACTATTTTAGAAAATCCTCAGTTTTTTTACTGATAATAGAAGATGGACCACTAAGAAAGTCTAGTTCCTCATTTGAACTACTAGTACAAAGTCCGAATTTAATCACCGGACAATTTAGTTCAACAGCCGCCGATGCAAAAGGGAGATTCACTCTCACAAAAACATTCCCCTCATAAGAATGCTCACACTATATCTAACTTTCGATGATGGTCCTCAATTACCTGGGACAATCAATTGTATAAATATCTTAAATGAGTTGAACTTGCCAGCTACTTTCTTTGTTATTGGCAACCATTTACTTTTAAAAAAAAACAAAGATGTAGTCGAGAATATTTTAAGTTATGCTGATCGATTCCTAATTGCCAACCACAGTCTGACTCATGCACAGGAGATGACTTACACTAACTATTATGCGATTAATGAATATGCAGCAAAGGATATTATTTCGTGTCAATCAAAAGTAGCCTTCCCTACCAAAATTGTCAGACTACCCGGCAATTCTGCATGGGTAAATCACAAAGAAATGTTTTCAAGAAACCAAGTTAAGGATACCTGTATTTATTTGAAGGAAAAGGGTATACAGTTGTTGGGTGGGATTTAGAATGGCTTACGTTGCACAATCAAGGAAACATCCCAGAGATTGTTTATTCTGATCTGATCCAAAATGTGTATCACACTCATTTAAACAATAAAACTAAAGTTCGCGATCATCTTGTCTTACTGTTACATGATAGAATGTTTTCTACAGAGCACATGAAAAAAGAGCTATATCATTTTCTTTTCGAATTAAAGAAAGATGCAAATTTGCAGTTTTCAACTATTGAAAAACATCCTTTTATACAAGAGCCGTTTTTCAATAAATCTCCTGATTTGGGATGGTCGTCTTAAAGCGTCAATTCCCCTTTTACTCAAATTGTAATCGCCATAACCGGTTAAATCACAGGTATTAACCGCAATTTTTGTACCGCATTTGGTCAATAAATTACAGTGCAAAATATTATTTGCATTACAATTTCTGAGCCCATAAAATATACCTAATTAGGTATATTCAAATGAACAAATATGCCTAATTTTGACTCATTCAACGGAATTAAGGTTAATATTTACAATGGTGATCATCTGCCGCCGCACATTCATGTTTTATACGGCGCTGATGAGGTGCTGCTGGAAATAGAAACCGGGATTATTTATGCAGGATGGCTGCCTGCCAAACAATTGAAAAAAGCAAGGGAATGGCTTACAAACAATAAAGGCAATGCGGCCCAAAGTTTTAAACTATTAAACCCACAGTTGTATGCGCTCCGTAAATAAAATACCCCGGATACTCAGGGTTAAAAAAGTAACAGGACTGACTGTTTACGCTGTATTTAATAATGGCGAAACCAGGCTGATTGATTTTAAAAAGGTATTACCCAAAATTGGCATTGATAAAAAATCTCCGGCCGCTAAACTGTACAACCCTGCTGTTTTCAAAAAATTCAACATCCAAAACAACACACTCTCATGGAAAAGTATTCAGCAGCAAATACCCTGGGGCAAAGAGATCCGCAAAGTACCGTTTGAAATCGGGGCTGATGTATTATTTAAGTTCAGTGAACCTGTCATGGAAAACTCCAATCTTCCGATAGGCCAACTGATCAAAAAAGAAAGGTTGGCCGCCGGCTTAACGCAGGGTGCGCTGGCCAAACGCAGTGGTACAACACCGGGTTATATCTCACGCATTGAAAATAATAAATCGGGAATTGAACTGCACACTTTACAAAAGCTGGTAGAAAACGGGTTCCGCAAAAAACTTGAAGTAACGTTCAGTTAAGCGAAAAACGGCGCACCTGATATACACAGCTAACTTATTTATGATTAGGGCAGCCACAAAAAGCAGTTCCTTTGTTCTTTTGAAAAACGCCACAGGAGCTGGCAGTTACTGTTAGGAGCAGCAACAAAATAATTATTTGGTTTAGTTTCCTTTTCATATCTGTGTTCTAAAATACTACTTTACAGTTTAATCAGACGGTTATCCGGCTATTGCAGGAAAATTTTAACATACAAAAAGTATTAGTGGCGCCCTTAGACTGGGGCCTGGGCCACGCTACACGTGATATCTCCATCATACGGGCTTTGCTTGCCAACGGGTATAAAGTGATCATTGGCGCCGAAGGGGCACAGGCAAGCCTGTTGCAAACTGAGTTTCCATCACTGCAAATAATACCACTGGCGGGATACCATGTCATGTACAGTAAATCAAGGTTGGGATTCCTGTTTACACTGCTGAAACAAATTCCACGCATTTACGGGGTAATCAAAGCAGAAAATAAATGGCTTAACACATTAATTGATGAACATCATATTACCCTTGTGATCTCGGATAACCGGTTTGGATTGCATACCAAAAAAGTTCCCTGCATTTTTATTACACACCAGCTAACCATTAAAGCGCCTTTTGTTTGGCTTGAAAGGCTGATGCAAAAAGTTAACTACCGGTTCATCAATCAATTTACCTGTTGCTGGGTGCCCGATGTGGCCGGTGATATAAATGCTGCAGGAATTTTATCGCATCCCGTCATACTGCCGAAAACAAAAGTTCATTATATCGGGCTCCTGTCGAGGTTTCAATTACAAACAGAAATAAAACAATACGATTACTGTGTTTTATTATCCGGCCCCGAACCGCAGCGAACAATGCTGGAAGAAAAAATACTGTCAAACATCTCCTCCATCAACAGAAAAATATTGCTGGTCCGTGGTAAACCGGGCAGCACCGAAATATTGAAGGTTCCCGAAAATGTAGAAGTTAAAAATCATTTGCCTACACCTGAATTGCAAAAAGCATTACTGCAAAGCGATTGCATTGTTAGTCGCGGCGGTTATACCTCATTGATGGAATTGTTATCCCTCAAAAAGAAAATGCTGCTCATCCCCACACCCGGCCAGACAGAACAGGAATACCTCGCCAAAAAATTAATGGAGAACAGCATCTGTCTGTCAGTTACACAGGATAAATTGAATTGTGCAGAACATTTTGCGAAGGCCAAATATTTTCAATACCAACTGCCGGAGTTTAAGATGTTTGATGAGAATGATATTACGGGGTTATTGAAATCGTCAGTGGTCAGTGGTGAGTAGTGAGTAAAAAGTATTGTCTCACGATTCACGGCTGACGATTAATTGTGGCCACTCTGATTTTCTGTGGCATATATCTTGCCAATGTGAAAAAATTTTCCGTTCAAAGTTTGGGGTAATCAAAAAACCAGAACGTTTTTTTAGCATCTTCAAAATCCTTCCAATGATGGATAACTGCTTTAATGGCAAAAATGCCGCAGGTGGGCATATTATCAATCCGGGTAGTAGTTAATTCATTTGCAAACAGGGTGATGCCGGGATTATGTGCAAATACTGCCGCAGTAGTAACCGTATCTTCCAGCTTACTGATCACATCATAAAACACTGCAGGGTATGCCTGGTATAATTGCTTCATTCCCCTGATATCTTTTTTATGCAACTGGAATGCTTCTGCAAAATAACCGGCAGTGGTTAATGCCCGCTTAGCGGTACTCGAAACAATAACATCAAGCTGCACCTGCCTGTCTAACAAACGTTCCGCCATCATGGGGGCATCTTTATGGCCACGGTCGTTAAGCGGCCTGTCAAAATCGTCCTGGCCGGGATTTGCCCAACTGCTTTTTGCATGCCGTATTACCAGTAATTGTTTCATCCGTAAAAGTTACAAAAAACTCCGCTTACATTTGCAATAATGGCCATTACCCGACTAACCATAGAAGAATTTTTACCGCTCGCCAACGAATATCCTGTATTAGATGTTCGCAGTCCAGGCGAGTTTACCTACGCGCATATTCCCGGTGCCCATAGCCTGCCCTTGTTTACCGATGAAGAAAGAAAGGTGGTAGGCACCGCGTATAAACAGGAGAGCAAACAAAAGGCAATTAAGCTGGGGTTGTCATTTTACGGAGGCAAGATGCTTACCATGGTAGAAGAAGTAGAAGCCCTGGTAAAAGTGCGCAATACAAAGAATAAACAGGAAGATACAAACAACACAATACTTGTTCACTGTTGGCGCGGTGGCATGCGTAGTGCAGGCGTAGCCTGGCTGCTTGATCTGTACGGGTTTAAAGTGTACACACTGGTAGGCGGATACAAAGCCTATCGCAACTGGGTATTGAAGCAGTTTGAAAAAGAATACCCCATCAATCTTATTGGCGGTTATACCGGCAGTGGAAAAACAGAAGTACTGGAGGCGCTGGCAAAAAAAGGCGAAAATATTATCGACCTGGAAGCCCTTGCCTGTCATAAAGGATCTGCGTTTGGAAGTTTAGGACAACCCGAACAACCATCGCAGGAAATGTTTGAAAACTTATTGGCAAAAGAATTAGGCAGTATAGCTGAGAGCTTACATCTGTCATCTAACATCTCACCCATCTGGCTCGAAGATGAAAGCCAGCGAATTGGCCTGGTAAATATCCCTACGCCTTTCTTCCGCTATATGCGCACCAAAAAAGTTTTTTTTCTTGATATCCCTTTTGAAAAAAGACTGGGTTTTATTGTGAAAGGATACGGCTCTTTTGAAAAAGAGAAATTGGTAAATGCGATTATCCGCATTAAAAAAAGACTGGGCGGACTAGAAACCAAAACAGCTATTAGTCATTTAATAGAAGATAATATCAGGGAATGTTTTGCTGTACTGCTTCATTACTATGACAAACATTATCTCAAAAGCCTGCACAACAGGGAGAATTTTTCTGAGCTGTTCAACAAGATCGAGCTTACTGATGTAGCTGAAGAAACCAATGCAGTAATACTTCTTAAAAGCACTAAGCAGGAAACCGTCAATTAATACTCTGTTGTGTTTTTAAACACATAGTTTCATAGGTTAGGAAACAGGGCATAGAGTTCAAAAAACTCTATGCCCTTTGCTTTTCCTATGTCTATGTGTTTAAAAAATGATTTAAACGTATAACTGCCTGCATAAATATTTTTAAAAATCAGCCACACTATTATAGATTTCAATAGTACAACACGGTAGCAGGCAGGAAAAGATCACTTAATTATCCCTGTGCTTTTTAAAACTGCAAAAAAGAAAATTCTGTTTGGTTTGAAATGGGGTAACATGATCTTCCGTAATACAACGGATCTTATCAAATCCTTTTGCCAGTTGGGTTTGCAATTGTGCTTCGTTATACTGTTTTATTGGAAGCCCACTGCATTTCTCCGGCCCGTTTTCTGAAAATGTTCCGATGGTGAGATACCCGGTAACATTGTTCCTGGCAATGGTTAAATATTGTTCTATCTGTTCGGGGGTTGTTAAAAAATGAAACGTGGCCCTGTCGTGCCACAGGTCATATTTGGCATCAGGCTTAAATTCGGTAACATCAGATACCACCCATTTTACCCGTTTACTTTTTTCTCCCAAACGTTTCTTTGCCTTATCCAATGCTTCCTGCGAGATATCAAGTACGGTAACCTGTTCATAGCCTTCCTCAACCAAAAAATCTACCAGCTTGCTGTCGCCGCCACCAACATCAATGATATTGGCGTTTTTAGGCAGGTGAAATCCATGAATAAAATCGAGAGAGGTTGTTGGCACTTTTTGTGTCCAGCTTACTTCATCAGATCTTTTAGTGAGATAAATAGTATCCCAATATTTTTTCCTGTCTTCCATGGGGGAGTGGTTTGTATAAAGATAGAAAAGAATTTGCCGAAGTAGATTAATTGGTCAGCCAGTTTGCAATAGTCAGATACCCCATCCAGCTCATAGTTATTACAACCAGCCAACCGATGATCTGTAGAAAGAGCGGATGCCGGTAGCTGCCAATAATTCTGGAATGTGCTGCCGCTATCAGCATTACCGCCAGGGCTATGGGCAGTATAAATCCGTTTAAGGCCCCTACCACCACCAGGATCTTCACCGGGTTGCCAACAGCTATAAAAACCATAGTTGAAAAAACGATAAAGAAAGAAATGATCCATCGTTCATTTTTTTCTATCCTGGGATGAAAGGTTTTTATAAACGATACAGAAGTGTAAGCCGCCCCTACTACCGAAGTAATGGCGGCACACCACATGACCACGCCAAAAAAACGATACCCCAACTCACCCGCCGCCAGTTTAAATACTGATGCAGGTGGATTTGCATTATCCAGCAAACCACCTTTCATGATCACACCTAAAGCTGCAAGAAATAAAACAAAACGCATTACAGCGGTAACTACTATTCCTGTAACGGCACTTTTAGTTACTTCGGGTAAGGCTTGTTCGCCTTTAATACCTGCATCCAGCAAACGATGCCCGCCGGCAAAACTGATGTAGCCACCAACAGTTCCACCTACTAATGTTACAATAGCGGTGGCGCTGATTTTGTCAGGAAAAAAACTATGCTCTATGGCATCTGTTAAAGGAGGATGCGAGCTAACAGCAACATACATGGTTAGCAGTATCATCAGCACACCTAATATCCTTGTAAAATTATCCATAGCCCTGCCTGCTTCTTTCATCCAGAAAATAAACAAAGCAGCCACACAACTGATGATGGAACCATAAATGGCATCGATGCCGGTTAATACATTCAGGCCAAGACCGCATCCACCAATATTCCCAATGTTAAAAGCCAGGCCACCCATCATAATCAGCGCTGCAAGAAAATAACCAAGGCCGGGTAAAACCTCATTGGCAACAACCTGCGCTTTTTTTTCAGTTACAGCCAATATGCGCCATATATTCATCTGGGCGCCAATATCCAGTAAAATAGAAATAAGGATCACAAACCCAAAACTTGATAAGAGCTGCTTTGTAAACACAGTGGTTTGAGTTAGAAAACCCGGACCAATAGCCGATGTGGCCATTAAAAAGGCAGCTCCTGTTATGGCAGATGATCTAATGGATTTTTTCAATGTTGTACAGGTTCAATTTGAATAAAATGTTTCTGCAATGTTTTGTGAATAACTGCAGCAAAATTTACGGCGTGCGGGCCATCGCCATGCAAACAAATGGTTTCGGCCAGTATAGGTACGTGCCTACCCGATACGCTTGTTACTGTTTGCTGTTCTATCATTTGCAGAACATGGTGTACGCATTTTTCATCAGAACCAATCATGGCATTGGCATTGGCACGCGGGGTAAGACTGCCATCGTTCCGGTAGGTCCTATCAGCAAATACCTCACTGGCTGTTTTTAAACCCAGTTTTTGCGCTTCGGTAACAGAATAACTTCCGCTTAAACCAAACAGTATTAAAGAAGGATCAACATCAAATACAGACTGTGCAATGGTATTTGCCAATACAGGATCTCTTGCCGACATATTATACAATGCCCCATGGGGTTTTACATGATGTAGTTTAGCATCAGACCAGTGGGCAATTTTCTGAAGAAGAAATACCTGGTTAGCTACAAGATCGTACACTTCTGCGGGCGGGAGTTTCATTTCTGTTCTGCCAAAATTAGTTTTATCGGCAAAGCCTGGGTGTGCGCCGATAGCTACATGATGTACTAACGCAAGCTCTACAGTTTGCTGCATAATGGCTTCGTTGCCTGCATGGTAGCCGCAGGCAATATTAACGCTGCTGATGTAGGGCATCAGCAGGGCTTCATTGTTGAAGCCTTCTGCCATATCGCAGTTAAGATCGATTGTGTGCATCAGTAACCTCCTCTGGTTAGTAATTGCCAAAATATTCCTGCAGGCGGAAGTTACAGGCATTTTGAAGTTGCAGCAAATTCCTTTCCTGTGTAAATAATATTTCTTCCGCCGCCGACAAATCAATTTTTTGAAACAAAATTTTATCGCCTGCTTTTTTTTGTGCCATGGCAGGAAGATTGGCGCTGATCACATGACCCACACGCGGATAGCCGCCTGTTGTTTGATGATCGGCCATTAAAATAATCAATTGCCCGTCTGGTAATAACTGGATCGTACCTCTTGTTACAGCAGTAGAGATCATTTCTTTTTGTGATGATGAGGAAATGTTTTCTCCCTGTAAACGATAACCCATCCTGTCGCTCTGCCGGAGAATATTGAACGAAGCCGTTTCCAATCGTTGCCGTGATTTACTGTCTAAGGCATGATATTCTGCGCCTGGAATAAATTGAACGGCACCAGCCATATACAGGCTGTCTGCATTCACTGTCCAGTGCAATACTTTACACCATTGATCAGTGTTGGGAAGAGAATAGTTTTGAGCATCTTTTAAAAGAAGCCGGTCATTTTTTTGCAAAGCCCTTCCTTCAAATCCGCCTGCTTTTACTTTCAGGTGTGTGCTGTAACTGTGCAACCAGTCCGTTAACCGATAACCGCCACGCACTGCCAGGTATACCCTTGCACCGTTTTGATTTTGTTTGAATTTAAGGATGGCGCCTTTTTGAACAATAACAGGGTGCAGAACAGGAATAGGTTCCCCATTTATTTCGGCAGCAAAATCAGCCCCGCTTAATGCGAGCAACACCGGCTCTTCAAAAACAATTTCCGCGGCAGGAAAATGCATTTCTACAATTGCTTCATTCAGATCATTACCCACTAAAGCATTGGCTATTTGCATAGCCGTTATATCCATTGCACCGCCCGGGTTAATGCCCAGGTGCTGGTAACCATAACGGCCCGCATCCTGGATGGTATCCAGTAATCCGCTTTTATTAATGCGAAGGCACATGGGATCTTGTTTTTTGAAATTCAGTCAGCGTAATAGAATAAAACTGTACTTCATCACCGGGTTGCAGCAGGCAAGGTGCTTCTTTAGTAACATCAAACATGGCTACCGGTGTTTGGCCAATCAGTTGCCAGCCACCGGGAGAACTAAACGGGTAGATACCTGTTTGTTCACCTGCAATACCAACACTTCCTGCGGGCACTACTGTTCTCGGTTTTACTTTTCGGGGTGTGATAATTTTTTCATCCACAGATCCCATGTAAGCAAAGCCCGGCAAAAACCCGATCATATACACACGATAATTGATGGCTGTATGCAGTTGAATCACTTCGGCAACACTTATTTTATGAAGATCAGCGAGTGAGGCAAGATCAGGTGCAAGAGAAAGATCATAACATACAGGAATACGCACCGTTCTTGCAGTAATTGAAATATCAGGCGTGAAAGAGTTGATCAGTCTTCCAATCTCTTCACAGATCCATTCATACACTGTGGGAGCCTGTATGTCTTTCTTCAATAAAGCGGTATCGTATACAATTGTTACGGTGTGATAGGCAGGGATGATATCGTTCACTCCTTTGAGGGCTTGTTTTTTCAGATAAGTAAATAGCGAGATCACTTTCTGGTTTATGGCGCCATCAACTCCTTCACCCAGTTCAATGGTTACGGCATGATCGCCGCAGGGGTACATATGATAGGATGGAGCAGATGCCATACTACAAATTACATCATCCCTTATAAACTACCGGTAATCTTGTTGTAAAGGTTTAGCGTGTGTCTCTTAAATTTTATAAAAAAGGCCTGCTTTATAAAACAGTAGAATTAGGTAGAATAGGCGCAAATCTGTTCCCAGAAAGCGTTTACGCTATTTACTTTTTTGTCTTGATACAAAAAAGTAACAAAAAAGATCAAGGCTGCTGAAAAAAAGCTAAAATTTACTGTATTCCGCTAAAATGAACGAAGTCTAAAGCCAGGCTTTAAAACAATGATTGGGCAAATTTACCTTTCGCCATTTAGTCACAGCCCGGCATCGTTCATTTCTTAACGCTCCATTCCGTAAATTTCTTAACGCTTTTTTTCAGAGGCCAATATCAAGAATCATCAGAGTAATAGCTTGCGCTTATCCTGCCCAGTCCTTTAAAACAAAATCATTTAGGAGCAAGGATTGTTAAACTCTCTATTCAGTCCCTGTGGACGGGCCTCTTTTGGTTCGGTGCCGAGCGAAGGCGATGGCAGGCAAAATGATGCGAAGCATCCCGCCGTAAAGCGGGATCAGAAGCTAAAGCAGCCCGGTAACAGGGACGAGGCCCAGCGGCCTTGAGCGATAAATAATCTTAATGCACCAGCTTGTTGCATTAAGGGTATTGCCCCGTCCTAGAATAAGTTGACCCAAGGTCAACTTATTCTAGGACGGGGCAATACATAGTCTTATCCTAAAGCTACACGCTTAAATTCGGTCACTTTCACGTCATTTGCAGCTTTCAGATAAGCTTCTACAGTAATGCTGCCATCTTTCACAAAAGCCTGTGCCAGCAAAGTATTCTCTTTGAAGAAAGCATTCAGTTTACCTTCTGCGATCTTAGCAATCATTTCATCCGGTTTACCTGCCATTTTAGGATCAGCTTTCATGGTTTCTACCACGATGGTTCTTTCTCTTTCAATGGTTTCTGCAGGAATACTGGCTGCATCAACAGCTAATGGATTCATTGCTGCAATCTGCATGGCCACATCTTTACCTGCTTCTTCAGCAACTGTAGATAAGCCAACCAGAACACCCATACGGTATGCTCCGTGGATATAAGAAGCCACATAAGGCGCTTCCACTCTTTCAAATTTAGCCACACCAATTTTTTCACCGATAGAAGCAAGTTTATCATTGATCATATCAGATACTTTCGCTCCGTTGATCACCACTTCATTCAGTTCTTCAACAGTTTTTACATTGTTGGCAACAGCGGCATCCGCAATGCTTTGTGCAAATGCAACAAATTCCGCATTCTTAGATACGAAGTCAGTCTCGCAACTGATACATACCACAAAACCTGTTTTATTATCAGCAGAAGTTTTGGCAATGATAACCCCTTCTTTTGCTTCACGGTCGCTGCGTTTGGCAGCAACTTTTTGTCCTTGCTTGCGCAACCAGTCAATAGCTGCTTCAAAATCGCCATTGGTTTCTGTTAAAGCTTTTCTGCAATCCATCATACCGGCGCCGGTTGCCTGGCGCAGTTTGTTGATATCCGATGCTGTAATTGTTACAGTAGACATAATCTTTAATTAGTAATTAATAATTAGTAATTAATAATTAGCAGTCAGAACCAGCAATTGTGTATTACTAATTACTAACTACTAATTACTAATTCGATCTATAGAGAGATCTCAATAATAGTAGAATCTATCTGCTTCCACCTGCTCCACCACCCGCTGGGCGACGGTTACCCGGAACACGGCGCTTGGGAGCACCACCTGGTCCACCTGCTGCGCTGCCGCCGCGTGATCTGCCACCACGTGCAGCTTCAGTTTGTGCTTCAGCTTCAAGGCGACGTGCTTTTGCTTCGTTCTCATTGTTGCTGTCATCAGATTCATCTTCATCTTTAGAAGCCTGGCGTTCAGCCAAACCTTCAGCAATGGCAGCAATGATATAGTTAGTGATGATAGCAATAGACTTGGTTGCATCATCATTAGCAGGAATAGCGAAATCTACTTTGTTAGGATCGCAGTTGGTATCTACCATACCAAAAGTAGTGATACCCAAACGTTTTGCTTCTGATAAAGCGATGTGCTCGTGACCGATATCCACCAGGAACAAAGCAGCCGGTAAACGGCCCAGTTGAGCAATACCGCCCAATACTTTTTCCATTTTTTCTTTATCACGGCTAAGTGTCAGACGTTCTTTTTTGGTCAGGCTTTCTGCGCTTCCATCGTTCAGCATTTTTTCAATGCTCTGCATTTTCTTCACGCTCTTACGAACAGTGTTGAAATTGGTTAACATACCACCCAGCCAACGTTCTGTTGCATAGGGCATGTTTACACGCTTGGCACATTCACTAACGATCTCTTTTGCCTGTTTTTTAGTAGCCACAAACATGATCTTCTTACCGCTCTTGGCAATTTGCTTGATAGCAGCAGATGACTCTTTCAGGTGATCAACCGTTTTGTTCAGGTCGATAATGTGGATACCTTTTTTCTCAGCAAAGATGTAGGGTAACATCTTTGGATTCCACTTCTTTTTCAGGTGACCAAAGTGTACACCGGCCTCCAGCAGTTGTTGTTGTAATGAAGTGTTATTTTCCATTTGTATGAATTGTTGTAATGATTTGAATTGGTTAAGCTGTGAGCCATGAGCTGTGAGCTTCGAGCAAAAGGCTCATAGCTCATGGCTCACAGCTCATAGCTGCTATTAACGTTTGCTGAACTGGAAGCTTCTACGTGCTTTCTTATGACCGAATTTCTTACGCTCAACACCACGTGGGTCACGTTTCAGCTGGCCGGCTGCTTTCAGGGCAGGACGGAACTCAGCGTTCACTTCAAGCAGTGCACGGGCAATACCCAGTTTTGCTGCTTCAGCCTGGCCTTTTAAGCCACCACCCTGGGCATTGATAACGATATCCACTTTACCCAGCATATCGGCTGTTTTCAGTGGGGATTCTACCTGGTTCTGTAAGTAAACCAGCGGAAAATAAGCTTTGTAATCTTTGTCGTTTACAGTGATCTTACCATCGCCCTTGCTGATGAAGACACGGGTAACGGCTTCTTTACGACGACCAACTGCATTTTTTTGTTTTTCCATTTATGTTGGAATTAGTTGTTAGAATTAGTTGATTAGAATTTCAATTCTTTCGGTTGCTGTGCGCTGTGCTGGTGAGTTCCACCGGCGTACACGAAGAATTTCTTGATCATTTTACGGCCTAAACGGTTTTTAGGAAGCATGCCTTTTACAGCTCTTTCCATAACTACTTCAGGACGGCGTTTCAGCAGATCTTCAGCAGCCTCTTCCTTTTTACCGCCTGGGTAACCGGAATAGTTGATGTATTGTTTCTGCTCAGCTTTATTGCCGGTAAAAACAACTTTCTCTGCATTGATCAGGATCACATAATCGCCGCAATCTACGTGCGGGGTGTAATAGGCTTTGTTCTTACCGCGAAGAACAGAAGCGATTTTCGATGCAATACGTCCTACGGTTTGATTAGTACCGTCAACCACATACCAGTTGTGCTGTACGGTAGCCGCGTTTGCATGCTTGGTGGTGAAATGAAGTTTACTCATAATATTTCTTGTTTTAATGAAGCAGCGCTATCCCGCTGACTTTAAATGGACGGCGAAGGTAGGCCTCCCCCACTCAATTTTCCAAGCATTTGAGAAAGTATTTTACATCACACCTTTGCAACTAATTGATTTTCAATAATTATTTTGAATCATTTTTGAAATATCAGCATGAAACCGGCGTTTTTACTGCTATGCAGCTGCGGTTGCGCTCGCCTTTGCGAAGCTTCAGCGGAGCATGGTCGCACACTTCAGCCGTAGCAAGCCATTTCAGCCGCTTTTATCAAGCAGATTAAGCCAACAGGTCAGATTCAAAAGTTGGCAAATTGCCAACTTTTTAGTACATTTACTGCGTATTTTCCGCATGTAGATTGAATAAGTAGCTTTTGAAGGTATTTTGAGAAATCATTTATACCCATATGATTGTTCTCAATACTGAACTTTTATTTCGGTTTTCAAGGGATCACGCCTCCACGCGGAGAAGTTTAGCAACATGGAAAAAAATTACAGAGGAATCCACATGGAAAAATAAAATGGATGTGCTTGCCTCTTTCCCTGATGCAAAAATGATCAAAAACAACAGGGCACGTTTTGAAATTCAGCATAATAAATACCGTCTGATTGCTGAAGTATTGTATGATAAATCTGCTGTTAAAGTCAGGTTTATCGGTACACACAGCGAATATGATAAGATAGATCCTTCAACTATATAAATTTACGCTATGAATGTTTGGTATCACCTGGAAACGGAAAACGAGTATAGAAAGGCAATGAGCAGATTTGAAGAAATCAGGTTTGCTAAAAAAGGAACCACGGATTTCCGGGAGGCAATGTTACTGGTAACGTTAATTAATGAGTATGAGAAGAAGCATTTTTCCCTTGGCGAAGTAGACCCGATCGAATTCATCAAGATACGAATGGAAGATTTCGGATATAAAGCTGCCGATCTTGCCCGGGAATATGGTGATAAAGGAACCGTAAGCAAAGTTTTAAATTACAAACAGGCACTTTCACTCAACATGATCCGGAAATTCAGTAAAATTCTTCAGATCCCCGTTGACGCATTAACCAAAGAATACAAACTCCAGTAAATTTTGTCCTACCAGAAATTCCAGTCCAACCAACTCTTCACCGGCACCGAACTACTCGGCCCGGAAAAAGTATTGATCACAGACGAAAAAGGAATCATAGAAACCATCCTCGATGAAAAAGAGGCCGGTGAAAACATTCAGCAACTGAATGGAATACTCTCTCCTGGATTCATCAACTGCCACTGCCACCTCGAACTAAGTCATATGCGTGGACTGATTCCGGAAGAAACCGGGCTGGTTGATTTTGTTTTTAAAGTAGTAAACGAACGCCATTTGCCAGAAGAAGAAATACTGGATGCCATCCGCATAGCCGAAGATGAAATGCTGGCCAACGGTATTGTTGCCGTAGGCGATATCTGCAATAACACACTCACGCTGGCGCAGAAACAAAAACAACGGCTGGCTTATTATAATTTCATAGAAGTAACCGGATGGCTGCCATCTGTGGCACAAACAAGATTTGAAAGATCATTGGAATTTTATGATGCATTCAAACAACTCCAGACTCCAAACTCCAAACTCCAAACCTCCCTCTCCCCCCATGCACCATATTCTGTTTCTGACCCATTATGGAATTTGATATCACCGTATTTTGATCAGAAAACCGTTACCATCCATAACCAGGAAACCGATTTTGAGGATGCTCTGTTTCAAAAAAATGAAGGCGATTTTACCCGCATGTACGGGATGATGAACATGGACGCCTCGTTTTTCAAACCCACAGGTAAAAGCAGTTTGCAATCCTATTTTCATAAACTAAATAAGGCAAAACAGGTATTACTGGTACACAACACTTTTACGAAAGAAGAAGATGTGGCATTCGCAAGTCTGGAGTCTGGAATGGGGTCCCGGCTTAGCCGGGAGGAGTTGTTTTACTGTTTATGTCTGAATGCGAATCAATATATTGAACAGGCAGTGCCACCTGTTGAAATGTTCCGCAGAAATAATTGTCAGCTCGTAATTGGCACAGACAGCCTTGCCAGCAACTGGAGTTTGAATATTGTGGATGAATTAAAAACCATCACCAAACATTTTCCATCAGTTCCGGTACACGAATTATTACAGTGGGCTACACTCAATGGCGCCAAAGCTTTACAGATGGATGATCAGCTGGGAAGTTTTGAAAAAGGAAAGAGACCGGGCATTGTGTTATTAAGCGGTTTACAAAATAATCAACTAACGACGTTAAGCAGCAGTAAACGGTTGCTATAGTCGTGAGACGTGAATCGTCAGTCGTGAGAGGTGGGCTCTGATTTTCACTCACGATTCACGTCTCACGCTTCACGATAATATCTCCTGTAAAATTCCAAAACTTTTCATCTCTCCAAAATCACTGATATGTAAGGAGAGAAAGGTTTGGTATGCTGCCAATAATTCTCTTCGCGTTGCACGGTTAAGAGAAATGTTTTCCAGATCGTTGTAGAATGTAAGGCCCGACAGTTCGGAAGTTGTTCTTGCCAATACCCCATCCAGGTAATACGGATGCGTTGGAGTATCTGCGATAAATACCCCTTCCTGCAAATCAAGTACCGGTGTGTGTGCACTATAACTTCCCTGCAACTGAAAACCTAACTCGCTGCCAAGATGAAGGGTAAAATATAAAGGCAGGTTACCTGTTAAGGTATCATTGCCTTTGTCTAATTGTTTTAAAGTGTCTTCAATCAGGTAAAATAATTCAGGATTGGCTTCGGGTTGTTTAAGGCTATGCTGCAGCAATTCAATCACAAACAAAGCAACTGCATTGCGCACTACATCAAACAATACTTTCTCATACAGATAAGCCCATTGGTATTCTTTAATGAACTGTAATTGCTTAAGTTCATTATGATACACTTCCATATCCAGTATGGCAGACGGCTGAAAAAAGCCTGCTTTGCCTGCTGAAGTTTTACTGCTTTGCCGCACACCTTTCACTATATAACTCTGTATGCCGAATAACTCGGTATAGATGGTAGTGATGATACTGGTATCACCATACTTTACCGTTCGTAATACAATGCCTTTGGTGGCGTGAACCATGGGTTGTGAGAAATGGATGACTGTAAAAGTACAGTGGTTTTTTCAACATAGGAGTGCACCGGGGAACAGCGGTTTTCAAAGATTTCTCTGTGAACCTCTTTATCTCTGAGATCTCTGTGTTGAAAAAATTACTCCTTCCCGCTAACAGGTGCCGCAACAGGCACGGGAATCAACTGAATGATACGTACCCGGTTCAGTACACGCATAATAAAATAAGTAAGATCAAACTCGAACCATTTTTTTGCAAAATTGGCATCATCTTTTGCATAATGGTGGTTGTTCTGAAACAGCTCGCCCATCAACAAAATACCCCAGGGAGAGGTGTTCCTGGATTGATCGCCGTTATCAAAATTGCTATAGCCGTATTTATGACCACACCAGTTTACAACAGCGCCCTGTATTGGTCCCATTAAAAAATGAATGGGCAATAAAAGAAACCACCACAGGTTAGGAGCGAAGTAAATATAAAAAGCAGTATATCCTGCCATAAAAAACAAACGGGTAATCCAATGATGGCCAAACTTATCCAGGCGGTCCCAAACAGGCAGGTACTCTTTGGTAAACTGTTCTTCGGGCAAACGCTTGCCGGTAACAAAACTGCGGAAGATGAGAACAGTGCTGCGCATCATCTGATACACATCTGTAAAGAAATGTGGCGAATGCGGATCTTTCTCCGTATCACTGTATGTATGATGCATACGGTGCATTACGCCATAGGCCCTTGGAACTAAAAATGAAGAACCCTGTACCAGCCAGGTGCTTACATAAAAAGCCCTTTCCCAGTTTTTACTGGTAGTGTACATTTTGTGAGAGCAGAACCGGTGTAAAAAGAAAGAATGGAAAAACAAAGACAGGAACCAATGTCCCAGGAAAAAACAAAGAATAGCAAGCATAGAAAGCGATTTCGGGGGGTTAGGCCGGTAAGATAGGTGAATATCGGACGTACCCCTTAAAATCAGGTAACTATTCCTGATAATAACTGCCTGTTATACAATAGTTTATTTTATCAGATGACCTGATCTGCCACCTGTTAAACAAAAAAGGCCCGCTAAGCGGACCCATATTATTAACAGGTTATTTTATTACACTACACCTGTAAACTGTTTTAGAAAACGGATATCGTTCTGCGAATACAAACGCAGGTCGTTTACCTGGTATTTTAATTGTGTGATACGCTCCACGCCCATTCCAAAAGCGAAGCCGGTATATTTGTTTGAGTCGATCCCGAAATTTTCCAGCACATTCGGATGTACCATACCACTACCCAGGATCTCTACCCAACCGGTGTGTTTACAAATATTACATCCGTCTCCTCCACAGATCAGGCAACTGATATCCATTTCTGCACTGGGTTCGGTAAAAGGGAAATAGCTGGGGCGGAAACGGACTTTTACATCTTTACCAAACATTTCCTGCACAAAGAAGTACAGTGTTTGTTTCAGATCTGCGAAGCTTACGTTTTCGTCAATATACAATCCTTCTACCTGGTGAAAGAAGCAATGCGCACGGGCGCTAATGGTTTCGTTGCGGTAAACACGTCCCGGACAGATTACCCTGATCGGCGGTTTTTGTGTTTCCATCACCCTTGCCTGGGCACTGCTGGTATGTGTACGCAGTAGCCATGACGGGTTTTGATTGATGTAGAAAGTATCCTGCATGTCGCGGGCGGGGTGGTCTTCAGGCAAATTCATTGCACCGAAATTGTGCCAGTCGTCTTCGATCTCCGGACCTTCTGCTACTGCAAATCCCAATCTTTTAAATATAGATACGATCTGGTTCCTTACAATATTCAACGGATGGCGGGTACCAACGGGAACGGGGTCGCCGGGTAAACTCCAATCTATTTGTTTGGCGTTTGGGGTTTGGTCCCGGCTTAGCCGGGAGGCGTTGTTTTCTTCTTTGAGCGTTTCGTACTTGCCTTCTACAAAGAGTTTGAAATCGTTCAATAGCTGGCCGAATTCCTTTTTGCGGTCGTTTGGTACATTCCGCATCTCACCCATGATGTTTTTAACGATTCCTTTGGTGCCGAGGTATTTGATACGGAATTCTTCTACGGCTTCCGGGGTATTTGCTTCAAAGGCCATGATCTCCTGCCGGCAGGCTTCGATCTGTTGTACTATCTGTTCCATCCTGCGAAGATAATGTGATTGGCGGATTACGGATTGCGAATTACGGATTATGGGTCAGAAGATTGGCTCAATCGGGGGGAGGGAACCCCCTTAAATCCGCCAATCCGCAATCCGTAATCCGTTAATTCTCTGCCGGGACAGGATCTGGTGTACAAGAGTGCGACGCAACAGGCGATGCCATGCCATTTGTTGCCGGTTTCACAAAAATTGCCCCAAACAGGTGCTATTACTTACATTTGCCACAGCAGATGAATAATTATATGGAATACAATACCGAGCGAAACCACCTGGGTATGAAAGAATACGGCCGCCACGTTCAAAAGATGGTGGAGTACTTATTGACGATTGAGGACAAAGAGAAACGCCAGCAACAGGCTCATTCAGTAATAGAATTGATGGGCTTTGTGAACCCCCATTTAAAGAATGTGGAAGATTTCAGACATAAGCTTTGGGATCATCTTTTCTTTATCAGCGATTTTAAACTGGAGGTAGACAGTCCTTACCCCATTCCGCAAAAAGAAACGTATAAGCAGAAACCTGATCCGATCCCTTATCCAAAAAGGCATCCGAAATATGCGCATCTGGGCAAGAACTTAGAAGTGGTAATTGACAAAGCCCTGAAAGAAGAAGATCCTGAAAAGAAAGCAGGCTTTGCGCATGCGATCGCTTATTACATGAAGCTGGCTTATAGTAACTGGCACAAAGAACTGGTGCATGATGATACCATCCGTACTGAGTTGAATAGTATTACCGGCGGGCAATTAGAATTCAGCAACACACCTTATATCAAACACCGTAACCAGAATTTTGAACGCGACGAATATCCGCGCAGTGGCGGCGGACGCTGGCAACAGAATTTTGGCGGAAGAAGTGGCGGCAGAGATAACAGAGGCGGTGGCGGAAGAGATAACAGAGGCGGCGGCAGAACAGACGGAAGAAACCGGAATGGTGGCGGAAATGCACAGCGTGGAGATAACCGAAACAGTGGTGGCAGACAGGAAGGAAGAGGCGGACAGTTTAAAAAAAGGTATTAACCTGATAATAGTTCATCCGTTTATCGTTAAACAAATAGTTGGCACCGGAAAATTTTCCGGTGCTTTTTTATGTCGCATAAAGGACTTCTTTAAGGCGAACCAAATAAATCAGAAAACAAATAAAGCAGTAAACTATATTCGTTATGTCAAACAGATTTTAGCATCCCAACATGGATTAATATGAGTTCATTTGAAGTAATTGGCGGTAATAAATTAAAAGGTGAGATTATTCCGCAGGGGGCGAAGAATGAGGCGCTGCAGATCTTATCGGCTGTGCTGTTAACAGCAGAACCTGTAACTATTTCCAATATCCCCGATATACTGGATGTGAACCTGTTGATAGAACTGCTGGGAGATATTGGCGTTAAAGTAACCCGCACTGCAAAAGACAGCTGCGTTTTCCAGGCCAACAATATTGATGCCGATTACCTTGCTTCGGAAGCATTCAGAAAAAAAGGTGGCAGGCTTCGCGGAAGTGTGATGTTTGCAGGACCAATGTTAGCAAGATTTAAAAGAGCCTATATTCCCAAACCGGGGGGAGATAAGATCGGGCGCAGAAGATTAGACACACATATTATCGGATTTGAAAAATTAGGCGCCATTTATGAATATGATGAGCTGCACGGATGTTTTAGATTATCCTCTCCGCAACTTAAAGGCGCATATATGTTACTGGATGAACCATCTGTAACGGGTACCGCCAATATAACTATGGCAGCAGTGTTGGCCGAAGGCACTACCACTATTTACAATGCCGCCTGCGAACCTTATGTGCAACAATTATGTAAGATGCTGAACAGGATGGGCGCAAAAATTTCAGGCATCGGCAGTAACCTGCTGGTAATTGAAGGTGTATCTTCTTTAAAGGGAACCACACACCGTATGTTGCCCGACATGATTGAAATAGGAAGTTTTATCGGTCTTGCTGCCATGACACAAAGTGAGATCACCATCAAAGATGCAGGTGTGGAACACCTGGGTATGATACCTGATAAATTTCAGCAGTTGGGTATTCAGTTCGAGTTCAGGGGAGATGATATTTATATTCCTGCGCAGGATGTATACGAGATACAAACTTTTCTTGATGGTGGCATCTTAACTATCTACGATCACCCATGGCCGGGTTTTACACCGGACCTGTTAAGCATTGTGCTGGTAGTGGCCACACAGGCAAGGGGCAGTGTATTAGTGCATCAGAAAATGTTTGAAAGTCGTTTGTTCTTTGTAGATAAACTGATTGATATGGGTGCCCAGATCATCCTCTGCGATCCGCACCGGGCAACAGTGATTGGACTTGGAAGAAAAAATAATTTACGAGGCATTACCATGAGCAGTCCTGATATACGTGCCGGGCAGGCATTGCTGATTGCAGCTTTAAGTGCTGAAGGGAAAAGTGTGATTCAGAATATTGAGCAGATAGACAGGGGGTATCAATACATTGACGAGCGCTTAAGGAATTTGGGGGCGGATATTAGAAGGGTGTCCTGATAATTAATGGTGGGAGCCGGATTTGTGTCCTCACAAATCTGGCACCGCTGGAGGCGGGAGTGTTTGTGTCCTCACAAACACCAGCGGTATTTTACAGGTATTAATACGCTATATCAGCTTTCCTCCATTCCATACTTTGTGGCTTGAATCCGCAAACGTAGGTACATGGAATATGGCGCACTCTACTTTTATACCTCTACTATTTTTAACCGGAGGCCATTAATTCATCAATACAATTTTTACGAAAGCATTACTGATTCATTATCATTCCTTCATAAGAAAGGGCATCTAAGAGTATATGGTTTTGTAATCATGCCCAATCATATTCACCTGATCTGGCAATTATTAAAACAAAATGGAAAAGAAAGCCCGGTAGCAAGTTTTAAGAAATTCACAGCACATCAGTTTGAACAACACCTTGTTAAAAATAACCCAGCCGATTTATTGAATTATAAAGTAGACTGGCGAACAAGAAAATATAATTTCTGGCAACCTGAGCCGGATTGGTTTTTGATTTTCAACGAAAAAACTACGCAGCAAAAATTGAATTACATACATAATAACCCCTTGCAAGAGCGCTGGCAATTAGTTACTGATCCTATAGATTATAAGTTTTCTTCTGCGAGATTTTATGAAACAGGGGAAAAGGATTTTGATTTCCTGTATCACTATGCAGATTATGATAACAGGATTTCATGAGTGGGGTCTTGTGAGGACACAAGACCTGCTGCATATCAATTATGTTTATCCTCGCTTTGCACACATGCAAACAGTCGCAAACATCCTTCATATTGTCGCAAACGCACCCAACTTGAGAAACCCTTCTGTTTTAACTTTGCTCAACCGATAACCTAACAACAAACATGAACAGTATCAACAACACCATCGCCAAACTTGAACTGGCCCAAATCGGCTGGGTAGTCCCTGACATTCACGCTGCCGTAAAATTCCTTGCAAACGCCTTGGGCATCGCTGGCTTTCCACAACCGGAACATATCCGCGCGCAGGATCTGGGTATGACCTATTATGGCAAGGCCGCGGCCGGTGAATGGCTGACCACTCAGACCTATAACGGAGGCACCTTTATCGAACTCATCCAGCCTGTTTCCGGTCAAAGCATGTTCCATGACTATCTTGCCCGGTATCCCGCAGGCGGAACACAGCACCTTGCCTTCCGTTTGCCCATAAGCGATTTCAACCGGGTCACCAGCGATCTGCGTGAACAAGGTTATGCGCTCATCAGCGAAGTGGACCATCCAATTGCGCGGATGGCTTTCTTCGACACCTACCAAACGCTGGGCGTTGCCACCGAGATTATGGGCATCACGCCGGAAGGATGGATAGCCATCGAACAAATGCAAAAGGTGCGATGAGATTGAGTTATCACAGTCTCATTAAAAGCTGACCATACTCCAATATTTGAACGACTAAACCCTTTGGTACTTGCACTAACTAATAATTGAAAACCAAAAAATCAGGGAAGGCAGAGAAAACAGCAGGAAAGTAAAAGACGTACATTAAGCGGCTTTTATTTTAGAAGTGACCCCGCAGGGACTCGAACCCTGGACCCGCTGATTAAGAGTCAGCTGCTCTACCAACTGAGCTACGGAGTCATTTATTTTATACTTATTACCCTGAACCCTCCCGGTTAAAATCGGGATGCTCTACCAACTGAGCTACGGAGTAGTGCCAACAAAAGTATTGCATGCCTGGATAGTTGTTTACATTTAATTTTTCCCTTCCTGATTTCGCAGGAAAAGTAAAAGAATATCTTCTGTATTACACTTCCTTCCATAACTCTTTACTTTTGCTACATGAATAAATTCGACACCTTACAGGATATCATTATACACAGGCGAAGCAGTAAGCCAGATAGTATGAATGGGAGAATCATCAACAATTCACTCATTGATCAATTACTAACCCTTGCCAATTGGGCGCCCACGCATGGCCGTACCGAACCATGGCGTTTTATTGTGTATGAAAAAGAGGCTAAAAAACAATTCTGTGCCGGTCATGCAGAATTATTTAAAGCAAACACTGATCCTGAAAAATTTACCAACGCCAAATATGAGAAGATCTTTCACCAGGGAGATACAGCTTCGCATATCATCCTCGTATATGTGAGGCGCACCGTGCATCACAGTGTACCCGTACTGGAAGAAATAGCAGCCGTTGCCGCCGCCATTCAGAACATACTGTTAGGCGCCCAGGCATTAGGTATTGCTGCCTTGTGGAACACCGGCGGCATGACACATCACCCATCAATGAAAAACTACCCGAATCTGGGAGAAGAAGATATTGTTATGGGATTACTGTACCTCGGCTATACAGACGCACCGCCGGTTGAAGGAAAACGAAATATTCCGATGGAGATGAAAGTGGACTGGAGGGCGTGAGATGTGAATGGGCAATGGTGAATATGTGTAACATCCCTAAAATATTCAACAGAACCATTCACTATTCACCATTGCCCATTCACCATTAAATTGTTTCTTTGCCTAAATCTCATTCATGTCTTCATCGCACGGGAAACTGATTATTCTTACGGCGCCATCGGGCTCGGGTAAAACATCCATCACGCGTTTTCTTATTAAGAAATATCCTAAACTATCTTTTTCTATATCTGCCACCACACGCTTACCAAGGGGTAATGAACAGAATGGACTGGAGTATTATTTTATGAGCGTGGAAGATTTTAAACAAAAGATCGATGCCAACGCTTTTATTGAATGGGAAATGGTATACGAAGGTAAATACTACGGCACCTTAAAAAACGAACTGGAAAGGATCTGGAGCGAAGGAAGGGTGCCCATGCTGGATATTGATGTAAAAGGCGCTATTCATGTACAACAGCAGTTTTCGGGCGATTGCCTCTCAATATTTATTCAACCCCCTTCTGTACAGGAACTCAGGCGCAGGCTCGAAAGCCGCGGCACCGAAACGCCGGAAAGCCTGGCAACAAGGGTTAATAAGGCCAGTTATGAAATGTCGTTCAGCCATCACTTCAGCAAAATTATCCTGAACGACGAACTGGAGAAAGCCTGTGCAGAAACAGAGCAGGTTATTGAAGAATTTCTTGGATGGTAGATTGTTGGCGCGCAAAGCCGCAATTTTTTGAATATATCTGGCTACTTTTTTACACGCAGGCCTATATTCATTGACACAGGTTGCTTGCGCTACGTTGAAGCTACAAACGTCTCAAGAATGAGCGGAAAGATTTTGCGGAGCGGTGATTGGAGTAGTCACTACAACCCGTACATTTATCTTCTAAGAATTTGCATATGTCATTCCTGAACAGAACTGTTTTTATTACTGGCGCCAGTCGCGGTATCGGTAAAGCCATTGCATTACGCCTGGCTAAAGAAGGTGCGAATATCGTGATCGCTGCAAAAAGTGTGGAAGAAGACTCCCGGCTTGGCGGTACTATTTTTTCTGCTGCGCAGGAAGTGGAAGCTGCGGGCGGAAAAGCACTGGCCGTGCAGGTAGATATCAGGCAGGAAGACCAGATACAGGCGGCTATTCAACAGGCAGTAGAAAGATTTGGCGGGATTGATGTGTTGATCAACAATGCTTCCGCTATTCAACTCACACCTACCGAACAAACAGAATCCAAACGTTTCGACCTGATGCAGAGCATCAATGTTCGTGGAACTTTTTTAATGGGCAAACATTGCATCCCACACCTGCGTAAAGGTAGCAACCCGCATATTATTACCTTATCACCCCCTATTAACCTGAATCCTAAATGGCTGGGCGGGCATATTGCTTACACCATTACCAAATACAGCATGAGCATGATGGCATTGGGTTGGGCAGCAGAATTAAAAGGCGCCGGCATCGCATCCAATGCTTTATGGCCAAGAACAACTATTGATACAGCAGCAGTAAGAAACTTATTGGGCGGCGAGGCCCTGGCTAAAATGAGCCGCACGCCTGATGTTATTGCTGATGCCGTTTATTATATTCTTCGTAAACCCGCTTCACAATGCAGCGGTAATACATTTATTGATGAAGAAGTGATGGCTGCAGAGGGCATCACCGATCTCAGCAAATACTCAGTAGTACCGGGCGCCGAATTGTATCGCGATCTGTTTGTTTAATATCAGAACTCTATTTTATGAAAAAGATTGTTTTAACTGTAGCGTTTGCTACAGCAACATTGTTGTTACACGCACAGAATATCGGTGACAAATCCGCTGCACTTAAAAATGTTGCTATAAAGGATATCGACCTGAAATATGAAGTGTATAAAAAAACAGCCTTGCAGATCTGGAATTATGCGGAAGTAGGTTATAAAGAAGCAAAGAGTTCTGCCCTGCTGCAACAAACACTGAAAGAAAATGGCTTCACCATCGAAGCCGGTGTGGCTGAAATACCTACTGCATTTGTAGCAAGTTACGGAACTGGTAAACCTGTGATCGGTATCCTTGCTGAGTTTGACGCTTTACCCGGATTGTCGCAGGAAGCATCACCCGAAAAGAAAGCGATTGCTGGCAAAGATGCAGGCCATGGTTGCGGGCACCATTTATTTGGCACAGCTTCTGTTGCCAGCGGCATTGCAATTAAAAAACTGATTGAAGAAAAAAAATTTACCGGAACCATCCGCGTATATGGCTGCCCCGCAGAAGAAGGCGGCAGCGGTAAAGTATTTATGGTTCGTGCAGGTTTGTTTAATGATGTGGATGCCGTTATTCACTGGCATCCGGGTAATGAGAACAGTATTACCATGACAAGCGCCCTTGCCAACAAATCAGCCAAGTTCCGGTTTCATGGTATTTCGGCTCATGCTGCCGCCTCTCCTGAAAAGGGGCGCTCGGCATTAGATGCAGTAGAAGCAATGGATCATATGGTAAATATGATGCGCGAACATATTCCGCAGGAAACACGGATCCATTATGTGATCACCAACGGTGGTAAAGCACCCAATGTAGTACCCGATTTTGCTGAAGTATATTATTATGTTCGTCACCCCAAAAAAGAAGCAGTAAAAGAAATATTCGACCGCGTTGTAAAAGCTGCCAATGGCGCAGCCATGGGTACAGAAACAACCATGGACTACAGCATTATTGGCGGCACACATGACCTGCTGTTAAACAGAACCCTCGGTGAGCTGATGCAGGCAAACCTGGAAAAAGTGGGTGGCGTAACTTATACTGCGGATGAGATCAGTTTTGGTAAAAAAATCCAGTCCACCCTGAACTTTAAAGTTCCTGCTATTGAATCGGCTGCAACTGTTAAACCACTAAAACAAATACCGGATGCAGGTGGTGGATCTACCGATGTGGGAGATGTAAGTTATGTAGTACCCACAGTTGGCCTGGATGCAGCAACATGGATACCCGGCACCCCCGCACATAGCTGGCAGGCCGTTGCCTGCGGTGGAACAGAGATTGGCACCAAGGGCATGATGGTGGCTGCCAAAACAATGGCGCTTACCGCTATTGATCTGTTCACAGATACTACTCTTATACAGAAAGCCAAAGAAGAATTTAATAAAGCAAAAGGCGATTATCTGTACAAACCTTTATTGGGGGATATTAAACCGGCGTTGAACTATAGAGATTGATTTGGTGAATGGGCAATGGGCAATTGTGAATTGTGAATGGGCAATTTTGGCGGAGGCTCTGTGTTGAAAAGAAAAATCATCACCCGGCTTTTTTTCAACACAGAGGACGCTGAGGAACAGAGGTCTCATGTATGATATGGTTACTGCTAAGCGTATTTTTAAGGTGACAAAAAATTAAAAAAAGCTAAAAGCAGTAACCATGACACAAGTTAAACAATTGGACTTTACTGGTAGTACAATTTATTGCGGTATTGATGTCCACAAAAAAAATTGGCGTGTAAATATTCAATCATCAGAATTTGAATTGGAAGATTTCAGCCAGAACCCAGATCCTGCGACTTTGTATAAACACCTGATTCATAAATATCCCGGTGCAACTTACAAAATGGGCTATGAGGCAGGATTCAGCGGTTTTACAGCTGCGCGGTGGCTAAATAGTATGGAAAGAATGGAATGCCTTATTCTTAATGCGGCAGATGTGTCCACTACAGATAAGGAAAAGCGGCAGAAGAACGATAAAGCCGATGCGCGTAAATTGTGCTGGCAAATACAAGGTAAACAAGTGAAAAGTGTTTATATACCGGAGCCACACTGGGAACATGCCCGTTCTTTAACCAGAGCCCGTGAACGTATCGTCAGCAACCAGACGCGCTGTAAAAACCGGATTTGGCAATTACTGCATTTTCATGGATTGACCCTGGGTGATGACATGGGATGCGAACAATACTGGAGCAGGAAAATGGTGAATCGGTTACAGAACCTGGATTGTGGGAGTGTCGCATTAAAAGCGTCTCTGGATCTTTACATAAAAGATTTTCTGCAAACAAGGTCTTTGCTTCTGGAAGCAACCCGAATGGTCCGCAAAATATGCATGGATCCCATGTATGCATCCGATATTGTTTTGCTGCGAACCATACCAGGCATTGGCCAGATCATTGCAGCCATTATACTGTTTGAGTTACAGAATGTAAATCGCTTTAAAGGGGCAGACCAATTAAAAAGCTATGTAGGACTGGTGCCAGACACTTCGGATAGTGGGGAAAGAAAAACATCCAAAGGCATTACCAAACGCAGGAACAATCATTTACGTACAGCCCTGGTAGAGGCCAGTTGGACAGTGATCAGAAAAGACCCTGCTATGCTCATGCTATACAAAGACTACTGTAAAAGAATGGATAAAAACAAAGCTGTTGTGAGGGTTACAAAACATTTATTGGCAAGGGTCTATTTTGTACTTAAAAACAAACAACCTTATGTGACAGGGGTTGTGAGATAGAGGTTTTTTTAGGCATGGCAGAATTGCATAAAAAAACTGTGACGGAAAAATCAGTCACAGTTATCATGCATATCTGGCCGGATTATTCCTGGCAGGTTGCTCCTCAGCAGAGCCTGTTTCCGCTTAATCCGGCATCATAAATTTAAAACATCAGGAGAAATTGATAAAAAGTTCTTACCTGGCACCCTAACCGTTTATCTGTGAATGCAGCTTGATAGGGAATTGAACTATCACTGTCTGTCCTACAGAGGATACGGGGTGCTTTAATAAAAAAACTGAAAAAGACCCTGCGGCTATCTCTTAAAGTAGACCGTTGATTGGAGTGTGCTTTTTAATCAATTGTACTGAATAAAAAATATCTTTATCGAGATAACAAATCTTCCATATAGAAATTATCTTAAAAACGCATGCAGCGTAATATCATCATTGGAGGTCTCATGTATTTGCGAGGTCAGGAATTCAGGCAACTATTGCCCATTCACAATTCACCATTCACAATTCACCATCAACCTTTCCCTTCTACCACTCTTTTATACACACCCATATCAATTGCTTTCTCGCTTTTGGCGATGATCACTGTTGCAACAGTATTGCCGATCATATTGGTCAGGGCCCTGCCTTCACTCATGAAACGGTCAACACCAATCAGTAAGGCAAGTCCTTCCAAAGGGATCACTTTTAAAATGGTCAATGTAGAGGTAAGAACAATAAACCCGCTGCCTGTTACACCCGCTGCCCCCTTGCTGGTGATCAGCAGAATGCCGATAATAGTTAATTGCTGACTAAGCGAAAGATCAATATTAAAAACCTGTGCCAGGAAAATAGTGGCCATGCTCAGGTAAATAGTTGTGCCGTCAAGATTAAAACTATAGCCGGTAGGGATGATCAATCCTACCACACTTCTTTCGCACCCTGCAGTTTCCAGTTTTTCCATGATATTGGGTAATACCGCTTCGCTGCTGCTGGCACCAAGTACAATCAACAACTCTTCTTTAATGTACACCAAAAGCTTCCACAACTCAAACCCATAATAACGCGCAATAAGATTCAGCACCACAAAAATGAATAACAGTGAGGTGATGTAATAAGCCAGCAATAGCTTACCAAGTACCACCAAACTCATAAACCCGAATTTTCCTATCGTATAGGCCATGCCGCCAAAAGCGCCTATCGGACTAAACTTCATCACAATATGTATCACTGCAAAGAAGGCTTTGTTCAGATTTTCAAATGTGGAAATGAGTTTGGTACCGGCACTCCCGATCTTTGTAATAGCTACACTGAATAACAAACCAAAAAAGAGTACCTGCAACAGATCACCTTTGGCAAACGACTCAATAATATTTGTTGGAATGATATGCGAAAAGAACTCTCCCCAGTGCATGTCTTTGGCGGCACTGGTATACTTTTCAAGGTTTTCGTTAGGTAAATGGTTGGTGGGGATACCTGCACCCGGTTTTATTTCATTGGCAACCAGCAAACCAATGATTAATGCAAAAGTGGTAACCACTTCAAAATAGATCAACCCCTTACCACCCACCCGGCCTACTTTTCTCAAACTTCCCGCACCGGTAATACCCAGTACAATGGTTAAGAAGATCACCGGGGTGATCACCATTTTGATCATATTGATGAACGATTCACTGATCAGTTTGGCAGTAGGCGAGAAGGAAGGGAAAAGCCAGCCGGTGATCACCCCCAGAACAATACCAATGATTACCTGTACATACAATACTTTTAAATATTTCATCGGCGGGGAATGTTTTGGTTAAGCAATCTACAAAACCAAAATCAATTTCATGCAAAGGCGAAAATACGCGAAGAAAATAGCCACAGAAGGCACAGATTCCCACAGAAAATAGCTGTGTTATTCTGTGCCTTCTGTGGCTAAAAAATTAATCCAGTTTTTCCGGCCGCATTTGCGGGAAGAGGAGTACATCCTGTATAGAAACCTGGTTGGTCATCATCATACATAACCGGTCTATACCAATACCAATACCTGAGGTTGGCGGCATACCGTATTCTAATGCCCGCAGAAAATCATGATCGATGAACATGGCTTCATCATCTCCACGCTCCATCAGTCTCGCCTGCTCTTCAAAACGTTCACGCTGATCAATTGGGTCGTTCAGCTCGGTATAAGCGTTGGCAATTTCTTTGCCATTCACCATCAGCTCAAAACGCTCTACCAGTCCCGGTTTGCTGCGGTGCTTTTTGGTAAGCGGACTCATTTCAACCGGGTAATCAATAATGAAAGTGGGTTGTATATACGTGTGCTCGCTGGTAGCCCCAAAGATCTCATCTATCAGTTTTCCTTTGCCTATGTTACCCGGAACATCTATATGCAGTTGTTTACATACGCCTCTTAATCCTTCCTCATCCATTTCACTCACATCAATACCGGTGTTTTCTTTAATAGCATCGTGAATGCTGATGCGCTTGTAAGGCGCTTTAAAATTGATGATCTTATCTCCCAGCGGAACATCTGTTGTACCATGTAATGCCAGCGCAATTTTTTCGAACAACTGCTCGGTTGTTTCCATCATCCAGAAATAATCTTTATAAGCAGTGTACCATTCCAGCACAGTAAACTCAGGGTTGTGTGTCCTGTCCATCCCTTCGTTCCTGAAATTGCGGCTGAACTCGTATACCCAGTCAAAGCCACCAACTATCAGCCGCTTCAGGTACAGTTCATTCGCAATACGGAGGTAAAAGGGAACATCCAATGCATTATGGTGTGTAACAAAGGGACGGGCTGCTGCACCGCCGGGAATGACCTGTAACACGGGTGTATCCACCTCCAGCGCCCCCTGCGCATTCAGGAACTCGCGAATGGTGTTGATCAGTTTGGTTCTTTTAACAAACGTATCTTTTACATCGGGGTTAACAATCAGGTCGGCATAGCGCTGGCGGTAGCGGAATTCAGGATCGGTTACTGCATCAAACACATTTCCTTCTTCATCCCTTTTAATAACCGGCAATGGTTTTAAAGATTTGGTAAGCAGGGTTAATGTTTGGGTATGAATTGAAGTTTCGCCTGTTTTGGTAATAAAAGCATAGCCGGTAGCGCCAATAATATCTCCCAGGTCAAGTCCATGCTTTACAACGGTATCCCAGAAAGATTTGTCTTCTCCGGGGCAGATATCATCTCTTTTCACATATAACTGGATAATCCCTTTGCTGTCCTGTATCTTGATAAAGAACACTTTTCCTTTATCATTAATGCTCATAATGCGGCCTGCCACACATACGGAAGCAAATAGCTCTTTGGTTTCTTCTGTATAGTTGTCTTTGATGTCTGCTGAGAAATGCGAAACCGGGTACAAAGGTGCGGGGTAAGGATCCACGCCTGCTTCCTGCAGTTTTACTAATTTTTCACGGCGGATCAGTTCCTGTTCCGACAAATGTGTTTGACTCATAATAATCTTATTGCTAAAGAGCAGCAAAATTAGCTTTTATACGCTAAATCCGTAACGGCAAACACAAAACGCCCGCAAAATGCGATCAGTGTTGATTATTCTTGTATACATCGGGGTTATGCAACTGCATAAATCTTGCTGCCAGTTCTTCCGGCAGTGGCGTCCAGCCAAATTGCGCATACAGACCATGAGCATCTCTTGTTCCCAGCAGCCATCTGCGCAGGCCCTGAACCTCCGGATGGGTATGAATGGTTTCCATTAACCATTTAGACAAACCTTTGCCACGGTGACCGGGTAAGATAAAAACATCAGCCAGGTACGCAAAGGTTGCCCTGTCTGTAACCAACCTGGCAAAACCAACCTGTTGCGCTTTATAATAAAGACCAAAACACAATGAATGATCGATGGACCTTTGCACAACCTCTTTCGGGATGTTTTGGGCCCAATAAGATTCTTCTGAAAGATATTGATAGATAACAGCGATATCCAGGCTGGCAGGATTGGTACTGATCAGGTACCCGTCTTTTTCGATCTCATTTGCTGTTGCCATGAAACAGTTTTTGGTTAATGGTTGTTTGCGATAAGCTGATCATATCTCCCGGTTGCATATTGTCAATTGTTAATCTTTCCATCCGGTAGCGGATCAACCGCAAAGTAGGAAATCCAACCTGTGCAGTCATTTTTCTCACCTGCCTGTTTTTACCTTCTGTCAATATCATCCGTATCCATGGTGCAAGGATCTCTTTTCTGAAACGGATCGGCGGATTTCTTTCGGGCACTGCGGGATCTTTTTCAAACAAAGATGTTATGCAGGGTTTGGTATGATATTTTTTCCCGTCAATATTTATCGCAACACCTTTTTGCAATTGTTGTATTGCATGCACATCAACAGCGCCATCTACCTGCACCCAATATTCTCTCTCGTGTTCAAATTCAGGGTTGAGTAAACGGTTATTCAATAACCTGTCGTTGGTGAGTAATAATAAACCTTCACTATCATAATCGAGTCTTCCAACAGGATACACATCCTTTGGCACATCAAAAAAATCGGCGAGTGTTTTCTTCCCTTCCGATGGAGAAAATTGTGAGAGTACCTGGTAAGGTTTGTAAATAATGAAGTAAGTATTCATACAAAAACAAAAGTCCCGCAGAAGCGAGACTTTGTATATGGATGGGTTAGTAAGTACCGGGAAATAAATTTCCCTACACAATATTAAAAAGACTTTTATCTAATGCAAAAAATTTTTTAAACATTTTTATTAACATTTTAAGCTTTAATGTGGATTGCGAAGGTTTGCAAAGCCACGGTAATTCGCCTGTTTACAATCGTTTTAGCGCAATGCTTTTCATTTCTGTTTTTTTTGATTTCGTTGAAACATTGATGAATAAAGAGTTTCAGAAGATGTATATGAAATTAGTTTTTATGTTGTTCATGATTTATTTTATGAAAAAGAACGTGGAAGCAACATAAAAAACGCCCCGAAAAGAGTTAAAAAAAATTTCGGCTGAAAGAGTAATATTACCTTTGATTTTTCTAAAAACCCGCAATATGAAGTTTCCAGCACCCGTTTCAGTACAATGGATAGCCGAGTTGATAGAGGCCGAAGCAGCAGGTAATGTTACTGCACAGGCATCCGGCATCAACGAAATACACAAAGTAGAAAACGGTGATCTGGTTTTTGTTGATCATCCAAAATACTATGACACCTGTTTAAAGAGTGCAGCAAGTTTCATCATCATCAACACAAAAGAAGTGGAGATACCTGAAGGAAAAGCAATATTAATTGTGAACGAACCTTTTGAAGCTTACTTAAAAATTGTAAATCATTTCCGTCCTTTTGTTGCACCTGATAAACAAATAAGTGATGATGTTTCTGTTGGCGAAGGTTCTGTAATTATGCCCAATGTTTTTATTGGCAGACGCGTAACAATCGGAAAAAATTCTGTGATACATCCGAATGTTTCTTTGCTGGATGATACGGTTATTGGTAACAATGTAGTGATACAGGCAGGCACCGTAATTGGCAGTGATGCGTTTTATTACAACACCAAAAAGAACCGCGAAGTATGGTATAAAAGAATGCAGAGTTGCGGTAATGTAGTGATTGAAGACGATGTAGAAATTGGTGCAGGTTGCACCATCGACCGCGGGGTAACTGCCGAAACAAGGATAGGCAAAGGCACCAAAATGGATAATATGGTACATATCGGTCATGACACTTCCGTTGGTAAAAACTGCCTGTTTGCCGCTCAGGTAGGTATTGCCGGCGGAACCATTATTGAAGATGGGGTTACTCTTTGGGGACAGGTTGGCGTTAGTAAAACCCTGACCATTGGCGCCAATGCAGTAGTATTGGCACAAAGTGGGGTGCCTTCTTCGCTGGCGGGTGGTAAAACCTATTTTGGCTATCCGGCAGAAGATGCTTCTATTAAAAGAAGAGAGCTGGTATGGATTAAGCGGATTCCGGAATTGTGGAAGAAAGTGATGGAGTGATTGAGGAGAATTGGGATCCCGCTCGAGCGGGAGGGAAATTGGGAAATTGAATCTGCGGGTTTTTAGTTCTTGTTCGGGGGGGTATTGGCCTTTTAATACTGCAATTTTATTCTTTGCATTTTGATTGCGCTTACGGATGATATTTTTTTACCAATTCTTCGCAGATACGTTTGATAGAAACAGAAATGGGGGTGTACCGAAAATTGATGAAGTATAGCTTCAGTTTATTATTATCAAAACGCACTTTGGCAGATGCGGTGTGTGCTGTTTCTTTGGTAAGCATCGGCTCTTTGCCGGTAAAATAAGACTTCACCGCTTCCCAACGCCATACGATGCCTGCCATGAAAGCGGTTACTTTTCTGCGCGGCGGTTTTTTGCCGAAGTGATAAGCGATGTGGTTAAATACCTCCCTGAACGACATGTTCTCTGCACTAAGTATATACCGTTCGGCAGTACGGTCGCTTTCCATCAACAGAATCATCGCTTTTACCACATCCAGTACATCTACAAAACCACTCACCCCTTCAGTATACCAGGGAAACTCGTCGTAGGCAGATTTGAATATTTCAGAAGAGCCTTTGGTCCAGTCGCCAGCGCCTAAAATAATCACCGGGTTTACGATCACTGCATTCAGGCCCTCGCCTATCCCTCTCCACACTTCCATTTCAGCAAAGTATTTACTCTTTCCATATTCGCTGTTACTGGTTTCTTCGGTCCAGTTCATTGATTCATCAATGGGCCCGTCTTCACGTATCCTTCCCAGTGCGGCCACAGAGCTTACATGTACTAATTTTTTTACACCGGCATTTAAACAGGCATTTACCACATTGGCGGTACCTTCTACATTGGTATGATATTGGATTTCTTTCTTTTTCGGGTTAAAGCTTACCATGGCTGCACAATGGTACACCTGCGCTACCCCTTCCATTGCTTCTTCCAGTGATATTACATCAAGTATATCTCCTTTAACCCATTCTACGCCTTCGGCTCCTTCAATGACAGACAAAGAAGACCGGTACAGCGCTCTTACTGTTTTACCGTCTTTAATCAATTGTTTCAGCAGGTGTGAGCCTACCAAACCAGCAGCGCCTGTAACTAAGATCATGCAATAGATTTTGACGAATATACGATACAAAAAAAATGACAAGGCATGCCTGTCATACAAAATTGAGCAAATGCGTTAAATACGTGTTCTTAAGCGCAATTCTTACACCGGCCACTCACTACCACATCTGTGCGGGTAGCCGTAAAGCCTTGGGGTAACTCAACCTCAGGCACCACCACATGATCTAAACAATAGGTAGTACCACATTCGTCGCACATAAAATGTACATGGTCGTCGTGGTGATGGCCTTCAGAACAATTATCCTTGCATAATGCATACCGTACAGAATTGTCTGATGTAGGAATGGTGTGTATGATGCCTTTTTCAACAAAGGTTTGCAGCGTACGGTAAATGGTTACCCTGTCAAACTCAGTGCCGCTCTGGTTTTCAATATCTGCATGCGCCAACGCGCCGTTGGACCGCATAAACAGCTCCAGTATTTTTTTACGGCTGTCCGTAATACTCAATTGGTTTTTCTTCAATGTTTCGGTTATGCCGTATAACATAAAATATTATTGAGGATTATTATTAAAGATTCCGTTAACAAAATTACCCGTACCGGCTTTTTCTGCAAGTAGTTTTTTTATGTCTTCTTTTAGTTTGTCTAATTCTTTTTGTTTCAGGCCATCATACACCTGTCCGCGTACTTTCCCGTCTTTATCTACCAGTGCAAAAAACTGGGTATGAATAAACTGATCTTCTATCTTATCTACACTGTTTTTAGGGTCATCCAGCAGGTAAGCGCTGCGGGCAATCTGGTAAAGACTGTCTTTGCGGCCGGTAAGGAATACCCATTTTCTGGTGTCTACTTTCAGCGAATCGGCATACAATTTTAACCGTGGGGCCGAATCAGTTTCAGGATTACAGGTATGAGATACGATCATGAAGTTAGGTTCATCTTTAAAGGCTGCATAGATCGTTTTCATATTGGTATTCATCTTTGGGCAAATACCCTTACAGGTGGTGAAGAAATATTCTACCACACAAACCTTACCCAGCATATCCCTGTCGGTGTAAATCTGCCCGTCCTGGGTTGTAAAATGGAAAGGCTTTACATAACTGATCACCGGCAGTTTGGTTTTCCATTTATCTGTTCCGCGGAATAGAAATACATAAAATACCAGCAGCAGGGCCCCAAAAAACAAGAGATACCCTATTAATTTCTTACTCATATCAATAATTGTGGGGCAAAGTTACGTTTCCATCGGTTTATGAAGGAGATAACAAAAATATTCTATAAATATTTTGCAACACTGTTGCATTGCATTATTTTTGCAGACTAATGAGTTTTAAAATTAATTGGGATGCTCTGGGCATTACTGCTTCACTGGCCTGCGCCATACATTGCGCATTGCTGCCGCTTTTTTTAAGCAGCCTGCCTTTGTTTGGGGTGAACATTATTGAAAATGTTCAGTTCGAGTACCTGATGATCGGGATCGCGTTTGCAGTTGGGGCCTATTCTTTATACCACGGCCACAGAAAACACCACCATAGCTGGTTACCTCTAACGCTGTTTTCCATTGGTATTATTTGTCTTTTAGCCAAGATGCAATGGCACGACTGGAGGCACTGGTTTTTGGTACCGGCAGTGATCTGCATTGTTACAGCCCATTTTATCAACTACCGTTTGTGCAGGCATCATGATCATGCGCATGCAGATGATTGTGATCATTAGCCGTCCTTGCGAGGAGGAACGACGAAGCAATCTGTGTACCGCAACTAAACTATTCCGCAATATTTATTTGATAATACGTTATAAAACTGCGCCCTTGCGTCTTTGCGCGAAAAAAAATTGCACGCAAAGTCGCAAAGGCGCGGTTATTTGAGCAAGCAGGCTGCTTATTTGCAGACAGGTTGAATTTAATTGACACGGAACGACGAAGCAATCTGTGTACCGCAACTAAACTATTCCGCAATATTTATTTGATAATACGTTATAGAACTGCGCCTTTGCGTCTTTGCGAGAAAAAAAATTGCAAGCAAAGTCGCAAAGGCGCGGTTATTTGAGCAAGCAGGTTGCTTCGTCGTTCCTCCCGCAAGGACGGTTATGAAATGGTGTAGCTCATCCCCCCGTCTTTCTCATCTTTCAGTTGTACACCGAGAGCAGCTAATTCGTTGCGGATCTTATCGCTGGTTACAAAGTCTTTGCGGCGTTTGGCTTCTTTGCGGATGTCAATGAGTAATTGCAATACACCATCCAGTTTACCGCTGTTATCTGCACGATCGCTCTTTAATCCGAAAATATCTTCTACAAACAGCTTCATCTGTTTTTGCAGCAACGCAACAGTTGATGCGCTTAATGCATCTGCCGGTATATGTTTGTCTTTAACAGAATTGATCACCGAAACCAGTTCAAACATATTGGCCAGCACTTTGGCAGTACTCAGGTCATCGTTCATAAATTCATCAAACTCATTCACCAGCTTCTGCACTTTTGCATCCAGTTCTTTATCAGAGGCCGCCTGCCCACTCACTACTGACCACTGACCACTAACCCACTCATACGCTTCCCACAAACGTTTCAGCGCTTTTTCAGAACCCTGCAGTGCTTCATTACTAAAATCGAGGGTGCCACGATAATGACTTTGCAGGATGAAAAAGCGGATCGTCATGGGGTGATACGCCTGGGTTAGTAAAGGATGTGCGCCGCTAAACAGTTCGCTCAGTTTAATCACGTTATTATAACTCTTACCCATCTTGCGGCCGTTAATGGTGATCATGTTATTATGCATCCAGTAACGTGCCGGCATTTTATGATTGCAAACGGTACTCTGTGCAATTTCGCATTCATGGTGCGGGAACTGGAGGTCCATTCCGCCGCCGTGGATATCAAATTCTTCTCCAAGGTATTTGGTACTCATGGCAGAACATTCGATATGCCATCCCGGAAAACCTTCACCCCATGGGCTTTTCCAGCGCATGATGTGTTCGGGTGGTGCATTCTTCCATAAAGCAAAATCGCTTTTGTTTCGCTTCTCATCCTGATTATCCAGTTCACGTGTACTGTCGAGCTGGTCTTCCAGAATCCGCCCACTCAATATGCCGTAAGGCTGACCTTTTTTTGAAAAATCAGTGTTGTATTTTTCTACATCAAAGTATACAGACCGGTTTATTTCGTAAGCATATCCATCTGCAATGATCTGTTTGATCATTTCTATCTGTTCCACAATATGTCCGGTAGCGGTAGGTTCAATACTCGGCGGAAGGTTATTGAGCAAAGCCATGGCCCAGTGGAACAGGTTAGTGTATTTCTGCACCAGCTCCATCGGCTCCAGTTTTTCAAGCACTGCTTTCGTGCTGATTTTATCTTCTGCTTCGCGACCCTCTTCTTCAAAATGCCCGGCATCGGTAAGGTTGCGCACATAACGCACCTTATAACCGAGATAGCTGAGATAACGGTATAAAATATCAAATGTAACATAGGGCCTTGCGTGCCCCAGATGGCTTTCGCCACTCACGGTTGGTCCGCACACATACATACCTACATAAGGTGCATTGATGGGTGTAAATGTTTCTTTTTGCCTGGTTAATGAATTGTATACTTTAAGTGGCATGCGTGATAGTGTGATTACAAATTAGGAATGATGGTTGAAACAGACCGGCGCTTATTTTGCCGGAACAAAACTGGCTGCATCAGCAACAGCAACAACAACAATATCTGCGTGGGTTACTCATTGGGTGGCAAAGATATTTCATTTTTGTAAAAGAATGTCAGTAACCAGCATAATATGGTCGCTGAGGCCCTCATCTACCATATCAAACTGTTTAACGGTAAACCGGCGGCTGGGGAGGATATAATCGATGCGTAAAGTGGGTGCCAGGGCAATAAATGTTCTGCCTATGGCAAACCCTTTGTGCAGAAATGCATCCTGTCTCTCTCCCCGTATCTTAAAATAGGCATAGGAGTTGGGTACATCATTAAAATCGCCGCAGATCACGGATGGATAAGGGCTTTTGTCCGTCTCATCCCTTACCATATTGGCCTGGATACCCCTGCGGCTGAAAGCCAGTTTCATTTTACGGAAGATATTCATGGAGGCACTGAGGTCTTCATCCTCCTGGTAGCGGATTTTTTCAATATCGTTGTAATCTTCTTTTTTAAACTTAAACGATTGCAGGTGGGTGGTATATACCCTGATCGTATCATCGCCTTTTACTATATCTGCATAAATAAGGCTCTCCGCAACGGGGTATTTTATTTTACCTGAATCGATTACCGGAAATTTAGAAAAAATGATGCAACCGGACTGATACCCGCCATTGGCACGCTGGTAATCTTTAGAAAAATAATGGTAGCGGTATTGTTTTGAAAAAAGTGAAATATTATCTGTACCCACTGCGGTATTAAACTCCTGCAAACAGATCACATCCGGGTGCAGTTTCATGATACTTTCGGCCACATCATTACGGATCAGTTTTTTTACTTCCTTGTTTTTACTGAGGCCATTAAAGCTTTGTATGTTCCAGTCTGCTATCCGTAATATATTATCATGTCTCTTTTTGCTGAACCCTGAGCCCGGGTGCCACGCAAACATGGCGTTGATCTGTTGCCAGCCAATAGCCAGTGTTAATAAGGGTATCCAGACCATTACGGGTTTAGCCATTAACCAGAAAATGGTAAAAAAGATCAGTATTAAAACAAGGTATGGAACGATTAAGCCTGTAAAACCAATGAGCCACCAATGCGTTGGGTTGAGATAAGGAGAAAGGCATGCCGTTACAAACAGTATGGAGAGGACAGCATTGATGCTGATCATAATTGTTTTGGTTGCGCGGCGAAAAACGCTTTTTGCCATGCCATAAATTTACAGAAATTAATTTCGGAATGTAAACACGGATTTATTATTTCAAACGGTTGTGTTAATAAACACATAGTTACATAGGTCAGGAAACAGGGCATATAGTTTAAAAGCTATGTTTTCTTTTTTGCTTTCTCTATGCATCTATGTGTTTAAAAAGACCTGAGGTAGTTTACAGTTCTTCGCTGCCCGCTTTTTTTAAGAAAGTTTTTTCTTCATCGGTTAAAAACTGGTAGCCCTGCTGGTTAATTTTATCAAGGATCGCATCCAGCCGTTGTTGTGTTACCGGAGATATTTTATTGTAAGGTTTCCTGTCTAACGGGTAATGCAATTTGTCTTTGGGTGATTTGTTTTTATGTTTTTTTTCAGGACTAAACAAATCATCCAGCCATTCTACCAATTGATTCATCCATGCGCCCCAGTCGTTACCCCTGCGTAATTGTCTTATAAAAATAAACCCAATAAGGCCTGCTGCCAGATGTGCCACAATCGTTCCTGTATTACCGCTTGCCAGGGTGGCAAAATCAATGGCAACAAAAACAAGTGTGAGTATCCAAATCGGTATGCCGCCGCCGATCATCGGAAACATCCGGTAATCCGGTGCCAGTGTGGTTGTAGCAACAGCCACAGCCATAATGGCCGGGCCTGCACCCAGTAAAGGTTGTGTAATAGCCAGTTGATTTTGAAGTGCCGGAAAAAAATTATTTATCAGCACAAAAACAACCGCACCGGTAAAACCGCCATAGAGGTATACGGGGATCAGCTTGCTGTTGCCTGCAAGATCCTGCAGTATATATCCAAAACACCATAACCACAACATACTGCTGAGTAAATGCCAGAAACCATGATGTGTGAACATATAAACAAATAATGTCCACGGCCTTGATGCCATCGTATCTATCGGCGCAGGTAATGTAAACCAGTTTAACACCTGCCTGTAAAAAAAGTCGATCGGTATATCAGAAAGATAATAGATGGTCTGGATGAAATTAATCAGCACAAACACCAATGCATTGATGGCAAATAACAACATCAATGCGTTGTTATCCTGCCCTAATAATATTTTACGACTGGTTTTGTAAGATGGAGATGACATAGCGGTTTCTTCTGTTTAAAATAACCTTTCTCTAATACAACGTTTTTTTATTGGTTTTGTTCCAGGTTATCACAATAAGCAGCCCTACAATGGCCCCGCCCACATGTGCCCAGCGCGCTACATGATCGCCGGCCGAATTTCGAATGGCATTGAATAATTCATATCCGAAATATAATAGTCCTATCCATTTCGCCTTTACCGGTATTAAGAAATAGATATAGAGATAGGTATTGGGAAAAAGGAATACGAATGCAGCAAGTACGCCAAACACCGCACCGCTGGCTCCGATGGTGGCTGTATCCAGATTGTTCCTGTAAAAACCAGTAATCGCTTCAAACACCTGACTCCTCAGTTCTGAACTATCCGGGTATGCACGAAGGTTTGCAATGATTACTTCGGCATCTACTTTCTCAAAACGAACATTATGCCGGTAAATAAAATTGATCATTGCATCACCCTGTGAACCGGCACCATCCATATGAGCCTGGTATATGAGTGCATAATCTTTTACCATCGGCATAAACTCCCAGCTTAAGAACAGGAGATGTATTAATGCAGCACCCAGACCACATACCATGTAAAAAGTGAGGAAGCGCTTGGAACCCCAGAGGTTTTCCAATACAGAGCCAAACATCCACAGGCCAAACATATTACCCAGTATATGCCCGAAATCGCCGTGCAAAAACATATGGGTAACTAATTGCCATGGTTTAAATAAACTGCTTTGCCATGCATGCAATGCAAACATGTTTTCGAAAGAGAAAGAAACTGTTGGGCCCGCCAATGTGTTTTGGGCAAGAAAGAACAGTCCGTTAATGATCAACAGGTTTTTGATTATCGGCGGCAATATTTCAAAACGGCTGGGGCGAAATTCTGTCATAGTGAAGCCCTCCTATCAACAATAACCTCACCCCCCGGCCCCCTGAAGGGGGAGTTTGGTGGGTTTTCAGTTTTATAAGTAGTATTCATTGGTATTGGTTTCAATCAAAATATTATTTACCCCCCAGCCCCCTGAAGGGGGAGTTGGTAGGTTTTCAATTATTATTCATTCCCTCCCTCACAATTCCCCCTTCAGGGGGCTAGGGGGTGTTAACTCCTCAACTTCAACTGCACTACATTCTCAATATGCAATGTATGCGGAAACATATCTACCGGCTGAATTTTCTGTACGCTGTATTTTTCATCCAGTAAAGCAAGGTCTCTCGCCTGCGTTGCAGGATTGCAACTTACATAAACAACAGTTGGTGCAGCAATTTCGAGCAGCTTTTTAACCAATTTTTCGTGCATTCCCGCTCTTGGGGGGTCGGTGATCACGGTATCGGGTCTGCCATGTGTATCAAAAAATGCATCATCACATATATCAACCACATCGCCTGTAAAAAAGGATGCGTGTGGTATATTATTCAGAGCGGCATTCTTTTTGGCGTCAATGATGGCTTCATCTACCACCTCTACCCCCACTATTTTTTTTGCCTGCTTACTCACAAATATGCCGATACTTCCCGTTCCGCAATACAGATCATAAACAACCTGGCTGCCGTTTAGTTCTGCATAATTACGTGTTACGCTATATAATTTTTCGGCCTGGCGGGTATTGGTCTGGAAAAAAGATTTTGGGCTGATCATAAACGAAAAATCTTCCAGTTTTTCTACAATATATCCATTACCTGAGTATACCTGCGGATCAAGGCCGAACAGGCTGTCGTTATTCTTTGTATTGATCGTGTATAGCAAAGTGGTTATCTGCGGAAACTGCTCCAGTAACTGATCCAGCAGTTTGGTGCGGAGTTCTTTTTCTTCGTAACCAAATACAATATTGATCATCCACTCACCTGTTGTAGTGTTGCGTACAAACATATTGCGCAGCCAACCCTGGTGTGAGCGGGGATTATAGAATGGCAAAGCATGTGTAATGGCAAACTGCGCAACAACTTTGCGGATCAGGTTAGCAGGCTCCTCCTGCAAATGGCAGGTATCTATTTCTACCACTTTATCAAAAAAACCTCTTGCATGAAAACCGGCAGCACCGGGCAGGTCTGCAATTGAAACGCCTGCTGCTTTCATCCGCCTGAATTCATCTGTAGGAATATATTTTCCGGTAGAAAATGTAAACTCCAGCTTGTTACGGTAATGCGTTGTTTGATCGGCCCCGATAATTGGAGATATCTCAGGCAAAGCTACTTTACCAATGCGCATAAGGTTGTCGCTTACCTGTTTCTGTTTATAGAAAAGTTGTTTTTCGTACGGCAACATCTGCCACTGGCAACCGCCGCACACACCAAAATGGGTGCAGAAAGGGAGTACCCTGTCGGCAGACAGTGAATGAGCATTTATCACAAAACCCTCTGCCCAATCGGATTTGTTTTTGGATAAGCGTACGTCAACCACATCGCCAGGTACAGCACCTTCAATAAAGATAACTTTACCATCAACTTTTGCCAATGACTTGCCTTCTGCAGCATAATCCTGCACCAGTATTTTTTCTAAAACAACCTGCTGTTTTTGTTTTCTCACGGTTGCAAATGTAACTATGATTGCGCATGATTGGGAACAGGGACCTTAAAACAGCTTTTTTGACACTTGGTTAACGCGGTTCAAAGGGTATTTAATTAAATTTACCCCGAATATGAAACTTATGAGGCGATTCTTACTTACTACTCTGGCATTATCCTGTATTGCATGGCTTTCTGCCCAAACCAAAAAAACAACGGGTGCTTCGCAAAAACCGGCTGTTGCCAAAGGCAGAAATATCAGTATCACATTAACCCCGCTGAAGAACTGTAAGGTTTACCTTGGCAGTTATTATGGCAAGGGGCGTGCATTGGTAGATTCTACTTATCTGAATGATAAAAGCCAGGGCGTGTTTAAAGCACCCACCAAACTCCCCGGCGGTATCTATTTTGTAGTAACACCCCAGCTTACCATACAGTTTGAATTAATGATGGATGCGCAGCAACAGTTCAGCATTAAGGCCGACACCTCGCTGAAAGAAAAAGCAGTGATCACCGGCTCATTAGATAATGACTTGTTTAAAAACTATTCTGAATTTTCTGTTACCAAAGGCAGGTACAGGGGCCAACTGGAAAATGAGTTCCGTAACCCTAAATCAAAAGAAGATTCTTTGCGCATCCGGAATGAGCTGATCAAAACAATGCAGGAGGTGAGAGATTACCAGAATAACATCGTTAAAAAATATCCATCGTCTTTATTGGCTATGTTATTTAATGCCATGAAGCAGCCCACTGCACCTGCTATCCCTGTTGTAAACGGCAAGGCGGATTCGCTTTATCCTTATCGTTTTGTAAAAGACCATTACTGGGATGACGTAAGTTTTAACGACGACCGTTTACTGCGCACTCCTTTTTTTGAAAACAAACTGGATGAATATTTTAAAAACATGGTTACACCCGAACCCGATTCCATTATCAATGAAGTAAAATACATCTTACTTTCTGCCAGATCGGGTAAAGAAATGTATCCTTACCTGTTAACCAAGTTCACCAACAAATACATCAACCCCGAGTTTATGGGGCAGGATAAAGTTTTTGTTTACCTGTTTGAAAACTTTTATGCAAAAGGCGATACGGTATTGTTAAACCCTGCCTCCCGTAAAACAATTACAGAAAGGGCTTATAGTTTAATGGCCAACCAGATAGGCCAGGCAGCACCGCAGCTAAACCTTACAGACACATCAGGCAAGATCTCGCCGATGTATACTATCAATGCACCCTTTACCATTGTTGCTTTCTGGGACCCCAACTGCGGGCATTGTAAAGAAGAGATACCAAGACTGGATTCTATCTACAGGGCCAAATGGAAAAATTATGGCGTGGCCGTTTACTCGGTAAATATTTATGAGAACGAAATACCGGCCTGGAAAAAATTTATACTGGAGAAAAAACTGTCGCCTGAATGGATACAGGCTTATGAAGCAAAAGAAGCAAAAACAGCAGGAGAAAAAGCCGGGCTGCCCAATTACCGCCAGTTATATGATATCTATAAAACACCTACCGTTTATTTACTTGACAAAGACAAACACATCATTGCCAAACAACTGAGCCTTGAACAGTTTGATAATTTGATTGAGGCGAAGAAGAAGAGATGAGAGAATTGGGATCCCGCTCGAGCGGGAGGGAAATTGAACAACATTTCTCCTTTTCAATTTCCCAATTCCAAAATTCCAAAATTGCCTGCTACCTGATCGCTTTTACCACATTCCAGATCACCTTGGGTTTTCCTAATGTGTAGTAGTGAAGAACGGGCACACCTGCTTTTTTCAGTTCTTTACTTTGTTGGATCAGCCACTCGGTTCCTGCCTTTTCGCAATCGGCATCTGTTTGGCATTTCATGATCTCGTTAGAGAGATCTGTTGGAATATCTACATGGAATATTCTTGGCAGAATAGTCAGTTGTTTTTTATTGGTGATGGGTTTTAAACCGGGAATGATGGGCACGGTAATACCCATATCCCTGCAGGATTTTACAAAATCGAAGAACTTCCGGTTATCGAAGAACATCTGTGTCATAATGTAGTCAGCACCAGCATCAACTTTTTGTTTTAGTTTAAGCAGGTCTATTTCCAGGTTGGGTGCTTCAAAATGCTTTTCGGGGTAACCGGCCACGCCCATACAGAAAGTTGTTTTACCGCCATTCTTAATATCTTCATCAAGATAAACACCATTATTCATGTTATTAACCTGTTGCAACAGGTCTATTGCATAATGATTGCCATTGGTCTCGGCTTCAAAGGAGGCTTCGTTTTTAGCTGCATCTCCGCGTAATACCAACACATTATCAATACCCAAAAAATCAAGGTCTATCAGGGCGTCTTCTGTTTCTCTTTTGGTAAAACCGCCGCAAATAATATGTGGAACCGCATCTATTTTATAGTGGTTCATAATGGCAGCACAAATACCTACGGTTCCGGGGCGTTTGCGCACTTCCACTTTTTCAAATGTGCCGTCTGCTTTTTTCTTAAAAATGGTTTCCCTGCGGTGATAGGTAACATTGATCCACGAAGGCTTAAACTCCATCAGGGGATCCAGGTGATCATATAAAGTAGTGATGGTTTTCCCTTTTAAAGGGGGCAATACCTCAAATGATACCAGGGTATCTTTTGCCTGTTGTATGTGTTCTGTTACTTTCATGTGTATTCAGTAGTATTTTACCCGGAAAAGCCCAGTGCCAACCCCGGTTATGCTTAAAAATTGGTGCAATATACAGCGATGTACCGGATAGAAAAACATGTGTTAAGATAAACCATAACATGTTATATCAATTACATAAACTCTATTTTTGCCAAAACCTTTGTCTTGAACCTGACCATACATACCAAAGAACTCTTTAAAAGCTATAAGGGCCGCACCGTTGTAAACAGCGTATCGGTTGATGTACAGCAAGGTGAGATCGTTGGTTTACTGGGTCCCAACGGAGCCGGTAAAACAACCACTTTTTACATGGTGGTGGGACTGATTAAGCCCGACCAGGGAAGTGTTTTTTTGAATGACCTGGACATTACCAAACTACCCATGTACAAGCGGGCGCAGATGGGCATTGGTTACCTGCCACAGGAAGCCAGTGTGTTCAGGAAATTAAGTGTGGAGGATAATATTCTTTCGGTGCTTGAAATGACGAAGCTTACCTCGCAGGAGCGCCAGCATAAGCTGGAGTCTTTGCTTGACGAGTTTAACCTGCACCATGTGCGCAAAAACAATGGAGATAGCCTGAGTGGTGGTGAAAGAAGAAGAACAGAAATAGCCCGCGCACTGGCGGTTGACCCAAAATTTATATTGCTGGACGAACCTTTTGCCGGCGTAGACCCCATTGCTGTTGAAGATATACAGAGCGTGGTGGCCAAATTAAAATACAAGAATATAGGCATACTCATTACCGACCATAACGTAAACGAAACCCTCTCCATCTGCGACCGAGCCTACCTGCTTATTGAGGGCAAAATTTTTAAACACGGCACCGCCGAAGAACTGGCCGATGATGAACAGGTAAGAAGGCTGTACCTGGGCACCAATTTTGAACTGAAAAGAAAGGACTGGATTATTGAGATGGGAAAAGAGCCTGTTACACCGCGATAATTTTATTTTGCTTATTGATGTATTTCAGGACAAGGCATATTTAGCCGATGTTATATTGCCTATCCATACTAAGCGATAGCTATCGTGAATATCTGTCAATTTAAAACCACAGAGTCCGCTATTGGGAGGCATCTGGGCGGAACTTTTCTTTATTGTTAAATGGACATACTGCGGAGAAGGGAAGCTCTATGTTTGTTCGTTAAATCATATTGTAAATGGGACTCTTATTTCTCTTTTAATAGTATCCAAAACAATGATACTCTGGAGTTTTGCAATGTTTGGAACTTCACCAAGTTTTTCTACAAAAAAACTACGATAAGTAACCATATCAGGCACTATTACCTTGATCATAAAATCGTGTTCTCCGCCAATTGTATAAAACTCAACCACCTCTTTAAAAGATGTTATGATCTTAATGAATTCGCCACCCAGTTTTGTTGAGTGTTCCTTCATTATTATATTGACGAAAAACACTATTAACTGCCCTACTTTATTTTGATCTACAATGGCCGCATAATGATGAATAATGCCAGATGTTTCCAATCGCTTTAGTCTTTGATGAATAGGCGTTGGTGACAGATTTATCATTTTTGACAATTCTCTAACCGACAATTTACCATCAGTTTGCAGGCAATTCAATAGTTCAATATCAATTTCATCCAGCACAAATTGATTATTGACAATGTGTTCTCTTTTCATATTTAAAATTAAGGCGAAAAGATTAATTGTTCTAATAACTGATTGCTAAATAGTGCGCTTGTGCTTATTTATTTAATAATCAAGAACATACGCTCATCTGCTTTAGGTTTATGAGATGAATCCGCAAAATCAAAACAACAAGACGCTTATTTTAATACTTGGTTGTTCAGCAATATTTTTTGAGGCATTTGATGTTTCAATTGTAAACCTTTCGTTACAATCGATTGCTAATGGTATAAAGAGTGAATTATCAACTATCCAATGGATACAAACTATTTATTTAATCGCATTTGGTAGCTTCTTACTGTTGGGTGGCCGTATGTGCGACTACTGGGGCTGCAAAAAGATTTTTATTATTGGCATGAGTGTGTTTGGCATAGCATCAATTTCTGCCGTTATATGTGAAAACTTATTTGTTTTATTGATCATTAGGGGCTCACAAGGATTTGGTGCGGCTATGGCAATGCCGGCAGCAATAGCAATACTATCTATGACATTTGATGCGGGGCGGGATAGAAATAAAGCATTTGGCATATTTGGTTCTTTTGCAGCAATCGGATTTGCACTTGGTTTAGCATTAGGAGGAATAATAACTACTTATTTTACCTGGCACTGGATTTTCAGTATGAGCTTTCCGATAATACTTATAATAGTTTTAACAGCAATTAGATTTCTTCCTGATACTCCATTGCAAAATGAAAAAAGGTTTAATATTTTAAGCTCAGTTCTTTTAGTGCTATCGCTTATACTCTTTTGTTATGGCATACATGAACTGGCTATTGTTGGCCTGAATAGTATTTTTTATATCAGTGTGGGTACAATATGTATGATTGCTATGTTGAAATACGACCGGAAAAACTCCAACCCGTTTTTTATCAAATCCGCATTCAGCAGACCCAGTATCAAAGGCCAGGTTTCTTCTTTTATACTTGGCCTTTGCTTTTTAAGCTTTGTGTTTATTTCAACGTTAATCCTGTCGAACATATTTGGATTGAGTAACAGATCAATTGGTTTTACTTTATTACCTTTTAGTATACTATCAGCATTCGTATCAAAATATGTCCTGCCAAAATTGTTTAATAAGTTTGGGGAGAAAGGTGTTGTTGTAATCGCAATGATTTCTCTATTAACAGGTTCACTTATTTTATTATTGGCCGTTACTGCCAACAATTACAATTTAATATTAGTAGCGCTACTATTAGTTAATAGCTTCTGTATTGCCATTGGCTACCCTGCCATGACAATACTCGCATTAACGGGAATAGCGCCGGAAAATCATGGAACAGGAGCAGGACTTCAATCATCATTTTATACTATTGGTTCCAGCATCGGTGTTTCTTTTATTGGATTGTTTTTAACCTGCAAACAAAACAACTCCTATCTTATCCCAATTTTATACTCCTGTATTTTCATCATTTTAATGAGTATTGTTTCGCTGAAAGTATTATTGGCAAAAAGTAGAATATAGTAATATGGAATGAGTATTATTTTCTCCGAAGCGTCTCTCGCAGAGAACCCTTCGGTTTGAAAGGGAAGTATCCTCGTTTTATGTGTTCCTGACGTAATGCCGAAAGTATTGTGGAAAGCTTACAGGTGCAATTTACTTATTGCGGTTTATGCCTGATGGAACATCATCCATTTTGCGTTATGTTCGGTTTGGTATTTGTGTATTCATCCTTCTAAACCGCAGGGTTCTCTATTGAGATATATCTGCGTAGAATTTTCTTTTTTAAGCTGTTGAACGTCCTGCGTAGAAGAAAACACCAACCCTTTTGTTAACGGCCACCTTGCCCTCTCAATAGTTTATGCTGAAAATATTATTTCCATTATTAGTACATATCAATGAATCTGTTTGCTGATTTGATTGTCCGCCAATAACCATTTTCTTCCAAATTATTTTGGTATAAATATTGGCAGATGTTGGAACTCTTAAAACCGAATCTTTTGTAAATTGTGGATTTGTAATCAAATAGTCGGCATAGCTAAAGTCATTTGTAAATTTGTGGTCAACAGAAAAATAATTAAAATTGTCAGATCCTGACCTATGAAGTTTGATGGTCAAAAATGTCTTTGGATAAAATTCAAATTTTAAATTCTGCATTGCAGTTAAATTGAAATCATCAAAGCGTTCTTCATTAAAATTGTCACTGCCCTTATATGGTGTTGTAATATAGTTTGTGTCACGAGGAATCCTAACACTAAGAGAATATTTTTCAAAAAAAGTAGAATCTATTGTTGTATTAAAATTAAATGTTCCATCATCACCTGATTTGCCTGATACAACCTTATATGAAGTACATCCGATACAGTAAGCTTTTCGAAACCATTTTACTTCTACCGGGACATTTGCTAATGGCACTCCACTTGTTTTTATGTATATGTTCCCACTAATACTAATGTTCACACAATTCCTGCCGCAATCAGGTTGATTTTTTTCGCATGAATTTATAACTGAACCTAATAAAACTATTAGTACAGTTGTCCTGACATATTTAGTGTTTAAAGTCATATTATTTTGACGCAGTGAGTTTTGAAACACTGCATTAAGATTACTACCAGATCTTAAATATACAAAAGCCTGTGATAATAGCTGAATACTGGCATTCAATTCAATCTGCTTTAAACAAACAGCTTATCCCTCAAACAAAAAAAACCGCAGCCCACAGGCTACGGTTAATAATATTCCTACAATAATCAATTTCCCAATTTCCCTCCCGCTCGAGCGGGATCCCAATTCTCTCCCTCTACTTTTTTCTTCTCATAGTGAAAAAGGTTTGATTGGTAAGCCTGCTTTTTGAATTTCTTCCTTTGTCAACTTTATTTGAGAAATATTTGAAAAATATTCAGTGTTGCCAAACTTTAGCTTAACTCTAAATTTCGTTAGAATAGTTCCATCAGCTGGTCTTTCTATATGTAAAATATAATATGACTTTGGTAATAATAAGCTTTTAAAATAACTGTTTCCACATGTAGATCCTGCGCTGATCTGGAAAGTTTTCCATTGTGAATTCACCAAAATTTGAGTTTCTGCAGGATAAATGGTTGCATCACACCTGTTAATTAACACAGTATCTGACGATGAGTTTATTAAGTAACTAAGAATATACTTATTGCCATTTTCGAAAACTATGCTACTGCTGTCTGGAATATACAGCGAAGGGTTATTTAATTTAGAAATGTGAAAAGGACTATAATCAGTAATCCGATTATTTTCATCAAGTATGAATTTAGGATGGCTACTGTCTTTATCAAGTACCCAAACCTTTGTATATCTGCCAAAATCCAATTTGGATTGAGAAAAAGTTAGCAGAGGAAAGAAAACTATAGCGATGACGAATTTCATAGTTGTAAGATAGAAAATTCGGGGCTTTTCCTAAAATGAAAAGCTAACTCTTAAATATACAAAACCACCCTGATAATAGTTGCACAAAGCCATTCAACTCAATCTGCTTTAAACAAACAGCTTATCCCTCAAACAAAAAAAACCGCAGCCCAGAGGCTACGGTTAATAATATTCTTACAGTAATCAATTTCCCAATTTCCCAATCCAAAATTCCAAAATCCTCTTCTACTTCCTCCCCATCACTTTCTCCGCTGCTGCAACAATATACGGTGTATCCAAACCATACTTGGTTAAGAGTTGGGTTGGTGTTCCGCTTTCGCCAAATGTATCCTGCGTGCCAATGTATTCAATAGGCACAGGAACATGTTTGGCGGCCACCTGTGCAATGGCATCACCCAGTCCGCCAATTACATTATGCTCTTCTACGGTAACCGCACATTTTGTTTTGGAGAGCGATTTAATAATGGACTCTTCGTCTAATGGTTTAATGGTGTGTATGTTTATCAGTTCTACACTGTAGCCTTTATCTTCCAGAATTCTTCCTGCTTCAATGGCTTTCCATACCATGTGACCGCAGGCAAAGATAGATACATCGGTGCCCTCGCTAAATTGCTGTGCCTTACCTATTACAAAATCAGATCCGTCTTCTTTGGTAATATTTGGCCATTTGGGGCGGCCAAAACGCAGGTACACAGGGCCTTGGTAAGAGGCAATGGCTTTAGTGGCAGCTTTGGTCTGGTTAAAATCGCAGGGCACAATCACGGTCATGCCGGGCAGCATTTTCATTAGCCCAATATCTTCCAGAATCTGGTGTGTGGCGCCATCTTCGCCCAGTGTTAAGCCGGCGTGTGAGGCGCATATTTTTACATTCTTATTGCTGTAAGCTACGCTTTGGCGTATCTGGTCGTACACACGGCCGGTGCTGAAGTTGGCAAAGGTGGTGGTGTAGGGTATTTTACCGCCAATGGTCATACCGGCAGCAATGCCGATCATATTGGCTTCGGCAATACCTACCTGCACAAACCTGTTAGGAAAATCTTTGATAAAAGGCCCCAGTTTAAGGGAACCGGCAAGGTCGGCGGTTAGTACTACTACATTCTCGTTCTCTTTGCCTATTTCATAAATGCCTTCGCCAAAACCACCGCGGGTTTCTTTTTCATTTAATACCTGGATGTCTTTCAGTTTCATATGCTGGTTGGTGTCTTTATACGGGCTGCAAGGTAACGGAAAACGGGGGAATTGTGAATTGTGAATGGTGAATTGTGATGGGCAATTGTGAATGGTGAACGGGAAGGGATTGACGTGACAGACTGCGCGTAAACGCCTTATTCACCATTGCCAATTCACCATTGCCAATTCACAAAAGCCCCCTCAGGTTGCCGGTACTGCTATATCCTTCACATTCCCTGTTCTCTTCAACACCCCCCAATGCTGCAACTCACCTTTTATGGCGCGGCGGTAGGAACGGAAGAGAACGATGATCATGAGCCAGCGGTAAATAAGGCGCTGCGGGATGAGCCAGAATAATTTCCATGGTTTCTCTTTCTCAAACGCGAAAGCTACGGAGGCTATCAGCGCATCTACCAGCAGGAAGATGAGGTAATACACCCCAATTTTTCCGCGGTTCTCGGTAAGCAATCCCAACAGCATCAGCACATCCCCGATAGGGCTAAAGAATGGGATGATGTATTTAAACAATAAAATATCCGGAAGTGCAATTAACCCCAGTGCTTTGTACCTGGTATTAAACAAAGCGTCTTTGTGTTTCCAGAAAGTTTGCATTACACCAAATGTCCAGCGGTAGCGTTGTTTAAAGAACTGCTTCAGTGTTTCGGGCGATTCTGTCCATGCCAATGCGTTGGGTTCGTTGGCCACAATATAACCGCCACGTAAAATGCGGATGGTGATGTCGCAGTCTTCGGCCAAAGTATCGGTGGTAAATCCACCCACTTCTTCCACCACCGATTTTCTGAAGGCACCAATAGCGCCGGGCACTACGGTAATGGCATTGGGGTAAGCAAATCCTTTCCTGTCAAAATTCTGACTCACCGTGTATTCTATACTTTGCCATTTGGTAAGCAGGTTTACTTCGTTACCCACTTTTACCATGCCTGCAACAGCGCCAACATTTTTGTTGGAGAAGTTTTTCATTAAAGCGCTTACTGCATCGGGCATCAGTTTGGTGTCGGCATCAATACAAACCAGATAGTCTGCGTTAGATTGCGCAATACCAAAGTTTAATGCAGAAGCTTTACCGCCATTGGGTTTGGTAAATACTTTTACTCTATGATGGTTATCAAACGCGGCTTTCACATGGGCGTAGGTATTATCTGAACTGCCATCGTCTACAAATATGATATCGAAATGCGGGTAATCGCAACGCAATAAATTATGCAGCGAGCTTACAGCATTCACTTCTTCATTAAAAGCCGGAACAATAATAGATACAGGCGGTGAGGATGGCAAATCCTGTTTGCGCGTTAGTTTCTCTTTCCGTTTTTGTTTAAATGCAAAATAGCCAAGTATCAATATGCGAACACCGCCCAATACCAGGAACACAATAAATAATGCATACAGGAAATGACTGATCATATAACCTGTTTCTGCAACCAGGTAATTAAAACTGAGCAGGGTATAGCCCATTCCTTTTTCTACCGGCGGCATCATGTCTTCCGGTTTTTTGTGGAGGAGGTTGGCCACTGTTACAAATTCATATCCTCTCGACTGAAAATAACGGATGATCTTTCCGGTAGCATCTACTGTAGCGCTCCTGTCGCCACCGGCATCGTGCAGCAAAATAATATTGGCGCTATCGTTATTGCTGAGGTGAAAATTATAAATTTTCACCACACGGTTAAGAACACTGTCGCCATTCAGGTTGGGTTGTTCTGCTTTCTGCCAGTCTTCGGGGTCAATGCTTTCGCCTATGGTGATGTAATTGCGTGTGCGGCTTAATGCCACGGGCACCATCTCTTCTAATTTCTCCGGATCGCTATCGGCATTAAATGGTGCGCGGAACATGATGGTACTGCGGCCCGTTAAACATTCTATCAGCAAACGGGTGGCATCAATTTCCAATAAGGCGCGTTTCTTACTTACTTCGGCCATATTGGGGTGGGTGAATGTGTGGTTACCCAGTTCATGCCCCTCGCGGAAAATGCGTTTTACCAGCGGGATATTATTCTCTGCTTCAATACCAACCACAAAAAAAGTGGCAGGCACATGGTAATGAGAAAGTGTGTCCAGTATCTGCCTTGTGTACAATGGGTCCGGACCATCATCGTAGGTGAGTACTATTTTTTTGTCGGTACGTTTACCGTATTTTCTAACCACGTACGATGAGGGCAGTTTATCGTAGGTCTGCTCTGCAATCAGCATATCCACGGTATCTATCTCTGTGGTGATATGCCCGTCTGATGGGGTGGCCAGCATATCCAATACTTCCCCTTCACCAATAAAGTCGGGCGTACTCATACTCTCCACATCGCTGAAAGCCGCTTTGAAATCAAATTTTTTCAGTGCGTCTTTGGTAAGTGCAAGGTGGTAAAAATCCCAGAGCCTGTCGTCCTCGCTACCCAATCGCCATACGGCTGTGCCTGCCAGTCCATACTCGGTGGCAAAACGCATAGTATTAAAATTGGTGCCGGCATCGGTAAAATATACATCGTGCAGTTTGTCTTCGCCGTCGTAATATTTATAGTGCAGGTTGTAGGTGTCGTTATCAAATACCACATGCCCCTCACTCTCGCGCGCCAGCGCCAAAGCCTCCTGGTAGCTGAGGTGCGTGGTGGTGTCTTTATTCCAGTCGTAACCGTAAGCCGCAAGGTTCAGTACAATTTTTGAAGGAGGGATATGCGCTGCCAGGTTATTCACCGCGCTCTGTATCCAGCGCTGGCTGCCAACGGGACCGGGTTTGGTACTTTCTGAATACTGGTCGTAAGCCATTAAAAAAAGATAGTCGTTGTACCTGGCCAGTTCTTTGTAATTATAATCTTCGTTAAACGGAGATACATTTTGTGTTACCAAAAAACCTTCGCTATGCAGTGCGTTGTATAATTTTTTTTCGAAGTTGGTGAGTACCTCATTGTTACTTTCCTGCAGTTCTTCAAAGTCTACGTTGATGCCGGAGAAATGATATTTCTTCAGCAGTTTCAGCACATCATTAATGAGGCGGTCGGTTTTCTTTGAATTATTGAGTATGCGGTGCAGGGCTTCGCCGTTGAATTTAGAGTTGTAGCTGTTAGACAGCATCGGCATTACTTTTACGCCCGATGATTTGATCAGGTCGTAAGCGCGTTTGTCTTTATCTATTGAACTGAACAGGGTATCGGCTTTGGGGTCTATAAAGAACCACTCGGGCAATACCAGGTTCATTTTAGAAATATTCTTACGCAGAGAGAAGAACGACTGTGCATCCCATGCCACATAAAACGCTGCGCGGATACCGATAGAATCGCTGAAGAGAGCGGAGTTGGAAAGATTGAGCACGGCATTGTTCTGGCCGGTTCCTTTTCCTTTGGCCCATCTTTCTTCAATCAGTTTACGGAATCCACGATATTTTTTACCCAGCTCACTGGCGCGGTATGCCGGCTGGTCTTCTGTTAAAACCTTCTTAATTGCTTTACCCTCCAGCGGAATGTCAGGGTTCTTCATGCTGGAAATGGCAATATAAATCACCGCCACTGCCAATGCAAGCACAACCAGCAATACCCTCACGCCCCATTTAACACGTTGCCACCGGGTGGGGTTATTGGTTTGAAAAACTTGCGGGATATGCTTGTTCATATATGACCGGCATTATCAATTATCGTGCTGCAAAATAAAAAAAGAAGGCTGCTTAATCAAAAAGCAGCCTTTATATAAGTGTTATTTTAAATGTCGCGGTTAACTTTCAAAGGTGCTGTAAAAATAGGGTGTCTTTGCTTCAAACTCCGCGCTGCAGGTATCTACCATTTTGTAAACCCGGGTAATGCCCAGGGCCTTTCTTTTCTCGTACACCTGTTCATCGGTACAGTCGCCGTGTACGATGCGGGCTATCTGTGCGTCGCCAAAACCATTTTTCTTGGCCTCTTTTAAAAGGTCGGTTGGAATGGTATCGATAGAATGCTTCGCAATTTCTTTCTCCATATTACAAATGATCTGTATCTGGTAGATGAACCAGCGATCAATTTTGGTAGCCTGTACAATAGATTTTACGGTTGATCCCTGCATCAATGCATCTTTGATGCGGAAGATGCGGTCCCATTTCGGGGTTTTGATGTATTCAACCAGCTCTTCACTTTTCATCAGGCTCTTGCCATAATAGCCAAGGCCGATGGCTTCATTTTCCAGGCTCTGGCAGGCTTTCTGAATAGCTTCTGTAAAGCTTCTGCCGATCGCCATTACCTCACCTACACTTTTCATTTGCAGGCCGAGGGTATCATTGGCGCCTTTGAATTTATCAAAATTCCAGCGTGGCATTTTAACGATCACGTAGTCCAGCGCAGGCTCAAAATAAGCGGAAGTAGTTTGGGTGATCTGGTTTTTCAGTTCATCCAACATATAACCAATGGCTAATTTGGTAGCTATTTTAGCAATAGGATAACCTGTGGCTTTTGATGCCAGGGCAGAAGAACGGCTTACGCGTGGATTGATCTCTACGGCAATCAATTCTTCTGTTTCAGGGTTCATGGCAAACTGCACGTTACAACCACCGGCAAAATTGCCCAGTGAGCGCATCATCAGGATGGCTTTATTACGCATGTCCTGAAAAGCGGTATCACTCAGGGTCATGGCTGGGGCCACGGTAATTGAATCTCCGGTATGAACACCCATCGGGTCAAGGTTCTCAACAGTACAGATGATCACCACATTATTGTTCTTATCCCTCAACAATTCCAGCTCATATTCTTTCCAGCCTAAAACGGCTTTTTCTACCAGCACCTCATGCATGGGCGATGCTTTCAGGCCTCTTTCAAGCGCCGCATCCAGGTCGTCTTTGCTGTGTACAAAGCCACCACCGGTTCCGCCAAGGGTAAATGAAGGGCGTATAACTAAAGGGAACCCGATCTCCTGTGCAAATTCTTTTCCTTCCAGAAAACTGTTGGCCACGCGGCTGGGGGCCACGGCAATACCAATTTTAACCATTAGCTGGCGGAATTTTTCCCTGTCTTCGGCGGTATCTATCGCAGCCACATCCACACCAATCATTCTAACACCATATTTTTCCCAAATACCCAGTTCTTCGGCTTCTTTACACAGGTTCAGGGCTGTTTGGCCGCCCATTGTTGGTAAAACAGCATCTATTTTGTTCTCTTCCAGTATTTGTTCAATACTTTCAATTGTTAAGGGAAGCAGGTATACACGATCGGCCATCATCGGGTCGGTCATAATGGTGGCGGGGTTGCTGTTGATCAGGATTACTTCAATCCCCTCTTCGCGCAGGCTTCGGGCGGCCTGTGAGCCGGAATAGTCAAATTCACAGGCCTGGCCTATAATAATCGGGCCAGAGCCAACAATAAGTACTGATTTAATCGAGTTGTCTTTGGGCATAGCTGCAAAAAAATAAATTGTGCAAATGTAAGGCCGACAGGGCAAAGCGGCGTTAATTTTTTGCCCCGAAAAGGCAAAATCAGGGCAAAAGAGCCCAAATTGGCTTATCATTACATATTGAATAAGTAAATAAAAAATATGGCAGTATTAAAAGAAGGCAGTAAAGCACCCCAGTTTAAAGCATTGGACCAAAACGGGAACTCCATTTCCCTGGCCGATTTCAAAGGCAAAAAAGTGATCTTATATTTTTACCCGAAAGACGATACACCCACCTGTACTATACAGGCCTGTAACCTGCGGGATAATTACAGCATCCTGCAGAAAAAAGGCTACCAGGTAATTGGCGTAAGTACCGATAGCGTGGCAAGTCATAAGAAATTTGAAAAGAAAAACGACCTCCCTTTTCCATTGGTATCTGATGAAGACAAGAAAATTGTAGACAAATACAATTTATGGGGCGAGAAAAAACTGATGGGACATACGTATATGGGTACCACCAGGACCACTTTTTTGATTGATGAGACCGGTAAGATTGTTAAAATTATTGATAAGCCGGTGAGTAAGAATCATACGGAGGAGATATTGGAGGGGTGGAAAGGATAGTCTGGAGTTTGGAGTCTGGAGTCTGGGGTTGAAATAGAAAGGGCAAAAACGACGTATTCGTTTTTGCCCTTTTGTTATTGGAGAGATTTGATGGTATTATTTCTTGGTCTCTAACAGTTTAAAGAACTGGTCTAACTGAGGCAGGATCACGATACGTGTTCTGCGGTTAGCTGAACGTCCTTCTGCGGTGGTGTTTGTTGCCAAAGGCAGGTACTGGCTGCGGCCGGCAGCGGTCATGCGTTTTGGATCAAGCCCGTAAGTTTGTTGTAAGATACGAACCACGGTAGTAGCGCGTTTCACGCTCAGATCCCAGTTATCCTGGATGCCTGTAATATTGATAGGCAGAGAATCGGTATGGCCTTCTACCAGGAATTCGATCTCAGGTTGTGCATTCAGCACTTTGGCTACTTTACCCAATACTGTTTTGGCGCGGTCTGTTACGTCGTAGCTGGCGCTTTTGAACAATAATTTATCAGAGATATCTACATATACCACGCCTTTGTCTACTTTAATGTTGATGTCTTTATCATCCAGGTTGCCAATAGCGCCTTTCAGGTTCATCACCAATGCCATGTTTAATGAATCTTTACGTGCAATAGAGCCCTGAAGGTCCTGAATGTAGAGGTCTTTTGCACCAATGTTTTCTAATGATTTCTTGATGCTTTCTGCCTGGGCGCCGGTAACTACCGACAGGTCTTTTAACTGGTTCAGAACAGTATTGTTGTTTTGTTTCAGGAAATCGATCTGCTTTTTCAGGTCGCTTACCTGCTCTTCAAGAACTGCTTTGCGGTTGGTAAGATCATTGATTTTAGCGGTTGCGTCGTTCTGGCATCTTTTCAGCTCATCCTGCAGATCGCGGTATTTGCCCTGTAAGGCAAGGTAATTTCCGCTTAGTTCAGCGTATTTTGCTTTTTCTGCTTCAAATTTCTTGGTACTTACACAGGAGAACATTGCTACGGAGCAAATGGCAGCAATTAGGTAAACTTTCAGTTTCATAAAATTGGGTTAGTTGATAAAATAGCTCCCTTTGAACGTAAGAGAAGGTGAAAAAATTGTGTTCAAAGGGGTTGCGGCAAAAAAAGAGTTGGGGTCGGCACGCTAAAGCGGCCTGAACCATGAAGAATACCTGAAGAATATTGAATACAGAATATTGAATGATGAAGTAGATGGGGCGAATATTTGAGATGGGGAGCTGTTTTAGTGAAAAGGAATCTCCTCTCATTTTCAAGGGGGGATGCAACAACGTGAATAGTGACTTCGGTTCTCCAGGGCCAAAGCCATTGATCGAATTAATAACCCCGGCTTTCAAGCCGGGGACAAAGCCAAATGGGGAAATTGGGCTTTAGCCCTGGCCAGTCTCCAACTTTTTTGCAAGCTGAAATATCACAAGCACTCAGGGCTGAAGCCCGGATTCATTTTAGTTTTCGAGCCCCGGCTTAAAAGCCGGGGTTATAAAAAAAGAGAAATACCAATAAATAAGCAACAGCGCTAACCCTGAGTATTCTATTTCTCTTCATACTAAAGCATGGGGCTGATTTTTCAAACAAATAATACCAGGTCTTTTTCGCGACTCCATACTTCGTACTGCTCACCAAAACCGGCATCAATCATTTTTCTTTTGATCTTTAAAGTGGGGGTAAGCAAACCATTGGCAACGGTCCACTCCTCGGGCAGCACAACCAGTTTTAATAATTTTTCATGGTGCTCCAGTGCTTTATTAACTGCCTCCAGTGCTTCTTTTAATTCATCGGCAAGTGCTTCCCTGCTTTGTGTTCTGGCAGGTTCTGATAAAGTGCATAAAGCAATGGCGTTTGGCATACCCGAACCCACCACACAAACCTGCCCCAGGTGGTTGTGTTCTAAAAACCTGCTTTCAATAGGTGCGGGCATAATGTATTTACCCTTGCTTGTTTTAAACTGGTCTTTAATGCGGCCGGTAATGGTTAAATAACCATCGGCATCTATAGCGCCTTCATCTCCGGTACGTAAAAAACCTTCGTCAAAACATTCTGCAGTTAAAGCAGGTTCTTTGTAATAGCCCAACATAGAGGCATCACTTTTTACCTGCACTTCATTGTCTTTACCCAGTCTTACTTCTACACCATCATATGCCTGCCCTACAGTGCCAAAACGAACGGCACCTTTACGGTTGGAATGTGAGAGGGCCACATTCTCCGTCATACCATACGCTTCCTGTATAATAATACCCAGTTTAGCAAACCAGTGCAATACGGCAATATTGATAGGAGAAGCACCGGTGAAAATAAATGCGGCGTTGGCAAGTCCCAGTTTTTTACGGATGCTTTTTTTAATGATTGATGAAACAATGGATATGGACAATAAACGATCGAGTTTTTTCTGTGGCAATTTTTTCAAAATACCCTCCTGCAGTTTTTCCCATATTCTTGGAACGGCGAGGAATACGGTGGGTTTGGTGTTGGCCAGGTTTTTGGCAAACGTGTCCATCGATTCAACAAAATACACACTGCTGCCGGTAAATACAGCGCCACATTCAACCAGCATTCTTTCTGCCACATGGCAGAGGGGCAGGTAAGAAAAAAAGATCTCTTCATTGATGGCAGGATAACTTTTCAGGAACGAGTCAACAGCAAAAGCTACTGCATGAAAAGTATGCATCACCCCTTTTGGCTGGCCCGTTGTGCCCGAAGTATAAACGATGCAGGCAAGCGATTGCGGATCGATATCAGGCTTGCCTTGCAAGGGTTCTGTTTCTTCTATTAACTCATTCCAGTTAAGACAGCCGGCATTGGGGTAAAAAGGGAAAGTGATACGTATTAACTCATCCGGAATACCTTTTCTTAATTCTTCGGGGTTATCCAGTTTACCAATAAAAATGGCTTTGCTTTCGCTATGTACAATGATCTCGCGCAGGGCTTCGGGTGTGATGTTTGGATATAATGGCACAGAGATGCAGCCGGCCATTGAAATAGCCAGATCGCTCATAACCCAGTGTGCGCAGTTTTTACTGAGGATGGCAATTTTATCGTTTTTGCCGAGGCCCATTTTTTTCAGGGCCGCGGCCATACACCTTACCTGGTTGCCAGCTTCGCCCCAGGTAAATTTCTGGTACACACCCTGTACAGGCTCGGCTAAAAAAAGTTTACCGGCGCGGGAAGATTCAAACTCGCAAAACTTATCAATAATGGAGGGGTATTGACTTGTCATATAAATAACAGATTAATCGGTTGGGTTTAACAGATGAGTCATGCCCTGTTCGGGAATTTTTCCGCTGATGGAGGCATAGAATTGGTAGATATGTTGAAAATCGGCCGCCTCATTACCGGTAGGATAAAACGGCTCTGAAAAAGAAACTTCTTTTTTGGCAAAATCCATCCCTGCCATCACAATGGGTACACCGGCTTTTTTAGCGATATGATAAAACCCTGTTCGTAAGCGTTCTACTTTTTTGCGGGTGCCTTCGGGTGAGAGGGCTAATACAAATGATTCTTTGTTCTCAAAAAGCCGGGCAGCTTCATCAACCATATTATGGTGCTCGGAGCGTTCTACCGGGTAACCGCCCAGTTTCCGGAAAATGAAACCGAATGGACCTTTGAACAGTTCTGCTTTACCAAGAAATTTTGTGGTAGTTAACCTGAGTGTACTTCTGAAAGCGATGCCCAGAACAAAATCCCAACTGCTGGTATGCGGGCCAACAATGAGTACGCATTTTTTAATATGGTAAGGGAAGGAGCTTTTTGGCTTCCAACCAAGCACACGAAGAAACAGGCTCCAGATCAGGCGCATATATAGCAAGTGTTATGATTACCAAGATAATAAGAATGTAAATACGGATGGAAAATTAGTTCGTGAGGCGTGAGTGGTGAGTAGTGAGTTGGGGGGCAAATAATGAGTACAGGTCTTCGACCCCCATAATCGCTCACCACTTCTTACTCACTACTCACTACTGACTTTTCCGTTCAGGTCGCTTTAGGGCTCCGACCGGAAAGAAATCCCGTTTATTAAGCAATTTTCTAATTCGAATAAGCGTTATGCCATAAATCTAATTGCCATGGCCTCCTTCAGAAGCTTTGTTGCCAGTGAATTAATGTCAATCAAGCAGAATATTGCTGCTGTAAGAAATATGGTTCCGAACAATATTAAGCTGAAGCCGAGTGAGCGGCGGAGTATGTTTAAACTGAATACCAAGCGGCATGAATTTGTGGAGAAAGCCGTTCAGTTCATGCGCAAGAACCCGAACACAGTTCCCTCTTTTGTGGACGTGATGGAATGCAATAACCATGTTCACCTTTATGCCCAATATACAGAGTTGATTGAAGAACTGGAATCTGTTAAAACCAAGCTGGAAGATGCCAAACTGGTTATAGGCAATGAAATACTGAAGCAAACCCGGGCCTATTTTCAAAATTCAAAGAACGCCTCAGAATCGGGCAATGAATTACTGGGTAAGATCTATAAAGAACTAAAACCGCATTATGCTGTGGGAAGGAATAGTAAGAAAGCGGAGGAATAGAAGTCTGGAGTTTGGAGTCTGGAGTTGTGATACTTCTCACCCCAAACTCCAGACTCCAAACTCAAACTCCCCCAAATGCAATCATAGTAACAATGAATACCTTGGTCTGTTTTTCGAATAATGCTTTTATGCCATTGAAGGATGCCGGGCTTCCTGTAACAGATCTTGGTGTGCAGCGTGGGTATGGCATATTCGATTTTTTGCGTGTAACTGATCATGTGCCTCTTTTCCAGGATGATCACCTTGAACGTTTTTTTAATTCAGCCAGCGAGATGCGTTTGCCGGCAGGCAAAACCAAAGAGGAGCTGAAGGAGATCATTGCGCATTTGATCGCAAAAAATAATATCCCCCATGCGGGCATCCGTATCTTAGTTTCAGGAGGAACTTCACCGGATGGTTACGAAATCGTGCAGCCAAATCTTGTACTTGTATTGCAACCGATCACACCACCATCAGATCAGATCTGTCGGCAGGGGTATAAATTAGTTACTTACCCACATCAGCGCCAGATACCGGATGTAAAAACAACCGATTATCTGATGGCCACCTGGATCAATCCATGGGTAAAAGAAAAAGGAGCAGATGATGTATTGTACCAGCAGGATGGCATTATTAGTGAATGCCCACGCTCTAATTTTTTTATTGTTACACAGTCGGGAACCATTGTAACACCCGCAAAAAATATTTTAAAAGGAATTACCCGAAAACAAATACTATCAATAGCAGCAGAACAGGGTATGAAGCTGGAAGAAAGAGATGTTTCAATAGAAGATATACGGGTTGCCAAAGAAGCATTTATCAGCAGCTCAACCAAAAGAATCATTCCTGTTGTAAAAATTGATGATATTGTTTTGCCACCATTCAGCAATAATTCTGTAACTGCAAAGTTGTATCAGTATTTGCTGCAAAGAGAGAAAGGTTTTCAGATCAATCTGTAAACCTTTAACATATGTTGCCATCAGGGATGTTGTATCATCATCTTAATATTTTTTGAAGGGCAGCCATGTGCTGCCCTTTTTGTTTTTTAAAGAATCCCGATAGGTCTGGCATTAAGCACCAGGCATTCCTACGGAACGCAACTTGTAACAATTGTATCGGTTTCTACCAACCGGATGTTCCGGCGGAACATGTTGATAGGAGATCAATACGCAAATATTTAACTGTAATGCGTTGATTGCTTTGACATATTTGGGTTTCATTTTGGCTACTCGTTAAAAAATCAGGTTATTTGCATACAAATCAACCTACTGTAATCATGCTTCCAAAGTTCAAACGTATCCTTCTCAAATTATCAGGTGAAGCTTTACTCGGAGATCAGCGTAATGGCGATCCATTTAATCCGAAAATCATAGAACAATATGCCCACGACATTAAACTGGTTACCGACCTGGGTGTACAGGTAGCTATTGTGATAGGTGGCGGAAACATTTACCGCGGCATGAATGAAGCCGATAGTGGTATTGAACGTGCACACGGAGATTACATGGGTATGCTGGCAACAGTAATTAATGCGATGGCCATGCAGGCAATGCTGGAAAGAATTGGCGTGTATACGCGTTTGCAGAGCGCCATCAATATGGAGCAGGTGGCCGAACCTTATATCCGCAGAAAAGCATTAAGACACCTGGAGAAAGGAAGGGTGGTGATCTTTGGAGCAGGAACAGGTAATCCCTATTTTACAACAGATACAGCGGGTTCTTTACGTGCTATTGAAATGAAAGCAGATGTGATCCTGAAAGGCACCCGTGTGGACGGTGTTTACAGTGCCGACCCGGAAAAAGACCCCACTGCTGTTAAATACGATAAGATCAGTTTCCAGGAATGTATTGCCAAAAACCTGAAAGTGATGGATATGACTGCTTTTACGCTCTGTATGGAAAACAAGCTTCCCATCATTGTGTTTGATATGAATAAGCCGGGCAACCTGCTACAGGTAGTAGAGGGTACCAATGTAGGAACACTGGTTAGCTGATTCACCCATTCGTGTAAATTTTTAGATGCCTTACACCGGTGTTGGTAATTTCATAGACATGAAAAAAATATTAATACTTTTTTTCTGTTCAACGATCTGCTTTAAGGGCATTAGCCAGCAAAGGATGTCGTTAACAGATGCTATCAATACAGCACTAAAGAACAGTTACGATATCCAGTTAGCAAGGAACAGTCTTGAGATCAGCAATATCAACAATTACATAGGTGTGGCCGGGGGCCTGCCGGTAATAACAGCCACAGGTAACGATAATGAACAGGTTACCAGCATCAACCAAAAATTTGCTGATGCCTCCCGCGATACCAAACGGGATAATGTGGGCTCCAATAATTTAACAGCAGGTGTTACAGGCAGCATTCTTCTGTATAATGGCAGCAGGGTGATTGCTACCAAAAAAAGACTGGAGCAACTCCAACAACAAAATCAGCAACTCCTTAACGCGCAGATTCAGGGTACTATTGCCGCGGTGATGACGAAATATTATGATGTGGTTCGTCAGCAAACTTACCTCAGGACCATTTTTCAATCCATTGATGTTTCAAAGAAAAGGCTCGAAATATTACAGGTTCGGAAAGATATTGGCTTATCTAACAATGCTGATATCCTGCAGGCGCAATTAGACCTGAATGCGTTGATTCAATCGCAGCAGAGCCAGGAGCTGGTGATCAGTCAGGCAAAAACAGACCTGCTGAACCTGATATTTATGAAACCGGATTCGCCCATAGCCATCAACGATACAATTGTTGTTGATAAAGCAGTTAACCTGGATTCTGTTCGTAACCGGCTTAACGCGCACCCTTTATTACTGGCCGCCAACCAGCAGGTACAGATCAATGAACTGATTGAAAAAGAAACCGCCGCTTTACGTTATCCAACAGTACGTGGAACAACAGGATATAATTTTACCAGCAGTAAAAGTGCAGCGGGATTTAGTTTGCTGAACCAGAGTTATGGTCCGTTTGTGGGCATTAACCTATCGGTGCCTATTTATAATGGCAACATCAGCAAACGCCAGCAACAGGTAGCCGCCATCAATACCCGCAATGCGGCTATTCAGCGCGATAATTTAGTGCTGGATTATGAAACCGGCGTGGTGCGTACCTATCAATCGTATGTAAATACATTAAATCAGTTGCAGACCGAACAAAAAAACTATACGCTCTCTACACAATTGCTCGACCTGGTATTGCAGAAGTTTCAACTGGGACAGGCAACCATCATTGATGTAAAACAGGCGCAGCAGAGTTTTGAAAATGAAGGATACCGTTTAGTGAACCTGAATTATTCAGCAAAAGTAGCCGAGATAGAATTGAAAAGACTGGCGAACCAATTAACGTTCTAACATGTACTTCATTTAGCAGATAATGGTAACAACTCCTTTTATTCAATCCAAGCTACCCGATGTAGGCACTACCATTTTTACGGTAATGAGCCAGCTTGCGGTTGAACAGAATGCAGTTAACCTTGGCCAGGGCTTTCCCGATTTTATGATGAGCGAAGAGCTTACGTCACTTGTTAATAGTGCCATGCAGAAAGGATTTAACCAATATGTTCACATGAATGGGTTGCCTTTGCTGCGCGAAAGATTAGCTGCGAAAGCCGGCAAGTTATATAGCTCCAATATCAATCCTGACACACAAATCACTATCACACCCGGCGGAACATATGCTATTTACACAGCCCTTACAACCGTGTTGCAGCCGGGCGATGAAGTGATTGTATTTGAGCCGGCTTATGATAGCTATATTCCAAACATTGTAATCAATGGAGCGAAGCCGGTACTGATTTCATTGCAGTATCCCGATTATTCCATTCCATGGGATGAGGTTCGTGCTAAGATCAATTCAAAAACAAGGATGATCATGATCAACTCGCCACATAACCCAACGGGTGCGGTGTTGCGTGCGCACGATATAGAAGAACTACGCAGGATTGTTACGGGTACAAATATTCTTATCCTGAGTGATGAAGTGTATGAGCATCTGATCTTTGATAATATCGCACACCAAAGTATTTTACGCTATCCCGATCTTTTAGAGAGAAGTTTTGTTTGCTTTTCATTTGGCAAGACCTATCATTGTACCGGATGGAAATTAGGTTACTGTATCTCATCGCCGGAGTTGATGAAGGAGTTCAGAAAAGTGCACCAGTTTAACTGTTTTTGCTGCGATACCCCCAAACAGGTTGCTATTGCTGAATATATCCAGAATGAAGATGCTTATTTAACGCTGGGTTCTTTTATGCAGCAAAAAAGAGATTTCTTCCGTGAACTGATGAAGGTCACACCTTTTAAATGCATACCCTCGCACGGCAGCTATTTTGAATGTTATAGTTATGGCCATTTTACTGATGAATCCGACAAAGATTTTGCCATTCGTCTCACGAAAGAATATGGCATAGCCACCATACCTGTTTCTGCTTTCTACAAAAACGGAGAAGACAATAAGGTACTTCGTTTCTGTTTTGCCAAAAAAGAAGAGACGCTGGAAAAAGCAGTTCAGAAATTGACAACACTTAAATAACGGAATTAACAAGCAGTAAATCTCCCCTGCTCCCTGAGGAAGAGGGGACGCATATATTTTTTGCAGAAAAATATATGCGGGAGTAGTGTTGTACTTAATTATTCAAATTGATGTTGGTCAGGCGACCAACATCGGAGATACGTCAACATCAGCAAAAACACTTTTATAAACTCCACCAGTAATTAAACTTTAAAACCAATGCCCGGTTCTTTACTGAAAAAGGAGAAGGATAATAATTATCTGTATAAACAATAAAAAGATCGGAAGCGGGTTTGTACCGCCATTGCAGCCTTGCATTAAAGTTTACATTTTTCTGCTGGTCATTGTATTGAAGATAACCTGTGATGAACAATTTATTGGTCATGGTTACATCAATCTTGGGCCCTATTAAAAAGAAGGAAACATTGCCCCAGGGTTTTGGCAGACTTAAATGGTTATAGGTAGTGCTTAATGCAAGACTTATATAAGGCTGAAAACGGTAGCCCAGATCGTACACTAATGAAAGCCGTTTGCCATCTGAATAATAGCCGCCATACCGAACAGAAGCTGCATATGTAAACAATTTTTGCGGCTGTGAAATCAGGTCGAAGCCAATTGTATTTGCCGAGTGTTTTGTTCCTGCTGCAAGAGAATCTTTACCTGTATTGGTGGGGTCGAAGGGTTGTAATAATTCTACATAATCATACTGCACCAATCCAGTTAGTGTTATCCTGTTACGAAAAGTGAGGAGGTAAGAGAAATTGTACTGGTCATCTGTTTTTCGCATTTTTTCATCGAAAAAAGCAGTAGCGCTTATTTGCGGACCGTGACTTAAAATATTTCCTTCTTTAGGAAAAAAAAGCCGGCTAACCTGTGGATTAAGCTTTATATATCCCTGTCTGGGTACATATCCTACTTCGGCGCTGTAATTTTTTCCAACATATTCATGTTGCCAGATGATATTCCATTTACGGCTGTTGTACGAAAGCGTGGCGGCATGTGCAACATCATTTCCAGGTTTGCCGCCACTGAATGATTTTACAAAAAATGTTTTCCCTGTCCATACATTATTAGATGAAGCAAGATTATATTCCAATCCCAAATTCCGGTTATGTAAACTGTAAACGGGTTTAGTGGGATCACTGCCGGGCTGATAGTTGAGAGATGTTTTATCAATATACATCAGGCCGATCCCCGACCGTTTAAAAACCTTTCTTTGTAATGATAACACGGCGAAATTCTGCGCCGGTAAACCGGTTTCATCAACCCTTTCTGTCTGAATATCCATCGCACCTAAACGCCAGTTTTTATCCAGCTTGCCACTGAGGCGTGCACCAAAACTAATAGGCACACCCAGCCCGATCCGTCTTGAAAAGAAGGGGCGGATATTGGCGTTTCCAAAATTGCCAAACAGGTCATTGTTTTCGAGGAAAAATTGTCTTTTCTCAGGAAAAAATAACTCAAATCGATCCAGGTTAGTTACCTGTTTATCTACCTCTACCTGCGAAAAATCAGGATGCAGGGTAAGGTCGAGGTTCATGGAAGAGGTGACGGATATTTTTGCATCTAAACCTATATCTGTTTTGTATTGCGTATTTTTTGTGGACGTATAATCTTTCGATATACCGTTCAGAAGATAAGGTATCACTGATACATTAGGCCCTTGTGCAGGCGGTGGTTCGTCCCATACCAAAATACCGGTATATGCCAGCGAAGCAGTTGGAAACTGGCGTGCAACCGGTGCCCAGCTTGATTTTTCAGTGGTCTTCAAGTCGTTCCTGCTGAAATTGATTCCCCATTCTTTAATGCCTTTTTTATATCGAATGGTTTTAAAAGGGATGGCAGCTTCAAATACCCACCTGTCTGCATAATCTTTTACAGACGAGCTCCATTTATTATCCCAGTTCAGGTCTGCTTTTCCTCCTTCATAAAGTGCGCCATCCCATTGTGCACCGGCAGCATTGGCACCGAAAGTAAAACCGTTGGTCTGGTCTTCAAACGGGTCGATAAAAAAAATAAAATTATCGTTCTTAACGAAATTAAAATCCCGGCGGAGCGACTCCACCATGTTTACACCGGCAATTGTTTTGTAACAGATTGCCATGATGTACATGTTTTGATCATCGTAACACATGCGAACATCTGTTGGCACTTTGGCCATACTGGTATCCATGGGTAATACCATGAAAAAACGATCAGCTTTTTCTGCCTGTGTCCACGCCTGTTCATCAATAATACCATCTATTTGAATAGGGGCATTTGTTTTGTGGATGTGTAACTGGCAGGAAGCATTCTTTTTTTGCGCATAGGATAACTGCGCAACTAATAGCACAGCAATAACGGCAAGTACCTGTTTCAAATCGAAGAGTTTGGGGGCGATAAATAAGGACAAGATAAAAGATGTTCTATTTACCTGGAAAGAAATCTGGCAAATGGACAAAAAAAATCCGCGGATCCTCAGATTGGTTGCCAATCTGAGGATCCGCGGCTAAAATTAACAGTATTCATTTATCTCCATCCATCTCCATCAAGCAGGTTCCCCAATCCGCCTAAAACACTTCCTTCTTCCCGTCTTGAAGTTGTGGCATATTGTAAAATCCGTCCTGCCAAACGGCTGATGGGCAAGGTTTGTATCCAAACTGTTCCGGGGCCGCGGAGTATGGCAAAGAATAATCCTTCACCTCCAAAAATGGTGTTCTTGATGCCACCTACAAACTGGATATCATAATTAACGGTTGAAGTAAATCCTACAATACAGCCTGTATCAATTTTTAATAGTTCGCCCGGTTGGAGATCTTTTTTCAATACATGTCCGCAGGCGTGTAAGAACGCCATTCCATCGCCTTCTAATTTTTCCATGATGAACCCTTCGCCTCCAAATAAACCCGTGCCGAGTTTACGTTGAAATTCTATTCCAACACTTACGCCTTTGGCTGCGCAGAGAAAAGCGTCTTTCTGACAAATGATGCGGTTGCCTAATTGCTGCAGATCAAGTGGCACGATCTTTCCGGGATAAGGAGAGGCGAAGCTGACATGTTTTTTGCCCTGGCTACTATTTGTAAAAGCAGTCATAAATAAATTCTCTCCCACTAAAACCCTTTTGCCGGCATTTAATAATTTTCCGAGCAGGCTGTTGTTTTGTTGCTGGCTGCCATCGCCAAACAGGGTTTCCATTGCAATGCCATCATCCATCATCATAAAGGCACCGGGTTCGGCAATGGCTGTTTCGTTGGGATCGAGTTCTACTTCTACGTATTGCATCTCTTCACCAAAAATCCGGTAATCTATTTCGTGGTTCTGTATCATGAGTTTTAAATTTTCAGTAAAATTACCAAAGAGAGGGATAGTGATAAAATCAATTAATGATGAATGGCAGGTTAAGAAATCTGTGTTAATCTGTGAATCTGTGGCGATTTCATAACACGATCCTCTTAATTTTTAACGATGATTCCCCAAAATTTAATATCAATCCAACCTTACACCCCGAAACTTTTAGATAGTTAAGCGTTTGTGAATAATGAACTTCCGCTATCCCCTCTTTAGCTTTTATTTCTAAAATCACATTGTCAAAAACAATAAAATCTGCATAAAACCTATGTGGGAGAATTACATCTTTATACGAAACAACATACTCTTTCTCTCTTTCATAAAGGATAGTTCTTTTCTTCAATTCATATTCCATAGCATCCTTATATACTATTTCGAGAAAACCTTTGCCGAGTATCGTATGAATTTCAAACGCAACTCCTATGAGAAGTTTAGTGCAGTCCTGTAATGGATAATTGTTCTGATTAGACATTATGTTTAATTTTTTTGCCACAGATTCACAGATTTACACAGATTAGATTTAAGTAGCAAGCGTATTTATACCTGATTTCTGTAATAAAAAACCCGCCCCTGTTTCTGGGGGCGGGTTATGAAAAAATAACAATTCAATTATATCAGGCTCCGGCAGGAGCGTCTTTCATTTTTCCTAGCCATACTTTTTTACCCTGTATTCTTCTGCCAAGGAACATGATACCAACCGTAATAAAGAAGAGCGGTCCGGTAAAGCCAAGCAGGGCCACGAATTTTGTTCCATAGAACTGCTGCATTGGTCTTCTTAATCTTTCACTGATCAGGTACATACTTGGTACCATTACAAGGGTTAAGAAGAATGCGAAGATCAATCCAAAGATGATGGTCCAGCTTAAAGGTCCCCAGAACACCACACTGTCGCCACCAAAGAAAATATGCGGGTTAAAGTGGCGGAACAATGAAACAAAATCAATATTAAATCCAACTGCCAGCGGCAACAAACCTAACATGGTTGCCAGTGCAGTAAGCATTACCGGAATGATACGGATCTTACCCGCTTCAATAGCAGCGGCTCTTGTTTTGTATCCTCTTCCACGAAGCTCATCCGTGAACTCGATCAATAAGATACCGTTTTTGATAACGATACCAGCCAAACCAATCACACCTACACCCACCATAATGGTTGCCATCGACATACCCGTAACCGCATAGCCTATTAATACACCAATAATAGAGAAGAAGATCTCGGTTAATACAATGAATGGTTTACTCAAACTATTAAATTGTAAAACGAGTATGAGGAAGATGAGTAATAAAGCTGATAATAAAGAAGTACCCAGGAAACTCATGGTTTCTGCCTGTTGCTCGCCCTCACCTGTTTGCCGGATGGTTACATCGGCAGGGATCTTTGTTTTTCTTTTAAAATCTTCAATCTTCTTGGCCAGTTCTGTATTTACCGGGCCTGTTAAAGACGGATCGGTAACATTAGATTGTATCTGGATGGTACGTTTAACGTTTTTACGTTTAACACCACCCGATGTGTTTGTGTAATCAACGGTAGCTACCGCATTCAACGGCACCTGTTTAATGCCCATGGTAGACATATCGCGGAAAGTGATACGCATATTCATCAGGTCGTTAATGTTGTTGCGTTGTAACTGGTTATAGCGTACCTGTATCTTATACTCGTCTTCTCCATCTTTTAATTTACTTGCCTCTTTACCAAATACAGCGGCACGTATTTCCATACCAATCTGTGCAGTGCTGATGCCTTCGCGCAACGCCCTTTCACGATCGATATTGATGGTGATCTCTGGGTTTTGCAGGTCAACATCCATCTTTAATCCCTCAATACCATCAATACGATTAGTGTCGAGATGGTTTTGCAGAGCGTAGGCAACTTTAGAGATCTCATCAAAATTATCTCCGCTGATCTCAATATTCACAGGAGGATCGGTGGGAGGGCCGGCATCTTCCTGGGTTACTACAATATTTGCACCGGGTATGCCTTTCATCTGCGAGCGGATCTCCTGCAAATAAGGAGCGGTTGATTTACCATTTCGCTTTTCATATTCCACAAAAGAAACCTGTATCCTTCCCAGGTTACTTTGGGTACTCCGGTTATTATCTCTCGGGTTATTGGCGCTAATGGCCACATTGGTGATCACACTTTCAACAATCGACCCTTCAGTACCGGGTTTTTCTTTTGCCAATATTTTTTGTACGCGGTTTTCCAGTATACGTGTTACCGAATCGGTGCTGGCTGTTTTGGTTCCAATAGGCATTTTAAGGTACACATAAACAAAATTTGGATCACCACTTGGGAAGAATGGTTTTGGGTTGTTACGTGCAATCAGCATGATCAATGAGATCGGGAACAACAGGAACAACCACAATAATAACCTTGCCGGTCTGGCGCCTTTTAATACCCAGTGCAGTAATTTTTCATAACGGTTCATTAATCCGGGTAATACCCTTTCCTGGAAACTGTGGATGATATCGCGAAGCACAAAACGGTTGAGCAACATCATAAGGGCAAAGACCAGAAGAAAATTACCGAACCCATGCCATGCAGCCAGGTTTAATAATACACCGAAGGTGATGATTGTCCAGAAGAATGGTTTTTTGAAAATGGCTTTTTTGGGTTCTTCATATTCCCTTCCTTCGGGCTTCATAAAGTTTACCGCAAATACTGGGTTGATGATGAATGCCACTATCAATGATGCTGCCAGTGTAAGGATCAGCATGGTTGGCAGGTAGATCATGAACTTACCGATGATTCCTTTCCATAGCAACAGCGGGAAGAATGGCGCCAGCGTGGTTAATGTTCCGGCCATTACCGGTATAAACACTTCGCCTGCCGCTTCTTTGGCAGCACGCTCTATTTTTACTTTACCATTGTTATAAATACGGTGGGTGTTTTCAATTACCACAATGGCATCATCTACAATAATTCCCAGCCCAAACAACAGCGCAAACAGAACGATAAAGTTTAGTGTTACGTGTGTGCCAACAATATAGTCAGCCGCAGGCAAAAACAGGAAGGCCACAAATACACTCAACGGTACACTCAACGCCACAAAGAAGGCATTGGTAACACCCATGAAGAACATCAATACCAGTAATACCAGTATAAACCCGATCACGATGGTATTTACCAGGTCGTTGAAAGATGTTTTTGTTTTAATACTCTGGTCGCCCGTGATTACGATCTTCAGATCGGGAGGCAATTCTTTTTTCTCTTTCATCTCGTCAACAATCGCATGTATCTTATCTGCCGCGTTGATCAGGTTCTCGCCACTGCGTTTGATAATATTCAGTGTTACCACATTCTTGCCATCTAAACGTGCATAGCTTTCAGTTTCTTTTACTGTGTCGGTGATCTGCGCAACATCTTTCAGGTAAATAGGAGCAGCCTGTAAATTCTTCACAATTACATTCTGCAGATCAAGGGCAGAGGTAAACTGTCCTTTTACACGAATGGTTCTTTTCATTTCTCCTACTTCAAGTAAACCACCGCTGATATCCCTGTTCTCATAATTGATTGCATTGGCAATATCTGTGAAAGAGAGTTTGGCAGCCTGCATTTTAAAAGGATCTACATTGATCTGTATTTCTCTTTCAGGCGCACCCACAATATCCGCACGGTTGATCTCTGTGAGTTCCTCAAAATGGTCCTGCAGTTTATCTGCAAATTTTTTCAGTGTCATGCCGTCAAACTCACCGCTCACGTTCACATACATGATAGGCATTTCACTAAAATCAAATTCCTGTATGTTGGGCAACTGCGTAAGATCGGTTGGCAGGTCGGTTTGTGCTTTGTCAACCGCATCTTTCACTTTTTGTTTGGCTACTTCTGTTTTTACATCGGTATCAAACTCCACAATGATCAGCGAAAAATCCTGCTGCGATGTGGATTGAATCTTTCTTACTTTGGCACCACTAATACCTTTCAGTTGTTTCTCAATAGGCCTTGTTACAAGGTTCTCCATGTCTTTAGGAGATGTTCCAAAGTAAATGGTACTTACGCTGATGGTAGGCACCACAATGTCCGGAAACTGCTCTTTAGGCAATGTATTGAACTTGATAAGCCCATAAAGCGATATCAGGATGGTGATAATATAGATAGCCGTCCGGTTATCAACAGACCAACTGGTGGGTTTGAACTGTTTAAACTTTTTGGCAATGCCTTCTATGAATGGATGCATATTATTTTTTTTAAGTAGTCAGCTTTGTTTTAATTAGTAATGAGTAGTTAGTAATTAGCAATAAGCGTTCTGGTATTTCTATAGTGGTTTAATTACCAATTTCTAATTATTAATTACTAATTATTTCTTCATGTCTGTACGCAGCAACTGTCCGTCGTAAATATTCTGGAAACCTTCTGTGATCAATTGATCGCCGGCGGTTATACCGCTTCTTACTTCAATCAGTTGATTATATAATTCACCAACGGTGATCTGTTTTTTCTTTGCTATCAGTTTGCCACCCTCGGTTACAGCTATGTAAACGTATTTCCCTTTTTCGTCGGTGCCTACAGTGTTTACTGGTATGGCGATGGCGTTGGAGGCTGCGTAATCCTGAATTTTAACAAGCGCGATCTGGTTAGGCCGTAAAGCACCGTCTGAAGGTAGTTTAGCTTCTGCACGGAAAGAACGGTTATTCGGATCGATCACTTTGCCTGAAACAGAAATGCTGCTGTTGTATGTTTTATTGATATCAGGTAATGATACCACGATAGAAGAACCTACTCTTACCTTTCCGCTGTAGTTTTCAGGAACATCGGTGATCACTTTCAGGTTAGACATGTTAACAATCTTGATCTGTGGGGAGTTTCCAGAAAAACCGGTAAACAATTCGCCTACTCTTACATTCACTTCATCAGCTATACCTTCTACATCGCTGTAAATATTGGAGCCGCTCAGTTGCTCTACCTGTATCTTGATGCTTTCTTCCGCACCTTTGATCTGCTTCTCCAGCGATTCTACATTTGTTCTAGCAGTGATCAGTTCTATTTCAGAACCAATACCCTGTTTCCACAAATTATTTCTGCGGTTATATACATCTTTTGCAAAGGTTAATTGTGTTTTAAGTGCTTCGGTGTTTTGCTTCGAAGCAGCTACCTGTTGCTTAACAACAGCGTCGTCTAATTTTACCAGTAACTGTCCTTTCTTTACATAATCTCCTTTCTTAACATAAAGGGCTCTAACCTGTCCGGGACCTAAACGCGGAGAGATATAAGAAATATTTTCAGCGTCTATACGGCCCTGGAGGTCTATATAGTGTACAAAATTCTGTGTAGTAACAGGAGAAATACCTACCAGTTTGGCTACATCCTGTTTTTCGGCAGAAGTATCCAGTTTGGCTATTTCTTTTTCGAGAGAGGTGATCTGCTCGCCGATAGCAATTTGATCTTTTTTCAGTTTTTCAACAGCAGCTCTTTTTTCTGCCAACGACCCGCCTTCGTTTTTAGTACCGCAGGAAGCGATGCTAAGAGAGGCTGTGATGAAAATAACGGTTACTATTTTTTGCATATACTAAGTTTTGTATTTGGTATGATTATAATTTTCCGGTTGCTTTTAAATAATCGACCCGTGCTATAATAGCGCTGTACAATGCACTGATATAATTGGTTTGGGCCGTGATCAGATCAGTTTGAGCCGCAGTAATCTCTGTATTGGATCCTGTGCCTACTTCAAACTTCTTTTTTGTTTGGTTGTAAACTGTTTCTGCCAGTTGCATATTCTGTTTCTGGAAATTCATCGTAGCCAGTGAAGATTTGAAATTTATCTTCGCCTGTTCCACTTCACTTTCAATAGCCAGCTTAAGATTGTCGAGTTGGTTCTCTGTTTCTTTCAGCTCAATTTTTGAACGGTTGATCCTTGAGCTTCTGGCAAATCCATCAAAAATGGGTATCGCCATATTGAAGCCAATATAGGCAGTAGTAAACCAATCGCCTTTGCCTAAAAAATCAAATTTGTTACGCTGCGCATTCTTGCTGTAAGAACCGGTTAATGAAAGTGTGGGGATATAGCTTAACTGGTAACGTTTAATATTAAACTCGTTCAGTTTTTTTGCCAGCGAAACGTATTGAAAATCTTTTCTGTCTGAATAATGGTAAGCGGTATCATTTGAAAAATCCTCTTTCACCTGTTCTTCACTGATCTTATCAACCAATACCAAACTGTCTTTCACGGGCATCCCCATCAGCGTTTTTAAGCCGAGGTAACCAATGCTGATACTGTTAAGCGCTTTGATCTTTTCTGTTTGCAGGTTAGATAACTGTACAGTTATTTTATCAAGGTCTAATTTTTCAATAAACCCGTTCTTATATAACGCATTTGCATCGTGATCCAGTTTTTGCAGGCGTGCAATGTTTGCATCTAACAGGTCTATCTGTGTTTTGCTTAACACTAACTGGTAATAGATCTTATAAATATTGGCTTTGATGGCTTCTTCCGTTACTTCCATATTCTTGGTCTGGAACTCGATAGAAGTGGCCCTTGCCTGCAAGGCAATAAACACCTGCCCGTCAAACAACAGTTGCTGTAATTGAATATTGGCGGATGAGTTATACTTGGTGCCAAATTTTACAGGGATATAGGTTCCTGCCGGCTGCCCAAATATTTCACCGGGCAGCAGTGAGGTGGGTATTTCAATATAATTGGTAACACCAACATTTCCAGTAACAGTTGGTAAGGCAGCGGCTGTAATCTCCCTGTTGGTCTGTTGCTGGCTCTTTATATTCAATAAAGCATTTTTAACCTGAACATTATTCTTTCGCGCATAATCAACTGCCTGCTGAATGGTAAATTCATGCGTAGTGGTTGTTTGCGCAGATAATGAGCCGGCAATTAGTGTAAGGCATAACAGCCATGCCAATCTTTCGGGTCCTCTTTTGTTCATAGAGATATGGTTTTTAGTCTTTGTTGCTTGTATTTCTGAATCAGTTTAATGCCCTTGGGTGTAGCAAGGCCATGTAAAAAATTATCTGTCATTTCTGCAATTACAGTTGGCAGGCTATCCTTCCCAAGTGGAAAAAGGTCCTGGTTAAAAATCAAAAAAGTTGAGGCAATTCTGAACCTGGCCAGTATGTCTGCATTGATGTCTTCCCTGTATAAACCCTCCTGTATGCCCAGTTCAAGATTTTCTTTGATGATGGTATACAGGAATTTATTCTTGAACTCAACATGTTTTTTGTAGGCCTTCGGGTGATATTTTTCAAGATCAAAAAGCACATTGGGGTTTATCCCGGTAAGCAAATCAATCATCATATCCACCGCCATAAATACCTCGTGCAGTGCATTTTCACTTTTGTGTTTATGCATTTTGCATTCACTCTGGTCTGCGGCGATCTGCAGCTCTATCACATCTTCCACCAATGCATCCTTATCTGCATAAAACTGGTAGATCGTTTTCTTGCTAATGCCCAGATGGTTAGCCACTTCGTCCATGCTAACGCTGCGTATGCCGTACCGCATAAACAGTTCATGCGCCTTTGTCACTATTCTTTCCTGTGGTTCCATAATTTTTTAAATCGGGAGACAAAACTATGGAAACTTTAATCGTAACAAAAGTTTCCGATGTGTTTTTTTGTTTATTTTTGTGTTAAGCGGCTTATTTTATTGATAAATGATGTCTTTTCTTTAAAACTTACCATTGTTAGTTTTTTGTGCCGGGCAGGTCTGGTGTAATTTAGTTCCTCCAAACATAGGTGGCCACACACTAACGCTAAATAGCCCTCATTTAGTGTGGTTTTCTTAGTTACTTTACAGTCTAATATTTGATGAATGGGCCGAGCTGAACGTAGCATTACTTTTCGTGGGTACCTGGCAAAATTGTTGCAGTTGTTTTTCCAGGGTGTAATTGTGCTGGCACCCATAGGTATTACTATATGGGTGGTTCTGGGACTTTTTAATTTTGTGGATGATATTCTTCCCAATGTTGTTCATGCCATATCACCCTCTTTCCTGCCAAAAGATGCAAATGGAAACCTGAATAAGATTCCGGGTCTGGGCTTTGTAGTGGTAATTGTGCTGGTACTGTTTGTAGGATGGGTATCCTCCCTGTTTTTTGTGGGACGTCTGGTAGCTGTATTGGATGCGGTACTGGAGAAAACACCCGGTATTAAATTCATTTATTCTTCGGTGAAGGATTTCCTGGAAGCTTTTGCAGGCAATAAAAAGAAATTTGATAAGCCCGTATTGGTAAATATTGATGCACCCGATGTTTGGCGGGTAGGTTTTATTACCCAGCAAGACGCCCATCATTTTGGACTACAGGAGCATGTAACTGTTTATGTGCCACATTCTTATGCTATCTCCGGCATTACCTATTTAGTTCCCCGCGAACGGGTAAGGCAATTGCCTAATGTAAGTGCTGCCGATGCTATGAAATATACAGTGTCGGGTGGAGTTACGGATGTGCATGAGTAGTGAGGGTCTGTGGTCTGTGGTCTGTGGTTTGTGGTCTGTGGTCTGTGGTCTGTGGTCTGTGGTCTGTGGTCTGTGGTCTGTGGTCTGTGGTCTGTGGTCTGTGGTCTGTGGTCTGTGAGATGATGAATTAATAAAGATACTTGCTACTGACCACTCACCACTCACCATTCACCATTGCCCATTCACCATTCACACCTCACGATTCACGCCTCACGTTTCACGCCATTTATAAAATCCCCCCGCTTACATTTCCCGCAAATCATTTTACTTTGCGGTCTCAAGCAATCGAAATGAAACTGCACAATTTTAATTCAGGCCCGTCTATATTACCACAATCAGTATTGGAAGAAGCTTCCAGAGCGATCCTCAATTTTAACGATACCGGCTTATCCATATTGGAGATAGGCCACCGCACTGCCTGGTTTCAGGAAGTACTGAATGAGGCTGTTGATTCTGTAAAGCAGTTGATGCAGCTTGATGATACTTATGAAGTATTGTTTTTACACGGCGGCGCCACCACCCAGTTTATGCAGGTTCCTATGAATTTGCTTGATGATGGCGAAACAGCAGCCTATTGCGATAATGGTGTTTGGGGAAACAAAGCCGCCAAAGAAGCTGCACTGTTTGGAAATGCTGAAGTGGTGTCAAGTACCGCTGATAAAAAGCACACGTATATTCAAAAAAACTTTACCATCCCCGCCGGCGCAAAATACCTGCATATTACCAGTAATAATACCGTAGAGGGTACACAATGGCATCAGTATCCAAACACAACTGTGCCATTGGTAGCCGATATGAGCAGTGATATTTTCAGTAAGGTGATCGATTTTAAAAAATTTGCATTGATCTATGCCGGTGCCCAGAAAAATATGGGTGCCGCAGGTGTAAATCTTGTAGTGATCAAAAAAGACGTGTTAGGCAAGGTAAAACGTAAGATCCCTACCATCATGAATTATCAGAAACACATAGAGGCAGGTTCCTTAATGAATACGCCCCCTGTATTTGCGGTATATGTAAGCATGTTAACTCTGCGCTGGATATTGGCTCAGGGCGGTTTGCCCGAAATGGAAAAAAGAAATACAGCCAAAGCCAACCTTCTATATAATACATTAGATAGCCTTCCTGTTTTTACCGGCTCGGTAGCCAAAGAAGACCGAAGCCAGATGAATGCCGTTTTCTTTCTCAGCAATCCCGCACTGGAAGCGCCTTTTCTTGACCTGTGCAAAAGAGAAGGCATGATAGGCGTAAAAGGCTATCGTACCGTTGGTGGTGTGCGGGTGAGCATGTATAATGCCCTGCCGCTGAACAGTGTTCAGACTTTTTGCGACCTGATGACCAATTTTGCTGCCAAGAACGGCTAATTTGATAAACGGTATCCCCCCCTAAAGATTTCTGTTGTACTTTTGGACCAAAATACGAATCTGGTCGAAAGTATGATAGTTGCCAAAGATGATATTATTAAGGAAGAGATCCTGAAAGAGGCCCAAAAACTTTTCCGGCAATTTGGTGTTAAGAAAACAACCATGGAAGATATTGCCAAAGCTGCGGGTAAAGGGAAAAGTACGCTATACTATTACTACTGCAGTAAGGAAGAAATATTTGATGCCGTTATATTAATGGAAATGGATGAAGTATTCAGTTGCGTAAAACTGGCAGTAGAAAAAGCTTCCTCCGCTGAAGAAAAAATGAAGGCTTTTACCTTAAACAAGATCAGGGCAGTACAGAAAAAAGCAAATCTCTATAAGATTGTGAGAGGCGAAATGCAGGATAATATGCGTTGCACAAAACACCTGCATGCCGAATACGATATGCAGGAAACGCAGTTGGTAAAAGAGATTCTCACATTTGGTATAGAGAACGGGGAATTTACCAAACAGATCAGTAAGGAACTGGATATCCTGCCGTCTGTAATGGTTAGTTCTTTACGTGGGCTGGAGCAGGATATATTTACAGGTACCAAGTATACAAAACTCGAATCAAGAATGGAATCCATCATGGGTATCCTGATGCGGGGGTTGAAGAAAAATTAAGCACAACTAAAACTATAAAATAAATCATCCCTACTATTTTAGAAAGATAAAATCAATGAACATGAAAGAACAAATTCAAAAGGCTGATGGAAAATTAGGTGTATTACTTCCCGGGCTTGGTGCAGTAGCCACCACCATGATTGCGGGGGTATTTTCGGTTAGGAAAGGTCTCTCCAAGCCAATAGGCTCATTAACCCAGATGGGAAGCATCCGTTTAGGTAAGCGAACAGAAAACAGGTATCCGCTGATCAAAGATTTTGTACCTCTTGCCAACCTGAATGATATTGTTTTTGGGGGATGGGATGTGTATACAGACAATGTATATGAATCGGCCATGAATGCCAAAGTGCTTGAATCTGCACTGTTACAAACTATCAAACCAGAGCTGGAGGCTATTGTGCCGATGAAAGCAGTATTTGATAAATCTTATGTAAAAAATCTCGACGGAAAGAATATCAAAACAGCAGCCACTAAATACGATCTCGCATTGGAAGTAATGAATGATATCGAAAATTTCCGCGATGCCAATGATTGCAGCAGGGTGGTGATTGTTTGGTGCGGTTCTACCGAAAAATATATTGAAGAATCTGCAGTTCATCAAAGCATCGAATCATTTGAAGAAGGATTGAGAAACAATGATCCTGAAATTGCGCCAAGCATGATCTATGCTTATGCTGCTTTAAAATTAGGGGTGCCATTTGCAAACGGCGCGCCCAACCTTACCTGCGATATTCCTGCCCTGATCCAACTGGCAAAAGAAACCGGTACACCTATTGGAGGTAAAGATTTTAAAACAGGACAGACCCTGATGAAAACCATAGTGGCTCCGGGTTTACACGCCCGTGCGCTTGGTGTTAGGGGCTGGTTCTCTACCAATATTTTAGGTAACAGGGATGGATGGGTATTGGATGATCCGGATAATTTTAAAACAAAAGAAGTATCTAAGCTCAGTGTGCTGGAAGATATTTTTCAACCCGATATTAATCCGGAACTGTACGGTGATCTGTACCATAAAGTGCGCATCAATTATTATCCTCCGCATGGCGATAATAAAGAGAGCTGGGATAATATAGACATTTTTGGATGGCTGGGTTATACCATGCAGATCAAGATCAATTTCCTTTGCCGCGATTCAATTCTGGCTGCACCTATCGTGCTGGATCTTGCACTGTTCATGGATCTTGCCAAGAGAGCGAATATGACGGGCATACAGGAATGGCTGTCATTCTATTTCAAATCGCCTCAAACAGCACCGGGGTTAAGACCTGAGCATGATATTTTTAAACAATTGATCAAGTTGCAGAATACGTTAAGACATATCATGGGTGAAGACCTGATCACACATCTGGGGTTGGATTATTACCAGGACCTGGTAGAAGCATTATGATCAGACTGCACAAAACAATAGCATCGTGTTTCGATATCGGAAACATCAAAGGCGGAGGTACCATTGCCGCACTGGTAACCTGTGTGGCATGGTACCTTGTTCAGGCTGATGGAAGTTTTCAAAAAATAATGGTGCCTGTAACCGTTTTATTAACGGCTTTAGGTGTATGGTCTGCCAATAAAGTAGAACCGCATTGGGGAGAAGACAGTAACCGTGTAGTGATAGATGAAGTAGCAGGAATGTGTATCGGCCTGCTTTTTGTACCGGTAACGGGTAAGTACCTGATGACAGGGCTGGTGTTGTTCAGATTTTTTGATATTGTTAAACCGCTGTTCATCCGCCGTGCAGAAAAATTACCCGGCGGCTGGGGTGTAATGGCAGATGATGTGTTGGCCGGTGTTTATACCAATATAGTGTTGCAGGTAATTATCTATTTCAATGTTATATAAGTAATGGCCACATTTATTAAAGCCCAGGCAGCATCATTAACAGCCACTATTGTTGATTTTGCTGTTACCATTATTCTTAAAGAGTTGTTTGGATGCTGGTATTTATTATCCAGCATGCTGGGTACAATAAGTGGGGGTGTGGCAAATTTTTTAATGAACAGATCCTGGGTATTCAGGGCTAAAGACAAAAAGATCCATTTCCAGGTAGTCAAATACCTGGTGGTATGGGGAGGGAACCTGTTATTGGTTTCCGGCGGGGTATTTTTTTTAACGAATTATGGAGGCATCAGTTACCTGGTATCTAAGATCGCCGTATCAGTTATGGTAGGCGTGTTTTATAACTATGTGCTTCAAAAAAGATTTGTGTTTAAATAACAAATGATGAAAAGTAAAAAGATAAGTGGCGGATTGATAATACTGTTCCTTTTATTGGGATTGGTTCAGGGCTTTACACAAACAGTTGTACAGGGTGTGGTTACAGATATGGTTAATAAACAACCATTGCAATATGTGAGCGTTGTTTTAAAGGGTGGACGGGGAACGGTAACAGACAGCCTTGGCAGGTATACATTAAGATCTTCCGGTAATATTGCTACCATACAGATCACCTATGTTGGTTATAAAACGGTAACAAAAACAATTACACCGGGTATTACCCAAACTATTGATATTGCTCTTGAAACAGATCCGAAAGCAACCAATAATGTAACTGTAACCACCCGTAAAAGAGCGCCCTACCGCAATAAGGGTAATCCTGCAGTAGAACTGATCAGGCGGGTGATACAGAATAAGTCGATCAACAGAACAGAACATTACGATTTTGTTCAGTACGACCAGTATGAGAAGATGGAAGTATCGTTAAGCAATTTTAATGATAAACTCACCAATTCAAAATTACTGCGTAACTATAAATTCCTTTTCGAGAACCGCGATACCACCAAGGTGGAGGGCAAGTCTTTATTGCCGGTATACCTGGAAGAAACATTGTCTAAAAAGTTTTTCCGTAAAAAACCGGAAAAAACCAAAACCGTTGTTGTTGGAGAAAAACGCGTAAACTTTGGTGAGTATATTGATAATGCGGGTGTGAGCAAATACCTCAATACCCTGATCATGGATATTGACATCTACGATAATGATATCCCTTTGTTCACGTACCAGTTTTTAAGTCCGATAGCCGACCTGGCCCCTACGTTTTACATGTATTATATCAGGGATACTGTTACGGATGCGAGCGGGCAAAAACTGATCAAATTATATTTCACACCAAGAAACACCAATGATCTCCTGTTCAGGGGTAATATGTGGATCACTTTGGATGGCAACTATGCTGTGCAGAAGATCAACATGTTCCTGAGTAAGAATGCAAACCTGAATTTTGTTCGCGAGTTGCATGTTGATCTTGATTTTGAAAAAAGCGAAGACAGCCGTTATCATCTTAGCCGGAGTAATGTAATGGCAGATGCAAGTGTTACAAAAAATTCGGGCAGCGGATTTTTTGGTGAGCGAACTGTATCATTCAAAAATTTCAGGATCAATAAACCATTGGCGGATAGTGTTTATGATGGCCCTTCATTGGTAAAAGTTGACAAAGCCGATGCACATTCCGACAGTTATTGGCTGGCCAACCGGCATGATTCTTTAACAAAAACAGAAGCTAAGGTTTACAGCAATATAGACAGCCTGGAAAAAATGCCTTCATTCAGACGAACCATGGCATTCCTTACTTTCCTGTTGGCAGGTTATACTTCTTTGGGTGGATTTGACCTGGGGCCGGCTGCGGCTTTTTACAGCTTTAACCCGGTAGAAGGGTTCAAACTTCGCCTGGGTGGACGAACAACACCTAAGCTTAGTAAACGCATCTATTTTGAAGGATATGGTGCCTATGGCTTTAAAGATGAACGATGGAAATATTTCCTGAGTACCACTTATTCGCTCAATAATAAATCCATTTATGAGTATCCGCTGAATTTTATCAGGGTAGGCTATCAGTATGATACCAAAATACCGGGGCAGGAACTGCAGTTTGTATCGGAAGATAATTTCCTTTTGTCGTTTAAACGCGGAAAGAACGACAGGTGGCTATACAACAGAAATTTCAAGGTTGAGTATGTGCATGAATTGGCAAACCATCTGTCTTATACACTTGGTTTCAAAAACTGGCAACAGGAGCCCGCCGGTTCGATCGTGTATACCAAAGTTCAGAATGGCTCAGATGTAAATATTGATAAACTAACTACCAGTGAATTCTCAGGAGAGCTGCGCTGGGCACCGCATGAGCAGTTTTACCAGGGCAAGGTGTATCGTATCCCTATCATTAATAAGTACCCGATTTTTACACTTCGCTTTATTGCCGGAGTGAAAGGGGTAATGAACAGCGAATACAATTACCAGAACATCAGCGCACGTTTCGAAAAGCGTGCATACCTGTCGCAATTAGGCTATAGCGACCTGGTAGTGGAAGGTGGATATATATTTGGCAAGCTGCCATATCCGTTAATGACCATTCATCGTGCCAACCAAACGTATGCCTACCAATTGAATTCGTATAACCTGATGAACTTCCAGGAGTTTGTAAGTGATCATTTTGTTGCAATCAATATCGATCATCACTTCAATGGATTATTTTTTAACAGGATACCCTTGCTGAAAAAACTGAAGTGGAGGGAGGCGCTTTCTTTGAAGGTGTTATATGGTGGGGTAAGAGATGAGAACAATCCTTCCAATGATCCATCACTCATCAAATACCCTGTTTTTGAAGGGAAGCCCACTACATTCTCACTGGATAAAAAACCATACATTGAAGGAAGTGTTGGAATAACCAATATTTTTAAATTGATACGTGTTGACCTGGTAAAAAGGTTTAATTACCTTGAAAACCCTTATGTTGCTACACTTGGTATACGGGCCAGGTTTAAATTTGATTTTTAGTTATTTAGATTATTGAAAAGTAAGTTATTAATGGAAAGAGTGCCGCTAAGAATAAAATTGCAGAAAGGAATCTATTTTGTTATAGACCCTTTTGTAAAACTACTCATCAAATTGGGGTTAACGCCTAATGCGGTTACCACTATTGGATTTATTTTGAATATTGGTGTGGCAGTTATTTTTGTTGCAGGTGCAGAAGAAGGACATCGTGGAGATTTGTCTTATGTTGGATGGGCCGGGGCTTTGATCCTGTTTGCAGGTTTGTTTGATATGCTGGATGGCCAGGTAGCGCGTATTGGTAAAATGGGATCTTCTTTTGGCGCTTTATATGATTCCGTGTTAGACAGGTATAGTGAACTGGTAATGTTCTTAGGCATCTGTTATTACCTGGTAGGACATCATTATTTCCTTAGCTCATTGTTTGCATTTATTGCGCTGATAGGTTCCATGATGGTGAGTTACACAAGGGCAAGGGCCGAAGGTTTGGGTATTGAATGTAAAGACGGACTGATGCAAAGACCCGAAAGAGTTGTAACAATAGGTATTTCTGCAATTGCCTGCGGTATTACCGGGCATTATCTTGGCGGCGATCATAAATGGTATATAACCGGCGTGTCTTTTCATGTGTTTGAAACCATGTCTATTTTTACCATCCCTATTACCCTGATGGCAGTGCTTACAAATGTTACCGCTGTTAAAAGATTATTGGGTGCAAAAAAAACACTGGATGCGAGAGATGGTAAACAAACAACAGACACTACTTCGGCCGGCAAATTAATGATGGGTATTGGAGTGGTGGTGTTAACCGGGCTCGGTTTTACCGATAAAGATGTTATCACTAAAAAATCTATCAATCCTGTTTTCATATCCGAAAATCCGAAAGATCCGCAGGACACTTTTCCCGTACCTGCCAGCAACCCTAAACAGCTTTTTTACCTGCAAAGAACCGCAAACACCAATACGATAGTTTGCGAGTTGAATCTGAACAGCAAAGGACAGCCTGATGAAGAATCACCGGTTCATGTTTTCTGGATCCGCTACCCGGAAGGTGGTATGCGCAGAGAGCTTAATTATATACAAAAGGTGTTTGCCTATGGCATCAAATCGCAGCCAATAGGTAATGGTATGTACAGGCTGCATTTTGTTTCGTATAGAAAGCAGTCGTTTATTTTAATGCCTTCACCCAGAGATAATAAATATCATGTATACGCAACCATCAACCACAAACAGGCGCTTCTTAACAGGCTATTCGTAAAAGTAGATGGTGGTACTTTCTGGTCGCCCAATGTTGTGTATATGGAAATGAAAGGAATTGATCCCGTAACCGGGAAAGAAGTGATGGAACGATTCAAACCCTGATATGAATAATCAATCTACACAGGCGGCGGTTGGTTTGTTTACGGTAAAGCAGTTATTGGTTTGTGCGGCAGTGTCTGTTACATACCTGGCACTTTCCTGGTTATTGATTGGTTTTAAAACAGACCAGCTTTACCTGGTATTGTTGTTTAATGTATTGTATTTCTTCTCATATAATACAAGGAAATTTATTACCGGTTTTTCAATCTTTGTCGTTTTCTGGATCATTTTTGATTACATGAAGGCCTTTCCAAATTACCTGTACCACAACGTGCATATTGAAAGCCTTTACCTCACAGAAAAAAACCTGTTCGGCATACATCACGGAGATTTGATTCTTACCCCCAACGAATATTGGCTGGGTCACAACAATAATTTTCTGGATGTGGTAACAGGAATAGCTTATCTCTGCTGGGTGCCCGTACCACTTACTTTTGCCGGGTATCTCTTTGCAAAGAACCGTTCTGCTTTTCTTGAATTTTCGCTTAGTTTTTTATTGGTTAACCTGATCGGATTTGCACTGTATTATATTTATCCCGCAGCACCACCATGGTATGTGCAGCAACATGGTTTTACATTTCTGCCATCAACACCCGGTAATACCGCAGGCCTGTGGCGGTTTGATGCTTTTTTTAATACACCTGTTTTTCATTCATTATATAGTAAGAGTTCCAATGTATTTGCGGCCATGCCTTCGCTGCATGCCTCGTACCCGATGATCGTTTTGTTTTATGGAATTAAATACAGATCAGGTTGGTTTATGAATATGGTGTTTGCTTTTGTTATGGCAGGTATCTGGTTCTCGGCCATCTATAATAGCCATCATTATGTGCTGGATATATTGGCGGGTATTGCCTGCGCCATTGCCGGTATTGCATTGTTTCAATGGGCAGCAAAGAAAAACAGGGCCTTTCAAAAATTTTTACAAATGTTTGTTAGGGCAATTGAATAGCAGGAAATACCAGCTTAAAATTACATTAATACATTGCTGTTTGTAAGCTTCACCCGCTTGATAACTTTTCGTTTATAATTATTTACGGATATTTGCGCAATGGCAATCATAAAACCTTTCAAAGCACTGCGCCCACAGCCACAACTGGCTAAACAGGTGGCCAGTCGCCCGTACGATGTATTAAGCAGTGCAGAAGCGAAAATGGAAGCGCAGGGTAATCATAGTTCCTTCCTGCATATCACTAAAAGCGAGATCGATCTTCCTGATACGGTTGATGTACATGATGCATCTGTATATGAGCAGGCAAGAGAAAACCTGGCTGCTTTTATGCAACGCAATATTCTTTTCCGCGAGTCGAAAGAATGTTATTATATCTATCAACTGATCATGAACGGGCGTAGCCAGACAGGCCTGGTATGTGTAAGCAGTGTGGATGATTATGAGAACGATATCATTAAGAAACACGAGTTTACCCGCCCTGAAAAAGAGCAGGACAGGATCAACCACATCAAAACTTCCGGTGCGCAAACAGGAAATGTTTTCCTGGCATACAGGAATCATCCTGAAGTGGATAAACTGATCAGCAATTGGAAAGAGACCAAATCGCCTGTGTATGATTTTACAGCAGATGATGGCATCCAGCATACGATCTGGATTGTGAATAATGACGAAACGTCCAGCCAGATATCAGCGCTGTTTAAAAACGAAATTCCTTTTACCTATATCGCTGACGGTCACCATAGGGCCGCTTCTGCTGCCAAAGTACGTAAAGCCTTAGGCGAAGCGGCAACAGAAGGCGCCGATTATTTTCTTACCACCCTGTTTCCTTCCAACCAGTTATACATCATGGATTATAACCGGGCCGTGAAAGACCTGAATGGCTTAACACCAAAGGCATTCATCAAAGAATTAGGCAAGCAATTTAAAGTGGAGTTGATCGGTTCCGGCGCCTATCGCCCCGAAAACCTTCATACGTTTGGATTGTATATGGATAAAAACTGGTATAAACTCACCGCAAAAGAAGGCAGTTTTACCACCGACCCGATTGGGGTGCTGGATGTAACCATCCTGCAAAACAATGTACTGGATAAATTACTTGCCATTAAAGACCCCCGCACTGATGTACGCATCGATTTTATAGGTGGCATCCGCGGATTGGGTGAACTGGAAAAAAGAGTAGATAGTGGAGATATGGCAGCAGCATTTAGCCTGTATCCCGTAACCATTGAGCAGTTATTTGATATTGCCGACAGTGGTAATGTAATGCCCCCCAAAAGCACCTGGTTTGAACCTAAATTGAGGGATGGATTATTAACTCACCTGATTTATGAATAAATTACAGCACCGGCACAAAACCGGTGCTGTTTAATTTTTACTATGAGATATCTTTTCATTTTTATTCTTTCGCTCGGTAGTTTCTGTTCTTTACAGGCTCAGGAACAAACGGCAAAACTGCTGCAGGAAACAGCCAGAACCCTTGTACAGAAAGGCGATTTTGATAATGCAATACTGGTATTGGAACGCGCCAAACAACAGGAGCCCGATAATATTGATATCCTGCGGGATCTCTGTTTTGCCAGTTATCTCAAAAGAGATTTTTCAAAAGCGATAGAAACAGGTAAAGAACTGGTAGAAAAACCCAATGCCGACCAGCAATCATTCCAGCTACTCGGACTTGCTTATAAAGCCATTGCTGAGTATAAGGAATGCGGTAAGATGTATCGCGCCGGATTGCGCAAATTTCCCAATAGTGGCGTAATACTTAATGAGTACGCCGAATTGTTTGCGCTTGAAAATGATCTTGATGAAGCGATTAACTATTGGGAAAAAGGTATTGAAGCAGACCCCGGTTACAGCAGCAATTATTACAATGCCACCATGTATTATTTGCGTAAAGGAAACTGGATAAGAGCTGTTTTGTACGGAGAAAATTTTGTGAATCTCGAAAGTTATTCTGCCCGTACCACCGAGATTAAAACCGGTTTGTACGATGCTTACAAAAACCTGTTTACACCCGCTTCTATTCTGTTATTGCAGAATGCAAAAACTACTTCTGCTTTTGAGAAAGAGATCCTTGGCATGCTGGCAAAAGCCGGTGCCGGCAGCAAAGAAACCATCAATATTGATCGCCTGATCAGTATCCGCACCCGTTTTTTGCTGGAATGGTTACAGGGCAAACAGAAGATATATCCTTTCCGTTTATTCGATCAGCAACAGTATTTATTGAACCAGGGCCTTTTTGAAGCTTACCATTATTGGTTATTTGGTGCTGCAGGTGCAGATATAAACCAGGCATGGCAAAAAACGCATGCAAAAGAGGCGGAGGCGTATACTAAATTCCAACAGAGCCGTGTGTTTAAAATCCCGGCTGGAGAATATTATTTTGCACACTAATTAAATGCCCGTAAAAGAGATTGAGCCAGCAGTAACAACTGCCGGCTTTTTTATTTGTAGTTATTTGCTTAATTTGACTGTCCTAAACCCCCTTTTCCAATGGAACAGTCAAATGATGAAAGGCTCTGGCGGATAGCCCGTAAACGGGCCACGTTTAAAAAAAGTCTTTACAGCTACATTGTGATCAATGCCTTCTTATGGGGCATCTGGTGGTTTACTATGGGCAGGTATACCGGCTTTGACAGTTATCCCTGGCCCGTATGGGTAATGTTGGGATGGGGTGTGGGCCTCGGCTTCCAGTATTTTGCAGCTTATAGCGGAAGCAAACAGGATATGGCCATTGACGAATTTAAAAAGCTGAAAGAGAAAGAAGAACAGCACTAGCCTATCCGTAAGATATACACGATTTTTTTGAACGATTAACGATTGCACATGACCATCAAAAGACTCTTTGATTGCTTAGATCATCAGTTACAGCATTTCCCCAAGTCAGACATGTTGGCCGCCAAAGAAAGGGGGCAATGGGTAACTTACAACACCCGGCAGGTAGCAGATATTGTAAACAGGTTCAGCGCAGGATTACTGAAATTAGGGGTAAGCGCCAACGACATGACACCTGAGGGCAGCGACAAGATTGCCATTATCAGTAATAACAGGCCGGAATGGCTATTTGCAGACCTTGCCGTACAGCAGCTCGGCGCCATACTGGTACCGGTTTATCCAACTACCAATCCAATTGAACTTGAATTTATTCTGAACGACGCAGCAGTTAAATACATTTTTGTAAGTAGTGAGGAACTCCTGCTAAAAATAAGTGCATTGCTCAGTAAAGTGCCCTCGCTGAAAAACGTATATACATTCGACAGGGTAGAAGGCGCTTCTCACTGGAGCGATGTAACTGTACTGGCAGATGCAGATTCATTAAAACAGGTAGAGAGAATCAAAACAACGATCCCTGTTTCTCACCTTGCAACCATTATTTATACATCAGGCACAACAGGCACACCCAAAGGGGTTATGCTGAGTCATAAGAATATTTACTGCAACGTGCAGTTTTCGAAAGCGAGTTTCCCTTTTAACGATGCGCCGGATACAAAGGTGTTAAGCTTTTTGCCCCTTAATCATATTTTCGAAAAAACCTGTACGTATATCTATCTATACAGTGGTATTGGTATTTATTATGCCGAAAGTCTTGAAACCATTGGCGATAACCTTCGCGAAGTAAAACCAAACGGATTTACCACTGTGCCAAGACTGCTGGAAAAAGTGTTTGAGCGCATCATGGCCAAAGGCAATGAACTAACAGGTGTAAAGAGAAAACTCTTTTTCTGGGCGGTAGACCTGGCAGAGAAATACGATAATCGTATAAGCGGAGGCCTCTGGTATAACCTGCAACTGGCGCTTGCCAATAAGCTCATCTTTACCAAATGGCGCGAAGCATTGGGGGGTAATGTATCCTTTGTGGTAACAGGCGGTGCGGCATGCCAGGTAAAACTGCTGCGCATTTTTAATGCGGCTAAAGTTCCGGTGTATGAGGGTTATGGCCCAACAGAGAACAGCCCGGTAATTTCTGTAAACCGCCAGGTAAAAGGCGGAAGCAAATTTGGAACAGTGGGCCCGGTTATCGACGGTATAAAAGTAAAACTGGCCGAAGATGGAGAGATCTGTGTTACCGGTCCATGTGTAATGGAAGGCTATTTTAAACGTCCCGACCTTACTGCCGAAGCTGTCATAGACGGATGGCTACATACCGGTGATATTGGTGTATGGGAGGACGGTAAATTTTTAAAGATCACCGACAGAAAGAAAGAGTTGTTTAAAACAAGCGGTGGTAAATATGTAGCGCCACAACCCATCGAGAATAAATTGAAAGAGAGTCCGTTTATAGAACAGGTAATGGTAGTGGGTGCCGAAAAAAAGTTTGTAGGCGCCCTGATCGTTCCTTCATTCCAGACACTGCGCGACTGGATGAAAGAAAAAGGTCTCACTTACACTACCAATGAAGATGTGGTACATCACCCCAAAGTACTGGAACTGTACAGGGGATTGGTGGAAAGTTTTAACCAATACTTCAACCATGTAGAGCAGATCAAAAAATTTGAACTGTTACCAAGAGAATGGACCATTGATACAGGCGAAATGACCCCGAAAATGAGCCTTAAACGAAAAGTGGTGATGGAGAAATTCAAAGACGCTATTGAAAGAATCTATTCCTGATAACGGGGCTGCTTGCAAAAGCAGCCTTTTTTTGCGTGCAAAAGTTGATGCCGTTCTTATCTCATGTCTGACGATTCACGACTCACGTTCTGCAAACAAATCTTGGATGAGAAGTAAATCTTAGCGAAATTGGGGGGCTGCAGGTGATCAATCAAAACATGGCCGGATATAATTATATTTGAGCATCTGATCTTCCCCCGCAGATACTATTCCGAATCAAATATCCACTGAGGCGATATGGTGAACACATCTGTTTACAAATCTTTTTTTGAAACCTCTGTTAATGCGCTTGTTCTGGCAACAGGGGACAACACCATACTGGTGGCTAATAAAACAGCTTGCGATATGTTTGGATATACCGAAGCTGAGTTGCAAAATCTGAAAAATCTTGACATTATTGATATTAGCGATCCTGTTTTTGCTTCCCTGGTAAAAGACCGGGATGTAAATGGGAAAACGAGCGGGATGCTTACCGGCATACGGAAGAGCGGGGAGAGATTCCCGCTTAAAATTTCTGCAGTTGTATTAAAGGACCCCGACGGACAGGAAATTACCAGCGTTGTGGGTGTTGATATGTCGGCACAAATACAGCAGGAGCAGCAAATGACCATGTTACTGGAGCAGACAAAAAAATTGCACCAGCAGGAAGAAGACAGCCGGAAATTACTTGAGAATGTATTGGATAGTGTAACCGATGGTTTTTTTATTGTAGACAAGGACTGGAATGTACTTTTTTTCAATAAAGCTGCAGAAAACATTTTACTGAAAACGGAAGCGGAACTGATTGGAAAAAATTTATGGGAATCATTTCCGGAACTCGCCGCATTAAAAGATCATGAAGATTACCAGACATTGGTAAAAGAAAACAAATCTATTCGCTTCAGAGAATATTTTCCCCCGTTTAAAACATGGGCAGATGTGAGTGTCTATCCTTCAGAGAAAAGTATATCTGTATATTTTAAAGATGTTACAGAAGTCAGGAACCTCCGTATACTGGAAAAACTGGAAAGAGAAGTACTGGAGATGAACGCCCGGCCGGAAAGTGTGCTGGAGCAAACACTGGATTTTTACCTGAAACAGATACAGGACCTGCATAAAGGAATGATCTGTTCTGTACTGCGGTTAAAAGGGAACCGGTTATATAACTGGTCATCACCGAACCTGTCTCCCGAATATTGCACAGCTATTGAAGGCGCTGAAATAGGGGAGAACAAAGGCTCCTGCGGAACTGCTGCATACCTTAAAGAAAAAATTGTTGTATCTGATATTGATAATGATCCGCGATGGGCGGCATACCTTGACCTTGCACATATGGAAGGCGTAAAAGCATGCTGGTCATTCCCCATCCTCGATTCGCATAATAATGTACTGGGCACGTTTGCTATTTATTATAAGAAAATAAAAGCGCCTACCCCTGATGAAGAAAGCACACTGGAGCGCGCCAAGAACCTGCTGATGATCATTATAGAAAATAAGATATCAGTAGAAGCTGTAAAATCGAGCAACCAGAGTTATGATATGGTTGCCCTGGCCACCAACGATGCAATCTGGGACTGGAACGTAGAAACTGATGAAGTAACCAGAACAGGGCAGGGGTTGAAAATATTGTTCGGGTATGATCCGCAGGAAGTGGCTTCTGAAAAAAATTTCTGGTACACGGCAATCCATCCCGATGATCTGCGGCGGGTGAAAGATAAACAGGTGGTAATCATGAGCAACCCTGATGAAATATATTGGGAAGATGAATACCGGTTCAGGAGAAAGGATGGTAAATATGCCTATGTTTTTGATAAAGGCTATATCATAAGGGATGAAAAAGGAAAAGCTATCCGCCTGATTGGCGCCACCAGGGATATTACCGAGAGAAAGGAAAATGAAGCCTTGTTACTTGAACTGAATAACCGCTTAAAACAACGGGCCGATGAATTGGCAGCATCAAACGTAGAACTGGAAAGATTTGCCTATATCGCTTCGCATGATATGCAGGAGCCGCTGCGAATGATTACGAGCTTTTTACAGTTGTTCAAGAAAAAATATGAAGACCAGATAGATGAAACAGCCGAACAGTATATCCATTTTGCAGTAGATGGAGCAGAGCGGATGAAGAAGCTGATCATGGACCTGCTTGAATATTCAAGGGTAGGTTCCAATAAAGATGATTTTGCAGAGATAGATACCGGCAAACTGTTGCAGGAAGTGAAAAATGTATTTCAGAACAGGATAGACGAAATGCAGGCAACCGTTATTATTGATCTGCTCCCGAACATAAAAGGAAACAGGACACAGATGTTCCAGTTATTTCAAAACCTGGTCGGTAATGCACTGAAATACCATAGCGGAGAATCACCGTTAATACGTGTGAGTGGAAAAGAAGAAGGGAACGATTTTATTTTCAGTGTGAAGGATAACGGGATCGGGATTAAACCTATTTTCTACGAAAAGATCTTTGTACTCTTTCAACGCCTTCACCACAAAAATGAGTACAGCGGAACGGGTATTGGCCTGGCGGTATGTAAAAAAATTGTAGAAAAACATGGCGGAAAGATCTGGGTTGAATCAGAACCCGGAAAAGGAAGCTGTTTCTCTTTTACCGTCAGCAAATCCCCGGATGATTACCGCCTGAATTAATGCAGACGGCAGGAATATTTTGAAAGATGGGATATCCGTCATTCATTTGTAAAACTAACAGTTTATAAAAAGCGAGACGAATCTGTAAACGATGGCCATTCCAGAAAATACAACCGTATTATCCGTTCTTATTGTAGAAGATAATCCCGGCGACCTGTTTTTGTTGCAGGAAACACTGAGGCTTACCAGGCTTCCATTCAAACAGATATTCAAAGCAGCCAGCGTTGCAGAAGCGATTGCCAACCTTGGCGAACATGCGATAGACCTGGTATTACTTGATCTTTCATTGCCCGACAGCTCAGGGTTTAACTCTTATTTGCAGATAAATGAATATGCATCTGCAGTACCCATTATTGTACTTACCGGTTTGTCTGATACAGAACTGGCATTGGAAACCATGGCCGAGGGGGCACAGGATTACCTGGTAAAAGGCGAATATGATGAGCGGCTGCTGGCAAAATCTATCCAGTACAGTATTGAGCGTAACAGGATCCGCCTGAGTTTGATAGAGAGTAATGAAAGTTATCGTAACCTGTTCTTCAATAACCCTCTGCCTATTTTTATCTGGGATCTGGAGACCCTCGCCATCCTTGAAGTAAATGAAATTGCCCATGCAGAATACGGATATACCCGTGAAGAAATGCTGGTCATGACAATCCTGGATTTAAGGGTAGAGGAATTTTATGAACGGATTACTGCTTTTGCCAAAAAATTCAGGGAAACCGGTATATCCAAAAGCTCAGGTATATGGGAGTTGAAAAAGAAAAACGGGGAAACGATGATCCTCGATATCTCCTCGCACAAAATTGATTATAAAGGAAGGGCCGCGATACTGGCGATACAGAATAATATTACGGAAAAAGTAAGACTGGAAGAAAAACTGGAAGAAGAGCGGCTGCTGAAGCAGAAAGAAATTAATGAGGCGATGATACGCGGGCAGGAAAAAGAACGTAACGAGATCAGCACAGAACTGCATGACAATGTGAACCAGCAATTAACGGTTGCCATGATGTACATAGCATCTGCCCAGCAAAAATGTCCTGACGGTTCTGAACTCCTGAAACAGTCATCAGGCTTTATCCTTAATGCCATTGAGGAGATACGTAAGCTGTCGCAAATACTGGTAACACCACTCATCAAACATTTTGGATTGAGTAAGGCCATTGAAGGATTGTTGGATGATGTGTCTGCAGTAAATACCATCCAGGTTGATTTGACGGCTGATTTATTTTTTGAAGAAGACATTAAATACGATTTTAAGCTGAGCATATTCCGCATGGTGCAGGAGCAGATGAATAATATTCTCAAACATTCCAAAGCCACAACGGTTAATATAGAACTGAAACGCAACGATCAGTTGATTTATCTTAAAATAGCTGATAACGGAGTAGGGTTTGATGTGAACCAGCAAAGAAAAGGCATTGGCATCTATAACATCATCAGCAGGGCCGATCTGTACAATGGCATTGTTGATATACAAACCTCTCCCGGCGCAGGTTGTGGTATTCATATCACGTTCCCGTTAGAAAAGGCTATTCTTGCATAGTAGTACTATCAGCTTGTAAAAAACCGTGCCTTCTCGCCTAAGCTTAGCGGGTGAGAAGGCACGGTTTTATGTCATCAGGCCTCTGCCCGCCTTTTGGCATCAATATATTTCTGCCTGATAATAGTTTGCACCGGCTTGTTATAGATCTTGCTTTCCAGCCATGAGATGATATCGAGATACATAAATGCACGGCTTTCCAAACGGCTTTTCTCTAATGGTTTCAGGACAGCTAATAAAGATTCAAATTCAGGCTTTAATTGTTTGGGGGATAAGTGGAACGATTTGCGTAAGAACCCAAATACTTTTTCTTCTACCGTACTCAGGTTTTGCATCTTATACATAAACCGGTAAACCGATTTTAATAAATATTCCAGCAGATCAAAATTACCCAGTTCGTAATGGGCTATCAGGTGCAGTAGTCTTGCATAACACTGCAGATCGGTTCGCAGGTCTACTTTCCAGTTGATGATCTTGTTCAGGTAATCAATACTTTTATCGCAATCCCCGCTTCCGAAATAAAGCGAAGCGATCTTATAGTAGAATACCAATACACGGTGGCGGTCCATGTACAACCCGTACTCCTGTAGCTTCTCCTCAATATATGGCACCAGTTTCAGGCCTTCTGTAAAACTGCCTTCCATGAAATGCTTGTTAAGTTTGGAGATGTTGAGGTAGATAAAAGTCTGGATCAGGTTATTCCTGTTCTGCTGTATAACCGGTGTTTCAATAAACTTTTCAAACACGAGAATGGTTTCATTAAATTTCTGGTAATTACGCAGGTCAAAATGCGCCCCCATCAGGTTATGCAGTCCTTTAATATAATGCGCCGTTTCTATCTCAATCATCTTCGGGCAGGAATCAAACAAGTCAACCCATTTCTGGCAATACCGGTAATAGCCAATAAAGTTTTGGGTGATGAAAGTGTGCCAGCAATAGATCTGGTACAGGTATAACCGTTCATAAAAACCTTTTGCATCCTGCGCCTGCTGAATGGATTCGTTGTTGATAAAAGCATCCACAGTTGCGGTATCTTCTGCATTACGGGCATGACCGTTTTTTATATACCAGCTATATAATTGCAGAGAAATATTTGATAAAGTGCCGATCAATGTTAAACGCTGGTTCACATCATCCACCTCTGCACTCAGCCTGTCGGCGCGGTCCTGCATACTGCGGGTTATGTGCAGCGATTCTATTTTTTTCTCCAGGAACAGTACCTGCAGAATATAGGTAACCTGGTTATTTGCACGGGCAAGCTCCTTCACTTTATCCAGGATCTTCAGGCTTTGCAGGTAAAGGCCTTTATTGTACAGCAAGCGGGCAAAATCCAGTTGTTCGTGTAACTGGAGGTCGATATTCTCTTCCTGGTTTAATAAACGCAGGCTGGCCAATATTTCCCGGTATAAGTGAGCCTTCAGGTTAGAAAGCTGTTGTTTCTGGATGCTGGGGGCTTTAACTAACAACTGTTCTTCATCGTACTGCCTCATTTTATCCAGCGCATCAAATAATTGAACCACTTTCAGGTCGCCTGAGCCCGAGTTCCGGGTCATGTAAAGCTTAAAATTCCGCTTTTCCGACCTTTCGAGCGATTGAATCAATTGAAATAAAGCATCTGTAGAACGGTTGGGCATCGTAATTCTTTTATACTAAAATCCAATACAGATAAGGGTTTCAGGAATTTTCACACGGTTTATGGAGTGTAAATTACCACCAATTTTGATCCCGTTAGCTCTGAAGTCCTAACTATATTCGAAGATGACAGGCTATCTGTTTGTTATTAAAGGCAATCGGTAACAAAATTAAATAGCCTGTCTTTTCATCTAATCTATTGAATAAAATAAATATTAATGGATCAACAGGTTTTCATATTCGACACTACACTCCGCGATGGGGAACAGGTACCCGGTTGTAAGCTCAATACAAAAGAGAAACTGGAACTGGCCCTTAAACTGGAGCATTTGGGTGTTGATATCATTGAAGCCGGTTTCCCCATTTCAAGTCCCGGCGATTTTGAATCGGTTACCCAGATCTCAAAAGTTATTAAAAATGCAACTGTTTGCGGTTTGAGCCGTGCGGTTCAGAAAGATATTGAAGTGGCGGCTGAAGCATTGAAATATGCCAAACATCCACGTATCCATACAGGTATTGGTACGTCAGATTATCATATCAAAGCAAAATTTAATGCCACCCGCGAAGAGATCCTGGAGCGCGCCATACAGGCCGTTAAATGGGCAAAGAATTTTGTAGATGATGTTGAGTTCTACGCTGAAGATGCAGGCCGTACCGATAATGAGTACCTGGCCCGTGTAGTGGAAGCCGTTATTAAAGCCGGCGCTACCGTAGTAAACATTCCTGATACAACCGGCTATTGCCTGCCACAGCAATACGGTGAAAAGATCGCTTTCCTGCGGAATAATGTTTCCAATGTAGATAAAGCGGTGCTCTCATGCCATTGCCATAACGATCTCGGATTGGCTACCGCCAATTCTATTGCAGGCGTAGTTGCCGGTGCAAGACAGATCGAGTGTACCATTAACGGATTGGGAGAGAGAGCCGGAAATACCTCACTGGAAGAAGTGGTGATGGTTTTGAAACAACACAAACATCTTGGGTTCTATACCAATATCAATACAAAAATGTTGAACCCCATCAGCCGCGAAGTGTCTGATGTAATGCGGGTTCCGGTGCAGGTAAACAAGGCCATTGTGGGCGCCAATGCTTTCTCGCATTCATCCGGTATTCACCAGGATGGATTTCTGAAGGATTCTTTAACCTATGAGATCATTAATCCGGATGAAGTAGGTGCAGCAGGCAGCAAAATTGTATTAACGGCCCGTAGCGGAAGAAGCGCGCTGGCTCACCGTTTACATAAATTAGGCTATTCATTTAACCGTAATGATATAGACGTTTTATATGAATCATTCCTGCAGGTCGCAGACAAAAAGAAAGAAGTAGAAGAAGATGACCTGCATCTGCTGGCAAAGGCATATAGGCCCGAACCGGCCATTATTTAGGATTTTCTCATCAGTATAGTTTTAGTTTGAGTAGCGTGGTGTTTCTACACCACGCTTTAATTAAATCTTATGGCAAAGACATTATTCGATAAGATCTGGGACAAGCACGTAGTAAAGCAAATTGAAGATGGACCATCTGTATTGTACATCGACAAGCATTTTATTCATGAAGTAACGAGTCCGCAGGCATTCAACGGCATTGAAAAAAGAGGGTTGAAAGTTTTCCGTCCGCAACAGGTGGTAGCCACAGCGGATCATAATGTACCAACCATTAACCAACACCTTCCTATTAAGGATGAGTTGTCGAGGTTACAGGTACAGCAACTCATTGAAAATTGTAAGAAACACCACATAGAATTGTACGGTTTGGGCCATCCCTTCCAGGGGATCGTACATGTTATCGGGCCCGAGCTGGGTATTACACAACCAGGGATGACGATTGTTTGCGGCGACAGCCATACTTCTACGCACGGCGCCTTTGGCGCTGTTGCGTTTGGTATCGGAACCAGCGAAGTAGAAATGGTTTTTGCATCGCAGTGTTTATTACAGAGCAAGCCTAAAGTAATGCGCATCAATATTGAAGGCGAATTACATAAAGGAGTTGTTTCAAAAGATATCATCCTCTACATCATTTCAAAAATAACAGCCAGCGGCGCTACCGGATATTTTGTAGAATATGCAGGCTCTGCAATCCGCTCACTTTCCATGGAAGCAAGAATGACCATCTGCAATATGAGCATCGAAATGGGTGCCCGTGGTGGTATGATTGCTCCTGATGAAACCACTTTCGCATACATCAAAGGCCGCCAGTTTGCACCGGGTGGTGAGCAGTGGGAGAAAAAAGTAGCTGAATGGAAACAATTGTACAGCGATGTAGACGCTGTATTTGACCATGAGATCAATATCAATGCATCGGAGATAGAACCAATGATCACTTATGGCACTAACCCCGGGTTAGGTATTGCCATTAACGGACTGATACCGGTTACCGACAGCATACCCGATGAAGGAGAGAAAAAGAATATCATTAAAGCATTACAGTACATGGGACTTGAATCAGGCAAACCATTATTGGGAATGCCTGTACAGCATGTATTTATTGGCAGTTGCACCAACTCACGCATTGAAGACCTGCGCCAGGTGGCTGAATTAGTGAAGGGCAAACAGAAAAATGAACATGTGCAGGTGATGATTGTACCGGGCTCTCAACAGGTAGCCAGGCAGGCAACAGCAGAGGGCCTCGACAGAATATTTAAAGAAGCAGGTTTTGAAATACGCCAGGCTGGTTGCAGCGCCTGTTTGGGAATGAATGAAGATAAAATTCCTGCAGGCGAATACTGTATCAGTACCAGCAACCGAAACTTTGAAGGAAGGCAGGGTGCAGGTGCCAGAACCTTATTGGCAAGCCCTTTAACTGCTGCTGCTGCCGCCATTACAGGTGTAGTAACAGATGTGAGAGAGATGTTGTAGTATCCCCTAACCCCCTAAAGGGGGAATGGATGGGATAAAAGGTGAAGATGTTAAAGCAGGACGAAAAATATTACTAACAAATAAAAAAAATAATTCCCCCTTTAGGGGGTTAGGGGGTATGATACCATTAAAAAAAGTACAAAGCCGGTTTGTTCCATTACCAATGGAGAACGTGGACACGGACCAGATCATCCCGGCACGTTTTTTAAAAGCAACAACAAAAGAAGGCTTTGGGAAAAACCTGTTTCGCGACTGGCGTTATGAGAATAATGATGAGGCTGCGCCCAAAAAAGAGTTTGTTTTAAATCAATCAAAATATAGCGGGGATATATTGGTGGCAGGTAAGAATTTTGGTTGCGGATCATCCCGCGAGCATGCTGCATGGGCATTGCAGGATTACGGGTTTAAAGCAGTGGTATCAAGTTTCTTTGCAGATATCTTTAAGAACAATGCATTGAACAACGGTGTACTGCCTGTAAAAGTGAGTGATGAATTTCTGGCGCAGATATTTGCGTTAGACAATGAATCAACCATCTCTATTGATGTTGATCAGCAAACCATCACCATCGATTCAACCGGTGCGCAGGAAAAATTTGATATCAATACATACAAAAAAACCTGTTTGCTGAACGGCTATGATGATATTGATTACCTGATCAGCAATAAACAGGCAATTGAAGAATTTGAAGCCACTGTTACCCCCTAACCCCCAGAAGGGGGAACAGGGAGAGAGTGGCGATTGTATTATATGAGAACTGATATGAAGAAAACGAAATATTCTTACTAAAACAAAATTCCCCATTAGCACCTGTCCCGGCTTAGCCGGGAGGGTTAGGGGCGAGGAACTATGGAAAAAAAGATAGCAGTTATACTGGGAGATGGCATTGGGCCGGAAGTGACACAACAATCCATAAAAGTGTTGAATGCCATCGGGCACCGCTTTGGGCATATATTTCATTACAGTTATGGTTTGATGGGTGCGGATGCGATTGATAAAACCGGCAACCCGTTACCGGATGAAACCATTGCAACCTGTTTACAGAGCGATGCGATCCTTTTTGGCGCTATCGGTCACCCTAAATATGATAACGACCCTACTGCCAAAGTAAGGCCGGAGCAGGGGTTGCTGAAGTTGCGCAAAGAGCTGCAGTTGTTTGCCAATATCAGACCTATCAATACTTACCACGCATTGCATCATTTGTCTCCATTAAAAAGCAAGCAGTTAAAAAATGTAGACTTTGTGATCTACCGCGAATTAACCGGTGGTATTTATTTTGGTAAAAAAGAATTGAGTGAAGATCAGTCAACTGCTACTGATGAATGTACTTATAGCAGAAGTGAAATTGAACGCGTAGCGCATCTTGCGTTTCAACATGCACAAAAAAGAAAGAAGAAATTAACGCTGGTTGATAAAGCCAATGTGCTTGAAACTTCCCGTTTATGGCGCAAAGTGGTGCAGGAGATAGCAACGCAATACAGCGATGTTGCCGTGGATTATATGTTTGTTGATAATGCCGCCATGCAGATCATCCAGTTTCCCGCACATTTTGATGTGGTATTAACAGAAAATATGTTTGGCGATATCATCAGCGATGAAGCAAGTGTATTAAGCGGTTCATTGGGCCTTCTGCCTTCTGCATCGGTAGGTAATAAAACGGCTTTGTTTGAACCCATTCATGGTTCTTATCCGCAGGCTGCCGGAAAAGACATTGCAAACCCACTGGGTTCTATTCTTTCAGTAGCCATGATGCTTGATTATTTTCAGTTGGCAGATGAAGCTACCGCTGTACGCGAAGCGGTGAGCTGGACATTGGCACATGGCTTTGTAACGAAAGATATTGATGCGATCAATAATTATGCAACCACGGCTGTGGGTGATCTGATTACTGATCATATAGAAAGAAATGCAAATGGCGACAGACGCAGTAGTAATGCGAGTTTGAATCAGTCGACAATTATATAGTAACTAACGGTTGTTTGCTGTAACCAAAAGTTATTTTATAAAATAGTTACAAATAGTTCTTTGTTTTTTGAGATGGTGGGAGTATTTTTGTTCCAACAAATCATCCATGTTGAAGAGCAGATCAAATAATGTCAATTCAGTTATCACGATAATTATTGTCGTGAGCGTCATTATTATTCCTGCACTGCATGGAGGATGAGTTTTTATCTGGTAAAAAAATACTAAGCATATAAGCCCCGCCTCCAAAAAGGCGGGGTTTTTCATTTTAACCCCGTTAACTTTTGGAAAGTTTTAAACTTTCCAAAAGTTAAAACAAAGAACCAACTTTTGAAAAGCTTTAAACTTTCCAAAAGTTAAAACAAATATTATGGCAAGCTATTACAACGAAAACACAGTACTCTATCTCAACGGCGCTTTTGTAAAAGCATCGGAGGCGAAGATGGATTTCTACAGCCAGTCGCTTCATTATGGATATTCTGTTTTTGAAGGCATACGTTCATACAAAACAGCAAAAGGCGAAACAAAAATATTCAAGGCTGTTGAGCACTATGAACGCCTTAAAGTATCTGCACAATCATTGAACCTGCCGTACACCTACGATACACAGGAACTGATTGATGCCACTTACGAATTATTGAAAAGAAATCAATTGCAGGATGCTTATATCCGCCCCGTGGTATATGCGCCTGCCAATATGAGTTTTAATCCCAACACCGAATCTTTCATTTTTATTGAAGTGTGGGAGATGGCGCCGTTCCTGGGAGATAAGTTATTACGTGTAATGACCTCTTCTTTTGAAAGGCCCAACCCCAAAGGGTTTAAAATATATGCCAAAGCAGCAGGCCATTACGTGAACTCCATTTTAGCAAGCCAGGAAGCAAAAGCGAAAGGATTTGACGAGGCTTTGTTAATGGACATGAATGGTAATGTGGCAGAAGCGCCCGGTGCCAATGTGTTCTATGAAAAAGACGGCACATTGTATACACCGGCACTCGGAAATATTTTACCCGGCATAACACGTGCCACAGTATTTGAATTGTGCGATGAACTCAATATCCCTGTTGTAGAAAAAACATTTGTAAAAGATGAGATCTATGGCGCCGACGCTGCTTTTTTCTGTGGCACTGCTGCAGAAGTGATCGGGTTTGAATCGTTCGATGACCGGCCTTTCCGTATGCCATGGGCCGATACATTAAGTAAACTGGTACAGGATGGTTATAAAAACCTGGTGGTAGAAAACAAAAAGATGCTGGCGAATGAAATTTCGGGTGTTGAATAGGGAGGTGTGAATGGGCAATGGTGAATGGGCAATGATTTTTTACCATTCACAAAAAACTGAATAAAGAGATAAAGCTGATAAACAAAGAAAATGGGAAACGAAATAAACAAGTACAGTAAAACATTAACACAGGATATAACACAACCTGCTGCGCAGGCTATGTTATACGGAATAGGTTTAACAGATGAGGATCTGAAAAAAGCACAGGTGGGTGTGGTAAGCATGGGATATGATGGTAACACCTGTAACATGCACCTGAACGAACTGGCCAAATTAGTGAAAGAAGGTGTTTGGAATGCAGACCTGGTAGGGCTGATCTTTCACACCATCGGTGTAAGTGACGGAATGAGTAATGGAACAGATGGGATGCGTTATTCATTGGTGAGCAGGGATATCATTGCAGATTCTATTGAAGCGGTTTGTGGCGCACAATATTATGATGGTGTGATTGCATTACCAGGTTGCGATAAAAATATGCCCGGATCTATTATTGCGATGGGCCGCCTGAACAGACCCGCTATTATGGTATATGGCGGTACTATTGCTCCGGGGCATTACAAAGGGCAGGACCTGAATATTGTTTCTGCATTTGAAGCACTTGGTCAAAAACTTGCCGGGCAATTAGACGAAGCGGATTTTAAGGGGATTATACAACATGCCTGCCCGGGCGCCGGCGCCTGCGGTGGTATGTATACTGCCAACACAATGGCATCGGCTATTGAAGCGCTGGGTATGAGCTTACCTTATTCATCTTCTAACCCTGCATTGAGCGAGGATAAAAAGAAAGAATGTTTAGAAGCAGGTAAAGCCATCCGGAAATTGCTGGAGAAAGATATCAAGCCCAAAGATATCATGACCGGAAAAGCTTTCGAAAATGCGATCACGATGGTGATGGTGATGGGCGGAAGCACCAATGCTGTATTACACCTGATAGCGATGGCTAAAAGTGTGGGCGTGGAATTATCGCAGGATGATTTTCAGAAGATCAGTGATAAAGTTCCGGTGTTGGCAGATTTTAAACCAAGCGGAAAATACCTGATGCAGGACCTGCACCAATATGGCGGCGTACCTGCAGTGATGAAATATTTACTGCGCAAAGGGTTCCTGCATGGCGATTGTTTAACCGTAACCGGAAATACAGTTGCAGAGAATGTGGTTGATGCGCCCGATCTTGATTTTGATCAGCAGCAGATCATCCTGCCGATAGAAAAACCAATAAAAGCAACCGGTCATTTACAGATATTATACGGCAACCTTGCAGAAGGTGGAAGCGTGGCCAAGATCAGCGGAAAAGAAGGAGAACGTTTTGAAGGGCCTGCAAGAGTATTTGATGGCGAACAGCAATTGATAGCCGGTATTAACTCAGGAAAAATTAAAAAAGGTGATGTGGTGGTGATCAGGAATGTTGGGCCAAAAGGCGCACCCGGAATGCCGGAGATGCTGAAACCAACATCAGCCATTATTGGCGCAGGACTTGGTAAAAGCGTTGCATTGATTACCGATGGAAGGTTTAGCGGTGGTACGCATGGTTTTGTGGTGGGGCATATTACACCGGAAGCATATCTGGGTGGATTGATCGCATTTGTTCAGGATGATGACATTATTGAATTGAATGTGGCAACCAAAGAAATGACACTGAAAGTGCCGGAAGCAGAAATTGCCAAACGCAAACTTGATTGGAAACAACCTGCATTAAAAGCAAGCAAAGGTGTTCTGTTCAAATATGCAAAGCAGGTAAAAGATGCTTCGGAAGGATGTGTAACAGACGAAGCGTGATACTTAAACAATAATCATTAAGAATTAAAAATCAGGCCATGGATACTATTGATCTCACTAAAGAAAAGATCGCAGAAGCTAAGAAAGAAACCATTTCTCTTTCAGGCTCCCAGGCAGTTTTAGAATCGTTGATAGCCGAAGGTATTGATACTGTTTTTGGATACCCCGGTGGAGCTATCATGCCCATTTACGATGCATTGTACGATTATAATGATAAGTTGAAACATATTTTGGTCAGACACGAACAGGGTGGCATTCATGCTGCACAGGGCTATGCCCGTTCGTCTGGTAAAGTAGGTGTTGTATTTGCCACAAGTGGCCCGGGCGCTACTAACTTAGTCACCGGTCTGGCCGATGCGATGATCGACAGCACACCGGTAGTAGCAATTACCGGTCAGGTGTTTGCGCATTTGTTAGGCACTGATGCTTTCCAGGAAACGGATGTGATCAATATTACCACACCTGTTACCAAATGGAATTACCAGGTTACGGATGCTACTGAAATTCCTGCTGTACTGGCTAAAGCATTTTACATTGCCGGCACAGGAAGACCGGGCCCCGTATTGATAGACATTACCAAGAATGCACAGATACAGAAATTTGATTATGAGGGTTATCAAAAATGTAATCATGTGCGCAGCTACCGTCCCAAACCGATTGTTCGTAAAGAATATATTGCTGAAGCAGCCAAACTGATCAATGAAGCAAAAAAACCTTTTGTCATTTTTGGCCAGGGTGTTATACTCGGTAAAGCTGAACAGGAATTCAAAGCTTTTATTGAAAAAGCAGGTACACCGGCAGCATGGACAGTGCTTGGTTTAAGCGCCCTGCCTTCAGACCATCCGTTGAATGTGGGCATGCTGGGTATGCATGGTAATTACGGTCCTAACCTCTTAACCAATGAGTGTGATGTATTGGTAGCAGTAGGTATGCGTTTTGATGATCGTGTAACTGGTCGCCTGGATAAATATGCCAAACAGGCTAAGATCATTCACCTCGATATTGATCCTGCAGAAATAGATAAGAATGTAAAAGTTACTATTGGTGTTTGGGGCGATTGTAAAGAAACACTTCCGCTTTTAACCAAACTGGTAGAAACCAGAACACATGCGCAATGGCTGGAACGCTTCAGGGAATGTGATAAGGAAGAAACAAAAGAAGTCATATTTGAAGAGTTACATCCATCAACTGATATCTTAACCATGGGTGAGGTAATCAGAAACCTGAATGAACTTACCAATGGTAACGCAATCATCGTAACAGATGTGGGTCAGCACCAGATGGTGGCCTGCCGTTATGCAAAATTCAATCAATCAAAAAGTAATATCACTTCCGGTGGATTAGGCACCATGGGTTTTGGTCTGCCTGCGGCTATCGGAGCCAAATTTGGCGCACCAAACAGAACGGTAGTAGCTATCATTGGCGATGGTGGTATACAAATGACCATACAGGAACTGGGTACCATTATGCAAACAAATCTTGATGTAAAGATCCTGATCCTGAACAACCAGTTCCTGGGAATGGTACGTCAATGGCAGCAATTGTTTAACGACAGGCGCTATTCGTTCGTAAATATAGCCAGCCCGGATTTTGTGATGGTAGCAAAAGGTTATGGAATTGACGGACAAAAAATAGCCGAAAGAGATAAACTGAAAGATGCCTTACAAACCATGCTTGACCATAAAGGGCCTTACTTACTGGAGGTGATGGTAGGTAAAGAAAACAATGTGTTCCCAATGGTGCCGCAGGGTTGCAGTGTGAGTGAGGTGAGATTGAAATAATACCCCCCGGCCCCCTGAAGGGGGAGTAAGTTGGGAGGTAAAACAAAATATTTTTAAACAATAAAACTAATTCCCCCTTCAGGGGGGTAGGGGGTATGAAACAAGAATTTACCATAACCGTTTACACAGAAAACCATATTGGTTTGCTGGTACGTATTGCAACTATCTTCTCAAGAAGAAAGATCAATATTGAAAGCCTGAACACTTCTCCTTCAGAAGCAGAAGGTATTCACCGTTTTACCATAGTGATTGAAGAAACAGAAGAAGTGGTAAGAAAACTGGCACGCCAGATAGAGAAGCAGGTAGAAGTATTAAAAGCCTACTACAATACCAATGACGAAATTGTTTGGCAGGAGCTGGCTTTGTACAAAGTGCCTACCGATGAAATAGCTGAAAAAGTAAAAGTAGAAAGATTGCTGCGCGAGCATGGTGCAAGAGCGGTGGTGATAAGAAAAGACTATACCATTTTTGAAACCGTAGGCCATCGTGAAGAAACAGATAAGCTGGTAAAAGTATTGGAACCATATGGTCTGATCGAATTTGTACGAAGTGCAAGGGTAGCCATTATTAAAAACAGTAAAGGATTTCACGAGAAACTAAAAGAATTTGATGAAGCCGAACCCGGAGAAGAGCTGGTTGAGAATGAATTTTTAGACAAACAGGATCAGGTGTTTACCATGTAAGCCCGCAACACTGAAAGGAGAAAGAAAATAAATTTTATAAATACATAATCATTAATCAAAAACAAATCCCAATTCCCCCTTCAGGGGGGAGGGGGTAAAAAAAACAAACCATGGCAAAGTTAAATTTCGGTGGGGTTGAAGAAAATGTAGTGACTCGTGAAGAGTTTCCTCTTGCAAAAGCGCAGGAAGTTTTGAAAAATGAAATCGTAGCAGTAATTGGCTATGGCGTACAGGGCCCCGGCCAGGCATTGAACCAGAAAGAAAATGGTATCAATGTAATTGTTGGTCAGCGTAAAAATTCTAAAAGCTGGGATAAAGCGGTTAACGATGGTTTTGTGCCAGGCGAAACCCTTTTTGAAATAGAAGAAGCATTGCAACGCGGCACTATTATCTGCTACCTGCTAAGTGATGCAGCACAGATTGCCATGTGGCCAACTGTAAAAAAACATTTAACACCGGGTAAAGCCCTGTATTTTTCTCATGGCTTTGGTATTACTTATAACGACCAGACAGGTATTATACCTCCTGCCGATGTAGACGTATTCCTGGTAGCACCTAAAGGTTCAGGAACTTCATTGCGCAGAATGTTTTTACAGGGTCGCGGTCTGAACAGCAGCTATGCTATTTTCCAGGATGCCACCGGACGTGCTTTTGAAAGAGTGGTATCGTTAGGTATTGCTATCGGCAGCGGTTATTTATTTGAAACAAATTTCAAGAAAGAAGTATACAGCGATCTTACCGGTGAGCGTGGAACATTGATGGGCGCTATCCAGGGAATTTTTGCTGCACAGTATGAAGTGCTGCGTTCTAAAGGACATACTCCTTCTGAAGCTTTCAACGAAACTGTTGAAGAATTAACACAGTCATTGATGCCATTGGTGGCAGAAAACGGTATGGACTGGATGTATGCCAACTGTTCTACCACTGCCCAGCGTGGTGCATTGGATTGGTGGAAAAAATTCCGCGATGCTACTTTACCGGTATTCAAAGACCTGTACGAAAGTGTTGCAACCGGAAAAGAAGCGGCAAGGTCTATCGAAAGTAACAGTAAACCTGATTACCGCGAAAAACTGGAAGTTGAATTGAAAGAATTACACGATAGTGAAATATGGCAGGCAGGCAGAACTGTAAGAAGTTTACGTCCTGAAAACCAGGCATCCAAAGCCTAAACCTTATAACCCATCCCCAACTGCAGTTTGCAGGCAGGGGATGGGTTTAAAATATTAGTATGCAAAACCAACCCCTCATAGCAACCCCAACACTCGATTTCGAATCTGCTGCTGTGCGTTTGAACAAGATCGTGAACAGAACACCGCTTACGTACAATCATAACCTGTCGCGCAAATACCAGTGCGATGTGTACCTGAAAAGAGAGGACCTGCAGGTAGTACGCTCTTACAAATTACGTGGTGCGTATAATATGATGAGCAGCTTACCGAAAGAGAAATTAGAGAAAGGGGTGGTTTGCGCAAGTGCCGGTAATCATGCACAGGGCTTTGCATATAGCTGTAAGAAATTAAATGTGAAAGGTGTGGTATTTATGCCCATCATTACACCCAATCAAAAAGTTAGCCAGACAAAAATGTTTGGCGAAGGATTTATTGAAGTAAGATTAACCGGCGATACGTTTGATGATTGTGCCGTGGCTGCCAAACAGTACACAGAAGAAAACGGCATGACCTTCATCCCGCCTTTTGATGATGTGCGTATTATTGAAGGCCAGGCTACCGTGGGTAAAGAGATACTGGAAGACCGGTCAGACATTGATTTTATTTTTATTCCTGTTGGTGGTGGCGGATTAAGTGCAGGTGTTGGCGCTTATTTTAAAACTTTCTCTCCAAAAACAAAGGTGGTTGGATTGGAGCCGGAAGGCGCGCCCTCTATGTATGAAGCTTTAAAAGCGGGCCACCCGGTAACACTGAAAAATATAGAACGCTTTGTTGATGGTGCATCTGTAAAACGCGTAGGCGATATCACTTTCAGCATCTGCAAAGAGGTATTGGATGATATGCACCTGGTGCCGGAAGGGAAAGTTTGTACAACCATTTTGCAGTTATATAATGAAGATGCGATTGTGGTAGAACCGGCAGGCGCCTTATCAATAGCGGCCCTTGATGATTATGCAGAGGCAATTAAAGGGAAAACAGTAGTATGTATTGTAAGTGGCAGTAATAATGATATTGACCGCATGCAGGAGATCAAAGAAAGATCTTTGCAATACGAGGGACTGAAACATTATTTCCTGATCCGTTTTGCGCAAAGACCCGGTGCTTTAAAAGAATTTGTTAACCATGTGCTCGGACCCGATGACGACATTACCCGGTTTGAATACATGCAAAAACATAATAAGGAAACAGGGCCGGCCTTGGTAGGTATTGAGCTGAAAGCAAGACAGGATTATGAAGTTTTATTAAAGAACATGAAAAGGTTCCATATCAATTTTACCGAATTGAAGCAGAACGATAATTTGTTCGGATACTTAGTATGATGAAAACAATATTTCAGTACCTTCGGTCGCGTAGAACCAACCATGCAACAAAAGCAGTTACATATCATTCATTCTTTACAAACAGTTTCGCTGTTTGCAACTGCTATTACAATTATTACAACCCTGTAAGGGGTTATACATTTTCATATTATCAACGGGCTTATATAAGCTGTTTCCTCAAAAGGCAGGCAGCGCGTTATTTTATTTTAAACATTCCTTAGGATATAAGTATCAGTCATATGCAGGTATTAAAATTCGGCGGCAGTTCAGTAGCTAATGCGGCCAACATACAGAAAGTAATAGCCATCGTTCAGAAAGCTGTTCAGAAAGAACCCACTGTGCTGGTAGTATCGGCATTGGGTGGTGTTACCGATAGTTTATTACAGGTAGGGCACCTGGCTTCCATAACAGACGAATCATACAAAACAGTATTGTGCGATCTGGAAAAACGCCACCTCGAAACAGTGCGCGAACTGCTGCCTATCCAGCAACAGAGCGCTACACTTAGCCAGGTAAAACAACAGTTTAATGAACTGGAAGGCGTTTGCGATGGTGTTTTCCTGTTGGGAGAATTATCTCCGCGTACAAAAGACAGGATCGTAAGTTACGGCGAGTTATTGTCCTCTATGATGATCTCTGCTGCTTTACAGTCTTTGCATATAGATCAGTTATGGATCGACTCACGCAAACTGATCACTACCAACTCCAATCATGGTAATGCTTCAGTAAATTTTGAAACAACAGATCAGCAAATACAGCATCACTTTGAACAGTTTAAACATAAACTATATGTAGCCCCTGGTTTTATTTCAAGCGACGACCAAAATAATACAACAACATTGGGCCGTGGCGGATCAGATTATACCGCCGCTATTTTTGCCGCAGCCTGCCAGGCTTCTGTTCTGGAAATATGGACAGACGTAAGCGGTATGATGACTGCCGATCCGCGTCTGGTACAAAATGCCAAACCTATCCAGCGTATCTCTTACCAGGAAGCAATGGAACTTTCGCATTTTGGCGCCAAGATCATATACCCGCCAACCATACAGCCGGTAATGAGTCGTAATATTCCGGTATGGATCAAGAATACATTTGCCCCTGATGAATATGGTACTTTGATTGAGAATGTATCTGCCGTAACAGATAGTTTTATCCGTGGTATTTCAAGTATTAACAAGATCAGCCTGTTAAGTCTTGAAGGAAGCGGTATGGTAGGCATCCCCGGATTTTCAAAACGTTTATTTGAAGCACTGGCACATGAAAGTGTGAACGTGATACTGATTACCCAAAGTTCTTCAGAACATTCGATCTGCGTGGGTATTAACGAAACTGATAAAGACAGGGCTAAAAAATCTATCGATCATGCGTTCAGCTTTGAAGTGCAGAACGGAACCCTCGAGCCACTCAAAATAGAATCAGGTTTATCCATTGTTGCATTGGTTGGCGAGCAAATGAAAAGTCACCCGGGGGTAAGCGGCAAAATGTTTGGTGTACTGGGAAGAAATGGTATTAACGTAAGGGCCATTGCACAGGGATCTTCAGAAAAAAATATTTCTGCTGTACTCTCCAGTGCTGATGTAAAGAAAGCCATCAACGTATTGCATGAAGAATTTTTTGAAACAACCTATAAACAACTGAACGTATTCATTGCCGGCACAGGAAATGTAGGCGGTAAATTATTAGAACAGATCAAAAAGCAATACCAATACCTGCAGGATAATCTTCGTTTGCAAATACAGGTGATAGGACTGGCTAACAGTAAAAAAATGCTGATTGATGAGGAAGGTATTGACCTTGATACATGGAAAGAGAAAGTGGGAGGAGCTGCCGATGGTAATATTCACGATTTTGTAAAACGGATCATCAATATCAATTTACGTAACAGCGTATTTGTAGATGTTACGGCCAATGCAGAAGTGGCGGGCGTATATGGCAGTCTGCTGGAGAAAAGTGTTTCAGTGGTGGCATGTAATAAGATCGCCTGCTCTTCCAGCTATGCAGCGTATCATAAATTAAAATCATTATCAAGAGAATACAATGCACATTTCCTGTTTGAAACCAATGTTGGCGCAGGATTACCGGTGATTGGTACATTGAACGACCTGTTACGCAGTGGCGATAAAGTGAACAGGATACAGGCAGTATTATCAGGCACATTGAATTTTGTTTTCAATAATTACGATGGAACAAAACCTTTTGCTGAAGTGGTAAGACAGGCGCAGGCGGAAGGATACACTGAACCGGATCCGCGCCTCGACCTCGGTGGTACCGATGTAATGCGTAAGATCATGATCCTGGCGCGTGAAGCAGGGCAGCAATTAGAAATGGATGATATCACCAACCAGTATTTCCTGCCGGCATCCTGTTTTGAAGGAAGCGTAGAAGATTTTTATGCCGAAATGGCTAAACAGGAAGCACATTTCAAAAAACTGTACGATGCAGCCGCAGCAGAAAATTGCAAGCTGAAATTTGTGGCAAGCTACGAAAATGGAAAAGCGGCCGTTGGCTTACGTCATATCCCCGCTGATTCTGATTTTTACCATTTGTATGGGAAAGATAACCTTGTACTGTTTTTTACCGAGCGTTATCCTGAACAGCCATTGGTAATTAAAGGAGCAGGTGCCGGAGCTGATGTAACGGCGAGTGGGGTGTTTGCAGATATTATCAGGGTGGCGAGATAACACCGCAACTGCACCCCCCCCAACCCCCTGAAGGGGGAGTTTAAGGGGATGATAAATAAAATGTATAGTAACCATTCATGAAACTAATTGTCAATAATAATTTTCTCTACTCCCCCTCCAGAGGGTTGGGGGGCGAGGCTGGCGGAAGTGCTGTGCCTGATTTTGTTCGTGTACATGCACCCGCCACGGTAGCCAATATGGTCTGTGGCTTTGATGTGCTTGGCTTTGCGGTGAATGATCCTTATGATGAGATGCGCATCAGCTTTACGGATAAGCCGGGTATTACCATCATTAATGAAGATGAGTACAACCTGCCTACCGTCCCTGAATTAAATGTGGCAGGCGCTGCATTGCTGGCGATGCAGGAAGAAATGGAGGAGCAAAGAGGGTTTGAATTGCATATCTGTAAGCACATCAAACCCGGTAGTGGCGTAGGCTCCAGCGCGGCCAGTTCTGCCGGTGCGGTTGTGGCGGCCAACAGGTTATTGAATAATCAATTTACCAACGAAGACCTTGTGCGCTTTGCCATGAATGGCGAGAAAGTAGCATCAGGTGTAAAACATGCCGATAATATTGCACCCTGTATTTATGGTGGTGTTACATTGATACGCTCCATTTTTCCGCTTGATATTATTCCGTTAACAGCACCACCGTTATTTGTAACCATTGTACATCCGCAGATTGAAGTACGTACTTCTGATGCGCGTGGTATTTTAAAACAACAGGTTTTATTAAAAGATGCCATACGCCAATGGGGCAATATAGCAGGATTGGTGGCGGGTTTATTAAAGAGTGATTACGATCTTATTGGCCGTTCATTAGAAGATGTATTGATAGAACCGGTAAGAAGTATCCTTATTCCCGGCTTTGATAAAGTAAAACAACTGAGCAAAGAAGCAGGTGCATTAGGCGGCGGAATATCAGGCTCCGGTCCATCCATCTTTATGCTTAGTAAAGATGAGGCAACAGCCAAAGAAGTAGAGAAACAAATGCATTCAGTGTACGAAAAACTGTCGCTGGATCATCATACATATGTAACCAACATTAATCAAACCGGAGTTAAAATTATTGATTGATGAAACTATTTAAAAATCACACAAAGGCACAAAGGCACGGTTTTTAGTTATGCCTTTAGTGTGAAAACTGATATTCACCATTCACCATTGCCCATTCACATGATCTACTACAGTCTCAATAAAACAGCCCCCGATGTAAGTTTTCGCGAAGCCACCATTAAAGGACAGGCGCCGGATAAAGGATTGTATTTTCCTCAATCTATTCCTGTTATTGATCCGTCGGTTATAGCAAACATAGAAAGCTATTCAAAAGAAGAGCTGGCATACCTTGTTATGAAACCTTATGTTGGCGATAGCATTGATGAGAAAAGTTTGCAAAGAATTGTTTCAGAAACCATCAATTTCCCGTTTCCATTAGTGCCGGTTAATGAAAATATTTTTTCGCTTGAACTGTTTCATGGCCCTACACTTGCCTTTAAAGATGTAGGCGCCCGTTTTATGAGCCGTTGCCTTGGGTATTTTTCGCAACAGCAAAAAGGGAAAGTAATGGTGCTGGTAGCAACTTCAGGCGATACCGGCGGTGCGGTGGCCAATGGTTTTTTAGGTGTGGAAGGGGTGGAAGTGGTGATACTCTATCCTTCAGGTAAAGTAAGCCCTGTTCAGGAACTGCAATTAACTACCTGCGGACAGAATATCAAAGCCCTTGAAGTAGCAGGAAGTTTTGATGATTGCCAGTCCATGGTTAAAGATGCTTTCATGGATGCGGACCTGAATCAGAAACTGCAACTCACTTCGGCCAACTCAATTAATGTGGCAAGATGGTTGCCGCAACAACTATATTATTTCTTTGCTTACCAGCAATGGAAAGACAAGCAACACCCACCTGTAATAGCCGTACCAAGCGGTAATTTCGGAAATATCTGTGCGGGATTACTGGCGCATGTTAGCGGACTGCCCGTGCAACATTTTATTGCAGCGTGTAATGTGAATGACGCGGTGCCTGAATATTTGCGCACAGGAAATTATCAATCCAAAACAGCCGTGCCTACTATTTCAAATGCAATGGATGTAGGCAGCCCAAGTAATTTTATCCGTGTAATGGAATTACTGGGAAATGATTACGGGCAGATAAAAGGGAAGATATCCGGTTATACAGTAACTGATGATATCACCAAACAGACTATCGCAGAAGTTTACAAACAATATAATTATACCCTTGATCCGCATGGAGCAGTTGCTTATTATGCGTTGAATGAATACCTGAAAGATCATCCCGGACAAAAAGGGATGCTGCTGGAAACTGCACACCCAGTTAAGTTTCCTGAAACAGTGGAGGCAATGATCGGTCAGAAAATTGCAATCCCCGAATCTGCCAAACACCTGTTTGAAAAAGAAAAGCACAGCATCCGGATGAAAGCTGGTTTTGCGGAATTGAAGAATTGGTTGCTGAATAATTAGGTTGCTTTTGTTGTTGGTCAGCGACCAACAACGGCGGAAATATTTTGATGCATGCTTTTTTGCCACAGAAGGCACAGAATAACACAGAACCCATCTGTGAAAATCTGTGTATTCTGTGGCAAATTATTTCTACCGGAACCTTCAAAAAATAACTTCAACTCCCTATGGCTGCGGTGAAAGAAATCTTAGCTTTGATCAGATAATCCGGTTAAGTCATTTATAATTCAGTTTATGGGATTTCGTATTGCTTTCCGTCTCTGTTTAGCAGCAGCATTATTTTGTGTTGCACCAGGTGAATCATCTGCACAGCAGAAAACTTATTGCAACCCTATCAATATTGATTATGGTTTTTGCCCTATCCCCAATTTTGTAGAGCAAGGCAAACACCGTGCTACAGCCGATCCTGTGATCACTGTATTTAAAGGCAATTATTATCTCTTCTCCACCAACCAATGGGGTTACTGGTGGAGTGCTGATATGAACCACTGGAATTTTGTGCCCCGCAAATTTTTAAAACCCTGGCATAAAGTATGGGATGAGTTATGCGCCCCTGCTACATTGGTTTTAGGCGATACCTTATTGGTGATAGGTTCCACCCATGAAAAGAATTTTCCTTTATGGATGAGTACCAACCCGCAAAAAGATGAATGGAAAGAAGCAGTAGATTCATTCAGGGTGGGCGCATGGGACCCCGGATTTTTGGTGGATGATGATAAGCGGGTGTATATCTACTGGGGCTCCAGCAATTTTTATCCCATGTACGGCCAGGAGATAGATAGAAAAACATTACAGCCTATCGGAGAGGTCAAAGAAACCCTGCGTTTGCATGAAGATGTGCATGGATGGGAGCGTTTTGGAGAACATAATGATAACACCTTCCTCAAACCTTTTATGGAAGGTTCGTGGATGAATAAACACAATGGAAAATATTATTTGCAATACGGTGCGCCCGGTACCGAATTCAGCGGGTATGGTGATGGTGTTTATGTGGCAGATAAACCATTAGGGCCATTCAGGTATCAATCGCATAATCCGTTCTCCTATAAACCTGGTGGTTTTGCACGTGGCGCAGGACATGGCGCTACTTACCAGGATCTGTACAAACAATGGTGGCATGTATCAACCATTGTGGTTGCCGTAAAAAATAATTTTGAACGCCGCATTGGTATCTGGCCAGCAGATTTTGATAAGGATGATATTTTGTATACCAATACCACTTACGGCGATTACCCGCATTATTTACCCAATGCCAAAGCAGATCACAGTCAATCACAGTTTACAGGATGGATGTTATTGAATTACCAGAAACCCGTAAAAGTATCTTCTGCTTTAGATGCATTCTCTGCCAACCTTGCTGTTGATGAAGACATCAAAACGTACTGGAGCGCAAAAACAGGTAATAAAGGAGAATGGATACAAACAGATCTTGGTGCCGTATCTACCATCAATGCGGTGCAGATCAATTATGCCGACCAGGATGCCACACTGATGGGAAAGCAAACCGATAACTATCATCAATACAAACTCTATAGTTCTAATGATGGGGTTAACTGGAAAGTACTGATCGATAAAAGCCGGAACAAAACAGATATCCCGCATGAATATGTTGAGTTGACCAACCCTGTTAAAACCCGTTACCTTAAACTTGAAAATATACATATGGCTACTGGTAAATTTGCGATCAGTGGTTTTCGCGTTTTTGGCAAAGGTGCAGGTACGGTACCGGATGCCGTGCAGCATTTTGTTGTTTTGCGTGGTGATAGTGAAAGAAGGAATAGTTGGCTCAAATGGCAGGTGAATGAAAAAGCAACAGGCTACATGATCTATACAGGAACAGCCCCCGATAAATTATACACCGGCATGATGGTATACGGAGCCAGCGAATATTATTTTACTGCCATGGAAAAAGATAAGCCTTATTATTTTCAGATAGAGGCTTTTAATGAAAATGGGATTGGTAAAAGATCAGCAGTTATAAAAGTTGAATAAAAAACTGCCGGGGTTTTGTTAGAAAATGTTGAATTGGTACTGGCTTAATCCGGCCGTATCTACTTTTTATACCCAATCATCTACTGGGTAACCTCACTCATCAACTTGCTTCTTTTCGAAGTAAGGTTAACGTATATATTTATCGTTCTGTAGGAGTTTAGCTACAATTTCGTAGTTGAAACTACAGTGGAGAATCATTTTATCAAAACGCTTATAACCTGCTTATAATCCTTCTTACAACAAGGTGGATTGCCTGATTTAATGAGTTTCGGGCATTGCATATTGTAAGCTTGCTGATTCTGATAAAATTATTCTTGCCTGTAACAAAACAGAACTTTTTTAGGCCATTGTAACATAAGAAATCATCACAACCAAAACTTGTATTTATGATTAAACGTTTACTCTTTTCCCTGCTCTTATTATGCACGGTTTCCGGAGTATTTGCTTCGCATTTCCGTTACGGAAATATAACCTGGACAAGGGTTTCGGAAACACCAACTACAGTAACTATTCGTTTAAATGTAAGTCTGGCATGGCGACTTACTGCAGCACCACCTTCTGCTTCTTTTGCTATTTCAGGAGGCCCTACAACTGGTTCTGTAAATGTGCCTTTATCAAATGTAACAGACCCATCCGGTGGCTGGACCAATAGCACAGGTTCTGCAATTACAACCTTAACAAAGTCTGCTTCCATTTATAAGATCGCATTCAATGGCGGTAATAAGATCTCAGGTCTTCAAAATAATAATGGTGGTTTCTGGAACGTGTTTACACTGGTAAATACCAATGCGGCAGGAAGCAGTCCTGTGTCAACATTACCCGCTATTATTAATATGCCTGTAGGCGCAGCAGCAGCAACCTATACAATTCCCGCATCCGATCCTGATCCGGGTTCAACTTTATCATACCGCCTGGCAACAGGTGCCGAAATGGGTGGAGCTTTTACCGCGGGTACTCAACTAGGCGGATTAACCATCGATCCGGCCACCGGCCAGATTACTTTTAATACACTCTCTAAAGTAGCGGGGCAACTGTGGAATGCCGATGTGATTGTTACAGATAACGATGGCAATCAGATTATGCTTGATTTCTTAATCAATATGGTAGGATTTTCTAACCCGCCTGCATTTGATTATACAACAACACCAACCGATGGATTTGTATATAATGTAATTGCCGGCCAGAATATCTCTTTCCCAATCAAAGCAACAGATCCTGATGCCGGAAGCACGGTAAGCCTTTCCGTATCTGGTTTACCTTCTTATATTACAACATCTAATTTCAGTCCTGCATTTCCTGCAACAGGTAATCCATCTCAAACAACATTTAGCTGGACACCAGGCGCCGCGCAAATTGGTACCACCAATATCTTAAATATTGTAGCAACAGATAATGTAGGTGTTCAAAACACTACTTCTGTTACCATTAAAGTGGTTGCAGAACCTGCACCGGTATTTATTAATCCAACTCCCGGTGAGGCATCAGTAACACAAATTCTTACCGGAGCTTTGCACCAGGATAATATTGTTGCACAGAGTAGCCTGGGATCAAATGTATCCATTGCTTTTGCTACCGTTCCTTCCGGAGCTGTATTATCGCCAGCAGTACCAACTACCGGCGCCAATCCCGGACAAACTACTTTAAGCTGGACACCAACTCCTGCAGACTTCGGTACACATAACCTGAGTTTCCAGGCAGTTATCAGCAGCTTGCCTACCATTTTTGCAACACGCAGTTATTCATTAATTGTAAATACTCCTCCTGCATTTTCATCAACACCATCTGTATTAAGTGTTAATGCAGGACAACCTTTCTCATATAATGTTACCGTAACAGATCCTGATATACCTTATGGTGATGTAATTAATATTGCAGGTACCACTATCCCTTCATGGTTAACATTAACCAGCACCGGAAATGGTACTGCCGTATTATCGGGTACACCTGTTTTTGCCAATGGTGGCATTAACCATGTTGAACTGGCAGCAGAAGATACTTACCATCATGGTAACCCTTCTGTTATTGCACAGTCTTTTGATATTAATGTGATCACCTGTATTGCCCCTGCTATTGTTTGTCCTTCCAATATTTCGGTAAGCGCAACAGCAGGAACATGTGGTGCCGTAGTGAATTTTGCTCCGGCCACAACAACAGGCACAACACCAACGGTTACTTACTCAATAGCTTCAGGTAGTTTATTTGCTGTTGGAACAACAACAGTAACTGTAACAGCTACAAATGATTGTGGTACGGCTACCTGTTCATTTGATGTAACAGTAACAGATGATGAGAAACCAGGTTTTACCGCTCCGGTTATTAATGGAACAAAAACTTTGACTATTCCATACGGACAAACCTGCTGCTGGAACTCTTATGTATACAATTTTGCTGACCCACTTCCTGCCGGTGCGGTAATTACCGGCATCGATCTGACTTATTCAGGTAAGGATCAGGGCTGGGGAGGAACCGGCGATTATAACCATCTGTTTGTATCCGGAACATATATTGGAGGGAATCAATACCTGCATTATACACAGTCTTATGCACTGCACTTTACAGGAGCTGTTCCCGGTTATGTTTATGGAGGCAATAATACTTTCCAGATGAACTTTACGGGTTACCCCGGCTGGCAAGGTTTCTTCTATGGCGGAACGATGACCATCCGTTATACAATTGCATCTACCAGTACAACACCGCCAAGTGTTACAGTGAACAACGATGCCGGTAAATGCGGTGCTGTTGTAGCGCTTACAACACCAGGCACAGCAGATAATTGTGGTGTAGCAAGTGTGGTGAATGATCATCCATCAGCAAGCTACCCTGTAGGCACAACCATTGTAATCTGGACAGTAACTGATATTCATGGCAATACCAATACCACCACACAGTCAGTAACAGTAACAGACAATGAAAATCCAACCATCACAGCTCCTGCAGCTATTGCAGTAAATAATGATGCGGGTATATGTGGTGCAACAGTAAATATAGGAACACCGGTAACAGCAGATAATTGTGGTGTAGCAACAGTAACTAATGATGCACCTGCTTTATTCCCTGTAGGAACTACAACAGTAACCTGGACAGTAACTGATATTCATGGCAATACCAATACCACCACACAGTCAGTAACAGTAACAGATAATGAGAACCCAACCATCACCGCTCCTGCAAATATTGCAGTAAGTAATGATGCGGGTGTATGTGCTGCAACAGTAAACATCGGATTGCCGGTAACAGCAGATAATTGTGGTGTAGCAAGTGTGGTGAATGATCATCCTTCAGCAAGCTACCCTGTAGGCACAACCGTTGTAACCTGGACAGTAACTGATATTCATGGCAACACTAATACCACCACACAGTCAGTAACAGTAACAGATAATGAAAACCCAACCATTACAGCTCCTGCAGCTATTGCAGTGAACAATGATGCGGGCGTATGTGGTGCCACAGTCAATATCGGTACACCGGTAACAGGAGATAATTGTGGTGTAGCAAGTGTAACCAATAATGCTCCTGCTTTATTCCCTGTAGGAACCACAACAGTAACATGGACAGTAACAGATAACCATGGTAACAAATCAACTGCTACCCAAACAATCACAGTAACAGATAATGAAAAACCAACCATCAGCATTGGTTCAGTAAATGTGAACAATGATTTAGGAGCATGCGGAGCAACAGTAAATATCGGTACACCTGTAACTACAGATAATTGCGGAGTAGCGGGAGTTGTAAATGATCATCCATCAGCAACCTACCCTGTAGGCACCACAATAGTAACCTGGACAGTAACCGATATCCATGGCAACACCAATACAACCACCCAAACAGTAGTTGTAACCGATAATGAACTTCCGGTGATTGCCAATCCATCAGCGCAGGTATTCTGTGCCAATGCAAACGGAAGCAGTAACTATACTATTGCAGCAGCTACAGCAACAGATAACTGTGGTGTAGCCACAGTAAGCTACGCAGTAACAGGAGCCACTACCCGCACAGGTACAGGCTACGATGCCAGCGGTGTATTTAATATCGGGGTATCAACCATTACCTGGACAGTAACCGATATCCACGGTAATGTAAGCACCGGCACAACAGGTGTTACCATTAACCCATTACCGGTAGCAAGCTATGTATCAAGCAATGCAGACGCGTTCTGTAACCAGACAACCCTGACAGCTTCATCAACCATCAGTCCTGCTTCTTATAGCTGGATCTCAGGTAACAGTGCTCCGGGCGCCTTTACAGCCAGCCCTGCATTCAGTCTTGGCCAAACAAACGGTGATGGTATCTACAGTGTATTTGTAAAAGTAGATGCTACAGGCTGTATCAGTGCTGTGCCTGCAGCATACAACTACCAGAAACAAAACCTTGCCAGCAGCTATACCATCCTTGCCTACAAAGAAGCAGAGCTTGGCGCATATAACAAAGTAGCCAGCGGCAGTGTGGGTGTGATGGGCAGCAAAGGAGAAGCAGAGTTCAAGAGCAACAGCACCGTGGCTTCACCAGGCTCATTTGTTAAGGCTGTGAAGATAGAAACAGAGAAAAATGTGAACATCCTGCAGAAAGTATACGCAGCAGCAGCACCGGTATTACCAACAATGCTCTACAATACCGCCAGCACCAGATCACTGCCTAACTACGAGGTTAAGAGTGGCGTAACAGTAACCCTGAATGCTAACTACGGTAACCTGAACATCAAGAAAGGCGCTGTGGTAACATTAACAGGTACCCTCTTCGGAATGATCCATACAGAAGAAGGCGCCCAGTTAACCTTCACCAAACCGGTGATCAGCATAGACCAGTTACAGATAGGTAAAGGTCCTAAAACAGGCTATACAGTGGTAAAATTTGCACCAAACACCAGTGTACTGGTAAGTAAGAGTGTAAGCATCGGCGATCAGGTATATGTGAACCCTGATAACTACAAAGTAACCTTCTATGTAGGCAGCCAGCAGGATCAGAAGAGAAGAGATGATGACCGGGATGATGACGCTAAGTTCAGTGTAAATGGTAGAGATATCAAGGTTACCGCTAATGTGGTGATGCCATCAGGCAAACTGAAGGTAAACGGCGGAGACGGTGATGATGATAATAAGAAATCAGGTACCACCACAAATATCAATATGACCGGACTGTTTATAGCAACAGAAGTAGAATCTGAAGCAAAATCAGTGATCTGGAACAGCTTTGATTGTGGCTCAGCCCCTGTAACGGTTACCAGCACAGTAACAGGAATCACTCAGTCTGTGAATGCGGAGAAAGAAATACCGGAAGCGATCACCAGTACCGAAGAGCTGAAAATAACTGTGATGCCAAATCCAAGTACCACATACTTCACATTGAAACTGGAAAGTAAATACCAGGAATCAGTAAGTATGAAAGTGATGGATGGCAGCGGCAGGGTAGTGGATGCGAGATCTAAATTGGCTTCAAACGGCACGATACAGATCGGACATAACTACAGCAGCGGTACTTACTATGCCGAGATGATACAGGGAGCCAGACGTAAGGTGGTGCAACTGATCAAAGTGAAATAGGTAATTAGTAATTAGAAATTAGTAATTAATAATTGGGGATCCCGAAGGTTCGGGCACATTGAAAAAACAGAAGACCCGCTCTTAAATGAGTGGGTCTTTTGTTTATTGAAAAATTCAACAGTGTTCATCTTCTCTTAAACACGCCAAAATACATATCCGTTCTTTTCACAAATCCCAATCGTTCATACATTTTAATTGCCCGCTGATTGTCCCATTTAACATGCAGAAAAGGTGTTTTGCCTTGCCGTATAATTTGATCGGCTATCATAGAAACCAAAAAAGCAGCATAACCTTTTCCGGCATAATCAGGGTGTGTGCAAACAGCGCTAATCTCTGTATAATCGTTTAAATGCAGGCGCTCACCCGCCATAGCTATCAATCTGTCTCCATCAAATATTCCATGGTAATTACCAAACTCAATAGTTCTTTCTGCAAAAGGGCCTGGCTTGGTAAGTTCGGTCAGAGCAAGCATATCCGGCACATCAGAAGAATTTAACGGGCGGCAATCTATATTGTCAAGGCTTAGAGGAATGAGTTTATGGTAGATCATTTGATACAGGGAAGTTGTGAATTTCAGTTCCCACTCCGCGGCAAATTCAACCGGTTCTTTGATCACAACAGACCAGGAGCGATTCGGTGGTAACCGGTCGTAAAGAATTGATTGCATTTCGGGAGTCCATTCAGGTAAAGCAGCAAAAGGAGATACTGCTTCAGGAAAATATCCCACTATATTGTCTCCAGGATTAAAACGGCTATCTGCGCTGTTCAGCGCCTGCCAAACAGGATTGTCTAAAAGCTGTATCAAATTGGATCAGGAGTTTGTACAAACAAAAATACAGATAAGCTTTCATTTGAAATATGTAAGCTTATCTGTATAAAATAAAAAGAAAGAGCTGCCTGCACTTAAGCCATTGCTGCTACTTCATTAATGTTTTCTTCGAGTTCCAGTTTCTGAGCCAGTGCTGTTACTTTTTGTAATAACGCAGGCATTGCTCTTTCAATACGTGGGGTTAATTCGATCCCCTGTTGCTGAATGCTTTCTATACTTACTACAAACAAATAGATATGTGGCATTTTATTCATTAGCTGAAGTGCATTCACCATATCGCGTAAGCCAATATCGTGTGTACTCATAGCCCGTGGAAAATCTTTTGCAAATTTTGGTTCAATTAACCGGATGGTTCCCGGTTCATTGTTATCAAGAGTGGCATCAACCAGAATAACGGCATCATGATCCTCAAAATATTGTAACAGGTAAAAGCCGCCGGTTCCTCCATCTACCACTTCTATATCAGGTAACTGGTTCATTGCCTGTAACCTGCGTGCGGTATGAACGCCTACACCTTCGTCTCCCATCAGGTAATTACCAATGCCCAGTATCAGTATGTGTGGGTCTTTTTTCATGATTTTTTTACGTCCTGGTTTGGTGTATGATGCTCTTCATTCTGGAAAACCTCTTCTTCAATAAATTTCCATCCGCCGCCCATGCTGCTTATTTCGCCGCGGCCCTCAATGTAGTCGTGATAAAAAACAAGGTACACGTGAATGATAGCAAAGAGGATAAAGAACCACATGGCCCAGTGGTGTATCTGTCTTGTAATGATATCACCACCAAATAATGCAGGTACCCAGGTAAATAATTTCGGCAACCACCAGGTACCCATGGAAGCGTATAAACCAAAGCCTGTTAAGCATTGTATCAGAAATGCCCAGAAAGTGAGGAAATAGATAAAACCCGCCATGGCATTATGCCCGATGCTGATATGTTCTTTACCGCGCATCATAAGGATATCAATCTTGAAAACGGTCCACATCTCTTTAAAGAATTTTTTAGAGGCGGGTATGAACTGTTTCCAGTTAGCATATTTATTTCCAACAAAACCCCAGTACAGGCGGAAGAGGAAATTAAAAAAGAAGATGTATGCTGCAATAAAATGAATAACGCGCACCCATCCCATGGTATAACGCATGGTAGCTTCCTGTTTACTTTGCAGTGCCAGCGGATCGGCAATTAAAAAGCCGGTAATGATCAGGGCAATAATGGCCAATGCATTCAGCCAGTGGTAATAACGTACGGGCAATTCCCATACATACACACGGCGAAGACGGTGAACATGCAGGTATTTAGTTTTCATATGCACTTACTTGATTGTTAGAAGCCGATTGTTAATCTCCAACTACACTTACACGACTGATGGTTGTACCTTCTTCATCATACAGGTGTACGCTACAGGCCATACATGGGTCGAAGCTGTGTATGGTTCGCAGTATTTCCAGTGGTTGATTTTCTTTGGCCACCGGTGTATCAATTAAAGAAGATTCATAGGCTGATAATCCGCCTTTACTGTCGCGTGGTGAGGCATTCCATGTGGTAGGTACCACTAACTGGTAGTTAGCGATCTTGCCATCCTGGATATTGATCCAGTGTGCCAGCGCACCACGTGGTGCTTCTGCATGTCCTACACCAATAGCCTGTTTTGGCCAGGTAGACGGATCAAATTTGCTGGTGTCTGCCATACGGGTATCACCATTCTTAATATTGGCAATCAGTTTATCAAAGAAACTCATGCTCCACCCTGCTACCAATACGCTTTCCAATCCGCGTGCGGCTGTTCTGCCTAAGGTTGAGAAGAGAGCAGTAACAGGCACATTCAAATCTTTCAATGCTTTATCCACCACTGCTTTGTATTCTTCTTTGCCACGTGCATAGCCTACCAGTACACGTGCCAGCGGGCCTACTTCCATTGCATTTCCTTTCCAGCGTGGTGTTTTCAGGTAACTGTATTTTTGTGTGGTATCTAAGTGTTCGAATGGTGGTTTAGGTCCTGTGTATTTAACCTTGCTTTCTCCTTTCCATGGATGCAGGCCTACATTATCACCAGCTTTATATTCGTACCATGAGTGTGTGATGAATTCCTGTACCTCATCATCTTTACGGAGGTCAACATCCAACACATGACTGATATCTTTATTCAGTATGGCGCCGGAAGGGAATAAGAAAGACGCTTCATCGCGATAGCCGTTTGTTGGAAGATCACCGTAAGCAAGGAAATTACCCAGTCCACCGCCAATAGCGCCCCAGTCTTTATAGAAAGAAGCAATAGCCATCAGGTCTGGAATATATACCTGCTCAATAAACTCTTTACCTTGTTGCAATAACTGGCCTACCAGAGCAAGTCTTTCTGCATTAATGCCACTCACATCATCAATGCCAATAGCACAGGCCATACCACCTACCAGATAGTTAGGGTGAGGGTTCTTTCCGCCAAAAACAGCATGAACCTTCACGATCTCTTTCTGCCATTCCAATGCTTCCAGATAGTGTGCAAGGCCAATCAGGTTTACTTCTGAAGGAAGTTTATAAGCAGGGTGCCCCCAATAGCCATTGGCAAAAATGCCGAGCTGACCACTGGCCACAAATTTTTTGATACGGGTTTGAATATCGCTGAAATAGCCCGGCGAGCTCTTCGGCCATTTTGAAATGCTCTGTGCCAGTTCCGATGTCTTTTTCGGATCCGCTTTCAGCGCATCTACTACATCTACCCAGTCCATTGCATGGAGATGATAGAAGTGAACTACGTGGTCGTGCATATACTGCGCACAGTACATGATGTTACGAACCAATTCTGCATTAGGCGGAACGGTAATGCCCAGGGCATCTTCTACGCATCGCACAGACGTGAGTGAGTGTACAGACGTACAAACGCCGCATACGCGGCCAACAAAGGCCCAGGCATCGCGGGGGTCACGGCCCTGCAGGATCTCTTCCAGCAAACGTACCATAGTACCACTGCTGTAAGCATCTTTGATTTTGCCGTTCTCAATGTCTGCCTCAATACGCAGGTGGCCTTCAATTCTTGTGATGGGGTCTACAACAATTCTCTTACTCATAAAGCTAATTGTATCGTTAGGTATTAAGATTTGAGTTCGTGTTCGCTTTGTTTGCCTTCCTGTTCAAGGTCGCGGATCAGTTTTTTCTTCCGCACATTGGTGGCAATAACGTGTCCGGCCAAAGCAGCAGCAGTAACACCCAATGCTACTTTACCAACAGTATCGGCAGTTGCCTCAATGCCAAATCCGGCAAATGAAGAACCTCTTTCATAGATCCTGCCATTATCCCAGTAGTTTTCTTCACTGCAACCAATGCAACCATGGCCAGCCTGTATAGGAAAGCTGGTACCATTGTTCCATTTCATTACGCCGCAGGCATTATAGGTAGATGGACCTTTACAGCCCACTTTATATAAGCAGTATCCTTTTTTGGCATTTTCATCATCAAAGCTTTCAACGTATAAACCCGCATCGTAGAATGGACGGCGGTAGCAGGTATCGTGTACGCGTTTGCTGTAGAAGGCTTTTGGTCTTCCCAGCCTGTCCAGCTCAGGTATACGATCAAAGGTTACGAGGTGAACAATTACCCCGGCCATTACTTCTCCTATTGGTGGGCAGCCAGGCACTTTGATCACCGGTTTGCCTTTTATCAGTTTATGAATAGGAGTAGCTTTTGTTGGATTGGGTTTAGCCGATTGTACACAACCATTGCTGGCGCAACTACCCCATGCAATAATGGCTTTGGCGTTTGCTGCCGCTTCTTCCAGTATCTGCATGGATGTTTTACCACCAATCATGCAATACACGCCATCTGCTCCTACAGGTACACTGCCCTCTACACATAATATGTATTCACCTTTATATTTTTTCATGGTATTCTGCATGGCTTCTTCTGCCTGGAAGCCGGATGCGGCCATGAGTGTTTCTGTGTAGTCTAAAGAAATCTTATCCAGCAGTATATCTGCTACAATAGGATGTGAAGAACGGATGAAACTTTCGCTGCAACAGGTACATTCCTGGAAGTGGAGCCAGATAACAGGTACCCTTGGTTTGGTTTCAAGCGCTTTGGCTACCTGACCAATAGAAGTGTTTTCAAGACCAATGAATGCTGTCATCATACTTACGAATTGCAGGAAGTCGCGGCGGCTATAACCTTTGCGCTGTACCTCTTCGTAATAAGTAGGCTGTTTGGGTGGGGCAAGCTCGTTAGACATATGGCGTGGTTTTTAAAAGTAAAAATGCTACCACAAATTATATGTCTACATAAATTTTCAAAATGACAGTTGTCATGTTGTTTGATGATTATTATCATATTTATCTGTAATTCATTTTTATATTTTGCATAGAGAACGTCCATTTTAAAAACAACACTATATGAAAAAGATCATCACTATTGCAGCTGTTTTATTTCCGCTAATTACACTGGCACATCCAGGTCATGGTGAAACCGATGGTTACACTATTATCCATTATTTTACCGAACCACAACATGCAATCATTACTTTAGGCATTTTGGCTGCAACTGTTGTATATATTGCAAGAGAAAGAAGAAAAAAACAGTTGTAGATGATGTAAAAAATCATATTTGAATTTTTGTTATGCACGAATTATCTATTGCAATGAGTATTGTAGACCTGGCGGCCAAACAGGCGGCTAAGCATGATGCTGATGTAATAGAAGAGATAGAACTGGATATTGGTTGCCTCAGCGGTATAGAAATGGAATCCTTCGATTTTGCATGGAAACAAGCCGTGAAAAGAACTATATTAGAGAAAGCAACAAGGAAGGTGAACAGGATAGAAGGCAAAGCGCATTGTCTTGAATGCGATACTTTCTTTGATATGCAGCATTTGTATGATAGCTGCCCGCAATGCAGCAGCCATTTTGCAGAGATCGTCAGCGGAAAAGAACTGAAACTGAAATCACTGGTATTGCCGGATTAACAGAACTAAAAACATTTTTTATGTGTGCAACCTGCGGATGCGGACCAACCTCGCATCATCACGATCATGAAAATGATCACAACCATTCACATCCACATAACGGAAAGAAAGTGGTGGATGTGGAACAGGATATCCTGCATGAGAATAACCTGCTGGCAGAACGCAACAGGGGTTTCTTTGAAGGAAGAAATATATTGGCCATTAACCTGGTTAGTTCTCCCGGATCAGGTAAAACAACTTTACTGGAACGAACCTTGACTGATCTGAAAGGAGAACTGAATTTTGCTGTGATAGAAGGCGATCAGCAAACAGCTAACGATGCAGACCGCATACATGCTACCGGCACCAAAGTAACACAGATCAATACCGGTAAAGGCTGCCACCTTGATGCACACATGGTAATGCACGCCATCCAGGGAATGAAACTACAGGCCGATTCTGTATTGTTTATCGAGAACGTGGGCAATCTGGTTTGTCCCGCCATGTTTGATCTTGGCGAAAAAGAAAGGGTAGTGGTGATCAGTGTAACAGAAGGCGAAGACAAGCCGCTGAAATACCCCGATATGTTTTACTCCTCTACAGTTTGTATCATCAATAAAACAGACTTACTGCCTTACGTAAAATTTAACGTTGAAAAGGCAAAAGAATATGCCCGAAAAGTAAATCCTTCACTTGAGATCATCGAACTTAGCTGCACCAGCGGCGAGGGCATGAACCTTTGGTATGAATGGCTGAAAAGTAAAGTGCTCACTCCCGCCTAAATTATAGTTGTTCATGCCTGCTTATCACATTTATATCACAGGAATGGTACAGGGCGTTGGCTTCCGGCCCTACGTGCATAAGCTGGCTGTTCAAACAGGCCTGGATGGTTGCGTGAGCAATGGTTCTGATGGTGTACATATTGATTGCAGCGGAACAGAAGAAGCCGTACAACAATTTTATCAGCATATTATTCAACACCCTCCTGCACAGGCCATCATTACAGCACACTGCATTGAACTAACCAACAAAGAAATAGCAAAAGGATTTTTTATTGAGGTGAGTAAGCAGGGCAGCAAAATGCAGATGCTGATCACTCCCGACATGACCCTCTGCGCTGATTGCCGCCGTGAACTGCGCGATCCGCAAAATAAACGCTGGAACTACCCTTTTATAACCTGTGTTAATTGTGGCCCAAGGTATTCAATCACCACATCACTGCCATACGACAGGGCGCATACCACTATGCGGCATTTGCACCAGTGCCCGGGCTGCAAACAGGAATATGATGATGTGATGGATATCCGCCATCATAGCCAAACCAACAGTTGCCCGGAGTGCGCCATCACCATGCACCTGTATGATGCGCCCGGAAAAGAAATTACTAATCATACAGAAGAATGCCTGCTGAAAGTAAAAACAATTTTACAAAAAGGGGAGATCGTTGCTGTAAAAGGAACAGGCGGGTATTTGCTGTTATGCGATGCAACAAAAGAATCAACCATTGCATTGCTTCGCAAAAGAAAACAACGCCCGTCAAAACCGTTTGCATTGTTGTATGCAGATCTTGAAATGCTGTATGCAGATGTGGATATACGCCCTGTGGAGGTAACTGCATTAAAAGACAGATCGGCGCCAATTGTTTTATGTAAATTGAAAACTCATCCCGAAAATCATATTTGTGTAGAACAGATCGCACCTAAATTAGATACGGTTGGGGCAATGCTGCCATCATCACCATTGCTGCAACTGATCGCAGACAGGTTTGGAAAACCCTTAATTGCTACAAGCGCCAACCTGAGCGGATCGCCCATTATTTATGAAGATGGTATTGCGCAATACTGGTTAAGCAATATTGCTGATTATGTACTTACATACGACAGGGATATTATTGCGCCGCAGGATGATAGTGTAATGCAGTTCACCAGCCGTAGCCAGAAAATTATTTTGCGCAGGAGCAGAGGGCTTGCACCAAATTATTATCCGGTGCCTTTTATGCCTTTGTCTCAGTCAACACTTGCTATGGGCGCTGAATTAAAAAGTGCATTTGCCATTGCGCATAATGAACATCTTTTTATCAGCCAGTATCTCGGCGATCAGCAATCGGTAGAATCGCAGGAAAGTTACCAGGCATCATTGCAACATGTATCTACTTTACTTGGGTTTACGCCTAAACATATTATTGCAGATAAGCATCCACGCTATCATGTATCGCAACGCGGGCGCGAAATGGCAGCAATGGATGCCAGTTCGTTCACGCTGGTGCAACACCATGAAGCACATTTTGCATCGGTGATGGCAGAGAATAACCTGCTGCAGCAGAATGAACCCGTATTGGGCATTATCTGGGATGGTGCGGGATATGGTGATGATGGACAGATCTGGGGCGGAGAAATATTTTTGTACGATCATAATGAGATCAAACGCTCAACGCATCTTGATTATTTTCCGCAATTACTTGGCGATAAGATGAACAAAGAGCCACGGTTAAGTGCATTGAGTTTATTGCGCAACTTTACATCTGCACAAAACCATCTGCAGAAATATTTTACACAAAAAGAATGGGTGTATTATAAGCAACTTCTCCAACAGCCACAGTCTGTAATGACAAGCAGTATGGGCCGCCTGATAGATGGTATTGCCTGCCTGCTGGGTGTACAATCAATTAGCAGTTACGAGGGAGAAGCTGCCATGCAACTGGAAGCGCTTGCCAAAAAATGCACTTACCATTCATACGATTATTATAACCTGCCATTAAAAGACGGAGTGCTTGATTGGCGCCAGTTGATGAATGAATTAATAGAAGACTGGTCGCAAAAAGAATCAAACGATGTAATAGCATGGAAATTCTTCTATTCACTGGCAAAAGCCATATCGCGCATCAGCAGTCATTATTATATTGACAAGATCGCGTTTAGTGGTGGTGTGTTCCAGAATGCATTATTGGTAGACATGGTGGTTGAACTGTTGCAGCATAAAAGGCAACTGTATTTTCATCAGCAACTGAGTCCTAACGATGAATGCATCAGCCTTGGCCAGTTGGCGTGGTACAGTATGTTTGGTAATGCCAACTATACAGCCTCACACGATCAAAAAAAAAGACCTGACACAAAAACATCCGCCGGATGGCAGGTGATTTAATATAAACCTTATAAAACTATCCATATGTGTTTAGCCATACCAGGAAAAATAACCATGATATCAGAACAGTTGGATGAAACTTTCCGCAAAGGCAAAGTGTCTTTTGGCGGTATCATCAAAGAGATCAACCTGTTTATGGTACCTGAAGCCAAAGTGGGCGACTATGTGCTGGTGCATGTGGGTGTTGCCATTAATATTGTGGATGAAGAAGAAGCGAAACAAACATTTAATTATTTGAAACAAATGGGAGAGGTAGAGGAATTAAATGATAATCCCTAGCGAAACCTTGTGCCATGGCGCCTTCGCGGTTAAAAAGCTTTACTGCAAAGGCGCAGAGACGCAATGGTTCGCAAAGATGATCATATTGTAAACTAATCAATTATTATTCATGAAATTCTTATCAGAATATAGAGATCCCGAACTGGTGAAAGAATACGTGGAAGAACTACATAGAATAACCACAAAGCCATGGACATTGATGGAGATCTGCGGCGGGCAAACACATAGCCTTGTAAAGAATGGTATCCTCGATATGCTGCCGGATAAGATTACTATGGTACACGGCCCCGGCTGCCCGGTTTGTGTTACCAGTGTTAGTGTGATTGATGAAGCTGTTTACCTGGCAGAACAACCCAATGTTATTTTATGCTCTTTTGGTGATATGCTGCGTGTGCCCGGCAGTAAAAAAAGTTTGCTGGAAGCAAAAGCCGAAGGTGCCGATATCCGCATTCTTTATTCACCATTGGAGGCAGTAGAATTAGCCAAACAGAATCCCGGTAAAGAAGTGGTATTCTTTGCAGTTGGTTTTGAAACTACGGCGCCTGCCAATGCATTAAGCGTGGTGCAGGCTGCACATCAAAAAGTAAATAATTACAGCATCCTTGCATCTCATGTATTGGTGCCGCCGGCCATGGAAGCCATATTAAGCGATAAACAAAACACAATTGATGCCTTTCTTGCAGCAGGACATGTATGCACCATTATGGGCATGGAAGAATATTATCCTGTTGCAGAAAAATACCAGATACCCATTGTTGTTACAGGGTTTGAGCCGGTTGATCTTTTGCAGGGCATTGTAATGGCCGTGCGGCAACTGGAGAAAGGAGAATATAAAGTAGAGAATCAATATGCACGTAGTGTGCAAAGAGAAGGCAACCGCATGGCACAGGAAACCATTCATAAAGTATTTGAAGTGAGCGATAGGGTGTGGAGGGGAATCGGCTCTATTCCGCAGAGTGGCTATGAGGTAAATGATGCATACAGAAACTACAACGCAAGACTGAAATTTACCATTGATATACCTTTTGCAGAAGAAAACAAAGATTGCATCAGCGGCGATATCATGAAAGGTTTGAAGAAACCAAAACAATGCCCGAATTTTGGTACCAGGTGCAAACCTGAACATCCTTTGGGCGCACCAATGGTAAGCAGCGAGGGAGCTTGTGCCGCTTATTACCAATACAGCTCAAATACTATTGAAGAAAACATTCCTTTCTGACGAAAAAAATATTCCATTGTCTGAGAAATCTTCTTTCCAGTTATCCTGCCCGATGCCAAAATTTGATTTTGATGTGATCACTATGGGTCATGGCAGCGGCGGACTGCTTACGCACCGTTTGTTACAAAGCGGCGTGTTTGATGTGCTAAAAAACGAATTGCTTGATCAGCAACATGATGGCGCCTCATTTGAACTTACAGGCCGTACGGCATTCAGCGCAGACAGTTATGTGATATCGCCCATCTTTTTCCCCGGCGGAAATATTGGTGAGCTGGCAGTGAATGGAACTGTGAACGATTTGTCTATGTGCGGAGCCGCGCCTAAATATCTTTCCCTCAGTTTTATTATTGAAGAAGGGTTTACGATGGAAGCATTCTGGCAGGTTTTAACCGGCGTTAAAGCTGCTGTACAAAAATCGGGCGTGATGATTGTTACAGGCGACACCAAAGTAGTGGAGAAAGGCAAAGGAGATCAGATCTTCATCAATACTTCCGGCATTGGTATTATTCATCCTAAAGCACAAATACATCATAACAGAATTAGTGCCGGCGACCAGATTATTCTGAGCGGGAACCTTGCACAGCATGGTATTGCTATCATGAGTAAGCGGCAAGGACTGGAATTTGAAACAGATATTGTAAGCGATACCAATAATCTTAACCACACCATTCAGTTGTTGATTGATGCATTGGGAGAGAATGTAAAATTTCTGAGAGATCCAACACGCGGCGGGTTGGCCTCTGTATTAAATGAACTGGCCGAAATGCGGAAGCTGGGTTTTGTAATAGACCAGCAACTGATACCAATGAACGACCAGGTAGAAGGTGCCTGCGAAATGCTGGGCCTCGATCCTTTGTATGTGGCCAATGAAGGATTGTTTGTTGCCATTGTTGCTAAAGAAGTGGCAGCAAAAGCAATAGAAATTTTGCAAAAAGATGAGAACGGTATTAATGCACGCATCATAGGAGAGGTTACGGAAACACACCCGGGCAAAGTAATGATGAAAAGCCGTATAGGCGGACATAGGGTAGTGGGTTATCTTACCGGGGAGCAACTGCCCAGGATCTGCTGATGTGTATGAGAAATACCAGTGTTTTTGTTTATCGCCTGGTTACATGTATCTTGTATAACGGTTGCACAGGGGAGCGTTCCGGACGTTTGATGGTAGGTAACCACTCAATCCATCGCCCCTGCTACAACCCATTTCTCCTGTAAATCAGGAGTTTTTTATTTGCGGTTGTAAATAGTTTGAAAAACAAGTTTATTGCTGCGTTTTGATAGCCGAATAGCTTCAGCAACATAATAGATAGACCCGATTTTTTTCTGATTAACAAATACTTCTTGTTTTAAGCGATTCTTCCCGATATAGGTTATAGAGTCTGGCTCTTTCAGTATTAATGGTATTTTATTGAAATCATCAATTGAAACAGCTATCTGTCCATGTTTGGATTCAATAATTTCACTCCCATGTTTTCTTAATGTATGCCTGATACTGCTGGTATCAATAATTCTGCTTGTTCCAACTAATTTTTGTCCCGCAATGGCTTCAATAATTTTTGATTGACTGGGAGACAATTTGCCCAAAGTGTATTCAGCGTAGATGTTAGATTTGCCATTTAATGCCAGATTTACCAGCTCTTTTATTGATTTCGCTTTCATAAAAATTGCGATGATCATAAAAATATTGCTGTACTGTTATAAACCTATTAGGTATTTGCAGAAAACAAACACGTATTTTCACGGTGCATTGTTGGTCGCCGACAACAACTGTTAAAAAAAGTAATTGCCACAGAATACACAGATTTTCACAGATTTTTTCCGCCGATGCCTTTGTTGTCGCCTGACCAACAACCTTTTTAATGTGGTTCACCTGTAGTAAAATAATTTTATTGTTCATACATTATTGATTTTATGAAAACCATCCCCGTCAACAAATTCCATTTTATTATCACACTTATTTTCTTCCTGTGTTTTCAGAGCTGCAAAGTGGCTGCACAAAAAACAGCCACCACAAAGCAATACCAGCTCAACGAGTTTTGTATGGGGGCCGATCTCTCTTACCTCAATCAGCTCGAAGACAATGGCGCCATGTTCCGCGATTCAGGAAAAACAAAAGATGCCATCACTATTTTTAGAAACCATGGTGCCAACCTTGTTCGTATTCGACTTTGGCATACGCCCAACTGGCAATTAGCAGTAACCGGTGGCAAATTATACAGCAACCTGGAAGATGTTGAAAAACTGATGCGCCGCGCAAAAGCGGCCGGCCTTGCTATAAACCTCGACTTGCATTATTCCGACGACTGGGCCGATCCGCAAAAACAGGAAACACCTGCGGCCTGGCAGAATCTCTCTTTTGCAGCATTGAAAGATTCAGTGTATCGGTATACTTTATCTGTACTGCAATATTTTGCGGCAAGAAACCTTACCCCCGAAATGATACAGGTTGGCAATGAAACCAATAATGGCATGTTGTTCCCGCAAGGCAAATTGCAGAACGGGAACGCAACCGATTTTGGTTCGTTACTTAACAGTGGTATAAAAGCAGTTCGCGATTTTTCGCTTACCGCTTCTGTAAAACCACAGATCATTGTGCATGTTGCACAGTTGCAGGATGCGGGCTGGTGGACAAAAGCCATCACCGCTGCAGGCGTTACAGATTATGATATACTGGGCGTATCACATTACAGTAAATGGTCGCAGGTTAATACCATGCAGGCTGTAACAGATACCATCCGTATGCTGGTAAACGGCTATCATAAAAAAGTCATGGTGGTAGAAACCGCCTATCCCTGGACAGGCGATAATGCCGATACCTATAACAATCTTTTTTCTCCCACCGATGTGGTTGCCGCTTACCCGTTATCGCCCGATAACCAGTTGCGGTATATGAAAGACCTTGTACAATCAATCATCAATGGCGGAGGCAGTGGTATCATGTATTGGGAACCGGAATGGATCAGCTCAAAAATGAAAGACAGATGGGGCACTGGATCTTCCTGGGAAAATATGGCGCTCTTCGATTTTCAGGGTAATACATTGTCGGCTATGGACTATATGAATTTTCCCTATCGTTTCTAAATCCCCGGTTTCCTTCTTTCTAACTGGCAGGGGCTCAGTGAATTAGCAAAAAATTCCAAAAAAATTTGGAAACTTAACACTGTTAAGTATTTTTACATCCTAAAGTGACGAATATGGGAATAGCGGAAAGAAAGGAAAAACAGAAGCTCGAGATCAGGAAAATGATCCTGGACGCCTCGATGAAACTTTTTGTGGAAGAAGGATTTGAGCATGTTACTATCCGTAAGATTGCCGACCTGATTGAATACAGTCCCACCACCGTTTACCTCTATTTTAAGGACAAGGATGAGATCTTTTTTCACCTCCACGAAATGGGATTTGCTAAGATGCTGGAACTAAACAGCAACCTTGCCGATATACCCAACCCCCTGATGCGTTTATACAAAATGGGAGAGAACTATATCCATTTTGGCCTTACCCATCCTGAGTTCTACGATGTGATGTTCATTCAGCGGGCACCTATGACGGTACTGAATGCAATGGAGAATTGCGATTGGTCGCTGGGCGATACGGCCCTTGGCGCCCTTAGAAATCTCCTGAAAGAATGTATGGATAAGGGGTTGATCAAAGAAGCGCCGGTAGAAGTAGTAGCTATGTCTATCTGGGGCCTGGTGCACGGCCTGGTATCACTGGCCATACGCGAACGTTTGGGTAAACTGGTTCCAAAAGATGAAATAAACCGGATGATGTACCAGTCGCTAAATTGGTTGCTGGGTACTATTGACAGGTCTATATAAGAATATTTTTTTTTATGATTACTTAACATTGTTAACTTAATTGACAATACTTATAAAACAACAGCATGCAAACAAAAACTATCTACCTGCTGCTTTTTGGCCTATTATTTCGATTAGCAGCAACTGCACAGCCTGTATTGGATACCTATATTAAAATGGGTATCGACAGTAGCCTGGCATTGCGGCAATACAATTTTGACATCCGCACCGCGAGGCTGGAATTAGACAGGGCCAAAACGCTGTTTCTGCCACAGCTTAACCTGAACGCACAGTACACAGTTGCCAATGGCGGACGTACACAGGATTTACCCATTGGCGATCTGTTGAATGGAGTATATAAAACATTGAACCAGCTTACTGCATCCAATGCGTTTCCACAAATAAGTAACCAAACCATCAATTTTTTGCCAAATGATTTTCATGATACAAAGGCGGAATTATTGTATCCTGTTTTTAATTCCGATATCAGATACAACAAACAATTAAAAGAAGAACAGATACGCGAGAAACAATCGGATAAAGAAATTTACCGTCGCGAATTGGTGAAGAATATCAAGCTTGCCTATTACCAGTTATTACAGGCAGGCCGTGCGGTTGATATTTATAAAAATGCACAGGGGCTTGTTCAGGAAAACCTGCGTGTGGCCGAAAAACTTGTTGCCAATAATATAGCCACCAAAGAAGTAATACTAAAAGCTAAAGCGCAGGTGAGCCAGGTAAATGCCTCGCTTACAGATGCTGAGCAGAATAGAAAAAATGCCGGCGCCTATTTTAATTTCCTGCTCAATCGCCCGTTTGAAACAGACATAAATCTTGATTACGCCGGACTTGATGCCATACAAATACCAACCCTTTCTTCAATAGAGAATACCGTTAATCGGGAGGAACTGGCCAAACTCAGAAGCGGTTCTCAACAACTGCAGATCAGTCAGCGGTTAAATGAAGGTGGCCGCTTACCCAAACTCAATGCTTTTTATAATACAGGCTTCCAGGGCTTCGGTTACAAATTCGACAGTAAACAATTTTACCAGATTGCGGGATTACAACTGCAGTGGAGTTTATTTAAAGGATACGATAATAAAATCAAAATAAAAGAAACAAGGGTAGCACAGGAGGCATTGCAAAATAAACAACAGGAAGTACAGAACCAGTTGAACCTGCAGGCAACTACTGCGTACAACAGCTATCGCAGTGCATGGGAATCTTTGCAAAGCAACCGCGATGAAATGCAAAGCACGGCTGAAGTGTATCGCATTGTTGAAAAGCGCTGGCGCGAAGGACAGGCATTACAGATAGAACTGATTGATGCGCGCACGCAAATGACGCAGGCAGGTATTAAATACTCACTCGCTCAACTGAATGTACTAAACAGGCAGGCCGAACTGGAAAGAGCGCTTGCTTCTTATCAATTTAAATAAAACCGAAAACCACTGCTATGAAAATGATATACCAACTGCTCCCTTTGTCGCTGCTGATACTGGCATCATGCGGGCAGAAAGAAAACAAAACCGCCAATACAACTATTGATGAAACGATTGCCGTAAGCACATCACCCGTCATACTTACCGATCATGTAACCACTGTTCAATATTCCGGCCTGATGGCTTCGGCAACAGAATCGAGGCCTTCTTTTAAGATAGGCGGCATTATTGCGAAGATCTATGCGAAAGAAGGCGACAAAGTTGTGAAAGGACAATTACTTGCCTCGCTCGATCTTACCGAGATCAATGCACAGGTAGAACAGGCAGGTAAAGGCATTGATAAAATTAAACGCGACCAGGTACGTGTAAAACATTTGTATAGCGATACCGCGGCTACGCTTGAACAGGTGCAGAACATACAAACGCAACTGGATGTGGCAAATGAAAATATGCGCATTGCGCAGTTTAACAAACAGTATGCACAAATAAGAGCAGCAGAAAACGGAACAGTGATCCGTAAATTGATGAACGAAGGTGAACTGGCCGGCCCCGGCAGTCCTCTGTTTCTGATAACAGGCAATACCAGTAACGATTGGGTGGTACGCTTTGGCGCATCAGATAAAGACTGGGCTGCATTAAAAATGGGCGATATGGCAACGGTATATATTGATGCGTATCCGGATAAAACTTTTAAAGGAGTGATCAGTAAAATGGCCGCCGCAGCCGATCCGTACAGCAATACTTACGAGGTGGAAGTAAAAGTATTGCCGGGTAACGACCGCTTTGCTGCAGGATTATTTTCTAAAATACAATTGCAATCTGCAAAAAAACAAAGAGTAGCCATCATCCCTGTTGAAGCAATAACAGAAGGCGATGGCAAACAGGCGTTTGTATACACCCTTAACAGCGATGGCAAAACTGTAAAAAAACATTCCGTACAGGTGGCCTTTATTGAAAATGATAAAGTAGGCATTGCCGCCGGATTGGAAGGCATACAGGAAGTGATCACCGCAGGTGTTAGTTACCTCACCGAAAATGCAGTTGTTAAAAAAGCAACCGCTGGTAAAAACTAAAGCAGGACTGTGTAAAAGCTGCATAGAGCGGTGCAGTATAAGTGAGTGACCCGCCATAGGCGGATAAACACAACGAAGATGCCATACTTACTGCAGCCCGTAACATAAAATGATCAACAGCAGTGAATACTGCCTAAAACAACTGTTATGAAAATAACTGATTTCTCAGTAAAAAATTACCAGTTCACACTTATCGTGTTTGTGATGCTGATAGCCATTGGTGTGAACTCGCTGCTGCACATGCCCCGCGGCGAAGACCCCGATTTTCAGGCACCGCAGTTTAATGCGATCGTGATTTATCCGGGTACCAGTCCGAAAGACATGGAAACACTGGTGGTAGACCCGATGGAGAAGAAGCTGAACGAGATGGACGATATCAAACGCATCATCACCCGTATTGATGATGGTTTGGCGGTAATGCGTATTGATTTTAAATACTCATCGAACCCTGATAAAAAATACCAGGACCTTGTTCGCGAAATTGATGCACTGCGTGGTACACTCCCCAAAGACATACTCAGCATCAATATCATGAAATTTTCGCCCAGTGATGTAAACATTGCGCAGGTAGCGCTGATGAGCGAAACAGCGCCTTATAAAGACCTGGAAGAATGGAGTAAGAAGCTGAAAGAAGAACTTGAAAAAGTAAAAACACTGAAGAATGTTGATAACTGGGCTTTTCCGCAGCAGCAGGTGAGGATATCTCTGAACCTTGAAAAAATGTCGCAGGCAAAAATACCGCTCAACCGTGTGATGGGCGCCATACAGGCAGAGAATGTAAACATACCTGCAGGCAGTGTTGATATGGGCAGCAAACGGTTTAACGTAAAAACCAGCGGCGACTATAAATCGGTAGATGAAATAAAGAACACGATCGTAAGCAGTGTAAACGGGAAGATGATATACGTGAAGGATATTGCCGAAGTAAGTTTTAATTATGAGGACCCCAGCTATATTGCCCGCCTTAATGGCAAACGCGGTGTATTTGTTACCGCCAGTCGTAAAATGGGCACGAATATTTTTGAAGTGGAAAAACAGATGCAGCCTGTGCTGGATAAATTTAAAAAAACATTACCACCTTCTATTCAATACGAACAAAGTTTTAATAATGCAGAAAGTGTGCATCGGCGTTTAGACGGGTTTACAAAAGATTTTGCCATAGCTATTTTTCTGGTACTGCTAACATTGCTGCCACTGGGTACAAGGGCTTCTATTGTGGTAATGGTTTCAATACCGCTCTCATTGGCTATTGGTTTATTTATGCTGGATATGTTTGGCTTTACCATTAACCAGTTAAGTATTGTTGGGCTGGTAGTGGCATTGGGATTATTGGTAGATGACAGTATTGTGGTGGTAGAAAATATTGAGCGATACCTGCGCATGGGCTACAGCAAGCGCGAAGCAGCCATGGCAGCCACTAAACAGATAGGCCTTGCCGTATTGGGTTGTACAGCTACTTTGATCTTTGCATTTTTGCCGTTATTGTTTTTACCGGAAGGTGCGGGCGATTTTATAAGAAGCATGCCTGCGGCAGTTGTGTGCACAGTACTGGCTTCCCTGTTTGTATCATTAACTATTGTGCCGTTTTTATCGAGCCGAATATTGAGCAATCATGAAAGTCCGGACGGCAACATGTTTTTGCGGGGATTAAAAAAACTCATCAGTGGCTCGTACAGACGCCTGCTGCACGCTGCTGTTGCGCGGCCTTATACCACTTTACTGGTGGCAGTATTGATTTTTGCGGGAAGTATTTCTTTGATACCTGTTGTTGGGTTCAGTCTGTTTCCCGCATCGGAGAAGCCGATGTTTACAATTAATATTGAAACACCCCTTGGCACAAGCCTTGATGCAACCGACCGTGTGGCGCGATATGTAGAGCAGGAAGTGAAAAATATCCCGGATCTGCGCAACTATGCTACCAATGTAGGGCATGGCAACCCGCGTATGTATTATAATGTGATACCCAGAAACGAGCAGGCTAATTATGCGCAGCTTTTTATACAGCTAAAAGAAACACCGCCACAGCAGAAAAAGAAATTGATCGATTCATTACGCAGCAAATTCAGTAATTATCCTGATGCAAAAATTGAAGTGAAAGATTTTGAACAGGGCCCGCCGGTAGAAGCGCCGATAGCCATACGCCTGTTTAGCGAAGACCTGGATACCTTACGTGCCCTCAGTTTCCGGATAGAAGCTTTGCTTAAGCAAACAGAAGGAACGATGTATGTGAACAATGAACTCACTACTTTAAAAACAGATATTAAAGTACGGGTAAACAAAGAGAAAGCAGGTTTACTGGGTGTGCCGGTAGCCGATATAGACCGTACCATCCGTATGGCCGTAACAGGTTTGAATATTGGCACATTCAGAAAAGATAATGGAGATGATTACCATATTACCGTAACACTGCCCCGCGAAGGCAAACAGAATTTTGATGTGTTCCGTAAAATTTATGTGAGTTCTTATACCGGTGTTTCTGTGCCGCTGAGCCAGCTTGCAGAAGTGCAGTTCCAGGGCTCGCCTACCAGCATTAACCACTACGATAAAGACCGATATGCAGTGGTAACTGCTTTTGTGCGCAATGGTTACAATACTGCCAAACTAACAGCGGGTATTCAGAAACAATTGGAGCAAATGCAGTTTCCCAAAAACACACATTATAAAATAGCAGGCGATGTAGAAGCCAGTGAGGAAAGTTTTGGCGGACTGGGTACTATTATACTCATTACTGTTTTTGGCATACTGGGGATCTTGATACTTGAATTCAAAACTTTTAAGGGAACACTGATTGTGTTATCGGTAGTGCCTTTGGGTATAATTGGTGCGGTGATGATATTATGGGCAACAGGAAATACTTTTTCATTCGTGGCTATCATCGGAATGATTGCGCTGGTGGGTATAGAAGTAAAGAACTCGATATTGCTGGTAGATTATACCGATCAGTTACGCCGCAACGGCGCTAATCTTGATGAAGCCATACAGGAAGCGGGTGAAACAAGATTTATCCCTATCATTCTTACCACTCTTACAGCCATTGGAGGCTTAACACCATTGGTGATGGAGCGTAATCCATTATACTCACCACTTGCCCTGGTAATTATTGGCGGATTGATCAGCTCCACTTTATTAACAAGAGTGGTAACGCCTGTATTGTATAAGCTGCTTGCGCCAAAAGTAGACCACGCTTAAATTATTACGGGCCCTGCCTTATATGGCAGGGCCCGTAATAATTGTTTAAGAAAATGGGCGATGTTTAATTGTTTAGTTTACCCTGCGCAATCCATAAATTAAACTGGGCAATAAATGTTGCCGGTAAAGGATTGGCGCCAAGCGGCATTCTTGCTCCGTTGCAATACGTAGTACCTATTTTATCCTGGATAGATGAACAGCCTGTTGTATGGCTGCTAACACCGGTCCATGTTTTTGTATAAGAATGGCAACCACCGCATGATGTAGTGAGCGTTGGCAGGATATCTTTTGCAAAACTTACCAAAACAACTGCAGCATTTACGGTAAGTGCATAGGTGGTAGTAGTACTACCGGCAGTATTGGCCGCTTTAACAGTAAGTGTATAAGTACCTGCTGCCACTGCAGTACTCCAGCCAATAACGCCTGTACCGCTGTTAATGGTAACACCCGCAGGTATGGTGCCTGTTAAACTATGAGTGATCACACCTTGTCCATTATTAATGGATGGTACGGCAGAATTACCGGCAGTGCCTGCTGTTACGGTTGTGCTGGCAGGACTATATGCAAGGCCTGTTGGTGCTGTAACAGTTGTTGAAGCAGTTACAGTAAGTGTATAGGTGGCCGTGGTACTGCCTGCGCTATTAGTTGCTTTTACGGTGAGTGTATAAGCGCCTGCAACAACAGCATTACTCCAACTGATCTCTCCTGTTGTAACATTAATACTTATTCCTGCAGGTATAGTACCTGTTAATGCGTATGTTACAGCAGCGCCGCCTGTAGTAATAGAAGGCACAGCCGAAATTCCTGCTGTTCCTTTGGTAACAGAACTGCTGGCAGGGCTGTAGGCAAGGCCGGATGGAGCTGTAACAACCGGCTGGTTATTTACAGTAAGCGAATAAGATGTTGTTATGCTGCCTGCACTGTTGGTTGCGGCAACAGTAAGTGTATATGTACCGGCAGCAACCGCATTGCTCCAACTGATTTCTCCAGTACTTGCGTTAATGGTAACACCTGCAGGAATAGTACCGCTTAAACTATACGTAATGGTACCCCCACCGGTAATAATAGTTGGAATAGCAGAGATGCCTGCCGTACCTTTTATTAATGTGGAGCTTCCGGGCGAATAACCAAAACCAGATGGGGCATTGATGGCGCTGTTCACCGTTAACTTATAAGTAAAGGCGGCGCTTCCTACACTGTTGGAACCCATAACGGTAATATCATAAACACCTACACCAACCGTAGCGGTCCAACTGATCACACCTGTAGTACTATTAACAGTGATGCCTTCAACGGCTGAACTGATAATACTATAAGTGATCTTACCGCCGCCATTTTCAATAGTAGGCCTTGCAGAACTGTCGGCTACACCGGCTACTTCAGTAGCCTTACCCGGTGCATATACAAGGTTGGTAGGGATGTTAAGTTTCACATCGATTTCGTGTTGACAGGCATACACCAGAAAGGCAACGAAGCAGAGAATGACTGATTTTTTCATGTTGTTTTTTTAAATGGATAATGGATAATAACAGTTTTCATGATCATTGAAACACGGCTGTGGTTGATCTGTTGGATAGTTTGTATAACCCATTACACCCGGCATTTGTCAATACCGGATGCGATCAAACAACCTGCTTCAATAAAAAAAATTGGGGAAATTTTAAATCATGATACTCGTTCAGTAGTCTGTGTTGCCTATATTTTTTAAACCTTCAAAAAACCGTTATTTCACTGTTCTTGACCCGGGTGATTTCATCGCAGAAACAGAAAGAATCAACTACAGCGCCAACAGTTAAAAAACATTCCAGCAATAATTTTTCCTGTTGAAATGAATTCAGTTTGTATCAGTTCAATTACTGTGCTAAACAGTTTTAGCGTCTGTTAAAAATTGTGTAATGTGAATTAAATAATGCGCGCTGTTATATAAGTACGGCTTTTGGGATTGATTTTTTTAGTCGCAAAAGACACCATGTTTTCTGTGAAAATCTGTGCCTTCTGTGGCAATATATCCCATGTGCATGCAGCCTTAAAGCAAACACCCCTCTATGTACAATAGAAAGAAGTTGTGTTTCGAATTAGTAAGATCAGCAGACTTAATTACTTTACATTAATTACTGCAGACCTGTGCCTGCTGAAATCATATCGGCCACTGATGATTTTTTATAAGCATGTGCCGCACCTTTTTATATCAGATAAACACGAGCGCCTTGCAGAAGTATTCGGTTTTAGAAGGTGATGGAAAAATATTTTAACAGTTATGTAACTTGAGAATGGACATTATTTTTGAATCATGGTTGTATTTACTCCCTTTGAATACAACACTTGCAGGCACCTGTTATTTCATAAATATTTATGAAATGACTATGCGCTTTTTCTTCTATCTCGTTCTATAGCAGCTACTTCATTTACATTACTTGGTTTTACTGATTGCTTTATGGATATGATTTACTAAACGTTTTTGAAACCATGGTGCATTAATGTTTTTGCTGCTTGCATAGCTATATGATTATTGTCATATTATTTGTCTGATAGCGCCAGCTAATTTTAACTGACAAATAAAATTGTAAACAAAATGAGCAATGTATTTTCAGCAGACAGAAGAAAAAAGGCCGGGTATTTTATTCCGGTACTTTTAATTACAAGTTTCACTTTAACTGCAACCTGTATACAGGCACAACCGGCAAAAAAATGGATTGCCCCTGCAACAGCGAACCAATTAAAGAATCCAATTGCAGGTGATGTAAGTGTTTTGAAAGATGCAAAAAAAATGTACATCACTTATTGCGCTCCCTGTCACGGGAACAGTGGAAAGGGAGATGGGATTGCCTCTGCATCTATCAATCCAAAACCTGCAGACCACACTTCTGCCTTGATTCAATCAGAATCGGATGGTTCTTTGTATTGGAAGTTGACAGAAGGGCGTGCGCCTATGCCGTCTTACAAACTGGTATTGCCCGACATACAGCGATGGCAATTGGTAAACTATATACGATCGTTATCAAGAGCGAAATAAATTATTCGTGACTATCACAATTTTTTTTCTTCAATAACTATTAAACACCAAAACAATTTACTATGAAGCCTAAATCTACTTTTATAAAATGGGTATTACCCATTATTCTGGCTACAGGTTTTAATACTAACCTGTTTGCCCAAACAAACAATACAGATTCGGCACTAGCAGACAGGATTAGTGCCCTGGAACAACAGGCTAATTATAACAAACCGGGTGAAGATCATTTTATGGTAGCCGGCCTGGCTACTTTTGGTTTTGTAAGTACTAAAACAACCAACACCATTAATGGTGTCAGTGAAGTTTCAAGAAAAAATAGTTTCCCCGATGCCGACAGGTATGAATTTAGCCCAATGTTATTATGGAGGCATGGTACTAAATTCTTAATGGAATTTGAACCTTCTTTCAGTAATAATGGGCTTGGCGTAAACTGGGCCAATGTTTCTTACTTCGCCGCTCCTAACCTGATTATAAGAGCAGGCTATTTTGTGTTACCATTCGGCACCTACTCTAAGAGACTGGCCGCAGGATGGATTAATAAATTGGCCACAGATCCGATGGGTATTGCCGATATGACGCCTACAGATTATGGCATCGAAGTAGAAGGTGGCCTGCCGTTGGGAAGCATGAAAATGAGTTATGATTTTTCGCTGACCAACTCCAATAAATTGATGAGTGATGGAACACTGACTTCAGGTAGCCTTGGAGATAACAATAATCACAAAACCATTACCGGCCGTTTAAGTTTACTGCCTTTCTCCAATTCTTCTCTGGAAATAGGTGTTTCGGGTATGTATGGTAAATTAGGCGATCCGGGAACAGCTTTCCAGAATGCAACAGGAAAGTCGTACGCTTTTGACCTGAATTATGTACACACTTTTGCACCCTTTCTGGTTAATTGCAAAGCGCAGTATAATATTCAGAACATCAGCGATGTAAACTATGTAAGCCCGGTGGACTCTACACAAACCTATACTTTCAAAAACCATACTACATCAGTATTTGCACAATGCTCAATAAGACCTACCGGTCTGGATAATTTTCTGCACGACTTTGAACTGGCTGGCAGATATAGCACCTATAATACACCGGCCAATTCTACCTGGGGTAATGATCAGCATTCGTTTTCGATTGGCTTAAACTACTGGTTAAGCTGGAGAACAGTATTTAAGCTCACATACGAAACGTATACCGGGAAAAGTACTTCCAGCAAAGACTTAAATGCTTACACCGGAACTACTGATAACAGATCTTTGTTTTTACAATTTGCTATTTTACTCTAAACCTTATTGTTATGAAAAAATATAATCCACTCCGTATAGTATCGTTAGGCATAGTTATAGCATTCAGCACGCTCTGTATTGCTTCCTTTAATAGCTGCGCGCCAACCAAAGCAATAACAGCAAAATCGGGCGTTCAGTTATGGAGCGAAAATTGTCAAAGATGCCATAACACACCTTCGCCTTCCACTTTTTCTCCGGAACAATGGGAAACGATCGGCTTGCACATGCAAACCCGGGCATTGCTTACAGAAAGTGAGAGAAATAAGATAATTGATTTTTTAAAATCTTCCAGGTAGGTTTTATAAAAGGCTGCTAAAAGATTTTTTTGGTGAGGGGTATAATAATTGACAGAAGGAGTTTTGTTTTAATTAGTATAAACCAAGAAGCTGGTTGAGTTAATTAACACAAATTGCTTACATATCTGCGAACATGGAGTTTACGCAGGGTTTGTACCTATAACCCTCTGTGCAACTCTCTTCCTCTGAGTTCTCTGTGTTGAAAAAAATACGCTATACTGCATCAGTTTTTTTCAACACGGAGGGCACAGAGATTTGGAGTTTCACAGAGATGTGTTTCAATAAAAGTGTCCATATAACTTAAAACGTTATGTTTCGATTAATAGAACTCTTACTTTTAGATCGGCTTGATTATCAATGGTAAAAAATCAGGTTCTACAGCAGGAATAAAAATTATAGTGAAATAAAAACAATTAACTCAAACAACTTCTAATACGCATCAATTTTATCCCCCCCCTTTTTCATCGCCTCCAAAACTTTCTCATATTCGGTGGCAGTAATATTCTTCGACTTTCTGGCTTCAATAGCTTTTGTTTCTAATGCAATTGCTACATTCCTGTTATCGGTTTTGTATAAAAGCCTTGCATAGGTATCCATAATTTCCGGGACCTCTGCAAACTCATTCGCCCGCTTTGCCCAGAGTAGCGCTTTGCTGAGGTGGGCAGTTTTTTTTGTGTAGGTATACACTGTCCATGCACCATCATTCAAAGCGCCTGCATAATAGGAAGCAAGCTGTGAAAAGGCTATTGGTTGTGTCCGGGTTTCTACAACTATTACCCCCGCTTTATCGGGAATGTTTTTAAATAACCCCGCTTTTTTTACTGAATCAGCTTTCAGAACACTATCTACATTAACGGTCATAAAATAAGTATCATAAAACCTGATAACACTTGCAAGGTAGCTTGTACTGTCATGTATACCTTTATAATATTGTAGAAAAGATTCCTGTTGGACCTGCTGCATTCTTTGGGGCTGTGATATGAAATTGTTCTGCCTTGTAGCAGCTACTCTGTACATATATGAGATGTCTTTACCTGCAATGGCTTTTTGTAATGATTTTTGGTAAATCCGGTTATTGATAGCAACTCTTTCCTGCAGCGACATCCTATACCATGCCATATTATAATTGTCGTGGTTTTTTTCAGCATAACTTTGAGCAAGAGATCCAATTACCGGAGCTGTTCTTGCGATGAATTGTATAAATGTTAAAGAGGTGGCCGAGTCTTCAGGAGCCTTTTGTACCAACTCATCTATCAGGTCCCCTTTTGGTTCAAGCGCAACTTTCTTAATTTTTTCAATAAGTTGAAAAGCTGCATCAAATTTTCTTGTCTGGGTATAATAGTTGTTGATCAGGTCAGACAACTTTGCAGTACTGCTGTCTTTTTCCTTCAGGGCCTTCTCCAGATTGTCTAAATAAGATTTATAGAAAGAGGAACTGCCATGATAAACCTGCAGTATGTTCTTATTTGTATCTAAATAGATAGTACCAAAGAAATCCTGCGGAAAGGAGTAGGTTGAATAAGTACTATTTAATTCGTCAGGTATTTTCTTTTCTCTCAATAAAATACAACTTGCATTAAGTACCCTTTTAACAACGTCAGAAGAAAGTCCCTGATTAGCTACCTCATTGCACTGTATGCATTTTTCTGATTCAACCACGATCATTACGATTTTGTTTTCTTTTTTTGCTGTTTTAAAAGCATTGTCTAACTGTTGCGCAGAAGACGAGAAACAGGAAAACACAAATAGAGATATGATAAACGGGCGAAAGTATTTCATGGGTATATTTTGTAATTAAATATATAAATATTTAAAATATTAGCACCTTTTTTTATATGAATATCTGGAAAAGGGAAATGAGAATCAGAAGGAGGAATATTTTAGTGCTGTTACCAGCGCATTGAAGAACAAGCTGCTTTCAGATATTGAATAAAAAAGCCCGCCTTCGCAAATGCTTCGGCGGGCGATGTAGTCCCGACAAGAATCGAACTTGTATCTAAAGTTTAGGAAACTTCTATTCTATCCATTGAACTACGGGACCATTGACAAATTTGTAGTCTTTAGTCTGTGGTCTTTAGCTGAAGGCAACCACAGACCACAGACTAAAGACTAAAGTCTAAAGACCCTCCATCAGGGCTGCAAAAATAATAGATTCTGCTATTCGGGCTTCAACAGATTTAAGCATTTTGGAGGGTTAACAGAAGGTGGCAGGCACGCCAAGGCGCAAAAACGCGGCATTTTTCTTTGCGCCTTGGCGCCTTGGCGTGAAATAAATTACCCATGTTCCTGCTTTTGTTCAGTATTTTCAAACCTTCAAAAATGTCTTATGAAAACACTTCGCCCCACCTTTTTTGCATTTGTAATGGTATGCTGCTATACCACCTTGTCGGCCCAATACGGCTTAACCAAACCAAAGTCCCGGCTTAACCATGTAGCCATTTATGTAGTTGATCTGCAGAAAACAAAAGCTTTTTACAACGATATGTTCCAGCTTGATACCATTCCCGAACCTTTCCACGATGGTAAACACGCCTGGTATTCCATCGCCCCCGGCGTGGCCATGCACGTGATACAGGGCGCTGATAAACCAAAAAAATATTACCAGAACAACCATATCTGTTTCAGCGTACAATCAGTAGAGGCTTTTGTGCAGAAACTGAGCGCCGCCCAAATGCAATGGTACGATGCCAATGGCAATACAGGCGTTATTACCACCCGTATAGACGGGGTAAAACAGATCTGGGTAACCGACCCGGACGGTTACTGGATAGAGGTAAATGACGCGAAGTTTTAATGAAAGAAGGATTTTTGTGGTCAATTTAACGCCAAACCCTCCCGGCTTAGCCGGGACCAAAACCCAAACTTTCCGCTATCTTTGCCGCTCTTAAAAAATTATATGAAGTTTTACAATATACTGATCAAATACCGTTTCTGGCTGGGTTTAATAGGGATAGCATTGGCCATCACCGTTAATATTCTGAGCAGTTTCTGGCCATCATTTATTTTATATTTTATTGCTGTGATTGCCCTGACCAGTCATTTCTTTATCGGCCCCATGCGCCTGATACAGGAACCAATGGAAGCCGGCAATATTGAAGAAGTTGAAAAAATACTGAACACCATCTGGTTTCCCGGTTTGTTATACAAGCCTGTGCGCTCAACTTATTATACCATCAAAGGCAACCTTGCCATGATGAAGCAGGATTTTACCACTGCGGAAAAACACCTGAAAAAAAGCTCCGATCTTGGCTCGCCCATGCCCGAAGCAGAAGGCGCCAATAAACTACAACTGGGCATGATGGCCATGCAGCGTGGCGATCTGAAACAGGGCGAAAATTATATCCGTGCTGCCATCCGTGCCGGTATCTCTGATAAAGAAAGCGAGGCAGTGGCCTACCTGAGCATGTGCCAGATCTTTATGAACAAGCGCGAATTCAGAGCCGCCAAAGATTTCTTCCGCAAAGCCAAAGCCTGTAAGCCCAAAACCAAACAGGTGCTGGACCAGGTGAAGGAAATAGAGAAATACATTTCAAGAATGCCCGGATAGGATGGGATCGAAACACTAAAAGGGGTCGGGACGCTAAAGCGGCCTGAACCCTAAAGAATACTGAATAATGAATATAGAAGTATCCGAAAGGGTACTTTTTTGTACCTGTTATAATTACGTTATTCTGAAAAAACATTCCCGCATTCAGCATTCTTTGCTCGATCTTCGCTGGTCACATCATCTGTGCAGCCTGAAAAAAACAATCACCATACTAACCCTGGCTTTTTTCTCATTGTCTACCCTGGTAATGCCTTATGCTAATTTTGATGATGTGAGGTCCTTGCAGGCTGTTTACAACAATTGCCTTAAACAGGATGCTGATATGGATTTTTTCGAATTTATTGGCGAGAAATTACTGGTTGCGGGTTTTGATCTTGACGAGGCAGATGAAAAAGGAACCGCCCACCCTCAGCAACCCATACACGGCGCCAATCTGGTACAAATACAAACGGGTGCATTGTACAGGCAAACACCACAAGAGATCAGCCTTGAACAGCCAGAGGTCCTTTCTATCAATATTCCACTAAGTAATACAGTCATCCTTTTACAGAATTTTCAACAGGGAATTTTCCATCCCCCGGCAATAGCCTAGATTTTTACAGGTATTATTTTAGATCAAAACGTATTGTGTTATTAGATAATTCAGGATACGACTGATTTTGAAAAATAAAACTGTCCCTATCGGGTGTTAGATGAATAATTTCTAATCAGTCCCTGTGGACGGCCCTCTTTTGTTAGAAGCTAAAGCAGCCCGGTAACAGGGACGAGGCCCAGCGGGCGTGAGCGACAAGGTATCCCGAATAATCAGGTGATTGATTGTTGAAAGTACAATGCGCTTTTTATAGGTCTTTACATAATTACCCGTTATGTTAATATACTTAGCTGCTGGATTGCTACAGGTTACATTCCTGTTGCACCACCTTATCACAAATCATTAATTGGAAAATGAAAAATATTACTTTTTTATTATTTTTTTTCTTCACCTCTGCAACACTGAAAGCCCAAGCGGTTGAGGGTACAGTAAAGGATGCAGCAGATGGAAAAATATTACAAGGGGCCAACATTCAGTTGACTACTACCAAAAAAGGAACAGCCACCGACTCAACCGGGAGGTTCGTATTACGTGTTATTTCCGGTAAGATCAGTTTGCATTTTTCGCATACAGGTTATGCCGGTAAAGACACTACACTTACTATCGAAGAAGGAAAGACTACTGATATCAATATCAGTCTTGAAGAAGTTAAAGAAGACCTTGATGAAGTGGTGATCGTTTCCTCATCGCGCACCAACTCGCGCATTGAAGACCTGCCCACCAAAGTAGAAGTGTTGGGCATGGAAGAAGTGCATGAAGAGAATGGCATTAAGCCAGGTAACATCGCCAGTTTGCTGGGCGATATTGCCGGTATACAGATCCAGCAAACCAATGCAGCAACCGGTAATGCAGATATGCGCATCCAGGGACTGCAGGGAAAATACACACAGATCCTTCGCGATGGAATGCCGCTTTTTGGAGGATATTCCGGTAGTTTTAGCATCCTGCAGATTCCACCATTGGATCTTCAACAGATCGAACTGGTTAAAGGTGCAAGCTCTACGCTCTATGGCGGTGGCGCTATTGCAGGCATGGTAAACCTGGTTTCTAAAAAGCCCAAAATGGGTAAGGAGGAAAGAAGTTTTACAATTAACCGTTCTACCCTCAAAGAAAATAACCTGAATCTTTTTTTCTCGGCTAGAAATGAAAAAGCCGGGTACACCCTCTTCGCCGGGGGAACCCTGCAGGATCCGGTTGACGTGAACAACGACGGGTTTTCTGATGTGCCTTCGGTAAAAAGTGTGTTTGTACACCCAGGGATATTTTTATATGGCGGGCCATCATCCACTGTTATTCTTGGCTATACCCTTAATTACGAAGACCGTAATGGTGGCGATATGCAGGTGTTGGATAAAAAAACAACCGCACAGCACCAGTTCTTTATACAGAATAAAAGCCTGCGCAATACAGGTGATATTACCTGGGAAAAGAAACTGGCATCCAATGCGCAATTTACCCTGAAAGCCAGCACCAGCTTTTTTAAACGGGATGTGAACACGAATGTTTTTGGCATGCGGGCCAACCAATTTACCTGGTACACGGAAGCAGCCTACACACAAAAATCGGAACACCATAACTGGGTAGCCGGTATCAATTTTAATGGAGATGATTTTAAAAAACAATTGCCCGACAGCAGCCTGATACCCAATGAAAAAAACAGCACGGTGGGTTTCTTTGCACAGGACGACTGGAAGTTCAACGATTACTTAACCCTGCAGGCAGGACTGCGCATAGATGCACATAACCGCTACGGAACTTTTGTGCTTCCAAGAGTATCGCTGATGTATAAAATGAATCATGAAATTACTATGCGTATTGGCGGCGGACTGGGTTATAAAACACCTGCACTCTTTAACAGCGAAGTAGATGAACGGGATTATCATTACCTGATGGGTTATGCATCTGCCGTACAGGCCGAACGATCTTTGGGCGTGAATTATGATATCAATTATAAAAAAAGACTGGGCGAATGGGAACTTACAGTAAACCAGACTTTTTTTTATAACCGGATAGAACATCCGCTGGTACTGCAAACAGCAGGTTTTGTAACACCGGTCTATTATTATGCAAATGAAAACAGCAGGCTACAATCGGGAGGATCTGAAACCTATGTGCAGGCCATGCATCATGCACTGGAATTGTATTTTGGTTATGTGTACACCAATGCCAAAAGAAAATACGCACCTGTGAACCAGAACCTTCCGTTGATTGCGAGGAATAAGTTTGCCACCGTTATTGCATATGAATTCAGCAAACATTTCCGTGCCGGTATCGAATCGGCTTATACCGGGAAGCAATACCTCGATAACGGCACCACTACTTCTCCTTATTTATTTACAGCGGTAATGGTGCGTTACAATGTGGGTAAAGCCGCATTTGTATTAAACTGTGAGAACCTGTTTGATTACAGGCAGAATAAGAACAATGCCGTTGTTTTTCCGCCCTATACCAACCCCGGTTTCCCCGAAATATGGGCGCCGCTTGATGGAAGGGTGGTGAACCTGTCGATGTACGTAAAGTTTTAAGCGAGGCAAAGGGGGTCGGGACGCTAAAGCGGCCTGAACCCTGAAGAATATTGAATACAGACTGATGAATACAGAATATTGAATGACAAAGCATCCGCAAGGGTGCTTCGTCATTTACAGCAGTGTTAGAAGAAACTGATGAAAATCATCAAATCTTTTTGGAAAGATGTTTAGTTTCATAGGGTGAAAAGCAAATGGCTGAAATTAGTATTGGTATGTATTGGTTGCCTGCTGTTTGCTTTCCTGATTGCTTTGGTTATTGAATATTTCAAAAAAAACTAAAACGCCATTATGAAAAAGAACATGGGAAACACCGACCGCATCATCCGCGTAATTGCAGCAATTGTTTTTGCTGTATTGTATTTTACCGGAACAGTAGCTGGCACCCTGGGGCTTGTATTAGTAGTATTAGGTGCCGTATTTCTCGCTACATCGTTTATCAGTTTTTGTCCACTGTATACGCTGTTTGGGATAAGCACCTGCAAGAAAGAAAACAAATAGAAATTAACGTGTTGTACTCCTATTTAACACATAGTTGCATATTTGTTTCAATAAAGAGATAAACGGAGAAAAGAAGAAAAAGAGTGTATTCCCGAATTTCGGAGACGCTCTTTTTCTTCTGTATTTCTTCTATTGAAATATCATTTAATGTGTTGTGATAAAAAGAATTTGAAAGAAAACATCTCTGCGCTTTCTCTGCATCTCTTGTTCTCCGCGGTGAATTGAATTATTTAACCAAAACAAGCTGGGTATTAAGCAAGATTTTTTCGCCGCTGAGTAGAGTAAAAGAGTTTATGCAGAGAATTGACGAAATTCAATAGCACAACGCTTAGAAAACAGAGAACGGGTTGAACTAAAGGTCAGCTATTTATCCGTTCCCCACAAATGAAAAGAAACCCTTGGATGATTACCGGCCTTTATTGCCAGTTCGCGCTCCAGTAATGTCATCCGTTCAATGGTGCGGTTGTTTTGCAGTTTACCTGCATCAAATATGCGGAAAGGCAGAGGTGCTAATGCTTGCATAACTTTTCGTACTGCTTCAGCATTATCCGAAGTAACATACACATCGCTTTTAATGCCGGCCCACACAGGGGCATCAAATACTACCCAGTAGGTATTTTTAAAAGCACCCACTACAGTTGTGCCTGGAATTATTTTTTGTAATTCTTCTGCCGAAGAAGTGCCGTAGCCAATTGTAAAATCATCAAAGGTTTCATTGAACGGGTTGGTGATATCTATTAAAATTTTTCCTTTCAGTTGTGCCTCATATTTTTTTGCTCATGGTAAAAGATCAGCAAACCAAAGTGTGGGAATGATCAGATCTGCCTGCAGCGCTTCTTCCTCAGAAACCGCAGTAGCGTTTATTTCCAGCTCTTTTACAATTTCCTTTGTATGATGCAGGTCTCTTCCGGCTATTGCCACATCGGCAGGGTAAGCAGCATAAAAAACTTTGAGTAAGGCTTTGCCCATGCGTCCGGTTCCAATGATAGCTATTTTCATAAAGATTTTTTTGACCGGTAAAAGCCCGCAAAACTAACCCGCCTGGTTTTATTGGTTCACTCCGCAATGGTTAAAGATTTGTTGCTATTTCAGGTGTAAGCATAACAAAACCCAATCGATATAAATGCCCACCACTCACCACTCACGTCTCACGCACATCATTCCATCGCCTGGTACACCGCCACCTTAAATTTCTCTGCAATATCTCCATGAATAAAAGGAAACTGTTGCAATACAAACTGCGCCACAATTTTTTCTTTTGGGTCTATCCAGTAAGAAGAAGCAAACATGCCGCCCCAGCTAAAAGTGCCGGGTGAGGTTATCTTTGTAGCGCTGGTAGTTTCTGTAACAATCTCAAAGCCCAAACCAAATTTAGCCTGGCGCAGATCACCAACCTGGTTTGCTGTCATCATATCTATACTGTGCGCACTCAGCAAACGTTTGCCATTATACGTTCCTTTATTTAAAAGCATTTGCATGAACTGGGCATAGTCGAAAGCAGTAGAAACCAACCCGCCGCCACCTGAATAAAAACTGCCGCCATCCAGTATGGGATAGTCGCGGTAAAATATTCCGTTAACATTGATGGCCTCTGCCGTGTTTACAACGTGTTTGCTTTTGTCGTCGGAATGCAACATGGCCAAACGGCTTTGTTTTTCTTTTGGGATATAGAAATAAGTATCCTTCATGCCCAATGGATCAAAAATATTTTGTTTAAAAAACTGGTCTAAACTTTTACCACTTACTACTTCTATCAGGTAGCCCAATATATCTGAGTTCAGGCCATAGGTCCATTTTTCACCGGGTTGATGTGCCAATGGCAGTAGCCCCAGTTTTTTAATATTGTCCGAAAGCTTACCACCTTTCAAACCAATACCACCAACCACACCTGCTTTTGCATAAATGGCATTCATGGTCTGGCTGCCTATCTGCGCATAACCAACGCCTGATGTATGCGTAAGCAGGTCGCGGATAGTAATTTCTCTTGTTGCGGGAACAGTAGTGTAGGTGGTATCTTCTTTGTTGAATTTATCCAGCACCACCGGTTTGCTGAATTCAGGGATATATCTGGAGATAGGTTCGTCCAATAAAAACTTTCCATCTTCATACAACATCATTACTGCCACACTGGTGATGGCCTTGGTTTGAGAGGCGATGCGCCAGATGGCATCTTTCTGCAGGAGTTTGTTCTTCTCCTTGTCATCGTACCCGATCGCTTTATGGTAAACAATATTGCCATTACGGGCCACAAGGGCGATGGCGCCTGATATCCAGTTACTGTCTATGTAATGCTGAATCAGTTTATCAATCTTTTGCAGACGCACTGCCGAGAAATTATTTTTCTCTGGTAACCCGGGTTGCAATACCTGCTGCGCCTGTAATAAATGACTGCCGGCAAAAAATGTAACAATAAAAAGAAGGAAGAATTTTCTCATATGCAGTAAGATTAGATGAGTAAGTTCTCAAACAAAACAGAAAAAACAAAATTCTTTCTTCAATAGAGGATTAGGTAGATCAAATACAGAAAAGTATTCTTATTGATTCTTAATGTTGGCCTCTGAAAAAAAGCGTTAAGAAATTTACTGAATGGAGCGTTAAGAAATGAACGATGCCTGGTTTTGATCAAATGTTGAAGGACAAATTTGCTCAATCTTTGCTTTAAAGTCAGGCTTTAGACTTCGTTCATTTTAGCGTAATGAAGTAAATTTTAGCTTTTTTTCAGCAGCCTTGACTTTTTTTGTTACTTTTTTGTGTCAAGACAAAAAAGTAAATAACGAGAATGCAATCTGGGAAGATTTTGTATCTTGAATAGATGAAATAGAATTCGCACTTCAATACTTAGCTGTTCATAACTATCCGCTCTACCACTTCAGGAAAATGCCGGTGCTCTAATGTATGTATCTTCTGTGCCAGGCTCTCGGGTGTTTCCTGCGCATCAATGGTACATTTGGCCTGGAAGATGGTTTCACCCTCATCAAAATGTTCGTTCACATAATGAATGGTGATGCCGCTTTCTTTCTCTTTCGCAGCAATCACCGCCTCGTGTACTTTCATGCCATACATACCCTTGCCCCCATAATTGGGTAGCAGTGCAGGATGTATATTAATGATCTTGTTGGGATAGGCTTCTATTAATGCATCCGGGATCTTCCATAAAAATCCTGCGAGTACAATAAAGCTTATAGTATGTGCTTTCAGCTCAGGAATATAACTATCGCCCCTGAAAAACCTTTCCCTTTCGATCATCAAAACAGGTATCTGGTTATTCTCGGCAATAGTAATTACCCCTGCCCCCGGTTTGTTGCAAACAATAACTGACACTTTAATAACCGGATGATTTTTCAGGTGCTGAATGATCTTTTCCGCATTAGACCCCGCCCCCGAGGCAAAAATGGCGACTTGTTTAGTTTGGAGTTTGGGGTTTGGAGTTTGGGGTTTGTTTGTAGTTCCCTCAACTCCAGACTCCAAACTCCTAACTCCTAACTTCCTCAGCAGTTTCTTCTCATATTTCCAAAAAAACGCCCATTGGCCCAATAAAGCGCCATAACCCAGTAAAATAACCTGGTAACCTAATAATAACATGGCCAAACGCAATAGAACCTTCCAGAGCCAGAAAGTAGTTTCAGTCATGCCCAGCCAAACGGTTATATAGCCCGTTAACAGGGCCGTGGTGGTACCTGTAAGCCCAAAAATGATAAAAATGATACCAAACTGGCGGACACTGACCCCCCATTTCTGCTGTAAACGTTTAAACATGACCCAAAAATGGGATAAATATTTGAGTAATCTTTGATCCGGACCGTTTAACCTCTTTTATTCGATTTCGTTTACAAAAGCACCACAGTTTCTCAAACAAACTTTTCCCAATTCGTTGAAATGCAAGCCAGATAAGGCTAAAAAATTTTTTTCAAGGTTGCGCTTTTGTCAATTCAGAGTCATATTTTTGCAGCCGTTCACGGATATTTTTCCACACCAAGAACCACAGTTTGTGAATATGATATCAGTCAGACGTTTAGCCAAAACCTGCTTAACCGTAATCGTCCTTTTCCTGAGTTTTACTTTGGGTACTTCAGCAAATGCGCAAGATGGGAAGACTTTGTTCCAGACCAATTGTGCGGCCTGCCATGCGGTACATAAAAAATTAACCGGTCCGGCTTTGGCCGGGGTGGAAGATCGTTGGCCCGACAAAGCAAAATTGCACGCCTGGGTCAAGAACAGTGCGGCTTTCCTGAAAACAGGGGATGCATACGCGAATAACCTGTACAATGAGTACAACAAAACCGCGATGAACCTGTTTCCTAATTTTGCCGATAAGGATATAGACGCCATCCTTGCGTATATTAAAACAGTTCCTGCCCCGGGTGCAGCTCCCGCTGGTGCTGCTTCCGCTGCTCCTGCAGCGGAAGGTGATAATACCTTATTATTTGGTATCCTTACCCTGGTACTTGCTGTTGTAGCGCTCGTTTTATTACAGGTAAACTCTAATCTTAAAAAATTAGCCGACGATCGTGAAGGTCTTCCTGCTATAGAACCCGTTCCTTTCTGGAAGAACAAGAGCTATATTGCTTTGGTTACTGTTGTGTTATTTATAGTGGGTGGTTATCTTACCTCTAAAGGTGCTATGGGTCTGGGCCGCAGCCAGGATTACCAGCCGGTACAACCTATTTATTATTCTCATAAAGTTCATGCCGGCATCAACCAGATCAACTGTCAGTATTGCCATATTGGTGTTTACCAGGGCAAACAGGCTACTATACCTTCTGTAAATATCTGTATGAACTGTCACCTTGCCATTAACGAGTATAAAGGCGAGAAGATCTATACAGATGAAGGTGCAGAAGTAGATGGTACTGCCGAGATCAAGAAATTATACAAATTTGCCGGTTTTGAAGAAGGTAAACCATGGGATGCTACGCAGGCTAAACCTGTTGAGTGGGCCCGTATTCATAACCTGCCAGACCACGTATATTTTAATCACTCACAACACGTAAAAGCAGGCCAGGTAGCTTGTCAAACCTGTCACGGCGAGATCCAGAAAATGGACGAAGTAAAACAGTTTGCCGACCTGAGCATGGGCTGGTGTATCAACTGTCACCGTACAACACAGGTTCAGTTTAAAGACAATGGTTTCTACAGTATTTACGAGAAATATCATCAGGACCTGAAAAGCGGTAAGATAGATAGCACCAAAGGAATTACAGTAGAGAAGATCGGTGGTACCGAATGTCAAAAATGTCATTATTAAGAATTTGAAAATTTGAAAATTTGAAAATCTGAAAGTGGATCATTTTCAGATTCGCAAACGCTCAAACGTTCAGATTCCATATTATAAAGTTTAGAATAAAGAATGGAGAGATTTGAAAAGCAATTAAAGCATTTTCAAATTTTCAAATTTTCAAATTGATCTCAAATTAGTATATGGAGCAAAAAAAGCACTGGCAAAGTTTTGGAGAGCTGAATCAGTCTGAAGCTTACAATAAAGATGTAAAAGACGAATTCAAAGAAGAACTGCCTTTCGTTGCCGACGAGAGCAAGGGCTTTTTAAACGCCAAGGCGCCACGTAGAGATTTTTTAAAATACCTCGGTTTCAGTACTGCAGCAGCAGCCGTTGCAGCAAGTTGCGAAATGCCGGTAAAGAAAGCTATCCCGTTTGCCAATAAGCCGGAAGATATCGTTCCCGGTATATCTAATTATTATGCCACCACTTATGTACAGGATGGAGATGTGGTAAGTGTTTTAGCCAAAGTGCGTGATGGCCGTCCAATTAAAATTGAAGGTAATGAGCTGAGCCCGATCACCAAAGGCGGTACTTCTGCCCGTGTTCAGGCTTCTGTATTGGATCTGTATGATACTGCCCGTTTACGCTTCCCAACCATCGATGGTAAAGAAGTAACTTTTGAATCTATCGATAAAGCTGTAGCAGGTGCTATCAGTGGTCCGGTGGTTATTTTAACCAGCACCATTACCTCTCCTTCTACTAAAGAAGTGATCAACCAGTTTCTTGCCAAATATCCAGGCAGCCGCCACGTAACATACGATGCGGTTTCTTACACCGGAATATTACTGGCCAATGAAGCTACTTATGGCAAAAGAGCCATCCCTTCCTATCATTTTGAAAATGCAAAAGCAATTGTAAGTATTGGTGCTGATTTTCTTGGTACCTGGCTGAGCCCGGTTGAATTTGCAAAACAATACGCAACAGGTAAAAAATTAGACGAGAAGAATCCTGCCATGAGCAAGCACATTCATTTTGAAAGTGTGGCCAGCTTAACAGGTTCTAACGCCGATGAAAAATATTTGCACCGTCCATCAGAAACAGCTGCAGTAGTTGCAGCTTTACTGAGCGCCGTAAATGGCCAGGGTGTAACCGGCATCAGCGATACAAAACTGAAAGCCGGAATTGAAAATGCTGCAAAAGTTTTAACAGCTAATAAAGGCGCTGCACTGGTTGTTGCCGGAAGTAATGATGTAAATGTGCAGATAGCTGTAAATGCCATTAACGAAGCCATTGGCGCCGGTGGTAAAACCATCGACTGGTCTGCACCATCTAATATCCGTCAGGGTGTGGATGCGGATTTTGCCAAGCTGGTAGAAGATATGAATGCAGGTTCCGTTAGTTCTTTACTGATCTACGGTGCTAACCCTGCCTATAGCTGGTTTGATGCGGATAAGTTTAAAGCCGGCCTGAAAAAAGTAAAAACAACCGTTTCTTTCAATACCAAAGTGGATGAAACTACTGAGCTCTGCAAATTTGTGATTCCTGATCATAATTATCTTGAAAGCTGGGGTGATGCAGAAGCAAAAGCAGGTCATTTCTCATTTATTCAACCTACTATCTATCCACTGTTCAAAACACGCCAGTGGCAGGACAGTCTGCTGAAATGGGCAGGTAATCCATCAGACTATCTGGCTTTCCTGAAATCATTCTGGAGTGCAAAAGTGGGTGGCGAAACAGGTTGGAATAAAGCATTGCAGGATGGTGTTATCAACCCTGCTGCTACTGCTGCATTAAGTGGTGCTTCTTTTAACAGCGGTGCTGTTGCTACCGCAGTTGCTGCATTAAGTGCAGGTAAAAAAGGCGGCAAGATTGAACTGGTGCTATACGAAAAAATTGCTATCGGTGCCGGTCAGGGCGCTGCTAACCCATGGTTGCAGGAATTACCGGATCCGGTTACACGCGCTACCTGGGACAACTACGTAATCGTTTCTCCGGCGCTTGCAAAAACTTTACTGAACATTGATCTGAATAACAACGGACAGGCGGATGCTTATGAAGTAAATCCACCCAAGAAAGTTGTAAAAGTTACTGTTGGTGGCAAATCGGTTGAACTGCCTGCATTGATCATTCCGGGTACACACCCTGATACCATTGCGATTGCAGTTGGATACGGCCGCAGCGAAAAACTCGGAAAATCTGTTGTAGGAACCGGTAAGAATGCATTTCCTTTTGCCAGTCTGAATGGTTCTTCTGTAAGCTTTACAAGCGCAGATGCTGCTATTGTTGCTACCGGCGAAAAATATCCTGTTGCCTTAACACAAACACATAGCCGTTACGATACCGCACAAGGTAACCGTACCGAGGTGATGAAAGAATTAACACTGGCTGAATATAAAAAGAACCCAACCGAGATCCGTGATGAGCGCGAAGAAGAGCTGAAACCATGGGGTGGTCTGGAGAAATTTGAAAGCCAGGGCACAATCTATCCTGTATATGCAAGGCCAGGTATCAAATGGGGCATGAGTGTAGACCTGAACACCTGTAATGGTTGCGGAGCCTGCGTTGTAGCCTGTACCGCTGAGAACAACGTTTCTGTTGTAGGTAAGCCGGAAGTATTACGTGGTCATGAAATGCATTGGTTACGTATAGACCGTTACTATAGTGGCGATATGGATAATCCTAACGTGGTATTCCAGCCATTAATGTGCCAGCACTGCGATAACGCGCCTTGTGAGAACGTTTGTCCGGTAGCCGCTACCAACCACAGCAGTGAAGGATTGAACCAGATGACTTATAACCGTTGTATCGGTACAAGGTATTGTGCCAACAACTGTCCGTATAAAGTACGTCGTTTTAACTGGGCTGATTACACAGGTGCAGACAGCTTCCCTGATAACCAGACCGGTATTGTAAATGATGTAGTACTTGATATGAACGATGATCTTACCAGGATGGTATTGAATCCTGATGTAACCGTGCGTTCACGTGGTGTGATCGAGAAATGTTCTTTCTGTGTGCAGCGTTTACAGGAAGCAAAACTCAAAGCCAAAAAAGAAAGCAGGCCGATGGTTGACAGCGACCTGAAAGTAGCATGTCAGCAGGCTTGTCCTGCCAACGCCATCACTTTCGGTAATGCGAATGATAAAGGCAGTTCAATTACCAAAGCGCGTAACGAAAATCCAAACCGTCAGTTCTATGTACTGGAGCAACTGCACGTATTGCCAAATGTAACCTACATGGCAAAAGTGCGTAACCTGGAAGAAGAACATGCGGCAGGTAAGGAGAAGGCAGGATCTGAGAAAAAAGAAGGGGCGAAAGCATAGTGTGAATAGTGAATGGGCAATGGTGAATAAACAGGAAATAGCATTCACCATTCACAATTGCCAATTCAAAAAAAGGCGAATAACTGGATGCAGGAGCAGATGAGATTGCTTCGTCGTTCCTCCTCGCAATGACGGTGAAACGAAAGCTCAGGTGTGCGAGCTTGCTTCGCCGAAGCTACGCGAAGGCAAGCGCAAACAAAGCTGAACAAAGAACAAAAGTTGATTCAATAAAAAATACTATCCCGCCGCAAGCGGGGTGGACCAATAAACAAGACCAGATGCATTTAAAGTACGAATCACAGCTTAGGGAACCATTGGTGAATGGGGCGAAAACCTATCACCAGGTAACAGAAGATATCATTCGCCCCATTGAAGCAAAACCCAGCCGTTTATGGTACATTGGTTTTTACATTGCGGTGGCATTGCTGTTATTTGGGATATATTCCATTTACAGGGATGTAACCTATGGTATTGGCCAGTGGAACCTGAATAAAACAGTAGGTTGGGGTTGGGATATCACCAACTTCGTATGGTGGGTAGGTATCGGTCACGCAGGTACACTGATCTCTGCGATCCTGTTATTGTTCCGTCAGGGATGGAGAACAGGGGTAAACCGTGCCGCAGAAGCCATGACCATCTTTGCGGTAATGTGCGCGGGTCAGTTTCCGATCTGGCATATGGGTCGTGTGTGGATGGCATTCTTTGTATTACCTTATCCTAATACACGTGGTCCTTTATGGGTGAATTTTAACTCACCATTGCTTTGGGACGTGTTTGCGATCTCTACTTATTTTACCGTATCTCTTTTATTCTGGTACAGTGGTCTGATCCCGGATCTGGCAACTGTTCGCGACCGTGCATTTACTAAACTGCGCAAGCGTTTATATGGTATCGTTTCATTTGGCTGGACAGGTTCTACCAAACACTGGCAGCGTCATGAAAGCCTGTCATTGGTACTGGCAGGATTAAGTACACCACTGGTATTGTCTGTACACACCATCGTATCCTTCGACTTTGCCACATCGGTAATTCCGGGTTGGCATACAACTATCTTCCCTCCTTACTTCGTTGCCGGTGCCATCTTCTCAGGTTTTGCTATGGTGCAGACCCTGATGGTGATCATCCGCAAAGTATTTGAAATGGAAGACTACATCACCCTCGGTCACATTGAGGCGATGAATAAAGTAATTGTATTAACCGGTTCTATTGTAGGTATTGCCTACTTAACAGAACTGTTTATGGGTTGGTATAGCCAGAACAAATTTGAAGGATATACTTTCTGGTACAGCCGTGCTAACCTGTTCAGTCCTTATGGCTGGAGCTACTGGGGTATGATGGCCTGTAACGTATTAAGCCCTCAGATATTCTGGTTCCGTAAGATGAGAAGAAACCTGTTCGTTACCTTCTTCATGAGTATTATTGTGAACATTGGTATGTGGTTCGAGCGTTTTGTGATCATCGTTACATCATTGTACCGCGATTATCTTCCATCAAGCTGGTCTGTTTACTACAGCCCAACCATTTGGGAGATTGGTTTCTATGCCGGTACATTCGGATTGTTCTTTACCTGCTTCTTCCTGTTTGCCAAATACTTCCCGGTAATTGCGGTTGCCGAGATCAAATATGTATTGAAAACAACAGGTGAAAGTTATAAAGACAAGATGGGACATTTAGAGCATGTAGCGCCTGAAGTATTTGCACATAGTGGTCATGGACATACTATTGTAGAAAACACAGGGGCAGCGAATTAATAAAACAGGGAGACCATTTTTTAACGATAAATTCCTGAGAGGGAAGTTTTATATGGCAAAAAAGAAATTCGTAGTTGGCTGTTTTGATGATGAAGAAGTACTGTTTCCTGCGGTGAAGAAAGTTCGCACAGCGGGTTACAAGATCCATGATGTGTACACGCCGTTTGCAGTACACGGTCTGGACCATGCACTGGGCCTGAGGGAAACCAGTTTGCATACAGCCGGTTTTATCTATGGTATTACAGGTACATCAACAGCATTAGGCGGTATCAGTTGGATATTGGCTAAAGACTGGCCACTGAATTTTGGTGGTAAACCACACTTCGCTTTACCGGCATGGATACCGATCACTTTCGAGTTAACGGTATTATTTGCTGCAGTAGGCATGGTGCTTACTTTCTGTTACCTATGCCAGTTGGCACCTTTTGTAAAGAAGCATCATTTTCATGCACGTGCCACAGACGATCTGTTTGTGATGGTGATAGAATGCACAGAAAAAACAAATGCAGAAGATCTGAAAGCATTCTTAGCTGCCAGTGGTGCTGTTGAAACCGACATACAGGTAGCTGAAGATGGCTGGTGGTTAGGACGTTACGATAAGGATGAAATTCTTTTTGAAAACAAGCAAACAGTTGCTGCTTAATTATTATTAGAATAGACGTATGATGAATAAATTATCAATCATAACTGTATTATCTGCTATAGCAGTACTTGTTGGCTGCAGCGATGTAAAGCGTACCCCGGGCAGTGTATATATGCCTGATATGGCCTATAGCCGTGCATATGAAACTTATGCCGACCACAGCAACCTGAAAGACGCAGGCATCAATTATACCAATATGCCGGTGGCGGGCACTATTTCACGTGGAGAGGAAATGCCTTTCCCTTTTGCAAAAGATAAAGCCGGAGATACAACAAATTATTATGCATCAAAACAGGTTAAGAATCCTATCGACTCTTTGTCTGAAAAAGATGCAGCAGAAGCTGAGCGTTTATACCTGATCAATTGCGGTATCTGCCATGGCGCACAATTAAATGGTAACGGTCCATTGTATAAAGATGGAACAGGCCCTTACCCGATAGCACCCAGAAACCTGATCGCAGATCCGGTTGTTTCGGTAATGCCTGAAGGACAAATGTTTTATTCAGTGGCTTATGGTAAGAACCTCATGGGTTCCTATGCATCGCAACTAACACGCCAACAGCGCTGGATGGTGATCAGGTATATCAAGAACAAACAACTGAAAGCTAAAGCAACAGCAGCACCGGCAGCTACTACACCTGCACCGGCAGCAACTGCGGCTAAGTAAAAAAATAAATAATCATTCGCTCCCGCATAACGGGTGAGGAAAGTAATAACTGATATAAAAGAGATTAACGATGGCATCTATCAGACAGCAATTTGAGATACCCGGAAAGATGAAAACCTGGTCACTGGCCCTGATTGGCGTGGGTTTGGTTGCATTATTGGCCGGCCTGTTTACCAAAGGCTTTAGTGCCGATGAACATGAGCAGGCACATTTCTGGGGTACGCTTATGTACAATACTATTTTCTGGACAATGGTTTGTAATGCCAGTATGTTCTTTATTAGTGTAACTACATTGGCAATGGGTGGCTGGCAGCAATCATTCCGCCGCATACCTGAAGCCATCTCTACACTGGTACCCATTTTTGGTGCCATCACTTTTGCCGTTCTGATCTATGTAGTAGTTAGCGATAAGCACCATATCTACCACTGGTTAGATAAAGAGGCTGTTGCAAAAGATGCTATTCTGTCTGGTAAAGCCGGGTTCCTGAATCCAACTTTCTTTATCGTCTGGACAACCCTTACCATCGGCTTATGGAGTGTGTTGGGCTGGAGAATGCGCCAGATAAGCAAAGAAGCTGATGAAGCGCCAATGGATCAAGTAACAGGTGCAAAATTTATTTTAAGAAATACTGTTCGTGCTGCTTTGTTTACTGTATGGTTTGCTTTAACAGTAGGTTCTACAGTACCCTGGTTATGGATGATGAGTATAGATGCACACTGGTATTCTACCATGTATAGCTGGTACACTTTCGCAAGTACATTTGTATCAGGCATGTCGTTGATCGCTTTGTGGGTAATCTATCTGAAAAACAAAGGCTACCTCGAATACACCAACCAGGAGCACCTGCAGGATCTTGGTAAGTTCATGTTTGCGTTCTCTATCTTCTGGACATACCTCTGGTTCTCACAATACATGCTGATCTGGTATGCCAACATCCCCGAAGAAACTGTTTACTTCAAACACAGGGTGCAGGGGCCTTATAAAGGAATATTCTTCCTGAACCTGATCATCAACTTTATTTGTCCTTTATTGATATTGATGAAGCGCGCCGCCAAAAGAAATTATACACTGATGACTTTCATGGCAGTACTGATCGTATTTGGTCACTGGCTGGATTTCTACCAGATGGTAATGGGCAGCTTATCAAAAGAACATGTAACCCTTGGATGGTTAGACTTTGGTATTCTTAGTCTGTTTGTAGGACTGATGATTTTCTTTGTAGGAAAATCGCTGGCCAGCAAACCGTTGATTGCCAAATATCATCCATTCCTGAAAGAAAGTATTATACACCATGTATAATACTTTGAAAATGAAAGTATAGGCGGATAACCAAACGGCCAATTTTCAAATTAGTTTTAGAATAAGATAATATTGATAGCATTATGACAATTTTTTTAACCATTGCTGTGATTGCACTGATCTTTATCGTGATCTTCCAGATCGCTAAAGCCAGTGAGTATGTATCGTTACTGAAAGGCGAAGATGTAAGCCGTAAACAGAACAACAAGATCAACGGCTTCCTGATGGTAGTGTTTTTAGTACTGGGCCTGTTTGGCGTATGGTATTGTAATAAACTGCTGTTTGGCAAAACATTGCTGGCTCATGATGCTGCAAGTGTAGAAGGTGCAAGGGTAGATTCTATGTTATGGATCACACTGGCTGTTACCGGTATTGTATTCATCGCAACACAGATCATCCTGTTCTGGTTTTCTTATAAATACCAGGAAAAAGAAAACCGCAGGGTTTTCTACTTCCCGCATGACAATAAATTAGAAGCATTGTGGACAATTGTTCCTGCCATTGTATTAACAGTGTTGGTTATAATCGGTTTACGTAACTGGTTCCTGTTTACAGGCGAGCCTCCAAAAGATGCCATGGTTGTTGAAGTAACAGGTAAACAATTTGGATGGATCTTCCGCTACCCGGGTAAAGACGGCGCTTTTGGAAAGAAATATTTTAAAAACATTGACCCCGCCACCAATACGCTGGGTATGATCTGGGAAGATCAGCTTGGGCATGATGATGTGGTAACTGAACAAACCATGTATCTTGTTAAAGGCAAACCCGTTAAACTGATCATTGGTTCAAGAGACGTGATCCATGATGTGGGTCTTTCTCAGTTCAGGTTAAAAATGGATGCTGTTCCGGGTATACCAACCACTATGTGGTTTACACCAAAATACACCACAAAGGAAATGAAGGAAATTACCAACAACCCGAATTTCGTTTACGAAATCAGTTGCGACCAGATGTGTGGTAATGGTCACTATTCCATGAAAGGTGTGATAGAAGTAATAGATCAGGAAGAATTTGATGTTTGGCAGGCAAAACAAAAGCCGCAATACCTGGTAACATTTCCTGACAAGGACCCATCAAATGCAAAACCTGCCGACACAGTAAAGCTGGCAACAAAGCCTTCAGAGGCAGCAATAAAAACGGTAGCAAAATTGTAAATTATATCCGTTTAATTACGGAAAACAGAACTAATTAAAGAAACAGAGTATGAGTAATGAAGCTGTTTTGCACGCACATTCAGGAGCGGCAACGCATGAAGGCCACGGTGATCATCACGAGCACCACCATCATGAAACATTCATCAGCAAATATGTGTTTAGCCAGGATCATAAAATGATCGCTAAACAATTCCTGATCACAGGGATGGTATGGGCTGTTTTGGGTGGTTTAATGAGTGTGATATTTCGTTTGCAATTAGGTTACCCTGATGCTACCTTCCCATGGCTGGAAGATATTTTAGGTAAATGGGCCAAAGGGGGTCATATTACTCCCGAAGCATATTATGCATTAGTTACCACACACGGAACCGTTCTGGTGTTCTTCGTGTTAACTGCAGGTTTGAGCGGAACTTTCGCAAACTTTTTAATTCCATTGCAGGTGGGTGCCAGAGATATGGCTTCTCCTTTTATGAATATGTTGAGCTACTGGTTTTTCTTCGCTGCCAGTATCGTTATGCTGTCTTCTATTTTTGTTGAAACAGGCCCCTTCAGCGGCGGCTGGACAGCTTATCCTCCGTTAAGTGCTTTAGGCGATGCTTCTCCGGGTTCTAAAACCGGTATGGATCTTTGGTTGGTATCAATGGCGTTGTTTGTGGTGTCTTCTTTGCTGGGTGGGTTGAACTATATCGCTACTATCCTGAACATGCGTACCAAAGGAATGAGCATGACCCGTTTACCACTTACTATCTGGGCATTGTTCTTTACGGCTGTATTGGGTGTGTTATCATTCCCTGTATTGTTCTCTGGATTTATCCTGTTAATATTCGATAGAAATTTTGGTACCAGCTTCTATCTGTCAGACATATTTGTGAATGGTGTTGGCGCTTTACCTAATGAAGGTGGTAGTGCTATTCTTTACCAACACTTATTTTGGTTCCTTGGCCACCCTGAAGTTTATATTATCCTCTTACCTGCCATGGGTATGGTATCAGAGATCATGTCTGTAAATGCACGTAAACCTATTTTCGGATATATGGCGATGATCGGTTCTTTATTCGCTATTGCTATCCTGGCCTTCCTGGTATGGGCGCATCACATGTTTGTAACCGGATTAAATCCTTTCCTTGGATCTGTATTCGTATTGCTCACATTGCTGATCGCTGTACCATCTGCCATCAAAGTATTTAACTGGTTAACTACATTATGGAGAGGTAATATCCGTTTCACTCCGGGTATGATGTTCGCTATCGGTTTTGTAAGCTTATTTATTTCCGGTGGATTAACCGGTATCTGGCTGGGAAACTCAGCATTGGATATTCACCTGCACGATACTTATTTCGTAATTGCACACTTCCATATTGTAATGGGTGTGGCATCTATGTTTGGAATGTTTGCAGGCATTTACCACTGGTTCCCTAAAATGTATGGCAAGTACCTCAACAATACGATGGGATATATCCACTTTTGGGTAACTATTGCCGGAGCCTATATGATTTTCTGGCCAATGCACTACGAAGGATTGGCCGGTATGCCGCGTCGTTATTACGATTACAGCATCTGGGAAAGCTTCAAACAGTTTGTTGAACTTAACCGCTTTATCAGTACGGTAGCGATGATCGTATTCGCTGTTCAACTGTTGTTCCTCTTCAATTTCTTCTATTCTATTTTTAAAGGAAGAAAAGTAACTTCCCTGAATCCATGGAGCTCGAATACCCTGGAGTGGACAACACCACTTCGCCCCGGTCATGGAAACTGGCCTGGTGAAATACCTGAAGTACACCGTTGGCCATATGATTATGGTAAAGACGGACAAGATTTTATCCCTCAAACCACACCGGTTGGGGAAGACGAGAGTCATCATTAATGAATATTGCCGGCATGAGCATAAGAAATCTAACCGGTTATTAATAGATTCAATGCTCCCGATCAATCGGGAGCATTGTTTTTAATCGCGGATTACACAAAATGGTTGCGGTTAAAGCAGCGATAGATCTAAAGGATTGGAATAGGAATAAGATTTGTAATTGACATGTGAGTGTTTCAAGCCGTATACAAAAAATGACAAGCGCTATCAACAAACAGGGATCCACATCATTTTCCATAGCTTCAAAAGTGAAGGACTACTTTCAGTTGATCAAATTCACTTTAAGTTTTACGGTAGTGTTTTCCTGTGTGATCTGTTATTTGCTGGCGCCTAATGTGGTTGATTATAACTGGCTGATGATCTTACTCCTGTTTACAGCAGGAATGCTGATAACAGGGAGTGCCAATGCCATTAACCAGGCGGTAGAAAAAGATACAGATGCCATGATGAAGCGAACTGCCACCAGGCCGGTAGCCGATGGCAGGATGAGCAGGAGTGAAGCGTATACATTTGCGCTGATAGCGGGATTAGTTGGTACCTGGATGATAGGTTGGTTCTTTAAAGGAGATGATAACAGTTTTAACTGGAATGCGGCATTGTTATCGGCATTCAGTCTTTTTCTGTATGCATTTATTTATACCCCTTTAAAAAAGATCAACTCAATCGCAGTGTTGATTGGGGCTTTCCCCGGCGCATTGCCCTGTTTGATTGGCTGGGTAGCAGCAACGAATATGATCAATCCGATGGGAACGATCATGGTAAACGGGAAAGCATTTTCGAATGCAGGTGGCTGGATCTTATTTGCCATACAGTTTCTCTGGCAGTTTCCGCATTTCTGGGCAATAGCCTGGGTATCGCACGGAGATTACAGCAAGGCAGGCTTTAAATTGTTGCCGGCAGATAAAGGGCCAACAAGGTTTACAGCCGTTCAGGGTATTATGTATTCTGTTTTGATGATACCTGTTGGCGTATTGCCTTATTATTTTGGTTTATCCGGGCAGGTGAGTATGTGGATTTTGATAGTGGCCAACCTGTTCATGGTAGCACAAAGTATCAGGTTGTACCGGGAGATGAATGCGAAAGCAGCAAGACGTGTCATGTTCAGCAGTTATATTTACCTGCCGATAGTTTTACTGGCATTGTTGGCAGATAAAATAAGATAATTACTAATTGGATATAGAAAGAAGTGAATAACGTGAGGCGTGAATCGTGAGTTTGAGTAATTTCTACGGATTTTATCTCACGACTCACGTCTGACGATTGACGAAAAAGCCCAAACAAAAAATTACTAATTACTAATTTCTAATTATTAATTAAAATGATGACAACCGTGCAGACACAACAACCCAACCGTATTCATCCGCATAAATTTACTTTGTGGGTGGGGATGGGGAGTATTGTGATGATGTTTGCTGGCCTAACCAGTGCGTATGTAGTAAAAAAGAACCAGAGCAGTTGGCTTGAGTTTGATCTGCCGCAGATATTCTGGTATTCAACAGCAGTGATCTTATTGAGCAGTGTAACCATTCAACTGGCGATAAAAGCATTCAAAGCAGGTATAATGGGTCGTTACCGCAGTTTGATCACGGTTACAGCCATATTGGGTATATTGTTCATGGGAATGCAATGGGCTGGCTTTATGAACCTGGAGGCGCGGGATATTGCGCTAACTGGACCCAAAAGCAATTCGGCTGCGTCTTTTCTGTTTGTGATCACAAGCTTTCACCTGGTGCACGTGTTGGGCGGTGTGGTTGCCTTGCTGGTGATCTTTTTCAGGGCATACAGCGCCAAACTGAAGAATAGCAGCAGCATGCCAATAGAACTGGCAGCCACTTACTGGCATTTTGTAGATGTACTATGGATATATTTATTCATCTTTTATAACTGGATAGGTTAGTTGAAGAAAAAGTTGAGGTTAATTAGCCTTTTTTGAACACTAGCCAATATTTTTGTAACGAAATTTTAGATTACAACATGTCAACATCAACTACGGTTACACCAACCAAACTGTGGGGCGGCGGTAAAAGCCCTTTCAATGTAGAGTACGGCAAATTGATGATGTGGTACTTCCTCATGAGCGATGCTTTCACATTTGGCGCTTTCCTGATCTCTTACGGTACCATCCGTTTTTCATCTAATGGATGGCCCGACCCTAATGAGGTGTTTAAAAGTTTTCCTTTTGCACCCGAAGGGGTACATGCACCGCTGGTGTTTGTAAGTATTATGACTTTTATCCTGATCATCAGTTCTGTAACTATGGTGTTGGCTGTACATGCAGGCCATAATATGGATAAAAAAAGGGTTGTGAAAAACCTTATCCTGACTATTCTTGGTGGTATTGCATTCTTAAGCTGCCAGGCATGGGAGTGGAACCACCTGCACAGCGAAGGTGCATGGTGGGGTAGTAATCCTTTCCTGAACCACGACGGAACAGCTTCATCAACCAACTTTACCAATTATTTCTTTACCATAACCGGTTTCCATGGGTTTCACGTATTCTCTGGTGTGATCATCAATATTATTATGCTGATCATGACCCTGATGGATAAGTTTGAAAAACGCGGCCATTACCTCATGATCGAGAAAGCTGGTTTATACTGGCACTTTGTAGACCTGGTTTGGGTATTCGTATTCACCTGTTTTTACCTGATCTGATCAAAAGCATTTAGTCAATTCACATTAAGAAAGATATTTATGGAACATACGATAGCAGCACACGAAGAACATAGCGGCGGCGGAGTTAAAGAGATTGTAAGGGTTACTGTTATTCTCTCTGTATTAACGGTAGTGGAACTGGCCTTAGGTTTCTGGATGATGGGTATGCCATTAGAAAGCGGGTTGCGCCTTGCCGTAAAAGGTACCATCGTTATATTAATGCTGGCCAAAGCTTTTTACATCGTAGGTTATTTCATGCATCTTAAGCACGAAGTAAAAAACCTGATCATGACCATTGTGGTTCCTTTGTGTTTATTTATCTGGTTTATTATTGCGTTTTTGTATGATGGTAATTCATTCAAAAATCTGAGAAACACCTACGATCCGTATAAAAAAGAGGTGAGTACCATTAAAGTAGAAAAGAAAGAAGTGAAACACGAAGAGAAGAAAACTGAAGCAGCACCCGTTGAAGAGAAAAAAGTGGTGGAATAAGAATAGTTGGTAATTCCTGTTTTAATAATATTTCTAAAACCATCGCATTTTATGACGATGGTTTTTTTATACTTAACTGGTTATTATGAATAAGAAAGCGCTGTTGGGCCTTGCGGTGGCGGTATTATTACCGATTTTATGTTATGTGGCTTTGCGATATGCCACCGACAGTGCAGTAGATATGCCCAGAAAGTATTTACTGGACACGGTTGTAACAAGGGTAAACAACGGCAAGATGATCTCTGACAGTATCTGGCATACCACAGCCAATATCAGACTGCAAAACCAATTGGGCGATACAGTAAGCCTGTATGATAAGCCGGGGAAGATACTGGTGGTAGACTTTTTCTTTACAAGCTGCCGTGGCATTTGCCCAAGATTAACGGCAAACATGTCAAAACTCCAGCAGTCTTTTATCCGGGGTGGCGATCTGCGGAAAAAGATCGACACCTCTATTGTACAGTTTGTTTCTTTCTCTATAGACCCGGAAAGAGATAGTGTGTCTGTTTTGAAAAACTATGCCGACAGGTTTAATGTTAATCACGATAACTGGTGGATGCTCACGGGCAGTAAGGATTCTATTTATAAGTTTGCTTTTGAAGAACTGAAGGTTGACAAGTTTAGCGACGAGCCCATCAATCCTGATTTTGTGCATACCAGCCGGTTTGTTTTGATAGACAAGACCTATAAGGTTCGTGGGTATTATAATGGATTAGATTCGGTCTCCATATCAAAACTGGCACGCGATATCGGGTTGCTGATGCTGGAAAAAGATAAAACGCAAAGAAGCCCGGTTTTCACACAGATCCTTGACCTGAGCTGGTTATGGCTGATCATTATTTCTCTTGTGATTTTTTTTGTAGTGTATATGCGTGGACGTAGAAAAATAAACGGATAAAAAAATACGGCCTCACCGTGACCAATAAATAAAAAAATATGTTATCAGCATCCATCATTAAGAACGATAAAAAAGCCATTTGGCTTATTGGTATTTTTTCTGTTGTAGTATTCAGTGCTATCGTATTACTCAGCCGGTATAAGCTGGAAGTTGACCTGGGTTTTAATGTTCATATTTTTGCAACCATCAATGCTTTTCTGAATTCGGCTATTGCGGTATTGCTGGTGGCCGCTTTGGTGTCTGTAAAAAAAGGCAAATACCTATTGCATAAACAGTTAATGACTACAGCATTACTATTATCTATACTGTTCCTTATTTCTTATATCGCCCATCACTTATTGGCGGGAGAAGCAAAGTTTGGAGACAACAACCATGATGGTATTGTTTCTGAAGATGAAAAAGCATTGGCAGGCAATCTCAGGTTCATCTATTATTTTATTCTCGGCACACATATTATCCTGGCAGCAATTATTTTACCCTTTATTTTATTTACTGCCTATCGCGCATTAACAGCCGAGTTCGCATTACATAAAAAGTTAGCGCGTATTACCTGGCCTTTATGGTTTTATGTAGCCGTTACCGGGCCTGTGGTGTATTGGCTGATCAGCCCGTACTATAGGTAATTTGAAAATTTGAAAATATGGCAATTTGAAAATGATAGAAAGTGTTTTGAAGCAGGTCTTTCATTTTCAAATTGCCATATTTTCAAATTAATAATTCCACCCCCGGGTCCCAGAATTTCTTTTCAAAATCAACAATGGTATCATCTGCCACTTTGATCTTTTCTTTTTTCAGCAATTCTTCCATTCGTGTGGGTGTGCCAAAATGCATTTTTCCCGAAAGCATTCCGTTGCGGTTAACAACGCGGTGTGCAGGCACAGGCGGCTTGATATGAGCGGCCCCGTTCATGGCCCAGCCCACCATACGTGCACTCATCCTGCTGCCAAGGTATGCGGCTATAGCGCCGTAAGAAGTAACTCGGCCACGGGGTATTTGACGTGCCACATCATAAACCTGCTCAAAAAAGGAACTGTCTTTTTTACCGCTGGGTAAAACTGATTTTAGTTTTTCGGATGATTTTTTAGCTGCCAGGGAGTGGTGGTTTTTATAGCAGCAATTTACGGTATTGTGGCTGTTGTTGTGTCCCCAAAACAACATATTTACCGCCCCCCACAACTACACATTATTTGATTCAATTCTTGCTAACTCGGTTATTAGTCATTGTTGTGAGGACACAACAATGGCCAGCCAACGAAACAACGCTATTAAAGATTTACTGTGGCCGATTTTCCTGCAGTAGTTCCGAACGTTTTGGTTCGGGCACAGATTCGTATTGGTACGGACAATGCCTGCAACCATTACCACAGCAGCACCCCCTTGTTATGTGATACGCTTCAGTAAAGACCATGTACCCATTCTCATCCAGATAATAATCAATTCCTTCAGTCAGTATCCTGCTCACTCAGTAATTGTTTTAATATTTCATCTTTTTCTACTGGTAACTCTTTGTTTATGCGGAAGCAGATATAATGTATGCGGTTACTCTGCGCAATATCCAGCCCCTCGTAATGTGTTTTGATCATCAGTTCAGGTTTTACAACTTCCTGCAAATACACATTATCTGATTGCTCTAACAGTTCCAGCTCAAATAAGTTAATAACGGTTAGTGTAAACTGGTACAGGTCGGGGCTATCCGTTTTCAGATGAACCAGGCCACCCTCTTTCAGGAACTTTTTATAAAGCCGTAAAAACCTGGGATGTGTTAATCTTTTTTTAGCCCTTGAGCCGCGCAGTTGCGGGTCTGGGAAGGTGATCCAGATTTCAGACACCTCATTGGGTGCAAAATAATCTGTAACTTTATCTATCTGAGAACGGATAAATGCAACATTGTTTAATCCGTTATCTAATGCAGTTTTTGCCCCCCGCCATATACGGTTGCCTTTAATGTCTATGCCAATGCAATTTGTATTGGGGTGCATTTTACCTAGCCCTACGGCATACTCTCCTTTGCCGCAGGCCAGTTCTAAAATAATTGCCCCGGTATTTTTGAAAAAACCATTCCAGTTGCCCTGCATGTCCTGTGGATATTCCAGTACATTGGGGAAATGTTTAATGGCTTCAAAACGGATAAGTTTCTTTTGTCCCATGAGGCTGCAAAAATAGTGTGGATGGCATCTGTATAAGTATTTTTTATGGTCAATTTTAAAATGCATTAAACTATTATTTTATATTTACGTCAAATCCAAAAAAGCCCCATGCTTTTACTTATCCAAACGCTGTATATTGACCCGGGTTCGGGTAGCTTACTCTTCCAGATGATTTTATCCGGGCTGCTTACCATCCTGGTATTTTTTAAACGGCTGGCACAATTTTTCCGGGCCTTTTTTTCGGGTAAGCGTATTAACATCTTTTTTCAGCGAAGAGAGAAAAAACAATAAATGCAACAGGCCATTTCTTACCGCGACAGGGATGGATTTGTTATTGTTACAGATCATTCTGTTAAGAGGTATGTACAGATTTCTTATGCACAGACATATGACCATCTGATGTCTTCCGGGCTTTATCAGCGCCTTGTTGATGAAGATCTGTTAATCGCACATAACGAAGCTGTTCCTGATGCTACTACACAAAACTTTTGTAAGGTATTGGAGCCCGAAATAATCAGCTTCATAAGTATGCCGTATGAGTGGTCTGCCAGCCAGTGGAAGGAGGTAGTATTGCATTTTCTCAAGATCAATGGTATTTGCATAGAATATGGCATGATTTTAAAAGATGCCACCCCATTTAATTTTACTTTTCATAAAGGTCATTGTATTTTTTTTGATACACTTTCTTTCGAAATGTACCACGAAGAAGATTCCTGGATTGCTTACCGGCAGTTTTGCGAAACATTACTTGGCCCGCTTTCTCTTATCTTTTTCAATAACGTTATATGGGCCAGAATGATGGAAGCGTATATCAATGGCTGGCAATTATCTTTTATCTCGGCAAATCTTCCCCTGCGTACATGGTTTAAATCGCCAACATTACTGCATATTCACTGGCATGCAAAGTTTTCCCGGCAAACCAGCCAACCTGTACATGGTGGCAGTTTAACAAAAGAAAAATTATTGATATTATGGCAGATGATTGGTAAAGGTGTTCAAAAATGGAGCCCTTCCAAAAACAAAAAGGTCTGGTTAACGTATTATGATACTGATATTCTATCCGATCAATACCTTCAAAGTAAGATCAGCATAGTTTCCGGGTGGATGAATGAAATAAAACCTGCTAAGGTTATTGACCTTGGATCCAACACGGGAAGGTTTTCAATTATCGCATCGGCACATGCAAAAAAAGTAATTGCTGTTGAGCCTGATCATGATTGTATAGAAAAACTCAGATTGGATATCAGGAAGAGGGGTATTACAAATATTGAAACGGTTATTGCTGATATCACGCAACCTTCGCCTGCTATTGGCTGGAAAAACGAGGAAAGATCCTCGTTGTTGCAGCGCCTGAATTGCGATATGCTATTTGCCCTTGCCCTTTTGCATCATGTATGTATTTCAGCCAACATCCCGCTTGCTTTTGTTGCAGAACTCTTTGCACAGATAACCGGCAGGTATGCGCTGGTAGAATTTATTCCACGTTCCGACACAAAAGTAGCGGCCCTGTTATTAAACAGGAAAGATATTTTTCAGGATTATACGGAAGATCACTTTATCCAGTGTTTCAGCACAAAGTTTAACCTGGTAAAAATTGCATCATGCGATGCATCGGATAGAAAATTATATTTATGGGAACGAAAATAAGCCGCCTGCTAACAAGGCCCGTTTATGTTTATCTATATGTCCTGGCATTCATGATATTCAAGGTTTCTGCTTATGTTTCTTCTTTTAAATTTTTGCCGGCCGCTAATTTCGTATTTCTGTATTGCGCTGTTTCCTATGCACTGTTTTTGTTTTTCAGGAAACTTACAAACCCTGCTTTTGCGGGTATTGGTGTAGTAATTATTTGGGCTTCATTGCTGCATGTTGTTGGCATAGCGCAGTTATTCGGATATCTCTATTCGTATATATCATTTGAATTCTACCTTGGTTTTTATTCCTGTGTTTTGGTTTTGTTGATTGTTTTTTGCCTGGCAATTCGGAGGGTGTCGGCTTTAATTGCTCCCGGGTTTAACCGCGTTGCCAATGTCTTTCTGCTCATGACCTCCCTTGTTTTCATGGTAAATGGCATCCGGAAGGAGAATGAAAAAAATGCTGAAATAAGACAACATTTTCACGGGCAAACCAAAATAGATAGTACCAGTTTGAGAAAAGATATTATCTGGATTTTGATGGATGAATACGGGGCATCAGAATCATTGCGCAACCAGTTTTCTTTTAAAAATCCGTTGGACAGTATACTGCAGCAGAAACATTTTAAAGTGCTGGATAGTATGCACAGCCGGTTTACAAATACTTTGTTTTCGGTAAACAGTATTTTTAATATGGATGATAGTATGATGCCATCCAGTTACTACGAGGGGGTCGATCTTCTTAGGCATGGATCACTGATACCCGCCATAGAACGATCAGGGTATCGCTTTATCAATTTCGGATTCTTTGATCTGGCTGAACACCCTATGATAGCAGACAGGAGTGGATACCCGTACTCATTTCTGCAACAGCTTTTCTCCGGCACATTGTTCAGCATGCTATACACTGACTGGAAAAATTCCATAGCAAAATGTGATGCGTATAACCAAAGAATAATAAAAAAGCTGAATGATACACTTTCCTCCTCATCAGTTCAGCCACGTTTTATCTGGGCGCATATGACCATTCCGCATGCACCTTTTTGCAGAGATGCAAACGGGAGCCTTAAAAAAGATACAGCATTGCTCGCAGATGATTCTGTATACATCAGGCGCGGTTATATTGGATACCTGCAATATGGTAATTCTATTCTGCTTTCTATCCTGAAACAACACCCGGATCTTTCAGATAAGATTGTGATTATTTCCGGTGATCATGGGCCTCGGTTCCCCTTTCTCAAAAATAAAAAATACCAAACCTGGCCCTATGCAGCGGTACATATTCCGGGACAGTATGATAGCTTAGCATTGAACAGACTAAAGTATATATCGCAGTTGCCGGAATTTCTGTTGAAGCATATTTCAAATTAGAGACTCACGAGTTTCATAGCCGGTAGTGTTCCTGAAGTATTCTCCGCTTACCCTGATCCTTTCCTGCTCTTAGTGGCAGATGATTTTTATTTAATGGAAGTTGGTTATTTCTAAACAGACAGCTACCGGAACTATTAATATACCCAATAGCGGGTATTGGCGCAGCTAATGGCTACCCTAATTTTATCCTTTGTAAATCGTCATCATAAAAAGCGACCGGGTATATGATCATTATAGGACACAAGAGCATTCCATTGGTTAAGGAAATAATTAATGCCCCATGCCCTAATTGCGGAACTTCGTACAATACAGAAATAACAGTATTCCAGAAATATGTACATGTTTTCTGGATACCCTATCTGCCTGCGGGGAAAACGGGAGTTAGTGAATGTCATCATTGCCATCAAATGCTGAAACACCGGGAGATGACTTCTTCTTTATTGCTGGCCTATAAAGACCTAAAAGCAAAGGCTAAGATTCCGCTTTGGATGTTTTCAGGACTGGTACTCATGCTCCTGCTGATTGTATACGGGGTTAATGAAAATAAAAAAAAGAAAGCCATAAATGCCCAACTTATATCCTCGCCAAAAGGAGGAGATCTTCTGGAAGTGAAAACGGATAGCAGCCAATACACTTTATACAAGGTATATCAGGTGCATGGAGACTCAGTATTGTTGCGGGCAAATAATTATCAGTCTGATACAGAATCAGGCATTCGGGAACTGAGAGACAGCGCTTATTCAGAAGAAATACGGTTTTTGTCAAAAACTGATTTGAAAAAACTGTTTGAAAAAGGAACTGTCATAGGAGTTGAAAGAGAATAGGGGGGTCGGATTTTGCGAATAAAAAAGCCTCAGAAAATGCTTCTGCAAGCAGTTTCTGAGGCTTTTTGTTGCTGTAGGGGGAGGTCATGTTTTTCTTACCACTTTATACCCCGTTTTTACCCCAATGGTTTGACCTTCATTCGTTTATACCTTTGATATGTAGCGCCCAGTTAAGTTGATTTGAAACGGGTAAAGGATGTTTTGTACCCCATTATGTACCCCGCTGTTTCGGTGGTTTTCAAATCTAATTTTACACTCTGGGAGCGACAGAAAACTTAAAACTAGACGTATGAAGGTAAGATTCTATTTAAAGCGACCAAACGATAACCGCGTCTCAGTGATATACGCCCGGCTTATCTATAACATGACGACGTTTAAATACTACCTGCTGGAAAAAATTCATCCTGCCGACTGGAACGCCAAAACTCAAAAGGCAAAGAATGGTGCAAAGTTTACAGAAAGTATGGAGTTTAATCAACGTCTAAAAGAGATCGCGAGCAAAATCACGGATGCATTTTATAACTATCAGAATACTCATCAAAGTAAGGCACCGACACCAGAAATTTTCAAGGAAATTTTAGACGAAGTTTTCAATAAACAAAGTCAGGCCCGAATTGATAGAGAAGTGCAACGAACATTTTGGGGATTTTTTCAGACCCTTATTGACAGAATGGAATCCGGCAGTCGCTTGCACTTGACTAAAAACACACCATTGGCTACTACGACGGTTAATAGTATGCGAAACCTGATGAATCATTTACGGGCTTACGAAGAGTTTAGCCGTAGGTCTATTGAATTTGATACAATTGATATGCACTTTTACTATGGGTTTACAGACTATATGACAAAGGTGAAGAAAGTCAATATTAATACGATAGGAAAACTGATCACGGGTACAAAAGTTTTAATGCGTGAAGCGTTGGAATTGGGATATACAGACAATACGATATTTACGCATCGAAAATTTCGATCTGCATCTGCCGATACTGATGCCATTTATCTTAATGAGAAAGAAATTGAAGAAATCCGGGTTGTGGATTTGGATGGTAATAAAAAGCTGGAAAAAGTGAGAGACTTATTTGTTGTAGGCTGCTACACTGCACTCCGATATTCAGATCTATCCAAACTGACCATTGATCGCATTGAAGACGATATCTTAGAAGTTACCCAAATAAAAACAGGCGACTGCGTTCACATCCCGCTTCGTAAACCGGTAATGGAAATTATTGATAAGTATGGCGGCATTTTTCCTGATTCTATTTCTAACCAGAAATTCAACGAATACTTAAAAGATGTGTGTAAGAAATGCGAGCTTTTGCAGAAAGAAGTTTCCTTAAAATCTTTCTCTGCCGGTAAGCGGATCATCACAGCAAAGCCGAAGTATATGTTCGTGACCTCCCATACTGCTCGTCGGTCTTTTGCCACAAATGAATTTCTTGCGCGGGATCTGCAGGTGGCTGAAATTCGGGCAATTACAGGCCATAAAACAGACAAATCTTTTTATAAGTACATCAAGTCAACGCCTCGTGAAACAGCCGAAAATGTGGCTGAGAAATGGAAGCTGAGGGATGCCAGAAGGTTAAGCCTGGCAACTGGTGGAAGTAAGCTTCGGGCGGTTTAAGGAAATTCTAAATTTTAAAAAATAGTTCTGAAATTTGGAATATTGTTCTAATTTTGTAAATGATATAGCATGGTAATCATATCAAAGGCGATTTTAAAAGAATTTGCAGAGAAGTACCCGGACAGTGAGCTTGCTTTGGAAAAATGGTACGATGAAGTAAAGAAAGCCGACTGGAGCAATTTTGCAGAGGTAAAGGCAACCTTCAATAGCACGGATGCAGTGGGTAACGACCGGTATGTTTTTGATATCAGGGGGAATCACTATCGTTTAATCGCGCTGATTATATTCAAGGTTCGGACTGTGTTTATCCTGTTTATAGGCACACATCCCGAATATGACAAAATTGATGCAGCAAACATCACCTTTAAATAACGAGTATGAGCTACGAGATCAAATCAAAGAAACACTACCATGAAACAATGGTTGCGATATATAACCTGATGAATAAGGGTGAGGCAAACCTGTCTGTAAAAGAGGTCAAAGATTTGTCTTTAATGACAGTTGCAGCGGAACAGTATGAAGATGAAGTGCTTGGTCTTAAACCAAAAAAGCAACCTGAAACTATTGCTGAATTGGTGGAAGTCAAGTTGTTTGAAAAAAGAATGACACAAGCAAACCTTGCAGATGAACTCGGTATAGGTAAATCAAAAGTTTCAGAGATCCTTTCAGGTAAAAGAAAACCTGATGTTCCTTTTTTACAAGGTGTCCATAAACTGCTAAAGATTGACGCAGATTTTTTGCTTACTCATGCTTGAAAATATTTGAATATTTTTTCTTGTCAATCTCTTCTTCAAAAGATTTTACAAGTTCTTTTATTCTATCGGGAACATACCAGCTATGGTAAATTTGAGAATTGTTATTGGCGAACTTCAAAAGCCGTTTGGCCTGTTGGAGTGTGAGTTTGTCTTTCAGGCAATCAAAAATATTTCTTATCCGATTGCTACTCTGATCAAAACTGTTGCTGTTGTTAAAATATTTTAGAAGGTAATCAATGTAGTCTTTGATATCTCCATTGTTTCCTGCTACTGTTTCCATGAATGCAAAAGAGTCATGCGGCAAATCAGCAACAAGACTGTCTCCAAGGTTTTCAAAGTGATCCTTGATGCTTTTGTGGAGGAACCATGATACAAATTCCATTTCACCACCATCTTTCGATTGACTCTTGATTAAAAGCTGAAGTGAAGGCTCAAGTAAATTATATATTTCTGGGAAATTGGCTAAATAGTGAATCAGTGAGCCGATGCTTGACTCTTTCGTGATGTTACTGTAATAGCTTGTTTCATTTTTTATTAATTCAAGACAGTGGCTTTTTCGCTGGGATGTAAATATTCCCAGCACACGATACACCAGGTTGCCGTGCGCTAATGATTTTTCGTCTGAGGCAACGTACACAATTTTCCATAGACTTCTAAATACCTTATGGAAATCATTTGGTTTAAGTCTGCTTACATATCGTGAAACGACATATTTTTCCAAAGCTTCATCCTCGTACACACTGTCCTTCACTTCGACAAGATCATTGAGCATTGTGTCAAAGATCTTGTTTGAAAAGAAGGGCGGATTGGTTAATATTCCTTCCAATATATTTCGTATCAATGCCTGTACAGTCTCTTTGTTTGGACTAAAAAGAAGATCTGAATTGCTAAGGACTGGATGGGCTGATAGGTGCCTGAATTTTTGTAGAGACTCGATGGCTACTATATCAGAAGATTCGAGCAAATTTGTCCTCGTTCTGATTAACTCAATCAGTTTGGATTCCCATTCAGGTGATGTTGGATTGGCGGCCTGCATTTTTTCTATTTCTTCCAGGATCTTATCAGCTTTAGGATCTGAGTAAATATCTCTGAGATCTCTTAATTTGAAAACAAGGTCACAAACCAGCACGGAATAAAGCATGACTGTTGAGGAACGATAGTTCCTGTTAATGTAGGTCTGATAAACTTCCTGGAAATATTGCCTGGACTTTGGGTTAGGTATGGCATCAGTCAGGTTTTCAATAGAGTAGTCAAAATCCATGTCTTTGATTTTTTAGGGGTAGTCGAATTGGATAAATGAAAGTTGAGGGGGAGGGTGAAAATATAAAATTTACTGTTCAAAATCACTATAGTTTTCGTCTTCTTCATTTTGCTGCTCAATCTTATAGACTTCCTGTTCAATCAGGCTCTGAATGTCTTGCGAGACCTGGTAATAATTATCGCTGATTTCCTGCGCTGAAACCTCCCTGACTTTGGGAATATCGGCGAACTCTTTCATTTCTGCATTAATACGATCACTATCCTGTATGATTTCCGCGTGAAAGATCTTTCGCTTGATCTTGTTGCCAGGATCATCTGAAACCATCCCTACAAATTCGCCGGACGATAGTGTGGCAATTTTGGAAGCGGGTACTGCGGTATCGAGTTGAAACGAACGACTAACGGATGTATCGGTTCTATTGATAGACAGGCTTTCCCTGACCTGGATGATTTTACCAAACCGGTCCGATAAATGTTTCGATGAATCACCCATTACCTGGCCGCTGATGATATTACCGCAAATATTTACCAAAACATCTGCTCTTTCCTTTCCATAATCCTGCCGCAACTGGCTAAAATCCTGCATACCTAATACGGTGGCTACTTTATTGCTTCGGGCGGTTGCGATAAGCGAATCCATACTATTGAAAAATAGTGTCGGATATTCATCTGCAACAAATGCAGATTTTAGCTTTCCTTTTTTGTTTATGGTTTTGGTAATGCGGGATATATAGAGTGATAACACCGACCCATATATGTGTTTATATTCCGGGTTGTTTCCAAAGCAAACGATTTTAGGATGATCAGGGTTATTAATATCGAGCGTAAAATCTTTGCCGGATAGTATCCAATATAGTGGTGGGGAAGAAAGCTTTGCAACACTTACTTTGGCAGAAGCGATCTGGCCGTTAAGCTGCGGGCTGACCTCATCTTCAAAGGACTGGATAAAATCGCTGATATATGCACGGATCTCAGGTTGTGTTTTCAATACGGGAAAAAGATCTTCATATTTCACCTGCATCATTTCAATTACATGTGGCAGTGTGCAGAATACACCGTTGCCATAATTGCGCAAATACCAGATAATCGCTGTCATAAAATTGATGGCAGACTGCACAAAGAAATCTCCCTGCTTGCGTATCCATTCCCTGTTCAATCCCATCAGGATCGTTGTGGCTGATTCTGCGGCATCCGAAATATTCATCATTGTTTCAGGGGACAAAGGATTACACCTGTGGGAATAAGTCAGATCGTCAAAATTAATCGCGTAAAAAGAAGGCTTTACTGGGTATTTGTCTATGTTAAGCTGCATCCAGTTATAAGCCGCTTTAGAAAGATCATCATATTTAAAATCGTAGATAAACATCGTGTAACCTTTTTCAATCATTTGCTTAATCAATGGAAGAATTACAAACCATGACTTGCCTGATCCGGGCGTACCACAAACAATTGTTCCGCGGAAGGGGTTGATAATATTGATATAACTTTCCCTAGAAGTTTTGCCTAAAAGATAACGGCATGGAAAGTTTACGGAATACTCATTTTGCAACAGTCTTTCTTCCTGCGGGAAAGTTTCATTCTCCTCGTTGAAAATATCTTTCGATAGCCGGGCCTGTATGAACCGGCTGAGTCTTGTGCCTCCTGCAAGGATTAGCATGTATCCAGCAGAAGTTATAAACGTATAGCTGACCGCAACAAAATTTATAGATGAAAAAACAAACAGGATACCGCTGGCAAGGAATAACGTTAACCCACAAGCCAGCAACCCAATAACCTTTCTTAACTGAAGTTCTTCTTCCTTCTTCCCCTTTGCACCCAGTAAGGTAATTGCAAGAAGCCCAAGCGCGATTAATTTGCTCCTGATGAACTGATTAAACAAACCAGTACGTACAAGGTTGTTAAGTATGGAATCTGTAAGACCGGTTCGCCATCCCAATTGCTCAAAGAAACGGTAACAATAAAAATAAAAATGCAACGCCAGAATTACAATACTGGCATAGCGCGTCATGTCAAGAATCTTTCTTAAATCCCTTTCATTCTCTCCGGTCATTTCACTCGAGGTTTAATTATTCGTTTTATAAGCCTAAATAATTTTGTTTTCTTTTTCTTTTCTTCTTCAAGAGTTGTACAGGCTGATAGTTGAATTCTTGTTCAGTTTGTAAAAGAATTTCTGTCATGCTTTTTGTGTGTTCTTCCGTTGCTATTGGCGATGCCCGTTGTGATTTTGGAACAGATTGATTTTGGCTGCTTGCCTGCAAATTGTCCTTCAAATGTGCCGCACTATATTTTTTGCCAAGATCACCCCCGTTAAATACAACCTTATTGTTTTCATCCAGGAAAGTGATACCATAGATACGCCCACTCTTATCTGCCGCTTGCCTGAGTATCAGATCAATGTTTTTACCAGCCAGTAGTTTTTGCAGACTGGTCAGGTCAGATGGACCTTGTGCAATAGCATCATTAATTTGTTTTTTCAAAGTGGCTTTAAAAGGTTCTTTTAAAGCGATGTTCTTTTCAAAAATTGTATTGAGCCTTTGTAATGTGGGCTTACCAGTCAATAAACTGGCTTTAATGGGTACGCCTGCTGGTTTCATATTTGCATCAAGCATTCGATAGTTTAACCCGTTGTGTTTAAGTACACGACTGTCTTTTATTCCTTGCTCAGCCTGTACGCCATATTTGCGTAAGATGACATTGAGTTCGGGCAAAGAGGCGAATAGGTAATTTTGAAGAACAGTGCTTACTACCCGGTTAATGGCCTGCCTCGTTTCAGTAGTACCGTAAACCAATGCGGCTTTGACAGGAGTTATCTGTTCAAGATTCATCCTTTTTTTATCGCTTGCTTTTACAAGATTAAAATTCCTTTCGATCTCTATTCTAGCTTTTTCTGATTGGTTGCGCCCGATATTGTGTGTATTGATTCTTGATCCGTCTTCGCGTATGGTAGTTGTTACGATATGAATGTGCGGATGTCCTGCATCGTTATGACGATAGACAAGATAAGGTTGTACATCAAAACCAATACCCCTGATATAGCTATCTGCAATCTGCTTTAGTTTTTCGTTGGACAGTTTTTCGGAAGGATCAAAATTGAGCGATATATGGAGCGTCTTTGTTTTGGCTCTTTCATTCCGGCAATTTAGTCTCTCGAAGCCTTGCGTCTTTTGTTTCACGTTCATTTCATTTGCATCACGCAAAAAGCCTTCAGCATGAAGACAAATTGCTTTGCCTTTAGCGACTTTGTTTTCGTTGTAAAGCAATGCCGCGATCAACCTTTCCGGCATACTTATTTTTGCAACCATTGTTCGTATAATTGATTGATGCGTAAACGGATGTTTTCAATCGAGCGGATAAGCAGCTTATGTTGCGACTGTTGTTCATGTATCCATGTTCTGAATTCTGGAATGCGATCAAGCGTATGAAGTTTATGAACCGCCTGGTTAAAATTATTGCCTATACCGTTTAGCTGTTTTTTGAGATCAGTCATTTCACGCAGAAACTCATCAGCGCTTTCATTCCGGTAGCGGATCGTAACGGGTTTTTGCAAACCCAGTTTACGTAAGTAAGTGCTTAGTTTTTTATCTGTGCTTTTGGAAAGAAACCCAAGCATCGTTTTCTTTTCGTCCTTACTCACTCTGATCTTTATGGTAAGTGAACGGTTTTCATTTTGCTCTTTCATATTTCTCACAAATTCTGTCTCACTGATATTGGCAGAGCGTTCCCCGTACGAGTTCCGAGTGAAGGGGCAAGATGCTCAAATGTGGCCACATTTGTACATCTTGCCGTTACTCGTGGCAACATGTAACGCCTCAACGATTGTAAAGGTAAAACGGCATATCCAGCTAAAGAATACATGGGCATCTGGTGCCCATGCCTGTCTAACCTATGAATAAAAAAAGGGCTTAGAGCAGCCCTTCGTTTGCGAATGAAAAGTAATTTTCTGCAGTTAGTATGATATGATCCATAAGGTGCATATCCAGAAGTAGCGCACCATCTTTTATCTTATTTGTCAGTCTTTTGTCCGCTTCACTTGGCTCAGTATTGCCGCTCGGATGATTGTGCGAGATAATCAGGTTACAGGCGTTCATTTTTAATGCTGTCATAAAGATTAATTTCGGATCGGCTACTGTTCCTGAAACACCGCCCGAAGAAGCTTCGTAAATTCCCAATACTTTGTAATTTTTGTTAAGTAAAATCACTTTAAACTGTTCGAACAGTTCAATCTTGTTTTCATCCCAATTCTGTTTTAAAAATTCGTACACATCTGACACTTTTTTTAACTGTGGTCTAAGGGAAGCTTTTACTCTTGATTTGTACACCAGTTCTACTTCGCTGACCATGTTCCAATCTTGTGTTGTAATTTCCTTTTCCATAACATCTTTTTTAGTTTTAAAATTTATTATGGAACCATCGCCGGTTTTTGGCAATTAAGGCAAGGAAGCAACGGAATAAATGCCTAAAAGAAAACGTTAGTTCTGATCTGTTTTATGCCGGAATTTCCTTGCCGCTACAGCAGCCAAAAGCCGAACTTTGTGAAATATAAATTCAATCACCAAAATCTGCGCTAATGGGACAGTTTAGGATGGGACTTTTAGGCCAGTTTGAAACCATATTGGTAGGTGAAGACCCTTTACCTCCTGAACAATACCTGGAAGGAATTGACCGGCCAACATTATTGAAGATTGGAACCTCGCTTATCCGCCACAATCCCAACTCATCCCCATACAAGGATTGGAAGGCATTGTTGAAGATGTGGTTCAGAGAGGGAAATGAAGCATTCAAGAATCGTGTATGGGCTGCAAGCGAAGCATTGTCCTATGCGCATAGAGAACAGATCAGTTTCCTTAGCCCACCGGCTGGAATCCGCTTTTTTGAATTTGCTTTTAATATGCCGATTTCCGAAAGGAAACAAACCGAATTGGAAACAGAAGTCAACCTGTTCAAAGCCTACCTCTATTTTATCAGCGAGAGTACACGTATGGAAACAGTTGGAGATGAATACCTGGATACCATTCCGGCGGAACATCGAGCAGCGTATATTTTACTCCATCAACAGTTTCCAAATTCGGAATTTGTCAATTACCATGTGTACGATATTTTCAACTGCCAAATGATAAAAGCCTACATGCTTTTCCATTTTATGGAATCGAAGCTTGAAGCGGCTGGATTACTACAAGCATTCTATAAGCATTTTGGGTTAGCACATTGGAAAGAATATTTCGAGTTACTATTTCCTTTATTACAGGCAGAAGTGCAAAAAGCGAACGCAGCGTGGACTGAGGTAACTGTACCAGTAGACGAACATTTTGCCAAGCGCTGTTTCTTCCTTGATGCGCTGACACTCGATAAACTTGACGAAGAATTTAATGCCGATTTTAAGTTGATGAGAGGCAATCCACTTTATAAGATTTCGGAAGGACTTTATTACATAATATTTCCTTTGTTTATGCTCGAAAAAATATTTAAAGGTTTGTTCTTCCATTTCAAAGTCTTGTATGATGAGCTGCCTGTAAAGGATATCGACAGTTGGAACAGGTTCTATACAAAAGATTTTGCTGAAAGCCAATTGCTCTACAACCTGTTTAATTATATCTATGCAAAGAGAGGTTATATACGATATATTGGCGATGAAATGGACAAAGCATTGACGAAAAAGGGAGGCATCGATTATTACATGCGTCAGGGAAATAAATTGTTCCTATTTGAGAGTAAGTCAGTTTTCATAAATGCTGAAATAAAGCAATCAGGTGATCTCGACAAAATACTGGTTGAATTGAAGAAGAAATTCTGGTATGACGAAAAGGACGGAAAGCAAAAACCAAAGGCAGTTCGTCAACTCGCGCGTAATGTTGTGAGGGTATTGAAAATGGAGAACCCATTTGATGTAAATTATAAGCCACAAAATGTTTCGATTTATCCCGTTATCGTTGTGCATGACGAACTTTACAATGTACCGAGTCTGAACTATATACTCAATGATTGGTTCAGGAAGGAACTTGAAACGCTTGCGGAAGGGCTGGATGTAAGTAAGGTGAAAATGCTGATTGTATTGAATGTTGATACGCTAATCATGTACGCGGATTACCTGCGTTTGAAGAAAAGCACTTTGCAGGATTTATTTGATAAATATATTGAAACAAGAAAGTTTAATCCAAACCGGAGGTATGAAGATCAAAATCACTTCAATAATGCTTACGCGGAAACCTTGTTATCATTTTCTCATTTTCTTGATCACTACACAAAGGCTGGATTCAAAAAAGTTCCAAATCAACTTTGGGCAGATTCTGTTCGTAAGTATGTTCCAGCATAATCCCAAGCTGCCGCCCCCTTTTGTAAATTCTGTTACGATATGGGCGGCAGCTTTTTTAGATGACTATACATGTTAGACAAAAGAGGCAAGATCATTTTGCATTTAATCTTATATGGTATCTAAAATAGTTAACTGCTGCCTTTATTTAATATGAAGGGTTATGGCATTAACTAATGACTCATGATTTTCTCGTTGGATAGGGCTTTCTGGAATGGTATTTACAGCCCAGCCTTTTCCTACCTTTTGCACTTGACCATGATATTCTTTATCCATAATGATGTCATAGATACCACTAAATTCAAATTTCTGAACCAATGATATTGTCTTTTGGGCATTCTCTATTGTCAAGAGAACAATGATATTTTTTGGTGTCTTAAACATATAGCGATACAAATCAAAACTGATACCGACTTACCAAACCCTGCAAAATTGTCACGTCTATGAGAATGCGCTCAAAAAATGAGTACATATCCATCCTGGCATTCGTCCGCTTCTGCTTTCGCTTTTGTATAGGTTGAAAACGTTTTTATGTTTCCTTCTTCATCTGTTACAAATTGCGGGTCACCAAATTTTTCTATAACATAAAATTCCCCTTCTATGTCCTCCAACATGTCGGCGGGCTGTAAAGCAAATATTTGACTGATCATTTGAAATAAATTTAATTGTTTTAAAATAATCCGGCAGTCCAAAGACTGCCGGATGGTGCTATCAGTTATAAACCCCGATAAACTCCTCTTTTTCAAAACCTAAACACAGGTCAAAAGCTTTTTGCGTGCGCATTTGCCCGATGCCGCCATATAACAGGGATTTCATTTTCGCCTCGTCATTTTTGTACTCACGTACATTCTGAAAATATCCGGTCACCGCGTTGTATGCCCCAAACAGCGTTCCGCGTGTGGTATCCATTGTTTGTGTTTCGTTGCCCATAGCATAGGCAAAAGTGTTGTCACAAATGTTTTTAAATGCCGTACTTAGATCATCATCTTTGCCAGCCTGCAGGTTATTGTAAACCTCTTTATTCGGACACATAGCCTGTTGAATGAGTTTCTTTATTTCACGGTCGTTGATTTGCACTTTTGCCCACCGGTTAAAAATGCTTTCAAGCTGCTGGCTCAAAGTGTTGGTGATACCCATCAGCTTGTGTGCCTGTTCCAATCTATCTTTTGCATTGGCTGTATGCCTGATCTTAATACAGTTACTGTGGTTTTTAAGTGCTGTGTTCAAGGTGTTTTGGCATACCACCCGCACCGGCGTAAAAGCTGCGGTAATGCTTCCAAAACCATCGTGTGAAGTGGTAAGGAATAAATACTGTTCAATCAGGTCTTCTTTTCCTACTTTGATATACTCAGGCAGTTTAGCGGTGATAAAAATTTTTTCACCATTTCCCAATGCTCCGGCTGTTTCATACTGGATACCGTCACCTCCTACGATTGCATCAAAGAAACCAAAGGCTTCCACGTTTTGTACAATCTGATAATCTTTTCCAACGACACCCAAAACATCGCCTGTGTCTTTGCGGATGGTGGCGAAATGTGTTTTTACTCTCTTGTTAAAATCCATGGTCTGCCCATCAGAATTAAAGGAAGTAGTATAGATTGGTTCTTTAACCACTTCATAATCCAAATGAGCTTCTATAAGGGCTTCACGACTGTTAGGATACTCACTAATTACCTTGCCCAAATTCCACCACGGTTTTTCCTTTACTGAAAAAAAGCTATACTCCCCAGAACGTTCGTTATAATTTACATTGTGTGACATACAAATTGATTTAAAAATGAATTGAAAATGCACCGGGCAGCACGCCACCCGGTGCTGGTGTGGTTTACTTGTTTGCGAAATACTTCTCAATGCGGACTGCACCCCAATCGATTACAAAATCATCCCAACAAACAGATTTGTAGATATTGTCCTCGCTCGGCTCGAATGTTTCCCAATCTTTCAGCTTTTCATAATAGCTGTTATAGAACTCGTGCGCCAATGCGGTGATTTCATCCAACGCAGCGATATAACCTTTGCCTGATTTTTCGTACAATGGGTTAAGAAAATTATCAGCAAGACAAGCTGCATACATGCCGATTTCTATACTGTCGTTAACTGGTTGCATATACATTGGTTTTAAAATGGTAAATCGTCTAAAGGTTCTGTGAGGTCACCCGCTACCACATTAGCCGGTTGAGGAGTAGGTGCGGCTTCACCCTTCTTACCGCCTCCATGCAACTTGATTTGGTTTACGTGAAACCGCAATGTGGCTTTAGCCTCTCCCTGCATATTGGTATAGGCATTTACACCGATACGCCCATAGAGTTCTACCAGTGTACCCTTTGTGAGAAACTGCGCAATGCCTGGATTCGACCAATAGGAACAATCCACATAGGTTACCACTTTGGTTACCTGATCCGAACCTTTGGCTTTGTAGCTGTCATTAATGGCTACCGAAAAATTTACTACCTGCCTTTCGTCTTTGAGTGTTTTAACAGCGGCATCCGCTGTTAGTCTTGCGATGATTTCCATGACTGTTGTTTTTGATTATGAGTAAAAAATGGTTAACGAATTAATGCGAAGCAAACAGGGTTAAATTCCTTGCTTCGATCCGGTTGGTTGCATTGCGGTTGCTATGGCGTTTGACCAAATAATAAACCGTGATATCCTCGTTGTTTGTAATAGCCCACGCTGCCTGTAATGCCTTTGCCCTTGTGGTGTGTTTCTTACGTTGCACTTCCCATGACAACTGCATGAGATAAGAAAGGCGTTTTGTGTGTTTCATAAATCAGATTGATGGTTTAAAAATGGTACCCGGCTTGAAGCCTCGTTCGTTCTTATCGTAGCAACCCCTCCTTGAAACAGGATTTGAAAAAAGCAAGGTTTTTGGCGTAAAAAATTTCCAACGTGGAATAAAAAGCGAAGCGGTTTATGCCGCGAAAGTGGAAAAGCGGCAGCGTTTTTTTAGGACAAAACCAATGGCCAACCGGAAATGGCAATGCAGGTTCAGACCTTGCTTTTGGCAAAGCCTGTCAAGAAATTCGCGTAGTATATAAGACGAAGGGAACACTCACACTATTCCCCTAAAAGATATTAAGAAGATCCACATTGCACCGAACGATGAACGTAGTGCGACGCAACGAAAGCCGCAAAATGTTATGAACGCCTGCCGCCTGCCTGCATCGTATGTCCGAACATTATAAACCTTACGCTTGCTTCAGGCGATGCATTGATTAACTGTGAAGGTGTGGACCGGTTTAGTTTTCTGTTATATTGGTCAAACCATAATTTAAAAGCAGATTTGGATTTTAATTTGCAACACTCTTTAAAATCCCATAATTTAAGTAAAGGATTTGCATCTGTGGTGAAAAGACATTAGTTAGCTTATGAAGAAACTTACCTGGTTTACCCATACTGGCATAGCATCTAAAGACTATGCGCAACTGGATTTCAATTTGAATACTATATTACCAGTATTTCTGGAAAACGAACTCTGGAATAAAAAAAGATACAGAACAGAGTATAGCCGGACTTTTGATAAAGATGATCTTCAAAAAATAAAATCAGTCCTGGTACATATTCATTCCTCTGCTGCACCGCTGTCACAATTTCATGACTATGAGAAAGTGTTGTCTAGGTATATAAATTTTGATCAGATAGAGAACACTAAATTATTTGCCTCTGGAATTACGGAAGTCAGGCGGATCGCAGTTGTTGAGGTGGAGTTTGAATCTGCTTATCCAATGATACCTGTATTAAATTATGAACAGGAAAAAGACATAGACGCAGTGATGGGTCAATTGGAACATTATGATGCATGGGAAGAACTTCGACGTTTGAAATCCATTGTTGCCGAAGTATTGCAGTTCTTTATGTTTAACCTTCATCTGAATTTCCTTACTGAAGACTATACTTTCAGTATTACAGACAAACCGGAACTTTCAGGATTCACAGTTGTAACGGACGGCAATGAACTATATTACGAAACCGACCGCATCGAACTATTATCACACTATCTTTTGTATGAGAAGGAAAAGGATAACATGGAAAATCTGATGAATGCCACAGCAAAATTCTGGTGCCGTGAGATGCCATCGATTCATTTTTTTATGGAAGCGCTGAAAGGCAACTATCTTACTTACACGCATTTTAGTAAAATGGTTTTTACGATTGAAAGTTTCTTCGCAGAGCGTATCTCAAACGATTATATGACGCTCGTAATTCCTTTGCTGATCGGACAGGATCAAGAGGAAATGAAAACCATCCGCCAGCTTATGCGAAAATGTTTTTCTATCCGTAATGAAATCGTTCATGGTGGCGATATACCGGAATTCAGGGCGGTGAAAGGCAAAGAACAAGGAAAGGAAAAGCGGCTTGATGATTATTTTTTCGAGTTGAAGAACCTGATAACGCGGCTGATCTACTGGTATATTAATCACCGTGGATTTGAAAGCGCCGAATACCGGCTTACGCATGAAAAAATATTTGCGCTTCTACCGAATGGTATCGGGAAAACGAATAAATAAAATCAATGTGCAATGTTTTAAGATGGAAACATTTTTAGGGAATTTATTAAGTGCTTTGCTATCCTTTTGACATTTTGTACAGGGTTTTTAGGTATCATGGATTTAATCAAATAAATATGCTTTCAAAAATAACTGCACCAAGAGAGCGGAATTTTTTGTTGCCGGGTAACCGGCTGTATCATTATTGTAGCTGGGAAACGGCTGTTTCAAAGATTTTACCTGCCTATCAACTGCTGTTAAACCCGATTGACAAAACGAATGATCCGAGGGAGAACCAGCGTTTCATGTTTAGCCATCGCACTTACAAACAGATTGATATCGCAGGGATGGATGTTGCTGATAAATATATCAGTACAAGAATCCGTGAAGGTGTGAAGGTTTGCTGTTTTTCCGAGGATCGTGAAAATTATTGGGGTTGCCTATTATCAAAAATGTGGGCGCATTACGGCGGCAATCATAAAGGAGTTTGCCTTGAACTTGATAAACAAAAATTTATCGATGAAAACGGCGCTCTTTATGATATGAAATTTTTACAGCCCATGACCTATTTTGCTTTTGATCGCAACAATCCGCCCGACCATCATCTTCATGACCATGTATTGATGGATAAGTTAGGTGAAGATGCTTATGTCAAAAAATTCCGGCAAGAAAACCTGAAATACTTTTTCTATACTAAAAATAAAGAGTGGGAATCGGAGTGTGAGATCCGGTTATTGCATATTGGTGAAAAAGATAAGGACGAATTTTGCTCTATTAAAAACAGCCTATGCAACATTTACATTGGTCTTAATTGCCCAATTGAAAATGTCCGTGCAATCGAAGAATGCATTGCAGACACAGATATGCGAATTGTTTTTTTAAGCTATGGCGATGTGGGGTTGCAGTTTGACTTTAGCAGTTATAAATGAGAATAATCATATAGTGCGATGCCAGCCAATTTAATATACGGATTAAATGTAAACAAACGAATGGTACATATTAGTACGGTCGCCACAGGACTGGATTGTGAATGTATCTGTGCTGGTTGCAAGCAACGGCTTGTTGCAAAGAACAACCCTGTGAATATTAATGCTCCGCATTTCGCTCATTATTCTGGAAATGAATGTGTTGGTGCGTTAGAAACGATGTTGCACCAACTCGCAAAGCAAATTATTTGTGATCATAATTACATCACACTACCCGATGGGACAGTATTCCATTATAATTTTTCAAAACCCGAATCTACATTTGATAAATATAGGGCAGACGTGCTCCTAAAAAACGAAAAGCAATCACTTAACGTGGAAGTAGTTGTTACCAGCGGATTAAGCGATGAGAAAAAAAGGTATTTGAGTCGCGGAACAATTAATACATTAATTATTGACCTGCAATGCATCGACAGAGAAATAACAGCGTCAAACCTAAAGACGATTCTTTTGGATGAGGTAAGCGATAAGGAACTTATTGTTCCCGAATACAAGAACCTGCTTTCTAAAGATGAATCTGATAGTTGGATCGATTATGTTCTCTATGGGATTCTTGCCTATATTGGTTATCGCGTATTAAAATGGTTCTGGAAAAAATTGTTTGGATAATGTACTTCAATGGAAAATGATTGTGTTTTACGATTTGCATTATCCGATTGCAGTCAAATAGGGCGTATTTTTTTGCGTAACCATATTTAATATTTTTGACTGTTAACGGATCAATTCATCAATTTGCGCTTCGTCATCCGAGCGTTTGCCATCATTTTCGTATTGCTCCGCAACCGACTTGAAAACACCAGAAATTTTCGGCCATGAGTGCATTGTTTGCTTGTGCATCGAATCAAAACGCGCTGCCAGATTTCTTTCCTGCTGACCACCTTCATACGCAGCCTTTACAAAAGTTCCACGTTGGTTACGCAACGCTACCTGAAATCCTGTTAGCAACCTGTCGGTAGCTATTTGATCAATGATCTCACAGATGATTGGCGGTGGTGCAGTGTCTCCCTGTTTTGGAAAGTATGCCAATATTTTGCCGAGGTGTCCATCACAACTTTTCAAACGGTTCGCATTTAATGCCAGTTCCCTGACACCATTCACCCAATCCCGAAGTTTTTGGCTATCTATTGTTCCATCAGGTAATGTTCCGGGAATGGTCTTCCAACTTTCAAGTAAATCCCTGGAAGCTCTTGCCATTGCCATTTTTTTCTGCAATTCTTCATCGCTCATTTCCTCCCTGGGAGCATCGTCTTCCCTGTACTGCATGGTCAGTATCTCTATAAAAAAGGCAGGCTTTGTTTCAAGTTCCCTATATAAGGTTAATGGTTTGTAAGGACTGTAGCGATCAGTAAGGAAAGACAGATACAGCACTTCGAGGTTTGCCATGCGATCCTCATTAATTTCATTTCTTTCGTGCAGGCTCTCGAACAAACGACCTACGCTGTGGGTGCGTAAGTGAACCGGATCGGCGACTGATGGAATCGTGGCTGCATTGTAAAGAATTGCTGCGATCATTTCACAGGTTAGATCTTTCGGGTCATAGGATGCTTTTTCGAGCAGCTTTGTATGACGGTTCGCCGCAGTCATCTTATCAAAGCAAAACTGTTTATGGTTTTCTGTTTTTCCATGAAACCAAACATCTGTTTTTGACCAGAATATATTCTGCGCTTCCACCTGCGTTTGTTCTAAAATAGAAAACACGAAATCTGTATCTGGCAAAGCCAGGAAGAACCCAGCGGTTTGGTCCGGGGTGAACGATAATTTACGAATGTTATAGGCGGTCGCGGCAATCCAATCCTCCCCTCCTTGCTGCACTTTGGAAATAACATACCAATGTGCAAAATAAGTATGAACTGTGCCCACGGAACTGAGCAATGCAAGCAACCTGTTTTCCTCGGAAGTAGTAAGGGCAATCCGGCCTAAGTAAAATCCTAGCCACCTTGCATTTTCTGTTTTACCAACAGCCTGAATAATGGCTTCCAATCCATCACCCTGATACATTTCCTGCATCGCTTTCAAGCGTGTTGCTTCGATGGTTTGTTCATCATCAAAATACCTGCCGCCCTCGTTAAAGAGATGCATGTGTTTTGCAACGGAATTTACCGGCTCATATAACCTGAACACTTCTTCTATGGGAACAAGATACAATTCAGGAATGGCCCAATTCTGTTCCTGGTGTTCGCGGTGTTTCTCCAACGTGTCACGCAAAGCATCCGCTATGGAAACGGCATCACTATCGCTGATTGCTGCGCGAACTGTTATCAGGCAATCCAACACCCTGCGATGATGGTCCAGGTAAAGTCGCTCTAATGCCTTAGTTAACGCTAATAATTTAGCGGGATCGTTTTGGTGATGTGTAACGAGCCATTCGACAAGAAAAATGTGAAAGTCATTAAATTCAGTGTCTGTCGGCTCGTATTCGCTGGTGGAGTTGTAGCGCCAGTTACAACGTGTAATTGGGTGGCAAACATCACTGTGGTCGTTCGGAAGTAATCTCATCATCAATGTCCAGGCTGTATCGGGCAACACTTCTCCCAGTTTTTCAAGCACCAATTGTCTTTTATCAAAAGGCGTATCGATCTGTACAAACCAGGGCACATATATTTCGCGCAGGCTGTTCACTGCTTTATTTGTAATGGTCACCATTTGATCATAGGCAGCAAGGCGACCAAGTAAAATCGTTACGCGCAGTAAATTTGAATCTTCTATTGCTAGGCTTTCCAAAGCCCACAGAAGACCTGTGTGGTGGCTATGGGGTGTGAGACCATCAGATGTCTCGACAAACATTTCCTGGATACTATCCGGGCGATTAGTCAATATTTCTTCTATTTCATTAAGGAAAGTATCCGGGGCGGCTTCAGCAAAACCTGGCAGGTAGTGGTACAATGAACATAATTTCTTACCGTCAGCCCCGCCTAACAAAGATTTAATTATTGCATTCACAAATCTTTGTGGATGTTCTAATCCTTGTATTTTAAAATCATCTCCGAATACAGCAACCATAACAAGACTGTGCAGTATGCCCTTCTTTAGCACAGATGAATATTCACACTTCTTTCCTAACAATCCAGCCATCATTCGGCTTTGCGGTTCCAGTTCCAGTACCGGATTGAGTTCACTCAAAACGGTCAAGCTATTCTGTTTGAGCAAATCGAAGTCCTTGCGTCTTGTATTCTGCGCAAGTATTGACCATGCATCCAAAGCAGAAGTAATTTTCCAGAGAGATCCGATCCTGATTACCGGCGGGTCCTTATGTAATGTCCACGGTAATAATTTCTCGATATAGGTTTCATATTCCATTCCCGAAAAAACTTCGATTATTTTTTTATCGCCGGGACTATTTTCATTCCAGCTTCCTGCGAGCAAAGCGGGTATAATCACTGCCGGCGTGTTGTTTTTCGACCATTCAGGTCTTTGATTCTGAACAAACTGCAGCAACCTTCTTAATACGGAAAGGCTCTGTGCGCAGTCTTTAGAAAGCCCAAATGCTTCATCGTAAGAAAATCCCATTTCCTGCAATGCTTTTTCAAAGCCTTCTTTGCGAAGCCTGGGGAGTATCAATGCGTTTTTGCCCGTTCCAGTTACATCGGCAGCAAGCAACACCTGATGGCCGTTTCTTACCGCCTGATTCATTATCCCCGAATCCTCAAAACACATAATAAGTACCATTGGATTTTTTTGAACCATTAATTTCCTGAAATCTGTCTCCTGGTTTACCACAACAGTTTTTGCAAATAATTCTTCGCGAATTGTTTCAGGTGCCTGCAATATCGAAGACGCTATAAAAGCAACCACTTCTTCGGAAGTAGTGGCACCAATAACCTGATCAGAAGGCGATCCAACGAGTGAGTTAACCAGGTTTTTTGCATATTCTTCCCTTCCTGCCAATACGAGAGATGGAGGTATGGTATGTTTGCTTCCTTTACTCCATGTTTCCCAAAACTGGTCAAGAGAAATTATCTCGGTGTGTTTGCCAATTGTCTGACCCAACCATGCCCCGATCACAGGATATTGCTCTACCCATTCTTCCAGTGAATCCGCATCCAGCATTATTACTTCTTTCCAAATTCCTTCCTTGTTTTTTTCTTCTACCCACTCTTGCCTGTTCTGAAAGAAGCGAGAAGTAACCGCCACATAGGTTGTTTCGGATTGTATCAGCGTTCCGGGTTTAGCGGTTCTTTTTGCATAATCTTCATTTGCCTTTTTCCTCGGATCTTTTTCAGTACCAATTTCCCAAACTGAAAGACCCACGGGAATTTTAGCAGTAACCATTTCACATTGCAGAATTCCATCCCATCCGGGATAGCGAACGGCATCACCACCAGGAAATGATATTTTTGTAATACCACTGGCTTCGGCATATATCAGCTTACGTATCAGCACCGGCATCTGGTCCTGACAATCTCTTTCGTTATCCCATGTCTGTAAATTGTTGGCGGTGACCCATTTCATAATAATTTCCTCCTGTCTCAAAATTACCCAAAGAAATAGCGCTCAGGAGTTTATGTGCAGAAATAGTGAATTGGCTATCATAACTGATTGACGTTCACATGTGAAATTGTGGGTACATATTGTATATTCATAGGCAATAACCTGACACATGAAAATTGAATTTGAATCCGTCACCGTTCGGGAGAAGACAATTGATCCTGAATTACTATTTACTTTTCGGATGGATGAGATCGATCCCACTAAACTGCCCTTGTCCATATCAGGCGAATTATTCAGTGAGGACGATTACAAGGTTGGCGACCTAACTGCGAAAGCCGACACGGGATACAGATTGAAGCTGAACGCTGAATCTGGCGGCCACATGGAACACAATCATCCTTTTTCATTTACATTATGCTGCCAGTTATCACAACGGGCGATCCAGCACATTGAAAACTATCGCCAGGAAAGAAACAGCGAGATGCGTAATGTGGTATTCAAAGTACACCTGAACTTCAACATGCTTGAAGGCAACCTGGAAATTGCGCACCTTCATCTCGCAGGAGATACATCAAAATCAGACAGCCAACTTAATGTGTATTACCAATACGTCAAACATTTCAGCGCCGTAAGAACTAATATGTGGATACTGTCTGCCAACAACGGCTCCAAGCCGTTTGAGATCAACCGATATCCTTATTCAATCATTGTGGTTGATATTGACCTTATGAAATGGAACCGGCATTTTGCCGGGCCGCTGGGCCTGGGTAAATTCCATGTTTATGAATTTACCGAGCCGCAGAACATGCCGTTGGAAACCGAACTACAGAAACGATACGCCAAAGCGATTACCGAAATTACAGAAATGAAAAAGCAGTTACAGCTTGGTGAATGGAAGCAAGCGATCAATGCAAGCCGGGCGGTTGTAGAGCTTTTCAAAAATTTCGACGATTTTCAACAACTTCTGATCGATGCGGGATATAGTGCTGATGCATACGGGGAACTAAAAAAATCTATCCAGTCATTTTTCAACTATATCTCAAAGGTGCAACATGCGCTGGCAATGAACAACCGTGATATCAATGAAACAGTAATAGTGTACAAAGAAGATGCTTACATGGTGTATTCCTTTTGTATCTCGCTTTTAAACCTTGTATCTGGCAAGGTCATACGTGCCCGATAGGGTAAATCTGCAGGTAGTCCTTATAAACTTTTGTTACTTCCAAGAGTGCAGCGTAATTAATATAATTTTTCCACTCGTGATTCAAGGTCTCAAACCTTCCGTGAATCAGCGTATTGCGATCATCTTTATATTTTCTGGCGAGGAAATTAAGCATAGTTGAAAGATTGATTTTAATGTCAACATTATCCGGGCCGATCCAATCTTTTGAAAATTTTTCCATTTCCGCAATTTGTTTCAGTAGTAATAATCTTTGCTCTTCGCTAATTGCCTCTTTTTCGGGATCAAGTATTTCTGCTTGTTCATTCATTGTGTCAACAATTTTTCTATAAGCCTTGTTGTGAGCGTTTACTTTACTTCTTAACAAATTTATCGTTGGTTCATTTACGTCAAAATAAGTTGTCACCGCACTTGTGATTTTTTTGGGAAAATCATCTTTCCAATTACCCCCAGTGATTAGTTTTTCAAGGGAAGTGAAAGTATTATAAACATGGTTGTGTGCATCCAACTCATCTTTATCAGGATTTTGTTTCCGGTAAACATGATAACATAATTCCCGTACAATACTTTCCGTTACGGTGATTAAAAGAATATTGCTTGTTAAGTAATCTTTTTCTTTTGAATGGGTGATTGCCTTATTAATCAGGTTAACCCTGTGCGCGAAGCCGGGAAGTGTTTCGTAGAAAGGAAGCGCTACTATCTTAACATCACTGATGCTGGAGGGTAGATGCTTAGACAATATTCTAACGTCCTTGATACCCAGGGCAATTTCCATGTAGTCCCCAACGACACCATCAGTGAGCCAGGTGATGTCGTATTTAATATTTTGTTCGGGCGATAACCGAAGTATGTCTATCTGTAAAAAACCAGGTTGAACCTGCCGCCAAATTTCACCCCAATATCTGTTGTGTTCCTTTTTTTGAGGTGCAAAGGCTGGATCATCCCATTTGCCTACCGGAATGGATACTTCCGGGCGGGGCCGGCAATATGCCTCTACGTTTTTAGTATGCAGATCCTTGTTAATGCGCGCGATAATTTCCTGCAACGATTTAATAGCACTTTCGGATTTCATCGATACCCATGTCTTCGGGCCACTATTTTTTAATTCTTTGTATTGGTCTAAGTATTTATTAGCCAACGCACGTAATGTTTTCAGGTGCGTTATTCTTTCGGCTTTGGTGATGTTTGACATAAGATAAACTATTGTGGCTTTCGACTGAGTTTGCATGGATATATCCGCTGTATTTCTCAATCGTCATCAAGAACTCCGAAGTATCCTAATTTTCTATTTGTCTTAAACGATAGTTTGTCTTTTTGAATCATCCAGAAAGTTTCGTCAATTTCCTTTATGCAGTCATTTAGATTGTTGAATATTTCTACGGAGGAAAATCGCATAATATGAAATCCCCGTCGTTGAAGGTATCTATCCCTTACCCGATCTCTTATATAGGTAGAAGCATTTGCGTGAAACTGCAGACCATCACATTCGATGGCGATGGACAAGCCATTTGACGTTTTAATTACAAAGTCTATTCGGTATTTGTGTTCCGGACTATATGCCTGGAATTGGGGGAAATTTAGAATACCGGCATTGAGCAAGCCTTCACTCATTTTTTCTTCGATAGGTGTCGAGGGGGCCAATGAATGCCATGTAAGTTTTGATGTTTCCCGTTTCAGAAGGTTATGCAAATTTGATTTAGTGTATGCCAGCACCTTTTGTTCCTCACAATAGATATACAAATTGTCAATCAGCTCTGTTACGCAGCTATAGTGTTCCGCTTTGACCTGCGGGCAAACAGCACTCTTGCCACATTGAATAAATTTATGGGGGCAATGCCCGCTGAAATTATAAGCGATTGATTCGACTGCAATGGCAAATGGAATGTTATCCTCTGTGACGTCATGGTATCCCGCCCGGAAAATATAATTTTTGATGTCGATCAATAGTTTGTTGACTTCAAGGTTCATAAAACAAAACCTTCTTAGCCAACTACGGACTACCAAATCAATTTTTTGAAAATTCAGTTTCTGAAAATATGAATTCCGAAACATGAAGTCATGAAACATTACTTCACGGTGGATCTTGTAATTGTGCGGCGCGGTTGACTCTTCCGGAAGCCCGTTTTCTTTTATGTAGTCAGCTACAATATTAGCATCTTGATTCCACTCTCTCCATGAAGCATTGTAATCGGGGTAACCATAATGGGTGCCTTCTTTTTTTTTATTCGACCAAATTTCTATAATATCCTTCAGCCTGCCATCTTTTCCCTGCACGAGATAATTGCCATTGTTGAAAATAGTTAAATGAACATTGTCATTATTTTGCCTGATTGTCAGTTGATGTCCATTTAATAATGGCTTTTGAGAAGTTATCTCGAAAGAAAGCCTTGTACCTAACATTGTTAAAGACTCAATTATTTCATTACGCATGGTCGCAGTTGGTAATTTATTATTCCAAAGGTAAAATTATTGTGTGCTTAATTTAAAGATTCACCATCCATATCTTGTTTGTGTACTATTTTTGCCTTCCCCCCTTGAAGCCTTGTGATCATGGTTTTCCTAACACCCTGTTTTGTACTCCAGAAAGAAATTCATTTAATAGTATGGCGAATAAACCAAAAAAGCGGCCGAAGAAGCATGTTACAACAAAAATCACGCAAAAAAATGTGTGGCCGAGGGAAAATCCCCGGTTCGACCGAATTGAATACAGACATGATAACCAGTACAGTATGTATCGGGGAACGAAGAAGCGTTCATACGACGATGATGAAGAATACGAAGGATTTATGAAATGTAAACTGGTACATGAAAACGGATTCTCAATCATTGTTCCCGATCTTCTGTACCTGATGGATACGGATGATGAGTTTTCATGGCTTCAGATATTCTCATTCATGGCTAACTATTTTGAGAAACACTCTGATACCGAAATATATGGCGGTTTATGGGTAGATATTGCTTTTGGCCACACACTTCAACTACAGATTACCCATGAAGGGCATGTTGAAAACTTTCCTGACCAGTCCAATCTTTTCAAATGCACGATACGCGGACCCAAAGATGTAAGAAAGTATGCTACAGGAACCGGTAAACTCATCAACGGCATTCCTTATTTGCAATTGTTTCACCACACAACCCAAAATGCAAAAAAACAAATCATGGCTTCAGGGCATTTCCGTGGTTCTGTCTGGAATTACCAGGGAACAAAAGAACTCGCATCAGTATGCTATGCCTATTTCAGCAGTTTAACAGGAATAAGAAAACCTTCTGATCTGAAAATGATCGCTATGGCAGGTAATGGAAAAATTGAAATGATCGTAGATGTTACACAAGAGATTATTTCTATTCCTGTATACAGAGACAGTACCACTAACAGAACGGCGCGTATCGATTGTCTGATAGATAGCACGATATTACGCGGAAACTACATTTGGGTACACACCCATGACGATAATGGAACAGTTTATTATGAAATCAGTAGTCCTTTTATATTTCGTGTTCCTTTAGAGCCAGCCACTGTACTGCCATTTCAAAATGAAATTATTTATCGGGTGCCGAATGTCAAATCAACTGATTATTTGATATTGGGTGATGCGACAACAAAAAGCGGATTGGTTGCACCTTTCGATGAAGAACACACAACACATCTTTTTAAGATTGAACCTTTTCATGGGCTTCCAACAAATGTTTTGAAATTCTGGTTTGACAATGGTAACACTGACCTGTATTCAGCGAGGAATATTGCAAGGGAAGTTTTCAGGAACGCTCCCTGAGAGTACCTATTGGGGTATTGTAAAGCAGCCATCAATGACTTTCACCAAATCCTCGAATAGTGGGCCACACTGAAATATTTTCGGATTATTCCTGTCCCTGGCGTAACGATACATACCAACGGCTTCAAGGTTGAGGTAGGTATCAACGGCATTTGGCGTAAGCACAATATTTACACCGTTAAACTCCGTGATCCAGCTTGGGTAAGCAATGCCGAGCATATCTGTGTTATCAAAGCGTTTGTAATATTCGCGAACAGTCGCCCAAAATGCATTGCTGATAAAATAATTATTGATTGTTGGTTTTGGCGAAGCTGCGAGTGAGGAAAAAAATAGAATGAAATGCCGTACATGGTTGTTTACATCTTTAGAAAATTTTTCATCCCATGCTCCAAAAAAATCATCGAGGTATTTTGCAATGTGTGGATTGTTTGTCATTGTTTCTTCGTGATATAACAGATTGATCACATGAAAATGTTCTTTGATCAGCCATTTTCCAAGTGTAAAATCATAAAAAGGGCTGTTGTCTTCGGGGTCCAGTATTCTTTTGCAGCTTTCGAGCGTTGCTGTCGGCACATTGTCCCCTTTGTGGTCATTGCCTTTCAGCGCCCCATAGAACATAGGTTCCGTCGGACGGTTGAAACGGCCTGCTGCTATCTTATCCAAGTCACGCGTGTGATAAGAAACCTGCCACTGTTCAGAAAATATTTCTCCGTTCATGTTTTCCCTTGAACGTACAATAAAACTGGAGTCCATCCAATGCATGGGCAACGGTATTTTGGAAATCAACCACCAACAATGTTTGCAAATTTCATCAAACGCTTCATTCGAAAGCTCCCTCGATTGGAAAGATTCAATCATTTCCATAACGACAGGTATCTGTGCCGCATCTTCCGGTGATATGGTAAAGGCAGAACTGCCCGGATTGTCATGGAAAAATTGTACTGGCATGTTTGCGAGGTTTGCATTAATACGAATAACGATGTTGGGGTCTAACTTGTGTTTGATCTTTGTATATTATTTGATAGTCATCCCATACAAGCGGATAAGCCTTACACAAATATTTGCAAAAATATTTTCAAGTTCAATAATAGAACGTTCCATCTGACTAAACTTATTAAAAACATTCGGTATATCATAGCAATTGGAAGATGTTGTGACAAGGGATGTTGTAAAATAGCGTGATAGCACGCTTATTTATCGTGTTTCCCGCATGGTTTGGCGTTTAGGAATGCCACAGATTTGGCAGATGAAAAAAGCCCCTTTGTTCAGAACCCACGAAACAGAAGTTTTTGTGACCCAAGAAACATTTAATAAAATCTTATCGCTACTTATCCGCGATTTGTATTCTAAAAATGGAGACAGGCGCACCTTACAGGTGCGAAAAAATAAAAAAGTAATCGACAATTTCGTATTACCTGAAATACGGGTTATTATACTGGAGAATAGTTAAGCATTTAATCAACAGTCGACTCAGTAGGCGAGGTCCTTTTTATCAAATCTAAACCCACCTGGTTCATTCTTCACCTGGTATAATGGTACTTTACCTTGATAGAAAATCCTAAGTGCTTTTTTAATCTGCGCAAGATGATCGTCACTGATCTTGTACCCTACAATTACTTCTTTGATGAATGACCTGGGAATGGGAACTGCGCGATCATTGTCATTCTGGATCATGAGGGTAACAAACCTGAATTCATCTTCGTGTTCCCATTGTCTTCCTTTCACAAAATCATTGATCATGTCTTTTGGGCCGCGTGGTTCGAGAAAGCTATGTTTGACGGGTTTATCCCGGTAGGATGCCACACCCATTGAGCACACTACATAATTCATGATATCGACCGGCGCATACCCAATGCAAAAGCCGGTATGGTCCTTGCCGTAATAAGCCCATAATGATTTGCTGAGACCATTTTTGGCTGTGCTGAATACGCCATAGCAATCGTATGTGTTGCTCTCCCACAGATCTGCGTAGTTTTTTTGAAAATAACCCTGCGGATCTTTCCTGATCCGCGACATTAGATCCACGCACTCTGCCATGAATGGCGGTGTTCCTGGTATAAGCCGCGGAAATTCAATTGAGACCACCTCCTTTACTTTATCGAAGAACCTGTCATCATTAATTTCCTCCACATTAAATTCAATGGGTACATGAATATCATCGGGGTCATTGAGTCCTTTAGGATGCGAAAAATAAATGTTTGGTATCAACAGGCAATCCTGGTGGTAAGTATCTGCCCATGTGCGGTATTTATAAACCACCGGAGGCGCGGTTTCCAGAATATTTTTATTGGCGCTTTCGCGCGTTGTATGTTCTACGGTATAGATCAGATCTTCCTTTTCCATATTACAAGTTAATGACGATTTGCCAGGGGCGGCGATCAGAGACTTTGTGCGTTAGTTCCATAATGTCTATAAATTTTGTATAATCAATCAACTCAATCTGGTCAACTACACCCAGGGATGCTGCTTTATTGGAAGCTTTCTTGGCTTCATTTGAAAACTTCGAGGCACTGCTTACAAAAACAGCATTCCGATTTCTTTCAAGGGCCATGGTGCCTATTAATTCGCGGATAACAGACACACCCTCTGTCGCTTCGGGTTTTTGCCTGCGCTTTACCTGTACGATAGTATCATAGTCTGACCGAACAAGGATTAAATCAATCCCACCATCATGAGATTTGCCGACATGCCTGACTTCGCATTCATAAAAGTCTTTAAAAACACTGCCGACAAGCTCTTCAAATTTTCGTGGATTCATTTGATAGATAATTTCTGGCCGATTCTTTAACGTTGAACGCAGGGTTGCCAATGGAATATCAACTGCATTTTCTTTATACTGCCTGAGCAGACCCCATAAATAATTATAAGAATGCCACGCATTCCCTTCGCCAACATACATTGATTCTTCTGCACGGTAATGCCACCAACCGCAATTGGTACAATCATAGACTACTTCTATAAAATCCTTTGCGCCGCCATTGTCCTCACTTTCATAATGGGGAGTTGCAAGCCTTGTTTTACAAAACCGGCAATACTGTTGGTTCTTTTTAAAGAAGCCGTTTCTGATCAGCTCAGGAATAGGCTGGAAGAAATCTTCATGAATCTTATCAAATTCTTCAGTAATATGGTTGGTATAATCGAGTATCACAAATACAGATTTTTTGCAGTTCAGGCCCACTCATTGTTGTAACCGGATGCTACACTTCGATTTTAGTCTCCGGTGATAAAAATTTGATAATATGGTCGATCACAAACCTCTCAATGGGAGATTCCGTTTTAGCATAATCATAAAAATGATTCCTGTTAAACAGGACAGATAACAATTCAGCGTTTACGGTTGTTTCCATGATGACTTGTACTTAGCAGTTTCTTATCAATAGACATCGAGAATTTTAAAATAAGACAAATGTTGCTGATCACCATTCGCATCTAAGTAATAAAGATGGCAATCAAGTGATTCACCGTTATGTTCCAGCCGGTTTTCAACGAAGCGGATGTGTTCTTCCTCTCCATTTGTTTTTACAAGAATATACGGACGGATGGCTAGCGAATGGAATTTGCCGAACGTATATGCGACCTGTCCCATTTGGATAACATACCAGGGATGAAATTTGCCCCTGTAGAAATATTCAATATGCCCAATCTCCAGGCGAGAGGCGTGTGTCTGTCTCGGAAAGTGGATATAAATATGATGCTGATCGTCATCAAAAATCGGAAAGTCAGCAGCGTTCCATTGCTGGTTAGTCGCAATCTGTCCTGAGTCGTATGTGTCAATCCCGTGGTATTTTATGACTACCCATTCATTTCTTTCGAGATTCAACCTATTTAATTGTTGGAATGAAAATGGCATAAAAATTATTTATGTGTTTATTATTCACATTCAAGAATAAGTGGAGCGATACTTAATATTTCGCTTTTGCAATCTTTTTGGGGGGAAATAGCCAGGGTCGAATTGGTAAGATACAAAGATAAAGTAATGGTACAAAGAGGCTCTGAGGAAACAATATCATCATGAAATCCAAAAGGGAGCAAACTCAGATAAATTCCGTAAAATTTATCTGAGTTTGCTCCCTAACTTTTAGAAAAAGCGGAGAGAGAGGGATTCGAACCCCCGGACGTTTTACCGTCTGCGATTTTTCAGGTCGCTGTCATCAGCCACTCGACCATCTCCAATCAGCGTGAGTTGTTTGGAAATCAGCTTTTCTGATTAATACAAAGATATTTAATTTCAGGCAGGCAATACGGAAAGTAAAAGCCCTTAAAAACAATGCATTCAATATTAAAGAAGATAATCGCACCATGTAATCGATATTTGAAAGATTAGATCATTGACCGCCGGTGAGTAACTTTTTTATGAGATCACTGGCAATACTAACAAATACATCTTTTATCACATCAACGCCAATTTTCTGTGCCCTGGCCCATAACCTGCACAGCTTTACTAAAACATCTTTCTTTGTCTGCGTACTTACATTTTTCTGCAATTCCGCAGCATCGGATGCCAATAAAATAAGTTCGTTTTGTACTTCTTGTGGCCTTCCTTCTTTCAAAGTAATCAGCTTTTGCTGAAAACCTGTAAGATATTCATCCAGAAAAATAAGTTGATTTAGTTTAAAAGGAACATTAAGATGTTCGTTGTTTTTCAAACCCAATTCGTTTTCAAATTCCTCCTGGTATGCTTTAAGTATCGGATCATCGTAGATAGTGTGAATCTTATTATAGGCTGCGACTAAATCAATCCATTTCTGTACTGTATTATTTATACTCTCCAACTTCACCCAAGGTTTGGAAGCGGAAATGTCGGTCTTGGTATTTGGTTTATAATCCAGGTAATAGCCCTGCGACTGATCTTTTGCTTCCTGTTTTACCACCTTGAAATAAAAATCAGAATTTGGGTCTTTGTCTTTCAGGTGAAAGAGTACTTCAGGGTTGTTTACCGGTTCAATGAATTGCAGATTCTGGTCAGCAACCGGCTGTAATATTTCAAGTATGGCTAACGGTATCTTTTTCTTCATAATTGCTGTTTCCAGGTTGGGTACAAAATAAAACATTTTATGGCTGGTTGTTTTTAAAAAACTACCTCTCCTTCATGTTCCGCTATCATATTTTCGAGGGACATCCTCATTTCATGGTCATTGTATAACAGGTCTAAATTAAACATCAGAGGATCTGGAAAATCTTCGATTGAGACTGGATGGATAGTACCGTTTTTTATATTAGTTACAAAAGCAATTAATTCAATAATGTCCTCTCGTGCCACCTGACAGTCATTTAACTGTAAGAGTGTAGATAGATTGCTGATTCTTTTCAGGTCTGTAATGAATTCATCATATAAATCGGGTGGCAATGTTCCGGCGATCATTTGTTCAAAAGCTGGAAGCATGATATGATATAGTTCATGAAATTCCGCTGCCTCTTCGATGTATTTAATACGGCTCGCGATCCGTTCAATTTTTTTTGTATTTGCTGGCAACGAATTTGATTCCGGAAGAGCGACTGTAATGGTTTTTGGTTTTGCAGATCGCCAATCCGGCTCGTATTTGTCAAGAACTTCAATAATATATCGCTGCAGCCAGCAGTAGAATACCTGCTGGTTACCCTCCAGGGTGCAAACACGCACAAGTAAGAATGGTACAGGTGACCTTTCTACATATTGCAGGGTTTTCTTTTCAATAGTAAATTCGAAAAATCCACGCTTTTTCCTGAGCCTTTTTTCGGTTCCTTTTACCTGTAAATAACATGCCCAACCAGTGGCCTCATATTCGGGATGTCCGTGCTTATTTTCGCCACTTTTTGAAAATATTTCAACCATCAGGTCTATTCCGTAATCCCTTTCCGTGAGATCCCGCACAACCCAATAGTCTGGTATAACACTCATGGTATATTTGACAGCTTTACTGTCGATTACATGCTGGTAGGTTCTCATAGGCAATAACTATATACCTATAAATATATGAAAAGGATAAATCGTGACTTAAGATTGTATTCAGTGCGTTTGATGATTGCCGTTTTTAGAAAATAGGGGCATCATTTTGTATTATCAGGGTTATAAGCCTAAAACCTGCCTGCTGTCAAACCGTACAAATTGGAGACTAAATAAGCTATATATTGTATAATTGTATGCTATATTCTACTAATTTCTATACTATCTATGTTCCTGCAAACCATTAAGCCTGCCAAAGCACTGAACAAAGCTTACCTGAAAGAAAAAGTAAGCAGGGAACATATTGAACTGTTGAAAAAGAACCTTAAACGACTTTTTGATCGCTTCAATGAACAGGAAAGTGAAGAGCACTTAAAAAATGTAATGGCGGCTTTTCTTAGGGATACCTGGTACGAGGATCTATTTGAAATCAATACAAAAGAGCGAAATGATCTTGTGATCCATACAGGCAAGTCAACCAGTGAATCAGCGGGTGTTATTGTGGAGGTTAAAAAGCCGTCGAATAAGGCGGAGATGATGAGCGTGGCGAAACCAAATTGTAAAGCTCTACACGAATTGGTTTTGTATTACCTGCGCGAACGACTTGATTACCATAACACCGATATTAAATATTTGATTGCCACCAATATTTATGAGTGGTTCATTATCGATGAAGTATGGTTTGAAAAAAATATTTTCCGAAGCACCAAACTAAGGAAGGACTATGAAGCATGGAAGATAAGTGGAAATGATACGAAGTTTTTTTATGAAAGTATTGCAAAGCCGCATATCGAAAACCTTTCCGATGAGATGACGGCTGCATATTTCGATTTTCGAGACTACGAAAAATACATAACAAACTCGAATAACGAAGATGACACGAAGCTGATCAGCCTGTTTAAAATATTATCTCCGACTCATTTATTAAAACAGCCTTTCGCTAATGACAGCAATACCCTTGATACAAAATTCTATAGTGAATTATTGTATATCCTGGGACTGGAAGAAGAGAGGAAAGGGGGTAAGAAGCTGATTCAACGAAAGTCAAAACCCGACGAAGCCTCACTGCTGGAAAATGCGATCATTAAAATAGAAGACAAAGATTGCTTACGTCATGTTACGGGATTGACAAGTTTTGGCCTGACAAAAAACGACCAGTTGTTCAACATTTCACTGGAACTATGTATTACATGGATCAATCGTGTTTTGTTTATCAAATTGCTCGAAGCACAATTGTACAAATTTCACAAAGGAGACAAGGATTACCTGTTCCTGAATGCCAAATCAATTTTTGATTTTGACGAATTAAGCAACCTTTTTTTCCAAGTTCTCGCTGAGAAACCGGGGAGTCGCCGTCAGCACATTAATGATAAATACGCGAAGATTCCTTACTTAAATAGTTCGTTGTTTGAACGGATAGAGCTGGAGAGAACTACTATCAATATCAGTGAACTTGATAACCGGTTACAACTACCTCTTTTCCCTGGAACTGTTTTGAAAGATGCAAAGGGAAAAAGGAGAACAGGTTCGCTACCAACCCTTCAATACCTGCTTGAATTTCTTGATGCCTATGACTTTACGAGCCAGGGTGGTGAGGCAATACAAGAAGACAATAAAAACCTGATCAATGCTTCTGTCCTTGGACTGATTTTTGAAAAAATCAATGGCTATAAGGATGGATCTTTTTTTACACCTGGTTACGTGACAATGCACATGTGTCGCGATATTATCCGACAGGCAGTGCTTCAAAAATTTGCTAAAGAAAAGGGATGGGACTGCCAATCCTTTGAAGAGTTGTATAATAAAATTAACGATAAAGCCGAGGCTAACAGAATCATGAACGATCTTCATGTCTGCGATCCTGCTGTCGGCAGCGGGCATTTCCTTGTTAGTGCACTCAATGAATTGATCGCGGTAAAGAATGAGTTAAAAATACTCCAGGATGCAAATGGAAAATCTTTACGCGATTATGATGTTGAGGTAATTAACGATGAACTGATAATTACAGATGATGACGGAAGACTATTCGATTATAACCCAAACAACAAGGAAAGCCAACGAATCCAGGAAACCTTGTTTCATGAAAAGCAGACCATCATTGAGAATAGCCTGTTCGGAGTCGATATCAATCCGAACTCTGTCAAAATATGTCGTCTTAGATTATGGATAGAGCTGTTAAAAAATGCCTATTATACCTCTTCCAGTAATTATACAGAACTGGAAACACTTCCCAATATTGACATTAATATCAAGTGTGGTAATAGTCTTGTAAGCAGGTTTGCACTGGATACAGATATCCAGAATGCTGTTCAACATTCAAGTGATAGAAGCATTGATGCGTACAAGCGGGCGGTTCAATCCTATCGTAATGCAGAAAACAAGGAAGAAAAAAGGGAGATGGAAAACTTTATCGAAGCGATAAAAAAAGATTTCAGAAGTTATATAAGCCCCAATGATGCAAAATTTAAACAGTTGTCAAAATTGCGCGGAGATCTTTTTAATCTCAGCCAAAGAAAAGAATTGTTTGATGACGGCAATAAGAAGGTAAAAGATACCAAAGTCAAAATTGAGCGATTAGAAAAAGACATACAGAAACTGGAATCGGAGATATCAGAAATCAAGAACAACAAGATTTATGAAAACGCTTTTGAATGGCGATTTGAATTTCCTGAAGTGTTGAACAGCGAAGGCGTTTTTGTTGGGTTCGATGTTGTGATAGGCAATCCGCCTTACTTAACCGGATCAGCTTTCAGAGAGTTTCACAATTTTTATATACAGACTTTTGCGACAGCCGAATACCAACTAGACCTGTATCCATTCTTTGTTGAACTTTCTTCCAATCTTGTTGTGGATAATGGATATATCTCCATGATCACACCGAATTCCTGGCTGAAGAATCTTAAGATGCAAAAAACCCGGAGATTCGTCCTGGAAGAATTGAGTCTCCAACGTATCAACCCCAATATTTCAAAAGCATTTGAAGAGGCACAAGTTGATACGCTGATTTTTCTGGCAAAAAAAGAGAGGGCCCCAGGCAAATTAAAAGTATGGACATTTGCTGATAAAGTACCACAAGAACGGCATAGCATTGATCAGACCAGTTTCCTCCAAAACGATGGCCTTGTTATAGACCTGGAGGTTAATGATGTTATAAGAGAACTTATTCAAAAAGTCAGGTCAAAAAGCATACGGCTCGAAGATGCTTTTGAAATTACCCGAGGTGTAAATCCTTACGATAAATACCGTGGCCAAAGTGAAGAAGTGATTAAGAATAAATCCTACCATGCAGATTTTCCAAAGGATGACTCATTCCGGCCAGAGTTGCGTGGCAAGCATGTCGGCACTTTTCATTATGAATGGGACAAAAAGCATTTTATCAGCTATGGGCCATGGCTCGCTGCGCCGAGAGATCCTAAATTTTTTGAAGGAAGACGAATTGTTTTCAGGGAAATTCTTGCCAAGAGATTTGTTACTACAATCGTAGACGAAAATATCATACTTGACAGAAGTCTATACATTGCGAAGCCTTTTGATACACAAACCAATGTTGAAGCCATTTTGGGAATATTGTCGTCAAGGCTGCTGATCTGGTTATTCAGAATTGAGAAAAATGAGTTTGACGATCTTTTTCCAAAAATCCGACTTGAAGAATTCAAGAAACTACCAATCCCCAAAACAAACCCATACGAAGCTGAGATCGCAGCCATTGTAGGTGAAATTCTCTTGCTTAAAAGAAAAGACAAGAACTGCGACATAACAAGTCTTGAAAACGAATTGGATTCATTGATCTATCGTATTTATGCGTTATCGCCAAATGAAATTAAGATCATTGAAACAATCTAGTAACATTTTCATCTTTAAGTATTGCTGTAATCAATAGCTTCTATTATAAACGTAAACAGGAACTGTGACCGGCAGATCATGCCTGGTGCCATTAAAATCGAAAGGAAAGTGTACAATCATGTGCGCAACCAGTTTGTCCGTTTTGGCGAGATATAGTTCAATCGTTTTTTTAGGTTCCAGTGTAAATCTTTCGTCCAGATCCAGCCTGATCTTCTGTTCACTTGTGGGTTCTTTCATAATCATTTTTTCAAACTGCACTTTTTTCAGGTCAAAAACCTCTTTGGTGGTCTCCCAATAAAAGTAGTTGCTATCCAACAGTTTCAATTCAATTGTGGCACTATCAATAAACCTGTAAACGCCATTGCCTGTTTCGATCTTGCCATCAATTACCCTTTCCTTAGAGTCTTCAATGCCACTATTGTAATTGATCCTGATCGGTTCCAATGTGATATTCACTACCGGTTGAATTGCCGATACGATTGGAGCGGACGGTTGGCTTTTAAACCGATCCCATACAGTAAATCCTGATGTCATTACTCCCAACACCAGCGCCACAAAACCAAATACAGCCAACACTATCTTATAAAATTTGCTAAAAGGGGATCGGGAATTCGATGTTTGCATGCCTAAGGATTTATCAAGAAGACCGTGATCAGGCTAAATTAATTATTATTTTTTCTTAGATCCCGAACGCTTTATAGCAGCAACCTCTTTCTTCAGGAATTCCATGTCTTTCGCCAGTTCGCTTATTTTCGGATCTGCTGAAGCATCTTTGATAAAATTCACCACATCTGTTTTCAGAATCGTTGCGATCTGGAAAAGACGGGAAACAGATGGGTCGGTCTCTCCTCTTTCAATCTTTGCATACGCACCTGCTGTAATCTCTAATTTATCCGCCATGTCCTGCTGGTTGAGATCCTTTGCTTCGCGGATCTTGCGGATGCGGTGGCCGACTTCTTTGGCTATAGGGGTCATACCACGAATATACCAAAAAGTAAGCTACCTGTCGTTTAAGGACAGCTAGGAAAAAATGGCGTGAAGTACGAGCATACGTCAATGGAGCCAATAATTGCTCCGAACTTTAGGCCATGATCGAAAATGAACTGCAAGTTTTGGGAAGAAATGTAGTGCGGTTGCGGAAAGACCAGGGATGGACGAGAAAAGATTTTTGCAACAAAATTTCTATAACCAAGGACAGGTTGCGCAGAATTGAAAAAGGGGAAATCAACATCCGTTTTGGTACGATAGTCAGAATTGCTGTGGCATTGAAAGTTGAGATCTCTGCGCTCTTTGAAAACAAATAGACTTGGTAAACGAGGCAAAATCATACAGATTTATATAGATTTTATTCACCCATTTTTGGGCAGTGAGGTGGGAATTGGTGCAGCCTTTTGCAACCTTTAACTGCCTTTTAAATTGGTGGTTATTAAAGAATTATTACTTTTCCTGTAGATTTATATCGTGAAACCAACAAATCCGAATTGCAATGAAATCCTACCCAACATACTCCGATCAGGAGTTGGTGCGTCTGCTCCAACGGGGGGATCATGCGGCCTTTTCAGTCCTCTATGAACGGTATTGGGAAATGCTCCTCGGCATGGCGTTTAATCGCTTGAAAGACCTTAGCGCGTCGGAGGATATCGTACATGATGTTTTTACCAGCCTTTGGAAAAACAGGGAATCTCTGAACATTCAATCCTTTAAGAACTGGATGGCTACGGCGGTTAAGTATATGATCATACGGGCTGCTGACAGGGCCTCCCTTGAAGAAAGATTTGCGGAAGAACAACGCAAAAACGAAGTCGTAGAAAATACGCTTGCGGATAGTATGGCTGATAAGCAAATGGCTGCAATGCTTGCATCTGAGATCAACCGCCTGCCTGAAAAATGCCGTATCGTTTTCCAACTCAAACTGCAAGGTCTTTCCAACAGCGAGATTGCAGATGAAATGGGAACAACTGTAAAAACGGTTGAAAACCAGGTCAACCGTGGGAATCATTCTTTAAAAGTGGCAATGAAGAATTATTTTTTCTCCCTTCTCTTTCTTTAAATAGGCTCTAAGATTACCCCAACAATAAATTTTCTTTAAAAAATTGTTACTCCTGTGGGTGCAAATCTCTTTTCACGTCACTTGACTATAACGACCGTATTATGGAATTACCTGAAAACCTGCAAACTGCTATTCAAAATTACCTTTCCGGTAACGCAACGGATGCTGAAAAGCAATTGGTGAACGACTGGTATTATTCGTTTTCAGATGAAACAATTGAGATCCCGGCTGATGTGCAGGATCTTAAAGAACTGGTTAATCAAAGGATCAAGTCACGTTTGAGCAATACCCTTCAAATCCCTATGACACCAGAAACGATTGTCGTGCCGATGTGGAAGAAAGTGGCGAGGGCTGCTTCCGTAGCTGCTGTATTGGTATTGATTGCGGCAGGCGGCTGGTTGTATTTCACCAACAAGCCTGCAAAGGAATCAGCGTCTGTTCAAAATAGTTCTCCTTATAAAAACGATATAGCCGCGCCGGTATCCAATAAAGCAATACTTACAATAGACGGAGGTAATCCAATTGTTTTAAGTGATCTGAATAATGGATCACTGGAAAACGCTGGTGTGGCTGGCGCGTTTAAGACAGGCGATAATAAACTTTCTTATGACGGTAATACCAAAGTAGTTGTTTACCAAACCTTATTCAATCCAATCGGAAGTAAGCCACAAGAGTTGTCTTTACCTGATGGTTCTATGGTATGGTTAAATGCTGGATCGTCTATCCGCTATCCTTCAAAATTTACAGGGACTGAGCGTTCTGTATCCATGACAGGTGAAGCTTATTTTGAAGTAAAGCATGATGCTTCACAACCATTCAGGGTAAACGCAGGAAGCCAGATTATAGAAGATCTCGGAACCACTTTTAACGTGAAAGCATACAAGGATGAACCGGTGATTAAAACGACGCTTGTAGAGGGTATTGTAAAGATCGGAAATATTACGCTGAAGCCCGGTGAGCAACTCAATGGAGCAAAAGTGATCACGGCGAATATTGCGCAGGAAACAGCATGGAAGAATGGGCAGTTTTATTTCAGCCACAATACGGTTGAATCCATACTGAAACAGGCGATGCGTTGGTATGATATAGAAGTGGAGTACCAGGGAAAGGTGAATGAAACCTTTACTGTGAATGTGGACAGGGATCTGCCTATTTCCAAACTCTTGCAATACATGGAAAAATCAGGTGGAGTGCATTTCGAGATCGAAGGAAGGAAAGTGATTGTTAAGCCCTGATAAAACAGGCGTTCAATAATAAACGAAGTGGTTCAAGCAAAAAACCGTCCCGGATTTGGCCCCGGAACGGCGGATTGTTCGGGTCACGAATAATAGTCTTGACGGACACTCATTGTAAACCCAAACACACCAAATCTATGCAATTGACTGCTCTTTGCAAAGTGCTGCGCTATCCGGCACTTTTGAACCCTAAAAGCTGGCTGATCATGAAGCTGACCACCATCCTGATCCTCGCCGGATGCCTCCAGGTTTCTGCCCGGACATTCGCACAAACCGTAACGCTGTCAGTGAAAAACACTTCACTTGAAAAGGTATTTCTTGAAATCAAGAAGCAGACCGGTTACAATTTTGTTTACAATGATCGATTCGGCAGCACCGCTAAACCCGTGACTGTTGCAGTAAAACAACAACCTCTCGCAAGTGTACTCGAAGAATGCTTTCGTGATCAAAATTTCACTTACGAGATTATTGACAAAACAATTATCATTAAAGAAAAAACACCTCAAAAAAGGGATAACACAACGAGCGAAGTAGTGCCCGTTCCGCCTGTTGATGTGCATGGGGTGGTGAAGGATGAAAATGGCAAACCAGTTGTTGGTGCGGGAGTTCGTGTTAAAGGAACTAATAAGGGAACAACAACAAATGAGAGTGGCGAGTTTATTTTGACAGGTGTTGATGATAAGGCAACACTTATTATCAGCGCAGTGAATATTGAAACAAGTGAAGTAGGCATAAATGGAAGGAAGGAGATTAACCTGGTAGCAAAAGCGAAGATTTCGCAATTGGAGGATGTTATTGTAAACAAGGGATATTATTCAACCTTGCAAAAATTAAATACAGGAAGTGTAACAAAAATAACATCTGAAGAAATTAAAAGACAGCCTGTTTCTAATCCAATAAGTGCGCTTCAAGGTAGGGTCCCTGGTCTATTAATCAGCCAAAAGAATGGATTGCCTGGTGCTAGTTTAAGTATACAAATCCGAGGGCAAAACTCAATACAGCAGGGCAACGACCCACTCTTTATCATTGATGGAGTTCCATTTTCATCTGAAAATTTGGTACAATCAGGAGCAACTCTTAATGCAAGTAATCCATTTAATACAATAAACCCTTCGGATGTCGAAAGTATTGAGATTTTAAAGGATGCTGATGCTACAGCAATTTATGGAAGCAGAGGTGCGAACGGTGTTGTTTTAATCACAACTAAAAAGGGCAAGTCAGGAAAGTTGTCTATAAATGCAAATTTTTATGCTGGATTGAACAGGGCAACCAGAACGATGGATTATATGTCCACCAAACAATATCTGGAAATGAGAAGGGAAGCATTTAAAAATGATGGTGTTACTCCTGATATCTCAAACGCGCCTGATTTAGTTGCATGGGATACAACTCGATATAGTGATTGGAAAAAGGAAATTATGGGGAATGACGCATATGTGACAAACGCACAAGTTCGGCTGAATGCAGGTACTAAAAATCTTAACTATTCACTGAATACCGGGGTTTACAATGAAGGGAGTGTATTACCGGGCAATCAAAAATACACGAGAGGATCGGTCAGCTTTAATTTATCAAATATTTCAACAAATGAGAAGTTTTCCGCCCAGTTTTCGGCCACTTATACATTTGATAAAAATCAGCTTGCAAGCCAGGACCTTTCGGCATTTATAAATCTCGCACCGAATTTTTACCGTCCTTATGACTCGTTTGGTAACCTTCAATGGAGTGAAGGGGGAGCATCTTATGGGAATCCATTTGAAGTTTTGCAACAAAGATATATTGCAAACACAAATAGGCTTATAGCCAACGCCAGTCTGTCTTATAAAGTTTCAAGTAAAATCAACTTTCGATCAAACTTTAATTATAACTCGGTCTTTTATAATCAATACAGTGCACGACCTATATCTTCACAAGATCCAGCCTATAATCCACGTGGCGATGCGAATTTCAATAATACATCATCTAAAACATGGAATGTTGAACCACAGATTGACTACACAACCTCGGTTTTAAGAAAAGGAACTATTCAGTTTTTAGTTGGGAGTACATGGCAGCAGAAAGAAGATGACGGCACATATCTAATCGGTTCCGGATATACAACTGATGCGCAAATAAACTCAATTGCGGGAGCTGCCACAATCAATGTTCAAAATGATGTTGCGTTGTATAAATATTCCTCTTTGTATTCAAGAGTTAATCTGAATTGGGATGACAAGTATCTGATAAATTTAGTTGCGAGACAAGATGTGTCATCCAGATTTGGCCCAGCAAATAGAACTGCCAAGTTCGGAGCTGTGGGACTTGCATGGGTTTTTTCAAACGAAAATATAATTCGTAATCATGTCACATTTTTAAGTACTGGTAAATTAAGAAGCAGTTTTGGTACGACAGGAAATGATCGGATTGGTGACTATAAATATCTTGATACATGGTCGAATACGACAAATTTATATCAGAATCAATCCGGACTGAGGCCAACCCGAATATTTAATGACACTTATGGATGGGAGGAAATCCAAAAACTTAACATAGGGCTAGACCTTGGTTTTTTAAAGGACAGAGTCATATTCACTGTGGATTTATTTAATCATAAAAGCAAAAATCAATTAGTAGCGTATAGTTTACCTGATCAAACAGGGTTCAGAAGTGTTATCAAAAATATTCCAGGTGTTATTCAAAATAAGGGGCTAGAACTTATGCTTAACACCGTAAATGTGAAAGGGAAAGATTTTGCCTGGAAATCTTCGTTGAACCTTACTATTCAACGAAATAAACTTCTTGAATTCTATGAGTTGGCAAAGTCTAATTACGCGAACCAATTTATTATCGGCAAGCCATTAAACTTACTTATTGGTTATACTTATCTCGGCGTTAATTCTCAAACAGGGGTATATCAGTTTGATGATAAAAATAAAGATGGTCTTTTGAATACACAAGATTATTCCTTTCAAGGGACTACGGATCCGGATTATTTTGGAGGGTTAAGCAATACGTTTCAATATAAGAATATAGAGATCAGTTTTCTTTTTGAATTCAGGAAACAGGTTGGTCGTCATGCAATATTTGGGTATTCGAGTTTTGCAGGTCTTTTAAACAATCAGCCAATTGCTGCTTTGAACAGGTGGCAGAAACCGGGCGATGTAACGGAATACCAAATGTACACACAGGCCTTTGGCACGCCTGCTGCTGACGCGGCATCACGTATTCAAAATTCAAGTGCTGCGCTAACGGATGCCTCATTTGTGAGATTGAAAAACTTGTCAGTGTCGTACTCAGTACCAGCGAGGATGATCAAGCGATTTGGATTGGAATCGTTGCAACTTTATTTCCAAAGTCAAAACTTATTTACCATCACAAAGTATGTAGGTGCGGATCCGGAAAATCAAAATCTTCAGGCTCTGCCACCATTGAGTGTATTCGCCGCAGGAATTAATATTAACTTTTAAAGTATTTAGAAATGAAACAATATAGAATTCTTCGTTTATCTGTATTCTGCATAATTATTGGACTCGTAGTTTCATGTGAGAAATTTGTAGAAATCCCCCCTTCGCCTTCGCAAATTATGAGTTATAAAGTTTTCGAAAATGATGCTACAGCAACCAAGGCAATCATTGGGATCTATATACAAATGATCGCAAACAATAACCAGTTTACATCCGGAAACACAACTTATTATTCTGGCTTATCTTCGGATGAACTATATTTTTATACGAATGATTTGAAGCAAGAGTTTTTGAAGAATGATATCAGTGCATCGAATCATGATTTTTTATCAATTGTATTTTGGACACCGGCTTACAAATATATTTATACTGCAAATGCATGCCTAGAAGGTTTGGAAAATTCAAAAAATCTGACTCCAGCTACGAAACGAATTTTGACTGGCGAAGCGAAATTTATTCGGGCATACTGCTATTTTTATCTAGCGAATCTATTTGGGGATGTTCCTTTAGTTACCACAACGAACTATAATGATAATTCCCTTTTAGCCAGGACCCCTCAGATACAAATTTATAATCAGATTGTTTCCGACCTCACCGATGCTCAAAATTTAATGGATGCTGCTTATCCAACAACAGAAAGAGTTAGGCCTAATAAGTGGGCGGCTTCGGCGTTACTCGCACGAGCATATCTCTATAAGGGAGAATGGCAGAAAGCGGAGCAGGAGTCTGCTAATATCATTTCCTCTGGTGCTTATTCACTTCAAGCAAATTTGAATAATGTTTTTTTGAAAGGAAGTACAGAAACAATCTTCCAAATACAGCCTGGTGTCAGTAATATAAATTCATGGGAAGGCAATATAATTATTCCAGCCTCAGCCACCACTACACCTACCTATTTATTAACAACCTCCATTTTAAATTCATTTGAGGCCGGTGATTTAAGAAGAGCAAGCTGGGTTCAAAGCAGGACATTTGCCGGTCAGACATTATACTATCCTTTTAAGTATAAAGTAAAAACGAGCGCAACCATAACTGAGTATAACGTTTATTTAAGGCTCGCTGAACAATACTTAATAAGGGCGGAAGCAATGGCGCAGCAAGGAAACATTACGGGTGCCAAATCTGATATTAATACAATTAGAAATAGGGCAGGCCTGAGTAACACAAACGCAAATGACAAGGCAAGTCTATTACTTGCTGTTGAAAAGGAGAGACAAACAGAGCTATTTGCTGAATGGGGTCATCGCTGGTTTGATTTGAAAAGAACTAACAGAGTCAATACCGTTATTGGTGGTTTAAAACCAACAACCTGGCAACCAACAGATGCTCTTTGGCCAATTCCTACTATTCAGTTAAATCTTAATCCAGCGTTAAGCCAAAACCCCGGATACTAATTTGAATAGATTTTGTCTGACTGATGGAAAGAATCCGTAGCTGTTAAACCAGCTACGGATAACTCTATAATTATTAATGTTAAGTTTTTCCCGTGAAAAAGTTTGTTGTTCTAATATGTGCATTGTTTTTTGTATGTAATATATATGCACAAAGCAGCGCCCAAGCCTACTCTATCGGTGATACGTTTATAGATTATGTTTTTAAGCCAATTAATGGAGATTCAGCTTCAAAATTTACTTTTAAATCCATAAAAGGGAAATACGTAATTATTGATCTCTGGGACATACATTGTTCGGGATGTATTAGCGGTATGTTGAAGTTGGATTCTCTTCAGCATTTATTTCCTGAGACGCTTAAAGTAATATCGGTAACAAGAAATTCAAAGAAAGAGGTGGAAGAATTATTTTCGCGAATACATCTAGATCTGCCTGGTCTTCCTATGATTGTGAGTGACACAGCACTCTATACTTATTTATTTCCTCATACTGGCGATCCGCTTCACGTATGGATTGATACTTCTGGAGTAATAAAGTATATAACAGGAGGTTATAACACGACTATTGACAATATTCAAAAGTTCATGAATAATCAACTTTTACATGTCGCTTTTCAAAGCGAAATTAAAGACTTTGATCCTTCCATGCCATTGATCGAAGAGGCAGCAAGCCGATTGAAATATTATACCAAGACATACTCAGTATTTACAAAAGGACTTCAAAATGTTATTAATACAAATAGAATTGAAGTTTTAAATAGTAAGTCAACAAATATGCCTTATTTAATTAAGGCTCTTAACGCGCCTGTGTTAACACTTTATCAAATTGCATATAACCAAGAGTTGTACGGGGTCACTTTAAACATGTTCCAGTTCACAAGGAATAATCGGATAAGTCTAGAATCGCCAAGGGCGAAACTGCTTACAATGCCGAAAGATATTCAATACCTGGATGGATGGCGAGATGATAATTTATTTTGTTACGAAATTTTAGTACCAGAAAAGAAATCTGGTGAAGTCTATCACTGGATGCAACAAGATCTTAAGCGATTTTTTGATTTGTCTGTCACTATCCAAAAGAAAAAAATGCAATGCCTCGTTCTTGTAAATATTGATCGAAATGCCGAAGTAATTGTGCAATCAAGTATCCGTTATTCAAATGCTATGCAGTCAAATAATTCCGGAAAATATGATAATCGCCCTCAAATGAAAAAGATGATTACTGAATTGATTTATTTGACTCAGGATTTCAATCTTCCTTTCATTGATGGAACGAATGATAAAACCAACTTATCTATCAAGTTTCCAGGGAAAACAAAAAGCATTCAAGAGTTGAATGTGGCTTTAAAAGAATTAGGGTTGATTATTTTAAAGAAGGTTAGGGAAGTGGACCTACTGTCTATTAAATAGATAAGATAATCATTTTGCGTGGACAAACATAGTAGTCATTTCTGATAGATAGTCCCAATAGATTCATCAAAATATTTTTAAAATGATAAAATTTAAAACCCTTGTTTGTAGCCTACTAATATTTTCTCAGTCAATTGCATTACCTAAATCCCCACCTATTCTGGATCGACTGCATGAAAGGGCAGATGCTGTGCACTGGGCTTATCGTGTAAAAAAGTTAGAGCAAAATAAATATGAAATATACATAACTGCCAAAATGAAGGAAGGCTGGCATATTTATGCACAAGCACAGCCTAAAGAGTCAATAGCCGTACCCACTAGGGTCAAATTCAGTTTAAATCCTATGGTTGAGGCTAGAGGCATACTAAAAGAATTTGGAAAAAAAGAAAAGCAGGAAATTAAAGAGGCGGGTATTACACAGTATGAGTATGCTGATACTGTAGATTTTGTGCAGTTGGTAATTGTCAAGGCAAATATAAAAACCAATATCTCAGGAACGATTTCCTATCAAGCATGTTCAGATGAAGTATGCCTTCCGGTGAAAACAATTTCATTTAATCTTTCATTAAACTGATATGAATATTCCACTCCTTTTTAAAATATTTCTATTCCTGATATTTAATCAAGCTGCGAATAATGGGGTATCCTTGAAATATGAAACAACATCAACGATAGTACAATCTTTCCCAGTTATATCCATATTGGTATTGGAAGGAGACCAGCCATCTGTGGAAGACGCAGTTAATAGCTGTTCTATGGTATTCCCATTGCCTGTTATTAGTCGTAAACAGGATTTTGAAAAGGGAATATTTGTCGCGCGCTTGGAATACAAAGATTTTCCCTTTTCAACAATGCAACAACTCGAGCAGCGGTTGTATCAATTCAAAAATCGGATCAATATTCACTGGAACGAAAACCACTTGTATTAAAATCTTGAGACCTGATTATCCTCATAAACTCTTTGCAGATAGGCGTAATCGCTATAGTCTGCTTATTGTAGCATTAGCTGCCGAGTATAATGTATTCTAATGTGGTTATTACAGTTCGATTTTCTCATGTGAGACCGTGTGGTATCTACCTCCGGTATTTAGCAGTAGTTTTCTTACACCCCGATTCAATTGTTGGTTTTTGCAATTCCAGTGCCGTTGTAAAAAGCGGCACTGGTTACGGGGAATTAATTCTGACAATTTTCTCATGTTGTAGTATACAGCATTAACGCGGGTGCCTGTCCAGGCTGCCTGCCTTATTTTAAAGTAAAAGAAATGCAAATACAAATTTTACGTGCAAAAATCCATGGAGCAGAAATTACGGAAGCCAATTTGAATTATGTAGGTAGCCTGACGCTTGATGAAGAATTAATGGATGCCGTCAAGATGTTTGAATTTGAAAAGATTCAGGTTGTAAATATTAATAACGGTGAACGTATTGAGACCTATTTAATCAAAGGAAAAAAAGGAAGTGGCGTATGTTGTTTAAATGGTCCAGCAGCCCGTAAAGGTTTGCCAGGTGATAAGGTGATCATTTTGAGTTATGGTTTGGTTGAGTTAGGCAAGGCTGACTCATGGTTTCCTCTGAAAGTGTTCCCGAAAGAAGGGAACAAACTGGAAAAATAAAAATTATCAATTTCCAATATGCTTTTGATAACCCATCAGAAAGGAAATGGCAGATGCCTTGCATTTCTTATTGCAGATCGCATATATGATTGTCATCAAGTTCATCCCGGATTACCGGAAACAGGCGAGGCGTTTATCGCCGATTGGGAGCGCTATAAGCCACTCGCCTTGCTGATGCACAACGCTCTTCAAACTAATGCTATAAAAGTTCAATTAGAATATACAGAGATCGGCCTTGCAGAAGATGTTCAGGCTTTGGTGTGGCCGGGTATGTAAAAATGAAACCAATGAAAGCAGTAATAGTTGATGATGAATTTGAAAATATCGTTCAGTTAAGAAACCTGCTTGCCAAGTACTGTAAGAAAATGGAGGTTATTGGTGAGGCAACTGATGCCTCAAAGGGAGCAGCCATGATCATAGAACGTCAACCTGATCTTGTTTTCCTTGATATTCAAATGCCCAATGAATCAGGCTTCGATATGCTTAGTTCTCTTGGTGACTATGAATTCAAAGTAATCTTCATAACCGGATACGACGAATATGCCATACAAGCCATCCGATGTTCAGCTTTGGATTACCTGTTAAAACCTATTGAGACCTCAGAACTGATCGCCGCTGTTTTAAAAGCCGAGAAGAAAATAAAGAAGTCACATATTACACTTCAAATCGATAATCTTCTTGATATTGTTGCTCACCCTAACAAAGAGGATCATAAAATTGCATTACCAGTAGCGAAGGGTCACCGGTTTATCAACCCTTATGAAATTCTATACCTGCAATCATCGAACAACTACACCAATTTTAAAATGGCGGACAAAGAAACCATCCTGATCTCCAAAGGGCTTTATAAGTTTGAGGAGGTCGTGGCAGGTTTTGGGTTGATCCGTTGTCATGCTTCCTATATTGTCAACCCAAAGTACATCAGCAAATTTTCAAAGGCAATTACCGGTTTTGAATTGCTTCTTATCAATGGAGATCGAATTCCAGTTACGACAATGTACATGACAATCGTAAACGAAACATTAGGTTTAATTAAATAACTCCAGGTCAAGGTTATCTATTATGAAGCGTTTCGTTTTTGTGATAGTATCTGTTTTCGTTGCCATTTGCACAATGGCTCAAAAGACAGGACCCTATAGTGCGATCTTCAGGGATACTGTACCATTGTTTATTACATCGGGATTGTTTTCAAATAGTGCGTCTAAAAAAGGTGAGTTTATTTTTCATTCCGGCAAGGTTAAAATTTCTATCGCTCAACGCAAAGATTATATTCTGGCAGATGCATTGATTCGACAGGCAAGAAAAAGTATTGACAGTCTGGGGTTATTGCAAATTGAATTCAATACCTTTTTTCACAATAGTAAGGTGCCCGAGTGGAAACCTGTATCTGCAAATAAAATATTGGTAGACACCAACTTGCCAGCGCATTCAAAAATTATTTTGCAATTCAGGGTAAAGGGCCACAATAATATTATTCAGCAAACTACTATCACCCGTGCAGATTGGCAAACGGAGATCTACGCATACAGGAGTTCTAACTTCTCTGATTCCCTAAATTATAAATTGACTGCAAAGGCAATTTATGAGGATGACCATTTACCAGTAGGGTTTTCTTTGATACATGATAGCCTGATATGTATTCCTGCCGGTAAGAATGCAGAACTTGCGATAGCCAATCATCTATTAAATCAAGATTCCTGTATTGAGTTTAGATTAGCTGACAGTATAAACAAGAGATTTGGAGGATGGTTGGAAACGGGCCATTTGCTAATCCTTAAGAACCTGACAGCAAGGCACCATTACATATTAGAGATCCGGTATAAAGGCGATAGTCGAGTCAAGTCTTACCGAATAAGCGTTTTGCCTTTCTGGTGGCAGACCTTGCAGGCTATTATATTTTTTATTTTAGTAGCTACTTCAATTCTTGCACTAACTTTTAATATTATTACAAGAAGGCGTAAGAAGTTGGCACAGCATAAGATTGCACTTGGCATAGAAAAATATAAAAAGGAGCAAAATAAACTGGACCCACATTGGCTGGATAATATGTTTCATACGTTGCTTGGATTTATCCGAAACAATCAAAATGATCTCGCAGATGAATATCTTGGTAAAGCATCCAGCATCTTACGGGATAAACTAATACACGGCGAAAGGCTACTGATCCCTTTTGAGGATGACATGAAAATTCTGAAAAATTTCATTTCAAACGAACGATTGAAACATGCATTCAATTACACTATCCATATTGATCCGGGATTAGAAATCGGCTCAATTCACCTACCTCCTATTCTTTGGCAGCCAAGTCTTGAAAATGCGATTAAGCATGGAAACGCTGGTATTATGGCTATCAGCATACTGAAAAGGGGGAATGATTTAGTTATGGAAATAAGGAACAGTGGTGAGTTTAGTAGAGAGACAACCGGTAAGGGTTTTGGTATCCCGATCACAATAGAAAGATTAAATGGCTGGAACATGGCTAATCCAAGGAGCATGATACGATTTGATCTCAAACAGGTTGATAATGAGATCATTGCCCGTTTTATTTTTGAGAAATGGTTGGCATAAATAGGTTATTTTTGAATTGTATAAAAACAGAACTATCGAGTAGTAGTATTATTTATTAAATAAGTAGCAGCGTTTGCTTTTCTTGTAGCCGAAAACCGCGAATTTTTAAAAACACAAGGAATAAGCGAAGCGCCGCGCCGTTAAGGCGTGGGCTTTTGCTTTCCTGTGTTGTGGGTGCTTCGCGGTACCTCGGCTACGGTTTGTGAAATGTCCCACGCTGTTTTTTTAGATGTATCCCAAATGCAGATCAATCCTACAAGCTATCAAAGAGAAATCAGTGAAAGAACTGAGATCTATCGAAAGGGTCTTTCAGAAATGCAAAGACATTTAGTGCTACAACAATTAGAGGAAGCCGCTACCTGTGGCCTCAAATCAATTTTAAATTGTTGCAATGGCATTGTTCCTGAAACAGATGACCTTATCAAACTGGCAAATTATTGTGAACAGTTAGTAGAAGGATTTCCTAAGTTGAATATTACATCTATGCCATTACAAGAAACAGTTATTGTTATCGAAGGCATACTTATCGAACGCCAGGCATTTTACAAACAGTTAGAAAATCTCACACATTGAGTTAGGCTACCCGTCACATCCGCTGATCTATTCGGACACATTGCACCGAAACAGGATTCTCACTTAAGAACAGTTTTGACAAAAATTAGTCATGAAAAAACTGTTTATCATCCTACTCGCATTTTCTGCAGCGGCTTGCAGCAAAGTTTCTAACCACAACATTCAGCCCCCTTCCCCTGAACCGTTCTTCAAAAACCCGGATGAGGTAACTGTTCTTGTGAAAAGTACCATCCAGAAATTAGGACTGGAAGGTGAGTTAAAAGCCATTGACCGCGTTTCTTACCTGCATTCAGGTACGAGCGAATATGCTTTCATTTTCTATTCTTCCACTAAAGGAGCAAAGAGCATGGTTGCTAAAAAAGGAGTTCAAACAGACCTCGTAGATGATGGTGGCGTATCAGTAACTGTTTGCAAGGATGGATCATGTGACTGCAAAGTGAAAGCCATCATCTACAATGACGGGACAATTGATGTGGGCTGCTCCTGTACTTCCTGCAAGATGGTTACTACAACCTATGCTTCCTTAGAAATCCCTGGAGACAACTAAAATTACAAGACATGAAAACCATTCTAACGCTTTTACTGGTGCTGACTGAATTGTTACTAAGCGCACAATCTATAGAACTAAGGGCAGGCAGTAGCCTTATACCCAGCGGTTATATCGCTCTTCGATATCAGCAACCAACCAATTATGCAATTGATTTTTCTATTAAAACCTTTTTGGATAAATCAAGAAAGCATGGACTGAACTACACCGCTTTTGGAATTGACGCTATGGTAGAAAAGCCTTTTTCATTCATGCGGGTTGGCATAGGGCCGACGGTTCATGTTGAATCCGAGCCGTGGGTGTATGGTGACCTGTCTTTAGCCAAACGAATCAATTACGGGATTGCTTTGGAAGGCGCAGGTGAATTACCGCTCACAGATGTATTCAGCCTGACAGCATTTGTCAACCAGAAATTTCTATTCAGTAAGGACCTCGGCCGAACCCATTTTGTTTTTGGTATTGGTCTCTCATATCATTTTTCCAACAACTAACAAAGCAGCTATGAAGAAGTTATTGATGTTTTTGTGGTGTATGATTGTCTTTGCTTTGTATAGCAATGCGCAGGGGAATAACAATACTATCACGCTCAGTTTAAATTCATCCTCATACGATTGTACAACAGGCCAGATAACACTCAGTTATCATATCGCCAACAGTGATGAATTCGGTAATACTCAATACTACACACAGTTCTTTTTAGAAACCGGGTCAGATCATCTGTACAGTTCAACCCTTCAGGAAGAGGATATCACTTGGACGGGTTACTACAATCCCGGTGACCTGATCACTTTACGTGCGTATGGAATAGGGAACAATGCCGCGCCGGAAGTGCAGTTTGATTATGTTGAGTTTGGCTCAACCATTCCACCTGCACCGCATGTGATTGCTAGCCCGCAGACTGTTTTATGCAATGGTGGTTCAACAGGCTTGTATGCTTCTCCTTCGGCTGGTGGCGTAATACACTGGAGCAATGGGCAGACCGGGAACATGATATCTGTCAGTAGCCCCGGAACTTATTATGCTTATGAAGTAAATGGTTGCGGGCAGAGTGAGAACAGTAATATGGTTGTGATCACGGCGATCAATAATATGGTTGCGCCAGTGATATCAAGCAGCAACGGAACGTCATTGTGTAATGGTGCATCAACAACCCTTAGCGTAGTGTCTTCTCCCGGCGGAACAGTGTACTGGAACACGGGACAGACGGGTAATAGTATTACGGTGAATACTGCGGGTTCCTATTATATGTATGTCAGTAATGATTGCGGAACCAGTGTGTATTCCAATACGATCACGATCAGTGTTGGTAGTGCGCCGCCTGCACCCAATATTGTAACCAATACCGCTTCACCGCTTTGTGATGGTGCAAGTGCCGTCATCTTTGTTTCTCCGTCTCCAGTAGGAACTGTTGTGTGGAGCAATGGGCAGACAGGTAACAGTATCACAGTTACAAACGGATCTTATTACGCTTACCAGACGAACTCATGCGGCACAAGTGGTTTCAGTAACGTGATCAATTTTTCAACGGCTAATACTCCGGCTGCTCCTTCGATCACTCCGGCCGGATCGCAAATTTTATGTAATGGCGCATCGCTTACATTATTCTCCAGCGCAAATTCGATATGGTATCGTGATGGTGTTGCGTTTAATTCAGGTCCGTCTGTCAGCGTTAATACTGGCGGTAACTATACAGCTACTGCGGGTAATATCTGCGGTACATCTTCTGCCAGTAATGTAATAGCCATTACTACAGGCAACCGTCCCGCTGCACCAACAGTTACACCACCGGGCAACCAGTTATTGTGTAACGGGCAGACCGCGACATTGAGTTCAAGTGGCTCAAACATAACGTGGTCAAATGGCGCAACAGGAAATTCAATGGTCACAGGCGTGGCAGGTTCGTATTATGCGTATGACCGAAACGCGTGCGGAAATAGTTTGAATAGTAACACGGTCTTGATTACTTCAGGCGTGTGTCCCACACCTGCGCCTGGTACTGCATTTTATATCTGTCCCGGTGCATTGAAAACGCTCGATGCCGGGGCGGGATATGATACTTATGTGTGGTCGTCCGGTCAAACGACACGTACCATCTCGGTTGGACCTGGTAATTATTCAGTAACTGTTACTAAGCAAGGTTGCTCGGCTACATCAGTAGTGGTGAGCGTAAATTATTATACAGTCGCTGTGCCAACAATTACACCATCAGGTCCAACAACTTTCTGCGCGGGTAATTTTGTTACACTTTCATCCAGTACCGGTTCCGCTTATTTGTGGAGCACGGGTGGAACAGGTAACACCATCAATGCGAATGCAACTGGAAATTATTATGTAACCGTGACGGATGCGAATGGATGTACTGCTACATCTTCGCCGGTTGCTGTGACCGTTAATCCTTTACCAACCGCTACTGTTGCAGGAAGTGCCACAGTCTGCAAGGATGCGACCAATCCAGTGATAACATTTACAGGTGCTGGTGGTATAGCACCTTACACATTTTATTATAAGGTTAATGGTGGTACTACTTTATCTATCACGACTACCAGTGGTAACAGCGCGACCATTAGTGCGCCGACGAATGTTGCGGGTACATTTACATACGATTTAATCAGTGTGAAAGAATCGAGCAGCACAGCATGTACGAATACAGCCAGCGGTTCGGTAACTGTAGTGGTGAATAGTTTACCAACTGCTAATATTTCAGGAAGCACTACTGTTTGTCTGAATGCATCTTCTCCTATTATTACTTTCAATGGTGTTGGTGGTGCAAGTCCTTACACCTTCACATACAATATCAATGGTGGATCGAATCAGACAGTAACTACTGTATCAGGAAGTAGTGTAAGCGTTTCAGTGCCAACAAATATAGCGGGTACTTATACATACAACCTGTTAAGCGTGCAGGAATCAGGAAGCACAACATGCGTAAGTACAGCCAGCGGCAGCGCGACAATTATTGTCAAATCTTTGCCGGTTGCCAGTATCTCCGGGAATATTACTATTTGCCAGAATGCAAGCAGTCCTTCGATCACGTTCACAGGAAGTGGCGGAACTGCTCCTTATTTGTTTACTTATAAGATCAACGGTGGTATTGATCAGACTGTTTCCACAATCAGCGGTAGCAGTGTTACGGTACAGGCACCAACTAATGTGGCGGGAACATTCACCTATACGTTGGTCAGTGTACTGGAAGCATCAGGACAAACCTGCAGTAATTCAGCAAGCGGAACAGTAAGTGTTGTTGTCAATCCATTGCCTTTTGCGACAATCTCAGGTAATGCAACTGTTTGCCAGAATAGCGGATCGCGTACTATCACATTCACAGGATCGAATGCGAGTGCACCTTATACATTCACTTATAAAATTAATGGAGGTTCGGATCAAACAATTGTTTCAACCGGCAACACGGCAACGATCTCTTTACCAACTACAACATCAGGGACTTTTGTTTATACGCTGGTAGGTGTGAAAGAAACCACAACGATCACAGCTTGCACTAATGCAATGAGCGGAACCGCAACAATTGTGGTCAATCCCTTACCACCTGCTGCGATCCTTACCGCACCTAATACACATTTATGTAATGGCGAGACTGGACAGTTAACAATAGCCAACTGGTCGGAAGGTTTCTCTTATGCATGGTATAAGGATGGTGTGTTATTAACTGTATCATCCGCACAGACTTTACAGGTTACGCTGGGCGGGTCTTATACAGTGATGGCTGTATCCGGCGAAGGCTGTAATGCTGCATCTGTATCGAATGCTATCATCATCACCACAGGTTCGATCTCTACACCGATCATCACCGGTTATTTAAAAGTGTGCGAAGGTGGCAAAACAAAATTGCTTGTTACGCCAACGAATACAAGCTGGCCTTATGAAGCCTACCGGTGGACGGATACGCCGATTGGTGATTCAGGCTCTATTCAACTTGGCAACGGAAAAAGTTTTTCGGCTGAGGCCGGGCAGTATCGCTTGATTGTGAAAAGAGAAGGATGTGTTGACAGCGCTGTTGTTGCTGTGACATCTGATGATACTGAGTTCCCGGCCGGTCGATTGACAATTACCCCCAATAAAATCCCTTACGGCGGAAAGGCAGTCCTGGTGGCCGATGTAACAGGCGCTGCTACTTACTCCTGGGATTTAGGTGACAGCCGGAAGGCTGTCACCTTTTCAAACAAAGTTTCAGAGAATTTTTATACGCGTTCGGATAGCGTAGTTGTGAAAGTAATGGCAGTGAGTGAAAGAAACTGTGCTACTGAGTTTACCGCTTCGCTGAAAATTGGCGCGATGGATACGGTGGTAATACCTGACCACTCTAAGGTGGGCAACCTGAAGGACTGGAATGTTTTCCCTTTACCGTTTCACGATCAGCTAAAGCTTTCTGTGATTTTAAGACGCGCTGAAACTGTTCGGGTTGATCTCTTTACGGCGCTCGGACAATGGGTGCGTTCGTGGGAGTTCAAAGGAATCAAAGGAGAGAATTTATTCCAGCTTACTAACCTCGAAGGGTTGACACAGAACGTGGTTTATTTCATTACCGGTTTTTACAACGGTGAAAAACATTTTGATAAAATTTATAAATACTGATCATGCAAAAAATATTTTATTCCCTGATTCTTTTAACGCTTGCGCTTTCATGCAGCGATAAATATAAATCCATTTACCAGTCTGCACCAGGACCCACATTGTATTTCAACGCGGATACTATCAAAGTGCGTGAAAGGGATTTCCTGAATATTATGGGTACAGGTGTTTTGTACCTGTTCAGTTCACCTGCATTGCACCAGATGAACGTTACTTATAATGATACCAGCGGCGGCAAAGTGCATTTTAAGTATCGCAATTCATTGCTGGTTGATTCGAGACCTGTGATTGTTGCGGGTGACAGTACAGCAGTGTATGTCAGTTGTGATCTGCCGGGGATATACAGTATTGACCTATTTCTAACAGACCAACTTGGAAAGACTACTTCCCGGCAATTGATCGTTCAATGTTTTGCGGATCAGCAGATCAAAACCTCACTTACTGCCAGGTTGATCGATAGCAGCCAAGTGGATAACTGGGCTTATGAGTTTGATGGTTCTGGTTGCCTGAAACCGGATGGTAAGATCGTTGCCTATCATTTTACAGTAAATGGTAATGAAATGCATACTAATGTTCCTTATTTCTTTTGGACATTTCATTCGCGGGGTGAGCAAACTGTTTCATTGTATGCCACTGATGATTTGTTGAAATTATCTGATACGACTACTATTAAAATCATTATCCCATGAGAAATTTATTGTGGTTGGCGATGGTGATTAGTAGTGCTGTTGTGCGGGGGCAATCACCTGCGCCGGTTGTTACGGCATTTCCATCTCTAAAGATCCCTGCATCGAGCAGGGGACTTGCGATGGGGGATGGTGGGATCGCCTCTTCTGTAGAGAACCAGGCAGTTTCTTACAATATCGCACGAAGCGCTTTTTTACAGAATTTTCACCAAGCGAGTGTTTCGTATATGCCGTGGTTGCCGGGGATCAGTAATGACACGCGGTTTATACATGCTGATTATCTCGCTTCTTTAAATAGTATTTCCGCACTTGGATTTGCAGTTTCATATCTCAATATGGGAACGATGGCGATGCGCGATGATAATGGTGCAACGATTGGTGTGTATAGAAGTTCGGAATACCATGTGGGCACATCTTATGCGCTCCGTTTAGGAGACAATGCATCGCTTGGTGTGGCAATGCGCTTTCTTGGGCAGAATATAAGGGCTGGCATAGTAAAACCCGTTTACAGTTTATGCGGCGATATTTCTTATTACCAACAAGTAACTCTCGGTGATGAATCGCGCGTGATTTCATGGGGAGCAACTGTTACCAATCTCGGCGCGAATATAAATCTGCCTTCGACAGCGGGTTTAGGTCTTGCTTACACGCAGCGTGACGAAACAAATAATCAATTCACACTATCGCTTGATGCAACAAGATTATTGCGAGACGATTGGCGTGGTGTGAGGCTATCCGCTGGCGCGGAGTATGGATACAGTGAACAATTTTTTCTTCGTGGTGGTGTCAGTTTAGAAAGTGAGTTGAGGGGAAACCGGAAATTCTTTTCACTCGGTGCCGGGTATAAAGGATTTGTATTTGACCAGTCGTGCGGGCTTGACGTTCATTACCTCGTGCCGTTTGGTGTTTCGACTGCTGTATCACCGTTTCAGAATTCGTATGGACTGACGCTGCGATTGAATATTGGAAATTTTCAATAAAGAATTTAGACCCGCCACCTGTGCAGGAGAAACAAGTGCGTGAGTGAGGGTGGCGGGTATGTTTTACAACACCCCCTAACCCCCTAAAGGGGGAATTAAAAAATATGTGTATGAAAGAGTGGGTATTGAAACTGAATTGTGTGGTGTTGTTGATGTGTACGGTGGTCATTGCACACGCACAGGATGCCAATGCGGCGATACAGGATGCCAATCAAAAAGTGCGCAGTTATTTCCAGACGGGTACACAATTGATGTATGCCATCGGCGCGATCCTCGGACTGATTGGAGCGATCAAGGTATATAGCAAATGGAACGCTGGTGATCATGATACGGGCAAAGTGGCCGCTGCATGGTTCGGGTCATGTGTGTTTCTTGTGGTGGTGGTGACAGTGATCAAAGCATTCTTTGGGATATGAGCAGCATTTATCAAATCAACAAGGGCGTTAATAAACCAGTCGTGTTTCGCGGCCTGAAAGCGCAGTATATCTGGTGGCTGGCTATCGGCCTCGGTGCGTTGCTTGTATTGTTTGCACTCATGTATATCATAGGTGTAGCTGTCGTGATCTGCATGGTGATCGTTCTTTTATCGGGCTTATTTCTTTTTCGCTATGTATATCGAATGAATAACCGGTATGGGGAACATGGGATGATGAAGCGGCTTGCGCAACAGGCAACACCTAAATGGATCAATTGCGACCAATTATTCAAAGCATGAAAAATCTATCAGACATATTACCGCTGTATGGTGTGGAACATGATATGCTTCTTTCGAAAATGGGAGACATTACGCTTCCGTATGCTTTGGAACTGCCAGAAATTTTCACGCTGTCAAATGCAGAGTATGAAGCGTTTCACCAGGCTTGGGTAAAAGCAATAAAGCTTTTGCCTGTTGGTTCGGTGGTACATAAACAGGACTGGTATGTTAGCGCGAAGTTTAAGGGCGATTTTGAAAAGGAACATTCTTTTCTCTCACTTAGCAGCGAGCGTTTTTTTAATGAGCGGCCTTATCTTGATCATAGTTGTTATTTAATGCTCACACTGCGACCTGCGAACAGGAAAACAGTCAATTCTTATTTTTCTTCGTTATTGCGAAAACATATTGTACCTGTTGAAACGCTCGATATCGCTTTCGCGAAAAGTTTTGAAGGGATATGTTCGCAGTTTGTAAAAGTATTGAGTGATTCGGGGTTTGTCAGTTGTCGGCGATTGGTAGAAACCGAGCTTGTAGATCTTGTTAACAGGTATTTGGTATTGGATGATGATGGTATACGGCGGGATCTTTCATTCGATAATGGTATTTGTGTAGGTGAAAAAAAGTGTGAGATGTTTACGCTGGCGGATACCGACCACCTGCCTGCACTATGCGGTTCAAGGATTGACTATGAACCTTATTCAACAGATACAACCAAATTTCCTATCGGGTTTGCTTCACCACTTGGACAGTTGCTTTCCTGTGATCATATTTATAGCCAGTATCTCGTTATTGAGGATAGCGATTTACTTAGCAAGCAGTTAGAAACAAAAAAAAGAAGACTACAATCCTTGTCTACTTATGCACGCGAAAATGCTTTTGCAAAAGAAGCAGTCGAACAGTTTTTAAATGAATCGGTGGCGGAAGGCCGCCAGATGGTCAGGGCGCATTTCAATGTGCTTGCGTGGGCGGATGACGGACTTGGGAATATTCGTAATGTATGCACTTCAGCATTTTCAAAAATTGATGCTTCTGCGAAAATTGAAACGGTTGGCGCTCCGCAGCTTTATTGGGCAGGTATTCCGGGTAATGCAGGTGACCTGCCCATTAATGAAACCTTTCTCACGTTCTCTGGTCAAGCATGTTGTTTTTTGAATCTTGAAACCAATTACCGCAGTTCGTTAAGTCCATTCGGTTTGCGGCTTAGTGAAAGGATCAGCGGGATACCGGTGCATGTAGATATATCGGATGAGCCGATGAGACAGGGGATTATCACCAACCGAAACAAGATCGTGATCGGTGGTTCAGGTACGGGAAAGTCTTTTCTTGATAACCATATCGTTCATGCCTATTGTATTCAGCACGCACATATTGTTATTGTCGATGTAGGGCATTCTTACCAGTCAGTTTGTGAACTCCTGGATGGATACTATTTGACCTATAAAGATGAGGACCCGATCCGTGTTAATCCATTTCATATTGTGAGTGGTGGGATGCCTGATACTGAAAAAAAAGAAAGTATTAAAACGCTTCTTGTTGTTTTATGGAAAAGAGATAATGAAACGTTTTCGCGCAGTGAATATGTTGCACTTTCCAATGCGCTACAGGGCTATTATGAAAAACAGATCGCACTTCGTTCTTTCAATTCATTTTATGAGTATGTGCGTGATGAATTTGTTTTGGTCCTCGCCGGTGATAAAGTTCGTGAACAGGATTTTGATGTCGCGGGCTTCCTGTATGTGCTAAGACCTTTCTATAAAGGCGGTGAGTTCGATTACCTGCTGAACGCAACCGAAAATCTTGACCTCCTGAACCAGCGGTTTATTGTTTTTGAGCTGGACAACATCAAGGATCATGCTATTCTCCTGCCGGTAGTGACCCTTGTAATCATGGAACTCTTTATTGCCAAGATGCGAAAACTGAAAGGAATCCGGAAAATGATCGTGATCGAAGAGGCCTGGAAAGCGATTGCTAAAAGCGGGATGGCTGAATACATCAAATACCTGTTCAAAACTGCGCGTAAATATTTTGGCGAAGCGGTAGTAGTGACACAAGAGATAGAAGATATCCTGTCTTCTGATATCATCAAACAGGCAATCATTAATAACGCTGATTGTAAGATACTGCTCGATCAGGCGAAATATCAAAACCGCTTTGATGAAATACAGCAGTTATTAGGATTGACAGAAAAAGAAAAGGCGCTGGTGCTTTCGATGAATCGTGCGAATGATCCTGCGCGGAGATACAAGGAAGTATTTATATCGCTTGGAAACAGGCTTGCGCGCGTGTACCGGCTGGAGGTGTCGCCGGAAGAACATTATGCTTACACAACAGAACAGAGTGAGAAACTGAAAGTAGATACTGCCACGGAAAAATATGGCAACAGGGAGAAAGGAATTTTATCTATCACACAAAATGAAACGTTATGAAAAAGAGGAGTATGGTGTTTTTGTTTATGGTGGTTTTGGGTTTTTCTTCCCAGGCACAGGTGCCGATTATCGGAACTATTATCGGTAAGGTGATCAAAGCCATTGACCTGAAAGTTCAGCGTATGCAGAATGAAACGATCTGGTTACAAAATGTGCAACAGGTGGCGGAACAGGAATTGTCAAAAAGCAAACTTGCGGAAATAACAGCGTGGCAACAAAGACAGGAAGATCTGTATGCTGGTTATTTTGATGAGTTGAAAAAGGCGAAAAGATCCATCACGGGGCTATCACAGGTGAAACGCATTATTAGTATGCAGGGAGAAGTGATGACAGCGTATAACAGGTTTGCACACACTAGGGCTTTTGTTTCGGAGTATGATGCTTTACTGGCAAATAGTGTAGAGATACTGGAAACACTACAGGTTGTTGTCGGTGCCGGTATGACTATGAAAGATAGTGACCGGATCACGATGATCACAACGCTTCGAGATGCGATGAATCAATGCCTGAAAAATATCAAGTCATTGAATGAACAACAGGTGAGTTCTGCCGTTGCCAATGCAAGACTGAAAGCAGACCTGCAATTTGTAAAACGATTAAACGGGATACAATGAAAGCGATGTTTTTTATGTTGCTGTTCCTGGGTTGCCTGCGTGCGTCCGCCCAATTCCAGGATCTTGAACAATTGAAACTGGACCTGGAGAAACTGGCGCAGATGAAAATCATGCTTTCACAGGCAAAGCAGGGATACCAGATGTTGCAAAATGGATACAACTCTGTGCGTGATGCTGCGAAAGGAAATTATGACCTGCATAAAAAATATATGGACGGGCAGTTAGAGGTTAGTATAACTGTTAAACACAGCCCGGCACTCACAAAAATATTGTCGGATCAATCGCGCTTGTTGAAGGAATATAAAACGAGTTGGCAAAAGATTGTTTCCAGTAATTTATTTACCCCGAAAGAGTTGGCCGATATCAGGGTATCTTATCAATTTGTGATTGATGATGTTGCGTCTGGTCTTGAAACGCTGGATAAGGTAATGACTCCAGGCATTCTGCGCATGAGTGATGCCGAGAGGTTGACATTGATTGAGAAAGTTAATACGGATGTTGAAAGGAGTATGCAGGCGGTACTTGCTATTAATAAAGCGAATGATCAACTGATGGAGATGCGAGGTCAACAAAAAAGAGATATTGATGCTGTGCGCAGGTTGCACGGTTTAAAATGAGTGGTGTATGAAAATTTGTGTGGTGATTTTGTGCGTGGTTATGTTAATGGTTATTGCGCCGTCCTGTTTGTTTGCACAAGGAATTTCCAATGGACAGGGTTTGCAATTCATCCTTGACCAGTTATACAAGGATATGATGCCTATGTGTAAGGGATTGATCGGGGCAGCAAGACTGATCGGTGGTTTTGGCGCACTATGGTATATCGGTTTGCGGGTAGGAAGAAATATTGCTGCGGCAGAACCGGTTGATGTTTACGGATTGCTTCGCCCTTTTGTACTTGGTTTTTGCATACTGATTTTCCCTTCAGTGATTGACCTGATCAATGGGATCATGCAACCAACCGTTACGGCGACTGCTTCGATGGTCAGGAATTCAAATGAAGCGATCTCCAAATATCTTGATCTGCAAAACACCAGTGGTGGTTTTGGCATCGGGGCATTGAACCCTGCTAACTGGATAAGAGCAGCGATACAAGGTGTGTTGGAATTTTTGTTCCAAACTATTGCTTTGCTCATTCATGCAATACGGACATTTTATTTGATCGTACTTGCTATCGTTGGGCCGATTGTTTTTGGTCTTTCAATTTATGACGGATTTCAGCACCTTATTACCGTATGGCTTGCGCGATACATTAATGTGTTTTTGTGGTTGCCGGTGGCAAATATATTCGGTGCCATCATTGCGAAGATCCAGGAGAATATGATCAGGGATTCCGCAACCAATCTGCCAATAACAGGGCAACCTTTTTCATTGACAGATTGGGCATACCTCGCTTTTTTGCTTATCGCTATTGTCGGCTATTGCACGGTTCCATCTGTAAGTAATTATATCGTTAATGCCGGTGGCGGTAATGCGCTCTTGCATAAAGTATCCTCATTCACATCATCTGCGGCCAGTAAAACAGCCAGCGCTGTAACGTCAGGAATGTCTGCCGACACTTTCGGAAGCGGTGCCGCGAAAGTGAGCCAAAGTATGAGCGATGCTTCGATAAACAAGGGGTATTTCAAGGATAAGTTGAGTGGTAAGTGAAAAGTTGTAAGTCATAAGTTTTAAGTGAAAATGTGGTAAGTGAAATGTTTAAGCCTACGCAAAATATTGATCATGCATTCCGTTCGATGAGGGTGTTTATGCTTCTCGTTGTAGCAGGTAGTTTACTTGTTTGTGTTTATGCATTGTACCAGAATGCTGTTCTCGCTTCAAGGATGCAGGACAGGGTATATGTACTTAGCAACGGCCGGGCAGTGGAAGTATTTGCTTCTTCCCGCAAAGACAATATTGGTGTAGAGGCGAAGGATCATATCAGGCGGTTTCATGAATTGTTCTTTTCGCTTGACCCGGATGAGAAAGCAATTGCCACGACCATTAAAAAAGCATTGTATCTCTCGGATGCTTCAGCGAAGAAACAATACGATGACCTGGTGGAGACAGGTTATATCGGCGGGATCATTTCAGGTAATGTGAGCCAGCAGATCAGGGTTGACAGTGTACAAGTCAATACAACCGCAGAACCTTATTACTTCCGTTGTTATGCCACTATTCTGATCACAAGATCTACCAGCGTGGTTACACGTAACCTGGTCACACAAGGTTTTTTAAGAAGTGTTGCAAGAACGGATAACAACGCGCATGGGTTTTTGATCGAGAAATGGGAGACGTTAGAGAACAAGGATATTAAAACGGAAAACAGATGAAAAAGATAAAAGGGAAGACAGTCGTATTTTTTTCACTGATAGTAGTTGTGTTTCTTGCAATCATTGCGTGGATATTTTCTCCATCAGGTAATACTATTACTGCGAAGAAAGCAGGCGGATTGAATACACAATTACCGGGCGCAAATGTGAAAGGAGATACAGCTAAAGATAAACTCTCGTTTTATTCAGCCGCTTCACAGGATTCTGTGAAACGGGCAGAACAGATACGGATGGACCCGAACCGGAGAGATACAGTAGCAAAGGTTGCCGCGATCATCAGCAGATCTAAACCTGTATATATCAATACTGATCATTTTGAGAATAATCAACTTGATGCAAAAATCAAATCCATACAACGGCAACTTTCTTCATCAAAACAGAGTGACTACCCGACAGAGGATACAAGACCGGCAATTAACCAAAACCAGCGGGTCGCTATTCAACCTGCACCCGATCCTGAAATGGATGCGATCAATTCTACGCTGGATAAGATTATGGCGATACAGAATCCTAAAAGCAATGCTGTAATGTCGAATGCTGTGAACCCACCAGGTTACTCAGTTAGCGCCGGAGAAGAAAACGATGTGACATATTTCGGTAAAAAAAATAATGGCAAGCCGCAACAGGATTTTTATGGTGATGCTGCAAAACAAAACAAATCGGTTTCAGCACTTACGGCCACTATCGTAAATGAACAGCAACTGGCGAGTGGCACGACTGTTAAACTGGAATTAGGTTCTTCTATTACGGTTAATGCTTTGCGTGTTCCCGCTGGAACTGCTGTTTTTGGTGTTGCTGCAATCGAAGGTGAACGGCTTCGCATTCATATTCCTTCTATCCAGTACCAGCATACCATTCTGCCTGTTTCACTTGATGTGTTCGACATGGATGGGTTGGAAGGAATTTATATTCCCGGTTCTGTAGCGCGTGATGTGGTAAAAGAATCTGCGGACGGTGCTATTCAGTCTACGGGGGTTGCGGGGCTTGGTCTCTCCTTACAAACGCAGGCTGCTGCCGCTGGCGTTGGGCTTGCAAAAAATCTATTATCCAAAAAAGTGAAACAGGTGCGTGTTACTGTTTCATCCGGTTACCGGGTATTGCTGCGTGACAATAAACAAGATCTGAAATAATATGAGAGTAATTGTTTTGATACTGCTGTGTTTTGTTTATCTGTCTGTTATCGGTCAATCTTTTATTCAGCCGCGCAACCTGCAGGTGACAATGAACAAAACCACCAACCTGATTTTTCCATCTGCTATCAGTTCTGTTGATCGCGGAAGTGAACGGATCGTTGTGCAAAAATCAACAGGTAATATTCTTCGCGTAAAAGCGGATACGGTGTTTACTGACACTACCAACCTGACGGTGATCACGGCTGATGGTAAACTGTATTCTTTTCTTGTCGGTTATGCTGCGTCACCTTCTGCGTTGAATATAGATCTTGGTGCTGCTTCATCAAACAGAGATACTGCACTACTTGCACTGGCTGAAAAAGTATTGCCTTTGAAGAACAACCTGTACGGTGTTCGGTATAGTTCCGGTAAAGTGCGTTTGTCGGTAGCGGGTATTTACACAACTGGAGAACTCATCATCTGCAAACTCCGAGTTGAAAACAATTCTACGCTTTCTTTTGGACCGGGGCGATTGCGCGTTCACGTAAACGGCGCTAAAGCATCCACACGCAGACCGGTGCAGCAGTTGGAAATAACTCCTTTATTTATCCAGCCACAGAACATGCCCGTAAAACCCAAACAATATCTTTTAATGGCTTTGATCTTGCCCAAAGCGGCACTCGGGTCAGGCCAGGAATTACAAATAACCATATCTGAAAAAGACGGCGAGAGACAACTTGCATTAAGTGTACCTAATAAATTTCTTTTGAACGCGACGTTAATTCAATAACGATATCCTTATGAATATATCTTATGCACAACTGGCCGCAACGATCACTTCATTAAAAGATGCTATCCGCGAAGACAAACCCCTGCTTGGATTTGATGCGAAGATCCAGCAACTATCTGCCAGTGACCTTCATTTTTTTGATACAAAAGAGAAGGCGTTCGATTTCCAGGAATTTAACCAGAGCCAACAAAAAAGTATTGTCCTGTTACCTGTCGCAGCTACCTATGAGTATGTAACTGAAGAGGCACATGATGCTTTACAACGTGGCAGGCAGCATCCTGATGTTATGCTTGATGCCGGGTTGATTTTAGAAATGCACGCGCATACAGATTTTAACCGAACGCTCGGGAGCCTTCTGGTAGCAATGGATTCCTTTGACTGGACAAAAGTTTTTTACGATCCGCTGGAAGCGAATACAGATGCAGAAAATTTCCAGGACAAGATCCAGTTTAACCGGCTGGAATATTTGGTGGAACAGTTATCTGCTTTTGCGCAAACCGGCGCGGATGCGAAAGCTGCCGTTACCGAATTGGTCAACCGATACTGGACGGGTGAAGCGATGGAAGTGCAGATAGATGGAGTATTGAATGGGAGCGAGCGGACGGCGCATGAGAATAAAATGATTTTGGGTGAAAATGATCACCCGGTCTCCAACGATGTACTCGATAAAGCGAGGATCGCACTTGCCAATGGTAAACAATGGATGGCGTATAACAATGACCTGTATCTCATCGAGAAGGATGATGTGCATTTTTTTGAGCGAAGAGAGTTGGCTGATCAATTCGCTTTTGACAACCATTCGGACAGGGATCATTTCAACGTTATACAGATCAGAAGCCCGGAAGATATTCTGCGGAAGATCCCTTATGGTAACCAGCAATTTATTACATCATTAAATGATAATTCTATGAACATGGAAAACTTTCAGTTTCTGCAAAAGCTTATTAAGGACAAAGGTTTCGGTGAAGCGTTGTATCCTGAACTGGAAAAGAATATCCAGGCAAAAAAGCCTGAGTTTGAACTGCATTTTACGACACAGGTAAATAACCGGCCGTATGATGCCACGCTATTTTTCCGCAAATCCGATACTTCGGATATGTGCTTTTTTAATGGGTATAAAGCATCTGTTGAAAGAAGCAATGGCGAGAAGATTGAACAAAACTTCTCAATAAAAAAAGGAAGGGGCATGACGACAAGGGAAGCATACAATATGCTCCAGGGGAGGGCTGTACGCAAAAATGTTGTCAGCTCAAAGGGTGAGGAGTACAAAGAGTGGAAGCAGTTGGACTTTACCAAGAAAGATAAATACGGCAATTACGTAGAGAACAGGTACAATGATGGTTACGGGTATGATCTGCGTGAAGCTGTTGCGAAGTTTCCGGTGACTGAACTGGACGGCGGTAAAAAAGAAGAAGACCTGCTTCGCTCACTCGAAAGAGGAAATGCGCAGGTGGCTACTATTGATAACAACGGTGAGCCAATGAAGGTTTTCCTGGAAGCTAATCCGAAATATAAAACCATCAATGTGTATGACGAGCATTTTAAAATGATGAAGCATGAACAATTGCCGATGCTTCAGAAGCCTGTCGAGCAATCACAACAACTGGGCGTAAGCGAATCAACAGCGACCAATGCGAAACAATCGCAAAGTCAAAGTACGGATGTATCAGTAAAGGGTAAATCTGTGAAGAAAATTACAGGCAAAGGTCTCAACGGTAAACATTCAAAAAGCAAGAACACGAAACATAATAAAGGAATGGAGATTTCTTAAACAACGATTTTATGAACCTTGATAATATTGCATCCCTCGCAGCCATACTTTCCCGGATTGGTTTTGGTAACCTTACCTACCCTCTCTTGCAGCATATCTGCTGCAAACCGGTTCAGTTTACTTTATCAGAAACGATTGTACATAATTCCGACAGGCTCTCATGCCAGTTATGTTTCGAGCGCCATGCGAACGAATATGCATTCGTGTATTATGACGCGGGACTGATCAGGGAACAGGCAATGCCCGCTTTGACCATTAACAACGTTGCATTACAGGAACTGGAAAAGAGCATGATGCGCATCGACTGGAAGAAGCCTGAATCAGATTTGATTTTTAGGCTGGAGGATGAAACAACCTGGGCGCGGGAAAAGCAGGTTGAACAGGCGATGAATGAGCTTGCGCGGCTATCTGTAACGGATGAAGGAAAACTATATGCCGATGTGTTAAAAGTCCGCTTCTTCTCAGGTACCATTGTTGAGCAGCTTACCGGCAGCCTGACAGCAATCCGCTCAAGGTTAGAACTATCACAACGGTTTTACATTACGGATGGAGATGGAATAACAGTTAATGAAGCGTTGCGTTTTTTACAGAACAGGTTGGTGGAAAAACGGTTACAGTTAAAAAAGCGCCAGGTTGAAAAGAATGATACAACAGGCGCACAGGAAACCGATGGCATAGCAGGAACACGGAAACAGTTAATCATTAAGAAATCGAGACGAAATAAAATTTTACGTGGCAGAGGAACAGGCGGAGGGTTATAACCATGTTGCGGATTTTTACGATGCGGTTAAAAGCGATCTGCGTATCAATGTGTATCATATCAGCCTATACTTAACTCTTGTTCAAATGCGAAACCTTTCCGGCTGGCAAAATCCTATTACCATTTACCGGGGCCAGGTAATGCGTTTAGGTAGAATGAGCAGAAGGACTTTCAATAAGTGTATGAAGGATCTGACCCAATTCGGGTATTTGAAATATGAAGCTTCAACAGATCCCGCCGAGGGAAGTAAAGTGTATTTTAAGAAATTGTAGTGATTGAAAATGTGAGAACGTATGCAGGAGACACCTATCTTTTTTCCGGTTGCCCCCAATGAATTTCTGAAACGAATCAGGTTGATGATGGAAGAAGTTGTGGATGCAAAGATCAAACAGGATCACTCTATCCCAAGTGAGCTGGCAGAAAAAACGCTGCTATTACCAAAAGAGGTCTGTACTATTTTGCGGGTTTCAAAACCCACTTTATATACGTGGATGAAGCAGGGAAGGTTAAAGAGTTTCAAGATCAAATCACGGAGGTATTTCGCCAGAACAGATATTGAGAAGATCATTAACAGGCAGCAACAGTATTTATGAGAATATCTTTTTGATGAGTGAAGTATAGAAATAGGTTTGGTTGGAAGTGAGATTTTGGGGTTAGCCATTTTATGAATTATATCTTAGGGCTGATTGCACTGGAAGTTTTTTTGTATATTGTTATCCCCCCTCGGCCTGCAAATGGCCGGTAACCCAAGAACCCAAATCTTCTTTCTATTTCGGTTACCCAAACTGCTGCCATGAAAAAAGTGGACTTACACTTACATACTATTGCTACACAAAGCGATGTCGCAAATACCTTTAGCCTTGCAAAACTGGAAGAGTATGTGAGAACTGCAGAAGTTGACTGCATTGCTATTACAAATCATAACCTATTCGATCTTAACCAGTTCAGCCAAATTGCAGCGGCATTAGCGATAACAGTACTACCTGGTATTGAAATAGATCTGGAAAGCGGCCACCTTTTACTCATTTCCGATGGCAGTAACCTTGCTGATTTTGAGGGCCGTTGCGGGCAGGTAAAAGCTTTGATCCCCACCAAGGACGATTGCATTACGGTGGAACAATTGAAAATGATCTTTCCCAATCTCGGTACTTATATTCTGATACCACATTACGAGAAAACACCGGCAATCCCTCACGGTGTGATTCAAGTCTTACGCGACTACATGACTTGTGGAGAAGTGACCAGTGTAAAAAAGTTTAAAGCGTGCGCTAACGAAGAACAAAAATTGGTCCCGGTATTGTTTAGCGACCAGCGATTCCATGATCAGATGACGAGTTTCTCCAGTCGCCAAACCTACCTTCAACTTGAAACTATTTCATTTACGGGTATCAAGGCCTGCCTGGCAGATAAAACCAAAGTTTCCTTGTCTAAAACAGGTGGAAACTCGTTATTTGAACCGGCGACTGGACTTACGCTGTCAACTGGTCTTAACGTCGTTTTAGGTGAAAGATCTTCCGGAAAGACATTTACGTTGGAAAAGATTTTTGCAGAAGTCGGCAAGGAAAACGTTATGTACATTAAGCAGTTCGACCTCATCTCCAACGATGAAGCGCACTTCAACAAAACGATGAAAACCCGGAAGGCGAAGGTGTCAGAACAGTACCTGAAGGAATTAAAAGAAGTAGTAGATGACATAATCAGCATTGACCGTGCAGAAAATGATCTGAAACTCGAAGCATTTGTAGATACCTTACTTTCCTACGCAGAAGAACATGCGATCGAAGATATTTATTCCAAGGCATCCCTTTTCAGTGAGAGCCTGTTTCCTGGTTCTAACCTGGAGCAATTAAAAAAATTGATCGAAGGTGTCATGTTGTTACTCGACAACACTGAGCATAGGGATCTTATCAGTAAACACTTACCAGAGAACGCTTTAATCGATCTTTTACACGAACTGATCCAGCGCTACACCATGCAATCGGAACTAGACCTGAAAAAGAAATGGGTGAATACGCTTGTCAGCGAGGTCAAAAAAGACCTGTCCCTGAAAACAACCCGTACCCCGCCGCAGGATGTTGATTTCTTCCAGTTGCTGCGAGATGAAACCAAGATCCATGTGTTTACAAAAGTTGTAACCGGTTTGCGTCAAAACCGCAGAATCTACAGCGAAGAGATCGGTCATTTTAAAGTGGTGGCCGAAACACGGCCTTACACGGGTGCTAGCCAGCTTAATCTTTTAAGCAAAAGACAAGGTGCTTTTACCCCTGCTTTTCAAAAGTACAACAACCCTTACCAGTACCTTCAGGAACTAAAACTGGTGGATATCGCGTCTACGACTCTACACGAGTATTTTGTAGAGATAGACTACAATACCCTGAACCGTCACGGGTTCAAAGTATCAGGTGGCGAACGTTCGGAATTCAACTTACTCAATGAGATAGCAGATGCCCTGAAATATGACTTGCTGCTGATCGATGAGCCCGAATCTTCATTTGACAATCTGTTCTTAAAGAACGAGGTAAATAAACTCATCAAAAGTATTTCCACGCAGATCCCGGTGATCGTGGTTACCCACAACAATACGGTCGGTGCATCTATACAACCTGACTACTTATTGTTTACGCAAAAAACAGTAGATCCAAGTGGCATTAAACACCGCGTTTTTTCTGGGTATCCCTGGGACAAGCAGTTGTCAACCTCCGACGGAGAGAAAATAGACAATTATCAAATCACACTGGATTGCCTGGAAGCAGGACAAGAATCCTACCATAACCGCAGAACTCAATCCTATGAAATACTTCAAAATTGAAAACAACAAGGTTTACTTTCTGAAAGCGACTGACACTGGCGATGTGTTCACCGAAATTGACAAGATCGGTAAAGACGACCTGCTGAAACTATTGAACAAGGCAATTGAGCCAGGCTTTGAAATGGATGCTTTTGACGAAAAACTGATTGAACACAAGGCGCACCAGACGATCTACAAAAAGCTGCATGATAAATTCGCAGAATTAGTACAGGCAAAGGAGCAATTCAAAGATGAAAGCGAAAGTTTGTATAAAAATGCATTGGAGAAGTATGTGAAGAAGGAACCTAACGCAGATACTCCTGGTAACTGATTTCAAATGCTTCTTTTAATTAGTTCTGTAACTTACCGTCATGAGAATTGAAAAAGAATTAATGATAGGTCATTTAAAATACATCCAGGATAAAAGTGGAGTTTGCAGTGATCTTTTTAAAGGTGGTCAGGACAGTTTAAAACGATTTATTTACTGCGCTGTTGAAAAACTTCATAAAACATCAGCCTCACTTCGGGTGCTGTATCCCTTGATATATGAAGATGGCCAAATTGAATTTGGTATGGGTATTATTTTAAGGTCACTTTTAATGGATACGCTGCTTACCCAATACCTGAGATATCTAACTCTGACTGCGACTAATTCCAATTATTTAGCAGTAAAAATGCAAATTGATAAGTATGCATTGCTTTATATTGCTGACGGCACAGCTCAAATCATAGATGATCATCGGAAGTTTGCCCAGATGACAGACATAGAAAAACAGCAGATAGCCAAACGCATGGCAGATATTTTTCCTGGAGTATTTGAAACGCGACCTGACGGATATCCAAAACGTAAAACTGAATATCGTTTATCGATTCAAAAATTATTTGAGGAAAGTGAGGATGAACGGATGTATTCACGGAAACTGGTGTACGAATTGTATGCCTATTATTCAAAGTATGACCATCTTTCTCATTGGACATCTCTGCTTTCAAATATACCTCTGGGGGAGCGTATCGATAAAGCTGGCGCAGCAATCGCAATGATATTATACAACTTTCGTGATCTGTTGGTTGTTTCTCAGTTTCATTCAGAACTGTCAACTGTGGTTCCTCCATTAATATCGGATCTCGATGAATATATCAGAAAAATGCATCCGGATCTGGAAGCATAGGAATCAAAAAGGTGCTTGATAGGTTGCACATGCAATATCCGTTTACATTTCTCGTGGGCCTTTATCATCCGACTTTTGGTCAAAACCATCCTTTAAAAATTAATTTTTTTCGAAATTTTTAGGCATTTTTTTGAATCAAACGTACCCCATACCGTACCCCGAAAATAAAAATGCCTCGTAAACCATTGGTTTACAAGGCATTTTTTTGAATGTGTGCTGTAGGGGGAGGGATCGAACCTCCACGAGGCAGTTAGCTGTAGCGCAAAGTTTCAGTGGTCGACCCTGGTCGTCACGCCTTGCGGCGTGACGGCTCTACACTACGTTTATCCTGGACTCCTCACCCCCGAGACAAGAGGGCATGTCTGCCAAAAATTTCATCACCCCACAGTATAGAAGAACTGGTGTTCTGTTTGTTTGAGAAGACAATATTAGTATAAAATCTCAATTTGTTGTAAATATTTCAACAAATAATTTGATAATATAGAAAACATTCAATAAATTTGATGTTATACTGAATAATATCTAAAAAACAAACTAAAATGTCCGGTAAATTAAATCTTGACAAATTGGATCTGCAGATCATCCAGGAAATGATGGAGGATGCTGAGATCTCTTATGCCGACCTTGGCAAGAAACTCTTTGTTTCCGGGGGAACTATCCATGTGCGGATAAAGAAACTGGAAGAGCTCAAAGTAGTTAAAGGTAAAAAATTATCTGTAGATCTCAAATCTTTGGGATATGATGTGATCGCTTTTATCGGCATCTATCTCGAAAAGAGCTCTTTGTACGATAGTGTGGCCAAAGACCTTAAAAAAATCCCCCAAATTGTGCGGTTAAATTACACAACAGGTAATTACAGCATGTTTGCCGAAATTGTATGCAAGGATATCCAGCAACTGCGTTTTGTATTGCACGATGAATTGCAGAAGATCAAAGGCATTGAACGTACCGAAACCTTTATTTCGCTCGAAGAAAGCCTCGACAGGAATGTGGTGGTAGCGCCGCAGGCCTGATAATAACTTAATGCATCTATTGGCCCTGGTGGTTCTGCATAATAACGAGTCATCAGAGCCTTCAGATGCAGGGGCTTCTGCAAATAATCACGGCACAATAAGTTAAATTGTATTTTCATAGTCTATGCCAAACACTTCCTTCAACCTGGTACAAACCATTGCCGTATTGCAAAGAAGATGGAAAATCATCCTGTTTTTTGTGATCGCAACGGTAATTGCAGCAACGGTTACGGTTTTTCTCGTGCCGCAATATTTTAAATCTACCGCCGTTGTTGTTTCTGCCAATCCAGTACTGGCAGATAAAGCCAGGTTGTTTAATAACCAGGTGCAGAACCTCTATTCGTATTTTGGCTCAGGCGATGATCTTGACCGCATCTATGGCATTGCCGATCTGGATACCACCTATAAGCAATTGGTTGATGAGTTTTCATTGATCAGTTATTACAAGCCGGATGAAGACAGTCTGCCCATTCAACGGCGAAAAGCTGTAAAACATTTACGCAAAAATCTTACCATACAAAAAACAGAACAGGGCGAGTTGGCAATTAGCTGCTGGACCAACAACAAACAGCTTTCTGCCAATATTGTAAACCGTATGGTAGCCATCATCCAGGAAATGGGAACGGCTGTGTGGCAGAAAAATTATACAAAATCTCTTTCGCAACTAAACCAATCCGTTAATGCACTGGAGCAGGAATACCAGGCATTGAGTGATAGTGTTGCAGTAACACATGGCGGCAAACACGAGCTGGGTATGGCTAAACTGCAAACCCTGCTGGAGCAGATCAGGCAATACCGTAAAACAGCAAACGAGTTTAAACTTACTGCAGAAACAAATCCCGCAGCTTTGTATGTACTGGAAACCGCTGTGCCTGCTGCAAAAGCAGAACGACCTGATAAGCCGGGAATCATTTTCGCCGCATTGATTGCAGGTTTTATTTTTAGTTGTTTGTTGGTATTGGTAACTGATAGAAATCAACAGGCCTGATATGTTACCCTTAGCATGGCCATATTATGTAAGGCTGTTTGTTTCTTTTAGTCTTTTCCTGGTGGCCGGTGTTTTCTCGGTCATGGCAAACGATCCGTTATTTCTGGTGTTGCCCTTTGCCTGGATACTCATTCCCATAATTTTCCGTTTTGCAGTTACAAGAACAGAGCAATTGTTTTGGCTCATGTTCATCATGCTGCCTTTGTCTACGGAGTTAAATATCACACCACAACTGGGTATGGATTTTCCTGATGAATTGCTGATGATGTTGTTAACAGGTATCAGTATTGTTAAACTGATCCATCAACCTAAATGGTTCCCCGCCGTTTTATTAAAACATCCTTTGTTTTTGGTATTGATCATTTCGATGTTCTGGATATCTGTAACCTGTATGTATGCAGCAGAACCGATGCAGGCATTCAAATATTTGTTGGCAAAAACCTGGTATATCATCCCCTTTGTTTTATTGCCGCAGGTTATACTGCCATCCAGAAGCAATATTGGCAAAATGGCTTTTTGTTTATTGATGCCGATGTTATTGGTGGTGATACAATCACTCATAAGGCATTCATTTTATGGGTTCTCCTTTAAAAATATTCAACAGGTGCTGGCGCCTTTTTTTCGTAATCATGTTAATTATTCTTCCATGCTGGTTTGTTTATTACCTGTTGCCTGGTACGCCTGGAAATTAACGCCCACAGATAATCCAAAAAGAAAATGGATATTTTATGGAATACTGATCGGGATAACAGGATTAATCTTTGCCTATTCGCGTGGCGCCTGGATGGCTTTACTGGTGGGTATTGCAGCCGCTTGGGTAATTAGAAAAAAAATGATGGGGACTTTAGTTGCTTTGTCCATATTGGGTGTTTTTATCTCTGCTGCATGGCTGATTACCGATAAAAATTATATGCGGTTTGCACCTGATCACGACCGCACCATCTTTCATACAAATTTTAGCGAGCATATGACAGCTACAATAGAAATGAAAGATGTGTCTGCTGCTGAAAGGTTTTACCGTTGGATAGCAGGTGCCAGAATGCTGGCCGACAGGCCGGTTACAGGGTTTGGTCCCAATGCTTTTTATTTGCATTACCGGCCATACACTGTTAACCGTTTTGAAACATGGGTAAGTGATAACAAGGAACACTCCACTGTACACAATTATTTTTTATTAATTGCGCTGGAACAGGGTATTATCGGACTCGTGTTATTTTGTGTTTTATATTTTGGCATGTTGCTGCATATACAAAGATTGTATCACCGGTTTCAAAGCAGGTTTTACAGAACGGTTAGTTTAACTGTTGGTATGGTTCTGGTGATGATAGGTGTGATCAATTGTATGAGCGACATGATTGAAACAGACAAAATAGGAAGCCTGTTCTGGTTGTGTCTGGGAATGACTGTTTTACTTGATGGTAAAAACAGGGAGGAAAGGGAGATGCTTGCATGAATAAAAATCTCCACGCCCGCTCTTCCCCCGGCTTAGACGTGGCGCTTGAGCACCCCTCCTCGCAAGCGATGAGGGGATATTTTTTACTTCAACATTCAATATTCCCTGTTCAACATTCAATATTTCTTACATTTTACTCCGCACATTCAACGCATCCCTCAATCCATTACCTAATAAGTTAAAGGCCAATACCAAAAGCATAATGGCAATGCCGGGAGCCAGTGCCAGCATAGGGTTGTGGGTGATGATGAAATTGTAGTTTTCTTTGATCATGAGTCCCCAACTGGGTTGTGGCGGTTGTACACCTACGCCAAGAAAACTAAGACCCGCTTCAATAACAATGGCAGAAGCAAAATTACCCGCTGCAATTACCATTACCGGTCCGAGTATATTAGGCAGAATATGTTTTAGTATGATGCGTAAATGCGAATAGCCAAGCGCCTTGGCTGCTTCCACATATTCCAGTTCGCGAACAGCTAATACCTGGCCGCGTACTAATCTTGCCACATTTACCCACATGGTTAAACCAACAGCAATAAAAACCTGCCAGAAACCTTTGCCCAATGCAAGTGTGATGGCAAACACCAACAACAGGGTAGGTATACTCCAAACAACATTAATAAACCACATAACCACATCATCTATCCATCCCCTGAAATAGCCTGCAATGGCGCCCAGCAAAATACCGATGGTTAAAGAAATAAGAACGGCAATGAGTCCTACACTTAAGCTAACCCTTACACCAATGATGAGGCGGCTTAAAATATCTCTTCCAAATTTATCAGTGCCTAACCAATAAGTAGTTTTTATTACAGCGGGATCACCTGTTAAGGAATGGTGGATGGATTTTCTTTCGCTGATACCCTCATCAATAAATTTCTGGTAAATGATACTGTCTCCCAATACCCGGTAAGTTGAAACAGGAACATATTGGAAAGCTTCTTCGGTTCCATTTACTAACCGGTTAAATAAACCGGGAGACTGTATTGTTTTATCTCTCCTGATGCGTAACAATATTGCAGAATAGCCTGGTTCTTTACTCCCAATCTCGGGGATCATCCTGTTGGCGTTAGGAGATGAATCGGGAGAAATAAAATAACAGAGCAGGGCAAGCAGCAAACTGAGTATAATCAGTATCAATCCAAAGGAAGCGCCTTTGTTGGCCAGTAAACGCCGGGTAAATGCTGATTGGTGGATGCTTTTTAACACAATTGAAAATTAAGGAATAATTGAATCACCGATAAGAATGGATTATTTACCGAAAAATGGCTTTTAAAATTAAACTATCGCAGTTTGTTACTGTCTACCAATTAAACCAATACCCATGAAACGTGTTTTTTACTTTACACTTGCACTTTTTGCGATGATCCCCCTTATCATTTATGCCTGGTGGCCGGGGACAGAGGATATCAGTTAACTTCTTTTTTAGTTTACAGTTCTTCCTTTCCATTGGTAGGTTCCAAATTTACCGAGCCAGCCTGCAATTACAGTATATGCGATATGAAAAGGCTGCATAAATGGAAACCATAGCAATGCTTTTGTATGCCGGTAGAATTTTGCAACAGGAATCATCAGACTTAGTTCTATCACAGTTTTGGCAATGATCAGTATTAGCCAGTTACCAAATCCCCCTTCAAAGAACGGGCTGATCACCAGCAATGCAAGAAGAAAAAGATTAACGGCATATACCAATGCCAGTGTCCAGAAAATACTTTTATCCCTGTACTTATCAGCCTTACTTGCCCAGCGGATGCGTTGATTGAAAAAACTTTTCCAATCCGGCATGGGAGCGGTGCTAACAATAGCTTCGTTGCAGAACAGATATCCCATGCTGTTGGGGTATTGTTGTTTGATCTTATGCATGAGCAACATATCATCACCACTGGCAATCTGGTCAATCCCTTTAAATTGCCCCACTTCATAAAACACATCTTTCCGGTAAGCGATATTGGCGCCATTGCACATGCTGTGATGGCCGGCAGATACGGCTGCGGCTGTGATGCCCTGCAGACTCATAAAATCAAGTAACTGGAAAAGAGAAATAAATGAATTGTTATTTGTAAACATTACCGGCGCTGCAACAAACACAGGTTCATTCTTCCTGATGTACGCATCATACGCTTTCAGCCATTGATCCGTTACGGTACAGTCGGCATCAGTAGTAATTATCCAGTCGCCTTTGCTTTGAGCTATGGCCAGCTCTATCGCTTTTTTCTTATAGGCATTTACCTGTGTGCCCTGTAAATAATCTGTGAGGTTGAGCAGGTGCAGGTTACTATATGTTTGCTGCATCGTACGGATAATGCTTTCTGTTTGATCTGTTGAGTGATCGTTGATCACGATCACTTCAAACAAAGTATCCGGGTATTGCTGGTGCAAAACCGTTTGCACACAATGTTGTATACTGGCTTCTTCATTTCTCGCGGGAATGATAATGGAGAAACGGATTTCAGGTTCTGTTCCCTCATCAATCCTGAATACAGGCAATTGCAGGAACCATTGCCTGTAAATCAAAATCAACAGGCAGTAAGCCGATAGTAATACAGTTGTAATAATGAGTACTCCCCAATACATAGGCAACAAAGAAAGCTAATATTATTCAACTAAAAGTTGCGCGATCAATGGCGCATATTTTTCTTTCAATAGTATATGGCCTGCTTCTATTTCTTTTACCTCAACAGAGTTACCCGCCTGCCTGCTGAAACGGATGCCATGCTTAGCAAGTATTACCCTGTCGTGTTTACCAAATAACATGCGCACAGGTATTTTATTTGTGCGGATGGATTTTCTCAGCAAATTAAGATCGGGTCTGAATTCGCGCATGGTGGTCCAGCGTTGGTATAAACTTAACCGCTGCGCCGCATCATCAAGATAGTAATGTGCAAACTTGAAGATGCTTTTATTAAAGAGTCCGAGCCAGGTTGATATATCCATAAACCGGAACATCCAGAAAGGCTTACGCATGGTATAGGCAAAAAGCCGGTTACCCAGCTTTGTTCGGGTAGATAGCCATTGCCATTTATTTTTATGCAAGCCGTCTGGCGCAACCACAACCGCTTTTTTTATTTGTTCGGGGATGATCTGTAAAAGCCGTAAAGCCACCCTTCCGCCCATGCTGTAACCCAGTAAATGAAAAGGCTTACCGGCAGGTTTTATCCGGTTAATGATCTCAACCAGGTCTGCGGCGGGGAATAAAAGCCCTTCCTGCCAGTTGGTTTGACCATGAAAAGGCATATCCATGGCAATGATGCTGAACCTGTCTTCCAAAAGTTTTTCCATCATTTCAAACGAGCCGCCTTCCTCTCCATAACCATGAAAACAGAACAGCCATTCGGCCCCGTGGCCAAAGCGGCGGTAGTGAATGGTTGAGCTGCGCCAGTTAATAATATGCGATTCGGTGGCCAATTGGCAAATTTTAAGGGTTTATTCTTGGTGATGTCAAAGAAACGAACTTATTTTGAAATTAGTTGCATAACTAACTATATGCCAAACAACCAATTTAGACGGGGAGAACTTTACAGCGTAATCAATGGCATGGCATCAACGGCTGTAGCAAGAAGATTACAGAAGAATTTCAGGGAGGCCGGACTGGAGATCACCATAGAGCAATGGAGTGTTTTGTACCATTTATGGAAGGAAGACGGGTTGAGTCAGCAGGAACTGTGTAACCGTACATTCAGGGATAAGCCAAGTATTACCAGGCTTATTGATAACCTGGAGAAGCAAAAATTAGTGAAGCGGATACCATCCAAAACAGACAGGCGTATTAACCTGGTGTTCTTAACGGATGCCGCCAAAGAATTACAGGATATCACAATTAACCTTGCCAATCAAACCATGAACGAGGCATTGATAGGCGTAGGCAAAGAAGAAATAGAAACGGTAAAACTGGTGTTTCAGAGAGTGTATGATAATTTGACGTGAGTGGTGAGTGGTGAGTGGTGAGTGGTGAGTCGTGAGTCGTGAGTCGTGAGTGAAGAAAACAGTAAAGATAAAAAATCCGCTAATCCGCAATCCGCTAATCCGCGAATTAATAAACCAATAAACTTTCCTATCATGGAAACAACCAAACAAACCACAGCGCTGCAGGGCGGCGAATGGTTGATCAAAGAAAGTAATCCCTTCGATACCTTCATTCCTGAAGATTTTAACGAAGAACAAACGATGGTGATGGATATGTGTAAACAGTTTTTGAACACAGAGATCCTTCCTATTGTTGACCGGATTGATAAACTTGAACCGGGCCTCATGCCTTCCCTGCTTCAAAAAGCGGGTGAGCAGGGATTATTATCTACCTCCTTCCCTGAACAATATGGCGGATTGGGTAAGGATTTTATCACCTCTTCTATTGTAAACCAGGGCCTGGGTGGCGGTTATTCTTTTTCTGTGGCAGTGGCTGCACATACGGGTATCGGCTCTTTGCCCATCCTGTATTTTGGTACGGAAGCACAGAAACAAAAATATATTCCTAAACTGGCTACCGGCGAGTGGAAAGGAGCCTACGGTTTAACAGAACCCAATAGCGGCAGTGATGCACTGGGCGCCAAAACAACCGCCAAATTAAGCGATGACGGAAAATTTTATATCCTGAACGGACAGAAATGCTGGATCACCAACGGTGGTTTTGCAGATGTATATACCGTATTTGCAAAGATTGATGGAGATAAATTTACCGGCTTTATTATTGAAAGGGGGTTTGAAGGTTTTACGCAGGGACCTGAAGAACACAAGATGGGTATCAAAGGATCATCTACCGTGCAGTTGTATTTCCAGGATTGTAAAGTGCCTGTTGAGAATGTATTGGGAGAGATTGGTAAAGGTCACCTGATCGCCTTCAACATCCTGAACATTGGCCGTTTAAAATTATGCGCTGCGGCTTTGGGTGGTTCTAAATCGGCCGCTACCACTGCTATTCAATATGCCAAAACAAGGGAACAATTTAAATTGCCGATAGCTAAATTCGGCGCCATCAGGCATAAAATGGCAGAAATGGCCATTCGTATGTGGGTTTGCGAGAGCGCGCTTTACCGCACGGCCAAATGGATAGATAATAAAGAACACGAAATGCTGGGCAGCGGCAAACCCTTTGCTGAAGCGCTTTTGGGAGCTGCAGAAGAATTTGCCATCGAATGTTCCATTCTTAAAGTATATGGCAGTGAGGTGCTGGATTTTGTGGTGGATGAAGGGGTTCAGATACATGGCGGTAACGGGTTCAGCGATGAGTACCTGATCTCCAAAGCCTATCGCGACAGCCGCATCAACCGTATTTATGAAGGTACCAATGAGATCAACCGTTTGCTGACAGTTGATATGGTACTGAAACGTGCCATGAAAGGCAAGCTTGATCTGATGGGCCCTGCTATGGCTGTTCAGAAAGAACTGATGAGCATACCCGATTTTGGGGCAGAAGAGGAAGGCCTATTTGTGAAAGAGCGTAAATACATCGCCAACTTTAAGAAAGCGATCTTAATGGTTGCCGGCGCTGCTGTACAAAAGCTGATGATGCAGTTGGATAAAGAACAGGAAATACTGATGAACATTGCCGATATGGCCATTGAAACCTTTAATGCCGAAAGCGCCTTGTTACGTGTAATGAAGCTGGCCAACAGTAAGGGCGAAGCCTCTGTAAGCCTGCAGGCTGATATTATGCGCACCTATTTGTATGACGCGGCCGACAGGATTAACAAAGCCGGTAAAGACGCCCTGAACAGCTTTGCTGATGGGGACGAACTAAAGATGATGCACATTGGTTTGAAACGTTTTACAAAGGTAGAACCATTTAATACCAAAGATGCCCGCCGAAGGATATCCGACAGGCTGGTGGCTGATGACGGCTATCATTTATAATAAAATAGTAAAATAAATTATGGGCTTTCATAAATTTATTTTATAATTGGTTTTTGTTTTACGGTTGCTTGCTAAAAACAAAGCCTCATTGCTGTAAAAGCAGTGAGGTTTTTTTGTGCGCTAACCTGCCCCGGGCTTTTTAATCATCATGCTTTTACTATCGCATTTATCTTTTTATCTTCAACAGATGAAATTCCCCCTTATTGCCTGTATGGTTCTGATGGCTTGTCAAACCATGGCACAAAACACAGCACCGGATCATCTTTTGGTCAGATCAACTGGCAAACTGCCAACACTTTCTTATGGATTGGGTGAAGACAGGTTAGGCGGCGCCAAAATGGGTTATATTGATACGAATGTTTTGTTGCGTGTGGTAGATTCTGCAAAGGATATGTACAGCGTCCGGCTTTCAAAATATCATACGGCTTATATTGAAAAATCGCATGTTAAACCGGATAGCGCGCAGAAAGAAAAAAGTTTTTATCTCACCAATTCTTTTAGTGCGAAAGGTGATTCAACATTCGATTATGTGGGCATCAGCATGGAAGAACACCTGCCGTATAAAAGTTATATGGAGATCAATCCATCGCGGATCATTGTGGAAATATTTGGCGTGCAGAGTAATACGAACTGGATCACGCAACTTAAGTCGCTGAAGGAAATAAAAAATGTTTATTATAACCAGATAGAAGATGATGTGCTGCGTATTACCATTGAACTGCAACACCGGCAGCATTGGGGATACAGCATTGGTTATAAAGGAAGGAATCTTGTGGTGAAAGTAAAAAGACAACCGGAAAAATTAGACCTGCGATATCTAACGATTGCCATAGACGCCGGACATGGCGGAACCAATGCAGGAACGGGCGGCATTACTGCTGAACATGAAGAAAAATATTACACACTGCTTTTTGCCAAAGCCCTTGAAAAAGCACTGAAAAAGAAAGGTGTAAAAAAAATAATCATGACCCGTACAACCGATACCACGTTTGATAATAAAGACCGCATTTTATTTCTGCAGCAACTGAATCCTGATTTTGTCATTAGCCTGCATTTGAATTCGAGTAACAATGCTGAGGTAAAAGGAGTGAGTACTTATTACAAACACATCGGCTTTCGCCCGCTAACTCTGGCTTTGTTAAACAGGATGCTGGAACTGAAACTGGATGAATTTGGCAATGTGGGCAGTTTCAATTTTGCATTGAATACACCAACCGATTTCCCGAACAGTTTGGTAGAGATCGCTTTTTTAAGCAATGCAGATGATGAAAAGAAAATACTTAAAACACAGTTTCAGCAGGATGTTGTGAAGAAACTGGTATTGGGGATGGGGGATTGGTTGAAGGGGGTGAAGTGATTGGGATCCCGCCTGGGCGGGAGGGAAATTGGGAAATTGAAAAAGGAAAGCCGAAGATTCAGAAAATCCTTCGATTACTTTTTTGTGTTAGTACAACCTCTATAAAAACAAGAAATTGCAATTTCCCAATTTCCCAATTCCAAAATTTCAAAATTGCCTATCTCCCAATTTCCCAATTCCAAAATTTCCCAATTTCCTACTACCCAATAAATCTTTCAAAAAACTCAATCGTTCTCAGCATCTGATCAATCCGCTGCCTGTTATTTCCACTCCTTGTTAATTCATGTGTGCCGCCGGGGTGACGAACATATTCTACTGTTCGGCCCAATACCTTCAAACTTCTGTACAGCATTTCGCCCTGGATCACACCTGTTCTTAAATCATTTTCTCCATGAAAAATGATATAGGGTGTATGAATATTTTGCACATAAGTGATAGGCGATTCTCTTTCAAGAATGGCTTTAGTGGCGCTTTCCCAAGGGTAGCCGCCAAAATAATTCGGCACCAGTCGCCATGCATTACCTTCTCCAAAAAATGTTCCCAGGTCATACACGCCGCGTTGCGAGCAGGCTGCTTTAAAACGCTGGTCGTGACCTACAATCCATGCCACAAGATATCCTGCATAAGACCCGCCCGTTACAGCCAGGCGTGAGGTATCAATAAAACCAGCTTCAGCAGCTTTATCAAGATAAGTTAACACATCCGAGGTTGGTCCGGCTCCCCAATCATTGATATTGGCTCTTAAAAATGTTGCGCCATAGCCGCCGGAACCACGCGGGTTGCCATACACTACCACGTACCCTTTGGCAACGTAATATTGAAACTCATGCCACATAGAACTTTCACCGGGTCCCCACATAGCGCTTGGGCCACCGTGAATATTGAGGATGGTGGGATATTTTCTGCCTGGCTCAAAATTAGCAGGCTTCATTACCCAGTATTCTATCGTCAACCCTTTTTCATTTACAAAACTTTTCTTCTCGGGGTAACTGAGTGATTTGTTCTTTACCCAATCGTAATTAAAGCTGCTGATGCGTTTAACATTTTTGAGTGATGCATCTGCCGTATATAATTCAAATGGATTAGCTACTTCTGTTTTTACAAAAACGAGCGTGTTGTTTTTTAAGTCAAAACTGCTGATGCCTGAATTCACATCAGATAAAGCTTCTACCTGTTTTGTTTTTACATCGGCACGATAAACAGGTGCACCGCCATTACTTTGTGCAGCGAAGTAGAGGTACTTTTCGTCATTGCTCCATGTAATGTTTCCTTTGTTCCTGTCGAACGGGATAGTGATGATGTCTTTGCTGTTTCCGTTAACCGGCATAATGGCCAGTGATGGAACATCTACAAATGAAGTAGTGCCATACTGGAACGCCAGCCATTTACCTGAGGGGGATATCCGGCCACTGTTATATGTTTTTCCTTCGGCACCTAATAACATTTTTAAATGACTGCCATCTGCGTCTGCAATAAATAATTCGCTTTCAAGTGAACGGTCGGGATGTTGTGTATCGTCCATATCACCTGTAATAAGCAGTTGTTTTCCATCCGGTGTAAATTCGGCAGCGCTGAAGCGATAAAAACCATGCGTAACCGCCGCAGGCTGCGAGCCGGGTTCTGCAGTCACAACAAAAAAATGATTGAAAGATATTTCTGATGTTGTGGTAGATTCTTCCTGGAAATTCAGTTTGTTGATCACTTTTGCTTTTTTGTCGGCAGCATTATTTTCTAAGTATGCCCTTATTTCATCCCAGTTCCCATCGGGGTCGGCTTTGGTTGTGTTGGCTTTTAACTGTCTGTTATCGGCAAAGCCGGGTTTTTCATAAGACCATTTGGGTATTTCTTTTGTTGGATTGAGCCCAGTATCTTTCAACAGATCTTTTAAAGGGATGCCCGCAGAAAAAAGAATCTTTTTCCCATCCGGGCTCCATTTTGGCGATCCTGCACCGTATTTGAATTTGGTAAGCTGAACGGGTTCGCCGCCATCAAACGATAAAAGAAAGACCTGCGACTTTCCGTCTGTTACCCGTACAAAAGCAAGTTTTTTGCCATCGGGGCTCCAGGCGGGTTGCGAGGCGTTTTCCCTGGTAGTTAACTGTTTGGGGGCTGATGAGCCATCTGTAGGCACCACATAGAGCTGGTTCACATATTTATATTCCCATTTGCTATCGCCATCGGGTTCAATATTATTTACCACAAAAACCGCTTTGCTGCCATCCGGACTGATGGTTACGCCACCTAACTGCTTAATTTTAAGCATATCCGTTACTTTAACCGGCTCCGTTCCTGTTTGGGCAAACAAGAAGCGGGCAGAGCATACGGCAAGAATGAGGAATAATTTTCTCATAAGAGTTTAGTTTGAGCAGTTAAAATACAAAGAAATGACAAGCACTCAGGAGTCAGTTTGTACTTTTGCAATCTAAAATTTTTATATATGAGCCAATTAGTGCAGGAATTTAACGGGTATAGGGAAAAAATGAACGAAGTAATCCTCAGCAAGAATAACCTGGTGATGAAACGCCTCTGGAACCTGGATACCAATACTTATGAGGATGGGGCGCTTGACAAAAAAACCAAGGAAATGCTGGGGTTGGTGGCCAGTATGGTGTTAAGGTGCGATGACTGTATCAAATACCATCTTGGCAAGAGCCATGAGCTGGGAGTAAATACCGAGGAAATGTATGAAATCTTTGCTGTGGCCAATATTGTAGGCGGAACCATTGTGATACCGCATACCCGCAGGGCTGCTGAATATTGGGAGGAACTTCAAAATAATTCATAATTAGTAATTATTAATTAGCAATTAATCGGGATATTTGCAGCCATAATTATTAAGCAGGTTTAATTACTAAATGCCATGTCAGAAACGTTAACGCAAGCGGCACCACTTTTAACAGCTAAGGATTTTGCAACAGACCAGGAAGTACGTTGGTGCCCGGGTTGTGGAGATTATTCCATTCTTGCACAGGTTCAGAAGATCATGCCGGGTATCGGAATTCCGAAAGAAAACATTGTGATTGTGAGTGGTATCGGTTGCAGCAGCCGTTTTCCATATTATATGAATACTTACGGCATGCACTCAATCCATGGTCGTGCTACAGCAATTGCCAGTGGGTTAAAAGCTGCCCGCCCCGAATTAAGTGTCTGGATCGTTTCCGGCGACGGAGATAGCCTTAGCATTGGCGGTAACCACACCATTCATTTACTGAGAAGGAATTTTGATGTAAACATGCTTGTGTTTAATAACCAGATCTATGGTTTAACCAAAGGGCAGTATTCACCAACTTCTGAAGAACATAAAATTACCAAGAGTACTCCTTTTGGAAGTATTGACCATCCATTCAATCCATTGGCATTGGCTATGGGTGCAGATGCAAGCTTTATTGCACGCAGTATGGACCGCGATCCCAAGCATTTACAAAGCATGCTTACAAGGTCGTACCAGCACAAAGGCTCATCTTTCCTTGAAATATACCAGAACTGTAACATCTTTAATGATGGCGCTTTTGAGATCTTTACCGAGAAAGCAAGCAAACAGGATGAGACCCTTTTCCTCGAACAGGGCAAACCGTTGATCTTTGGTGCTACACAAAATAAAGGCATCAAATTAGATGGATTGAAACCTGTGGTGGTAGAACTGGGTAATGGTGTTAGTGCAGATGACCTATGGATTCATGATGAGAAAGATTTTTACAAAGCACAAATATTGATCAGGCTGTTTGATAATCCTGCCAAAGACGGAAAACATTTCCCCCGTCCGTTCGGCGTATTCTTTGAAACAGACAGACCTTGTTATGAAGATGTTATGAGCATGCAGATTGAGGAAACCATTGCTGCCAAAGGCAAAGGCAGTCTTAATAAACTGCTGCGTGGTAATGAAGTGTGGGAGATAGCGTAATAAAAACAAAGCTTTACATAAAAAAGATCCTTGCTGCGGTAAGGATCTTTTTTTATGTGCCGATCATACTTTGGCTATTTCATTGCGGATGGCAAAAAGTACAAGCCCTATTCTGGAAGCCACTTTTAATTTCTCAAACAATATATCCCGATAGCCGTCAATGGTTCTTGGGCTCAGGTACATTTCTGCGGCTATCTCTTTATAAGATTTATCGGTACAAAGCCAGCGCAGGAATTCTTTTTCGCGCTCGCTTAGTGCCATTAGTGTTTCCTGTTCCGCTTCTTCGTTTAACTGGTTGCCGGAAATAGAATCTACAATGTGTTTATACAGGATGGTGTTGATGTAAATGCCTTTGTTCACTACATCATCCAGCGCCTGTTTCAGGTCAATGATCTCAGAGTCTTTTAACAAATAGCCTCTTGCGCCATTCCGCAACATTTTAATGATCGATCGCTCATCATTCAACATTGAGATGGCAATAAATTTTACCTGCGGGTAATGAGTGGTAAGCCAATGGGCAGTTTCGTGCCCATTCATTACGGGCATGTTAATGTCCATCAGCACCAGATCAGGAAGTTTATTGGGATCAAGCCATTGTGTAAACTCCCTGCCGTTATTCGCTTCATAAATAACTTTATATCCGGCAAAGGAGTTCACTACAGAAGCCAGGCCCTGTCTTAATAAAATATGATCATCGATCATGGCAACTTCTACCATAGTAAGGGTATTTAAAAAATTAGCAGGTAGCCAACTGTTTTTTTACAGGCAGCTAAATTCCTTTGTATTGGGAAAGCAAGATCGGTGGTTATTACTAAAAAAAATACCGTTAAAACACCCAATTAATTGCGTACTAATTACATTGTTGGGGAAGGCGGGTGGTACTATTTTTAGGGTGGATGAAAAACGATGTATTCAGCACGTTTTTATCCATTCAGTTTTTCACAGGGGGTTACAAACAAACAGAAGGCGGCACAAGGCCGCCTTCTTGTTTTATTGCGAGGCACGAAGCAATCTGTGCGTTGAATAACAGGGTGTTAGTTTTTAGAACTCTCTTTAAGCATTTGATTATCTTAATTTCTAAATGCAGTTAGTTCGTTCCCCGGGATGACGTGATGTGCCATTTATGCCTCCTGCAAGGCTTTATCAGCCATATCAAAAAGCCGTTTTCTTTTCCAGTTGTACCATGGTTGCGGCACCGTTTTTTTCAATAGTGTATCAATGCTTCGCATGCCAAACAGGTTCCATGCCCCTGTTAGCTTACCGGAGAGTGATGGCTGGAGTGCCCGTAAGCTCATGGCAAAACCACTATCTAAGTATTCCATATGGTGCCAGTAACCGGCGGGCATAAACAGCGTTTCGCCATGGTTAAGGGTAATATCGTATCCTTTCGCATGTTGTACCGCAGGAAACTGTTGATAATCGAGTTTGCTGGTCTCCTTATCGTAATAATTGCTAAAATCGGCAAGGCTCAATACTTCAAAGGGTTTGCGGTAGAGTTTATACTGCTCTTCAAAAGGGAAAAGTAATATTCTTTTTCTTCCGGAAAACTGTGTGTGCAGGATATGGCTCAGATCAATATCAAAATGCATATGGGTGATAGAGGTCTGACCACCGGTAAACAGCATCGGGTATTTTTTTACAAAGCCATCCATCAAATGTTCGGGCCAGGTAAAATCTTTGGTCAGTTCCGGTGCGTGATCAAAAATATTGAACAGGAATATCCGCCATGCGGCAGGCCCCTGGCTGATCATATCAATGTATTCTCCAAATGTTTTGTAGTCATCGGCTGTATTGATGGGCGTGTAAGCATCGCTCTTAATATTGTTGTACAATCCTACCTGCTGTTCGCCTACCAACTGCTTAAAATAATCCCAGTTCCACTTTTCGTAGGCCGGCCAGCTCTTAGAGAGGTCTTTGATGACAAGCGGTTTTTGGGGGGAGTAATACTGTTGTTTAAAATCTGCGGCACTGATATTGTCGACCACATCAATGGGTTGTAGCTGCATAGGTGGTTGAATTTGTGCAAAGTTAATATGAACAAATTATTATGCAAATGCAGAATGTTAAACGGTTCATAAGATAAAACCTGCGCATTGTTTGTAATTTGCAGCATGTTATTAACCATCCATCCCGATAATCCCAATCCCCGGCATATTAAAACAGTAATTGATTGTTTGCTGAGTGGGGGCATTATCATTTATCCTACAGATACTATTTATGGGTTGGGTTGTGACATTTTTCAGCACAAAGCCATTGAGCGTATTGCAAGGATAAAAAATATCGACCCATCCAAAGCGCAGCTTAGTTTTGTTTGTTATGACCTGAGCGACCTGAGCAAATACACGAAGAGTATTTCCACACCTCTTTACAGGTTGCTGAAAACATATTTGCCGGGGCCTTATACTTTTATCCTGCCGGCAAGTAAAGAGGTTCCTAAAATATTGCACAGTAAAAAAAATACGATAGGTCTTCGTGTTCCGGATAATAATATTGCGCGAACCATTGTGCACGATCTGTCTCACCCATTGCTTTCTGCTTCCTTACCCGGAGAAATGGTAGAAGAATACACGGATCCCGAATTGATGTACAATAATTTTCATAAACTGGTAGACATTGTGATTGATGGCGGCATTGGTGGTATGGTGCCTTCAACCATTGTTGATTGCACAAAAGATACGTATGAGGTGATCAGGGAAGGAGCCGGGGTTTGGGAGTATGAGGAGTAGGGGTGAGGCGAGTAAATAAAGTAGATAAAGTAAATAAAGTAGATAGGGTAGACAAAGTTAATAGGGGGTAGTGTCGCATTTACTAAACATCACTCTTTAACCATTTTAACCATTTTAACCCTTTTTAACCCCTTTTAACTTCATTACCCCTTCTACCTAAAACCGAATTTCATTTTGTTTCGGTAAAATCTGATAACTCTTCCTGTGATATTTGCATAGTCCGTATTGCTCAATCGCCTTCCGGTGTTCCAGGGTTCCGTAGCCTTTGTTTCTGATCCATCCGTAATGCGGAAACTCTTCGTGTATCTGTTCCATATAGGCATCACGGAAGGTTTTGGCTAAGATGCTGGCTGCGGCTATACTGGCATATTTGCCATCACCTTTTATGATGCAGCGGTGCGGAATTTTTTTATAGGGAATAAAGCGATTGCCATCAATCAATAATAATTGTGGCTTGGGTTTGAGCTGGTCAATGGCCAGGTGCATGGCTTTGAAAGAGGCTTTTAAAATATTGATCCTGTCTATCTCTTCATGATCAATACTGGCCACCGCCCAGCTAATGGCGGATGATTGAATGATCTCTTTCAAAATTTCCCTGTCTTTGGCTGCCACCTGCTTACTGTCGTTCAATAATGGATGGTAAAAATCTGCAGGTAAAATAACAGCGGCAGCAAATACCGGCCCGGCATAGCAGCCCCGGCCGGCTTCATCGGAGCCTGCTTCCCTCAGTTCGGTTTGATAAAATGCTTCTAACACTTTGGTAAAATTCAATCATCCTGACTATACTTTCCAAATTCATTTATCAAAATTCAGCCCCACACTGTTATATCGGTACCTTCGTGCAGTTAAGAAACAGCAGGTTTATGCATACATCGGAACGTTCTTCAAAACTGGTAGCCACCTGGCTATTAATAGGGGTTGGCATGACTGTTATCCAGATTGCACTTGGTGGTATTACCCGCCTTACGGGCAGTGGCTTATCTATTACGCAGTGGGATGTGATTACAGGTACTCTTCCTCCATTAAATGAACAGCAATGGCTGGCAGAATTTAATAAATACAGGCAAACACCCCAGTTTCAGCTATTGAATTTTGATTTTACTTTATCAGATTTCAAATTCATTTTTTTCTGGGAATGGTTTCACCGCCTCTGGGCAAGAACCATTGGGCTGGTGTTTGCAGTTGGTTTTGCGTGGTTTATACTGAAAAAGCATTTTAAAAAAGAAATGATCCAGCCTTTGCTGGTACTTTTTTTACTGGGCGCATTACAGGGAGCTGTTGGCTGGATCATGGTGGCCAGCGGACTTACCGGCGATGCTGTTTATGTGAAACCTACAAGGCTGGCACTGCATTTCATTTTTGCGTTAGGACTTTTATGCTACACTTTCTGGTTTGCGCTTCAGTTATTGGTTAATGATGAGCAACGGATAGCCAATAGCCAGCTTAGAAAATGGAATATTGGTATTTTGCTTTTGCTCGTGATTCAATTATTGTATGGAGCACTGATGGCGGGGCATAAAGCTGCAACTGTTGCACCCACATGGCCCACCATCAGCGGCGCATGGATACCGGAAAAATTATTGAACGATCAGTCGCTGCTGCTGAACCTTGTTAATAATACGATACTGATCCATTTTATACACCGTGGCCTGGCGTACCTGTTATGTGTATTGATATTGCTATGGACAGTGAAACTGTTTAAAACAAATGGATCCGCTTTGTTTAAAAAAACACGCTGGTGGCCATTGGCTATAGTTGTTCTGCAATTGTTATTGGGTATAGCCAGTGTATTAACCAGTACAGGTATCGTTCCCGGTCATTGGGGGGTATTTGAATGGATGGCGCAATTACACCAGCTAACAGGAATGCTTTTATTATTGGCATTAGTATGGATGCTGTTTGTAATACAGCCGGGGAGAGGATTAGCGGATTGCGGATTAACGAATTAAATCCGCTAATCCGCCAATCCGCAATCCGCCAATCCGTAATCCTACTGCCTTATGCAGCGACCCGTATAAAATAGTACTCTTAATTATATGAAAAAATACCTGGTAGGTTTTTGGTACTCTTTGCCTGTGCAGCTTTTCCTGCTGCATTTTCGCAGGTACCAGGTGTTCCTGATATTCTGGTATATTTTATTTGCAACGGTTGCGGGGGGCTTTATGTTTACGTTTGGCGCCAATTCACTTTTTCTGGCGCCTGAATATTTTGGGGAAGTAACGGCACTCAGTACTGCCATTGTTGGATTTGCACTGGGCATTTTTATTATGAGCTGGAACATCACCACCTTCATTCTCCATAGTAAAAATGTTTTGTTTCTTGCCACCACCGCACAGCCTTTTTTAAAATATTGTATCAATAATGCAGTTATTCCACTGTCGTTTCTCATTTTCTACTTAGTATATGCTGTAGACTATGCGCATTACCAGGAACTTTTTCATGGTATGTCGGTACTGTTTTTGGTAGGCGGTTTTACAGGAGGTATTATTCTTTCTATAGCACTTGGCTTTATCTATTTTTTTAGCGTCGACAAAACCATTTACTACACCATGGGTTCTGTTATCAACAAAGCCAATAAAGATTATACAGTATCCGTTAAGAAAAAACAGTTACCAAAAGACAAACATGAAGTACGGGTTGATTGGTTTTTAAGCGCCAGCTTCCGGTTACGGAAACCGAGAGATGTGCGCCATTACAGCGATGAATTTTTAACCACGGTTTTCCAACGGCAGCACGTGGGGGCCGTAATAGCTATCACTATCGCATTTCTATTCCTGATCGGTGTAGGATATATTTCTGATGCACGACTGTTTCAGATACCTGCAGCAGCCAGTATTGCCATCTTATTTGCCATATTAATAGCTTTTGCCGGTGCCATTTCTCTGTTCCTGCATACATGGAGCATACCGCTATTGGTGGTGGTGTATCTTATTCTGAATATCCTGTATCAGAATGATATTATTGATCCGCGTAACAAAGCGTATGGGTTAAATTACCTCAATAAAACCGAGCAACCCGTTTACAGCCGGGAAACCATCCGCCAGCTGGCAAGTGATTCAAATATTGCTGCGGATAAAAAACATTTTATTGAAGTATTAAACCGGTGGAAGGCAAAACAGAAAGATGCGAAGCCTGTTTTATATATCATCAACACCAGCGGTGGCGGCGCACGCAGTGCGGCCTTTACAATGAATGCATTGCAAAGATTGGATAGTTTGTTTAACGGGAAACTGATGCAGCAAACCGTTTTAATTAACGGCGCTTCAGGTGGTATGTTGGGCGCCGCCTATTTCAGGGAGCTGTATTATGAGAAAAGCAGGGGCGCCAATATTAACCTGCAGAACAGGCAATACACCGATAATATTTCCCGCGACCTGCTTAGTCCGCTGTTTTCTTCATTTGTTAGCCGTGATATTATTGGCCCTGTACAGAAATTTGAGGTCAACGGCTATCAATATGCCAAGGACCGCGGGTATGCGTTTGAACAGAAACTGAATGAGAACACCGCAGGTGTGCTTTCCAAATCATTGAAAGATTATGAGGCGCCCGAAGCCAATGCAGATATCCCCACGATGCTTTTTAATTCGGTGATCACGCGTGATGGAAGAAAAATGATCATCGGCACACACCCTGTTCGTTTTTTAATGAAGCCACAGAATAATGCTGATAAAATAATGCAGGTTGATCCTGACGCGGTTGATTTCAATTCGTTTTTTACTAAACAGGATGCCATGCACGTGAGCATACTTTCTGCGTTACGCATGAATGCCACGTTTCCTTATGTGCTGCCAAATGTGCTGTTGCCGGCCAACCCGATCATTGATGTGATGGATGCCGGACTGAGAGATAATTTTGGACAGGAAGCCTGCCTCCGTTTTATTTCTGTGTTTAAAGAATGGCTGAACGAGAACACCAGTAAAGTAGTGTTGCTGCAGATACGCGACAGAAGCCTGGATGATTGGGATAAGCCTTATGAAAGCAATAACCTGGTAAGCCTGTTAACCAAACCTTTTTTAATACTGCAGAATAACTGGTTTAAGCTACAGGACTATTACCAGCACGGCCAACTGGAATATGCGTCTGAGGCCTACGGTCAAAATTTTTATCGTATTTGTTTCCAGTATGTGCCCTCTAAAAGTGAAGCGCCTGCCAGTTTGAGCTTTCACTTAACGGCTGCCGAAAAAAGAGATGTTGCCCTGGCGTTGGATAATCCGGCAAATAAAAAGGAATTTGAACGGTTAAAACAGGTGATGCGATAGTAGTAATTAACGAGTTGTGCTTTAAACACGTTGATAGCAATAGATTTCAATAGTACAACACGTTAACTACTAAGCAAAATGAGATCTGGTTAATCACTTGCACCCCTTGCGGTTCCTGGCGCTCCTTGCGTTACAGCTTCTCTCTCTAACACTTATAAATCACTGAAACAGGTTCATCTATAATAGCTGGCTCGCTGATTATGCAAGGTTTAAAGCGGTAGCGCAAGGAACGCAATGGGCCGCAATGATCGCAAAAAAGGCTTTGTGTATTTCGCACAATTCTTACTTAAGAATGCAATTAACTTGGTAAAACCATGAATGATTGTATCAATAGCTAATTTTAATAACACGTTTACTACTAAGCAAAATGAGATCTGGTTAATCCCTGGCGCCCCTTGCTTGTGCCATGAGGTTCTTTTAACGATGGAAAAGAAAGAATAAAATCTTTCGGCAATCCGGCAACGCTGTTCAGGCGGGGTTGTCAAACCACTCTGCGCTGCTGGTTTCGAGAGGAGCTGGTGGTGAACGGTCAGAGAAAAGCCTTTATTAAGAAGGCAGGTG